>OIFB01000006.1_pt1 | contig 417584 bp, 284 predicted proteins | sample 1581931 | NCBI WGS metagenome assembly OIFB01 (sample SAMN04414075, study PRJEB24778) | human gut metagenome | material: faecal | host: Homo sapiens
CGATGAAAAACTTAAATGTCTAATACATGGTTTAGAGTTAAGGAGAGGATTTTTTCTCTCCTTTTTTCCTTCCGATACGCCCCATTATGAGAACGTGCCGTTTGAGGTGCCGGAATCATGGGTGTGGACAACGATTGAAGAAATATGCTCAAAGATAGGTTCTGGTAGCACACCAAGGGGAAGTAACTATTCTGCGAACGGGATTCCATTTTTCCGCTCGCAAAATGTATATAATGACAGACTTGTTTATGATGACATCAAGTATATTTCCGAAGAAGTTCATCAGAAGATGAAAGGCACGGAAGTGCTTGCTAACGACTTGTTGCTGAATATTACTGGTGGTTCATTGGGAAGATGCGCCGTAGTTCCTGCTGATTTTAATTGTGGTAATGTCAGTCAACACGTTTGTATTATGCGTTCTGTTTTAGTTGAGCCTGAATATTTTCATGTGTTAGTTTTATCTTCATACTTCGCTAAATCTATGAAAATTACGGGTAGTGGTCGTGAAGGTTTGCCAAAATACAATTTAGAACAGATGGGGTTTCCTTTGCCACCTTTAACAGAGCAACAACGCATAGTTGCCGAGATTGAACATTGGTTTGCTTTAATTGACCAAATAGAACAAGGCAAAGCCGACTTACAGACCATCATCAAACAAACTAAAAGCAAAATTCTTGATCTTGCTATTCATGGCAAGTTGGTACCACAAGATCCGAATGACGAACCTGCCATAGAACTCTTAAAGCGCATAAATCCCGACTTTACACCTTGTGATAACGGGCATTATACGTTTGATGTTCCAAATGGATGGAATTGGTGTAAGTTGAATGATTTGTGTTCGTTTTTGTCTAGAGGAAAATCTCCCAAATATTCGGAAGACGATAAGACATATCCTGTATTCGCTCAAAAATGTAATTTGAAAGAAGGAGGTATTTCATTAGAACAAGCAAGGTTTTTAGACCCTTCTACAATAAATAAATGGGACTCAAAATATAAATTACAAACAGGTGATGTACTTGTTAATTCAACAGGAACTGGAACAGTTGGAAGAACCAGACTTTTTGATGAAAGTTATTTGGGCAAATATCCTTTCGTGGTTCCAGATTCTCATGTATCAGTTGTAAGAACATATGAAGAAATCAATTCCGAATATGTATTTGCTTATATGTCTTCTCAACTTATTCAACAATACATAGAAGATAATTTGGCAGGAAGTACAAATCAAAAAGAATTATATATTGGTGTATTGGAGAATTTATATTTTCCATTTCCTCCTATCAATGAGCAACAACGAATCGTTCAAAAAATAGAAGAATTGTTTTCTGTTCTTGATAACATTCAAAATGCCTTAGAAGTGTAATCAAATACACTTCTAAGGACTGATGTAACTTTACCAGTTCACGACTTTATCAACAATTTTCTGTTGTTCGCTGGCAGTTCTGCGCAGATAAATACGAGTGGTTTCAATGCTCTCATGCCCCATAAGGTCAGCAAGTAGAGCTAGGTCGTTAAAACGATCCAGAAAGTTTTTGGCGAAACGATGACGGAATGAATGAGGATAAACAACCTCCTTGTTCATTCCGTATTTCTCGGCAAAATGTTTGAGTTGAGAAGCTATTCCACGAGTGGTAATGCGCTGTCCAAACCGATTCAGAAAGATGTAGCCAGAAGTAAGTCCTATTTCTTTGAGCCATTTCGCAGCCTCCGTGCGCAAGTTTTTCGGGATATACAAACGGCGTATCTTTCCTCCCTTGCTATATAGGTCAAGATGCCCGATTTGTACATGTTCTGCTTTGATATGGAGTAGTTCGCTGACACGTGCCCCTGTAGCAGCCATAAACCACACGATGAAATACCACTCATCGTAACCATCAGCTTTAAGTTGGGTTTTAAGGAATTTGTAATCGGCATTGCTAATTACATTTTCCAAAAAGTTCTTTTGCTGCACTTTTACGAACTTCACTTTCAGTTTCTCCTGTTTCGTAAATTCAAGATACTTGTTGATACCTTGCAGCCGAAGGTTCACCGTCTGTGGCTTGAAGTTCTCAACCAAATACCCCTTATATGCCAAAAGGTTCTTTTTGTTTACTTCCCCATAATGATTGAGGAAATACTGCACCGTCCACACATACGAGGTGACAGTGTTCTTGGCAAGATTAGTCTTTGCCAAATGATTTTTGAATTTTGTTACCATACTACATTGATTTAGAATGAATATGGTAATAATATAATGGAACGTATCGGGCATTATACGCAGTTACCTGATGGATGGTGTTATGCAACGATAAAAGAGGTGTTCATTATCAACCCTAAAAATAAGGCTGATGATGATGTTGAAGTGGGGTTTGTTCCGATGGCAAATATTACTGATGGTTACAATAACACTTTTAAATACGAGACGAAACAATGGGGTAAAATTAAAACTGGTTTTACTCATTTCGCAAATGGAGACATTGCAGTTGCGAAAATATCTCCTTGTTTGGAGAATAGGAAATCGGTAGTTCTAAAAGGATTACCAAACGGTATTGGCGTAGGAACAACAGAGCTTCATGTGTTTAGACCTCTATTTCTTGATGTCCAATATGGGCTTTACTTCTTCAAATCAGATTATTTCATAAGCCAATGTGTAGGCTCTTTTAATGGAGTTGTTGGGCAACAAAGAGTAAGTAAAAATATCATCGAAAATATGATTATTGCCATTCCTCCAATAAATGAGCAAAAACGGATTGCTTGTGCCGTTCATAAAATATTTGCTAAATTGGATATGATAATGGAGAGTTTATAAACTCCCCATTATCATATCTAAAGAGGTGAAAATTGTTTCTATTCTGTCAATTATTCGCTTTTGTTCTGAAAGTGGAGGTAAGTGTATAGGCATTGATAAAAATTTATCAAGAATCAGATTGCGCAACCCCGTAGTTTGAGTTTGCATCAATCTCATATCTCCTTTCTGATATTTTGCCAGAATATAATAGTATAGGAATTTACTTAATACTATGTTGTTATTCCTTGTTCTTAATGCCATTGTAAAATTACTGAATGAAAAAACACCACTTTTGCCCTCATAGAGAATTGTTCTTCCAACAGGATTATTATCACTACCACCTGATTTTTCTACAATCAAATCGCCATTTTCCAAATGACGTTTAGCAAAGGTTCGTTGTTCAACAATGTACTCTATATTTGAATAATCTAACTTAAAGTCCTTAGTGAAATTTGCATTGCGTATAACCCCCACATTAACAAATGGTTCTTTCTTCCCTTTCCACAATCCATTGATGTTTTCGCATAAATCTTTGAGTGTAACAACGCACCATCCATCAGGTAACTGCGTATAATGCCCGTTATCACAAGGTGTAAAGTCGGGATTTATGCGCTTTAAGAGTTCTATGGGAGGTTCGTCATTCGGGTCTTGCGGCACAAGTTTGCCATGTATCGCAAGGTCAAGAATTTTGCTCTTGGCTTGTTTTATTACAGTCAGCAAATCACCTTTACCATTCTTGACTATGTCAATTAACGAAATCCACTTATCCATCTCTGCTACAATTCTTCCTTGTTCCTTTAATGGAGGAATAGGTATCATTAATTGCGACAGTTTTTGGGCATTGATGTTAGACTGATTAACAGCATCTGTTTTCACATCATAACACCAATCACGATAATAGCCGCTATTCATTACAGTGTTAAGGTAGTCAGGAGAAATCAATAAAGGTTTAATACGAATAAGATAGCCTGCATATATGGCTGGTTGTTCTTCCTTGTAGATTGCCGTTTTTCCAACCCATTCACTACTATTTGTGCGATTAAACAGTAAATCGTTTTTTTCAAGAGAGTATTGTTCAATATCTTCATCATTCGAAGAATACACTAAATTCGAATAATCTATTGTACCAACATTAGTAATATTCCCCATTCGTAAAACAGCTATTTTACCCACACTTGATGATTTCTCAGAAGTTCCATATTTTAATTCGCATACAATATCATCTAGCCTGCACCACACCCATGATTCCGGCACCTCAAACGGCACGTTCTCATAATGGGGCGTATCGGAAGTCTTTGCAGACTTCTTGCTCCGCTTGATTTTGCCTTCTTTTATCAGTCGTTCTTTTTCAGCCTTGATTCGTTCGAGCAGAACTGATGCTGGTTCATCGTTGGGATCTTGGGGTACAAGTTTTCCATGTATCGCAAGGTCGAGTATCTTTTGACGTAACGCTTTTGTATCCATCGTTATATTTCTGTTTGTAATTGTGCAGCCAAAACTGCACAATTACTATTCATGTTCTTCCAGTTTCTTTAATACCTCATTTTCTTCAAACTCTTCAATCCATTCCTTCACCTTAGCTTGCAATAAAGCCTTGTTGGGGAGATAGAGTTGATAAGCAGAAGCATAGATGTTAGCATCCTTAGGCAAGGTAAGTTCCACTAGTGCATCGTTCTTCTCCTTACACAGTAGAATACCAATTGTCGGCTTTTCAAAGTCTTGTTTGACATAGCGGTCGTAATAGTTGACATACATCTGCATCTGCCCAAGGTCTTGGTGAGTTAGTTTGTCTATCTTCAAATCTATAAGCACATAGCATTGTAGCAAACGATTGTAAAACACCAAGTCAACAAAGAAATGCTGCTCATCAAATGTGAACCTTTTCTGCCTTGCTTCAAATAGAAATCCTTTGCCAAGTTCTAATAGGAATTGCTGCATCTTGTTGATAATGGCATTCTCTAATTTAGACTCTGAATAAACTGCATCGGGTTTTAGACCAAGAAACTCTAATGTGATGGGATTCTTGATAATGTCTGATGGTTTCTCAATAGATTGTCCTTCCTTAGCCAACCGCATTACTTCATCTTTGTTACGGCTCAAAGCCAATCTCTCATAAAGACAGCTTCCTACTTGACGGCTGAGTTGTCTTTTAGACCATTGTTGTTGAGTACATTCTATTTCATAGAAACTGCGGGCATCCGGATTTTCCACCCTCATCAGTATAAGATAATGAGACCATGAGAGAGCGAATGTCGGCTCAGAGATACATTCCTCTGACTTCGGATAATCGGCTAACCACTGGTTAGCCTTTTGACCCGGCTTTGGACAACCACTGGTTAGCCCTTTAGAAAAAACAATATAAAACTGCCGTATATTCTTAAGCGTTGAATATGACCATCCATCTCCCAACCTATCAGTCAGACGTTTGGAGAGTTCTTTCAGCACCGCCTTTCCATATTCGGCTCTTGTCTCCCCCTTTTGCTCATATTCTACTATATATTGTCCGATATGGAACTTAGTATAAACCTCAGCTATATTGACGGCTGTTGCCACACGTTCCCTTGCCTGCGTGACAAGGTTAACAACCTTCAAGAACAGGTCGTTTATATCTTTATCATTTGTGATAATCTCTTTTCCCATAACTCAATTTTCTTCAATATTCGCAAGCAGCTTTTCAAGTTCAACCACAGCAGCACTTATCGTTTGGCTTTTATCCTTTATATCAGCCATCAGTTCTGCCAATGAACGGTTGTCCACTTCACCACCTTGCTTTATCCAAGTAATGTCAAGACTTGTTTTGTCTCTGGCAAGAATTTCATCTACAGGGTATTTACGCCAACGACCTTGCGGATTATTTTCTGCATCGTATGTCTCTACTCGATTATTATAGCAAGAAACAAAATCATCCAAATGATGCCGTTCCAGTTTATTGGTGGCAAGCGTATGCTTTATATCTGTACGGTAGTCGTAAAACCATATTTCCTTGGTCGGTTGTCCTTTGCTGAAAAACAACACGTTGGCTTTTACGCCTTGGGCATAGAAAATACCTGTAGGTAAACGCAAGATAGTATGCAAATTAAAATCCTGCAATAAGCGTTTACGAATAGTCTCACCTGCTCCAGCCTCAAAGAGAACATTATCAGGAAGTACAACTGCTGCACGTCCTCCCGTTTTGAGCATAAGCATCATGTGCTGGAGGAAATTTAACTGGTTATTCTTGGTCTCTACATAAAAATCCGGGCGGTTAATATCCACCGATCCAGCCGGACGAGTTCCAAAAGGAGGATTGGCAAGAATCACATCTACAAGAGTTGACGGTTCTTTTTCCAAAGAATCCTCACAAACAATCGGACTACGGTCTGTACCAATACCATGCAAATAAAGATTCATGGAAGCAAGCGTCACCACTAAAGGCGTATTATCCACACCATGCAAAGCTTTGTCACGCAAGAAATCACGTTTTTCTTTACTTGCTGACTGACCTTTCATATAATCGTAAGCTGTAAGCAAGAATCCACCCGTTCCACAAGCCGGGTCACAAACCGTTTCCCCCATTTGCGGATTGATACAATCTACCATTGCCTGAATAAGTGGACGAGGAGTAAAATACTGTCCTGCCCCGCTTTTCTTGTCTTGTCCGTTCTTTTCAAGAATGCTTTCGTAGATAGCTCCTTTCACATCACCGTCCATAATGAGCCATTGCTCCTCATCAATCATGGTGATGACCTTTTTCAGATAAACAGGCTTGTCTATCTTGTTTTGCGCCTTCGTATAAATCGTACCTATCAGATTATCCTGCTCACTAAGCAATTTAAGGGTCTCTTCATATTGTTTTACCAAATCCAAGCCATCAAGTACTATCAAATCTGCCCACTGATAACCAGTTGGAATAGCCGACTCTTCTCCAAACATTTCTACATTTTCGGCATCCATCTTCAAGAATAAAAGATAGGTCAGTTGGGTAATATAATCAGTAAATCCAATTCCTTGTCCGGCAAGAGTGGTTGCCAGATTCCATACTTTTTTGGTGAGCGATTGCTCTGTTGTATTATTTGTTACCATTTCTTTATGCTGCTTTTCTTAAAACTACAAATGTGTAAAGTGAATGAAGTGCCTCGTCCGCCTTCTGCATATTGCCAAACGCTCTAATCATTTGGGCTGCATGGGTAGCATCATCTTCACGAATATCTCTGATAGTACAAGCTCCGTTAGAAGCGATGTAATCCACAATACGACTGATAACCTCTCGCTGTTTGTCAGTTATTTCACGCTGGTTTTGCCCTAACCAAAGATTGAAAAACTGTTTAGAGGTAGTAACTACGCTATCCAATCGTTCGATTTGGTGGAAAGCAAAGCGCACAAGTTGTATGATATTGGTCAATGCATCGCTTTCTTCTTTGGTAATGGAACGCCTTACCACTTTAGGGTTAACTATGGCATAAGAGTTCCAGAGTTGTTTGGATGTAAAATGATTGTTTGCCATTTTAAGTCTGTTCTCCAAATCCTTTAGCATCGAATAGGTTATAGGCTCTCCCTCATTGTTGTAAATGATGCGCAGTGCCTCTATTTCGTCATAGTACTTTTTACAAAAATCTTCAAAAGCCTCTGTCGTATTTTTTGCTTCCTCAATGGAGAACCCTTTGGAGATAAGCGTATCTTCACCCGGCATCAATGTATTGACGAATCCGGCTGCAAGTATAAGAAGGTATTTCCGAGCATCTGCATGATTGGCAAGCGGAGCGACTAGCCCCTTACGTTCATTGTTAGGCTCATCAGTGATTACAAACGGTGGAAGAATGCCTTTCTCCAGTGCATCGTATATTCTGGCAGAAAGTTCCTTCATGTCATCATGAGACAAACGGACAAACTCTTTCCGTTGCGGATCATCCGCCTTGTTGTATATTCGGGCAAGCGTTGCAGCAAGCCGTTTGAGATACTCGTCAGGAATATAGCCATGACTAATACATTCTAATAGCTCCTTTAGAGTAATCGTCTTTGTTGTAGGAGCATCATCTATAGGTGCCACTGTTTGCGCATGTTCCGTCACGCCTACCGCATCAACCAAATAAAAACAATCCTTGCTGAATGCGTTCGGGGTAACATTGCGAAGTTGCTCATCACCAATAGTACGTACTCCACGCCCTTTCATCTGAATATACAAAGGCAATGACTCCACATCACGCATGAACATCACCACTTCCAGCGGCTTTACATCTGTTCCGGTGGCAACCAACGTACAGGTGACAGCAATACGGAAATCCTTGTCGTTACGGAATTGGCGTATCAGTTCGTTACTGTCGCCTGCCGAATAGGTAATTTTCTGAACAAAGCGGTCATCAGTCCGTCCAAACACCTCTTTAGCTATTTGTACGATATTTGTAGCATGAGCTTCATTGAGAGCAAAAATCAATGTTTTGGGCAAAAAGTCCATATTTGGTTCACGTTGCGGGTCATTAAACAATTCCGTATAAACCACATCCCGATAGGTCGAAAGGACTAACTTTATCTGTGCCGGATTGATAATACTCCGATTAAGTTCTTTATTTGTATAGATTTTGGTTTCCTTACTACTTACAATCTTAACCTCACCTGTATATCTTGTTTCTTCTTTAAATTTCTCACCCTCTAATATAGCCCCACCCGTTTCTGTGACTTGCGTTTTTATTCTATATACCCGACAATCCACATTCACGCCATCAACAATACTCTTTTCCAATGTGTAGTTAACAATGCAGTTATTATTGAAGAATGCCATTGTTTCAGGGATAGGAGTTGCGGTCAGACCAACCAATCTTGCCGTATCGAAATACTCCAGCACCTTGCGCCAGTTCCCATAAATGGAGCGATGGCACTCGTCTATGATAATCATATCAAAATAGTCGTGCGGTAAGTTGGGATTAGGAGGCAAGGTTACTTCCTCTATAGGTTCATTCTCGTCATCATCATTATCCTCAATAGTTTCTCCTTTCAAGAATGAGAATAGACGTTGTATTGTAGAAATAACGACATTGCTATCAGAAGGAATAGAAGACGAGCGAAGGCGATTGACCGTAAAGATAGTATTGAAAGCCTCCCCGTTCTCTGTCAGACGGAAGGTCCCAAATTCTCCTTCTGCTTGTTTTCCAAGATTATTTCGGTCTACAAGAAACAACACTCTACGCATTGGTGTATAAGAAAGCATCCGGTAGGCAGCAAGACAAGCAGTATATGTTTTACCCACACCGGTGGCAAGAACCATCAACGCCCGATTTTGCCCGGCACGGAAACTCTTTTCAAGTTCTGTCACTGCCTCATATTGGCAATCACGCAGCCCTTTCTTTTTCAATGTAGGGAGTCCGGCAAATGCATCTTCAATTCCCAGCCTCTTTACCAATTCATGTGGTGTAGGGATATTCATGACCTGCCTGAAACAAGAATCTTGTTCACGAAAATCACAGCAATATAGTTCCTTACCATTCGAAGTGAAGATAAAAGGCAATGGCTTTTGATATGCCTGATAGATATTCGGAACACTTCTTGCGTATAAGGCTGCTTGCTCGCATACTTTGGAGGCAAAAGCGTCTGTTTCTTCACGCTTAGCTTCAAGTACCCCTACTGCTTTTCCATTAATGAAAAGGAAATAATCTGCCTCAAGATTTCCTTTCAATAAACCTTCTCTTATGGCTACAGCCGTACAAGTAGGTTCATAATCCTCCCTGTTGACTACTTTCCAACCAGCATCGGCAAACCACTGGTCTATCTTTATTCTTGCTTTTTCTTCAGGAGTCATATTCTTAATAATATATATTATCAGAAGTTCATAGGCACATCTGCAACAGGTTACAAAAGGAACCAGAACCTCCTAACCGTATTAAATAATTTATTGTAACCTTTCTTTTTTATCGGTTATCAAATCCTTCAAATCAACTTGTAATATCTCCGCAATCCGTTGCAAGGTTTCCAAATTAGGCTGAATCCGATTACAGGCATAGGCATTGACCATACTGAAACTCTTATCTAGCTGTTTAGCTAACCACGTTTGAGAAATACCTTTTTCGGATAAAACAGTCTTTATTCTATTCAGTTTCATTACTTGATATGATTTTATTAGACAAATATAGGGAATTATATTCGATAATAGTGTATATTTGCATTAAGAAAAGTCAGTTCTTAAATGAGTTATACCTCAAAGTAATTGAATTTAGACATATTTATGGGAAAGACAGTAACAACATATCTCATTGATGGAGACCCAAAAGGAACTCAATACGCATTCATTAGCAACAAAATTTGCCAAATGTTTGTCGTACCACGTTCTAATCTCTCTTATTTGAATACACAAGAGAAGTTACAAAAACCTGCATTCTATATATTGCTGGGGGAAGATGAATCAACCAAGCCGCAGGCGTATATAGGTGAAACGGAGAACTTTAAAGAACGTGTAAAAGACCACGATAGCAAAAAATCGTTTTGGCAAAAAGCACTCATATTTGTATCGAAAGACGCCGATATGACTAAAGTTGATGTGCAATACCTAGAACATAAAGCTATAGCCGAAGCCAAGAAAGCAAACGCTTTTGTTTTAAGCGATAATAAACAAATTCCTAAAGCCCCTAACCTACCGGAGCATCAACAGGACTCAATGAATGAATTTTTCGAAGATGTGAAGTTTTTGGCATCATTTATCGGTTGCAATATTTTTGAAGTATCACAACCCAAAGAAGAACATCTATTCTACACCAAAGGTAGAGGATGCAATGCAAAAGGTTTCTACAGTTCCGATGGATTCACAGTCCTAAAAGGAAGTACTGTTGCCAAAACAATGGTTCCGTCTTTCAACTGGAAAGAAAAACGAGAAAAGATGCTTCAAGATTACACTTCTACTGAGAACGGAATATTGGTATTGACATCAGATAAAACTTTTTCAAGTCCCAGTACTGCCGCAGATTTCTGTATTGGTAGCAGCAACAACGGCTGGTTGGTATGGAAAGATAAAGAAGGAAATACATTGGACTCAGTTTATAGAAAACAGTTGGATTAATAACATATCAGTTGGAGGCAAATATGGAAATTATCAATCTACTAGACTTCACAGACCGCATCGAGTTGAGAGAATGGCTGAAGGTCAACCATAATCGGGTGAAATCGTGTTGGGTTGTAACTTCACGCTCTAAACAGCCCACATACGAATGTATTCCATACATTGAAGTTGTTGAAGAAGCATTGTGCTTCAGGTGGATTGATTCAACTCTAAAGAAATTGCCAGACGGATGCCTTGCACAGCGGCTTTCACCTCATCGCAAAGGAAGTCATTGGACTGAGTTAAACAAAGAACGTTGTATCAATCTTGAAGACCGAGGACTTATGACAGATGCCGGACACCAAGCCTTTGAGAAAGCCTATTCCTACGAAATAGTTCCCAAAGGTCTCTTATGGAAGAAAAACCGCATTCCTTGATTTAGCCGAGCTTCGTACCGAACGGAAAATCATTTCTACAATAGAAAGCCCCCATTCGGGAAAAGCCATCGATACCTATCAAATAGTCGAAAGGAAACAGTCTTCGTACCGGTCGCTTCTCCTCCATCGCTACAATCTGCTCACGTCGCAGCAACAACGTTCGCCCCCCAATGACCCGGCAAAGCATCCGAGAAACATCCAAATATATCTTTCTCCGGTTGCGTATATTGCTGTCCCGGATAATTATTCAGATCATCGCTCAGAAACAAATCTCCGTGTTTTTTTCAAAACATCCATCATTGAGAGTAAAACAATAGCAATCCGAGCTACGAAGAGATTCATAGCCTAACTCACCAACGAGTTCTGTTTCTTCGATCCAATCAAAATCGGCATATACATATAGCGTCTTCATCGCTTACTCTTTCTTCGAAGCACGTTCCCTTGTCTTCAAACTCAAATTCTGCAAAGCTTTTCCCAATTTATCTTCTTTGACCAGCCACAGAATATCATCATCAAGCTGCAGAACATACAGCACTCGCAAGTATATTCCGATTGCTACCATCGGTGCGCCTTTCTCTATTCGGAACACAGTCAACGGGGAACAAGTGCCCGTTCCGCCACCTGAGCCACACTCAAATTCCTCCGCTATCGAGCCAGTTTTATCTGCTCTCCCACAACCGACATCTTCTGCTCCAATTTTCGAGACAACTTAATCCCCATTGTATTCTTTGTCATAATCAACTTATCATATAATATGCAAAAATATTACTTTTTATCTATTTAATGATAGATTGCAGACAAAATCGCAAGACTAGAAGACACAGCAGTATAAAGGCTCTACACTTTTTCAAACGAATCATCCCCATTACACGACATTTTTCCAAACGAATTAAATGTCTATTCTACAAAAATTACCTTACAACATATATTCAAGATTAGTTTACTATTCAAATGAAAACCAACTTTACTTTATCCCCGTATTCCTATATACGTTCAATAAAGTAAAGTCAAAATAAGGGAGAAGAGATGGCTGCACTATGATGAAATAACTTCAATCATTTTTCTTTTGGCTGCAAAACGTAGAGTAACCGAGTGTAAAGATCGAACAAAATACAACTCCGAATAGGACACATAACACTCGCATGGGAACCAGAAAATACCTGTGAATCTATCCTCGATTTTACTACCCTTTTGGGCAAAACGAACTCCGACATACCCTATCTTTGTGAACAAGATCTATCGAAGCCCTAGAAGGCAGTTTTTACCCTTTCTCCCTCTGTTCGAAGAGAAACGATAAAAAACATTAAAACATCGGTTCTTAGCGAAAAAACAAGTAACTTCGTAAAGTTTCCACCTTTTAAATACAAACTAGCGAAAATCAGTCAGCATACGATATTACATTGTATAAAAAATTATATTAAGATACTACAATATGTCAAACATTATTCTTGATACAAAAAATGTAGGGAAGATCAAGGGCCTTTTCTACCTCCCCGATTATCAACGGGGTTATAGATGGACCTCGGAGGAAATAAAACTCCTTCTCGATGACATTTATGAAAGTGCGGGAAAGCCATATTGCTTACAACCAATTGTTGTAAAGAAAAGCAATGAGAGGTTCGAGCTCATTGACGGGCAGCAACGTCTTACAACCATATACCTCATCTGCAAGTATATGGAAGCAAAACTGGGAGATCTATATGAACCTAGCTTTAAGTTAGAGTATGAAACTCGTAAAGAATCAGCAAACTTTCTTGGTAATATTGATCTTTCGCTTAGAGAGCTGAATATAGATTATTATTTTATCGCATCTGCATACGAATATATAGAGCAATATTTTACAGAAAAGACACAGGGTGAGCGTCGAGAAATGGCAGCTTACCTGACCAAACTCAATGAATATTTCATATCATCAGTAAACGTCATTTGGTACGAAGTGGATTCTGCTGAGAATGGTATTGAGCTATTTGAGCGTCTAAACATTGGAAAAATTCCACTGACAAGCTCGGAACTTGTCAAAGCCTTGTTTCTTAAAGACAGTGTGCGAGACAAGATGTCAGGACGACAGGAGGAAATCTCACTCCAGTGGGACATGATTGAGCAAGAACTACAAAATCCATCATTTTGGGGCTTTTTGTCCAATATTGATGGAGATCAAATGCCAACTCGTATAGATCTTATCCTTGATCTGATGGTAGACAAATCAGGGAATGATCGTGAAAAGTATCGTACATTCTTTTACTTTGATCGACAAATAAAGTCTCTATCGGAAACCACCACAGAAAATCCGCTTCTTGAGATATGGAGTCGCATCTATCATGTGTTTCTTACACTCCGCGAATGGTATACGAACCATGACTTTTACCATAAAATTGGTTATCTGATTACTATAGGAGTTCCACTAAGGAAAATTTATACCGTATGGCAAAATGATGGCAACACTCCTCTTGCTAAGGATATATTTCTTAGCGAGCTCGACAAAATGATTTCAGAATCAATAAGCATTAAAGATAAAGAAGAGTTACTTAGCTTATCATACGATACAAGGAAAGACAAACTACAAAAGGTATTGACTTTGTTTAATGTGGAAACAGAACGTCTGATGGACGATGGTAAACGAAGGTTCCCATTTGACAAACATAAAGATTCTATATGGAGTTTGGAGCATATCCACGCTCAAAATGCCGAAAGCCTTAAAAAGAATAAAGATATTCTTACATGGCTAGAAAGTCATATTGCACTTTTGAAATCTTCTGAAAGTTCTATTTTTGAGGTAAATAATGAACTTATAGAGAAAATGGAGATATTGATTGAACAACTTCATAGCGATAAGGATCCAGGGAATGTGCGTGAACGCTTTAATGAGATTCAGAAGGAAGTAATTATCATATTCACGTCTAAGGAAGATGTCGTTAAGGAGAATAGCTACTCGCATGGATTAGCAAATATGGCACTGCTAGATGTATCTCAAAACGCGGCTCTTAGCAACTCCGTTTTTGATGTTAAAAGACACCGTGTCATTAATTATGATAAAGAAGGAAGATACATTCCAATTTGTACAAAACACGTATTCTTCAAGTACTATACTCAAGAGGGTCCATCGCTTTTCTTTTGGGGAGAGACAGACCGAAGAGATTATGCCGAGGCCCTTAATGAGAAAATTTCACCTTACTATAAACAGGATAATAACGATACCACTATACCCAACTTGACAAATGGAAACTACGACACTGAAGAATCTGATTTCTGAAAACAATCCTTACGGAATAAGTGGAATCACTATACCACGGATTCAACGTGCTTATGCACAAGGCCGATCTGATGCACATGCAGTAAAGACTCGTGAACGTTTTCTATCAGCAATACATGCTGGATTAATAAACAATGGTTTAACCCTCGATTTCATTTATGGTAATATTCAGAATGGTCAGCTGATTCCTCTTGATGGACAGCAACGACTAACTACTCTTTGGCTACTTCATTGGTATGCAGATAAAAAAGAGGGCATCAACGATAAGCGACTTGCGAGGTTTTCATACAACACACGTTATAGCGCGAGAGATTTTCTTATAAAGCTCGTTAACTACGAACCTACATGGAAAACACATCTTAGTGATGAAATTAAAAATGAGGGATGGTTTCCAATGGAATGGAGCAACGATCCTACGGTTAGAGGAATGCTCACAATGCTTGATGAAATCCAAAAGCGTTTTGCCGATATTAATGACTTATGGAACAAATTGGATAAAATTAATTTCTATTTCCGCGATATTGAGGAGATGAAGTTAACCGATGACATTTACATCAAGATGAACTCCCGTGGAAAACCACTCACTGACTTTGAACATTTTAAGGCAGAACTCTTAAAGGTTATGCGTTCTGAAAATGACGATGAAGCTACTGCTAAACGCATTGGCCTTAAGATAGACCGCGAATGGACCGATTTACTTTGGATTTATAGGGATGAGTATAATCTCGTCGATAGCGGTTTTCTAAACTTTTTCCATGTGATTTCCCTTATTCTTGTCTATAAGTCAGATCGCTCTTCATCAGAATTTGATTTAGAAGATGATTTCAGTTTACTGGAAAGGCTTTATAAGAATCAACCAAAAAATGTAGTGTTTTTTGAACAAGCCTTTGATTGCATGGTCAATATTCAAAACAAAGCGCGACGTTCTAATTCATTAATACTTAACCCTATTGATATTTTTTTCAACTCTTACCTGTCAAAAGATTATCATGAACACGAAAAAGTTGTCGTATCTCAACAAATTACAGATCTCAATATTTTCAAAGGGGTATTGACCGGAGCCGCGTTGCGTAAAAATACTACCTATTGGTTAATAATGCTCTACTCCTTTCTTATCTATTTAATGAACTATGATAAGATAAAAGAAATGGATTTCCGTCGACGCTTGCGTGTGGTAGTGAATCTGCTCAAAAATTCCAGAAACGAAGTTGTCGATACCCCTAATGGTGATGCAGGAAACCGTATGCCCGCAAATCTTCGTCAGGTAGAAAATATTATTCTTTCTGGAGAAATTGCAGATAGTATAATGATTGATAATGACGTGAGACAGAATTTCAATGTAATTCAGATGGAAGAGGAGCGTCAAAAGCTCCAGTTTACCAAAGAACATCCCGAGCATTCTGCTGGTCTTTTTCAGTTGGAGGATCACTATCTGCTTCAAGGTCGTACAGATGTTGTTGGGTATGAGAATACTCATCTTTATCAGCGATTCATCCATGTCTTTGATAGATGCTCTCGCGATATTATTGACTGTGCAATGTTAGCAACGTATGATTATAGCCAAAGGATAAATAATTGGTGCATTCAACTTGGTTCTGGGAATCAGGATGAAATTGGCAATAAGGCTTGGTATGCATTATTTCATCCGACAGGCAAAAATCCAGATTTTAATAAGACAAAAAAATCATTACGTTCTCTGCTTGAGATTGATATAGAAATAGACGACATTTACTTACAAGAAAAAATTGATGCGTATCTAACAGAATGCAAAACTAAAAGTCAATACGATTGGCGATATTATTATATCGCGTATCCATGCTTCCGCCCCGAGCGTTATGGCAAATATACTATGTATGATGAACAACCATACGCTCTTGTGGCATTGCACTCTGAAAAGCGTGAATCATCTAATGCCTACCAATGTATGCTTCAAGCACTCATTGAAGGACAAGCAGTAGCAAATTCTGTAGAACGATATGATATCCGTGCGCTCTCTTACAGAAAAGGGCTGTTGAGATGTGAAAACAATGCTTTTGTATCATACTCTTTGAAGGACAATAAAGAGCGTGCCAGATTTATCATTCCACAAAACAAAGAAGGCATTGACATCGTTGACCGTATTCAATATTTCAAAGATAATAGAAAGGATAATGATTACTGGATATATCAGGAAGGTTAGTATTAAATCGTAAGTAAAGTCGCTCTCTTCAATTATAGAGCGACTTTACCTAATTCTATAGGGAATGCTTATTTTATACGGCAGAGCTATAGAGGAAACACTAATCACATCAACGGCATACAAGAGTATCGGGTTAAAAAAAATCAAGTATAAAACTCTCTTCATAGGGGCGACCGCCTAGGGTCCTTCAAGAGAATCAAATACGAGGTGTTGGCACTGCAGAGCGGTGTTTCTATGCAATACCGCAGCTTTAAGCTCTTTACCGAAAAGACAGACCTTCCCGTAACCAAGCTCTCGATGCGAATGCAAAAGATACTCACCGATTGGTTTGCAAAAAGTTATTAGATCAAATCCACAACTGTTAGCTTCATCGTAGCCTGGAAACCCAAGGATGTCCCGAAGGAGAAACCGGAAACAACTGGCTGACTGGCCGACCCTTGTACTCACCCTCTGATCGAAGATCCAACAAAAAGTCGGGAGCCGAAAAGACGGTTTTGCCTTTTTTCTCTCTGTTTGGAGAAAGAGGATGAAAAAAATCGTTAAATCATCAATTTGTTGCGAAAAACAAGTAAATTTTAGAGGCTTCTATCTTTTGATGTAAACTAATGACAATCAATTAGCATAATATGCTGCATCGGACAACTCTACTCCTATACCTTTTCTTTCAGAGATGAGAAAGATAAACAACCTTTACTCATCCAAGGATACTTGACAAGATACCATCAGATCAAAAGCTCAGAAGGACGGTATAGGGATTACACTTTATCATCAATACAAACAAAATGTAACTTCACAGAGTTCAATGAAGAGCAGCCCATGTTACAGAACATTTTCCACATTTCTGCTTTACTCCTAGCAACATCCCATTATGAAATTCCATGAAACTTTCATTCAACCTCCTCACATTCTTCTCACTCGTTCCGCTTCGCATCATCACTTGCACCCATACTCTCAAGATACTGCAATTCCCGTTCCGCAAACTCACGATTCTCCTCCTCTCCCAGCATTTGATAGAGCAGTTCCCTAGCTTGCGAATAATATTTCAAGTTTACTAATACTTGTGCTGCCCTGCGCCGAAGAAAATGATAAAGTGGAAACAAGGTATTCTTTTCATCACCATACGTCTTTATCTGACTGCCAACCAAACTCACCATAGAATAAATATACTCAAGAGCTCCTGTATCCTTCATTTCGACGAGACAGTTGGTAAAATCACGAATCGCATGAATGGATGAATTTCTTTTAGCATTAGTCAAATAATAATAAGCCTTTTCAAAATGCCCTAATGTGAGATAAACAAAACCGATATGATAACAAATCACATAATATTCTTCCTTGCCACGCTCCGGCAATTCCGTCCAGTGGACTTGATAATACCGAAAAATAGAAAGATAACACCCCAACGCCTGAAGATAACATTGCTGCCTGAAAAATTTCTTCCCCCAATAAATAGTAGTCTGCAAGGTAGGCTCGGTATAAGCCAGCAACGCCTGTTGTTCCTCCGTCAGTTCGTCAAACTGTTTGTTTTCCGCTTTTTCTTTAGCATCGTCCAACATATATTTCAACTCCCAATAATCATCATGATCCGTTGTCAATCTAACCTCAATCATACTACTGAATACTCTGCCTTTTTGGGTTTCATCGAAAAAAGCATCCACTCTGTCCGTTCGCATAGCCGACAACTTATAATAAAGAGATCGTTCATTACTGCCTTCAGCTTTCTCCAACGCAATCACCAACTGCCCTTCAGCAAGTGTGATACAGATCAGAGCATCTTTTCCCGCCTGTCCTTTTTCATCCATCACAGCATCTTTCAACCGAAGAGAAAGAATAGACAATAATTCGGTACGCCTCTCTATCCGCTCATTGCAAATCAGTGTCATTCCCTTTATATCTTCCTGTTTCACTGTACCAAAAAGAGAAAGAATATCCTCTATCTGATCCATATCTTGCCGGGAAACATCGACAGGTTCCAACAGCTTACCATGTCCAATCTCCAATTTTCGTCTTAACAAAGCTAAACGATTTTCGAATTCTTTTTTCACCAACACGTCTTGTATTGAAGCAGATTGTTCTGCCAACTCTTTAAAACTACGGGCTATCATAAAAGATGACTCAAGCAATACCCGCAAATGTTGTTTTAACTGAGTTTCACTGCCCGACAAGAACAGACAGGCAGACAGACAAGCCGTAAAAGGTGTCTCACTTTCTCCGTCCTCATGACTTTTACGCAAATAGCAAGTCCAAGCTGTGTATCGGCAGTTAATGTTGTTAATGTCAAAAACTATTTTTTTAGACTGTTCATAGCTACATGCATAGAAATCTTTATAATATAACTGAATATTCTGACCTGTTTTTTCTCTTAATAAATGAAAATAACCTCCTTGAAAACCGATGATAATGGCATCAGCATCAATTCTCTTCACTAGTTCACAGTGCATGGACTGCACGAACCTGATAAGCTCATCGGTGGTCATCGCCGAATAAATCTTTTCTTGCTGCTTTTTCGGCTTTGTAACAAAATGATAAACTGTTACGAAAACCACCATCATAGATACTAAGACGACAGAAATAATCATATCTTGTTACAGTTAATCTTTGTATGTCTGTAAAAATACAAAATTAATCGGGAAATGTTAGAAGTGATAGGATATTTTAATGAATTCCCCTAAGAAGTTACTTAAAAATCCGGTTCAATCAATTCCTTCCGATGCATCCGGTGCCACCTCCACAAAATCATAAAACATAGAGGGAATTTCCATCGGAGATATTCTGAAATACCTAAAAATAGGGATTGTCCATTTCCACATTTTCATCGAACTTTGCAACCCCAAAAAACGAATAAATGAAGAAACTTTATATAATACTGTTTATACAAATAGGATGGATATTCCCGCTCTCCGCACAAAAACAAGATTCCATTTATATCGGAACGCGTCATACATTGTTTTCTGAAATACTGAATGAAGAAAGAAAATATTGGATTTATGTACCTGAGACCAAAGCAGGTGAAAAAGGAAAGGCTTATCCGGTTCTTTATCTATTGGATGGAGATTCCTTCTTTCATTCCGTGGTTGGCTTTACGCGTTTCTTCTCTTCTTCTAAAACCTCAAATTTACCTCCTTGCATCGTTGTTGCTGTCTTAAACACAGACCGGACCAGAGATTTCACTCCTACCTGCTCAGCCGCCCGCCGGGATGGTACTATTTGTCCCTATGATAAGCCGGCAGGTGGTGGAGCTGAACAGTTCTATCGCTTTCTGATAGAGGAACTACGTCTGGAAGTGGAAAATAAAGTTCCTGCCAACGGTACAAACTTTCTTGTCGGACATTCATACGCAGGTTTATTTACCCTACAGACACTGTCAAATCACCCCGAGTCTTTTGACTCGTATATAGCAATAGATCCAAGCTTATGGTGGGACCGAGGAGTTTTTCTACAACAAGCTGCAAAGAATGTTTATCAAAAAGACTTCTCCGGCAAACATTTGTATGTTGCTTTCGCCACCCGCCAACGTCCTGCAATCAAACTTATTCAGTTTTCATTGGCCGACAGCTTAAAAAATAAGATCATCCCTGAAATGAAAAACAAGCATTTGCATGTCATTTATAAAAAATTTCCCGACGAGGTGCATGGCACTATTGCTCTTCCTGCCATTTTCGATGGGTTAAAATCTCTATTTCATAGCACTATTTCAACCAAAGAGGCAACATGATAATTTCTTGCAGTATTCAGTTTCTCACCTGTTGCAAATACGCTCCGGTTACTATTGATAAAAATAACATAACTGATGCTGATAGTGTAGTCACTCGCTCGATTCCGGGGTATTACGTAGCTGTAATCCTTGCCTAATTTCCTGTTTAACATCAATTTAAGATTTCAAACTCTATACTTATCATTTTCTAGAATAACAGGTTGAGACATTGTATCAACCTTGGCTACAGATTTATACTATTCTTTCCGGAAATCATGTCATTAGGGTTATAACATCTGTAATTTATCTACACTGTATTTTCAGTCATGTATTTATCTTTGCATCAAGATTCTGAAATTCAAAACTTAATAAAATCAAGTGATAATGAAACGTATATCAGTCATCATGATTGCAAGTTTATTTGTTATAGGAACAACTGCCATAACACAATCCGATCCGGTTTAGAGCATATCGTCATTTGTGGTACGCAAATCATGACAACAGTTATCGTGACTCCGTTGGGCGTCTTCGCCATCGCAGCCAATTCATTTGCCATTACAGCCGAAAGCCTCTGCATAGGCCCAGTATGGGATTGCCGATGCTGCACGACACTGGTTGGGCAGAGTATCGGTGCCGATCGCCGGAAACTGGTCCGAAGTTTCGCCCGCATTACCATATTTATATGGTATGACCGTTATGGGGTTATAGGTGTACTCATGTATCTGTTCGCCCCCCAAATTATCGGTTAGATGCCCCCGTCGGGGAGATTCGGGAATTGGGCATAATGGCACTGCGCATCGAAGCGTTCGCTGAGCCGATGTTTGCAGCCTCGATTATCACTTACGGTGTCTTTGTCGGAGCAGCGGATACGCTTGTCCCGTGCTTGATGAATTTCTTCAATATCCGGGCGGTGCGTCTGTCATTAGCCGCCTTGCTCGCCCCGTCATTAGGTCTGAAAAGTGTATGGGTTGCCATGTGCATCAAGCTGTGTTTCAGGGGGCTGATTTTCCTGGTCCGCTTGAAGCGAGAACGTTGGATGAGACACATGTAAAAAAATGTCTGTAATTGAGGTTATACAATCAGTAATCCATCTACCGGCTTTTCCTGTAATCCGCTGTAATTTTGCACTATGATAAAGAAAACAATAAAAATTTAAATTACATCGGTTATGAAACGTACAACTATTTTAATGGCTGCTTTCCTCTGCCTCTTCGGCCTGACGGAAAGCCCGGCACAAAACACTCACAAAAATATGGAACAGTTAAATCTGACACAGGAATGGGACAAGACGTTCCCGAAGAGCGACAAGGTGAACCATAGCAAAGTGACTTTCATAAATCGTTACGGCATCACGCTCGCCGCCGACCTGTATGCACCGAAAACGATTTTCGGAGGTAAACTGCCGGCCATTGCTGTCAGCGGTCCGTTTGGAGCTGTAAAGGAACAGTCGTCGGGACTGTATGCCCAGACACTTGCCGAACGAGGATTCCTGACGGTTGCTTTCGATCCTTCGTTTACTGGTGAAAGCGGTGGACAGCCTCGCAGCGTGGCTTCACCGGACATCAACACCGAAGACTTCTCGGCGGCGGTGGATTACCTTGCGACACGTCCGGATGTGGATGCCGAACGAATCGGCATCATTGGCATTTGTGGTTGGGGTGGTTTTGCTATCAATGCGGCTGCCAACGACACACGTATCAAGGCAACGGTAGCTTCCACTATGTACGACATCAGTCGCTGTACAGCAAACGGTTATTTCGATGCCGCAGACAATGCGGATGCACGCTACAAAATACGTCAGGAGTTTAACACCCAGCGCACGGAAGACTACCGTACCGACACTTATCCCCGCACCGTGATGAACCCGGAGCCTACCGGTGATGCACCACAGTTCATAAAGGATTATTACGATTATTACAAGACCGAACGAGGTTATTATCCCCGTTCCATCAACTCCGGTTTGGGCTGGAACAAAACCTCCAATCTTGCATTTCTCAACGCACCTATCCTTGCGTATGCCGATGAAATCCGCAGTGCCGTGTTGCTCATTCATGGAGAAAAAGCTCACTCCCGCTATTTTAGTGAGGATACTTTCAAGAAGCTGAAAGGCGACAATAAAGAACTGATGATTATTCCCGGTGCCGTACATACGGATTTATATGACCGGACAGACATTATTCCATTCGATAAGCTGGAGGAATTTTTCAAAGAATACTTAAAATAGAAGACTTCAAGAAAAAGAATGGGATAGCTCAGAAAGCGAAAATGTATTGCCGATGTGGGTGGCTGACATGGATTTCCGTACAGCCCCCGCTATCGTCAATGCTTTACGCCGACGGGTGGAACACGGTATCTTCGGTTATACCCGTGTGCCCAACAGTTATTACGAGGCTGTTACAGATTGGTTCGCACGCCGTCACAGTTGGACGATTGACTGCACATGGATAATTTACACATCAGGCGTAGTCCCGGCCATCTCGGCAGTCATCAAGGCTTTGACCGTTCCGGGAGATAAGGTTTTGGTGCAGACTCCGGTTTATAATTGTTTCTTTTCTTCAATCTGTAACAATGGGTGTGAAATGGTATCATCACCGTTGATCTTTGCAAGTAATACTTTCACCATCGATTATGAAGATTTAGAGTGTAAGACTGCTGATCCGAAAGTGAAGGTGATGCTGCTGTGCAATCCTCACAATCCTGCCGGAAGAGTATGGAAACGTGAAGAATTGGTACGTATTGGTGAAATTTGTATTCGCCACGATGTTACGGTCGTTTCGGATGAGATTCATTGCGAACTGGTTTTTCCAGAGTACCGTTACACACCGTTTGCTTCCATCTCAGAAAATTTCCGTCACCATTCGTCTGTATATCTCCCAGTAAAGCGTTCAATATTGCCGGATTACAGATTGCGAACATTATATGTGCTGATGCTGACCGTCGGGCGAAAATCGATCGGGCCATTAACGATAACGAAGTATGTGATGTCAATCCTTTTGGTGTAATTGCTACTCAAGTAGCTTACAACGAAGAGGAAGAGTGGCTGAACCAACTCATCAAATATTTACAGGCCAATTTTCTCTATATGCAGGAGTTCTGTCGGGAGCATCTGCCCGAGTTTCCTATCACGGCATTGGAGGGAACCTATCTCGTTTGGATGGACTGTCACAGACTCGGCATACACTCGCAGGAACTCGAACAGCGATTGGTTAACGAAGCTGGATTATGGCTCAATGCAGGAGCAATGTACGGGACTGAAGGAAAAGGATTCATGCGCTGGAACATCGCCTGCCCACGTACTACACTGGCAGAAGGATTGAAGCGTTTTGCAGGTTTCGTAAGAAATCTTTAAGAGATATATACGGCAAATTCATTTTTAATGGAACGCAGCTATATACTTTACTATACCAAGCATTACGTATAACAAAGTAAATAGCTGCGACTTAATTTTTCATCTCATTTTTTCTTTTCTTCCACAACTGATAACTATTGATGATGTTTTGCCACACCACATAACTACCTGGACCGACAGATGATAAAGGATTAAGATACGTAACCGCCATCCAAATAGCTAGTACAGTATTTTTTTGCCCCAATGCCTGTCCTGCACTTATACGGTCATTGTATGCACTACCAATTCTTTTACCAAAATAAAATTGTAAACAACAAGTTACTAAACCAGCAAAAGCAATCAACATCTCTACCGTTACATCAGCTGTACTGTTAACCAAAGAACGAGTAGTCTGCCCCATTACAATGGTCAATGCTATCGCCCATAAATAAAAAGCTGAAGTATGATATTCCAGTAAAAACTTATGGAATCGAGGGATATAATAACGGAATAATAAAGCGATAAAAAACGGCGCAAGCAACAATGGGAAAACCTTACTTAAAATCTTAAGAAAAGCAATACCAAAAGTAACATCCGTATGTGGCTCAACCAATGGAAATACCAAAGGAACTGCTATTGCAGCCAAAATATTTGAAAGTAATGTATAAGTAGTCAAACTGGAAGCACTTCCACCTAGTTTCCCCGTAATTACTGCCGCTGCCGTAGCAGTAGGACAAATAAGACAAACCATAGCCGCCTCGAATATCTCCTTATAAGATTCGTCCATCGGACAAAATATCAACAACAACGCAATGATACCACAAGAAATAGCTTGAATAGCCAACAACCAGCCATGCCATACTCTAGGGACCAACTCTTTTGGTTCAATTTTACAGAATGTAAGCAACAATTGGGCAAAAATCAAGGAAGGAGTTAGAAAAGAAATCAACCCATTCATAAATGGCTTTGTCGGCTCCAGAAAAGTGAAGTTGGCAAAAACAAAATAGCCGATAACCCCTGCAAGCATAGCTAAAGGTAACGTCCAATTCTTCATAAACTTAAGCAAATCCATCTTTCAATACTTATTTTGGGATACAAAATAAAAGAATTTAGTCCAAATACTCGTCTATTTTTCGGGTTTTGTGGCAAGTTTCGAATAAAAAACGCAAAACTTAAAGACAAAAGCCGAGTTTTCACTAAAAATCGCTACATTTGCAACTTGATTGATATGAAAACCGATAGACTTAAAATAATATTCCTGTTGTGTAGCCTGTGGCTGGTCCTCCCCTGTTTCTGCCTGGCGGCAAAGGGAAAGGATTTTATAGTCGTCATTGATCCCGGTCATGGCGGACATGATCCTGGCGCCATCGGCAGACGTGGAAAAGAAAAAAATATCAATCTGAACGTAGCTTTAAAAGTAGGACAACTGATCCAAAATAACTGTAATGACGTAAAGGTAATATACACCCGAAAGACAGATGTCTTTATCCCTTTAGACCGTCGTGCACAAATAGCTAATAATGCTAAGGCCGACTTATTCATCTCTATACATACCAATTCTGTAGCCCGTAGCAGAACTGTACGGGGAGCAGAAACTTATACGTTAGGACTTCACCGTACTGAAGAAAATTTGGAAGTTGCTAAAAAGGAGAACTCGGTTATTTTGATAGAGGATAATTATGAACAACGTTATGCCGGATTCAATCCAAATTCTTCCGAAAGCTATATTATTTTTGAATTTGTACAAGACAAAAATATGGAGAAGAGTGTAAAATTAGCCACTCTTATCCAAAAACAATTCAAGAATACAGCCAAACGGATAGACAAAGGAGTACATCAAGCCGGATTTCTAGTTCTACGCGCCACTTCCATGCCTAGTGTTTTGGTTGAATTAGGTTATATCTCAACACCGGATGAAGAACAATATCTTTTATCCGATGCAGGCACTACGGCATTATCTAACAGCATTTATAAAGCATTCCTCAATTACAAGCGCGAACATGATGCCCCCACCGGTCGCAGCAGAGTACAAGGACAAGAATTGCCGGAACCAGAAAACAAACCGAAAGAATCAAGAATAGAAATACAAACTGCGGAACCAGACACTGCAACGGAACCTGACAAAGTTACCAAAAAGCCTGTGCCTGCCACACAAAAAAAGATCACAGGCGACCAAGCCCGAACATCTGCCAAGCCTGTATTTAAAATACAAATATTGGTATCAAACAAAATATTACCCAAAGGAAGCAAACAACTGAAAGGTGTATCACCCGTTAGCTATTACCGCGAAAAAGGACTTTATAAATATACTTACGGAGAAAGTACGGATTATAATAAAATACTACGCATGAAACGTAATATTACTCCTAAATTTAAGGACGCTTTCATTATCGCTTTCAAAAACGGAGAGAAAATGAACGTGAACGAAGCCATCAAAGAATTTAAAAAGAATAGATAATATAAAAGGTACAATTGAAATGACGAAAGAGGTAAAAATAGGATTAATAGGCATCGCTGCATTGGCTATGCTGATCTTTGGTATCAACTACCTGAAAGGAATAAATATGTTCCAATCTGCCAACTACTATTATGTAGAATATACCAATATAAACGGATTAGCCGGATCAAGCCCCGTCTTTGCCAATGGTTACAAAGTAGGTACAGTAAGAAATATCAATTACAACTATGCTAAACCGGGACATGTCACAGTAGAAGTGGAAGTAGACAAGGAAATGCGTATCCCTAAAGGAAGTGCAGGAGAATTGGTTACAGAAATGCTGGGAACAGTAAAGATGAACTTACTCCTTAACTTTAATTCTACAGAATACTATCAACCGGGGGATACACTGCCTGGCAAAACGAATGCGGGACTCATGGGAGCCGCTGAAGAAAAGCTAGTTCCTCAAATAGAGCAGATGCTGCCCAAAATGGATTCTATCCTACATTCATTAAATAAAATATTAGCTGATCCTGCATTGGGTGCAACCTTACACAACGCAGAAAAACTGACAGCCAATCTGGATGCGACAACACGTCAATTAAACATATTAATGCAAAGGGATCTTCCGCAACTTACTGGAAAACTAAACACGATTGCTGATAATTTCATTACTATCAGCGACAACTTGAAAGGTATTGATTATGCATCAACATTCAATAAAATAGATTCCACTTTATATAATGTACAAATGCTGACAGAAAAACTCAATCGCAAGGACAACAGCATCGGCTTACTATTCAATGATCCTACCTTTTACCAAAATCTGAGTGCGACAACAGCAAATGCTGCAACCTTATTGGAGGATTTGAAAGCGCATCCTAAACGTTATGTACATTTCTCTTTGTTTGGGAAGAAAGATAAGTAACAGATTTGTTAATTTAAAAAGATTCTAAATAAGTCTACTTAACCATTTTTCTACCTTTTTTCAGTAAATGACTGCAAATAGGGCAGAAATACCATGTAGACTTATTTCATTTAAAATAAATAAAAGCCTATTTTGACAGATAGTCAGCTATAAATCAGCCAATTATCAAATAACAAAAATATTTCAGAAGCCTTTAGATAGAGTTTTTTATAAGTTACTGAAACTAAATAGATTACTCTTTAAAAATAAAAAGCAAGAAAAAAGCGATTTGTTTTTTCAGAAATTCATTTCGAAATTTGCATTGTAGAAGTTTCGCTTTTTATAATAAATGTTTCATATGATTGAAAACGATCACGTCGTTTTATGGGGTCGTTGTCTGAACATTATCAGAGACAACGTACCTGAAACGACCTTTAAAACGTGGTTTGAGCCTATCGTACCGCTTAAATATGAGGACAAGGCACTGACAATTGGCGTCCCCAGCCCATTCTTCTATGAATTTTTAGAAGAAAAGTTTGTGGACTTGCTGCGCGCTGCCCTATATAAAGAAATTGGAGAGGGAACGCAGCTTATGTATTGTATCTTGACCGATAAAACCAACCATATAACTGTAAACATGGAGGGAAGCAAACGCTCTTCAGCACTACCCACACAAACAGTTATACGAGATGGTAACAAGGCACCTAATCCAATGCAGGCACCAGCTCCGCAGGATTTAGACCCACATTTGAATCCAAATTACAACTTTGAGAATTTCATAAAAGGAAATAGTAATGAGTTCTCACGTACGGTAGGGGAAACTGTAGCTAAAAATCCGGCAAAAACATTCAACCCTTTGTTTTTGTATGGACCGTCCGGCGTGGGTAAAACTCACTTGACTAATGCTATTGGTACTCGTATCAAGGAATTATATCCTGAAAAAAGAGTATTGTACGTATCAGCACATCTGTTTCAGGTGCAATATACCGACTCTGTGCGTACTAATCATTTCAATGATTTCATCAGTTTTTATCAAACCATAGATGTTTTGATTATTGATGATATTCAAGAATTCGCAGGAGTAACCAAAACTCAGAACACGTTCTTCCACATCTTTAACCATCTGCACCAGAACGGTAAGCAACTTATTTTGACTTCTGACCGCGCACCGGTAATGCTACAAGGTATGGAAGAACGTCTCCTGACCCGCTTTAAATGGGGCTTAGTGGCCGAATTGGAAAAACCGGATGTAGAATTGAGAAAGAATATCTTACGCAATAAAATACGTCGTGACGGTTTGAATATACCGGAAACAGTAATTAATTATATTGCTGAAAACGTAAATGAAAGTGTACGTGAACTAGAGGGCATCATTAATTCACTTCTGGCACAATCCATTATCTTCAAGCGTGATGTTGATTTGGATTTGGCTGAAAGAATTGTACGAAAAGCTGTACGCTGTTGTGAAAGCAAGCCTGTCACAGTGGAAGATATCATACAGAAAGTATGCAACCATTACGAGATAGAGGAATCTGCCATCCATACCAAAACTAGAAAAAGAGAAGTGGTACAAGTACGTCAGGTAGCTATGTATCTGGCCAAAAAACATACAGACTCCTCTTCTTCCAAAATTGGTCAATTAATAGGTAATAAAGATCATGCAACCGTATTGCACGCTTGTAAAATAGTAAAAGACCAAGTGGAGGTTGATAAAACATTTAAAGCGGATATTGAGGAAATTGAAGCTTCTCTCAAAAGAAAATAGAAATAAAACTACAGAGGTGCGCAAAGGGTATTTTCTTTATTTCCCTCTGCGCACTTCTGTAGTTTTAAGGTTAATAGTTTCCGGTAACTCATTTTTCAAAGCCCTGTTTCTTCAAGGTTTCTTTCAAAGTTACAGACATGCATTCATTATCCGACTTCTTGTATCTGACCTCAGTAAATACCTGAGCCAATGTTTCTTTATGATTTTCTTTAATAAACTGATGATTTTCCGGAAGTGACTCTTTATATCTATAGATACGATCAATATCTTCTTTGGTATAATCATGATATACTTCTTCATGCAAAATACCCTCTATAGGAAGACGATCGACTTGTGAAGGACATTCGTCCGGATATCCTACTGTAATAGTAGCCACTGGCATAACCAATTCCGGCAACCGAAGAATATCAATAATTTGATCAGGATTATAAATCGTTGTTCCCAAATAACAAATACCTAATCCATTTTCCTCCGCCAATGTACAAAAGTTCTGAGTCACAAGTAATGCATCCGTAGCAGCATTCAGAAAAGAAATGGGATTGTCATAACCCGGTACCGCCTTACGCCCTCTGCACCATTTGCTAAAACGGTTAAAATCCGCACAAAAAGTCAGTACAACCGGAGCACCTGTTACCATCGGTTGATTAAAATGAGCAGGTGCCAATCTCTCTTTCATCTGCTTGTCACGGGTCACAATCACACTATATAATTGCATATTGCCCATTGTAGAAGCACGGAATGCCTTTTCAAGCAAATCATTTAACAAAGAAGCAGAAATATCTTCCTGCTTATATTTACGGATCGTCCGTCTATTATTTATCGATTCCATATATATTTTTCTTGCAAAGATAAAAAAAGAAAAGAGTAATAATTCATTTTTTGCAAAATAATATATGCTAAGAATTTGGTCTTTTCAACTAGTCAATCACTTATTTCCTTCATTGAAATTTTCAAAATAGAAAACTTCCGTAAATAAACCAACACATATATCTTTTGATAATCAATAAATTAACAAATATTTTTGGATAACTTTCAATTTGTTGAAAACTTATCTACTTTTTATTTTGTTAATTGAAAAAACATATATAGCTTTGCCGAAACTTTTGTTATAATGAGTTGCGGCTTCTACACTAAAACAACTTATTGATATTATAGTAAATCTAAAAATAAAAGTGGAAAAACAAACGTACACCTATGACGAAGCTTTTGAAGCATCTTTACAATACTTCAAAGGTGATGAACTTGCTGCAAGGGTTTGGGTAAACAAATATGCAGTAAAAGATTCTTTCGGGAACATTTTCGAAAAGTCTCCCGAAGACATGCATTGGCGCATTGCAAATGAAGTAGCCCGCATTGAAGCAAAATATAAGAACGGGTTAAACGCACAGCAGCTTTACGAGTTATTGGATCACTTTAAGTACATTGTTCCGCAAGGTAGTCCCATGACAGGTATCGGGAACGATTTTCAAGTGGCTTCCTTATCGAACTGCTTTGTCATTGGAATTGATGGAGCAGCCGACTCATACGGAGCTATAATCCGCATTGATGAAGAACAAGTACAATTAATGAAACGTCGTGGTGGCGTAGGACATGATTTATCTCATATACGACCTAAAGGTTCCCCAGTTAAAAATTCAGCACTGACCTCAACCGGACTGGTGCCTTTCATGGAACGCTATTCCAATTCAACACGTGAAGTAGCACAAGACGGGCGTCGTGGTGCTTTAATGTTAAGCGTATCCATCAAACATCCAGACTCGGAGGCATTTATTGACGCCAAAATGACCGAAGGCAAAGTAACCGGTGCTAATGTATCCGTGAAACTAGATGATGCATTTATGCAGGCAGCTGTAAATGGCACTCCTTACAAACAGCAATATCCGGTAGATTCCGATCAACCTGTTTTCACAAAAGAAATTGACGCATCTGCTTTATGGAAAAAGATTGTCCATAATGCATGGAAGTCTGCTGAACCCGGTGTATTATTCTGGGACACCATTATACGTGAATCCGTGCCAGACTGTTATGCCGACTTAGGGTATCGTACAGTTTCTACCAATCCTTGTGGTGAAATTCCTCTGTGTCCCTACGATTCTTGTCGTTTATTAGCTATCAACTTATACTCATATGTAGTAAACCCTTATACAAGGGATGCTTACTTTGATTTCGACTTGTTCAAAAAGCATGTAGCATTGGCCCAGCGCATTATGGATGACATTATTGACTTGGAACTAGAAAAAATCGAGAAGATCATAGCTAAAATCGATTCCGATCCTGAAAGTGAGGAAGTAAAAGAAGCAGAGAAACATTTATGGGAAAAGATTTATAAAAAGAGCGGACAGGGCAGACGTACAGGTGTCGGTATCACAGCTGAAGGGGATATGCTTGCCGCTATGGGGTTACGCTACGGAACAGAAGACGCAACAGAGTTTTCTGAACAAGTACATAAAACAATCGCTCTGGAAGCCTATCGTTCATCTGTTAACATGGCGAAAGAACGTGGAGCATTCGCTATCTATGACAGTGAACGAGAAAAAAATAATCCGTTTATCAACCGTTTAAAAGAAGCTGATCCTAATTTATATGAGGAGATGAAAAAATACGGACGACGTAATATTGCCTGCTTGACCATAGCCCCCACTGGAACTACCAGCCTAATGACCCAAACAACTTCTGGCATAGAGCCGGTATTTATGCCGGTATACAAACGTAGAAGAAAAGTCAATCCGAATGATCCTCAGACTCATGTAGATTTTGTAGATGAAACAGGAGATGCATTTGAGGAATATATTGTATTCCACCATAAATTTGTGGAATGGATGACAGTAAACGGTTACGATCCCACCAAGCGTTATACGCAAGAAGAGATTGATGAATTGGTAGAAAAGTCACCTTATTATAAAGCCACATCAAATGATGTAGACTGGCTGATGAAAGTAAAAATGCAAGGACGCATCCAAAAATGGGTTGACCATTCAATCAGTGTAACTATCAATTTGCCCAATGACGTAGATGAAGCATTGGTAAACCGCTTGTATGTAGAGGCATGGCGTTCAGGATGTAAAGGATGTACCGTTTATCGTGATGGCTCTCGCTCTGGAGTTTTACTTTCTACCAAAAAGGACAAGAAAGACAAAAAAGAAGAACTTCCTCCTTGCAAACCACCTACGGTAGTAGAAGTGCGCCCCAAAGTACTGGAAGCGGAAGTAGTACGCTTCCAAAACAACAAAGAAAAATGGGTCGCATTTGTAGGCTTGTTGGATGGACATCCATACGAGATCTTTACTGGTCTGCAAGATGATGAAGAAGGTATTTCATTGCCCAAATCAGTCACTACCGGACGCATCATCAAAAACATTGATGAAGAAGGCAACAAACGATATGATTTCCAGTTCGAAAACAAACGTGGATATAAAACAACCATTGAAGGTTTGTCCGAAAAGTTCAACAAGGAATATTGGAACTATGCAAAATTAATTTCGGGTGTACTTCGTTGGAGGATGCCTATTGATCGTGTTATCAAACTGGTAGATTCTCTGCAACTTGACAGTGAAAACATTAACACATGGAAAAACGGTGTAGAACGAGCACTGAAAAAATATGTAACAGATGGTACTAGTGCTGAAGGACAAAAATGTCCCAATTGCGGCAACGAAACTCTCGTATATCAAGAAGGATGCTTGATCTGCAAGACTTGTGGCACATCAAGATGTGGATAATGGTTTATTATATAATGTAACAACACAAAAGAAAAGCTCCTTCACGAAAGTCATGAAGGAGCTTTTTATATAAACCAAGTAAATTCTTTTTCTATCTCACCCCTACAATACGGTGAAACCGTTCCACAATACGCCTTCCCAAATCCATACGCGTACTATCTACTTTATGAATGGCAGCAGGAGTCACATCATCTTTATATTTAGCTTTACCTACGCGTATTTTCATCTTATCCAGATTACCGGAAATATTCACTCCGGCCTTAAAGGGCAAGGGTGACTTCAAAATGGATATATGATATTTAAAATTCATATCCAACCCTTGCTCTCCCCCTATAGCAGCTTTATAACGATCTATAGACACTTGAAATGGATAAACAAGAACACTACCGTCATTGACAACTATATTAACCGAAATATTATCAAATACATTCTTCTTTTTATTTTTGAACATCAACATCTTTGATATTTCGGCAAAGGTTTCACCATCCATCAATACTAAGCTGTCCCCTTTTATATGCATGGCCGAACGTAAAGTAGGTATACGAATATTCATATTTGAATCCAGACGTGCCTCTGCAGCCACATCAAACTGAACCCTTCCTTTAAAAGATCTCAACATAGGTACAATGGTATCCATTGAAGGTATAAAATCTACCAGCTTAGCTATATTTATATCCCTAATTTTAAAGTCAAAGCCTGTATATCCTCCTCTGACTGAATCCGCACGGTATACCATAACGGCCTTCATATCAGCGTCTAATGCACGCATTCCCAAATTCCTTAAATGTAATGTACGATTTTTCAAATCCACCTTTCCACACACATCTTCAAATTCCACCTGTTCAAACACTACTTTTTTCAAATCTGTCTGTAATTCAAAATCCAAATTACCCGGCAACACAAACAGCTTCATTTCTGTTGGAGGCACTGTATTTGTCACCGCCACAGATGCTGAATCTTCAGATAAAGAGAATGAATTAATCAATTGGTTACAATCAATCATCTCAGAAGATATTGCTAAACGCGCTTTTAAAATTTCATTTTTAGCCATCGCACGATATAATCCTATTACCTCCCCGGTAGCAACCATATCTGAATGCCCTATTTTCAAAGAAGCATTTCTTAATGTTATTCTCGGACCATCTATTGTTACAGCTGTCTTACGTACTCGCAGAGGTAAACCAAATTCAGGAGCACGTACCAACAACCTATCAAAACCGATAATCCCCCGAGGTGTCCATAACGAATCATTTTTCTTTTCTAATTTCACTTTTATGCCTGCCACGCCTAATGCTAATTTCGTTTCGTTAGCATTAAAGAAAAGAGAATCCGTACGCATGGAAAAATTAATCATCGGCATCGCCGGATTTTGTTCCTTCGGAGCAAGTTCGCCAGTTCCAGTAGTCTTGCCACTATATATTTTGAGCGAATCTCCTATATTCGCACGCAATTTATTCATTTCCAATTCACATTGTAAAGTAACAATCTTTGTGGTATCTTGAGGATTGGTTGAAACAACCTTCGCTTTCATCCGATCTATCTCTGAAGATAATTTCCTACTATTCAATAGTATTTCTCTGATTTCCAATTCAGCTTGCAAAGTTTCACTATCACTGAATTTTAAATCGGCATTACCTAAAAAATTAAAATTCTTTGCAGTATCTTTTAATTCAAAATCCTTTAAAGCCAATCTTCCACCTAACCTGATACGCCCAATATCCTGTTTTTTCAAAGAAGAGAGACGGCATTTTAAGTTTAAACCCGCATCTAATTTACCGCGGATAGTTACACTTTCCTGCAAAGGAAAGGTTTTAGCTAAAGCATCCAGGTCAACAGTAGATTCAGTATGAAGCGTTATAAATGGATCTATCAATAAATCCTCCACTTTCGCATCTGCTAGAATCTTAGTATGTACTCCCTCAAAATGAAGAATTTTCAAGTTCAAAAAAGAAGGGTTGCGACGCATCAAATCAATATACGATTCAAAATCAGCCGTAAAATTATCAATACCATAAGGAAGTCCTTCATATCGGGCGGATGCATCATTTATCTTTATATTCAATGATATCGCCGGAAGCTGCTTGTTTCCATAATTACCTTCCAATGTTCCATTAACTTTAACCTCACCTTTTGCCGAAATTTGTCCACGTTTCACATAAGCCTCGGGAATCATATTCATAACGGTTTCCATGGAAGGTGCATGTAATCCATATTTCAAGTTCATACCCACCGTTTTTGTAACTGTATCACGTCTTAATTCACCGTTTACATCCATCCGGATACCATTTATAGTCAACCCTGTATTTTTCAATGTCCACAATGCCGTAGACCTGTCTACCTCAATATCAGTCTGCAAGAAAACGGCTACTTTATTAATCAATAATTCACCTTGCTGCCAAAAAAGAATATTTTTATTTTCAAATTCTACTCCCAATGAAGAAGCTCCTTTTGTCAACGCCAGTTTTAGGCGCAAATCAGCATCATCTATACGTGAATAAACCTCTATATTACGATCGTCAAAAATCAAATTGACATGTTCTAATTCAACCTGACGGATATCTATCTCGCTATCAAATTTATTTTGTGGAATAGTATCTTTTTCCACAGCCAATGTATCCGAAGAAGTTTTCACAATCTCCCAATTTGCCTTACCTGTTTTATTTCGATAAGCATAAACAGCAACATTCTTCAAAGATAGATTATGGACACTAATCTTATTTTTCAAAAAATAATCCAAAGGATTTACTGTCAACACACATTCTTTAAATGCCAATAAAGAATCAGTTTTTTGTGGAAGACTATCGTTCAAGACCTTAGAAACCAAAAAACCTTCATCAACTTTTAACCCAAATTGAGGAAAAGTAGAAAAGAAAGTCAATTCGACTCTTTCTATCTTCAAATCAGCATCCAGTAAACGATTAGCAACATTCAACACTACTGGAGTTAATTTATCTGATGTAAATACATAGTTAATCACAAAAGCCACTACCACAAACGCAGTAAACAGCAAGGCTCCCACTGTAATGGCACTTACCCTTATTAATTTACGAATCCTTCTTTCCATATTATGCGAAATTAATGAAAACACCCATGCCATCGACTCTATTTCGTGTTAATACTATAAAATAGACCAATAAAACAGATAAAAAAGAAAACAAGAACAATAATTTTTAATTTTGAGATATGAAGTGAAAGTTCTACTTTTGTTTTTCAAACTGAAAAAATATGAAAGCAACATCTATGTATATTTATTTGGAAGGTGCCAAGTTTTTCGCTCACCACGGAGTCGATCCACAAGAAACAATAGTAGGAGCTAATTTTATAATTGATTTAAAACTAAGAACTGATTTCACCCATGCAGCACAAACAGACGAACTGAAAGGTACCGTAAGTTATGCTGATATATATGCAGTTGTCAAAAAAGAAATGAAAGCTTCATCCAAACTTTTAGAACATGTCTGTGAACGCATAGGGCAAAGACTATTTAGTGAATTTCCAACTATTCAGGAAATAATCATCCGGTTATCAAAAGAAAATCCGCCTATGGGAAGTGATTGCAGAAATGTTGGAGTAGAAGTACATTATACACGATGAAAAAAATTATCTGACAAACATCCAGTCATTTAATTAAAAATTTACCCTATTGTATGCCTACCTCTTAAAACGCAAATATACTATCATGCAAATAACAACACAAACCAATAATAATGAATATGCAGACAATGTTCATGGCTCTACTTACTAAAATAAAGAAAGTTGTTTTCTTCCTTCAGAATGATAGAATTTCATGGTAGCACTGATTCCTAATGTTTCTATTCTGCGATAAAAGACCTCATTCAAATAGGGTGCATTAGGAGAAGTGCATTCAGAACGGTCTTCAAAATAAGTTTTATATCGCTTGGCCATCTTTGGAAAAATCTGCTCTACCTTATCATAAAAATAATCACGGGAGCCCCGTCTTAAAGTTACCCCAAACAAAGGAAGCACATAGGACGCTCCCGCTTCGGCAGCCTTCTCCACTATTTCCTCAATATCTTCTATAGAATCATTTATAAAAGGCAAAACAGGCATCAATGCCACTCCTGTATATATACCCCGATCGGACAATATCTTCATCGCCTTAAAACGCTCGGAAGAGGTCGGTGCGTTAGGCTCCAGTTTTCGCGCCATCTCGTCATCCGCTGTAGTGATAGTAAAACTAACGGCAGCATAAGTGCGCCCTATATCCTGCAATAAATCGGCATCACGAGTCACAAGACTACTCTTTGTTATCACATGAACAGGAAAACGATGTTTGGCAATAAGTTCCAACGCACCTCCAGTCAGCTTCATCTGTTTTTCCAACGGCATATAAGGATCGTTCATTGAGCCTGTACCAATGGTCGCTTTTCCACGTTTCGTTCCCAGTTCATGATCCAGTAATTCCAAAGCATTCTTCTTTACAGAAATATGAGAAATATCACCAATACCATAGCAACAACTACGTGTATCACAATAAATGCAACCATGTTGGCACCCTCTATACAAATTCATGTTATAAGCAATACCCCAATAATTATCTTTACTTTTCAAACGTGACAGAATAGACTTTGTTTCAATAGATTTCACCTCATGAACATTCATTTACAGCTCCTTTTCTTTTTTGATCCAATTTCACCAAACAAAGATACGGGAATAATGCTATAAAAAGAAATATAAAGAGAAGCAATTTAAAAAAGTTTCAACTGAGAGAAATGTTTTTTACCCAACAAATAATATTTCATAAGAATACTAAAATGAGTCCGTTCCGGGATCATTTCATCTGTAGACTTCATTATATTTTCTATACGAGAAGCAGCAAAAGAATATCTTATATCCTCAAATTCTCTCCTCGCCTGCATTACAGCACGCGCATTCGCTCTATCCTTTTTCAGATAAAAAACAAGGGCAGCTACTCTATCCAGTATACCACGTATAAAAAGTACATGTTCTAACTCCTTATCCGGCAAATTCTTATAAAGCATCAACAGATTATTTCTGAAATTCAGAAAAGTCTTTCTCGGATTTTCTTTTTTCAACGTAGCCCCTCCTACGTGATATACCACACTTTGCGGAATACAGACAAGCTTTTTTCCCCGGCTGCGCAAACGCCAACACAAGTCAATTTCTTCCATGTGAGCAAAAAAATGATCATCCAACCCTCCAACTTCACGATAATCAGCCAACCGGATAAAAAGAGCGGCCCCCGTTACCCACATCACCTCCGTTACCGTATCATACTGTCCGCAGTCCTTTTCAACAACATCAAAAATACGCCCTCTGCAAAAAGGATATCCATATCGATCAATAAATCCCCCCGACGCTCCGGCATATTCGAAATATTCCTTATTATGCCAACTTAACAGTTTAGGTTGACAGGCAACTGTTCCGGAATGGGTATCCATATAATCCAACAAAGGTTCCAACCAATGCGAAGTAACCTCCACATCGCTATTCAGTAAAACTACATATTCTGCATCAACTTGCGCCAAAGCCCGGTTATATCCTTCGGCAAAGCCATAATTTCGATCCAACTCAATCAAACGGACTACAGGAAATTCAGTACGAAGCATTTCAAGCGACCCATCAGAGGACGCATTATCAGCCACACAAATTTCAATCCCCTCTCCTACTGAATTATCTATAACAGAAGGCATAAACTTACGGAGCATATCTACCCCATTCCAATTCAATATGACAACAGACACCCTTTTCATTTCTTTTCAGACTAAAACACCCTTCAACGCTGTACCCTCTTCATTAAAGCCTCCCATTCTTACACGAATCAACTGATTATCCAATTGATCATCGTGGTCCATCTCCACCCGGATATAATTATCAGTAAATCCATGCATAGGAGTGCCAACCTTAGATTTTTCCATTAATACCCAAGCTTCTTTTCCTATATGAGAGGTATAGAACGCCTTTGTCTTCTCATCAGATAAAACCAACAATCTCTGACTACGGCGATGTTTCTCCTCAGGACTCACTACATACTCTATTTTCAAGGCCTGCGTACCGGGACGCTCCGAATAAGTGAAAACATGTAACTGCGTCACATCAAGCCCTTCAATAAAATGATAAGCATCTTCAAAATATTCCTCTGTTTCACCACGTGTTCCCACAATTACATCCACGCCAATAAACGCATTCGGCATGACCTCCCTAATTTTGCGTATCTTGGAAGCAAACAATGCGGTATCATATCGACGTCTCATCAATTTCAGCACATCATCGCTGCCCGACTGCAAAGGAATATGAAAATGCGGCATGAATGCACGTGAACGTGACACATATTCTATTATTTCATCCGTTAACAAGTTGGGTTCAATAGACGAGATACGATAACGTTCAATCCCTGCCACCTGATCTAAAGCCTTTACCAGATCAAAGAAACTTTCACCGGTTGTCTTTCCGAAGTCTCCAATATTCACCCCAGTAATAACAATTTCTTTTCCTCCCTCAGCAGCAGCCTGCCGTGCCTGTTCCACAATCTCTTCAATACGTCCGTTACGGCTACGCCCACGAGCAAACGGAATTGTACAATAAGAGCAGAAATAATCGCAACCATCCTGCACTTTCAGAAAATAACGAGTACGGTCACCTCTAGAACACGAAGGTGAAAAACTACGTATGTCTTTTGCAGCTGTCGTAATCGCCTCACCTTGAGGATGCTTTTCCAAATTTCCGAGATAATTCATCAACTCTCCTTTTTGTTCAGCTCCCAAAACAACATCCACACCTTCTATATTAGCCACCTGGTCAGGTTTTAACTGGGCATAGCATCCCGTCACTACTACATAGGCACCCGGATGCTGTTTAACCAAACGATGAATGGCTTGACGGCATTTCTTATCCGCAACCTCGGTCACAGAGCAAGTATTAATAACACAAATATCAGCTTTCTCACCCTTACGTGCTGTACGTATACCTGCTTCTTTCAGTGTTTTACCGATGGTTGAAGTTTCTGAAAAGTTTAATTTGCAGCCTAATGTATAATAAACAGCCGTTTTATCCTGGAAAATTATCGTATCAATCATACCTTTTTATCTAATTAGCGAGCAAAGGTACATATTATTCTGCTTAAATTCTTTAGAATACCAATAATTATGCTTATTTTTGCACATTACATCAAAAATTGTGCAATGATAAAAGAAAACTTTATCAAGCTATATGAGAATAGCTTCAAAGAAAACTGGGATCTGCCCTGTTACACAGATTATGGTGAAGATACCACGTTTACATACGGACAAGTAGCGGAAGAAATAGCTAAGATACACTTATTATTCCAATATTGCAGCCTGCGCCGTGGCGATAAAATATCTATTATAGGTAAGAATACCTCCCGTTGGTGTATCGCTTATTTGGCAACTGTTACATACGGAGCTATTGTAGTTCCTATTTTACAAGACTTCAAGCCAAATGATGTCCATCATATTGTAAATCATTCTGAATCCACATTTCTGTTTACCAGCGATAATATTTGGGAAAATTTGGAAGAAGAGGCATTAAGTGGATTACGCGCTGTATTTTCTCTAACGGATTTCAGATGCCTGCATCAACGTGACGGTGAAACCGTCCAAAAATTCATGAAGAATATTGATGCAGCTATGAGAAAGAACTTCCCCAAAGGCTTCTATAAGGAAAATATCAATTACACAGAACTCTCCAACGAGAAGGTCATGTTACTGAATTATACTTCAGGAACTACCGGATTCAGTAAAGGAGTAATGATTACGGGCAATAATCTGGCAGGAAACGTTACCTTTGGTATCCGTACAGAACTTTTAAAGAAAGGAGAAAAAGTACTTTCCTTCCTTCCCTTGGCCCATGCATACGGATGTGCTTTTGATTTTCTAACCGCTACTGCTGTCGGTACACATGTCACCTTATTAGGAAAGACACCTTCTCCCAAAATATTGATGAAAGCTTTTGAGGAAGTAAGACCCAACCTTATTATTACAGTACCATTGGTTATAGAAAAAATTTATAAGAATGTAATTCAGCCGCTCATTAACAAACGCAGCATGAAATGGGCGCTTAACATACCTTTACTAGACAACCAGATTTATGCACAAATTCGCAAAAAACTGATTGACGCATTAGGCGGACGTTTTAAAGAAGTCATTATCGGTGGAGCTGCCATGAACCCGGAAGTCACCGATTTTTTCTACAAAATAAAATTTCCGTTCACCATCGGTTACGGAATGACCGAATGTGCCCCACTGATCAGTTATGCTCCATGGAATGAATTTATACCTGGTTCTGCCGGAAAGATACTGGATATCATGAAAGTCCGTATCGACTCGGATGATCCCTATAACATTACTGGAGAAATACAGGTATGTGGTGAAAACGTAATGAAAGGTTATTATAAGAATGAAGAAGCTACCCGTGAGGTATTTACCGAAGATGGTTGGTTGAAAACAGGCGATTTAGGTACAATAGATGCTAACGGATTCATTTATATAAGAGGCCGTAGTAAAACCATGCTTCTGAGTTCTAATGGACAGAATATTTTTCCTGAAGAGATAGAATCCAAACTAAATAATATGCCATTCGTTCTAGAAAGTTTAATCATAGAGCGCAACAAGAAACTGGTAGCTTTAGTATATCCTGATTATGAAAGTCTGGACAGTCTGGGACTCAATACCCCCGAAAACCTAAAAACAGTAATGGATGAAAACTTGAAGAATCTGAATAAACTGGTAGGAAATTATGAACAAGTGAGTAAAATACAACTTTATCCTACAGAGTTCGAAAAAACTCCCAAAAAAAGCATCAAACGATTCTTATATAACAGCATTACTGAAGAATAAATATGTTATAAAACATGCTACTAATCAGCAAAATAGGTTGTATAACATAAAAAACTAGAAAAAAAGTTGTTCTTTTTGGTACAACGTATTGAAAAAGTGTATACCTTTGCATCGTTTTAAGAAAGCAACATTAGTATTACAGATTTAAAAAGCAAAGAAAATGAAAAAATTAGTATTTTTGTTCGTAGCCTTCGCAGCTGTATCTTTCGCATCTTGCGGAAACAAAGCTGCTAACAACAACACAGAAGCAACTGATTCAGTTGCAGTAGTAGAAGAAGCTGCTGTTGTAGAAGAAGTTGTAGCAGATTCAGCTGCTTGTGACTCTACAGCTGCTTGCTGTGACTCTACTAAAGCTGAATGATTCAGTACGAACTCTAGAGAGAATTGAAAGTCTGCCGTGCGAAAGCGCAACAGACTTTTTTTATGTCTTTACTCCTCCCTTTTCTGCCAATATTCCATCGTTTTGCAATACAAATTATCTACTTTTGTTTCTCAAACCACAAACAAAAACAGGATATGAAAAAGACAAATCTAAAAGAAACACTTCAAAACTGGAAGTTGGGAAACTATTTCCGTGAATTATCTATTGTTATCACTGGAGTATTTATCACTCTTGCCGAACTGATTTCATAAGCAATTCCTCACAAGAAAAGCAGATAAAAGAAAGTATGCAAATGATAAAAATGGAATTAGAAGAAAATTTGAAAAGTATCAATCAGACCGAAGTCGCGTATTTAAATGAAATCAGTTTCTTCCGATTGCTAACGTAAAACAGGATTCACTTCAAACAACTAAAGCTTCTATTTTAAAAAACAATGCCAATTCTCCTTTTGCGTAAAAGATTGTGAATATTCGGAAGATGTGCTAGAAGTACTGAAAAGTTCAGCATTGATGCAACAGATACCTGACAAAGAGTTCATTTCAAAACTTTTACAAACCTATAAAAGGATGTAGAAAAATAACTGAGGACAACAAAGACTATTATAAATACAAACAAGATTATATAACCCGCTACTTCTCTCACCTAACCATTTATAATATTCATAAAAATTATAACAATATTTATAAAATATGGGTAGCTAGGATACAAGAATATGATATCAAACAACTGATCCTCACTATGCCAAACACTTTTGACGAAAATCCTTTTACCACTCCTCAAAAAATTATAAAAGAAACGATTGAATTAATAAATCAAACATATTAAAAAGAAAAAGCCCGGCTCTTACGAACCGGGCTTTTTCAGCATCATTATACTTTAAAGTATTTACAGATTTTATTCAGCAACTACTTCGAACGGGATTTCTACAGAAACTTCCTTGTGAAGTTTAACGATAGCTTTGTAAGAACCAATCTCTTTCACTGCATCTTTCACAACGATAATCTTTCTGTCAACCTTATGACCCAATTTTTCCAATTCTTCAGCAATTTGAATGTTGCTAACAGAGCCGAAGATAGTACCTGTGGCACTCACTTTAGTAGCAATAGTCAAGGTTACATCCTTCAACTGTTCTGCCATAGCTTCAGCATCTTTCTTAATCTTTTCCAATTTGTGAGCGCGTTGTTTCAGCTCTTCTGCCAACATTTTCTTAGCTGAAGGTGAAGCAATCACTGCCTTACCAGTCGGAATAAGATAGTTACGACCGTAACCAGACTTCACAGTTACAATATCATTTTTGTAGCCTAAGTTCACTACGTCTTCTTTCAAAATTATTTCCATACTTATTCCTCCTTATTATTTCATCATGTCAGTTACAAATGGAAGTAACGCCAAGTGACGTGCTCTTTTAACAGCCTGCGCGATACGACGTTGGAACTTCAGAGAAGTACCTGTAATACGGCGAGGAAGGATCTTACCCTGTTCGTTCAAGAATTTCTTCAAGAATTCAGGATCTTTGTAATCAATGTACTTAATACCACTCTTTTTGAAACGGCAGTATTTTTTCTTCTTAACGTCTACTGAGGGCGGAGTTAAATATCTGATTTCTGATTGTTGCTGTGCCATGATTAATCCTCCTTTTTAGTTGATTTAACATTTCTTCTCTTAGCAGCATATTCAGCAGCGTATTTATCCATCTTAAAAGTTAAGAAACGGATAACACGTTCGTCACGACGGAAGTTAATTTCCAATTTTTTAATAACCTGCGGTTCTGCTTTGAACTCTATCAACTGATAGAAACCAGTTGACTTTTTTTGGATGGGGTAAGCCAGCTTTTTCAAGCCCCAGTTTTCCTCATTGATAATCTCTGCACCTTCTGCAGTCAGAATACCTTTGAATTTCTCTACCGCTTCCTTCATCTGAACGTCAGATAAAACGGGAGTTAAAATGAAAACGGTTTCGTATTGATTCATACTACGTTTATTAAATTATTAAATTAAATTTCAAATGCGAGTGCAAAAGTAGATATTTTATCTTAATCTACAAAGAGTTATCACAATTTTCTTCAAAAAATATAGTTTCATTTTACAATTAATCTTCCTTTTTATATTTTTTATCTGTAAAAGATAAGTTATATCCGCCAAGAATTGTATATTTGCAAAGTTGTTTAAACAATAATTCCATGATAGAACAATTTAGTTTTGATATCCAATTAATATTTGCCATATTAAATGGCAAAGTATCTGCAGCCATCAACCGGAAACTAAGCCGGAATTTTCGCCAAAATGGTGTAGAAATTACCCCTGAACAGTGGACAGTCCTTCTTTTTCTATGGGAAAAAGATGGTGTCACACAGCAAGAACTATGTAATGCCACTTTTAAAGACAAACCCAGCATGACCCGCTTAATAGACAATATGGAACGCCAGCATCTGGTGGTACGCATCGCCGACAAAAGAGATCGACGCACCAATTTAATTCATTTGACCAAAACCGGCAGAGAATTAGAAGGTAAAGCACGTTTCATCGCAAACAAGACATTGAAAGAAGCACTACAAGGATTAACATTGGAAGAACTGAAAGTCAGCCAAGATGTATTAAGAAAGGTATTCACCAACATCAAAGACTAAAGTTTTTCAAGGTTTTCATCTTTTTTTCCTAAAATAATTTCCATGATAAGAGAATTATGCTTTAATTTGTACACAAGAATAAATATAATCTATTAATAAAATACACACATGAAAAGCTTACTTAAGAATTTAGGTCTGATACTGATGATCATCGGCGCCGCTATTTTAGTCGGTGTTTTCTTCACCGGAAGTGCAGCAATTAACGACAACGGTGTTTTAGGTGGAAGTGCCGCCCTTATCGTTATAGGTTTAATCGTTTATATTGTATTAAACAAACGCATTGTTGATTAAAGTATAAGAGAACAAAAATAAAAAAGTCCGGGTAGAACTCCGGACTTTTTTATTTTATCGACTTTACTCACTTTATTCCAGATTGCCGAAAAGAAAAGTCCTTTTCTTCTAATCTTTATATATGTAATGCCTGTTAGATTATATATCTTTCAACTGTAACATTAGTAATCTTTCAACCGACACAAACATAAACAGTCATAATACTAACTCTTTCTGACTACGGATCATACTCCCCTGTCTTGCTTACGGATTTTTTACAGCTGAAGCTTTCCAGCTACGAATTCTTCACCTTAATCATCTGACAATAAGCTATTTATAAAGACATGAAGTTTTTAACGGAAATATAACATGAATTTTACAACCTACTTTAAACAATAATTTCTACACAAAAAATCAGCTCGTTCTCAAGAACGAGCTGATTTTTTCATCTACTTGCAACTAAATGTTACTACTAAATATCAGATATCCTCTTATTCTACTTCGGGAGTAATCAGTTTATACCCCTTCCCGTGGATATTGATAATCTCGATAGAATCATCTTCTTTCAAATGTTTACGCAACTTAGTAATATACACATCCATGCTTCGTGCATTGAAATAATTATCATCAATCCAAATAGTTTTCAATGCGAAATCACGCTGCAGAATCTCATTAGCATGAGCACAAAGCAAGCCCAATAATTCGGATTCTTTCGTAGTCAGTTTAGTCTGTTTTCCATCGATAGCCAGAATTTGTTTCTGAGTATCAAAAGTAAAACGACCAATCTTGTAGATATTGCTTTCCTTGTTTCTCTTACCACGTACACGACGCAAAATAGCCTCGATACGGAAAGTCAACTCTTCCATACTGAACGGTTTAGTAATATAATCATCCGCACCAATCTTGAAGCCTTCCAATATATCCTCTTTCAAAGTTTTAGCAGTCAAGAAGATAATAGGAATTTCAGCATTAGCCTGGCGAATTTCCTGTGCTAAAGTAAACCCGTCTTTCTTCGGCATCATCACATCCAATACACATAAGTCGTATTTGTTCTTAAGGAAAGCCTTGTAGCCAGCCTCACCATCCGGGCAAAGTTCGGCCGAGTAGCCTTTTGCCTGCAAATATTCTCTCAATAGCATGCCAAGATTCTCATCATCTTCGCATAACAAGATACGCAATTTCTCGTCCATATTATTCATTTTTTAATAAAGGTAATACAATTATAAATTTAGTTCCTACATTCAATTCACTCTCGGCACGTATAGTCCCTTTGTGATCTTGAATTATTTTTTTCACATAAGCCAGTCCCAAACCAAAGCCTTTCACATCGTGCAGGTTACCAGTATGCACACGATAGAATTTATCGAATATCTTCTTCAGGTTTTCTTTCTTAATACCTATTCCATTATCCTGGATAGAGATATAAAGCTTACCCGATTCATTCCAAGTACGTATATTCAACAACAATTCGCCTTCCTGTTTTTTATATTTCACTGCATTGTCCAGCAAATTAAAAATAACATTTGTAAAATGCATCTCGTCTACAAATATATCCGGATTTACCGCATCCAAATTCGAAGTGATTTTACCATTGTATTTCTCTACCTTCAACGTGAAAGTATTGACAACACCGGCTATCAAATCATTTGCATTCACCTCTTTCATCTTCAGCGTCGCTTTTTGCTTTTCGAACATAGACATCTGCAACACCTTTTCCACTTGAAAACGCAAACGCTTGGTTTCATCATTTATCACTCCGGATATATGCTGGAACATAGCAGGAGATTTTCCCACTGCCGGATCTTTCAACATCTGAGCTGCCAACGATATGGTAGAGATAGGTGTCTTGAATTCATGTGTCATATTATTTATGAAATCATTCTTTATCTCGGTCAACTTCTTCTGACGGAAGATGATATAGATAGTAAAAATGAACGTCACAAGCAATACAAATGTGAAGATCAGTGACGGGATCATAAATTTAACAGAACTGAATATGTAACTGTTCAATGTAGGGAAGTGAATATTTACTGTTGCCATACGAGCCGGAGGATCATTTTTAAATAAAACCTGCGGATATGTATTCTCACTACCCTCTTTGGTATAATCAGGGCAATGGTAAACTTCCGTCCCGTCACGGTCTGTCACCGTAAAATGGTAAGGAATATCAATGCCATTATTCAGCAATTCTGTCTTTAAAAACAAGTCCAACTGTTTAAAGTTGATTCTTTTGTTCAAGGGTTTGTCACTAGCTGTATACAAAATGTTATAGACCACTTCGTCCAACAATGCACGTTGGTACACATATCTGTCTTTAATTATTTCCTGCAAGGCTCTTGAAGTCTGAGGAATATTCTTACCAGTCGAAATAATCGCTTTAGGAATATTAGAAGGACGATTCGCACTGAACCTCATCTTCAATTCAAAAGTAGAGTAACCGTTCAATCCATCGGAAGTTATGGAGTACTCATGTGTATGCGCTACCACATTACCACTTCCCTCCCCCTTTTTTTCTTCGGACTGCTCCCTGGATAACTGTGCTGCTTTTTCTGTAGCAATCGCATCATCCTCAAGGTACTTTTTAGTTTCCACCAACTCAATATTTCGACACGCTTGGACTAAACTGCGCTGAACAGACTCATCAAATTGTCCTTTGCGCATTTTCACCATTTCTTCAATATAGCTTACCTGCAAATACAATAAACTAAGAAATGATAGTCCCATTACAATACCTAATACCCAAATAGTAGACTTTTTCATGTCAGCAAAATTAAAAGCGCTAAATCTCATTACATAATAGATTAACCAAATTTAAACGGCTATTCTCTATAATTAACCGAAAAAGTCATTTAAGCTAAGATTCTGACTATTATAACAAAATTTACGCCAGTTGGTTTGCAAAAATAATAAAAAATTAAGTTCAAAACCAAATAACAAACCTAAAAGTTTAAGTTATCTTAAATAAAAAGAGACGTATTTTTAACGAAATACGTCTCCTCTAAGTATGAAATCTTACACTTTATCAATCATCTTTATTTTCTTTAGCTTCAAATTCCTTCATTAATTTTTCTTGTACATCCGTCGGAACCAATTCATAGCTGGCAAACTTCATAATAAACGAAGCGCGCCCACCTGTCAAGGAACTCAAAGAAGTGGAATAAGAAGACATTTCTTTCAGAGGTACTTTCGCAACCAGTTTTTCATATCCACTTTCACTGCTCATACCCATAATCATACCACGACGACCTTGCAAATCACTCATTACATCACCCATTTTGTCGCTAGGAACGAAAACTTCCACATCATAAATTGGCTCTAGAATCTTAGGCCCAGCATTCTTAAATGCCTCACTGAATGCATTACGTCCTGCAAGCATAAAGGAGATTTCATTTGAGTCTACCGGATGCATCTTACCATCATAAACAATCACTCGTACATCACGCGCATATGAACCAGTCAACGGACCCTGCTCCATCCGGCTCATAATCCCTTTCAAGATAGCAGGCATAAAACGAGCATCAATAGATCCCCCCACAATACTGTTAATAAAGACTAATTTACCACCCCATTCCAAAGGTATTTCCTCAGTCCCCTTCACATTTATCTTGAATTCCTGACCGTTAAACTTATACGTTTCGGGTACAGGCATTCCTTCATAATAAGGTTCAACAATGAGATGAACCTCACCAAATTGCCCTGCACCACCTGATTGTTTTTTGTGACGATAATCGGCACGAGCTGCTTTAGTGATTGTTTCACGATAAGGAATCTTAGGCTCCTCAAACTTAATCTGCAATTTTTCGTTATTCTCCAAACGCCACTTCAAGGTACGGAGATGGAACTCACCTTGTCCATGCACAATAGTCTGTTTCAATTCTTTGGATTGCTCTACCTCCCAAGTAGGATCTTCCTCACGCATACGGTTCAATATAACCATCATCTTCTCTACATCAGCCTCATTTACAGGCTTGATGGCGCGCGAGTATTTAGCATTAGGATATTTAATGAAATTAAACCGGTTTTCACAGTCTTTGCCGTTCAAGGTATTTCCAGTCTTTACATCTTTCAATTTCACAGTACAACCAATATCTCCGGCTACCAGCTCCGGCACCGGAATACGATTAGCTCCGGCACAAACAAAAAGCTGTGCCATACGCTCTTTAGAGCCACGATCAGCATTAGTTAAATCATCACCTTCGTGTACCTTTCCACTCATCACTTTAAAATACTGCACACCACCGATATGGGGTTCAACGGCAGTTTTGAAGAAATAAAGAGAAGTAGGTCCATTAGCATCGGGAGGCACAGGCACACCACGAGTATTATGAACTACAGGCATATCTGATACGAATGGAACAACATTACCTAAAAATTCCATCAGACGACGGACACCCATATCTTTACCTGCACATACACAGAAAACAGGGAACATACCACGTGCAGCCAATCCCTTACGGATGCCTTCACGCATTTCATCTTCAGTCAATGATTCCGATTCAAAGAATTTTTCCATCAATGTCTCATCATTTTCAGCAGCAGCCTCTACCAAAGCTTTATGCATCTCCAATGCCTTTTCTCTCTCAGAATCAGGAATTTCTTCAATTGTAGGAGCACCTCCTTCTGGTCCCCATGAATATTTCTTCATCAACAGCACGTCAATGAGTTCATGAAAATTAGGTCCCGTTTCAAGAGGATATTGCACGGGAACTACCTTAGAGCCATAAATACTACGCAACTGTTCGAGTACATTGTCATAGTCACATTTCTCGTTATCAAGCTGATTAACCAAAAAGATAACTGGTTTGCCTAGTTTTTCTGTATAACGGAAGTGGTTCTGAGTGCCTACTTCGGGACCGTATTGTCCATTCAGTAGCAAAATAGCAGTATCGGTTACATTAAGCGCGGTTATGGCAGCCCCTACGAAGTCATCACTGCCCGGACAGTCAATTATATTTAGTTTTTTTCCATTCCACTCTACATGATAAACGGTAGAGAACACTGAATAACCATATTCTTGCTCTACCGGAAAATAATCACTAACCGTGTTTTTGGCAGTAATTCTGCCACGACGTTTTATAATACCACTCTCAAAGAGCAAAGACTCTGTGAGGGTGGTTTTACCTGAGCCATCATTGCCAAGAAGTGCAATGTTTTTAATTTCGTTAGTCTGATATACTTTCATGATATCTAAGGTTTAATTATTAACAAACGGATATGTGTTTCATATCTCCTAAAAATGTGGAGCGCAAATTAGAAAATAAAGAGAAAAAAAACAACTTAAAGGATAGTGTTACTAAACTATGTTTTACGACAGATATTCTATATTAGCATTATTTTTTTGTAACTTTGCCACAAAATAAGTTATCATGGCAGGCATCTACCTACATATACCCTTCTGCAAAAAGCGTTGCATTTACTGTGATTTTTTCTCTACTACTCGTAAAGAACAGAAAACAGCATACATCCGTGCATTGTGCCACGAACTAACTGACCGGAAAAACTATCTGAAAGGAGAACCCATAGAAACGATTTATCTAGGTGGCGGTACTCCCTCACAATTGGCTAAAGAGGATTTCGAAGCTATTTTCTCCCATATTTATAAGGTGTATAAAGTAACCCCCAATGCCGAAATTACTTTAGAAGCTAATCCCGATGACTTAACATCGGAGTATATCTCTATGCTACGCACCTTTCCTTTCAACCGGATAAGTATGGGAATTCAAACTTTCCAGGAAACGACTTTAAAACAACTCCAACGACGACATACCGCCGACCAAGCCATTCGTGCCTTCCAAGGCTGCCGCACGGCAGGTTTCCAAAATATCAGTATTGACCTGATGTATGGGCTGCCCGGCGAAACGCTCACCTCATGGAAAAAAGATTTAAAACAAGCCCTTTCCTTACACCCGGAACATATTTCCGCTTATCATCTTATTTATGAGGAAGGAACTCCCCTGTGGAAACTCCGCGAACAACATAAAGTAGAAGAAGCAGACGAGGACTTAAGCGTTTCCCTGTTCGGTACACTAATCGACGAGCTCACTACTGCCGGATACGAGCATTATGAAATATCCAATTTCTGTTTGCCAGGTCTTCATTCCCGGCACAATTCCAGTTACTGGACAGAAAAGCAATATTTAGGTTGCGGTCCTTCCGCACATTCCTATAATGGCATTTCACGCCAATGGAATGTAGCTTCACTAGATAAATATATAGAGGGGATCTCAAGCGGAAATCCCACATTCGAAGTAGAAGAACTTGACCTATATACCCGTTACAATGATTTTGTCATTACCCACATACGTACACAATGGGGAATGCCACTGCCCAAACTCGGGAAACAATACGGAGAAGAACTGTACAAATACTGCCTACGTATGGCCACTCCACATTTACAACAAGGAACACTGGAAATAAAAAACGATACGCTGAAACTGACCCGTAAAGGCGTTTTTATATCAGACGGGATCATGAGCGACATGCTTTGGGTGGAGTAACTAATACTTCAGCGAATATTCACATATGCTATTTTAAAAGCATCCCCCAAAAATAAATGAATAATTTTATAAAATACGATAGGGAGATTTTCAAGTTTCCCTGTCTTTACTTATATAAACCAATAAACTAAAAAGATATGAAAACAAGTACGCGCATAGTTCTTCCATTCTTCTACGCATTAATGGAAGCTTATGCTTACAATAGCGAAAACGATTCTGAAGAACACAGGAAAACGGAACAAAAGAGTTCCGAATGCAACCATAACACAAATCAAATTTTGGAAACTCTTTCTCCAAATATTACAAAGAGGATAACAGACTCTGAATAAAGGCATATAAATTATTGAATAATAAAAGAAAACTAAAAACTAAATGATTTCTTCAACTTGCAATCAATACAGTATCAAGGGAATTTTCTTGATACTGTTACTAATGATTTCCACTACATTCATACAGGCCCAAAAAGCAGATCTTTCTTTCAGCATTCACTTAAAAAAAGCGAATCTGAAAGAATTCATATTTGAAATAGAAAAAGCCTCCGGCTACTCTTTTATTTATGGAGAGGAAATCATCCTTAAACATCCTATAACCCTCAGTCTAAGAAAAGCTCCATTAAGCCTGATTTTACAGAAAGCTTTTGCTGGACAGAATATCAGTTTCAAAATAAACAAAAATCACATTATATTAAAAAAATACGCTCTACAATCCAGCAAGAAATCTTTTACCCTGAACGGGTATGTATTGGACAGTATATCGAAAGAAACATTGATAGGTGCCAATATTTATGATCAGAAAAACGGAGTGGGTACTACTACCAATCCTTTCGGATACTTTAGCATCACATTGCCTGAGGGAGGCACTAAACTAAACTTTTCATATATAGGCTATGCAGTAAAACAAGTGTCTTTGCACCTATGGAAAGATACTATGCTGACCATCCAACTCCGCAATGACAACCAACTGAACGAGGTCATTATCTTGTCCGACAAACCCGAAACGGGTATTCAAAGCAGTCGTATGGGAGCAAGCAGTATTCCTATTCCCCACATAAAAAACACACCGGCATTGATGAGTGAGGCAGACGTATTAAAATCCATCCAACTACTGCCCGGTGTACAAAACGGAATGAACGGAACCAGTGGGTTATATGTACGCGGAGGAGGTCCGGACCAAAATCTTTATTTATTAGACGGTGTACCTTTATATAATGTAGATCATACACTGGGCCTGTTATCGGTCTTCACTCCGGAAGCCGTGAAAAAAGTCGATTTATACAAAAGTAGCTTTCCGGCACGATTCGGCGGACGTCTTTCATCTATTGTCGATGTCCGTACCAATGACGGAAACATGCAGCACTATCATGGAAGCTTGACTATCGGTCTTCTCACTTCACATCTGCAATTTGAAGGACCTATATGGAAAGATCATACTTCCTTCATTATCTCAGCACGACGCAGTTATATTGACTGTTTCCTCCCACTAGTTATGCCAAAGGACGAACGGGGCGGTTATAGTTTGTATGACATCACAACGCCAAGCTAAATCATCGCTTTAGTGAACAAGATCGCCTTTTCATCTCTTTCTATAAAGGAAAAGACCACGTCTACTATAAATACAAAGATGAAGATAAGTTCAAGCAAACTCACAATTGGGGAAACATATTACTGAACACACGCTGGAATCATGTTTTCACACCCCAACTATTCAGTAATACTACGCTGGCATACAATCGTTATGTTTTTGATATCAGACAAGAGGAAACTTCCAGCATACAACAACCTGATGGTTCCACAATCATCAATGGTTCCCACAATCTGTTTCACTCCGGCATCAGTGATCTTAGCATTAGTACGGATTTTGATTATCATCCGTTACCGGCACACAACATCAAATTTGGAGCGAAATACATATATCATCAGTTCGCTCCGGAAGTGCAGACCGTAAATCAACACAATTCCGACAATGGATATCCACAAACTAACGACAATTATAGTTTGAACAATTCTCATATCCATGCTCATGACTTTTCCTTGTATGCCGAAGATGATCTTATTCTGAACGAACATTGGAAAATAAATGCCGGATTGCACTTTTCATTTTTTAATGTACAAAAACAGACTTATCTTTCTTTGCAACCCCGTCTTTCCATAAGTTTCCAAGCGACCTCAAATATCATCTTAAAAAGTTCTTTTTCACAGATGAGCCAGTGTACCCAATTATTATCTACTGCATCACTGGCCATGCCTTCCGACCTTTGGGTGCCCGTCACACGCCACATCCGCCCCATGAAATCTTTTCAATATGCTGTAGGAGTATACTATACCGGTATCAAGAATTGGGAATTTTCCATAGAAGGATACTATAAAGATATGTATAATGTATTAGAATATAAAGACGGAGAAAGTTTTCTAGGTTCTTCCCATAACTGGGAAGACAAAGTAGAAATGGGCAAAGGACGTTCATTCGGAGTGGAGTTTATGGCACAAAAAACTGCAGGGCTCCTTACTGGATGGATTAATTACACCCTATCCAAATCCGACCGGCAATTCAGTACGGACGGGATCAATAATGGTAAACGTTTCCCTTACCAATATGACCGCCGACATACCTTGAATCTCACTCTAAATTATCAATTGACACGACGGATCGACTTCAATATGTCATGGACTTATGCATCAGGTTGCATGGCAACACTTCCTACAGAGAAGACACATATAGAACTACCACCTACCAATGTACCACCTTCCTGGATTATGGATAATTTGAACAAAGGAGATATGGATCATTCTAGTTCACGAAATAACTACAGATTGCCTGCAAGCCACCAATTGAATATAGGATTCAACTTCCATAAACAGACCCGGCACGGAGAACGGATATGGAATATCAGTATCCTAAATGCCTACAATGCCATGAACCCCAACTTTGTCTATATCAGCAGGGAAGCACAAACAGGAAAGCCTATATTGAAAAAAATGACAATCTTGCCATGTATTCCTTCATTTTCATACACTTATAAATTTTAAAATCCAATGAAAAAATACTTTTTATTTCTTTGTGTATTTGTTATTTTAAGCGCATGTACCAATACCATTGGTTATTTACCCGATGATGAACCTAAAAAACTGATCGTAAATGCCATGATGCAAACTGAAAATAACGATAACCGGATTTATCTGCATTACACAGGATGGACAGCTACCACTCCTGTCACCGATGGTATCATACACCTGTATATCAACGGAAAACTGTCAGAAACAATCACTGCGGAAGATGATTACTACCCAGTAAAAAGCATATTCCGAACAGGAGATAAAGTGAAAATAGAGGCTTCTTCAGAAAATGGTAAATATAAAGCAAAAGCGGAAACACGCATCAGTGCACCCTTACAGATTATAAATGTAGATACAACCTATATAAGTTTAAGAGATTATAACAGCTGGGTAGGAGGCAAGCCTGTATATGACAATTATCTTCGGCTTAACATTCAATTAAAACAACCCGATATAGAGGCAGAGAATACATACTATCGTCTTGAAATAAAACAGATTTTTTATTCTCATAAATGGCATGACGGCAGGGACACTCTCAGTATTGACACGACTTATAACTATAATTATATTTATGACACCGCCTTGACAGACGGCAAACCCGGACATGCTATAGATGAAGGATTCGAGCTTATTCAGAAATGGAACAATTATTTTGGCCTTTTTAAAAGCTGTTATTTTAAAAACAGGGAATATAACATGACGATAGATTTAAAAGAAGACATCAACTATATACATATAGATTCTCAGAAAGCAGAGCGATATATCAGTATCCGGTTTTACAGTATTTCAGAAAGCGAACATAGATATTTGTATGCCATGTCCTCTGCATTAGATTTTGATGCCGAAAATTTTATTTATGCAGTTCCCCTTATTCCCAATAATATAAAAGGAGGAATAGGTATATTCAGTATTGCCAACCAAGTAAAATACAAATTGAAAGAAGAAAATTGCCAAGACAGATACTAAGAAGAAGGCTTCAGTTCCTCTCATACAATAAATCAAAACTAAAAGTTCTAAAATGAATAGCACATCTATTTACATTTTAGTAGCTTTGCATCCGATTATAACATTAACAAACATGCCCAACACGGCAATGGAGGCAACTGAACTACTCAAAGAAATACAGAAGCATGATTCCCAACAGGCTTTCCGGTCTTTATACGATATGTATTATGACCGTTTCTTTCGTATCGCCTTTTATTACCTTCAACGGGATGAATGGGCTCAAGAAGTAATTTTAGATGTTTTTACCACGCTTTGGAATCATCGAAAAAGTCAGCTTATTCCCGATGATTTTAATAAGTACAGCTATATATTAATAAGAAATGCCGCTCTGAACTATTTGGAAAAAGAACAAAGGAGGGAAGCCTCGCCTCTGGAAAATATGCCGGAAATATCTTCTTCCAACCTTTCTCCTGAAGAACAAATGATGAATGAAGAGTTATTTAACATTTATGAGAACTCACTGAATGAATTACCTGAACGTTGCCGAACAATCTTTATTAAAGTCCGCGAAGAAAAACAAAGTTATGCTTCCGTTGCCGAAGAACTTAATATAAGCCCTAAAACAGTAGATGCCCAGTTACAAAAAGCTGTAACCCGACTCAAAGAAAAAATTAACAATTATTTTAGAAATAGACGATAGGGAGTTTTCCAGATTCTCCTGTCTTTATCAATAGAAACTAATAAACTAAAAAGACATGAGAACAAATACACGTTTAGTATTACCATTTTTTTATGCCCTGCTTATAAGTGCATGTAGTAACAACGACAACTATCCCAAAGAGTATATAGGCTTTGAAAAACAATTCATATCACACACCTATGATACAAAGAACGAGGAAGAAACCCTTACTTTAAAAATAATAGCTGCCGAAAAACAAGACACAGACCGTAAACTGACCATTAGCAGTTCTACAAATAACAATAGCTTCCACATTCAAAATGCCCATCCGGTCATCTTGAAAGGAAAGAAATCAGTAAAAATAGATATCATTCTTTATCCTAAACAAATAAAAAGCGTACAACGTATCATACGGTTGATCTGTACTCCTGACGGAAAAGACGCAAAAATTTCTGAAATTTCTATCCGTCTGCAAAAGAAGTAGTATCTTTGTCCAGCAAATAAAATAACATGAATTCACCGAAATCAGACAAAGAACTGGACGAATGGTTGGAATTATTATCTTCTTCCACTCATTCACCGCAGGGAAAATTCTCGGCGGAGAAAAGTTATAATATATTGCAACAACGTCTTCAACCGGCATACCGCAAGCACAAAATACTTTCCATTCGGTATACAGTTGCTGTGGCTGCCGGTTTCGTCCTGCTTATAGGTTTCGGTTGGATGTTTTATTTTTACCAACGTCCGGTACGTACACTGATTGTTTCCACCAATATACAAACTCAATGCATCCAATTACCGGATGGCTCTAAAGTAACCCTAAACCGACATTCCCAATTGAGCTATCCGGAAACTTTCAACAAGGAACGAATCGTAAAGCTGAATGGAGAAGCTTATTTTGAAGTCAGTAAAAATCCTAAAAAACCATTTCGTGTCAAAGCAAACGGAGTTACCATCAGGGTATTAGGCACGCATTTTAATGTCAATGCCTATGCCGCCGATTCTTTAGTAGAAACAACCCTGCTGGAAGGTAGTGTATCCGTCAGTAACAATGCCAACGGTAAACAAATGATATTAAAGCCCAATGAAACAGCCATTTATCGTAAATCGACTGGAATATTGTCTATGCACATTAATGCAAATGCACAGAACGAAATAAGTTGGCGTGAAGGTATTCTTTCTTTTAATGACATATCTATGGGAGAAATCGCTCGTCAACTATCCCATCATTTTAATGTCACCATACAGATAAAAAGCGAACAGTTACGTAATTATAAATTAAATGCACGTTTCAAGCAAAACGAAACGTTGGAAGAAATTCTAGAAATGTTGGCTCCCATCGTAGGTTTTACTTATCACATGCCCCAATCCAATCTTATTGAACTAAAGCAAGAAAACTAAAAAACAAATGATTTCTTCACTTTATAAGAAACACAGTATCACTTTTTTTTACTTAATGCTGTTACTAGTCTTTTCCCATTCATTCATATCAGCACAAACTCCGGATATGCCTTTTAATATTTATCTGAAACAGGCTAGTTTAAAGGAGTTTACAGCTAAAATAGAACAACTGTCAGAGTATTCTTTTATTTATGGCGAAGAAGTTGTACTCAAACATCCCATAACTCTCGATCTGAAAGAAACCCCATTAACAACTATTCTACAAACAGCTTTCATTAAACAAGACATCAGTTTCGAGATTACCAAACACCATATCATATTGAAAAAAACAACGTCACTTCCTATAAAACAACATTTTACACTAAACGGTTATGTATTGGACGAAATATCGAAAGAAACACTGATAGGTGCCAATATCTATGACCAGCAAAATAAACAAGGAACAATCACAAATCCATTCGGATTCTTCAGTATCACACTGCCCGAAGGAAACACTGAACTGAATTTTTCCTATATAGGTTACGGTTCAAAACAAATAGCATTGTATTTATGTAAAGATACGCTGCTGACTGTCCAACTTAAAAACGATAATACATTGGAAGAAATCGTTGTCCTTTCTGATAAAATGGAAACAGGCTTTCAAAGTAGCCGTATGGGAGCAAACAATATACCTTTGACACATATTAAAAATACCCCTGCTTTACTGAGTGAGGCAGATGTATTAAAATCAATCCAGCTTCTGCCCGGTATACAAGGAGGTATAACCGGTACCAGTGGCCTGTATGTACGTGGAGGAAGTCCCGATCAGAATCTTTATCTGCTAGACGGTGTACCCTTATATAATGTGGACCATACACTAGGTATTCTCTCCATCTTTACCCCAGAATCGGTCAAGAAAGTCGATTTGTATAAAAGCAGTTTTCCTGCCCGTTACGGAGGAAGACTGTCCTCCGTCATTGATGTACGCACTAACGATGGAGATATGAGGAATTATCACGGCAGTCTGACCATCGGGCTGCTGACTTCCCGAATGCACTTTGAGGGTCCTCTATGGAAAGACCGGACATCATTTATTATTTCTGCCAGACGCAGTTATGCCGATTTAATTATCAAGCCTTTCATGGATAAAGATACGAAAGGAGGTTACTACTTATATGATATCAACACAAAACTAAATCATCGATTCAGTGACCGTGACCGCCTGTTTTTCTCCTTTTATCATGGCAAAGATCATGCCAGCTTTACAAATACTTCTTCTTATTACTTTGAAGAAGAAAAGGAGACAGACACAAGAGAGAGACAAGTCATGGCTTGGGGAAGTACATTAGGGGCATTACGTTGGAACCACATAGTCAGTAATCGTCTGTTCCATAACATCACCCTATCCTATAACCGTTTCCGATTCAATATAAAAAACAATTTCACGTCCGCCAACAAACACCTTGACAGCCAATATTATTCCGGTATAGAAGATTGGGGATTAACATCTGACTTCGACTTTCATCCATCCCCCTCCCATTTCATCAAATTCGGAGGAAACTATCTCTACCATACGTTCCGCCCCGAAACCCAACATACATTTGTGCACTCTCCGAATGAACAAGAACAACCTGATAAAACATACACCATCGGAGGAAATGAAGCGACACACTCACACGAAATTTCCCTTTATGTAGAAGATGATTTCAAATGGAACGAACAATGGAAAACAAATATAGGCGCACATTTCTCACTCTTCCAAGTACAAAAGCACACTTATGCCTCCTTGGAACCTCGCATTACCGTTAGTTTCAAAACCAGTCCCAACCTTACTTTCAAGGCGGCCTATACCCACATGACACAATATGTACATTTACTTTCTTCATCCAATCTCTCTCTCCCCACTGATCTATGGGTACCGGTCACACAGAAGATCCGCCCGATGCAAGCATGCCAATTTTCTATCGGGGGTTACTATACAGGTATTCAAGGATGGGAGTTTTCTGTAGAAGGCTATAGCAAAATGACGAAAAACGTATTGGAATACAAAGATGGTAATACTCTAGTCGGTAATTCCATTCATTGGGAAGAGAAAGTAGAAATGGGCAAAGGACGCAATTTCGGCATAGAATTCATGCTGGAAAAGAAAACCGGACGTACTACCGGATGGATAAATTATACTTTGGCTAAAGCCGACCGTATATTCAGTAAAGGAAATGTAAATGGAGGGAAACGTTTTCCCTATAAATACGACAGACGCCACTCCGTGAACATCACGATAAACAGGCGCCTCAACAAAAAAGTATACATGAGCGCTTCTTGGATTTACGCTTCAGGAAATACTGCCACCCTGCCCAAAGAGAAAGCAACCATCATTCTCCCCGAAGGAAGCTATGGATGGGGACATATGGGAAATACAGGCAACGGGGTTGTTTTTCCCATTGAATATAGCTCTTCTCGAAATAACTACCGTCTGCCCGCCAGTCATCAGTTGAATCTAGGATTCAACTTTCACAAAAAGACAAAACATGGAGAACGGATTTGGAACGTCAGTATTATGAATGCCTATAACTCTTTGAATCCCAATCATGTATTTATAGATTATTACACGGATGAGCAATCGGAAGGAAAAAAGATTCCTGTGATACAAAAAGTCACTCTCCTTCCCTTCTTACCTTCATTCTCATATACTTATAAATTTTAAGCAATAATGAAAAAAGCACTTTTACTCCTTTCATTTGTTCATTTATTGGCCGCCTGTACCAATGATATAGAAATATTGCCTAATGATGAATCTCAAAAGCTCATCGTCAACGCTCTGATAAACGCAAACAAAACGAACAATGCTATCTTTTTAGCTTTATCCGGCTATCACGAACCCCAAGTAGTAAAAAATGGAATTATTCACCTTTATATCAATAATGTATTATCGGAAACAATTTCGGAATGTACCTATCGTCCTAACAATGATTCACCGTTAGACTATCAAAATTATTTTTACCAGATAAACAGCCGTTTTAAAACCGGTGATCAAGTACGTATCGAAGTAGAAACCAAAGACGGAAAATATAAAGCGAATGCAGAAGCAACAGTATATGAGCCCATTGAAATTATCAAAGCGGACACCATTGAATCTAATCATTCTCTATCAGAGACTTCGGAAAGCCTTTGGATATATCAAGCAACAAAGTGGAAAATAAAATTACAAACTCCCACCACAAACCATTCCCAATATTACCGGGTCAACATAAAACAAACATATACTTACCGCCTTACTAACCGCAAAACTTTACAAGACTCCACTGCTATCTCCACCCAATGGGAATGTAGCGGATATTATGACACTGCATTAATGGACGGAAAACCTGGCACTCCCAACAACTCTGATCCTATCATTAATTTCATCCCCACTATAAACAACTATTATAATGTATTCAATGATGCTTACTTTACCAACAACCAATATACCATGACTTTAGACAGTTGGTATAGTTTCCTATTAGACAATAAACTATATAAAATTAAAAAGATAACTGGAAAAGCTATCATACAATATTATGCCATATCCCCGGCTGAATATCAATATTTACGAGCCGCCAATGCATATGCCGACCATAACAGTAGCAACCTGTTGGAAACACCTGTCATCTTTCCCAATAACATCAAAGGAGGAATAGGTATTTTTGCCATAGAAAATCCGACAGAAACAAGCATTCCTTTAAAATCCATCGAAGATTATTAGAAAGCTTTGCCACTTTCGGATCTCTGTTAAATTATTTATCTTCCAATGAAATCTGAAAAGGAGAAGCCGGTAGTCCGGTTCTATTTTTCAAATTCGCATGAACCGGATTATCATCCCAACCATAACGTACCGTTACAGGATGAGGGATATCTTTATGCCATACCGCCACCTGATTCCCATTAACGACAACTGCTTCCGCCCACTGAAAATGCCCATCGGCACCGGCTATCGCAAATCCCTTCAATTCATCTACCGCCCATAATTTATCAGTCCCGGCTTCGAAAGAAAGAACAGCCTTTCCTTCATGATTGACAGTCATACCCGTACACATAGGCCCACTGTGCACACTCTTTTTATCACCATACACCCTTCTTTTCACCAACAGGGAGATACGTCTTGCCAGTTCTTTTTTGTTTAATGGATGAATGTCGTTCCACTCGCCCAAATCAATCGCCACCGCCAAAGCTGCATTCGGGACTTTCAACGCCACTCGCCGTTGCGCTTCACGCAAAGCCGCCCAATTACTTTCTACCGGGTGTGGATGTGTCTGCATGAAATTGGCCAACTGTACAATGAAGAAAGGCAGTTCTTTATCGGCCAGTTTCTCACGCCAATCGGCAATCATGGCAGTCAGCAATTCCTCATATTCATTAGGACGGCCCGTATTCGTTTCTCCCTGATACCACAACGCACCGGTAAAGACCAGATTACGTAGAGGAGAAATCATGGAGTTATACATACCGGTAGGAATATTCTGAAAAGAGACACTATTAGTGCGTGCAGGCATCTCACAACCTAATTGATATTTCCATCGGCTAGACAAATGGACTGTATCTGTCCTCCATACCAGACAATAGGGCTTATCGGGTACAAAGCTGGCGGCGCCTCCGTAATTAATCAGCCGGACAGTCACCAGATTCTCACCGGGTTTCAATAAAGAAGCCGGCACCCGATAAATACGTGGCGGATACTGATAGAAAGTGTTACCTACGAAGGTACCGTTTACAAATACCGAATCGGCATCCACCATGCATCCCAAACGCAGGACAGCATCTTTTCCGGCTTGTTCCGCTGATACATTCACTTTCTGACGGAACCAATGAGAGCCACTCACCGGATATCCATTCTTCCTGCCCCATTCTTTGGAAAACGTATCTACCGTCTGCCAGTCCGTATCATCCAGTTCCGGACGATTCCAGCATATCCCGTCATGAAGTCCTTGGTCTCCTTTGTACAAAGCAGCATCCCAAAAACGGTTCATCATCTGTCCCGAACGGTTGCACAACTCACGATACTCGTCCGAATTAAACAAATCACGCTCGTGCAACTGACGCGGAAACTTCTGCAAGGCCTCCTCACTCATCCAAGCCTCAACGGAGCTTCCCCCCCAACTAGAGTTAACAATGCCCACAGGTACTTGGGTTTCCCTATACATCTCCTTGGCAAAAAAATAAGCCAAAGCAGAAAAGGAAGGAGCGGTTTCTTCAGTCAGCGACATCCAGTCCGTTCCCGGCAAATCGTCTTTAGGTCCATGCAAATCATTGCCTAAAGGAATCTTCACATACCGTATCATCGGATTCTCATCCCTTGCTATTTCCTCGGCAAATTTATCAGTCACCCGTCCGACGGTCAATTCCATGTTGGACTGTCCGGAACAAAGCCAGACATCACCCACTAGAATATTTTTCAACCGAATATCATTCACGATCATTTCAAAAGGGCCACCTGCCTTCATGGGAGGCAGTTCCACCAGCCACTTTCCATCTTCCCCGGCTACCGTACTGAATTTCTTCTTTTTAAAAACAACGGTCACACTCTCTCCTTTATCGGCATTTCCCCATATTTTAACGGACCGCTCACGTTGCAACACCATACCGTCCGATAGGATGGCAGGCAATTTCACCTTTGCTTCGGTCCATACGGAAAACGCACAAAAAGCTGACATCACTAAAGCTAACTTATATTTCATGTTTCTTCTAAAGCTAAGTACCGTATTTTATTTATTAAACCCACTCTCAGGACATTCATAGTTCGAGATTTCCAATCGGAAGCGTTTCATGTCCTCCAACTCGTGTACCGGACGTTCTATGCCAGCCGGAATAGGCATCCCTGAGAAAGTCTGGAAATAAAGCAGACAGGCATCTTTCCACCACACGGCGTCACGCATCTGGATTTTCAATTTCGACTGCACTTCCCTGAACCGGCGTGCATCTACAAAAGGTTCCACACTGTCCCATATTTCCTGAAAACCACGTACCTGTCGTACACCTCTATCGTATGCACGGCACAACTCCCCCCAAAGCGTACGTCCGCTTTTCATCCGATACTGCCAGGGCACATGATGGAACCAAAGCAAATAAACTTCAGGGCAAGTTGTCTTGTCATTGTAAATCAGACGAAGTGAATCAGGATACTGAGAAACGGCATTACTCCCTTTGCTGCTACGGTCGAAACCGATTCCCTCTTTGTCCGCCCTATGATAATAAGAGGGTAGCCAATCCGGACGGGCACCGCGTACACTGCACCACGGTTCGGGACCATAGTGGTGGCCCCATGCAAACTGATGATGCAGTCCTAATGGCATCATATAGTCTACCACCGCCTCCCGGCTCTGCAACATCATCTCCTTGACCGGGCAGACAAATGCCGACTGGGAAGTAAATGTCTGCTGCAACCACTCATCGGCAATCCTGTCTGAAGTCAACAACGGATTCCATGCCAAACGCCCGAAAGCATACCAGTTGGCCTGCGCAAAATGGTGTCCGCACCAATTCACATCCATACCGATGTTTGCCACACCCGCCGCAGCTTTTAACCTGTCCGGACGTACCTCGCCAAAGAACTCCTCCCATAAAGGAGCCAAATAGGCCAGATGATTGGAAAAGCCTAAATACTCCTGAGTAATTTGAAACTCCACCATCATGGGAGTCTGCTTCATAGCCGTGAACAAAGGACTATAAGGTTCACGAGGCTGGAAATCAATCGGTCCGTTCTTTATCTGTACAATTACATTCTCGCAAAACTGTCCATCCAAAGGCATAAACTCCAAATAAGCCTGCTTGGCACGGTCACTGTCGGTAGGACTATAGACAAACGCCCTCCACATCACGATTCCTCCGTAGGGTTTCAACGCATCCGCCAGCATATTCGCTCCCTCGGCATGAGTACGTCCAAAATCACATGGTCCCGGTTGCCCCTCCGAATTGGCCTTCACCAAAAAACCGCCAAAGTCGGGGATCATCGCATAGATCTCTTTTACTTTTTGTTTCCACCATCCAATGACTTCCTTGTCCAACGGATCTGCCGTATCCAACTTGCCCAACCGGATAGGAGATGCAAAATTAACCGATAAATAGACCTTTATGCCATAAGGCCGGAAGACATCAGCCAATGCTTTCACTTTCTCCAAACTACCAGTTGTCAGCACTTGAGGTGAGGCATTGACATTATTTAGTACCGTTCCATTAATACCCACAGAAGCATTGGCACGGGCGTATGCCTCATAACGTGGCGACAAAGTTCCGGGAAGTTCCTCCCAATTCCACAAAGAACGACCAGCGTAACCACGCTCCACCGTACCATCCGGATTATCCCAATGATTCAGAATACGCAAGTCATACGCAGGCTGTTCAGTAACCGACAGAGGTACAGTGAGCTGCCCCGCCGCCTGCATACGCAGCAGACTATAAGCGCCATAAAGCAATCCAGTTTCGGTGGATGAAAGAATACGAACCTGATGTTCTGAAGAAGTGATGGCAAACCCATCCCCACGCCCTGTTTTCTTTTTCTCTAAAAGTACAGGATCTCCCTTCCAAGCGTTTTTCAATTCAGCAATGGCAATGGCTATGGTGGGTGACACTTTTCCTTTATAAGTAATTTCCACCTCCGCGCCTTCCACCGGACGTATCACCGGTAGCCACAAGCGGCTACCATCTTCTTCCACCGGGCGAACATGGTCCGGCCGTGTACCTGCATGCAACATTCCTGCTGCCAACCATCCGCACATTATTCCTATACAAACTGTCAATCTCATATTTTTCATTGTTCATTCAGCTTATTTCTCCGGCAAGGAGATTCGTTCATAAACAGATAACTATCCTCATAACCGCCATAATCCACCACTATCTTTTCAAATACGATGGCAGGCTCCACCGGTTTTAGAACCAATGTATAGGTTCCGTCCGCACAGTCGGGCAGGCTCAACTTCACCCGGGTCTTCACTACCCGACGGGCCACTGTGGGATACAGTACACGATATACATTATCCGGATGTTCGTTCAACTCCGCATTGAAACAGACAGTCTGCTCCTCCGCTCCTTCAAAACCTACCGTGTAGCGATGACCTTCCCGTCTGAGGAAGGGCAGTGTGGATTTCACAATGACATACACATTTACTGTATCTACTTTTTGCGGTATTTTCATTTTATAAGAGAGCGAAGCCCCCTCCGCAGACTGTGTATAAGGCATCAAAGCCACTCCGCTCAGCGTACGTCCCATGTGCGGTATGACTGTCCAGGCGGTCTTCGGTGCAACGGATGATGTAAAATAATGCTCCGCCTCCATAGAAACCACCCCTTTGTCACCGGTAAACAAATATCCTCCTACAGCCCCTTCCGGTTGTTCTATCCGGTAGACTTCCGGTAAACGGTCGGCCGGGAAATCATCATTCCACGAAGTATAGCCTATATGTTTCTGCGTCATCATCCCATTCCACTTGCCTCCCGACATTTCTTCGTTGTATTCCCTGCACAATTCCGCATCACGCCGGAATGCCTGCTCCACTTTGTCGGCCCACTCATTCGCCTGCGGATTATTCTCCTTGTATAATTTGTGATTCATGGCTTGTGCATAATACATTTCATACAGATTGGCCATCGCCTGCACAGGAAAAAGAATCAGTTGTCGGTAGGCATCTCTGTAAGCGGTATCCAGTTTCAAATACTGCCGCAAGGCTTCCGCCTCCAGCTTCACATATTCATCAGCCACCTGCCTCCATTCCCCCGAAGCCAAGTGATAAGTATCCTTATCCAGCATCTCGGGAGTCACGCGTCCATTGTACTTGCAATACAGGTTCAAAATACGCATGGCCTCATCCGCCTGTTCCTCACCGAACTGCTGCGCACAGAACACTCGTGTATGCTCCAACAGATCCCCTGCCGCATAGCGTTCCGGATTCCAAGCCATATTCATAAAAAGAGTGATAGGATACTCCATCGGCTTCAAATCCCCCACATTCAATATCCAAAGCTTATCCACCCCATAACTGTAAGTCAACTGAAGCTGCTCCCACATATTTTGTACGGGAGTTACATTCAACCATTTGGAATTACGGGGGGCCCCCACATAGTCCACATGATAATACATCCCCCAGCCACCGGCACGTTTCCGTTCTTTTGCATCCGGCAATCGGCGCACATCCCCCCAATTGTCATCACTCAGCAACATAATCACATCATCAGGCACACGGAGTCCCATATCATAAAAGCGTTGCACCTCTTTATAAATAGCCCATACCTGCGGACGTTTCTCCGGCACTTTTCCCGTCACTTCCTTAATAATACGACGCTGGTTCCGGAATATCTTCTCCATCAGGCACATGTTTTCCTCATCACGCGGCACATATTTGTCATCTTCCCCCTCCTTTCCACCCATCGGAGTATCACCGTCACCTCTCATACCAATGGTAATCAAATCTTCCGTACCGGCGGCACGCTCCATACCTTCACGGAAAAAACGGTCAATCACTTGCTGGTTGGAAGCATAGTCCCATGCCCCATATTCGCTGCGCTTTCTCACCCATTCCTGATGATTGCGTGCCATAGGTTCATGGTGTGAGGTTCCCATTATAATCCCCATCTCATGAGCGGTCTTGCTGTTCTCCGGATCATCCGCATAAAAACTCCAACCCCACATGGCAGGCCACATAAAGTTACCACGCAGACGCAAAATCAGTTCGAACACACGAGCATAAAAACGATGATCACCATAATTCGTGCCATAAGTGTGCTTCACCCATCCGGTCAGGCAAGGAGCCTCGTCATTCAAAAAGATACCCCGATACTTCACCGCCGGTTCTCCCGCCGTATAACTTCCACGCGTCATCGAAAGATTCTGCCGGGACATCACCGGCACATCCGCCCAGTCGTACCACGGCGAAACACCAATCTGCTCCGAAAGCTCATAAATCCCATAAATCGTTCCGCGTTTGTCACTTCCCGCAATGACGAGCGCCTCATCCACTCCGTTCAAGGGAGCAGACACCACGGTCATCAGGTATTTCTCATTCTTGCCCTCCAGCAACGAAGCATCTATCTTTTTCGCTTTTACCAATTCTCTGATATAGCGGCTTTTCAACGTACCTACCATAATCATGCGCTTTACGCCGGGAGTATAGCATAACCCGGCAGCCCGGCCACTTACCCGTTTAAAGTCATTCTGAAGATTCCTTACTGCTATCATCACACCAGCATCCTCCTGCTCGTCCACCAATATTTCATTGGCCACTCCGTTTTCCATCAGAGTGAAACGGTCGGGAGCCAGCTGGTCAAAAGTAATCCCTTTATGATCTATAGCTCCTACATTCAGGCACAAGGTGGAGAACAAGAATATCCCCACACATTTTTTCGGTTTCATTCTATTCACTTTTTAGTTACCGTATTCAAAATAATCTATATCCACATATCCTCCCAAATCTTTAGTAGCATAATTAAAAATAGCAAACTTGCTTCCCATAAAGAATTTGGTATAATCAAAAACCATTTTACAAGGTTCTCCTATTCGTTTCCACGTTTTCTTGTCATAACTGTAATAAAAAGTGGCTTCATCTTTTTTATCTGCAAAATCGCCCTCCATACGAAGATAGACCACCTCTTTCTCACAATCCATGCGTTCCTTCTCCAGTACTTCCACAGCAGTCACCCTTTTTTCCCGGTCCGAAAGACTGACAGACTGATGTGACATCACCCACTGCTTTTTCCCGTTCTCCATGACCACAGCCAGTACCCCGGACAACCCATTGAAAGCGCAGAAGCCCGCAACATCTCCTTCTTTCATCTTCGAGATATCCATAGCAACCACACCGCTGCACTTCGGTCCGCTCATACGCTGAGTCAAGGTATTGGGAGCCAGAAACAGATTGTCCACCACCTTTCCGGTCCTCAACCGCAGGAAACCCGGACGCTCCGTCAGTGACCAGCAATCGTCCAACGGATTGTGGTTCCACTGCCAGTTCAAACTCAACTGATCGGTGTCGAAACCATCACTTCCCATGATACTTCCTTTACACTCCTCTCCGTAAACAGGCATCTCCATACATTCGGGCACACGTCCGTCCGCATCACCCAGTATCGGCCAACCGTCTTCCCAGCGGCAGGGCATCAATGTGGGTACACGCCCTATACCGCCTCTATCCTGAAAAATAAAGCCATACCAGTTTCCGTCAGGAGTATCGACTATACAGCCTTGTCCCACGCCACCATATCCTTGAAATTCAGTTTCTAAAATCACCTTTTTCTCATACGGACCGGTTATCTGGTCGGCACGGTAGCACACCTCACGACGCAACCGTCCGGGAATGCTCCAGTCCATGGAAATCATCATCACATAATATCTGCCGTTATGCTTGAATGCCTGACTTCCTTCCAGAAGTCCCTGCTCGTCGGCGTCCCGCTCGAATATCTTTTGGTCTATACCTCCCGGTTCCACATCGCTCAGGTCGCTCTTGAGCTGACGAAGTTGCCCGGTGCCATAAAACAGATAGACTTTGCCGTCGTCATCAAAAAACAAAGAAGCATCATGATGATGAGGCGGACGGGAAAGTAATGTCCATTCGCCCGCCGGATCTTCGGCGGTATAGATATAACCACGATGGGGTTCATCATTGGGTGAGAACCATACATAGAACCGTCCGTCATGATAGCGGAGGCTGGAAGCCCATTGTCCGCGACCATATACCGTGCCTTCTTTCAAATCATAACGGGGCAAGTCAGTAAGCCGTTGAAACACATAACTGATCGTTTCCCAATGCACCAAGTCTTTTGAACGCATCACCGGACAACCCGGCATCAGATGCATAGTGGTGCTTACCAGATAGTAATAGTTTCCCACCCTTATCATGGAAGGGTCAGGTACATCCGCCTCAATCACCGGATTATGGAACATTCCCCGTTGTTGTGCAAACGCCCCCGACAAACCAATGAAGCAGGTAATAATAATGATGATCTTCTTCATTTCTTTTTCTACTTTCTATTTTTTAACTATAGCCAGTTTCACAATCGGATTCTGCGCCTGCAACACTCCGGCAAGCAACAGGGACAAGCCACTCATCATACATTTCCGGATACCGGATAAATCACATTCAAGTTTCATATTCATGGTATTAAATTCACAAGGTTGTTTTTATTTTCCGTTCTTCACGGCTCAACAAGAGCAAAGATAAAGACATCCGCTTTATTTTCGGGCGGAACTATGTTACATAGTCCTTTTCCCATGTTACAAACTCACCCTATTATGGCGGGAAGTATAGAAATTACCTCTTTTTTATTAGGCTATATATATTTTTTTGAATTATTTTTGTGCGCCTGAATCAATCTGAGATATTATATTATGATGAAACATACGCTTCTTACACTATTCATGTTCCTGTCTTTATTATGTCACGGACAATCATATAAATTCTTCACAACAGACAGGGAACTGTCCAGCAGTCTGATCAACAAGATATATCAGGACCGGAACGGTATGATCTGGATCGCCACCGAAGACGGACTGAACCGCTACGACGGAGCCAAATTCGTCATCTACAAGCATGATCCGGAAAACGAGCACTCTCTCTGCCACAACTACGTACGCGCCCTGTATGAAGACAGCAAGGGACGATTGTTCGTAGGAACCTATAATGGAATACAGTTATACGATCCCGCCACCGACAGCTTCAGCACACAGGCGCAATGGGAAGACGGAAAGACTTTTGACAGCAATATCATGTCCATTCTGGAGTGTAGGAACGGAGAAATATGGGTATCGGGAAACAACTTGTGTACCATAACCATCACACAGGGGAAACTGACTGCACACAAACTGGATTTACCTATCCCCACCCAAATGACAGACTACATGATAGAGGACAGACAACACAATCTTTGGGTAACACAGGGTGAGAATGGTATCTACCGCCTCTCTGCGGACAATAAAAGCAAGCACTTTCTGAAACAAGAGAAGGGAATGACCATTGTGGACCTCTATGAAGACAACTACGGAGACATCTACCTGGCAACCATAGGCAAAGGATTGCTGAAATATAACCAACCGGCAGAAGAGTTCATTCCTATCCTTTATAAAGGAAAACAAAACCTGCCTATCAAATCCATCTGCCAGATAAGCCAGAACGAGCTTTGTCTGGGCACGGACGGGAAAGGCGCCAAGATTTTCAACATCCCCAAACAGCTCATCACGGATTACCCTTTTGATAATAATTACCTCGACTCCGGTACCTCCAAAGTACACTCCGTCCTGAAAGACAATGCAGGAAACCTATGGATAGCCATTTACCAGAAAGGGGTTATGATGATTCCCGCACAGCCCAACAGTTTCAAGTACATAGGCTACAAATCAATAAACAAGAATATCATCGGCTCCAACTGTATCACCTCACTCTGCCGCGACCACGAAGGCATATTATGGATAGGTACTGACAACGACGGCATATACGGTATCACCACAGAACTGAAGCAAAGAGTCCATTATGCCCCACATGACAGCCCCTTTTCGGTTCCTTCCACCGTTTTCGGCTTGTATGAAGACTCTGAACGTAATCTGTGGTTCGGATCCTATACCAACGGACTAGGCAGACTGGATAAGAAAACAGGACAGTGCAGCTATCTGCAGAATCTGACAGACAAGCATGGAAACCGTATCCAACGCGTGTATGATCTGGTTGAAGACCAGGACAAACGACTCTGGATAGCCACCATGGGAGCCGGACTTTTCTATTATGACTTGAAGACAGGACAGTCTGTATATGATCCTAAATTCAATGCTGCCACCGAAAAATATAAATGGATAAGCTGTCTTCTGTATGCCGGTGACAACCACCTTTATGTAGGAACGTATGACGGAATAAGATGTATAGACCTGAGCACCGACGACTTCAAGACTGAAGAAATCCTGTCCAGACACATCATCCACTCCCTTTATGAAGACCCCCAAGGCAACATCTGGATAGGCAGTTCCGACGGACTGGCGGAATGGAATCCCCAAACCCGGCAACTAAAGACCTACACCACCGCCCACGGACTATCCAGTAACGCCGTATATGCCATCAAAGGAGACGGGCAGGACAACTTATGGATAAGCACCAATGCCGGAATGTCACGTTTTAATCTGAATACCCACACGTTCAGCAATTTCTATGCAGACGACGGTCTGCAAGGAAATGAATTCAGCAAAAACGCCTCTTTTGCCGACCACAACGGCATACTCTGGTTTGGAGGTACAAATGGAATTACCTATTTCAATCCTCAAGAGATTACGAATCCCGCAAAAAAATGGAACGTACGCATCATCGACTTCTATCTGCACGACCAGCCCATAAGGAAAGGAATGTTGTCGGGCGGAAAAGAAATCATAAACACCTCCGTCTTTGAGGCCCGGGATTTCCACTTGTCACATAACGACAACGCTTTCAGCATCGAGTTCTCTACCCGCGAACTAAATAATTCCGAACGTATCACGTATCTATATACCATAAACAACACCCCCTGGGTCAAGCTTCCCAAAGGAGTCAACCGAGTGTCATTCAGCGACCTTCCCCCCGGCGATTATCATTTCCGGATCAAAGCCGAAGATTATCTGCTGGAATCCGACACCGATGAAATCACCATTCACATCGCACCGGCATGGTGGGCATCGGGCTGGGCCATGCTGATCTATGCCTTATTGGCAGTAGCAGCCGTCTATGGCATCATCCTGCAAGTGAGACACCGTTACCGCATAAGGCAGGAAATGATGCAACATATCCATGCTGAACAGATAAACGAAGCCAAGCTACAGTTTTTCATCAACATCTCCCACGAGATACGTACTCCGATGTCACTCATCATCAGTCCTTTGCAAAAACTGATGACAAACGATACAGACCACGAACGGCAAAAGAACTACCGCATCATCTGGCGCAATTCCGAAAGAATCCTTCGGCTTGTAAACCAATTGATGGATATACGCAAGATAGACAAAGGGCAGATGTCACTCGTTTTCCGTGAAACCGAAATGACCGGATTCATTAATGATTTGTGTGAAACCTTTACAGAACAAGCGAACAAAAAACAAATTACTTTGCAGTTCCACCACGAGGGCGCCGACCACTTAAAGTTGTGGGTGGACCCGGTGAACTTCGACAAAATTATCCTGAACATCCTGTCCAATGCCTTCAAATTCACCCCCGAAGGAGGCAGTGTGGACATACGGCTACGCACCGGTAAGGACTCCACCCTGCCGAAACCATTACAACAGTATGCCGAAATCACCGTGACCGACAGCGGAATAGGAATCGCCCCCAAAGAAACAGAACACATATTCGAACGCTTTTACCAGATACGGAATAGCCAAAACAACTCAAACATAGGTACCGGTATCGGGCTGCACCTCACCCGCTCACTGGTGGAACTTCATCACGGAGACATCCGTGTAGAAAATAATCCGGACGGACAACCGGGATGCAGCTTTATCATCCGTATGCCTCTGGGATGCGCCCATCTGCGCAAAGAAGAAATGGAAGCCGACAAAGCTCCTCTCTTCCACACTCCGGCTCCGGTCCTTCCTATTCCTTATGAAACCGAGGAAGAAGAAAACGGAAAAACACGAACCAAAACGAAATACAAAGTACTGGTGGTAGAAGACGATGAAGATATACGCCGCTATATCTGCCGTGAACTGGCAAGCGATTACCATACCCTGGAAAGCTGCAACGGCAAGGAGGCACTGGAAAGCATCTTCAATAAAACCCCGGACCTGGTAATAAGTGATGTCATGATGCCCGAAATGGACGGACTTACCTTATGCCGCAAAATAAAGCAAAATGTGAACCTGAACCACATCCCGGTAATACTGCTCACCGCCAAGACACGGGAGGAAGATAATCTGGAAGGTCTGGAAACAGGAGCCGACGCCTACATGACCAAACCTTTCCATATGGAGATATTGAGGAAAACGGCCGCCAACCTGATCCGCAGTCGTGAACGGCTACGCAATACCTATACCGGACAACAGACCCAAGGAGATAAGGTACAACCAATAGAAGTACAGTCCCCCGATGACAAACTGATGGAACGAATCATGCGGGTCATCAACGAAAACCTGAGCAACCCGAACCTCACCGTGGAGATGATTACCACCGAGGTAGGCATCAGCCGCGTGCACTTGCACCGTAAACTGAAAGAACTGACCAACCAGACCACACGGGATTTTATCCGGAACATCCGACTGAAACAAGCGGCAGAACTGTTGTCGAAGAAACGGTACACCATAGCCGAAGTGGCGGATTTGACCGGATTCACCAATCCCAACAATTTCTCGACCGCTTTCAAGGATCTGTACGGAATGCCTCCCAGCATATACATGGAACAACATTTGAAACAGGATAAGAATAAGGAAGAGAACTGAAAATAATTTCCGGTTCTCTTTTCCACCAAGTACAGACCCAGTTTCCGCCGAATGCAAACTTTGCGGATACAATGGTATGAACAAATACACTTTTCCTACAAAACACTCTTACATATACCTATTTCACGAACCTTTCTTCAGTCCATTCAGCCGGCATAACTCACTATTACACAATGCATAAGGCTGACAGTAGTCCTTTCAGTCTGCTATCAGTCCTTTCAGCCGATGGAAAAATATTTCCCAAGCTCTTTCCTTACTTCAAAACATATCCGACAGGAACAGACAGACCCCATATCCACCAATCGCAAACTACAAGCAGCAACAAGCTGTACAAGTATCCTTTACCAGCCTGATGAATACCCTAATTCCTCTTGATAAATTTATCGTTTCACTAAGGTGATGAAATTGCATCACCTTAGTAAAGAATCCTCATCACTTAAGTGATAAAACTTACCCACCTAAGTGAAACAGTAAATTTATCAGAAGGAAGCCACATACTCATCAAACTGAAAACATATATTCTATGGGAAGATGATAACCTACCCAGCAGTCCATACTATAAAAAGACCGCCGCTTCTTCCATCAGAAACAGAAAGAAACGGCGGGTACTCTTAAAAAACAAAAAATCAATCTCTGTATCCCGGATTCTGATAAGCGTCTTTTTCCTCCTCTGTCATTTCCATGCCATCCAACTGTCCTTGTGGGATAGGACGGAGATAATGGAACGCTTCGATGGTACGGCTGTAAGTCTGCGGATTGTGATCACCCTTGCCTCCACAAATCACGTAACTGTCAGCATATTCATTCCATTTCTGAGTACGAACCAAGTCGAACCAACGATAACCTTCGCCATAGAACTCGCGGCTGCGTTCATCCAGAATATAGTTGATGTCAATGGTTGCCGGAGTGGCGGCTGTCATTTCAGCACTGAAATCACGATCCACTTCCTTGTACTCGGCATTGCTGTAAGTCCAGCGACCGGCACGGGCACGAAGCACGTTCACCAGGTCACGGGCAGACTTGCCGGCTTGTGTGGCAGCTCCTTCTACGGCAGCTTCGGCAGCAACCAGATAAAGTTCGGAGAATTTGGCGATGTTATACGGACGGGTACTTCCCGCATTGGGCTGTCCTGCTCCGGAGCCGTTGTCTGTACGATACGGGCCGAGTTTCCAAAGACCGGGATATACATAGCGGCCTACCGCATCCAGTCCCAATACCCAGTCGGCACGACCGGGCAACGTACCTGCTCCCAGATTGCTTTTAGAACCTTCTCCTGCATAGTCTATCTTATCCATATCCTGGAATACGAAAGAGAATATAGGTTCACGTTCTTTCACTTTCATTCCGTTGGCATTGGTCACCGATTCCCAGTTCTGTCCGGCTGTAGACCAGTTGCCGCGATAAACAGTAGTAAAAGTACCGTCGTAACGGGAGTCGTTCACCTTGTCGGCAAACGTCTTGGTAAACACACCCAACGGAGGAGCCATACGGGTCCAAGGGCGGCCATAACATTGCTCGGCAATACGGTTAATGACAGCCTGATTATCAGCCGAACGCGCGTCGGTATAGTTCCAGTTCATCATCCATCCGGCAAAGTTATCGGGAGCACCACCGCCACCGTAGCTCAGGCTGCCACCATTATAATACTCGTCTTCCTGCGTATGGTCTGCATAGAGCAGGATTTCCATGTTACGGTCATTGGGTCCGGCATTCACCATCCAAAAGCTTTCCTGCAAGCCGAAAGGACCGGGGTTCTCGATAGCAGTAACCGCCACATCGTATGCCTGCTGGAAGTACCATGCCGCATCGTGTCCGTCGGGGTCCGTACGCTGGCACTCGGGATAAGTAGGAATGTTATTCGGATTCTTCAGCCACCAGGCATAAGTCAGATAAGCCTTTGCCAAGTACAGGCGGGCAACGGTCTTGGTCACTCCACCCGTCACACGAGGATTAGCGGGCAAGTTCTCGATAGCGGTCAGCAAGTCGGGGAAGATGGCCTTGGTGTACACTTCGGGCACGGTATTGCGCACGGAGGTACGTGAAGGAGTGATATTGAACTTCAGTTCGCCGGAACCTAGGTCCAGAGGCACTCCGCCGAAGGTCTGCACCAACAGGAAATAATCGAACGCACGGAAGAAGCGGGCTTCGGAAACCAATGATTCATTGACTCCTACTTCGGCACCGTTCTCTATCACTCCGTTAGCGGTGTTGATGTTCGAGAAAGCGGTTCCCCACAAGGCGTCGGAACGGCAAGTCGTGGCAGTCAGGTTGCCTACTCCGGACAGGTCGGCATCCTTGAAGTTACCATCGGCACTCCATCCCCAGGTTGCCTCATCGGTTCCCGTCAGACAGGAATTATAATAATAAGCTTGTCCGTAAATATAGCGCAAGTGTGCATACATGGAGGTCACACCGCCTTCCACCCCCTTTTCTGTCTTAAAGAAAGTAGGATCATAACTGCTGCGCGGCTGCTCGTCCAGAATGTCTGAACAGGATGCTGTCAGGAACAAAGCCAGTGCGGCTGTTCCCAAAACTCTTATTTTTGAAAATATAGGTTTCATAGTCATGCTTTCATTTAGAATGTTAAGTTAATACCGAATAAATAGTTACGGGTGGACGGTGAGTTAGTACCTACTGTCAGGAATCGTTTCTGAATACCTTCTGTCACAGCTACATTCTCGTTACCGTAAGAGTTGGTTTCGGGATCCAGTCCGGTTTCTTTATGGAAAGGAGAACAGATGATGAACGGATTCTGTACGGACAGGTAAGCACGCAGGCTCTGTACGCCCATGCGGGTCAGCCAAGCCTGCTTCTCGAAGTTGTAGCCCAATGTGATGTTGCGCACTTTCCAGTAAGAAGAGTCAAAATAACCCAATGTGCTTCCGTATTTCGGATTGTCACCACTCTGGATACCACCCGGTTTCGGGTACTTGGCACCCTTGTTCTCCGGTGTCCAGTAGTCTACATCCACTTGTCCGCGACGACCGGTCAGCATATTCAGGTAACCGTTGCTGTGGTGCAGCGTACTGATCAGCTTGCCTCCGCAACGGAAGGCGGTGATAACGTTCAAGTCGAAGCCTTTATAGGCCACGCGAGTGCTGAAACCTCCTTGGAATTTAGGTTCCAAGCTGATAATCTGACGGTCTTCGGGACCAATGGCGCGAGTCGGCTTGCCGCTGGCATCACGATCACCGGTATATTTCACTTTGATCATACCTTCATTGCCACCCGGCTCCAGAATGTCCAAGTATTGGAAATCGGGATCATCACTGTTCCATAAGCCTACTTTTTCATAGTCGTAGATACAGTCGATGGGATGTCCTACAAACCAGTTGTTCGCTTTATCATCTTTGGAGCCCGAAGCCAGTTCGGTCAGTTTGTTACGGTTGGCAGACAGGTTGAGGCTTGCCTCCCATGTCCATCCGTTATGGTTGTCCAGAATCGTTCCGTTCAAGGTAAATTCAAAACCTTTGTTTTCCGTCTTTCCCACATTAGCCATATAGCTGCTTACTCCCGAAGTGGAAGGAAGGCTTACGCTTTGCAGTAAGTCGGTGGTTTTCTGAATGTAATACTCAAATGTACCGGACAGGCGTCCTCTCAGCAAGGTGAAGTCCAGACCGAAGTTCCATGTAGAAGAATATTCCCACCCCAATTCGGCATTAGGCAGTTCGGATACATAGTAACCGGTGACATAGCCGGTAGGACCGAAGTTATAAGGACGGGTTGCCAAGCGTCCCCAGGTCTTGTAAGGATCAACAGCCTGGTTGGAGGTCTGTCCGTAACCTACACGCAGTTTCAGGATATCTATCCAGTCCACCTCGTCCATAAACTCTTCCTGACGAATGTTCCATCCTGCCGATACGGCGGGATAAGTGTGCCATTGGTGTCCCTTTGCCAAACGTGAAGAAGCGTCGGCACGTACAGTCGCCATCAACATATAGCGATTGTCGTAAGTGTACATCACACGGCCCATCCAAGACATCAGACCGCTCTTCTGATAGTTCCAGTTGTCGGGGTTCACCGTAATGGTGCCTTCCGCACGCCCGATGTTGTAGAATTGGAAATATTCGGCAGGAATATCCCGTCCGGCAACGTCCGAACGTGTATAGACAGTCTGTTCGGCAGAGTACATACCGACAACGTTCAGCTGGTGTTTTCCGAAAGTACGGTCGTAAGTCAGCAGGTTCTCCACAGTCCAGTTGGTTGTTTCCGAGTGGTTCAGCGAAGCGGTAGACGGAGTGTCGGCCGTAGTGCTGTTGATGCCTTCGCCGGTGAACGATCCACCTTTAGTAGAACGATAGTTCAAACCCAGGTTGACACGGTATTTCAAACCTTCCACCCACGGGCATTTCACTTCGGCAAACAGGTTGTTGTACGTACCGAAGCCTTCGGTCTTGCTCAGCCAACTGTCTTCCAATTCTTCCACAACGCCTCTGGTCAATACAAATGACTCATCCTGACTGTTGTATTTCACGGTACGTTTCAATGTGCCGTCCGCATTATAGGGGTTAGCGATAGGAGACATGGCAAGCACACCATACAGTCCGATATTGGAACCTTTAGTGACGTTATAGTTGGTATTGTTCACCAGTCCGAAGCGGAAATATTTTCCCACACCCTGATCGAAAGAACCACGCAGAGAGTAACGGGTATAGTTCTGAGTAGGAATGACACCCTGATCCTTATAGTAAGCCGCGCCAAAGCTGTAGCCTCCACCGTTGGTACCACCGGACACGCTGACATCGTGGCTGTTTACATAACCGTCTCGGAACATCAAGTCCTGCCAGTCAGTATCCACATCGTCCGACTCGTCCACCGAATTCTCGAACTTGCCTGCCAGTTTACGCATTTCGGCAAACTTGCTGCCGTTCATCATGGGATATTTGGAGAATACTTTCTTCATACCTGCATACCCATTGTAAGTAAACCGGGCGGGACTACCCTGTGCACCTTTGTGTGTAGTGATCAGGATAACACCATTGGCACCGCGCGAACCGTAGATAGCAGTAGAGGATGCATCCTTCAAGATATCCATGCTCTTGATATCTCCGGGATTGATATCGGACAAATTACCCATAAAGGGGATTCCGTCTAATACTACCAACGGGTCGTTACTGGCGTTCAACGAACGGGTACCACGAATACGAATCTGCATGGAAGCGCCCGGTGCGGAAGAAGTCTGAGCCATATCCACACCTGCCACGCGGTTCTGCAAAGCGTATGTAATATTGGTGGCAGGCATCTCACGCAGCTTCTCTCCGCCTACCGATGCAATAGATCCGGTCACGTCACTCTTGCGGGCGCTACCGTAACCAATCACCACCACTTCTTCCAAAGCTTTGGAATCTTCCTTCAATGTAATCTTTAAAGAACTCTTTCCCGCTACCGGGATTTCCTCGTTCTTGTAACCGACAAAACTCACCACCAACACGGCGTTTTTCGATACATTCAATGCAAAGTTACCATCAAAATCGGTAATCGTACCGTTGGTAGTGCCTTTTTCCAAGACACTGGCTCCGATGATGGCTTCACCACTTGTGTCCTTTACTACACCTTTTACCATCACGCTCTGTGCAAATGCCCACAGAGGAATGAGACAGGACAGAAGCATCAGCCCCACCGGCCTAAAATTCATAGCATTTTTCATTAATACATTAATTTAAGTTATACAAAAAATCAAATAGTCATTTATTTTAAGGTGGCATACATGCCTATCGTTGTTCCGGTAAAGCCTCCGGCAGTGGCCGTTGACAGATACCCGGCGTCCACGTTCCTGCACAACACGTTCCACACACCTTCCTGGCGAGCATAGTAGAAATCATAATGTGTTCCGCGCGAAACCACCTTCAGGTCGGTAAGCACTCCTCCGTCGTCCAAGCGAACGGAAGCCAGCATCTTACTTTCCCCATCGCCTATCTGCCTGAGGGAAATACATTCACCTTGGTCATCCCTGCCTACAGCCAGGAAATATTGATGCTTTTCGTCCTTGAACAACAATATGCCCGCTTGCTCCGCCTTGCTCTGCGGACAGAACAACATACGCGTGCTGCATTCGAACTTATGATGCTGCAACCGGCGGCATATAAAAGCCGGCACCTTCTTTTCGGAAGCACTGACTGAATCACATTTCAAAGTGAGATAACCCGGAGTCTGGGAAAGCGAGTAAAGTCCGGTAGCAGGAGCACGCAAAGTCATCCATTCCATACCCAATGTTTGTCCGTCGAAACCGTCATTCATTTCAAAGTTTCCGAAGGTGGCAGATTCGTCACGCTTCACTCCTTCGCGGCGGACAATGACTGGCACCAGATCATCCCCCTGCGTCATATAGGGGAAACCATCCTCACTCCACTTGACGGGCATCATAAAAGTCTCACGTCCTAAATTCTCGAACGTGTTGTTTATGGGACGGCAAGCCAGAAAGACTGCCCACCAATCCCCTTCCCGGGTTTGAACCAAGTCGGCATGTCCGGCGCACGTCACCGGATTGGGACGCTCCGCATCCAGCTGACGCTGGGTCAGAATAGGGTTGTTCTTCCACGGTATGAATTTGCCCGTCGGAGAATCACCACGGAAAATTACTTCCGAATGCCATCCGGCTGTTCCACCCTCGGCAGACATCAGGAAGTAGTTCCCGTTTATTTTATAAAGGTGCGGACCTTCAATCCAGATGGGCTTGTCCTCCGGACGAGCTCCCTTGTTCACCAGAATCTTGCGCGGCCCCACCGTCTTGTCCGCATTCACATCAAATTCCTGCACACGGATGGTACGATGTCCACTGTATTCGGGCTTGTTGTCCGGCGCGTCATCATTATTGACAAGGTAGGCCTTCCCATCTTCATCGAAAAAGAAAGAGGGATCAATGCCTGTCACTTCGGGCAACATAATAGGATCAGACCATTCGCCAAAAGGATCTTGTGTCTTCACAAAGAAGTTTCCGGCCCCTACATTGGTAGTAACCATATAATAAGTCTTGTTATGCGGGTTGTAGGATATGGCCGGAGCAAAAATTCCTCCGTTTACGTGTTGCCCCTCCATGTTGACTAATTGAGAAGGACGATTCAAGATATGCCCTACCTGCTTCCAGTTCACCAAGTCTTTGCTGTGGAAAAGAGGCACACCCGGATAATAAGTAAAGGTGGAAACAGCCAGAAAATAATCGCCTTCGCCATTGGTGCAAATGCTGGGATCGGAATACCATCCCGGCAGAATGGGATTATAAAAATAATCATCTCCCGGAAGCGGATTGGAAATATAGACATCATCCTCACCTTTATAATTAAAGTAATCGAAAAGAGCGACAGACTTTCCTACAACTGGCAAATCATTTCCTTTCTTGATCGAACTACATGAGGTAAAGGAGGAGCCCAACACCCCTAAAGCGATCAGCACGCCCGACCATCTTTTCAGCTTTTGTTTTTGTTTCATTGTCTTTCTAGTATTATAATTGACCAATTCCTTTACGGATTTCAGACGCAAATATAGAAAGTGTCGCCGAATATAAATTCTCTGCATGATACACGCATCTTTCGTAGAGTTACATCTTGCTTCAAACGTGTTACATGAATCTTTATTTGCGTTACAATACATACATAACATACTATATTACAACAAATTATAATTACGCCACCAGATACTGTAATTGAAGAACACGGATATAAAAAGACCGTTTGTAAGTCCCGGACGACGAACGGAATCTCTGCAAACGGTCTGTTTGGACAATACCCGGCAAAGCAACCGGTCCAATCTGTCCGGATGATGTATCACTGATTTATTTTTAGACAGATTCTATGGTCTTTATTTTCCCTTCCGCATCGTACTCCAATTCGCACACCTTCAGGCTGCGCAACCAAGTGGTTCCCCCCGAAGGGACACAATCGTGGTGAAACAGATACCATTTTCCTTTGTATTCTACAATGGCATGATGAGTAGTCCAACCTACCACAGGCTGCAAAATAACCCCTTGATAAGTGAACGGACCATACGGATTATCTCCTGTGGCATAGCAAAGCAGATGAGTGTCTCCCGTAGAATAAGAAAAATAATATTTCCCGTTATACTTGTGCATCCATGAAGCCTCGAAAAAGCGGCGCGCATTGTCACCGGCAGTCAACGGATATCCGTGTTCATCCAGAATAACCAAAGGCCGCGGCTCTTCGGCAAACTGAAGCATATCGTCCGAAAGTTTCACCACACGTGAAGGCAAAGCCGGTTCACCATCAGCCGGAAAAGCCGCACACTCCAATGCCTTGTTGTTGCGATAACGCTGAAGCTGCCCGCCCCATAAACCGCCGAAATACATATAATAGTTCCCATTACCATCATCAAATACCGCCGGATCTATACTGTAGCTTCCACGCATGGGATCGGGCTGGGGAATGAACGGCCCTTCGGGGCAATCGCTCACCGCCACGCCGATACGGAAGATGTCGTTCCGGTCTTTCAATGGAAAATACATATAATAGTTCCCGTTTTTACGAGCCACATCACAATCCCACAACTGACGCCCGGCCCAAGGGATATCCGAAACTTTCAGTACGACTCCGTGATCGGTCACTGTTCCGTTCATCACATCTTCTGTAGAAAAGACATGATAGTCACACATGTCAAAATGATCACCATTGTCATTCTCCTCCACTCCGCTCTCGCGGTCATGAGAAGGATAAATGTAAAGCTTTCCGTCAAAAACATGTACGGCAGGATCTGCCATATAGTCTCCAGGCACCAAGTATCTGAATTTCTTTTCCATATCGTTACGTTATTAAATGTTCTGTTTTCCAATCAGTTCTTCCACAAAAGGTTTCGGCCGGCAATCACGGTCGAACAATAAAGGATAATCCACACGTCCGGGCACAGGGAAATTATTCTTCCATGAGTCACCGTCCGTCACCCCCCACGCCGTCACACGGGTAATGATATTCGAATGTTTCAGGAAAAGACCGAAAAATTCCTTCATCCGGTTATTCCATGCCACAGACACAGAGTCGGGCAAACCGTCGGGATAGGGATTCAGGGATTGTTTATAAGACACCGTGTCCGAAATATTGGCTCCCATCCGTGTCGTGGGCAATGCACTCATATCCCATTCGGTTACCATCACCTTTACTCCGGCAGCTGCAAATGCCAGTATACTGGCTTCAAATTCGGACACTGACGGATAATCCATTCCCATGTGTCCCTGCATACCTACCGCGTCGATGCGCAGTCCACGGTCTTTCAGCATCTTTACCAATTCGACTACTTTGTCACGCTTAGCCTTCCCGTCCATGCCATAATCATTATAGTAAAGTTCGGCTTCCGGATCTACCTCATGAGCATACTGAAAAATAAGCGGGATGTACTCTTCGCCTAATATCTCGTAAAAAGGAGATTTACGCCAGGAGCCGTCCGATTCAATGGCTTCATTCAACACATCCCAGCCCTTTATACGCCCTTTATAGTGCGTCACAATAGTCTGGATATGTTTTTTTATACGCTCCTTCAAGATGTCGGCACTTACTGTTTTTCCTTGTTCGTCCACACAGAACCAAGGTGCCAGCTGTGAATGCCAGATAAGGCAATGCCCGATAACAGCCATATCGTTCTCCTCGCCAAAACGAACCAACCGGTCCGCTTCCGTAAAATCAAAATGGTCTTCCTCCGGATGAATCACTTCGCATTTCATGCAATTCTCGGCCACAATGGAATTAAAATGACGTTTTACCACTTTCGAGGCGCAAGTATCCTGACCTGCTGCCTGACGTACATTCAACGCTACCCCCATCAGAAACTTGCCCGAAGCTGCTTCCTTCAGCGAAGGATCCGGCTGCATACCGGCCTTCCGGTCATTGCCGCAAGCGGCCATTAATCCGGCAATGGCAGCCAATAATGTTACATATCTTATTTTCATATTACAAAGTTTTTAAGGTAAATAACTTGTTTTTTTTCATTAATAACCGGCCTTACTGCGACGGTCAGCAAGTTCCGCCTGCATCTGTTCGTTGTATTTTTTTGTAATAGGATAGAAGCATAAGGCAGCTACTCCCATTCCAAATATCATAGCCGGAATCAGACTGGAGGAAAGTACAATCCCCCTTATAGCCGTACCGCTTTGCTCTGCCCCGATACCGGACACATACCCAAATCCTGAAAGCAGAAACCCCAGGATGGCCCCACCGATACCCAGCCCGGCCTTCAAGGCAAAAACTACACCAGCAAACACAAAGCCTGTGGCGCGACGGTAATTTTTATATTCTGAATAGTCGGCTACATCCGCAATCATCGCCCACAACAAAGGTACAGTCGGCGCGTATGCCAAACTCTTCAGGAAATTCAGTACAAACATCGTTTCCACATCCGCTTTTCCCGGGAAATAGAACAAAGCTGTAAAAATGGCCGTAAGTGAGAGGCAAACGATAAAAACGCGTTTCTTACCATAACGATTTGCCAAAAAGCCGGACAAAAGAATCACCCCAAAGAACTGGACAAGTGCTCCCAACATATTAAACACTCCAAATCCTACCTCGTATGCCTTATCGGAAGAATTGACTACCAGCCCGAAAGCATTCAACACAGCATACCCCGCGCTGCCATCCGTTTCCATTGCCACCAGTCCCAGACGGTCAAGAAAGGCATACAATGCTCCGGCATCCACATAATTCTCAAAATAATAGTTCATGGCACTACCCCACATGGCAAGCGTAATAAAAATGAAAAGCGTAAGTATGAACATAGCCCGCCAAGGAACGCTTCCAAACACATCCTTTATATCCTGACGCGTATCTGTCTTTTGACTGGCAGGCGGCTCTATGCGCTCACGAGTTGAAAAGAAAGTAATGACCAGAAAAACGAACCCGATACAAGCGAACAAAGAGATGGTACATAACCAGCCATGCGCTTTGTCTCCACCATCCGAAAACTTGCTTACCAAAGGGAGCGTAAGTCCCTGCACCACAAACTGGGCAATGGTAGCCGCCACAAAACGAATGGAAGTGATACTGGTACGTTCCTTTATATCACCGGACATCACTCCGCCCAAAGAAGCATACGGCGTATTGTTAAAAGAATAAAGGCTCATCAGCAAGGTATAAGACAGCGTAGCATACAATGCTACCAGCCCTTTATCTTCAATGCCCGGATTATAGAAAGCCAACACATAGAAAACCATGAAAGGCAACGCAGTCCAAAGCACCCACGGACGATATTTCCCGAAACGTGTCTTGGTGCGGTCACTCAATAACCCCACTGTAGGATCGACAAAGGCATCCGTGATACGCGCCACCAACATCACCGTACCGGCAATGGCACCTTCCAGACCGAATATGTCCGTATAAAACTTTGTCTGATAAATCATCATCATCTGGAAGACCAGATTAGCCGAGCAATCCCCCAGGCTGTAACCGATTTTCTCGGCCATCGAAACTTTTTGACTTTGTGTATTCATGGTTATTACATTAAAATATCTTCCATAAAAAGTAATTCCATCCATTGGCTGGAATTACTTTATGCCTATTGAAAACAAAAATGAGCTAAACAAAATGTTGTCCCTGCTCCAATCTTTAGAATCTTATTCCAGACGAAACAAAAGTACACAAAGCTTTATGATTCCTGTAATCACAATGATACACGCATCTTTACAGGCAGAACAGACGTGCTCCGCCTGTAACATTTTTCTTTGATGATGTTACATCCAGGCCTATTTACCTTATAATTAAACATAACGGGGGGCTGTTCAACATTGAACAGCCCCCCGTTTCCCGACAAACAGCATTCAGCGTTTCTCGTAATACTTCACCCAGTCCACCCACATTTCCACAGGTAATTCTTTCGGGTCCACAGCGCCAACCCATGAACCGCCCAACTGCATATCTATCAATAAATAGTAAGGTTGATAGAAAGGGAACTGCCCTTCCTTGTCCGTATCAATGCGCGGATAAGTATAGGTATGACGATGATTGACAGCAAACACCAGGCTATCCGGATAAATATCTACCGAATAGATATTGTATTCCTCAGGATTTATCTTATTAATACCTCCGTGAGGCGGATTATCCTTTATACCTAAGACATGTGTATAGTAAGAATGGGTAGTCTGATAAGCAATACGATCATGATTCAACCGTTCCATAATATCAATCTCACCTCCTTTGGGCCACTCCGCTTTTTCGGGAAGCATCCATATAGCCGGCCATGCCCCCTTAGCGGCTTGCAATTTAGCACGTATCTCCACTCTTCCCCCTGTAAACAATTTCTTTCCTTTGGTATAGACACCTCCCGTCAGATAAGGAGCCGTATCATTTTTTTGAGTATGATTGGCTATTCCACGAAGTATCAGATTTCCATCCTGCATAGCATAACATGAATCATAATAAGACATATAGTTGTTCCAATCGGATGTTCCGCGAGGTATCTTAGTCCATACCGATTCGTCAAAACTGTTTTTTTGATCAAAATTCTCCACCCATACCAGCTTCCATTCTTTACTTTTAACCGATGTCTTACAAGCACTCACCAAACAAACCAGCCCCATACAGGCCCAAACAAATAAAAGGCTTTTTCTCATAGTATTTATTTCTATCTGATAAAAAAACAATGCCGTATCAAACGAAATATAATCTCATTCAATACGGCTAATTTATCTATTAATAATGTATTTATTTCGCCAAGCTATAAACCACATCCATTATCTTCTGGCCTATTTCATCTGCCGCTTCCATGGTTGCAGCCTCAGAATAAACACGGATAATAGGTTCAGTATTACTCTTACGCAAATGTACCCACTTGTCTGGGAAATCGATTTTCACACCGTCTATGTCGTTTATCTCTTCATCCTTATACAGTTCCTTTATTTTGGCCAAAATAGCGTCCACATCCGTTTCCGGAGTCAGATCAATGCGATTCTTGGCAATGAAATAAGGAGGATAAGTAGCACGCAGTTCACTGACTTTCTTCCCTTCGTGTGCCAAATGGCTCAGGAATAAAGCAATTCCCACCAATGCATCACGTCCGTAATGGCTTTCAGGATAGATTACTCCACCATTTCCTTCACCTCCAATCACTGCATGAGTCGCTTTCATCTTGGTAACCACATTCACTTCCCCTACAGCCGAAGCATTGTATTCGCAACCATATTTACGGGTTACATCGCGCAAAGCACGGGTAGAACTCAAGTTAGAAACGGTATTTCCGGGAGTATGTTTCAATACATAGTCTGCCACGGTCACCAATGTATATTCTTCGCCATACATTTTTCCATCCTCACAGATCATAGCCAGACGGTCAACATCCGGGTCTACAACAAAAGCCACGTCACAACCGCCTTTGGCCATCAACCCCATAATATCCCCCAGGTTCTTTTCCAAGGGTTCCGGATTATGCTGAAAATCACCGGTCGCTTCACAATAGAGCTTTTCTACATGCTTCACTCCCAATCGTTCCAACAATTCAGGAAGAATAATACCGCCAACTGAATTAACGCAATCTATAGCTACACGGAAATTGGCCTTACGGATAGCATCCACGTCTACCAATTTCAAAGCCAAAACACTATCTATATGTTTCTGATTGTAGGTATTGTCTTCGCGATAACTTCCGATGTGGTCGATATCGGCAAATTCAAACGCTTCCGCTTCTGCTATACGCAGCACTTCATTTCCTTCTTCTTTATTCAGAAATTCTCCATGCTCATTCAGCAACTTTAAAGCGTTCCATTGTCTGGGATTGTGGCTGGCAGTCAAAATAATACCACCACACGCTCCTTCCATGGTTACAGCCAATTCTGTAGTCGGTGTAGATGCCAGTCCGATATTCACCACATCAAATCCCATTCCCATTAAAGTACCGCATACCACGTTCTTCACCATTTCGCCGGAGATACGTGCGTCACGTCCTACTACAATTTTATTGCTCTTTACTGTAGTTGTTTTACGTATCAGCGTTGCATAAGCTGATGTAAATTTCACTATATCCAGCGGGTTCAAACCTTCCCCCACGTGTCCTCCAATGGTTCCACGAATTCCGGATATTGATTTAATTAATGTCATCGTGCTAATTGATAAGTTATTTCATAGTAACAAGGATAGACAGAAGCAGAAGCGTCAGATTGTCCTTCACTGTGAGGTACAATCAGTCTGACCTTAGAACGACCGGAAATCTCTCTGCCGACCTTTATGTAATTGAATGGAATCAACCATCCTGAAGGTACGTAAGGTGTCCCCCAAACTGTATACATTATACCGGAGGTGAATGTAGCTGAAAAAGATTTTCCACTTTTTGTCAGCATCATAGCATCCGGATAAACCATTTGAGAATTCCCATAGTCTGTATTCCAAGACAAAGAATCTATTCCATCCGAAGTAATCTGTTCCTCCACATACCGGGCCAAAATCTCATAGCGACCGTCTTTCAAACGCTCACCATTTCCTTCTGCCACAATCTGCATATAAACACCTGTTTCCGAGAAAAGGACAAACTGGTTTTCATCCACATTGGTTGTAGAATCCTGTTCCTGAAACTGTTCAAAGCTGATCACATTGATATCTTCCCGTTCAATAAATCGTTTGATAGCTTCTCTCTCTTCTTCTTTCATTTCAGCATAGGTCTTTCCATTATTGCAAGACTGGAAGACCAGCCCTAAAAGAAACACAGATGCGAACAATATACCTAATTTCTTCATTCTAAGTTCTGTTATTTTCGGGCAAAATTAATAAATAAGCCCCTAACTTTTATATTGTTTGTATGCAATTATACTAAAATAACTATTTTTTTGCCAGAAGCAGTTCCTCGTATTTCACCAAAGCCTGTTTAAACAGATCGATAGCTTCATCCATTGTACCATAAAACTCACCACCGGATGCATTCAAATGACCACCTCCATTAAAAAATTCGGCAGCCACTTTATTACAAGGGAAAGTACCTACAGAACGCAGAGATACCTTTATCATATTCTTTTCCGTATCCTCACGCAAGAATACGGAGAAAATAATATTCTTTATGGAAAGCGGAATATTCACAAACCCTTCCGTATCTCCTTTTACATACTGGAATTTACTTTGTTCCTCTTTTGTCAGCCAAATCAATGCCGAATTGAACTGAGGGAATACTTGCATCTTGTCGTACAGCACATATCCCATCAGGCGTAAACGTCCCTCAGAATATGTATTATAAACTTTACGATAAATCTCATCCTTATCAATGCCTTTTGAAAGCAGTTCACTAATAATGAAATAAATTTCACGGTCATTAGAATTATAAGTAAAGCCACCTGTATCGGTCATCATCCCCGTATAAATACATTCAGCACCTTCTTTGGTGATATCCTCAAAATACCCCAGACGGCATATCAACCGGAAAACCAATTCCGATGTAGAAGATATTTCAGGATGAGAAATAATGATTTTACAAAAGGCTTCCGGATTAAGATGATGGTCAATCATCATTTTACGTGCCGGCGACTGAGCCACAGCATCCGCCATCGCATCAATACGAGACAAAGCATTGAAATCCAGACAACAGATCACATCTGCCTCATTCAGCAGCTTATTGGCAAATTCAGTATATTTATCGTACCGGATTATATCCTTGGCTCCCGGCATCCATCTCAAAAAATCCGGAAAAGCATTGGGAACAATGACATTCACCGTTTTTTCCTGTGATTCTAAAAAATGCCATAATCCTAATGAGGAGCCAATGGCATCACCATCCGGTGACACATGGGTAACAATAACTATTTTATCAGCTCTTTCAAACCATTTTTCGGCATGGTCTATATTAGCCTGTGCAATTACTTTTGATAACATATTCAATCTTTTTCTTTTGAAATGGCAAATTTACAAATTAATTCTTTATTCACAGAAGAATACGGTAAGAACCTTTCGGAGATATATCAATATAATCCAATCCCAAACCTCTACACTCGTCCTTTAACAAATTCAATCTATACCCACCGAGCGAAGCATCCAGTATGACCTTCCTAATTTTAAATATTTTTTGTAATGGGGCAATTTTTCCTTTAAAACCTTTACACAAGTACATATAATCAATATCCAACAAACAATCAACCGATCTGCTCCGCCAGCGGTTATCAACCAAAACACATATATTCAGACCTTTATAATGATAAATGCTATCCTGTTGCCAAACATCTTTTTGAGGACAAACTTTTACTTGCGAATGAGCCAGGGTTAACTGAAAAGACTCCTCTTTCATATAATATAGACAACCTGAAAATCCTATAAAAAAATTGATTCCACACAAAACAGTAATCAACAATTTCCGTGAAGGAGATAACAGATAAGATAATAACACAAATAATAATACATAAAGAATACCAACCTGAAACAAAGACAAATGTATATCGCCGGAATGTGATATAGGCAAATCCCCCACCCATTGCATACTGTTATTCAGCAACCACAACACCCCGTTCAATCCTTTTACCACCCATATATGCAATACCGTAAAAGGAGACAACACAAAACTTGCTACCGATCCATAAATTATAACAAATACTAAAGGTGCCACTATCAAATTGGCCGGTAAAAAACAAACAGGAAAATAAGCGAATTTATAAATAACCACAGGAGCTGTCCCTAACTGTGCCGCCAGCGAAACCACCACTATCCCCCAAATATAACGAGGTACAGGGTGATGCACCCGCCAGCACCGAAAAATGACAGGATAAATAAACAAAATTGAAAATACAGCCAGAAATGATAGCTGGAACCCGGTATCAAAAAGATAAAAAGGATTATAAAGCAGCATAAAGAATGCCGCTATAGCCAAAGTATTCAATGACAAAGTCCGTTCTCCTGCCGCACGTGCCACTGTCATTAACATACACATTACCACCGCCCGTATAACCGAGGGAGGCAAGCCCACTAAAAAAGCAAATGTCCATAACAACAACACAATAATGCCACACTTTACCCATCGCAGCAGGCAACTTCTATCCAGCGGACGCAATATCCAACACAATAATCCCCACAAAACAGCTATATGCATTCCTGACAAAGCCAAGATATGGCTCACTCCCGCCACTTGATAAGTTTCACGTAAATCCTCACTCAGTTCCTCTTTATAGCCAACAGTCAAAGCCGACAATACGGCAAATTCATCTCCCGAGAATCCCCACTTCCGATAACTGTTCAGTATTTTCTCTCTCCATACACCTGTCCGCTGTTTCCATGTCAATGCCGATTTCTTGCCTGTCCATTGCCAATACCCCGGAAAGATTACGGCCGTTCCGCTAATTTGCTGTCTGAAAAGATAAGCCGCATAATCAAATTCTCCCGGAATCACCTCTCTTTCAGGAGTCGAGATACGTGTATAAAAGTTCAAATGGTCTCCACATCGTAAATTTACAGAAAGACTATCTTTCATAATATAGACTAGTATCATGCGATTAACAGGAACTATCCCCCTCTCAGACATTTCTTTATCTATCCGCAATTTACAGAGATATGTTTTTGCCTTTTCTTGTGGAACATCCACTATCACCCCTTGATACATATTCTTCCCTGATGACCATTCATAGTCCACCCGTTGCCATTTTTGCTGTAGCAACAATGCCCCTACACAAAATAGAAACATAAAAACCATGCCTCCAAATAACCATCGGGAAAGGTAGCCTTGCCATTTCACCAATACAATCAAGCCAATCAAGCACCCCAATATTCCCGTGCCAGAAACAAGCACAGGCAAGGCGCCTTGAAAAAAATGATCGGATACAAAAATTCCGGCGACTAGAGGTATAGTCAACCGGAACATGGAACAAGGCTTTACAGCCGCTATATTTCGCACTTTGGTTTTAAGTTCAAAGAGATTTCAACCGATGTATCATGTCTGACATATCAGGAGCTTTGAACACAGCATTTCCTGCCACCAGCACGTCCGCTCCAACCTCTACAAGCTGTCTGCCGGTTTCCAGGTTCACTCCCCCGTCAACCTCTATCAATGCCTGCGAACCTGTATTCGTTATCAACTCACGTAATTCCCTCACCTTATCCAGGGTATGTACAATAAATTTCTGACCACCAAAACCGGGATTCACACTCATCAGCAATACCATATCCACGTCACGGATAATATCGACCAACATAGCCACAGGAGTAGACGGATTCAATGTGACAGCCGCTTTCATTCCGGCATCCTTTATTTGTTGCACCACTCTATGCAAATGTACACAAGCTTCATAATGCACATTCATCATCATTGTTCCCAAATCTTTCACTTCTTTAATGAATTTCTCGGGATTAACAATCATCAAATGTACATCCAAAGGTTTTTCACACAACTCGGCTACATATTTCAATACAGGAAAACCAAAAGAAATATTCGGTACAAACACACCATCCATTATATCAATATGCAACCAGTCGGCATCACTACGATTTATTTGTTCTATGTCTGCCTGTAGATTAGCAAAATTGGCAGACAATAAAGAAGGGGATATCAGAGGTCTATTCATGGTTCACTGTTCTTATTCTTTTTATACAGAACAAAGATAACCATATTTTATATAAGAACAGTGAAAAAATTCATTTTATTTCGGCAAAGTAAACCGCACACCCAACTGTATATTAAAATTAAAAGGATGTTCTTTGCGAATCGTATTTACATTACTGCCGTCATCAAAGTAATAAACAACTCCCGGCTCCGCATAAATACCCAATTTCTCTGTAATCTTAAACTGCGCACCTGCCGCTGCGGACAAAGACCATTGCAAAGGTTTCACTTTGACATCTTCTTCCCCTCCCGAAAATTGTTCATCTTTTCCTGCATTTGATGTAGAAACACTGCCGATAATGCTTCGCTTTCCAGATACACATTTTTCTACCGCTCCACCTGCCGAAGCATACACTTCAAACCGCTTGTTACTCCATATATTCCGGTTCACTTTCAAAGGAATACCCACATAATGCAGTTTCTCTTCCCAGCCATAATTGTTTTTTTGAGTTCCCGAACGTGTTTCGGATGAAAGCTGGGTATAAGTCACCCCAGTTTCTACAGCCCAATCATCACTTAAATCAAAACGAAGGGAAGCTCCAAAAGTAACAGGCATACGATATTTTATATCAGACTGCGCATTCTGTCCTTCCGACAAGTTATTGAACTGAACCAGCTTATCAATTTCAGCCCTTGTTTCCACTCCATAAGCACTATTCATTGTTGCGTTCCTTGCACCATTAGGCAAAGGCAAATATCCATCCATACTAGTCGAGGATGAAAAGGTTCCATTACCGGTAGAAAGTCCTATCGACCAGTTTCTGTCCTTCTTTCTATGAGGAGCCACATAAGCGTAATTCGTTTTGGCAGCCGAATAGGAAGATCTGCCGGCCTGTTTCTGTTGTTTTTGTTCCACTATAACAGATTCCTCTTTTTGCTCTTCAATATAATTTTCCTCTATCTGTATCTCTTCTACCTCTTTATTTAGCAAAACCTCCTGTTCGGCGGCTAACGCCTTTGCCGTAACAGACCGAACAACTTTTACATGTTTCTTTTCCTCAGAACGGGCAGCAGGAACTACCAAGGCCATAGGTTGCTCAGGAGTGATTGATCCCGGCACCAACTCATCGGGTTCGTGCATTACATTCAACCCTGCCGATTGTTGCTCCAAATAGTTTGCTGAAGGTGACTGCCAAAACCATACAGTCAATGAAGACACAACCACTAACAAAGCAACAGCTGCTGCAGCCTGCCAGCGGCGCCACATCGGAATTACTTTCGGAACCGTATCCAGCTCCTTTTCCAACTGTTCCCAAAGATCAGCAGGAGCCGGTTCCGAATAGCCTTCCATCCGAGTGCGGAAATTTTTTATCCATTTATCTTTTTCTTTCATTCCTATATCCTCTTTCTATAATCATTTATTTTTTTCATTAATAAGGTTTTGGCTCTATATAATTGAGACGATGAAGTATGTTCTGTAATTCCTAGCATTTCAGCAATCTCCTTATGTCCCTTTTCTTCTAATACATATAAATTAAAGACCGTTCTATATCCATCCGGAAGTTCTTTAATGAATTGCATTAAAACAGATTGGGGTATTTGCTCAAAATCATCCTCATCTCCATCTATCACATCGGGTAACTCTTCGACTATCACTTCCTGATTGGTAGAAGCTTTCTTGCGAAGATAGCCCAGTGCTTCATTTACCATAATACGTGCCAGCCATGCTTTCAATGACCCCTCTCCTTTATAAGTAAATTGACTGAATGAACGAAATATATTCAAAAATCCATCATGTAAGACATCCTGTGCCACTTCCCTATCACCTGTATAACGAACACAAATGGCCATCAATTGCCCGGCATAACGCTCATACAATTGCTTGCGTGCAAGGTTATCGCCCTTGCCGCAACGTTCCACCAATTCTGTTTCATTCATTGTTTGTGACACTTCTTTATTGAATAAATGATAAGACTGCAAAAATACTGCATCCGGAAGAATAAAATTTTTGCTTAAGCAGATTTAACATTTTTACAAGCAGTAAACTTACTATCTTCGCATTTAAGCGATAGAAACAATTCTAGAAACAGAAAATATGAGAAAATATAAAGCGACAGTTCTTGTAATAATTATGGTAATGCTGATTCCATTTACTCAGTCTTGCCTGAATGACTATGATGATGACATCTACGACATACAAGCAGAAATGCCTTTTAACGCCGCTTTAGCAACCGTAGTAACTCCCAGTGAAGTACCCGGTGAAGCAGTGATAGAAAGCGATAATGATGGAATCGCATACGTAGTGAATCCCGATAAATTAACACGTTTTGAAACAAATAATCCGGGACAACGTATTTTTTATACCTATATAAATGCAGCCAATCCGACCGGAGATGCAAGTAAGAAAGGACCTTTTATTTCTATAGATTACTTGCAGAAGATCTTAACCAAACCAATGGATACACTAAAAGAAAACGATGAAGATATTTACGGACATGATGGAATCAACCTCATCACTCCCATTATGGGTAAGACACACCTGACCCTTATGTTCCAAATATTAGGTTTCAACTCTAATATCAAACATCGGATCAGCCTTGTAGCCACAGAAGGAACCGTTCCTGACGCAAACGGATATATGGCCGTAGAATTACGCCACAATGCCGAAGGTGACAGACAGGAATATCCGAGTCCTGGTTATGTATCCTTCCCTTTATTGGATGTTCCCGGATATAAAGAGGGTAAGCTACAAGGATTTAAAATAAAAATGAATACCATTAACAATGGCGAAGAAACCGTTACAGTAAGTTATAATAAAAGTAAATCTACAAACTTTCCGTTCATACAGAAAGATATATCCAACACAAAAATTAAATGATTCTTAACAACTCCTTGTCTGTCTTATTGTAACGAAAAGGCTGTATCCGAAAATCTTTCGATACAGCCTTTATCATTTATACCGACTTATAGTGTACTAAGATTATACCGTTAATACATCAGCAACACACATACTAACGTATCATTTATTCCACCTTATTATTATCCGAAGTTCTGTAGCCTCTCAAAAAATCAGCCACATTCATACGTTTCTTTCCTGCCAGCTGCAAAATAAGCACATTAATAAAACCATCTTTTACAGCCACCTGAAAATAAGTCTTCATATCCGTACGGATATCGCCTATATTCATCTCATGGGAAACAAAAACTTTCTCCGTTTCATATATTTTCAAAACCTGACGTGTTCCATCAGCCACACAAAGCTCGGTCCATGCAGCCGGATAAGGAGATAGCCCACGAATAAAGTCATAAATCTGCTTCACACCTTTATTCCAGTCTATACGGCAGGTCTCTTTAAATATTTTCGGCGCCGGGCGCAATTCCGTTTCCTGCCGGATCAAATTTTCCTGAGGAACAGGTTTCACACTTCCATCCAAAATAGCATCCACGGTTTCCAAAACCAAATCTCCCCCCAAATACATCAGCTTATCATGTACTATTTCCACATTATCCGTATCAGCAATAGGAACACGCACCTGCTGGATAATCTCACCGGTATCTATCTCATGTTTCAAGAAGAAAGTCGTAATACCAGTTTCCGTATCTCCGTTTATCACCGCCCAATTAATAGGAGCAGCTCCTCTATATTGAGGTAATAAAGATGCATGCAAGTTAAATGTGCCCAAACGCGGCATATTCCATACTATTTCGGGAAGCATACGGAAAGCAACTACAATTTGTAAATCGGCTTGTAAAGACCGGAGTTCCTCTACAAAAGCCTCATCCTTCAATTTCTCCGGCTGAAGTACCCTCAGACCTTGAGAAACAGCATATTCTTTCACCGGACTAGGTTGTAGCACACTGCCATGTCGTCCCATCGGTTTGTCGGGCATAGTTATCACACCTACTACATTGTAGCCTCCTTCAACCAATCTTTTCAGGCTCTCCACCGCAAAATCGGGAGTACCCATATATACGATCCGCAAATCTTTCTTTTCCATATACTTACATTATTTAATCTTCAGAGAAATCAACCAATACCTGCCGGTACGAATTAAATATTTTCGACTTGGAAACAAACCCTTTGTATTTTCCCTCTTCATCAATCACAGGCAGGTTCCAGGCCTTTGTATCATCAAACTTCTTCATCACTTCTTCCATTGAATCAGTAACATTGATCCGTGCCGGAGGAGAAATCATAAATTTTTCTACCTTGAAACGATGGTATAATTCCTGACGGAACATAATATTACGGATATCATCCAATACCACAATGCCCAAAAGTTCTCCATTGACATCCACTACCGGAAACAAATTGCGTTTAGCCTGCGAAATGACTTTAACCATTTCACCTAAATCCATATCAGGACGCACTTTCTCAAAATCAGTTTCAACCACACTGTCAATATTCATCAAAGTCAATACGGCCTTGTCTTTATGATGTGTTATCAATTCACCTTTCTTAGCCAAACGCATAGAATAAATACTATGTGGCTCGAATATCATAATGGTAAGATAAGAACTGACAGATACCATCATCAGCGGAAGGAACAAATCATACCCACCAGTCAATTCTGCAATCAGAAAAATACCTGTCAGCGGAGCATGCATTACTCCCGACATCAATCCCGCCATTCCCAACAAAGCAAAATTTTTCTCCGGAATATAAGGACCTATATGCAGTTCATTACAAAAATGAGCGAAGATGAACCCGGTGATACACCCCAAGAACAAACTGGGAGCAAAAATACCCCCACAACCACCACCGCCATTCGTTGCACTGGAAGCAAAGACTTTGAAAAGTACAATCATGGCCAAATAGACTAGTAACAAATTATCGAACCCATAAAAGATAGAGTTATTCATTACTGTATTCCAGTCATGATTGGTTACGCCATTCAGCAATAAATTAATAGTATCATACCCTTCACCATATAATGGAGGAAATAAGAAAATCAATATGCTCAGCATTGCACCGCCTATAGCCAGCTTGATATACGGATTATTATATCGACGAAATATATTCTCCACAGAATTCATAGCCCGCGTAAAATACAAAGAAACCAATCCGCACGCAATGCCTAACAGAATTGCCGAAGGAATGCGCTCCATCAAAAACGGTTCATCCATATGGAACTTGAACATGGCATCAGGACCGGTAAGAATATAAGAAACAGTAGCTGCCGTGACACAGGAAACAAGAAGAGGCAACAATGATGCCATCGTCAAATCAATCATCAAGACTTCCAAAGTAAAAACCAAGCCTGCAATAGGAGCCTTAAAAATACCGGCCACAGCACCTGCCGCACCACACCCCACCAACAGCATCAGAGTTTTATGCTCCATCTTGAATACACTTCCCAAATTAGAACCGATAGCCGATCCGGTCAACACAATCGGAGCCTCTGCACCTACGGAACCACCAAAACCGATAGTAATGGCACTAGCTATCACAGACGACCATGTATTATGCCGCTTGATGCGGCTTTGACGACGGGATATGGCATATAATATTTTCGTCACCCCATGACTGATGTCATCTTTCACAATGTAACGAATGAACAATCCGGTAAGAAAGATTCCAAAAACCGGATACACCAAATACAACCAGTTGACTCCTGTAGAATCAAAATTTTCAGTCAGAAATTCCTTGATCCATTCTACTAGAAACTTCAAAAACCACGCGGCCAATGCCGTAAAAATACCAGCAAGAAAACTTAATATAAGAATAAAGTGTTTCTCTCTTATCTTCTTTTCGCGCCATAAGATAAAGCGCTGTAACCAACTTTTCTTATTTTCATCTATAATTGCGTCCATTCCTTTTTTTACTCTCTAATAATCTTCACTTCTCCCCCTTTACCCAGTTTGATAATGCTGGATGGTTTGGGATGCCCCACTTCATCTTGTCTATACTCCACAATATAGTCTACAGCTTGTTTTACTTCTTCACTGATTTCACTGAAGTTGGCAGGTGAAGGCTGACCGCTGATATTGGCAGAAGTCGACACAATAGCTTTACGAAATCGGAAACAAAGTTGTTTGGAGAATTCCTCAGCCGTAACACGAATACCAACACTGCCATCCTCAGCCAGCAAATTCTCTGCCAGATTACGTGCCCCATCATAAATAATAGTCAATGGTTTTGTGGCAAACTCAATCAAATCCCAAGCTACCGCAGGTACATCACTAACATAAAAATTTACTTTTACCGTACTGTCCACCAATACAAGCATCGCTTTACTATCAGCACGCTTCTTTATATCATAAACTCGTTTTACCGCCTTCGGATTAGTTGCATCACAACCTATTCCCCAAATAGTATCAGTAGGATAAAGAATCACTCCTCCCTTCTGCATCACTTCACAGGCTTTCTTCAAATCCTCTCTAAAATCTTCGTTCATATCGTTTTTTATTATTTGGTTCTCATTTCAACAAGTTGCAAATGTAGCAAATCCTCTTGATAATGACGAGTTAAACTTGAAAAAAAGATGCCTTGACTGTTTCGGAAAACAATCAAGGCATCTTGTCCAAACAATAAGGATACTTTTATTCTCCCGTTATCTTCTATTTTAAAACAAAGTATTCGTATCCTCCACCAGCCTGCCCATAGCCCAAGCCGCCCGGATATTCAGTTCTCTATCCAAAATCAACACATCGGCATCCATATCTTTCTGCAATGCCCCCTTCCGGTCATCCACTCCCATAATTCGTGCCGGAGTTTCAGAAGCCATCCGTACGGCGTCAGCCAGCGGAATACCAGCTTTTACCATTGTTCGTACTAATATATCCATGGTTGCTATACTACCTGCCAATGAAGAATGATCAGCCATTTTGCACACACCATCCTCAATAATTACATTAGGATCTGTTATTTCCATTCCATCAGCAGCGGCATATGCCAAAGCATCTGTAACCAAACAAGTTTTTTCCACTCCCTTCAATTTATAAGCCAGCCTAAGAATAGTAGCAGGTAAATGGATACCGTCAGCAATCAATTCGATAGTCATTCCGTCTGTCAGATAAACACTTTCCACTGTCCCTTCGTATTTATATTCACGACATTTATGGAATCCCGGCATGCCGTTATAGAAATGGGCAGTATGAGTAAACCCGGCTTCAAACGCAGCTTTTATCCCCTCGTATTCTGATTCTGTATGTGACACAGCCACTAATACTCCTTTTGACTTCAAATAGCGGGCAAATTCCAACGCACCCGGAAGTTCAGGTGAAGCATCCCAACGCTTGATGCAGTCAGTACTTTCCAATAAAGAAGTATATTCCTCTTTATCAGGATTCTTCAATTTCCCTGCAAACTGCTCACCTGCTCTTTTCGGATTCAGATAAGGGCCTTCTACATGCAACCCCAAGACAGGACTATCCTTCTCGTTCATCAAAGTTTCGCACACAGTTACCGCCTTACGGATTTCAGAAAAAGGAGAAGAAGACAAAGTTGGGAAAATACTGGTCGCCCCATGCTTCTGATGGGCTTTTATCGCTGCACGGAACGCCTCTTCCGTACATTCATTAAAATCATGACCACCACCGCCATGGGCATGCATACACACATATCCGGGTACAATATACATCCCTTTAGCATCAATCAGTTTCGCACCGATCAGTGCCAGGTCACAGTTAGTCACTTCCAGTATTTTATTATCCCGTATCAGTACAGAGCCTTCGTCCAACCAACCTTGCGGAGTAAAAATCTTGCCGTTAATAATTTGAGTTAACATGATTAGCGAGTATTAGATAATATTTATTTAATGCTTTTTGTAACAACAAAAGTAAACACTTCTATCGAGAAAGAAAAGTAAATTCTTCATTATCTTTTTTGTTTCTTCAATGAGAATATAGGCAGAAACAAAAATATTCCAAGTATAGACATAACTAACCCGCCTATAGTACCTGCCGCCAAAGGAAACCAGAAAGCCTCTTTTCCATCCCCCACCATAAAAGGAATAAACCCCAGAATAGTAGAAACAACCGTCAGAAAAATAGGCAGAATCTTCGAATTCCATGCTTTGGTAAAAGCACGTGCCGGTAATAACAGAGAATATCTTTTTCTTATCGCATTATATTCATTTAGAATATAAATACTGGCATTCACTGTAATGCCGCACAGTAACACAAAGGAAGCAAATCCGCCCTGATCAAAATTCAGTCCGAAAAGATAGAATGTAAGGAATACGCCAATGTAGGATATCGGAATGACAAAAATAATAGCCAAAGGCTGTTTCAAGGAATTAAACAAAATAGCGGTCGTAAAGAAAATAATGGCAATCACAATCAGCAATAATGCATATTGCTTGTTATCTTTCTTATTCCATGACCAATAATCCTGATCATTTTCGGCTGTATATCCCATAGGTAATACCTTATTAAATTCCTCCAAGTCCTTCTTCAACAGTTTTTTTCCTTGTTCGGATGAACCGATATATTCATATTGCAGGCAAAGACGATATTGTTGGTTTTCTTTTGCAACTTTCTGGGGTGACTGTCCTTTCTGAACTGTAGCGAAATCGGCCAGTTTATAAGAACGGCCATTGATGAAAAACGGTATATTAACCAAGCCCCATACATCATATTGCTGCCCTTGGAGCGATGAAAGCTTCAGTTGTTCCGTCTGATTATCAAACAACACGTTACCACAATAAATATCCCGTCCGAATACAGGGCGCAAAGCGGTAAACAGCTGCGTGGCTGTAACATTCTCTTTCGCCATCCTCAGCTTGTCCAAATCCAGATAAAACTCACTATAATCATCTTTCCACCAAGAAAACTCCGAATTTACCGTCACTTCCTTGATACGGCGGTGTAATAACAACTTCTCCTTCAGCCGTTCCGTCCAATAAGAAAGTTCGTCGTAATTATACCCATACAGTTTCACACGGAAACTGCCGGCACTCTCACGCACATCGTTACTGAATCCCTGATCTTGCAAACCATATACGCTCCAGCTACCACCTCCCAAAGTCAGTGCCTTACTGATTATATTAGCTTTCAAAGTATACGGGAATCCGCTCCGCTGATTTTCTTTTGTAAAATAAATCTGAATATTAGCCTGACGCGCATTATAGATATACGTCTGAAACTGCCTAATTTCCTTAAAATCGCTCAGATAAGTTTCCATCCTCTTTATCAGCACATTCATCTGCTCTAATGTACTGCCATTAGGCAAAGTAGCATAAACGGAAAGCACCACTTCACCTTCATCTCGATTGAAATAACTTCCCTCGTATACTTTTTCTGCAAAAAGACGGAGACTGCCACCTAAAGCCTTGTTGATTACCGGCTTTACCTTATCCTTAAAAGTAGAATTATCAAATACCTTATTATAATATTCCACCCATTTACCTTCTCCTTCCATCTTCTCGGGCAACATAAACACAGGCAGACCGAACCCTAGCAGCAATAACAGGCAAGCTATAACCCTGAAGCGGCATAAATAATAAATCAACCCCTGATAGAAACGGGTAAAATAGACAGTCAACCGTTTCATAAAAGTAGGTCTGAGCAAAAAACGTCTTCTTTTTCTTTTCTTTTTCTTCTCCAGACCTATTTTATCAATCATAGACGGAACAAAGAATAAGGCAACAAACAAAGATACTGCCAGATTGATAATGACTACCGCTGCAAAATCCTGCAAGTTCAGACGTATCTTCTCATCCAAAAAGAAAATAATAACCAATGCCCCGATAGTAGTCAGCGTGGCTGCCAGTACAGAAACAAACGCTTTCAGATTGCGGCGATGCAGAATATGGTCTGTCATCACTATCGTATTATCGATCACCAAATTCAATGAGATGGTAATGCCCGCCAATGAATAAAGCTGCATTTCCAAACCAAATGTATAATAAAGAATGACGGCAACAGATATATTAACCACCAGACTGGTCACAATCAGGAACAGATAACGCAGATTCCGTGTTATCAACGCTACAAACAACAATAGAATCAATACAGTCAGTCCGGTACGAAAATAAATCTTATCCAATTCTTTTTGAATATATTCCGTAGCATCATAACTGATATGCACCTCATATCCCGGAGGCATCTTCTGTTGCAACTCACCCATAAGGTGCTTCACTTCCCCACTTAAATTTAATTGGTTGGCTGTTTCCTCGGCAGTGACATACAGGTAAACAGAGTTCAGACCGTTTATCCGATAATAACTTTGCGGTCGTTCTTCCACATGCTTTACCTTTATCAGTTTATCCAGCGTAACCATCGTTCCATCTTCGGCTTGCAGCTGAATGGCTCCCGGTTCAAATTCCATTTCTTTTTCAGTAGATGTACGTACCAATCTTATCCACTCTCTACCCTCCGCACCTTTCTCAATAGAACAGATCCCCAGAAACTCTTTTTCATAATGGCGGTTAATGGCCCGTTGCACAGCCTGCAGTGTGATTCCCAAACGTGAAAGCTGGTCACTGTCATACTCCAACTGCCACTCCATAGGTGTGGCTCCATTCAATTCCACTTTATAAATTCCCTTCAACTGTCCCAATACCGGCTTGATATTCTCTTCCGCATACTGCTGAATCAAAATAGGATTGGCAGGAGCATTCAGTGTATAAGTAATAAAAGGCCTGGACGCCTTATCATCCGAACGTCTCGTACTGATTTGAGGATAACTCACCCCTTCGGGCAGCTGAGGCCAGGTCTGTCTGATGATGGTAGACACTTCAAAACGAGTAACGTCAATATTCGCATGCTTGTCCAATTCCAAAGAAATTGAGCCGCTTCCGTTATCCGAAGTAGAATTCACCTTCCTGATCCCCTTCACTCTGGCCATCATCGCCTCCAGTTTACTGGTAACCTCCGCCTCAATAACCCGTGACGAATTGCCGGGCATACTGAAAGAGACAGTCAGACCGGGCAAGGTACGCGAAGGCGCCAGCTTAACCGGCAACAACGGTACTAATACCACCCCTATCAGTGACAAACAGACAAATGTCACAATCAGGGTAAACGAGGAGAAGTTACGCGAGTTACTCATCAATAAATTCCTGTATTAAAATCAAACTTGTCTGCCAGAGAAAAACCGGACTCAAAATCGTGCAGTGTCAGTTTACGTATCTTATAATAGTTCAACCAATAATTCTGCAAAGCCGAAATATAATTTTTCTGCGCTTCCTGCTGGCGGTTCAACGAAAGAGTAAGACTATTCACATCCGCCTTTCCGATGATAAAACGTTGTCGTGTCTGCTCGTATGCCATTACGGCAAGGTCCAAAGCCTCCTCCGCACTCGCAATCAAACTCTGCTGAATGTTAAAATCATTCACCGTCATAATCACCTCTTCCTCCACACTCAGTTCTTCCTGACGGGCGGCAATCCTCACCACATTCAGATTATTTCTCGCCATATTATATTTACCCTTTCTCACCCCCCAGTCAATCAAGGGAATGGAAACACTGACAGAAACCAAATCCTGTTGCAAAGGATGCCTGTAAGCATCTCCCAGTTTATCCGCCACTTGGTTAAAACCCACACTGGCATTAAAACTGGCATTAAAACGGGATTCTTTTTTTGTCTTATCCACATTCTGTTCCGCTTCCAGCACATTCTGCCGTTGTTCCAGAAAAGTAGGGTTATTCTCTTTGGCCCGTATCAATGCATCATCTACCGGAATCATCTTTCCTGTGGGACGTCCCGGTATATCCAGTTCAATCACGGTATTCTTATCCAGATTCAGAAAGGAAGCCAATGAAAACATAGCGCGTTTCAAAGCAATCTGCGCATTCTGCAACGTATTATGCGCATTCACTTTGTCCAGTTGCAATGTCAGCAAATCGGCACGTGATATGGCTGCTATCTTATGACGCTGGAGCCCGATGCTATAGAGGGTATCACTGGACGCCACATTCTCCTCCGCCAAGCGGTAATCCGCCTGCGCCATAGCTAACGCAAAGAAATAAGTCACTGCTTCTTCTGAAACCATTTCCGTGTTATAAATGAATTGTTTCTTCACCTTTTCATACTTCAGCGGCTCTATTTTCCGGTCCCAACGAAAAGCATTATATCCCAACAGGCTCTGTTGATATCCCACACGCACAGGGATACTGGAATATTGTGTAGACTTTGAGTCACCGAAATTACGCATAAAGTCCAGTTCCGAATCAATATAGAAAGTACCGCCCGTCCAGTCCAGATTCTGTTTGATACTCAATCCGCCTGATGCACTGAACATCTGTTGTTCACGATACACATCCATATCCTCATTCGAATCATAACGCTGGGTGATATAGCGATAATATTTAGCCGGAGTCAGATTCAATGTAAGACTTGGCAAACGATTCGCCTTGTAAGTACGATATTCCCAATATCCCGACAAATAAAGATTCTGATATCTGAAAGCGGACAAGGAACTATCATTCGCAATCTCTATCGTGCGTTGCAAATCCAGCTTCACCACCTGCTGCGCCTTTGCTCCGAGAGACAACAGCATACACCCCACCATCCATATGCTAATGTACTTCATTTTTGTCATGTTTTCTATAAATAAACCAATATATTAAAGGAATGATAAACAAGCTGACCAAAGTTCCCACCACCATAGAGCCAATCATGGCAATAGACAAAGGCTTCTGCATCTCCGACCCCATATCCGAGGTAAACAGCAACGGAACCATTGCAAAGACAGTTGTCAGCGAAGTCATGATAATCGCTCTCAACCTGCGCCTGCCCGCTGTATGAATGGCTTCCACCAAAGGCATCCCCGCTTTCCGTAATTCATTGATGGCATCCATTTTTAAAATAGAGTCATTCACCACAATACCACAAGTCACGATAATGCCTATGGCAGACATCAAATTCAACGTGTGACCGAAAACCCATAATGCCAGCAAAGCAAAAGCCGTATCAATAGGAATTTCCATCAAGACAATCAGCGGTTGCAGGAAACTCTCGAATTGCGCGCAAAGGATAAAATACATCAGCAACAAAGAAACAAAAAGAATCACAGTCAATTCCCCCATCATTTTTTCATTCGAAAAGAAACTACCCGAGAAATCCACTTCCCATTCCTTTTCCTCACTAACCACCTCTTTTACATTCCGCATCAGTTCCGGTGCATCCTTCACATCATAAAAACTTAAAGGAATATATTCTCCGTTCTTTCCCGCCGTAATACTCTTCAAATCTTCGGCGGGCACTACCGTCACCAGATTATTCAAAGGAATATGATTCACCTCTCCGTTACCATCCGCCATCGTCCGCACCAAAGTTTCACTTAATACACTATTTACACTCTTTTCCTCTCCGGCAATACTGATAGGCAGATATTGCTGATAAGAGCGTAAAACGGAAACCTTGTTTTCTTTGAAAGCCGTGCGGAGCACCCGCGTCAATTCATCATATGATACGTTATACAACAACAGTTTTTCTTTATTGATTATCAGATTCATCTGATTCCGGAAAGCGATGCCCGTCGGAACATTACCCGCCACCCGCGTAATTTCCTTTTCCAACCGCTGCAAATGCTCCGCATCCGGTGCCTGCGACTTATTCGCCGTATGGAGTTCCGCTACCACATCCGCTTCTCCTGTCACAAACAATTTTTCAAAGATTGTTTCGGGAGGTGAGAAAGTAACCACAGCCAACGGATATTTCTCTCTTATCTCCTTCTCTAATAATTCCTGCAATGAATAGATTCCGGATGGCTTTTCCGTCTTGAAATAAAGTTCCGCTTCGGTAGACGAAAGTTCACTGCCCCCGTTCAATATATAATCCTGCATACCCACATAAGCAGCATGCTCCGTTACCCGGTCGTCCACCTGTTTCATTAAATCATCCACCCGGCGGTTGTTCTCGTCCACATGGATATTCTCATTCCACTCTATCCTTGCCACCAGTTCATTCTGGTCAATCTGCGGCATACGCTCTTTTTCCATTACATAAAAAAGAAACACACACAGTGGAAGGGTTGCCAGCGTGCCGGCCACACAAAGCTTTTTATGTGAGAACACCCAGTCAATCCCTTTATCATAAAAGCTTTCCAGCCACTCATTTTTCAGCAGATTGTCAAAACGTCTGGAAAGAAATCCCTTACTGCGGATACCGACCTTATAAAACAACAGATACAATACGGGCAGCAACATAATACCCGTAATATAAGATATCATCAATCCCACCGTGATAGAAAAAGCCTGATCCATAAAAATAGCTCCGGCTATGCCACTCATAAATATCAAAGGCACAAATACCGCAATGGTTGTAAGGGACGAACTGAGCATCGGTGTAATCATTTCCGTCGTGCCCACGGCACACGAACGTTTCAGAGAATACCCCCGTTCACGATACTGCGAAATATTTTCCGTTACAATAATGGCGCTGTCTATCATCATACCTACTGCCAGAATCAAGCCCGAAAGTGATATCACATTCAGCGACACATGACAGAAATAAAAGAAAAAGAATGTGATTACAATAGAAGTAACCATGCTGATGCCGATAATCAACGGTGAACGGACATCCCCCAGAAACAGCACAGCTACAATAAAGATAAATAGAAAGCCCAAAGAAAGATTCTGCTGTAAATTTGAAATGGTGTAGTCCAGCAATTCCGTCTGGTTACGGCTCACGCTGAACTCAATATCCGGATACAGGGATGCAAAATAATCGGTTGTTTCTTTCAGCTTCTCTTTCATGACATCCATATTTTCATCGCTCTGCTTGATAATGGCCAGCGTTACCGCCCTTTTTCCTCCGGCTACGGAACGTCCCATCTCTTTTTGCGAAACAATATCTACTTTGCAGAGCTCTTTCAACTGCATAATACGTTCCCCCTTGCGGATATAGATATTCTTCACATCCTCCGGGGTACGAAGCAGGGTAGCTATGCGAATATTATATTCATAATAACCATCCCTCACCAACATGCTTCCCGGCTCTACATTATTGGCGGAAAGTGTATTCTCTATATCCTCCACACTGATACCCGTCATGGCCAGTTTATCTTTATCAGGAACAATTTGCAAAAGCCTTCCGGGCACTCCGGTTATATCCGCCATAGCCACTTCGGGTAACTGTTCGATGCGGCGTTTCACCACATTCTCCGCCAATTCGCACAACTCCAGAAATTGTTGCTCGTCGGTTTCCTGATAAGCACCGTCGTTTTTCAAAGTCATATTGACATAAAGTACAGGAATATCCGTTGCACTCGCTTTGATAGCCTTGGGACGCGTCACTTCCTTGGGAAGACTGTTCATAGCGGCATCTATCTTCTCATTCACCTCTATAAATGCCAGATCGGTATTCACACCAAAATCAAATTCCAGACGGATAACGCCCGCCCCGTCACGAGTTTCACTTTTTATTTCTCTCAGTCCGGCCACTTGCAGCAACTGCCTGCGCACAGGGGTAACCACCGTATTCTCCAATTCCCGTGCCGATGAATTCTCACCCGTCACCTGTATGGTAATCTGCGGTATGGCAATATCGGGCAGCAAAGATACAGGCAGCGAGAAGTAAGTCACCAACCCAACAATAAAGCAGGCGGTAAAGGCCATCAGCACCGCAATAGGACGTTGTAATAAAAACTTAACCATACTTTTAATTTTTAATCACCCTCACCGGTGCTTCATGAGCCAGATTCACATTTCCGGTAGTTATCACCTCCATACCTTCTTCCAGTCCGTCTGTGACAGTATATTCCTCCATATTCTCCAATCCCGTATGCACATAGTTCCACATAGCTTTACCCTCCTTCAGTGTAAATACCACTTGTTTGCCGGAACGTAGTACAACTGCCGTTTTGGGGATAACCAGTTGTTCGCCCACAGAACGCTTCACGCTTACCCTTACATTCATGCCGTCAAACAACTTATTACTACCGTTCACCCGCGCCTTTACACGTACCATCCCATTCTCGTCCACCAGCGGATTAATCTCGCTGATGCTTCCCTGTCGTACACCTGCTGCCGAGGCATACGGAGTAATCTCCACCTTATCCCCCACTTTCAGTAACGGCAGTTCATTTTCAAGTACGGTGAAATCCACCTCCATATTTCCGGTATTGATTACCCGGCAGAAAGGCTCGGAAGTTTTGGGCATATTATATCTCTTTTCAAAAAGGTTGGCAATCACTCCATCGAAAGGAGCAGTCAACGTAGCTTGTTCCATATCATATTGAGCAGATTCATATTGAGCTTTGCTCTGCTCATACCCGCTTTTTACTTTTGCCAGTTCCAGCACATCAGCAGGTATCACCTTCAGATTATCGGGAGCATATCCTTGTCCTATCAACACATCCTGCATCTCCAGGGTAGCCTGTGCCAAACTATTTTTATTCTGTACCAACGTATTGTTCAACTTAAACAAATCCAATTGGGCTATTTTTTGACCTTTCCGCACTATATCCCCGTTCTTTACCCAGATATTCGCCACCACTTCCGAGGTACGAAAATACAGGTCGGCATAATCCTGTGCCGTCACTTTCCCGTTACTGATCAATTCATGATTGAAAACCTGCTTTTTCAGCGGCATCACCGTCACCTCATTGGGTAAAGAAGGAAGAACTGTTTCCACCCCTTCTTTTTCCGTTGTTTCCTTTTTTTCTCCCGAGCAGGCAGTGAAAGAAACGGCTAATAATAAGCCTGATGCAAATATGTGTAATTTCATGGTCATATTTTGTGATATCTATAACAAATAAAAACTTTTTATTTTGAAAAAACTAATTTTCGGGTACTTTTTTTAATAATTCCCGTGCTTTCCGTCTCATCTGCTTGATAGCGGTAGACTGAACTTTCGGTTCTTTCTCCAATACAGTCTGTACCATCTGCTCCAATTTGTCACACTGATAAAAAGCCGGTTCCGCATATAAATGAGCCAATAGATAATAAGGATAAATTCGTCCGGGTAACCGATGGACAGCACGCATAAACCAATATTCCGCACTATCATAGTGCTTCATTTCCTGTTCGTTTTTCCCGATAATGTTCAGTATCATGGGGTCACCACTCACTTTCAAGGCCTCTTTCAGTACTTTATTTGATATTTCAGGCTTATGAAGTTTATGCAAAGCATGGCCATACTCAAACATAAAGCGAGCATTCCCTTTCATTTCTTTCTGAATTTCAGCATAACTTTCTACTGCTTGCTGATAAGCTCCCGAATGGTAAAACATACGGCTTTTGGTCCATTGCTTACAAGCTTCTACAGTCTTGGATTTCTGCTGATATTTACAGAAACAGCCATAGCTTCCGATTAACAATAAGATAGTAAACAAAAGGCGAAACCAGACTTTCTCTAAAGGAAGAACACGAATACTGCAAGCCAGCACCGATATAATCAAAGCCGAAACAAACGCCGGAAATTGTAGTGGATAAGAAGAAAACGCAAATACCGCTAAAGATAGCAATGCGCCGCATAGTCCATAGATGCCTTGTTTATGACCTATGTACATGCTCCCACCTAGTATCAACAACCCGATGCAAAGCACAGGTATTCCCCAGGCAATGGCTACTTGCAGATATTCATTGAAAACATATTCGGGAGCACCTGCCACAAGTTCCTCCGTTGCCGTATAATTTCCGGCTGCAAAATAATTCTCCTGCGCTTGTCCGTAAGCAGCCGGAACACTGTTCCATCCGCATCCTGTCCATGGGTGCTCACTGACAGCTTGGGCAGCAATTTTCCACATAAACAGACGGCCGTCTGCCGAATCCTTTTTCATTTGATAAATGCCACCCAATGCTATACCGCCCAAAATAAAGGTTACTATGGCAAAAGACACTGCCTGCTTACGATGATGCCTGATATAATGCTGAATTTCCATCTTATAGTGCATACCACAAACATAAATGAAAGAGACCGCCGCGGCTATCCATGCCGAGCGGCTCATTCCGGCAGGCAACACACAAAGAATCAATAGCATTCCGGCTATTGCAATATAATAAGGTACGGTTTTCTTATGCTCTTTCCGCTCTAACCATTCGTGCAGACAAACAGGGAATATCATGGCAAGATAGCCTGAGTAAGGACCGGGATTATAGAACGAGCCGGTCAAGGCATAGAGGGAATGGTTGGAATAGGTAAATCCGTATACCTGGCGGATGCCCCAAACGGCTTCTATACCTCCGTATAGAATAAACACCCATGAAACGACAGCCGACAGACATTCCTTTACCCTTTTCGGGAACAGGAGTACAAGCAGTGCAAGGCCTGCCAAGGAGAGTACACCACAGCCATACATCCACCGCCAGTCATCTTCCAATATATCGGCAGGCAGTGAAGACGTACCACAACACACCACGCTGAGGCACAGGGCAACCGGTATGCCTGCTACCAATGCCATTCCATATTTCGACCATTTATTTTCCATCTCTACCACCAAACTTGTTTCCCGTCCTCGTATGTAAAAATCCGCTCTTCTTTCCCTTTTGTCAGATTGCGCAAAAGCAATAAAGCATTATCAGGAACATTATCATATTCCAGGTACTGTAATTGCCTGCTACCGACCTGCCTTCCTAAACTTTTCCACTCTCTATCCCAGTAAAAAAGTTCATATAGCTCACCTTCCTTAATGAAGTTATCATCATTGCGGGGTAGATAAACCAATTTCGAAACAGAAACGACACGTCCTAAATCAAGCCCCACCCAAGCATCAGTTTGTGTTTTCACCGTTTTGGGAGAACTTAACACATTGCCATCAAAAGCCCTTTTCATCGTTTCCATAGCATCCATTCTTTCCGGTCTATAATTACCAATAACCTTACCGGCCAGCTTCTGCCCTTTTTCATCATATAGTTCTATTTCTGCCATGTTTCCTTCTGTCTTTACCGGTGGCACGTACTTCATGTACCTATATGCTTTGTTCAATGTCACCGTCTGATAATTGCACTCTTTCAATAAATCAATATGGATAGTATCAGCATTCGCAAAAGCTGCTTCCCTGCTTAATACAAAATACCCTCCTATTATCGCCTTTATCCATTTCTTAGGATTCATATCCATAAACTTCCTTGTCAAAACAACTCTCCGCTTATGCTTTACATCCGGATTCAGATATGAAACTCTTCCTTTTTCATCCACCTTTACAGGATAATAAGCAGGAGTATAATTCCCTTTGGAATAAAAAACCGGTAAATATACTGCATTACGAGCCATATCTTTGAACACATATCCCGCCCCCTTTTTCGCACCATACGCCACCACTTTCCAGTCACGTAAGTCAAAAACAGACAGATAAGCATAATGCGTATTGGTTTCTGTATCAAAACAATCAGCAAGCTCTACGTCCGTTGTCTCTATATACTGATTCGTCACATCTATTATCCTGCGATTTTTAAAGAAGGGCGGTATGTCCTCTTCATCCTTTATAAGTCCTCCCTGATCACCGTAAGTATTGCGGTAAGCCTTAGACATGCGATAGCTTCCGCCTTTTATATGATTTCCAAAACGGCAGGGACTCCCCGGCATTATAGGATAACATTTACCATCTGCCATAATAGAAATCCATTCATGCCCCATGGCATGATTTGCCCAGTTCGGAGTAAAGTCAGAAACAACGGGAACACCGATACTTCTATAAATGTACCTTCCCAATGCCGTATAGGCCGGACATGCCCCCACTTTTATCCCTAACAAAGATGAAGGCCTTAGATCGGGCACATACGAAGGTGTATAATATCTGTGCCCCACAACCATCCAGCTGATTACTTCATACAACTCGTCCACCTTCCTATTATACATTGTATCCGCTACAGACTTAAACGTTTTCTGATACATGGCCATCCACGGCTCCAATGGTTCATTCCCTAAACGATGCGGAAGAATATATTCGCAAAATTCATCCAATGACAATGCTTTTGCCCAAGGCGACTGCCATGCCTGAAAAGCCCTGTCTATGTGATCTATTAAATAATCCGCCTTCATGGTACATAAATCGAAAGTTACAGTCATATTTTGAAACCACTCCGGTTTATAAATCGAATCATAGAAAGCAATCATCTCTTCTGCATATATGCTGTCATTCGCCTGTAAACGATCTACTTGCTTGTAATATATATCCATAAACGGAGAATCCTCGGCATGACACCATTTCATGTTCCGTATCAAGAATTCAGCAGCTTTCTTCTTTTTAGGATTGTCTTTGTAGTGTAAAAGTACACGCTCTAATTCTGCGCGATTTTCACCACTCAACTTCAAAGAGTCTTCCAATGCCTTATCCGTACAACTTACCGAAAGGAAGGAAGAGCAAATTATCATGATGCTGACTATACAATATTTCATCTGGCTTCTTACTATTATTCTATTCTTTTAAATACCCTGTTCCAACGAATCTCATCCGTATCCAAATCAACGGACTTCCATATCAATGTCGCTTTTCCCACAATAAACTTTTTGGGTAACAATCCCCAATAACGGGAATCTTTGGAATTCATTACTTTGTCGCCTGTTACAAAATAGTAATCTTCCTTAAACTGATATTCCTGTATGATACTATCGTTCAACAGAAATGAATCTCCCTGTTGCACCAATTTCTTTTTCTGCTCCCACTCTATCGCATTCTTATACAATATCCGGTTAACAGTATTCATTTTCACACTCGTACCTTTAGCCGGAATATAAAAAGGGCCGAACTCCTTTATCGTCCAATTCACCAAACTATCATTGGGATAAGCCCTCATCACTATGCCCCAATTTCGTTCCTCTCCGGCCAACTGAAGCTGTTGCAACCTGTCCTGTGAAGCTACGCATCCTAGAGTTTCCGTATATCCACGCACCTTATAGTGTGCATTTCTAATTTCAAAGGTATCACCCGGCACAGCCACACAGCGCTTTACATAATAAGTCTTTAAATTCAGTCCCAGGCTGTCCCATCGGCCGGGATAAGGGAAATTAAAAACCAATACATCATTGTGCTTTACCTTCCCGAAGCCGGGCAAACGGGATATTTCTACATTCTTTTTCTCGGAAGCATCCCAAATGTCAAATAGGCGTCCTCCCATCACCCACTTGTTCACCAATATATTATCTCCGGCAAACAGGGCAGGCTCCATGGAGTCAGAAGGAATTTTAAACGAAACAAAACCAATCACCTGAAATAATAACCATACGATTACAATTATGCAAAAGAAAAAAGCTACTGATAATAATTTATCAAGTCCTTTTTTTATACTAACCCAATGTTCTGTCCTGTTTTTCATTTTATAGAAATACCTGTTTACCTTGTTTCATATAAAAAGCACGTTCTTCTTTAGGATTCCAATGGCTCATTTTCTATCATATAAGCGAAGATATACTCACAAAAATCTTCAAAACTATAATATTTACTCCACAGTCGATTTTCCCACACTTCCAGATTCAAACAAATTAATTACGGCTGTCGGCAAATATTCATAGGGAACGTCTATCACCTTTTTATTTTTAAATAAAGGGGAAACATTTATTTCATCTTCTATCAATGCTTTATGGCTACCAAAAATCGTCCGGTAATTTTTAAGTCACATCATTTTTTGCCGAAGTTTCCCCAATATTAAAGAGTCGTCCTCCCTTTACTCATTTATTTACTAAAATATTGTCCACTAGTAATAGGATCGATTTATAGAGTCAGAAGATATTTTAAATGAAGCTAAAGTAATCACTTGGATTAGTTATCCATACTATTCCAATAACACAAATTACAAAAAGGAATAAGATTAATTTATTAACACTCTTTGTAATCATAGTCCTTACAAAAGCTACCATATAAAATTTCGTTATAATCAGAAAAACAAAATATCATTCCTTCTTCAACAAAATCCAAAACTATAGCATCTATAAGTAAATATACTAGCTTCAAAATATATCCAAAGCAGTATAAAAACTTTTTAATATACTTTTTCAAGAAAAATAGTAAGTTACCATTTTTCCCGCTTTGAAGGCCACCATACACCATCTAAACAACCAGATCCATACTCTGGGCAATTACCGGAACTTTCGCCACTCGCCAATGCTTCAATATTCAAAAAAGAAACATCAAATGTCTGTTGACTATTTTCCACGCTATATATATTATAACCAATAAATATACTAAAAATAATAGCCACAAGACTCAAAAACATTTTTTTACTTTTCATTATTACCAAATTTTACATTAAATACATCATATTATTCCGTCAATATCTAAATAGGCAAATTGAACAACATCGTTCAAAGACAAAATAATTCTATTATTGAATGAGTCATAGCAACAGTCTGATATTTTATATCCAGTCTCTAAGGTTTTAAGATAATTCCCTTCCAAATCAAAGACCAGAATCTTTGTCGGAAAAGAATCTCTGGCATAATCTTCTCCACAATAAGAAACAAATATTTTGTCATTTCCTATCATCACCGTACCAAAGGATTGAAGTTTATTGCCATTTCCACCATCCCAGTCAGGACCATATATATTATATAGCAATTCTCCATCTAAAGAACAAATGGTCATCAAATCATGTCGGGTATAACATTCTACATATATTCCCGCTTTCTCCGAAGCAGCAAAAGTTATTCGTTTCTTCTGAATATCCGGATGAGTGTATTTCATAGGAATCATTTCGCCTGTGTTCATATTCCATCTACCTAAAAACTGATTAAAAGTAGAAGTACTGGTTGGCTTTATTAATACAGCAATTGATAAAGTATCATTTATATACTGATATTCAGAAGGAAATAAAGTTTCGTTCATCGCAGTCTTTACTTGAGGCTTATACAAAGAATCCACCATTACACTATCCATATCATAACTAAATATCTTTTGTTTGGCATGATCTGAAACATATAATTGATGATGAGCCTCATCTATGGCTAAGCATCCCATCACTGTTATTTCTTCAGGCCCCTCCCCGAAATTTCCAATGCTGGTAAGATAACTAAAATCATTTTTATTGAATATATGTATCTGTTTATCAACAGACTTATGATCAGCTATTAACAAACACTTATTCGACATATACAAACGCGAAACAGAACCTATTAAAACATTTCCAGTCTCGAACTCTATTACCTTATCTTTTACATTAATAATATCATTACGCTTATCTTGATATTTTTCCGTTACGGAAGTAGAAGTGCAACCTCCCAATAAAGCGATTAATGTCACACACAATATATTTCTCATAATTCAACAATAAGTCTATATAATAATTCATTAATAAAATCGTCTTAAACTAAAATCCGAATATAATAAATAATAACATCCATAATATAAAGACAGAAAAACCTATTGAAATCAGTTTAAGACGATTTCATACTAAATATTGAACATGCTCTCAATCAATCATTGTGCTTCTTTCCATCCAGGATACCAAACTCCACACAAACACCCACTTCCATTATCCCAACAGCCATTATCACAATTGGAAATTTCATTTCTAGCCAACGCTTCTACATTAGCCAGTACCAAATCAGACATTATATCCGATTGCTGAGCATTATACACATTCATTCCTGCTATCAAAGCAAACGCAACAACCAAAGTTGCCTTCAAAATATTCTTCTTCATCTTATTTCTAGTAAAAAAAATTATTATTATTCATATTTTCATCTTATTCTCGGAAAGAACTCCACCGCAGAAAAAACAAAAATACCGCTTGCTTATTCTGATTATTTACACTACTTTTACATCGGACTTAACCTCCTTTTCTTTTAGGAGAGAGCCACAGGGTGGAAAGAATCGACTTTCGGCAAAGAAAATGAATTTCTTTCCATCCGCTTTTTACTCCCATTGATTCATACTTCATCCTTTATTCAGCATTCCCCGTTACCTTCAAACGAAGTGGAGAATTATCTGCATTGCAATAAATGGTAACCGTCTTACTGAAATGCTCAGCCTTTTCGGCTTCATAAATCACGGTCAGTTCCGCTTTTTCTCCCGGACGAACACCCTCCTTATTATAGTTTACCTTGGTACATCCACAGGAAGTGATGACATCATATATCACCAGTACATGCTGTCCCGTATTGGTCAGTGTGAACTTGCGTTCCTGCTTCTCCGACTGAGGAAATGAACCGAAGTCTATGCTTGTTACGTCCAGACTGACTTTCGTTATCGGTGTTTCCGCTTTTACAACTTCACCACCTGTCAATACTTTCAAATAAAGTTCCTTCACCTTTGGATTGTGAACAGGATTGCCTATAGCCGCCACCTTGTTGTCTTTATCCAATAGAAATGTCTGGAAAGTCATTTCATCCGGAAAGTGATTCAATCGGTTAAAATCGTCCTTTTCATCGAAACAAACAGGATAGATAAATGCATCACGACGGGTGATATAACGTAGTTCTTTCATATCTTTCGGGTGGAAATAGAAGACAAAGGGAACCGGACGGTTCAACGTTGAATCAACTTCCTGCATAAACAGCTTCCAGCGAGGCAATTGTAACTTACAACTGGTACAGCCTACAGAATCGATATAAGTCACTACCTTATAATCCGCATCCGCTAAAGAAAAGTCCACTGTATCCTTCCCTTGAATAGTAAAGATGGAATGGGTAGGAAAGAGAATTTCTTTCCCTTCCCATTCCTCAACCAAACGAGCGATTTTATCTTTTTCTGATTCCTTGCAGGAGGGAAAAAGAGCAAAAACACATAGTAATAGACAAAGGTATCTCATTGATTAATCCAAGCCAAAAGGTCTAATTACGCACTCTACTTTTTCTCCGGTACTGCAAGTCACATTCCCACTACCCAGACATGTATCATACCCGGATTCTCCTGCAGCCAATGCTTCCACATTATCTAAAAGAAACTCACTCTCTACCGGCTTTCCGGATTGCTTTTCCCAAGCCATTACCGCCATTAGCATAACAACGGTAAATAACACAAATACTTTTTTCATTGGTTTATCATTTTTTGTGTGAAGGTAGAGAACATCTATCGGGCACGCAAATTTTTTCCCTTAAATTGATCTTAAGGTGACCTTAAAGTTTTCTTAAGATTCAAAAAATCCCCATTTCATCGGAAGGATTATTTTAATGCCCTGATCTCCAAATCATAAGGTTCATCCAATTAAATCATATTCTTTTTTTAACTTATAAGTTCCTTTTTTATAAATATGCGTATCTTTGCAATCTCTAACATGAACAAGAAACATGAAAATACCGACAAACTTATTCAAGTTTAGCTTTATTGCATTGGGATGGATTGTATTCATCCTGCTATGTTATGTTGCTTTTAAAGATGAAAAAACAAATGTTCTGATAACAATGAAGGACAGCCTACGTGAAGCAATCAATATTGATTATCAAGAACGCTTAAACAAGATTCTTATTCATTATCGCCCTTTAGGCAGAAAGGTAAAAGGTGTCCAAATAGAATACGGTGATAGTCTAGAAATCATTTATTTTGAAGACAGCACCCATGAGTCACTGGCTACCCAACTGGCCAACCAGTATGTGATGACAAGGATTATCCCCGTCAATCCAGACAATTTCAATAAGATCTTCCAAGAAGAATGGGAAAAGAATGGAGTTTCCGCCGCTAAGACGGGAATCATTTACCGCTACAACAAGAAAAAGGTATTCAGTGACAATGATTCAATCTCTTTCCAGAAAGCTCTTGTCACCCCTGTACAAGCAATAGACGCTAAAAGAACCGCCGGCGTACAGGCATGGGCTATGATTCATTGGACAGAAATAGTAAAACATACCACTCCAAAAGTGTTATGGAGTATCATTGCTTATTTCATTGTCTTGATATGGGTGTCTCTGTCATTTCTGAAAAAACCACAGAAAAAAGAAACTCCCGCCAATCCGGACTGCATACCATGTGAAGAAATTCCTGACAATCCGGACTACATACAATTGGGGAAAATGACTTTAAAGTTGGAAAGCAAGAAACTATATATTGGCAACCGGCTTTGCCACATAGCACCGGCAGATTTCAATCTGCTGGAACTGTTTATCAAAACGCCCAAGCATCTTTTGACTAAAGAAGATATTAAAAATGCTTTCTGGCCGAAAGATAACAATCCCGAAAATAAAATATATAGTCATATCTCCACCCTTAAATCCTCACTCAAGGACTTTCCCGAATATCAGATAGTGACAGAAAAAGGAGGATACCGACTGGTTATCTCCTCAAACGAATGAATAGCTCCTATTTCCAATAATAAGCATACATAAGGTATACAATCTTACTTAAAATCACCAACCCACCGCAGCAGGAACAAAGCATTTCTCACAGCGGAACGAGTTGTTTCATTAAGGTGGAATAATTTATTTCATCAAGGTAAAACTAAATATTCCACCATATAAAACTATTTGTTCCACCATATAAAATTAATTGTACCAAACAGTGGAACACACTGTAATACACGGGAAACAAAGAGATTCTCGTTACTATATTCTGATTCATTCATTATAGGCCACAGGACAATGCAGTGCAGGACAATAACACTGTGACAGACTTTTATCTGTCACACTCTCCGTCACGCTATCTGTCACATCTTAACAACCTGTTTTTCAGCAAAATAATTAGTACTGTGACAGTGTGACAGATAATTCTCACTTTTAAACTCTATGAAAGCAAACTTGAAAATCATCCATATTCCTTCACCCTGAAGGATTTTTTTTGGCTGAAGCTTTCCGGGTACAAATCCGTCATTATAATCAGCTAAGAACTAACATCTTACATAAGGATGAAGGATTTGAAAGAAAAAAACGCATGAATTCTAAATTGGTATAAGCAGACAGTCCAGCTCATAAAACACTAGAACCTTTTTAAAAAAGGCCCTGTTCTTTTCAAAAAAGATCCGGTTCTTTTCGGAAAACGAACTTATGTTTTTCCAACCATACACTACAATAAATTATCCGCCATTATAGGATAACACGGTGATTTCTTTTCAAAACTTCCTCTATTCCAATTCAAGGGGAAATTTCACTATCTGCTCGTCAGCATTGACATCCAAACCGAATAACATACCGGCAGCCTCATCTACATAAATACCGGCAATAGGACGATCCAATACATAGGTTTTCACCACATCGCCCTCGTGGGTGGATATACGTAATATTTTACCACCCTGCTGATAGGCATCGGCCAACTTCATAATATCCTTAAATTTACGACCGTCATAAATGGTATAAATGTATTGGTCAGTCACCTGCACATCATAATAACAGATTCTCCCCGCCGGAAGTCCGTAGCCTTCAGAACTCACTTTAAATTGGGGCTCTCCATCCTCACCCAATTTTCCTATATGCTTTTGTGACTGCATATCATAAATATCAAGCCTATCCCCAAACTGAGTGACAGAAACCAATATCTTTTTATCCGGACTGAATGCTATAAAACTATTCCAGCCTTGCGCAACGGCAGGTGCACTCTCTTTCAATAATTTCTGATCGGATACGGGGATATGTTCTGATTTACGGAGTAATTCACCGGAATGGATATCAGCCCAACCAAAACGGTTCTCACCGGAATAATCGGGGATAACAACAGTAGAGGCATCCTTCAAATCAAAATCAAGGGAACGGAACAAGCGCTTATCCAACAAAATATCCTTTTCCTGTTTGGGAGTTTTCCCCCCGGCTATACCGCTATATTGATACATCCTGCCCTTGCCGTCATCAAGCACCCACACCGTGTCCTGCCCTGCAAAACGGATATTCGCCGCATAAATGGACTCACCCGGACCTTCCCCACGCTTTCCAAAAGAAGACTGATATTGAAAATCGGGATAAGTAAATACATGATAATAGTAATCGGCATTGTGCAAATCCAATATCACCGCCTTGTCACCCTGTACACGCATACGATAGGCATACCGGAACAGAGCCGTATCAATGGGAACAATCTCCCCTTTCAGAACTTCTCCCTTCCGCACCGCTTCTTCTATGATTGACTCACTGGATACCTGCTGTTGGTGGCGTTGCCCGGTACACGCCACCAACAAAGGGAATAAAACGCATAATAGTTGTTTGTTTTTCATTTGATTTCTATATTTACTTATCTGGCACAAAGTAAACAAACTATTCATAAAAACAAGAAGAAACAACCTTAGATTTACCTTAAATCTTCATTTTAGATTCGTCATAGACATCTCTTTTTCACGAGTAGATTTTCATTTCTTCCCATTTCATCGAAATTCAGGGACTTTGCCACCTCTACAATGAAAACATGTCAAAACAGCCTATCATAAAATAAGGTATGGAGAATCCGCATCATATCACATCAGCCTATTATGGTTTCGATATACTTTGACGGACATATACCACACGCTTCCTTAAACCTTTTTGCAAAATACCGACTGTCACAAAAGCCCAACATCGTTGCAATTTCTCCGATAGAGTAATCTTGAGAGGCCAATAATCTCTTTGCTCTTTCCATTTTGAATGTCAACATATAATCGGCCGGCGCCTGTCCTGTCATTTTCTTCATCTTATTATAGAAAGCAGTGCGGGACATTCCCATATCTTCACTAAGCGCATCAACGGTATATGACTCTTCCGCCAAATTCTGTTCCAACAACTGCCGGACTTTATTTATAAACTTCAGACAAGCATCGTCCTTTCTTATCTTCTCGGGAAGTGTAGGAGCAACCGTATCGGCTATAAATCGCCTCATCCGTTCCTGTCTGACCAAATTATTATCTATAAGCATAGTAATGTCCGTCCGGAATTTCCAAATATTCGCACTCCGCAATTCCAGCCGGTCGGCTTTACTCCCCACATGCGACAAATAGCTTTCATTATCTGCCGACTTAATTAAAAGAATAACCGGAATATTCGCTATGGCCTTGTCTGCTTTAACTTTAGAACAAAGTTCCTCTCCATAGACTCCATTCACAGTTTCGTCAACAACAATCACATCAGGGTTATTTTGAACAGAGGCACTTATTATTCTATCGGGAGCGTCCAGAACAATACACCTGAAATACTCCGAAAGAGTCATCCTTAAATAATCACTATACTTTTTGTCTGCCATAACCAACAAAATACAAGATTTACTCTCTTTTTTATCAGTCCGGCTCTTTCCTTCTGCTGTAGATACGGTTTCTTCCAAGTAAACCTTTTGCTTCTTTACAGATAGCGCCATACCGGTATCTGCCTCGGATTGGGATTGAAAATATTTCGGCATAATAACCTGGTAAGTAACCACTTTTCCGTATCCATAACCGATTATTTTACCGCCATGCAAACGGATTATTTTCTTTACCGTCCATAAGTCACCATAATTATATATGGAAGAGAAGGCAGGCATGGCCGGAATCATCTTTAAAATTCCATTTCTTATCTTTTCACAATTGCTGATACGCAACTCCCAAGAACTTGCCGAATGTGAAAGGATAATATTTATACAACCGTCAGGAGGTGTGTTATCTATCATTTTGTTCAAAAGGTGCTGAAGAGCTACCGTCATCACGGTTTCATTGATCCTGCAACTGATATAATCAGAACAGGCAGTAACTTTTAACTGAATATGACGCGAATCGGCATAAAGATGGCATAGACCGACAACAGACATGATATAGGCATAAAGCTCAAACTCTACCACAGAAGCACGAGGAATCGTTTTCCAATCCGCTTTACCAAGTGAAATAGCACTCTGGCTGCAATCAATAACCTGATTGGCATTTTTCAGAGCCTGCTGTAACTTTGTAACAGCAGATTCAGGAAGATTACCAACCACAATTTCTTCCAATTGATTCCGTAACACCACCAAAGGCGTATGTGTATAATGGAACAAATTAATAACAAGTTTGAACTTTTCACGGAACATCAGTTGAGTTTTATGTTCTATGGCATGAGATAATAAAAGATAGAAAAAGATACCTATCATCACCCCCTCTACAGGTAGCACGTACCCTAAAAGGAATATATTCGACAGAATCCAATCAATCGTCCCGTTGTTATCCACAAAATAAAAACCATTATTCAAAGGAATAGGTGTAAAAATACTCATTAAAGCATCTAAGTAAGTTTTTTTCATACTAATATTGAATTAAAATAAATAATTTCCTCATAGACAATACAACATTTTATTAATAGTATATCATTCATTTTTTCTCAATACAAGTATAAACTTTTCCGCATTCTCGCATAAGGCGAAATTTATCAAATTTAATGGGCAATATTCATCAAAAATATGCTAAAAAACATGTATTAAGGAATAAGTATGCAATCATATTGGTTTTACAAGAAATTTTTCCATTCGACTCTGAACCATCACTTTTCATTTATTCTGTCAGGTAATAATGCTGTCTGTTATATAAAACGTAAATATTATTCCTTAAAAAATATTCTTGATCAGGACGAATCTTCCTCATACTATTTTTAAATTACAAGTATAATTTTTTAATGTATCAGACAGGGGATTAAGAAGCACACTAAAAACAGCTCGGACAGACATACCTATAGAGTAAGAAACATATCACAATAAATTCCATTTTTCACAAAATAGGTTTATATGATGAAAATACCTATCTTTGTTCTATGAATAAATTAGTTATAGTAGGATGTGGACGACTTGCTGAAATTATAACAAACGCAGTTGTCAAAGGAATGTTGCCCGACTATGAGTTAGTAGGCGTATATTCGCGTACAGCATCAAAGGCCGAACGCATTGCGAATAAAATGAGGCAACACGGAAAAATGTGTGCAGCCTGTCACACTTTAAAAGAACTGTTGGAGTTAAAACCTGATTATCTAGTGGAATCAGCCTCGCCTGCCGCAATGAAAGAACTGGCCTTACCTACCTTGGAAAACGGAACTTCCATTATCACCCTATCCATAGGAGCTTTGGCAGACACCTCTTTTTATGAGAAAGTCAAAGAAACAGCCAAGGCAAACGATACACGGGTTTACTTGGTATCCGGAGCCATCGGAGGATTTGATGTATTAAGAACCACCTCTTTGATGGGAAACGCTACAGCTCGTTTTTTCAATGAAAAAGGACCTGATGCTTTGAAAGGCACATCGGTTTACAAGGAAGAGCTGCAACAGGAAAGATGCATTGTCTTTTCCGGCAATGCAACAGAGGCTATAAATGTTTTTCCAACCAAAGTAAATGTATCTGTCGCAGCCTCATTGGCTTCCGTAGGACCGGACAATATGCAGGTATCCATACAGTCCACCCCTGGATTTACAGGTGATACTCAAAAAGTGGAAATCAAAAATGAACAAGTACACGCAGTAGTAGAAGTGTACAGTGCTACATCAGAGATTGCAGGATGGTCTGTAGTAAACACCCTGCTCAATATCACTTCACCCATTGTATTCTGACAAATTGGCCAGCACCTTTTCGCTCAGGCGGTCAAACGCCTGACGAGTACGGCCGGTTGATACTTGCATACAACGCACATGCGGATGGGTAAGCAATGCCGTACTCCCTAATGCTCCTAATGTATCACAAAAACAAAGATTATCTTCCTCCAACCATCGGGTAAACGAAGATTCGTCCCACGCAGGTGACAATCCTGTGTTAAATAGTATCTTTCTATTTCCAAGTGCCTTGAACTCCTCCTCATGCAACAAAACCGTATTCTTATTCAAGCAACAGCATACCACTTCACTCCATGTCAAAAGTTCATTCAAAGGCATAAAACGATAACCCTTCGCACCGGCTTCTTTTTTTTCACTACGGGCATAATAAGCTATATCCGCACCAAAAAACTTCATTGCATCCGCTATCATACCACCAGATTTTCCTAAGCCTACAATACCCACTTTCAAGCCGATAATCTCCCGGGGAATCCCTTCCCACGGCTTCTGACCAAATCCATGAAGACAACGCACCAGTTCGCTGACTACATATTCTATTACCCCTTCGTCACCATAGTCACGAATACCCGTCACCGTAATACCGCGTTCATTAGCATAACGGATATCCACATTCGCACTTTCGGGAGAATATAGTGAACAACACATACCGATATACCGGACATTCGGACATCTCTCTAAAATATACCGGTTTATTTGTGATGTATAACTTAACAATACAGCATCCGCATCTCCGATCCGAGCAATAATCTCATTATCTCCCGCTGGAATATCAGAGTACATAACAACCTCATCTGCAAAAGAATATAACGTTTTTTCTGCTGACAGAACCAAACTGACAGGTTCTATTGCTACAAGTTTCTGAAACATAGTATTTTTAATTTGATTGGTAAAGATAGTAAAAAATGCGGCAAAGAGACTTTTTTCATCCAAGATTGTTTATTTTTGCATCCAAAACGAAAAAATTAAAAGAATAATGGGAGCAGGAAAATGGATTGGTGGTATTCTAGGATTCATGACTATGGGACCACTGGGAGCTTTGGCCGGATTTGCCTTAGGCTCATTGCTGGATGGAAACAACGGACTTTTTGGCAATACATACGAAAAAGGACAGGTGGAAGCTGGAAACTATGATGAAGGCCAGCGGAATAGTTTTTTATTCTCCATGTTGGTTATGGCGTCTTACATCATCCGTGCAGACGGACGCATCATGCACAGCGAAATGGAATATGTACGCCAATTCTTAAGAATGAATTTCGGCGAAGAGGCAGTCATCCAAGGAGAACAGATTTTGCTGAATCTTTTTGAACAGCGCAAACAGATGGAGCGTCAAAATCCGATGGCATTTAAAAATACCATCCATGAATGTGGTGCACAGATTGCCGCGAACCTGCCTTACGAACAACGGTTGCAATTGTTGGACTTTCTGGTAAACATAGCCAAAAGTGACGGAAGCGTATGCTCTGAGGAAATAGCAGCATTAAAAGAAGTGGCACAATGCATGGAACTGTCACCCAAAGAAGTGGAATCCATGCTAAACCTTAGCGGAAACTCATTGGAAGAAGCTTACAAAGTACTTGAAATTGACCCGTCTGCCACCAATGAGGAAGTACGTACAGCCTATCGCCGCCTGGCATTAAAACATCACCCTGACCGTGTTGCTACATTGGGTGAAGATGTGAAAAAAGCGGCAGAAGAGAAGTTTCAACAAATTAATAACGCTAAAGAACGAATTTATAAAGCCAGAGGAATAAAGTAAAAAAGAATATTTCGTGAAAATAAGAAGGAGGTGTGTCCATCCCCTTAGGGATTTTTGACACACCTCCAACAAAAAATTAAAACTCACTGGTAAAATGGAACTTAATATGCTTGAAGTCCATTTGTGCCATTTGAAGTACATAATTGCTATCAGCCAAGAATACATCCCTTCCTTCACGATCCTTGGCCATATACTGATATTTACGTTTTTTGAAAGCTTCCAGCTCTTCCGGATCATCACTTTCCACCCAACATGCCTTGTATAGGCTGACAGGCTCCCATCGGCATTTTGCATTATATTCATTTTCCAGACGATACTGGATCACTTCAAACTGCAACTGCCCTACCGTACCGATAATCTTACGTCCATTAAACTGATTGATAAATAACTGTGCCACACCCTCATCCATCAACTGGTCAATACCTTTAGCCAATTGTTTCTGTTTCATAGGGTCAGCATTCTCAATGTATTTAAACATCTCGGGCGAAAAACTGGGAATTCCACGGAAATGAAGTTTCTCACCTTCAGTCAATGTATCACCGATCTTGAACGTTCCGTTATCCGGCAAACCAATGATATCTCCCGCCCAAGCCTCGTCTACTGTTGTTTTACGCTGTGCCATAAACTGAGTGGGAGAAGAGAAACGCATCGTCTTGTCATGACGTACATGATAATAGGGAGTATTACGGGAAAATTTTCCCGAACAAATTTTACAAAATGCAATACATGAACGATGATTAGGATCAATATTAGCTGTGATCTTAAAGACAAATCCGGTAAATTTCGGTTCATCGGGTTCCACCTCACGTTCTTCTGTCTTGGTAGGACGGGGGCTCGGAGCAATTTCCACAAATGTATCCAGCAGTTCCTGTACACCGAAGTTATTCAATGCCGACCCGAAAAATACAGGAGCCATCTCGCCTTTCAGGTACTCCTCCACATTGAATTCAGGATAAACACCGTCAACCAGTTCCAGTTCTCCGCGCAATTTTTCAGCCAAAGGAGCACCGATCTGGTTGTCTAGTTCTTCCGTATTGATATCAACCTCCACTTTTTCTGTTACCACCTGTTTGGAAGGTTGGAAAAGATTCAGTTTATGTTCATAAAGGTTATACACACCTTTGAAACGGGGACCGCTTTCAATAGGCCACGTCAGAGGACGTACATTGATAATAAGTTCCTCCTCCAGTTCGTCCAACAAATCAAACGGATCTTTCGCCTCACGGTCCATCTTGTTGACAAATATGATTACCGGAGTATTACGCATACGGCATACCTCCATCAACTTACGTGTCTGCGTTTCCACACCTTTCGCACCATCCACCACAATAATGACACTATCTACGGCTGTCAAAGTACGATAAGTATCCTCGGCAAAGTCCTGATGGCCCGGAGTATCCAAAATATTGATTTTATAATCATTGTAATCAAACTCCATCACAGAAGTGGTCACAGAAATACCACGCTGCTTTTCAATGTCCATCCAGTCGGATGTGGCGGTCTTCTTTATCTTATTGCTCTTTACGGCTCCGGCCACCTGTATCTGTCCGCCAAAAAGTAACAATTTTTCAGTTAGAGAGGTCTTACCGGCATCCGGATGTGCTATAATCGCAAACGTCCGTCTTCTTTCTATTTCACTATTCATATTTTATTATGCATTTAATTCTTTGATACATGCTTCCAGACTCTCTTCCCAATGAGGAATCTCAATGTTATAAGTAGTTTTAACCTTGGTCTTGTCCAATACGGAATAATGGGGACGGGGAGCCTTTGCCGGATATTCATTTGTATGCAAGGGACTAACCTTACAGGTCGTGATACCGGCAATACGATGGATAGCCTTGGCAAAATCATACCAGGAGCATACCCCTTCATCACTGAAATGATAAACTCCCGGAACCACTCCCTTATAAATGGCTGTAAAGATGACACGTGCCAAATCACGAGCATATGTCGGTGTACCAATCTGATCAAAGACTACACCCAAAGTTTCCTTTTCCTTTCCCAGACGGATCATCGTTTTTACAAAATTATTCCCAAAAGTAGAATAAAGCCATGCGGTACGGATAATCATTGTTTTTTTGCAATACTCCAATGCATTCGTTTCACCGGCCAGTTTGGTCTTGCCGTAAACGGAATTGGGACAAGGAACATCTCCCTCATTATAAGGAAGATATTTCGTGCCATCGAACACATAATCCGTTGATATCTGAATAAACTCACCCCAGTTGGCTTCAGCCGCCTTCGCCAGATAGCTCACAGCGTTCTTGTTCAGCTTGGTACATAACTCTATATCATCCTCTGCCTTATCTACTGCCGTATAGGCCGCACAGTTCACTATGACATGAATATTATTCTCTTTCACGAAAGTCATCACCGCCTGCTCATCACAAATGTCCAATTCGGCTACATCCGTAAAAAAACAAGTATATTCCTTGTATTCAGCCGATAGCACACGCATTTCATTTCCTAATTGACCGTTGGCACCAGTCACCAATATATTCTTCATTTCTATTTCATTTATTAGAATTCCAATTCTCCTTTTTTATCCTCTATATAGTAGTTTGACAACATAGCCAGCAATGTCGAGATTGCTTCTTGTGCCTTTCTTGTTTCCTCACTGATTTCTTTCTTTTGCAATTTCAACAATAAGATACCATAAAGCGCCTCAAAACACGTTTCCAGCTCAGGCTCCTCTTTATCCGCACCTTTAGCGCGTAACTCCACAATATAGGGCAATACTTTATAATAAGCAGAATTATAATAAGGAAACTTAGGGGAACGCAATAACTGCAAATGAAGGTCGGTAAGCCAAGTTATAATGTTTTTATTAATCTGCAAATGGCCTTTTTCCATAATCCCTTCATGACGCATCATCTCAATCAAATCCATATACCATTGAGTGAGTTCCGCTTTCTGCTCTTCCGTTAACGGATAAGGAGCTATGATGGTGCTTTTTATCTTTTCTATATCACAGCCGTTGGCACGGATTAAATCCTCTATCTGCCACATATATATAAGATACTCGGCTATATTCTTTTCTTTCAACTGCTTGGAAACGAACATACTTTTTAAATTAAAATTAATAATTAAAAATCAAAAAACCAACGTATGATACATCAAGATATGTTTCTTTGTCAGTACATCGTTTTTCCTAAAATAGTATAAATGAAACCTGCGACTGAAATCAGCATCACTACAATACCAATCACACGGTTCAAAATCCAAATGCCGCGTAAATTAAAACGGGTGCGTACTTTATTGACAAAATACGTAATTCCGAACCACCAGAGAAGCGCCCCCAATACAATAGCCAAATACCCCACCAGTTGAAAGCCTATGGGACTGCCCGGCATCACAAAAGAAAAACGGGCAAACAAACCTATAAACAGGAATATAATGAGGGGATTGGAGAGAGTCACAAAAAAAGCAGTAACAAAATTATGAAGATAACTGCCCGGGGTAGAGGATACAGGACGGATAGACTGGACAGGATTACTACGAAAAGTATAAATACCGAAAAAGAACAGCATGATACTGCCGATAATTTGTAACAATACTTGGTTCTTTGCCAAGAAATCATCCATAAAACTCATGCCATAACCTGTAATCAAGGCATAGCCTATATCACTAAGGGCAGCTCCCAGACCAGTAACAAATCCATACCATCGTCCCTTGTTCAGTGTGCGCTGTATACAAAGTACCCCAACAGGACCTAGCGGCGCAGAAACCACTACGCCGACGATAAGCCCTTTCACCAATAAATCGAGTATGGTTACTTGTTCTATCCAATTCATGCTGCAAAGATGCTACTTTTTTACGAAAGTACCTATATTTACACTCAAAATTCTTTCATACCCCGTCTCTTTTATATAACTTTGCACCTTATTAATAGACCCTTGATATTAGAACTAGTTTTCAATTAACAAAACAACTATAAAAGTGCTATGATTCTATTTTTCAGAACACCCACTAAAAGTGTAATAGCAACAGAAGTCAGCCAGGAACTGCCTTCTGAGGATATTCAGAAATTAAGCTGGCTTTATGGTGAAGCCACTGTAGAGAACGAAGAGAACCTGAAAGGTTGCTTCATCGGACCGCGTCGGGAAATGATCACTCCCTGGAGTACAAATGCTGTAGAAATCACTCAGAACATGGGTCTTACAGGTGTTTTACGCATTGAGGAATATTTCCCTGTAAAAGACGAAAACGCCGAGTACGATCCTATGCTGCAACGTATGTATAAGGGATTGAACCAGGAGATTTTCACAGTCAACATCAAACCCCAGCCAATTGTTCACATCGAGAACCTCGAAGAATACAATGAAAAAGAAGGTCTGGCACTTTCTCGTGAGGAGATGGACTATTTGCTGAAGGTTGAAAAAGATTTGGGACGTAAATTAACCGATTCCGAAGTATTCGGCTTCGCGCAAATCAATTCCGAGCATTGCCGCCATAAGATATTCGGCGGAACATTCATTATTGATGGTCAGGAAATGGAGTCTTCCTTGTTCCAGATGATCAAGAAAACTACTGCTGAAAATCCCAACAAGATTATTTCTGCTTATAAAGATAATGTAGCATTTGCCGAAGGACCGATAGTAGAGCAATTCTCTCCGGCCGATCATTCCACTTCCGATTATTTCATTATCAAAGATATCAAGACTGTTATCTCACTGAAAGCCGAGACACATAACTTCCCGACAACCGTAGAACCATTCAACGGTGCATCCACCGGTACTGGTGGTGAGATCCGTGACCGCATGGGCGGTGGTAAAGGCTCATGGCCCATTGCTGGTACTGCCGTTTATATGACTTCTTACCCCCGTACTGATGAGGGACGCGAGTGGGAAGATATCCTTCCTGTCCGCCAATGGTTATACCAGACTCCGGAACAGATCTTAATCAAGGCTTCCAACGGTGCTTCCGATTTCGGTAACAAATTCGGTCAACCGCTGATTTGTGGTTCTGTACTAACATTCGAGCACCAGGAAAATGGCGAGAAGTATGCATACGACAAAGTGATTATGCTGGCAGGAGGGGTAGGTTACGGTACTCAGCGCGACTGTCTGAAAGGACATCCCGAAAAAGGAAACAAAGTCGTTGTAATGGGTGGTGATAACTATCGCATCGGCTTGGGTGGAGGTTCAGTTTCTTCTGTTGAAACAGGCCGGTACTCATCGGGAATCGAACTAAACGCTGTCCAGCGTGCCAATGCGGAAATGCAAAAACGTGCCTATAATGTAGTCCGCGCATTGTGTGAAGAAGATAACAACCCGATTGTTTCCATTCACGACCACGGTTCGGCCGGCCACGTGAATTGTTTATCCGAATTGGTAGAAGAAAACGGTGGATTAATTCATATGGACAAATTACCTATCGGTGACCAGACTTTGTCTGCCAAAGAAATTATCGCCAACGAATCTCAGGAACGTATGGGATTGCTGATTGACGAATCGGCTATTGAACATGTACAAAAAATTGCTGATCGCGAACGTGCGCCGATGTATACCGTAGGTGAAACAACCGGAGACGCCCGCTTTGCTTTCGAACAGGCCGATGGGGTACGTCCGTTCGATCTGGCAGTAGATCAAATGTTCGGTTCTTCTCCGAAGACCTACATGGTTGACAAGACTGTAGAACGCCATTATGAAAATGTTTCATACGAAACTTCCAAATTAAATGAATATATCCACCGCGTACTTCAGCTGGAAGCTGTTGCTTGCAAAGATTGGTTAACCAATAAAGTAGACCGTTCCGTAACCGGTAAAATCGCCCGCCAGCAATGTCAAGGTGAAATCCAGCTGCCTCTGAGCGATTGTGGTGTAGTAACCCTCGACTATCGTGGCGAAAAAGGTATAGCAACTTCTCTAGGCCATGCTCCCCAAGCCGCCTTAGCCAATCCGGCCGCAGGCTCTGTTTTGTCGGTAGCCGAAGCACTGACTAATATCGTATGGGCCCCGATGGCAGAAGGATTGGACAGCGTTTCCTTATCTGCCAACTGGATGTGGCCATGTCGCGCACAGGAAGGTGAAGACGCCCGCCTGTACACTGCCGTAAAAGCCCTTTCCGATTTCTGCTGCTCATTGCAAATCAATGTACCGACCGGAAAAGATTCTTTATCTATGACCCAGAAATATCCTAACGGTGAGAAGATCATTAGTCCGGGAACTGTCATCGTTTCAGCCGGTGGCGAAGTCTCGGATGTGAAGAAAGTGGTTTCTCCTGTATTGGTAAATGATGAAAAGAGCACTATCTACCATATTGATTTCAGTTTTGACAAGTTACGTCTGGGAGGTTCTGCTTTTGCACAATCATTGAATAAAATAGGTGACGATGTACCGACTGTACAAAATCCTGAATATTTTCGTGACGCATTCCTGGCAGTACAAGAATTAGTAAATAAAGGTCTGATTATGGCCGGTCACGATATTTCTGCCGGTGGTCTTATTACCACACTGCTTGAAATGTGCTTCTCGAATATGGAAGGTGGTATGGAAATCAGCCTGAACAAGATTAAGGAGGATGACATCATCAAGATATTGTTCGCCGAAAATCCGGGTATTGTTATCCAGGTAAAAAATAAGCACAAAGAAGAAGTAAAAAAGATCTTGGAAGACGCAGGCATAGGCTACGTAAAATTAGGTAAACCGACTGAAGAACGGCATATCCTGGTAGAAAAGGGAGATGCAACTTACCAGTTCGGCATAGACTATCTGCGCGATGTATGGTATTCTACCTCTTACTTGCTAGACTGCAAGCAGAGCATGAACGGCTGTGCCAAAAAACGTTTCGAGAACTACAAGAAACAACCTTTGGAATTTGTATTCGACAAATCATTCACCGGCAAACTTTCACAATTCGGCCTTAACCCCGACCGTCGTACTCCGACAGGTATCAAAGCGGCTATTATCCGTGAAAAAGGAACCAATGGCGAACGCGAAATGGCCTATATGCTCTATTTGGCAGGATTTGATGTGAAAGATGTAACAATGACTGATTTGGTTAGCGGACGTGAAACATTGGAGGACATCAATTTCATCGTATTTTGCGGTGGGTTCTCTAATTCGGACGTTTTAGGCTCTGCTAAAGGATGGGCCGGAGCTTTCTTGTTCAATCCCAAAGCCAAAGCTGCATTGGATAACTTCTATGCACGCAAAGATACATTGTCATTGGGCGTATGTAACGGCTGCCAGCTGATGATAGAATTAAACCTGATTAACCCCGACTTCACCCAAAAAGCGAAAATGCTGCACAATGATTCACATAAATTCGAATCCAAGTTTGTAGGTGTTACCGTTCCTATGAATAGAAGCGTCATGTTCGGTTCGTTAAGCGGAAGTAAGCTTGGTATCTGGGTAGCCCATGGAGAAGGTAAATTCTCATTGCCATATGATGAAGATCAATACAATGTTGTATTGAAATACTCATACGATGAGTATCCTGGCAATCCAAACGGTTCGGATTACAGCGTAGCCGGTCTGGCCAGTCCTGACGGCCGCCATTTGGCCATGATGCCTCATTTGGAACGCTCTTGTTTCCCATGGCAAAATGCTTATTATCCGGCTGATAGAATAAAGAACGATCAGATTACTCCATGGATGGAAGCATTTGTCAATGCTAGAAAATGGGTTGAAATGAACAAAAAATAAAAACGATTTGTTATATTTACTAAAAAAGCGGTGAGTCGGACTGATTACCGCTTTTTTTGTATATAACAGATTTTGATATGTTAAGGGAAATTACGAACTTTGTAAGGATTTTGCCTCCTAATAATATGAGAAGAATTCTTTTACTTATATGCCTTTTTGTTATTTTGGTAACACCTGCCGTTGCTCAACTATACCAGTATCTGGATACTCAGAATGGTTTGAGCAGCCGTAGAGTTCTATCTATACGAAAAGATAAAAAAGGCTATATGTGGTTTCTCACTCACGAAGGAATAGACAGGTATAACGGAAAACAATACACACACTATAGCTTAACAGCCAATGGAAAACTACTGAACTTTTTTCCCAACTTGAACACTTTGCAGATAGATACGGCAGGAGTGGTTTGGGAGATAGGAAAAACCGGTCATCTATTCAAATACAATTCTCTACAAGACAAATTTGAACTAGTTTGCGATTTTGCCAGTAAGGACAAAAGCAACAGCGGGCTGCCACTCACCGCTTCATTTCTTGACTCCAAAGACAATAATATATTGCTTTGCACCAAAAACAAACAATATCTTTTCGACATAGATACCCATGAACTTATTCAACTGGAAAGTCCTATCAAGGAAGAAATCACATATATTGCGAAATCTACGAACAATCAATATTTTCTAGCCTCCAGCCACAAGATTTACTGTGCAAGACTGAATCATGGGCGATTAGAAGTAATCAAGCATCCGGAACTGGATAATTTCCATATAGTAAACTACATCTATTTTCATCCGGAAACCCAAATGTTAGTAATAGGTACCTTATTGGATGGTATTTATCTATACAATATCCATAGCCGCCAACTGATTGATGTACACAACGGACTACAAGACATTAATGTCAACTCTATCATAGCAAGTAAAGAAAATGAAAACGAGGTGTTAATAGCAACTAACGGCGCAGGCGTATATAAATTAAACTTGGGCACTTACGAATTGACAAATTTTCTAAATGCCGACCACAACCATTCCAACAAAATGAACGGTAATATCATTAATGATATCTATATTGATGATGATCAAAAATTATGGATGGCAGTCTATCCTATAGGCATCACTGTATATTCCGAGAAATATCCCGGATATCAATGGATACAGCACTCTTATGACAACCCTAACTCACTGATAGATAATCAAGTGAATTATATATTGGAAGATTCTGAAGGAGACATTTGGTATGCAACCAATAATGGCGTATGTTGCTACAGTCCTTCTACCAAACAATGGACGAATTTATTATCAACTTATCAGCATGACACGCCTAATCAGAATCATGTATTTATCTCTATATGTGAATCCCGACCGGGAGTTATTTTAGTAGGTGGATATATGTCGGGAATGTACAAAATAGATAAGAAAAACATGACCACACAATATTTTATTCCCCAAACATTGAATGATGACACCGTAAAACCGGATAAATATATTCGTTGTATTTATAAGGATTGGGATAATCTGATTTGGGCCGGAGGATATTACAACTTGAAAAGTTACGATCTGGATACAAAGGAAATGCATTGTTACAATATGGACTTCCCTATCACCTATATCACCAATAAGGACGCCCATAATTTATGGATAGGAACTATCAATGGATTGTATCAGTTCAATAAGGTCAATCAAGAGCTCAAAGCGGTGAATCTAGACTCCGAGCTAGGCTGTATAAATACTATTTATCAAAGTAAAAAGAACATCACTTTTATTGGTACACATGGTTCCGGTATGTGGATTTACAATAATTATACAGAAAAAGTAACTAATTACCATATCAATAATTCAGCTCTGATATCTAATAATATTCATTGCATACTGCCTGCTCTGGAAGACGATTTAATCATTAGTACAGAAAAAGGGTTGACCCGTTTCAAAACAAAAGAAAAAATATTCTCTAACTGGACAAAAGAACAAGGCTTGATGTCTACCAGCTTTAACCAAGCTGCCGGAGTACATACACGCGATAAAAAATTTATCTTCGGATGTGGAGACGGAGCCATTGAACTGGCAGATACTGTCACGCTGCCTCATCAATTTAAATCCAAAATGGTATTTGACAATTTCCGACTGCTCTACCAGAAAGTAATGCCTGGTGAAAAAGGTTCCCCCTTAAAAGAAGAAATTGATGATACCCGGCACATCATACTGAATTACGACCAGAATATTTTTTCACTGGATGTGTCTTCCATTAATTATGATAATCCCTCCAACATAGTCTATTCTTGGAAACTGGAAGGATTTTATGATGAATGGACTTCACTCACGAATGATAACCGCATACGTTACACTAACATCAGTCCCGGTAAATATAAATTAAGAGTGAGAGCCATCCTGATGGATGACCACCATTTGTTAGAAGAACGTTCACTTTTCATTACCATAACCCCACCTTGGTGGGCTACTTTTTGGGCAGGAATTCTTTATCTGATCATTTTTATACTGGTCGGAGTAATTGTTTTGCGTTATTTGTGGCTTAGGAAAGACAGAAACAATTCAAAAGAAAAAATCCGGTTCTTTATCAACACGGCACATGATATACGTACACCGCTGACTTTGATAAAAGCTCCTTTGGGAGAGATCCTTAAAAACGAAAACCTATCCGAACAGGGAAGAATCAATATCAACCTAGCTATACAAAATACGGACAACCTGTCTGAGTTAGCCAGTAATCTGATTAATTTTGAAAAAGAGGAACTATATACCTCCACTGTATATGTATCCCGATACGAATTGAACAATTATATCAAAAACTATTTGGAACAGTTCAATTTATATGCTCGCAAAAGACAGATAAATATAATATTTGAAACTAATTTTGAAAGCCAGGAAGTATGGCTGGACAGAAATAAGATGGATTCCATCATCCGTAACCTGATGACAAATGCCTTGAAATATACCTGTCAAGGGGGCAATGTCACTGTACAAACTCAGAAAAATAAAAGTCATTGGTTCATCACTATTACAGATACAGGAATCGGAATCCCTGCCAATGAACAAAAGAAAATGTTCAAAAGCCTCTTCAGAGGAAATAATGCCATCAATCTGCAAATCACAGGAAGCGGCATCGGTATGCTGCTTACCTACAAACTGATCAAAAGCCATGCCGGCAAAATATCAATGAGCAGTATAGAAAATGTAGGAACTACCTTCAAACTGGCATTCCCTATCAAAAGCCGGAAATACAACTACCGTATATTCAAAAAAGCTGATGTAATTGATCCTCTGCCTGTTATCGAAGGCAATCCGGAAGAACTGGTGAAAGAGATCAAAAACAAGCCAGCCAAAACACATGCCGCTTCCATTCTGATAGTGGAAGATAATATGGAATTGCGTACTTTCCTGTTGCATACGCTATCGGAAGACTATAATGTTTCTGATGTAGGAAATGGGCAAGAAGCACTGGATTTTATCAAGGAACGACAACCGGATCTGATATTGTCGGATGTAATGATGCCTATCATGAATGGAGACAAAATGTGCAATATATTGAAAAATAATATTGAAACCAGTCATATACCTATCATATTGCTGACCGCATTGAACGATAAAGAAAGTATCATCAAGGGTTTACAGACCAAAGCCGATAAATATATAGTCAAACCATTTGACATGGAAGTACTGAAAGCAAATATAGCCAATGTTCTGGCGAACAGGGAAATCATGAAAAAGCGTTTCTCACAATTCAAATTCAATGCAGACGAGGTTTCAGATGATCCGACGATCAGTTTGGAACAAGAATTTCTTTTAAAAGCCACCAACATCATAAAAAGTAGTATAAACAAAGAAATGAACGTAGAAAACCTATGTGATGCAATGAATATGAGCCGGAGTAGTTTATACAATAAAATAAAGGCTTTAACCAATGATTCGCCCAGTGATTTTATACGTAAAGTACGTATGAACGAGGCTAGCATTTTATTAAAAAGCAAACGTTATACTGTATCCGAAGTTTCGGATATGATGGGATTCAGTGATCCCAAATATTTTACGGATACATTTAAGAAATACTACAGAGTTCCACCAAGCACTTATATGAAACAAAATTAAAAAAATGAATTTCTATTTACAATCATTTCTTATCTTCTTAAAGATAGGACTATTTACCATTGGCGGAGGATATGCCATGGTTCCCCTAATTCAAGATGAAATAGTGGACAAACGAAAATGGATTGACAAAGAGGATTTTATTGATTTATTAGCCCTCGCTCAGTCTGTACCTGGAATATTTGCTGTAAATATTGCCATATTTATCGGATATAAATTGCGTAATTTCCGTGGAGCATTGGCAATGGCTTTAGGCACAATACTCCCCTCTTTCTTTATTATGTTGGCAATTGCCTTATTCTTTCAACAGTTCAAACAATACCAAATTGTAGAGAATATATTCAAGGGAATCCGTCCGGCAGTAGTAGCCCTTATTGCAGCTCCAACTTTCTCCATGGCAAAATCGGCCAAGATAAACCGTTACACTATCTGGATACCAATAGTATCCGCATTACTTATCTGGGTATTGGACGTATCCCCTGTCTACATTATCATAATAGCGGGCGTGGGGGGTTTTATATATGGCAAGTACAAACATAAATATTCATCCAAATGATTTTTCTATATTTATTCTATACATTCTGTAAAATAGGTCTCTTCGGTTTCGGAGGAGGCTATGCCATGTTGTCCATGATACAAGGAGAAGTAGTAACAAGATATAATTGGGTCAGTGCCAGCGAATTTACAGATATCATCGCTATCAGCCAGATGACACCAGGCCCCATTGGTATCAACTCTGCTACTTATGTGGGATATACTGCAGTATTGAATGCAGGCTACAATGAAAACTGGGCCATATTCGGTTCTTGTATAGCTACTTTTGCTGTAGTTTTTCCATCATTCATATTAATGGTAATCATCAGCCGGTTCTTCTTGAAATACCAAAAGCATCCGGTTGTAGAAGCCGTATTCAAAGGGTTGCGTCCGGCAGTGGTAGGTCTGCTGGCAGCGGCTGCACTCGTCTTGATGAATGCTGAAAACTTCAGTAGCTATCAAATAGATTTGTATCAATTTATCATCAGTATAATTATTTTTCTAGTAACCTTTATAGGTACACGGAAATACAAAATTAATCCTATATTAATGATTATACTTTGCGGAGTGGCAGGATTCCTGCTTTACTAAAAATAGGAAGATTATGGGAAATCATCAAAAAAAACAAATAAGCCTACTGATCTGTTTATATATCAGTATAATATTGCCACTATATGCCAATGATTTCCTGTTTACTTCCATCAATACTTCACACGGATTAAGCGACAACCAGATAAGATATATCCTACAACTACCTGACGGAAGAATGGTGTTTACTACTAATGGCAACATCAATTTATATGATGGTATACATTTCAGTTATCTGCATCGGACGGATAAAAATGTATATCCTTTAAAACAATATGACGGGTTCTACCGCATTTATCAAAGTGGAGACTCCCTACTTTGGGTGAAAGACTATCACAAACTAATGGGAATCAATCTCTACAAAGAGGAATATATCCGAGATTTAGAATCTTATTTCCAAAATAAAAATATACCGGAACCGATAGAAAATCTTTTTGCCGACTGTGCAGGACACATTTGGATACTGACAGACCATAAATTACAAGAATTACAAACCGGAATCCATATAACTTTATCCCCCAATGATACCCGCCAACTACAAGATCTAAATACGGAGAATGATTCACTTTACCTGTTCTATAATACGGGAGAAGTAGATTGTTATGACATGACAAGCAGAAAACGACTATACAGTGCTGCTGCCTATGCGGAAACCGAGCAACAATACTTTGCCCGAACCTCCTTGGTTGTCAAAGCTCCAAACAGCTTTTACCAATTACGCAACGGATATAAAGGTGGTTTGTTCTGTTTCAACACATGCCAACGGACATGGAAAAAGATACTTGAAGAAAACTATGCACTTAATACTTTAATCATCACCCCCGACAATCAAAAAGCGTATATAACCTGTGTACATGGTTTTTGGATACTGGATCTTACTAAGGAAAAACTGCAATATATTCCTATTTTGGAAACTAAAAACGGACAACGACTCTCAACAGAAATCAGCACTATATTCCAAGACCGACAAGGAGGATTATGGATTGGAACTCTCAACCGAGGATTACTATATTACCATCCGTCCATGCATAAACTTACCCAAATAAACCGTAACAATTTTCCAGTTGCTCCTGAAAAAGATATTGCAGTAGAAAGTTTTGCCGAAGACAATAAAGGAATGATCTATCTGAAAGAACATACTCATATTTACCGCTTGTCCACTGAAAAAGATGGAACACGCACCCTTATCTCCGAACATAATTCATCTATCCCTGCCGAAGTAAAAAAGAAATTCAACAGAGGAACAGAAACTGCCTTTTTCAAGGGAAAAACATATACGGCCCTATGTACTGACACACGAGGCTGGACTTGGGCAGGGACAGCAGATGGTCTGGAACTTTTTATACCGGACGAGCAAACCCCACGCATTTTTTATCGTGAAAATGGATTAAGTAATAACTTTGTACAAGGCATTATTGAAGATGATCACAATGATATCTGGGTAACTACAAGCAATGGAATCTCACGTATCCACATCAATCAGAAAAATAAAGAACCATACTTCACCAATTTCAATCAACAGGATGGCGCATTAGAAGGGGAATATCTAACAAAGGCTGTTTTCAAAGCATCGGACGGTACACTTTACTTCGGTGGCATAGACGGATTCAATATCTTCAATCCTGATAATGAATCAATCACTCCGGAACTCCCCTATTCCCCAGTGTTCACTTGTTTGCGGCTATACGGCAAAAAGATAAAACTTCCCCAAGCCAGCCCTTATACAAAAGAAATAGAACTGGGCTACAATCAGAATTTCCTCACTTTCGAATTCTCTGCTTTGAACTATATCAATAGTGAACGCACCTATTATCGTTATCAATTAGAAGGTATTGATAAAAACTGGATGAATGTTTTCACCAGCAAACCAGGCAATACCACAGCAGGTAATGGTATGCTTCAAGCGTCCTATACTAATTTACCTCCCGGAGAATACACATTCAAAGTTATGGCATCCGATACCCCTCTCCAGTGGAATGGAAAAATAACCGTTATAAAACTCACCATCCATGCCCCTTGGTGGAAAACAACCACCGCTTATACTATTTACCTGCTCATTTTACTATTTATTACAGTAGGAAGTATCCGTCTTTACATATGTTGGACCCGAAAAAAAATAGAGCGTCGGCATAAAGAGGAAATTCTACTACTCCGCATCCGCAACCTGATAGAGCAATGCAACAATTACGAAGCCGAACAAAAAGCACGTCTGGAAAAGAACGGCACAGCAACCTCCACTTGCTTTGAAAACGACAAGCAACCGGATCATCCTAAAACAACCAATACCGAATCCGCTTTTTTAGCACGGGCTATAGAACAGGTAGAAAAGAATATGCATGTCATCGGTTATTCAGTAGAACAGCTAAGTCGAGACCTTTGCATGGAAAGAACAGGACTTTATCGCAAACTAGTAAATTTATTAGATCAGTCTCCCAGCCTTTTCATCCGTAACATCCGTTTACAACGAGCTGCGCAACTACTTACTGAAAACGAACTCAGTATTGCAGAAATAGCAGAACGCACAGGCTTCAGCAGTTCCAGCTATCTAAGTAAGTGCTTCCAAGAAATGTATGGATGCCGCCCCTCCGAATACGCCAGAAAAACAAAGAAATCAACCTGATTATTATTGGATTCAACCTCATTGTTGCCTATTTAAAGCTTTTCGCCTTACCTTTGTAACAGTACAAAACACTAAAATACTATGAATATGAATTTTATTAAAAAAATGACTCTAACCCTAATTGGAACAACTATCATTGCAACAAATGGCATCGCACAGAGTGTACAACACACCACACAAGGAATAACGTATACTACACAAGAAATAGATGTCAAAGTAGAATTTTACTCTCCCACCATTGTCCGTATTTATAAAACCCCCATTAAGAAACCTTATAAAAAAGAAAGTCTGGTCATTATCAAAACACCGGAAACCACCTCTGTAACTTTCGGTGAGAAAGGGAAAAATGTAACACTCAGCAGCAATGTTATACAAGTAGAAGTAAATCCTGAAACCGGAGGTATCCGTTTTTCCGACAAAGAAGGAAAATTATTACTGACTGATAAAGATTATGGTACCCAATTCACCCCCTTCGATGACGCCGGCGTTCCATCATATAATGTTCGTCAAGCTTTCTTACTGGACAAAGATGAAGTGATTTACGGACTAGGACAGCAACAAACAGGAAAAGTGAACCAACGGAATCAGAAACTATTTCTCCGTAACCAAAACATGAGCATTTGCATTCCGTTTATTCATTCAATAAAAGGATATGCCCTTTATTGGGACAATTACTCCCCCACCACTTTTGTAGACAATCCACAAGAAATGTCTTTTGACTCGGAAGTAGGTGATTGTGCAGATTATTATTTCATTTACGGCGGCAATGCAGATAAAGTAATAGCCAATGTACGCGAACTGACTGGACAGGCTCCTCTCTATCCGCTTTGGGCACTAGGATTCTGGCAATGTCGCGAACGTTATAAAAGCCCGGATGAATTATGCGAAGTTGTAGATAAGTACCGTAAACTGAAAGTCCCTCTGGATGGCATTATACAGGATTGGCAATATTGGGGATGCGACTCTAACTGGAATGCCATGAAGTTCCAAAATCCCCGTTACATCAACAAAATGGGCGATAAAGAATATATGAAATATCTTCCAAACGGAGAAGATAAAAGCGCACGTTACGGTACTCCAAGAATCAAAACTCCCAAAGAAATGATTGACTATGTGCACAAACAAAATGCACATATCATGATCTCCGTATGGGCTTCTTTCGGCCCTTGGACTGAAATGTATCAAAAAATGGACAGTCTGAAAGCACTTCTTCAATTTGATACTTGGCCCAACAATGCCGGAGTCAGGCCATACGACCCTTATAATCCTGTTGCACGTGATCTCTATTGGTCAGAGATGAAAAAGAACATATTCGATCTGGGCATGGACGGTTGGTGGCTGGACTCTACTGAACCCGATCACATGAATCTGAAGGACCAGGATTTTAATACTCTCACCTATTTGGGAACTTTCCGCAGAGTACATAATGCTTTCCCGTTAATGTCCAATAAAGGAGTATATGAACATCAACGAGCTACTACTTCGGACAAACGAGTATTCCTACTCACTCGTTCTTCTTTCCTAGGACAGCAACGCTATGCTTCTCATTCGTGGAGCGGAGATGTAGTTTCTACCTGGGAAGTCATGCGCAAACAATTAGCAGCCGGATTGAATTACTCATTATGCGGCATTCCCTATTGGAATACAGATTTGGGAGGATTCTTTGCCTGGAAATACAATAATAATGTAAACAACATAGCTTATCACGAGTTACATGTCCGCTGGTATCAATGGGGAGTGTTTCAACCCATTATGCGCTCACACAATTCTAGTCCGGTAGCAGTCGAAATATACCAATTCGGCCAAAAAGGCGACTGGGCCTATGATGCATTAGAAAAATATACTCACCTGCGTTATCGTCTGCTACCTTATCTTTATAGCACTTCCTGGGAGGTAACCAGCAAAGCAGGCAGCTTTATCCGCCCATTAATGATGGATTTCCCGAAAGATCCCAAAGTACTTAATATGGATACCGAATATATGTTCGGACATAATTTCCTAGTACGTCCCGTTACAGACTCGCTTTATACATGGCAAGACAAAAATCAGAACGGTTACTTAAAAGATTTAAAAAAGATTGGAAATACAGAGGTATATTTACCTAAAGGAGCAAACTGGACAGACTTTTGGACCGGGCAAACTTTGGAAGGCGGGCAAACGATCCAACGGGAAGTACCCATTGATATTATGCCTATTTATGTACGTGCGGGATCTATCCTTCCTTGGGGACCAGCAGTGCAATACTCTACAGAAAAGAAGTGGGATAATCTGACGATTCGCATCTATCCGGGTGCTGATGCGGAATTTACCCTTTATGAAGATGAATTTGATAATTATAATTATGAAAAAGGTGCTTACACAACCATCCTAATGAAATGGGATGACAAAGAGCGCACACTGACTATTAACGAGCGAAAAGGCAACTACAAAGGTATGCTGAAAAACCGCAAATTCAACATCATACTTGTTGAACCGGGGAAAGGATGTGGAGATGAGGATAGCCCCACCTTTGACCAATCTATTTCCTATAAAGGGAAACAAGTCAATGTGAAATTATAAATACATTCCCCGTTGGTAAAGCTTCTTAAGTTTCATAACACAATCTGAAAAAAATCAATTTTGCCAACGGGACTTTATATATGACGGAAATAAATTCAAGAGATCAATAGAATTTATATCACTACTTGATATATTTATTGCAGATACTTTTTATCACTGATTAGAGAAAGCCATAAGATGGATGCAGATGTTATAACCTTTTTTCATTGATCTCAACATAAACAATATCGTACTCGGAAGATATGGCAGCATACAAATCAACTGCCACTACCCTAGAATTCTTTATTCATCGATATTACATGAATAAATACCCAGGCAGTGGCAGTAGAAATAAAATCTAAAAGAAACACTCCCGCTTCTTACAGTTTCACTTTCTTTTTAGTACCTTTCGACTCATTGTGCAAACGATCCAACGCTGTCACCACATACTGGTACTTCGTTTTTCCATCGTTATAAGGTAATGGATAAAAATGATCACGGGTAATGGCTACAATATGGGAAGCATCATCCAAATTGACTTTTTCTTTTTTATCAAAGCGATAAACCACATACTGTACAGCTTTGTCCATCTCGTCCTTTGCCTTCGGAGCTGTCCAAAAGAGTACTGGACCTTCATACGTCCATACCATCTTTACCTTCTTTACTTTACCTGGAGCCTTATCGTCCATAAAAGGAGATTCAGGAATCAAAGCCGGATAACGATGATACTCCTTCTCCAACATAGTGCGGTAATTACCGGCGTTATCCACCACTGCTGCAACATACCATTGACAACTTCCCTGCACGGTAGGAAGCGACCGTTGCAACTTCATTTTGGCAGGCATCTGGTTTTGTAATGGATTACGGGCATCCGCCTTGTTCACCGTACGCATCACATCCTGACCGATAAATAACGGACGCGAAGCGGCATGTTTTGCCCACCAATGTATCAAGTTGTCATAATCGGCAGCAGGATGACCTATTTCCCAATAAATCTGAGGAATATTATAATCTACCCAACCATTATTAATCCACATCAGCACATCTGCATATAAATCATCATAATTCTGAAGACCACGTGTATCACTTCCATTCGGATCATTTTTCTTGTTACGATAGATACCAAAAGGAGAAACACCGAACTTCACCCACGGCTTACACTCGCGCACTGTCTCATGGATTTCCTTTATCAGCACATTCACGTTGTCACGGCGCCAATCGGCTTTATTACTGTATCCGCGACCATATTGCGCAAAACTGACATGATCAGGAAAATCCTCGCCCGGGTTGGGATAAGGATAAAAATAATCATCCATATGAATGGCATCCACATCATAACGAGTAACAATATCGCGCACAATCTTACAAATATATTTTCGGTTTTCGGGCAAAGCCGGATCAAAATAAAGCTGACCAGCATAATTCACGAAACGTTCCGGATTCTTATTATACGGATGAATGGGTGATAAGGCAGTAGTTCCCTTTGTCTTGGCACGGTAAGGGTTAATCCAGGCATGGAACTCCATTCCACGCTTATGGCATTCATCAATCATGAACTGCATCGGGTCCCAATAAGGTGAAGGCACTCTACCCTGCACTCCCGTAAGAAAGCGGCTCCACGGCTCATAAGAAGATTTATACAAGGCATCGGCTTCTGCACGTACCTGAAAAATTATCGCATTAATGCCTGCGCCTTGCAGACTGTTTAGTTGATTTATTAATAGCTGCTGCATCTTCTCTGCCGGCATCCCTTGGAACTGTCCATTCACACACTGAATCCATGCACCGCGGAACTCACGTTTAGGATAACGTGTCTGAGCACTGACAACAGAAGTAAAAAGTAGTGCTATCAATAAAAGAAGAATAGTTTTTGCTCTCATTTTGTTATTCTTGTTTAATACGCTTGCAAAGATAAGAAAACTTATAATTATCTTTGCATATTAAACCAAATTCAATAAAGAATGTCAGAAAGTAACTATATATCCATAAAAGGAGCAAAGGTAAACAACCTCAAAAACATCGATGTCAACATACCACGCAATAAGCTGGTCGTTATCACGGGCCTATCCGGTTCCGGAAAATCATCATTGGCTTTTGATACATTATACGCTGAAGGTCAGCGACGCTATGTAGAAAGCCTGTCATCATACGCCCGCCAATTTCTGGGCCGTATGAGCAAACCTGAGTGTGATTTCATTAAAGGTATACCACCCGCTATCGCCATAGAGCAAAAAGTGAACAGCCGCAATCCACGTTCCACCGTGGGGACTTCCACCGAAATATATGAGTATCTGCGACTACTCTATGCACGCGTGGGGAAGACTTATTCTCCCATTAGCGGGCAACTGGTGAAAAAGCATAATATTGAAGATATTGTAAGCTGTATGCTCTCCTTTCCTAAAGGAACAAAATACACGGTTCTCACTCCTATGATGCCCCGTGAAGGCCGTACACTGCGTCAACAGCTAGAAATGGACTTTAAACAAGGATTCACCCGTGTAGAGGTTAACCGTGAAATAGTTCGTATAGAAGATTTTCTGCAACAAACAGCTGCCGAAGATAAAAGACAAAACATCTATCTGCTGGTAGATCGCATGACAGCCGATGATAGCAAAGACAGTATCAGCCGCCTCACCGATTCTGCCGAAACAGCCATGTACGAGGGAGACGGAAATTGCCTCCTCCGCTTCTACTCTGCTGACGGAAGTACGCAGCTATTCTCTTTCAGCACTAAATTCGAAGCCGACGGAATTAAATTCGAAGAACCGAATGACCAAATGTTTTCATTCAATTCCCCTCTCGGAGCTTGTCCCGAATGCGAAGGCTTCGGTAAAGTGATAGGTATAGATGAACATCTGGTGATTCCAAACCGTGCTCTGAGTGTATATGACGGAGCTGTCCTCTGCTGGCGCGGAGAAAAGATGGGGGAATGGTTACAAGAATTCATTCATGAAGCTCCCGCCCACGATTTTCCCATCTTTGCCCCTTATTATGAACTGACACAGGAACAAAAAGATTATTTATGGCATGGCCCTAGAAATAAGGCCTGTATAGATTCTTTCTTCAGAATGCTGGAAGAAAATCAATATAAAATACAATATCGTGTGATGCTGGCACGATACCGGGGAAAAACTATTTGTCCTGTCTGCCATGGAACACGCTTGAAAAAAGAAGCCGGTTATGTAAAAGTAGGTGGAAAATCCATTTCTCAACTGGTTGACTTACCTATTCATGACTTAAAAGAATTCTTCCGCACTCTAGAACTAGATGCACATGATACAGCCATCGCCAAACGGATCTTAACGGAAATTACCAACCGCATCAACTTCCTCATGGATGTAGGTTTGGGATATCTTACACTGAACCGTCTCAGCAACTCACTCTCCGGCGGCGAAAGTCAGCGCATCAATCTGGCCACCTCATTAGGCAGCAGCTTGGTAGGCTCACTCTATATTCTAGACGAACCCAGTATCGGATTACACAGCCGTGACACTGACCGGCTGATAAAAGTACTTCGTCAGTTACAGGAACTGGGAAACACCGTAGTAGTGGTAGAACATGATGAAGAAATAATCCGTGCTGCCGATTATATCATTGATATCGGTCCTCAAGCAGGACGTTTAGGAGGACAGATAGTATATCAAGGCAGCATGAACGATCTTCAAAGAAACAGTAATAGTTATACGGTACGCTATTTGTTGGGAGAAGAAAACATAGAGATCCCCCGATGCCATCGTCCGTGGAACAATTATATAGAAATAAAAGGTGCACGTGAAAACAACCTTAAAGGCATTGACGTAAAATTTCCACTGAATGTAATGACGGTAGTTACGGGGGTCAGCGGTTCGGGAAAGAGTACGTTGGTACGTGATGTCTTTTACAAGGCATTGAAACGCGAATATAGTGAAGCTAGCGAACGGCCGGGTGAGTTCATCTCTTTGGAAGGGGATGTACAGCTAGTGAAAGATATTGAATTTGTAGACCAGAATCCTATCGGAAAATCATCACGCAGCAATCCGGTGACCTATGTAAAAGCATACGACGAAATACGCAAACTCTTTGCCGAACAGCCTCTTGCCAAACAAATGGGATATACTGCCGGATATTTCTCATTCAATACCGAAGGCGGTCGTTGTGAGGAATGTAAAGGTGACGGTACGGTAACCGTTGAAATGCAATTTATGGCAGATTTGGTATTAGAATGTGAATCTTGTCATGGAAAACGTTTCAAGAGCGACACACTGGAAGTAAAATTTCAAGATAAGAACATCTATGATATTCTGGAAATGACAGTGAATCAAGCTATCGAATTCTTCACCGAATACAATCAAAAAAAGATAGTGAAAAAACTAACCCCATTACAAGAAGTGGGATTGGGATATATAAAGTTGGGACAAGCCTCCTCCACTCTTTCCGGTGGCGAGAATCAACGCGTAAAACTAGCCTATTTTCTGAGCATAGAGAAAGCACAACCCACTATTTTTGTATTCGATGAACCAACCACAGGTCTGCATTTTCATGATATCAAGAAACTGCTGGAAGCATTTGAAGCCTTAATCAGCCGCGGACATACCATTATCATTATCGAGCATAATATGGATGTGATAAAATGTGCCGACCATGTGATTGACCTAGGGCCCGAAGGAGGAAATATGGGAGGAAATCTGGTAGTTGCGGGCACTCCGGAAGAGGTTGCAGCATGTGCGGCATCTTATACGGGACAGTTTTTGAAGGAAAAACTGGCGATGGATTCTCCTGATTGATTTTTTATTCACCGCTGATTGTCCAAACTGACACAAATTATTAAATATGATTATACGCAATATACCACTAGATGATAAATGGGAATTTAAAAGTGATTTATTCCGTTCTGTAAATTTAGCATTTTGTGGTATGATTGCAGAATCATTTTACTAAAAATCTGTTTTAATGTTTTCCGCATTGCCAATCTAAATCTAAACGAAAATATGAGTAAATTTAGAATTGAATTAATAACCTTATAAATCAACAGAATATGAAAAAACTTTTTTTACTACTCTTGCTGTTCCCTTTCCTATTGGGATGTTCACAAAAAGAGAAAGAATTCACCGTTCTTCAATGGAACATTTGGCAAGAAGGAACTGTAATTCCCGGTGGTTACAACGCTATTGTGAATGAAATAGCCCGTCTTCGTCCGGACTTCGTCACATTGAGCGAAGTACGTAATTACGAAAACACCAATTTCACTGCCCGCCTAGTGCAATCATTAAAGGAAAAAGGAGAAACCTATTATTCCTTCTATACCTATGATACAGGTCTGTTAAGCCGATACCCCATCACTGATTCATTAACCGTTTTCCCCGAAAAGAATGACCACGGCAGTATCTATCGCCTTACAGCCGATATGAACGGACAGAAAATAGCAGTCTACACCGCTCATCTTGATTATTTGGATGACGCCTATTATAATGTACGCGGATATGATGGTTCTACTTGGGAAGAAATCCCTATCCCCACTACCGTAGAAGAAGTATTAAAGAGAAATGTAGCCTCACAACGCGATGACGCCATCAGACTATTCATTGAACAGGCAAAAAAAGATCGTGCAGCCGGCTACACCATCATTTTAGGAGGAGATTTTAATGAACCTTCACATCAAGATTGGACTGAAGAGACCAAAGACCTGTATGACCATCATGGCTTTGTAATCCCCTGGACAGTTCCTGTCCTGTTAGACGAAGCCGGATTGAAAGACGCCTATCGAGAATTCTATCCAGATGTATTAAACTATCCCGGCTTCACTTATCCTTCGGATAATCCGGCAAAGCCCGCCGACAAAATAACCTGGGCTCCCAAAGCAGATGAACGCGACCGTATAGATTACATTTGGTATTATCCCGAAAAGGGGTTGAAAGTGAAAGACGCCGCCATTTTCGGTCCGAAAAATTCTATAGTCCGTGCACAGCGTGTTCAGGAAACATCTAAAGACAAGTTTATAGAACCATTGGGCGTATGGCCTACAGACCATAAAGGAGTACTGGTTACTTTCCAATATCCCGCCAAATAATATCGTTTTTCCCAATATTTCTGTTATCTTTGTCCAATAACCTAATTTATTATCCTATGACCAAATGTACACATAAACAGTTAATGACCGCCTGTATGTTAGCAGGCACATTGATGTTGGGAGCATGTACCGGTACTCCCCCTGTAACAAAAGAGGTATCCATTGTACCCATAACCAACCATCTGGAGGAAACAAACGGTGCTTTTGTATTGAAAAGTAATACCTCCATCGGTGTTATTGACGCCGAACTAATTCCCGCAGCCGAGTATTTAGCCGATATGCTTTCCAGAGCCACAGGCTACGACCTTAAAGTCAAAGAAGGCGAAGGAACCATCACCCTTGCCTTGGGTGATGTTCAAGGAAAAGAAGGAGCTTATACCCTGACAGCCGAGAGCGATAAGGTCAACATTACAGGTAACTCTTACGGAGGTGTCATTGCAGGTATCGAATCACTCAGACAGCTGTTTCCCCCGCAAATAGAATCTAAGGAAATTGTTAAAGGTACAGACTGGGCCATACCGGCCGTTAACATTCAAGATGCCCCCCGCTTTGAATGGAGAGGCATTATGCTGGACGTATCCCGCCATTTCTACACAATAGGTGAGGTGAAAGAATTACTGGATGTCATGGCCCTTTACAAGATGAATAAATTCCACTGGCATCTTACCGACGACCAAGGATGGCGTATTGAAATCAAGAAATATCCTTTACTGACGGAAAAAGGAGCATGGCGCAAATTCAATTCTCATGATCGCGAATGCATACGTCAGTCAAAGACTAATAACAACCCGGATATGGCAATTCCTGAAGACAAGATACGCATCGTAGAAGGTGACACCTTATATGGAGGCTACTACACTCAGGAAGATATCAAGGATGTCATAGCATACGCCAAAATACGAGGCATAGATATTATTCCCGAAATTGATATGCCGGGACACATGCTGGCAGCTGTAAGTAACTATGAAGGTGTTTCCTGTTTTAACGAAACCGGTTGGGGAAGCGTCTTCTCCTCACCTGTTTGTCCGGGGAAAGACTCCGCATTGGAATTCTGCAAGAATGTTTATACAGAACTGACAGCCCTTTTCCCCTATAAGTATGTACATATAGGAGGTGACGAAGTAGAAAAAACTAATTGGAAAAAATGTCCGGACTGTCAGAAACGTATGCATGACAATAATCTGAAAACTGAAGAAGAACTGCAATCATGGTTCATTCATGACATGGAGAGATTCTTTAACGAGAAAGGCAAAGAAATGATAGGCTGGGATGAAATCATTGAAGGCGGATTGTCTAAAACAGCTACCGTAATGTGGTGGCGCAGCTGGGTAAAAGATGCAGCAACCAAGACAACAGCACAAGGCAACCCTGTCATTTTCACTCCTAACGGACAATTTTATTTGGATTATGCAGAAGATAAGAACTCTATGGCAAGTATTTATAATCTGGATACGACAGACAACCTGACCTCCGAGCAGCAGTCGCTGATTTTAGGAGTGCAGGGAAATATTTGGTGCGAATGGATTCCTTCCAACGCACGTATGCAATATATGGCCATTCCACGTTTGCTGGCTATTGCCGAACTAGGTTGGAGCAAACCGGAGCAAAAAGATTGGAGTGCCTTCCAACAACGCCTGTCTGATCAGTTTGAACGTCTCAATATCATGGGTATCAATTACCGTATACCCGATTTGGAAGGCTTTAATGCCGTCAACGCCTTTATCGGTGAAGGAGCCATCAATGTAACTTGCCTTGACCCCACTGCGGAAATTCACTATACCACTGATGGCAGTACTCCTACTTTACAATCTCCCATATATGAAGGTCCCATCAAAGTGACTGAAACCACAGACTTTACTTTCTGCACCTTCCGCCCTAATGGAAAGAAAGGTGACATAGTCAAGACCCGTTTCATCAAAAGTGAATATACTCCCTCTGTAACTGCCGCTCCTTCCAATCCGGGTTTGAAAGCTACATGGCACGAATTTAAAGGAAATAAATGCAGTGAAATAGAAAAAGCTCCGGTCAATGGTACTTATCCAGTGGAAGATGTTATGATTCCTAAAAAAGTAAAAGGAAATATCGGACTGATTATCAAAGGATATTTCAATGCTCCTCAAGACGATATCTACACTTTTGCACTCCTATCCGATGATGGTAGTACATTAACTATAGACAGTGAACAGATAGTAGACAATGACGGACCTCACGGGCCTAAAGAAATAGTGGGGCAAAAAGCATTGGCAAAAGGATATCATCCAATGGAATTACGTTATTTCGACCAGAACGGAGGACAACTGAAATTAAAAGTAACAGGTAGTGATGGTAAAGAAATTCCGTTCACGCATCTCTATGCGCATTAATCTCACATAAAAAGTTTTTCACCACAGATTATACAGATTTACATAGATTGAATTTCAATGAATTCTCCCATTCAATAATCTGCGTAATCTGTGGTGGAATTAAATCAATCAGAAATAAACCCCGAATCCTATCTTGAATCCTAATTTACTAAATTCTGAAGTATCACTAAAACTCAAGTCATAATATACAGACGGTTCAATAGTCACATTTCTACCCAAGAAAAAAGCATATCCGACTTCCGGTGTCAAACAAACCAGATTCTTTTTAAACCCTACACAAGAAAGGTGTTTATACGCCATTCCTAGTCCTCCATAAATACCGCAACTGGAAAAATAATAACGTCCCTGTGCACCAATACTGGTTTCATCCATTCCATGTTCTACATAATTGCCTTTAAAATTCAGCAACACAGCCACATTATCGGCTACAAATGCGCCGCCGGTTAAAGCAAAACCAAAATTTGTTCCTTCATTCTTGCTATGAGATAGGTCAAGCCCTGTCAATGAAGCATTCACATACCATACATCCTTCTCAAATTGAGCATGTGCACTCAGTGCAGTCATTACCAACAGCATCAAGCTGACTAAAATTTTCTTCATAATGTTGTCGTTTAATAGTTATTTTTTGTTTTCCAAATCACGTTCACGTCTTTCCTCCGCCTTTTCTTTCTTACGAAGGACAATCCATAACAACGCTATAATCATATAGGATAAACCTACTGTGAGATACTTTTCCGTATCACTTATTTCCGTATTGCGCGGAATAAAATAAACGGCCATCGCCGTAGTATAGACCAATAAAGCTACAGGCAACCAAATCGATTTTCTATATTTTTTCATAAACTATGCTGTTTTGTTTCCTATACCAACTTGCAAACCCTATAGCGGCTACCAACGTACAAAGACTACCAATTATATAAGATACATAATCCGAAAACGCTAATCCTTCGGGGGCTATGCAAATATAAGTAGAACATACAGCCGTCATAAACAGGGCAGGAAACAAGGTGATATAATAATTCTTTTTCGCACGTACTAGAAAAACAGTGACCGCCCACAAAGTAAACACAGACAAAGCCTGATTACACCAGGCAAAATAACGCCATATCATATCAAATCCCGCCGCATCACGCTGACTGTACAATAATATACCGATAGTTACCGCAAAAATAGGAATACAAATCAATAAACGTTTCGCTATACTTTTTTGTTCCAAATGCATAAAATCGGCAACAATCAAACGAGCTGAACGCAAAGCGGTATCTCCACTGGTAATAGGAGCGGCAATTACCCCCAGTACAGCCAATAAACCTCCTATCGTACCCAACCATTCCTTGGTTATGCTGTCCACAATAATCGAAGCATTACTCTCCTCCATACCATTTTGATGAAAAAAATAAGTAGCGGCAGCAGCCCAAATCAATGCCACTATCCCTTCGGTCACCATCGCTCCATAAAAAATAGGACGACCATACTTCTCATTCTTCATACAACGTGCCATCAGTGGAGATTGTGTGGCATGAAAGCCACTGATGGCCCCACAAGCAATAGAAACAAACATTATAGGAAAAATTGGTAATCCGGCAGGATGGGTATTATGTAGACCATCCGTAATTTCGGGCAATGCCGGATGATTCCATAACAACATCACCAAAATCCCCACTGCCATAAACAATAAAGCAATGGCAAACAATGGATATATTTTTCCTATAATCTTATCTACCGGCAACAATGTAGCCAACATATAATAGAAAAACACAACAATAATCCAAAAAGTAACATCCATATACTCCGGAGTAAGTTTGGCAAGCAATCCGGCTGGTCCTGCCACAAAAACCGCTCCGACTAATATCATCAGCACAACCGTAAAACCACGCATTAACTGCTTTGTGGGAAGCCCTAAATAACGACCGATAATTTCCGGCAAACTCTCGCCCTCATGCCGAATGGAAAGCATTCCGGACAAATAATCGTGTACCGCCCCGGCAAAAATGGTACCTAAAACAATCCACAAATAAGACGCCGTACCAAACTTCGCTCCCATTATAGCACCGAAAATAGGTCCTAAGCCGGCTATATTCAAAAATTGAATCATAAAAATCTTCCAAGTAGGAAGTGGAATAAAGTCAACACCATCCGCCATGGTCAGGGCAGGTGTCTTCCTAATCTTGTCAGGACCGAACACACGTTCCACATAACTTCCATACAAAAAGTATCCGCCTACAAGAACCAATAATGCAATAATAAAGGTTATCATATTCTATTTTTTGTTTTGTTGGGGCAAAAGTAACGAATTAATTGATTACTTCGTATCTTTGCCCTAAAATTAAAGTAAATGCGAACATTCTTTATAACTTTATTACTAGTCATAGTGAGTTTCTTATCAGTTTTCTCACAACCTAAATATGAAATCCGTGCCACCTGGCTCACTACGCTTGGAGGAATGGACTGGCCTCGTAACAAGGCAATAAACGCATCAGGCATCCGGCGTCAGCAAAAAGAATTATGTGATATACTGGATCGTCTGAAAGCCGCCAATTTCAATACGGTATTGTTGCAAACCCGTCTGCGTGGAGATATGATTTATCCTTCCGCCATAGAAACTTTCGCCGAATCACTGACAGGTAGCACAGGAGGGAATCCCGGATATGACCCTTTGGCTTTCGCCATCGGAGAATGCCACAAACGAGGCATGGAACTACATGCATGGATTGTTACGATTCCTGCCGGAAATACCCGTCAAGTACAATTGCAAGGACGTAGCTCCGTAGTACGGAAAAACCGGACAATTTGCAAACTTTATAAAGGTAACTGGTACTTGGACCCGGGAAATCCGGGAACCAAAGAATATCTGTCATGCATAGTAAAAGAAATAACTTCCCGTTATGATATAGACGGCATTCATTTCGATTACATCCGCTACCCCGAGCAAGCCGATAACTTTCCTGACAAGGACACCTACCGGAAATACGGTAAAGGTAAGGAGTTGAAACAATGGCGGCGTGATAATATCACAGATATTGTGCATAGGCTCTATACCGACATCAAGACTATCAAACCCTGGGTGAAAGTCAGCAGTTCCCCTATTGGCAAATACCGAGATACCAACCGATACCCCTCCCGTGGATGGAACGCTTATCATGTAGTTTACCAAGATGCTCAGAAATGGCTAAAAGAAGGTATTCATGATGCATTGTTCCCGATGATGTATTTTCAGGGAAATAATTTCTATCCTTTTGCATTGGATTGGAAAGAGAATTGTGGTAACCGCTGGATAATACCTGGTTTGGGTATTTATTTCCTCTCTCCCAACGAACAAAATTGGCCGTTGGACGAAATAGTCCGCCAACTTTATTTCACCCGTCAGATAAAACTAAACGGACAAGCCTATTTCCGCAATCGTTTTCTATTAAACAACACCAAAGGCATCTGGGACGAACTCCAAGAGAATTTCTATACCACTCCGGCATTGATTCCCCCAATGACCTGGATGGACAGCATCCCCCCATCCACTCCGGCCATGCCTTCCCTGCAACTGTTGCCGGACGGAAAAATGCACATGAGCTGGCAGATTTCCACAGATAACAACGGAGGTCTTGTCACCTATCATCTTTATGCCTCAGATACCTATCCAGTAGATATCACAGATGCCGGAAACTTACTGGAAACCTATCTCACCCATACGGAATACGAATATACCCCTATTTCACCTTGGCGACAAAAACGTTATTTTGCCGTAACTGCTGCCGACCGTTTCGGAAACGAAAGCGCTCCCTTGGAACTGAATGCAATTTCAGAAACAGACATGCCTTTACTAAATGACGGAGATATTCTCACCCTGCCTGAAATAAAAGAAGCAAAAACAGTGAAAATATTTACTGCTACCGGTGAAGAAATAAAATATTTTGTTTATGCACCCCAAATGTCCATAGCCTCATTACCTGGCGGATTCTATACAGTATATATCTTGAATAATGCAGGAGCACAAACCTTTGTCGGAACAATCGTAAAATAAAAAATGCAAACTGTTTTTTTTGGTATGACACATTATGTCGTTGCAGATGCCCGGCTCTCAAAAAGTTTGTCTGCCGGGAATCTCCATCTTTGTTGTTAAGTTATAATCTGATAAAACTTTACATACTGTTATTTTTCGTTTCCGCACTGCAATGTTTTTTGTCCCGTCACCGCATTATGCTGATATACAGCGATATATGGTGACGTAATTTTCTGTATCCCCACAAAGTGTTTTTTTCGTTTTTCCTTGCGGAAGCCAGCTCGTCAGATGCCAATTGTCATATTGGATACATAATCTTGATATATTTACGGCAGTATCCGTGCAAGAAGAGTGCACCATCTGTACCATCACTCAGGTGAACAGGCCCTGTCATTCGGGTGAAGAGCCGTTGTCACCTGTGTGAAACCGCCGCTTCACACAGGTGAAGCAATAAAGCCATAAAGCTGTTTTCATGGTAACATACTGCCGGCAAGGTACATCTGTTGGAATTTTGCCGCTATGGGTGCGATGATCGCAATGTTGTACATTGACCGCGATTACCTACCGTTTCGGGGCCTTTATAAATATTTTCACACCGGAACATACTGGTAATGAAGACGATGAAGTGACGGGGAAATTTTATATTTCACGTTAAATTAGGCTGTGTTTTCTTTTATAGTCTTTAAGATATTTGATATTGATAGAGGTGGTTGTACTATGCGTCTTTCTTTATGGCGTTATATTGATAAGGCATTGTAACATATAAATAATGTATGATATTAATGTCAGTTCGATATAAATATTAAATTTACTCGTCTAAAAAATAAGAGTATAGCAATAAATCTAAAACAGGAACGGCAATAATATGGAAACAGAATAAATCTCTTCTCCTCTTTTATTTTCATAAAACTCAAGGCTATAAGCAAAATAATAACTATTTTTGCACATTCAATTGAATAAAATATATAACTCATGAGCAATCAACGATACATGCAGCGCGGTGTGTCAGCATCCAAGGAAGATGTGCACAACGCCATTAAGAACATTGACAAAGGTATTTTTCCGCAAGCTTTTTGTAAAATCATCCCCGATATTCTAGGCGGAGATCCTGAATATTGCAACATTATGCACGCTGACGGTGCAGGCACCAAATCATCACTGGCTTATTTGTATTGGAAAGAAACCGGCGATTTAAGCGTATGGAAAGGCATTGCACAAGATGCACTGATTATGAACATCGATGACTTGTTGTGTGTAGGTGCAGTAGATAATATTCTGGTTTCATCAACTATCGGCCGTAATAAGCTACTCGTTCCGGGTGAAGTAATTTCCGCTATCATCAACGGAACGGATGAACTGTTGGCCGAACTTCGCGAAATGGGTGTAGGCGTATACGCTACCGGAGGCGAGACTGCTGATGTAGGTGACTTGGTTCGTACCATCATCGTAGATTCTACCGTAACATGCCGCATGAAACGTACCGATGTCATTAACAATGCCAATATTCGCCCGGGTGACGTCATCATAGGTCTGGCATCTTACGGACAGGCTACTTATGAAAAAGAATACAACGGAGGCATGGGCAGCAATGGACTCACCAGCGCCCGCCATGACGTGTTCGCAAAATACTTGGCTGAGAAATATCCCGAAAGCTATGACAAGGCAGTACCTGAAAAACTAGTATACAGTGGCAATTTGAAGCTGACCGATACTGTAGAAGGAAGTCCGCTGGATGCAGGAAAGCTGGTACTCTCACCTACCCGTACCTATGCTCCGGTAGTGAAGAAATTACTGGATGCGCTCCGACCTGAAATTCACGGAATGGTTCACTGCTCAGGCGGTGCTCAAACCAAAGTCCTGCACTTTATAGGAAACAATTGCCGTGTAGTAAAGGACAACCTGTTCCCTGTCCCCCCTCTGTTCAAAACCATCAAGGAACAAAGCGGCACCGATTGGGAAGAAATGTACAAAGTATTTAATATGGGCCACCGACTGGAAGTTTACCTCTCACCCGAACATGCCGAAGAGGTGATCGCCATCAGCAAGTCATTCAATATTGACGCGAAGATTGTGGGACGTATAGAAGAAAGTGACAAGAAGGAACTAATTATCAAAAGTGAGTTTGGAGAATTCAAATACTGACAAGCAATATTATAATAACGCTTCCAAGCATGCTACATTAAAAAAAAGATTTTTTTATGGCATGGGAGCAATAATATGCTCATTAGTTACAATTGATACAATACGCGAGTTGTATTTCATCTCTACCGCATGGGGTCATGAAACAACTTGGCATGACATACTATATATAGTAAGAAAAGTACTTGCCATACTTGGGTGGATATTACTCACTTGGTATGTCGCAAATAAATGTTTAGAAAAGAATGGCAGAAAACAATAATACATTACTTGAGAAATTAGACGGGTTAGTGGCTCGCTTTGAGGAAGTTTCCACCCTCATTACAGACCCTAATGTCATAGCTGACCAAAAACGTTATGTCAAGCTCACCAAGGAATACAAGGACTTGAATGACATCATGAAAGCCCGTAGAGAATATATACAATGCCTGAATGGACTGGAAGAGGCCAAACAAATCATGACTAACGAATCCGACCCGGAGATGAAAGAAATGGCACGCGAAGAGGCAAATCTCTGCGAAGTCCGCATTCCAGAACTGGAAGAGGAAATCAAACTACTACTCGTTCCTGCGGATCCGCAAGATGACCGAAATGCTATTCTGGAAATACGCGGTGGTACGGGAGGTGATGAAGCCGCCATTTTTGCAGGTGACCTGTTCCGTATGTACTCCAAATACTGCGAGACAAAAGGTTGGAAACTGGAAGTATCCAGCGCCAATGAAGGAGCAGCAGGAGGTTTTAAGGAAATTATCTGCTCCGTAACCGGAGATAAAGTATATGGCACTTTGAAATATGAATCGGGCGTACATCGTGTACAACGTGTACCAGCCACCGAAACCCAAGGACGTGTACATACTTCAGCCGCATCAGTCGCCGTTTTACCCGAAGCAGAGCCTTTTGATGTGGAAATCAACGAAGGGGAAATCAAGTGGGACACTTTCCGAAGCGGTGGTGCCGGCGGACAGAACGTAAATAAGGTGGAATCCGGAGTACGCCTGCGCTACAACTGGAAGAATCCCAACACCGGGATAGTAGAGGAAATCCTGATAGAATGTACCGAAACCCGTGACCAGCCGAAGAATAAAGAACGAGCCCTTTCTCGCCTGCGTACCTTTATATATGATAAAGAACACCAAAAGTACATTGACGACATTGCCAGCAAACGCAAAACGATGGTATCTACCGGAGACAGATCGGCAAAAATACGTACCTACAATTATCCACAAGGACGTATCACCGACCACCGCATCAACTATACCATTTACAATTTGGCCGCCTTTATGGATGGAGACATTCAAGACTGTATCGACCATTTGACTGTAGCCGAGAATGCAGAACGTTTGAAAGAGAGCGAATTATAATTAAAATATCGTAAACCATAAACTGTAAATATAATAATGAACAAGCAACAATTATTTGAAAATATCCAAAAGAAAAAATCATTCCTCTGTGTAGGGCTAGATACCGACATAAAGAAAATTCCCGAACATCTGTTAAAAGAAGAAGACCCGATTTTCGCCTTCAATAAAGCTATCATTGACGCTACTGCCCCTTATTGCATCGCCTATAAACCCAATCTGGCCTTTTATGAAAGCATGGGCGTAAAAGGATGGATCGCTTTCGAAAAGACTGTATCCTACATCAAGGAAAACTATCCCGACCAATTCATCATTGCCGATGCAAAACGTGGCGATATTGGAAACACTTCGGCTATGTATGCCCGCACATTCTTTGAAGAGCTGGACATTGACTCAGTCACCGTAGCTCCTTACATGGGTGAAGACAGCGTGACTCCCTTCCTGAGTTACGAAGGCAAATGGGTAATCCTGCTAGCACTTACCAGCAACAAGGGTTCCCACGACTTCCAGCTGACCGAAGACACCAACGGCGAACGCCTTTTCGAAAAAGTATTGCGCAAATCACAAGAATGGGCCAACGATGAAAACATGATGTATGTAGTAGGCGCCACACAAGGACGTGCTTTCGAAGACATCCGTAAAATTGTCCCCAACCACTTCCTGCTTGTACCTGGAATCGGTGCACAAGGAGGTTCTCTAGAGGAAGTCTGCAAATATGGCATGAATAGTACCTGTGGACTTATTGTTAATTCAAGCCGTGCCATTATCTATGCGGATAAAACTGAGAATTTTGCGACTGTAGCAGGACAAGAAGCTCAGAAAGTCCAGGCACAGATGGAGAAAATAATGTGCCAATAAAACAATGTGCTAATATGCAAATTACCAGGTAGATACATAGCGTAGTACATTGGTTTATTAGCATATCAGCACACTGAATAATCATTCCCCATGAGTGACCGAAAAATTATAAATGACCCCGTCTTCGGGTTTATCAACATCCCGAAGGGGTTACTATATGACATTGTATGTCACCCATTGCTGCAACGTCTTACCCGCATCAAGCAACTGGGCCTGTCCTCTGCTGTATATCCGGGAGCACAACATACCCGTTTCCAACACTCATTAGGTGCTTTCCACTTAATGAGTGAAACTATCAAACACCTTACCGCCAAAGGTAACTTCATCTTTGACAGCGAAGCGGAAGCCGTACAAGCTGCCATCCTGTTACACGACATCGGACACGGTCCCTTCTCCCATGTGCTGGAAAACACATTGGTAGGAGGTGTTTCACATGAAGAAATCTCCTTGATGCTGATGGAACGAATAAACAAGGACATGAAAGGTCAACTCAATCTTGCCATACAGATATTCAAAGATGAATATCCCAAGAAATTCCTGCACCAACTGGTCAGCGGCCAATTGGATATGGATCGTTTGGACTATTTGCGGCGTGACAGTTTCTATACCGGTGTATCCGAAGGCAATATCGGGTCCGCCCGCATCATCAAAATGCTTGATGTAAAAGACGATCACCTGGTAGTAGAGTCTAAAGGTATTTACTCCATCGAAAATTTCCTGATGTCCCGCCGCCTGATGTACTGGCAGGTATATCTGCACAAGACATCCGTTGCCAGTGAAAAAATGCTGATCAACACTCTGACACGAGCAAAGGAATTAGCTTTACGTGGCGTGGAGCTGTTCGCCTCACCCGCTTTAAGATTCTTTTTATACCACTCTATTGATAAAAAAGAATTTTATAACAGCCCGGATTGTCTTGAAAATTTTATTCAATTAGATGATAATGATATATGGACCGCACTGAAAGTTTGGAGCAATCACAGCGATGTGGTATTGTCCACTCTGAGCCGTGGAATGATTAACAGGAGACTATTCAAAGTAGAGGTGACCTCCTCTTCTATCACAAAAACGCGAAAAGAAGAAATTCTTTCTAGGATAAGTAAACAACTGAATATCAACAAAAAAGAAGCAAAATACTTCCTATCTATATCCAGTATAGAAAACAATATGTATAAAAAGGAGGATGACAGTATTGAAATCATCTATAAAGATGGCAGCACCTGTGATATAGCCAAGGCTTCAGATATGCTCAACATCTCTCTCCTCTCCCGAAAAGTCAAGAAATATTATATATGTTACCTGCGTTCCGAAAACGACGGACATTAAATAATTAGCGAATTGTACGGATATATAAAAAAAAAATGCGTAATTTGCATAATTAATGATGTGTTTACACTAACATGTAACACGCAAGTAACAAAACTGAAACATTTAGAACATAAAGAATTAGACAGTATTATGGAGTTCTCAGCTAAACAAATTGCGGAATACATCCAGGGAATTATTGTTGGCGATGAAAACGCAACTGTGCATACTTTTGCTAAAATAGAGGAAGGCGTGCCGGGAGCGATTTCTTTTCTTTCAAATCCTAAGTATACTCATTACATTTACGATACTCAGTCTACCATTGTGTTGGTAAACAAAGATTTCGTTCCCGAGCAAGAAGTAAAAGCTACCTTAATCAAGGTAGACAACGCCTACGAAAGCCTGGCTAAATTACTGACGCTCTATGAAATGAGCAAACCTAAAAAGACCGGTATAGATCCGCTGGCATACGTTGCCCCCACTGCGAAGTTGGGGAAGGATGTATATATCGCTCCGTTTGCCTGCGTAGGCGATGGTGCTGAGATTGGGGACAACACTTCCCTCCATCCGCACGCTACTGTAGGAAGTCATGCCAAAGTAGGTAATAATTGTACACTTTATCCACATGCCACTATCTATCACGACTGCTTGGTAGGAAACAACTGTACCCTGCATGCAGGCTGCGTAATCGGTGCTGATGGATTCGGATTCGCACCTTCTCCCGAAGGGTACGAAAAAATTCCACAAATAGGCATTGCCATCATAGAAGATAATGTGGAGATTGGTGCTAATACTTGCGTAGATCGTGCCACCATGGGTGCCACCATTGTACATAAAGGGGTGAAACTGGACAACCTGATCCAGATAGCACACAATGTGGAAGTAGGAAGCCACACTGTCATGGCATCACAGGTGGGTATTGCAGGTTCTACCAAAGTAGGTGAATGGTGTATGTTTGGCGGACAAGTAGGACTAGCCGGACATATTAAGATAGGTGACAAGGTAGGTATCGGCGCACAAGCAGGCGTTCCCGGCAACGTGAAATCCAACGAGCAAATTCTAGGCACTCCGGCCATCGACGCCAAGAATTTCATGAAATCATCGGCCGTATACAAAAAACTACCCGAAATGTACGCCACACTGAACGCCATGCAGAAAGAGATAGAAGAATTAAAAAAACAACTAAATAAATAAACCCCATGTTGAAACAGAAGACATTAAGAGGCAGTTTTTCTTTAAATGGAAAAGGCCTTCACACCGGAGTAAACTTGACGGTGACATTCAATCCTGCACCGGACAACCACGGGTATAAAATCCAACGAATTGATCTTGAAGGACAACCAATAATTGATGCCGTAGCAGAAAATGTAGGTGATACCACCCGCGGCACTGTGCTGATGAAAAACGGAATAAAAGTAAGTACAGTAGAACATGCTTTGGCAGCTCTTTATGCAGCTGGTATAGACAACTGCCTGATTCAGGTAAGCGGTCCCGAATTCCCTATTCTGGACGGCAGTGCTAAAGCGTATGTAGAAAATATACAGCGTGTAGGAATCGAAGAACAGAATGCTGTCAAAGATTACTATATTATAAAATCAAAAATCGAATTTAGGGACGAGGAAACCGGATCTTCCATCATTGTTCTTCCGGACGAAAATTTCAGTGTGAACGCACTGATCTCTTATCAGTCTAAAATACTGTCCAATCAGTTCGCCACACTGGAAGACATGGCTAAATTCCCCACCGAGGTAGCTTCCGCGCGTACCTTTGTATTCGTCCGCGAAATAGAACCATTGCTGGGTGCCGGACTGATCAAGGGAGGCGATCTGGACAACGCCATCGTAATTTACGAAAAAGAGATGAGCCAAGAAAATTATGACAAGCTGGCCGATGTCATGGGTGTTCCCCACATGGACGCCACCAAACTGGGCTATATCAATCATATCCCTCTGGTATGGGACAATGAACCGGCACGTCACAAGCTACTGGATATCATCGGTGACTTGGCACTGATAGGCAAGCCCATCAAAGGCCGTATCATCGCCACCCGTCCTGGGCACACCATTAATAACAAGTTTGCCCGCCAAATACGCAAAGAAATCAAACTTCACGAAATACAGGCCCCATCCTATAACTGCAATGAATCCCCCATCATGGACGTAAACCGCATTCGCGAGCTGCTCCCGCACCGTTATCCGTTCCAGTTGGTGGACAAAGTCGTTGCCATCGGCGCGAACCACATTGTCGGTGTGAAAAATGTAACAGCCAACGAACCTTTCTTCCAGGGACATTTCCCGCAGGAACCTGTCATGCCTGGTGTACTTCAAGTAGAGGCCATGGCACAATGCGGCGGTCTGCTTGTTTTGAACTCAGTGGATGAACCCGAAAGGTACTCCACCTACTTCATGAAGATAGACGGAGTGAAGTTCCGTCAGAAAGTAGTGCCGGGAGACACTTTATTGTTCCGTGTTGAATTGTTGGCTCCTATCCGCCGGGGCATCTCCACAATGAAAGGATATGTGTTTGTAGGCGAGAAAGTAGTCTGCGAAGCCGAGTTTATGGCACAAATAGTAAAAAATAAATAACCACTAAAAAAACAACATGATTAGTCCATTAGCATATATACATCCCGAGGCAAGAATTGGTGAGAATGTAGAAATCGGTCCTTTTGTGTTTATCGACAAGAATGTAGTTATCGGCGATAACAACACAATCATGCCTAACGCCAATATACTGTATGGCTCACGCATAGGGAACGGCAACACCATTTTTCCGGGAGCTGTTATAGGCGCTATTCCCCAGGATTTGAAATTCCGCGGTGAAGAAACGACTGCCGAAATAGGTGATAACAACACCATTCGCGAGAATGTAACCATCAATCGTGGTACAGCGGCTAAAGGCAAAACCATAGTGGGCAGTAACAACCTGTTGATGGAAGGGGTACACGTAGCACATGATGCCATCATAGGCAGCGGTTGCATCATAGGCAATGCCACCAAGATGGCAGGTGAAATTATCATTGATGATAACGCCATTATCAGCGGTGCCGTATTGATGCACCAATTCTGCCGGGTAGGCGGTTATGTAATGGTACAGGGCGGTTCACGTTTCAGCAAGGACATTCCTCCTTATATTATAGCGGGGCGCGAACCCATCGCCTACGCAGGAATCAATATCGTAGGACTCCGCCGCCGCGGATTCTCTAATGAACTAATAGAGAATATACACAACACCTATCGCATTATTTATCAAAATGGTATGAACGTTACCGATGCCTTGGAACAAGTACGCAAAGAAATACCTATGAGCAAAGAAATAGAATATATTATTTCTTTCATAGAAAATTCTCAAAGAGGTATCATCAGATAACAAAGTTTTTTATAACTTTACTGCACGAAAAAAAAGTTATATAGTATATACAGTAAAATATATGATTTACAGATTTACAATAATCTCTGACGAAGTCGATGATTTTATAAGAGAAATAAAGATAGACTCGGAAGCAACTTTCTTTGATTTGCACGAAGCGATATTGAAAGCGGCAGGATATAAAGATGACCAGATGACCTCTTTCTTCATTTGTGATGACGACTGGGAGAAAGATCAAGAAATCACACTGGAAGATATGGGAAGTAGTTCGGAAGAAGACAGCTACATCATGAGAGAAACCCGCTTGAGTGATTTGGTGGAAGACGAAAAGCAAAAATTGCTGTATGTATTCGACCCGCTGGCAGAACGAGTGTTTTTCATTGAACTATCGGAAATCATCACCGGCAAAGACCTTGACAAAGCAGTATGTTCGCGCAAAGCCGGAGAAGCCCCTAAACAAACCGTCGACTTTGACGAAATGATGGCAAAAAGCAATAGCGGAAATCTAGATATAGACGAGAATTTTTATGGTGATCAAGACTTCGATATGGAAGACTTTGATCCCGAAGGATTTGATATGGGCGGTGCCTCCTCACCGGACCCTTATGAGCAAGAAAACTATTAATCTTAACGGGGGCGGACGTTAAACGTCTGCCCCTCTCTTTTTATAAACACCATGCCTGACACCCTTATCGTCCTTATCGGCCCTACCGGTGTAGGAAAGACCGAACTAAGCCTTTCCATTGCCGAACACTTCCGGACTTCCATTGTCTCGGCAGATTCACGCCAATTATATGCAAACCTGAAGATAGGAACTGCCGCCCCTACTCCCAAGCAACTGGCGCGTGTTCCTCATTACTTTGTCGGAACATTACAACTAACAGATTATTACAGCGCCGCACAATACGAAGCAGATGTGTTAGCACAACTGGAAATCCTGTACCAAAACCATGACACTGTAATACTGACCGGAGGTTCCATGATGTATATAGATGCCATCTGCAAAGGCATAGATGATATCCCCACTGTAGACAACGAAACACGCCAGCTGATGCTACACCGTTACGAACAAAAAGGACTGGACACTCTTTGCGCCGAACTAAAGCTGCTGGACCCCGAGTATTACAAAATAGTGGATCTGAAAAATCCCAAACGAGTAATACATGCATTGGAAATATGCTACATGACTGGAAAAACTTATACTTCCTTTCGTACCCGCACTCACAAGGAACGCCCTTTCCGCATCATCAAGATAGGACTAACTCGCGACCGCGAAGAATTGTATGACCGCATCAACCGCCGCGTGGACATCATGATGCAGGACGGCTTGTTGGAAGAAGCCCGGCAGGTATATCCTTTCCGGCATCTGAACTCGCTCAATACCGTAGGATACAAAGAAATATTCAAGTATCTGGATGGAGAATGGACATTGGAATTCGCTATCGGGAAAATCAAACAAAATTCCCGTATCTACTCTCGTAAACAGATGACCTGGTTCAAACGAGACAAAGACATCGTTTGGTTCCATCCCGACCAGCAAACAGAAATTATGCAATATATTCATTCAGTTAACCACTAATTACAATCATGAAAAAATTACTAACCTTCATCATGGCTTGCGTCATCAGCCTGGGTGTAACCGCCCAAATCTCGAAAGAAGCATTTGAGAAATGGCATCAAAACAAGTATTCCATGTTCATCCACTTCGGTCTTTATTCCGAACTGGGAGGCGTATGGGAAGGCAGCCCCGTCACCCGAGGATACAGTGAACAAATCCAGTCGTTTGCGGGAATCTTCAGTGATTGGTATGGAGATACCGCTCTGCGTTTCAATCCCACCCTGTTCGATGCAGACGCTATTGTGTCACTGGCCAAAGAAGCCGGTATGCGCTCCATCATCATTACCACCAAGCATCACGACGGTTTCTGTATGTTCCGTACAGCCACCACCGACTATAATTCATACGATGCCACCCCTGGCAAACGCGACTTTATAAAAGAGATGGCGGAAGCTTGCAAACGTGGCGGAATCAACTTCGGCATCTATTTCTCACTGATAGACTGGCATTTTCCACAAGCCTATCCCATCTCCAGCCATAACTGTGATTTCATCACCCCACAACACCATGAATTCACCAAAGCACAAGTTACCGAACTGTTGACCAACTACGGTCCCATTTCTGAACTTTGGTTTGACATGGGTTCCAACACTCCTGAACAAAGCAAAGAACTGTATCAACTAGTGCACAGATTGCAACCAGACTGTATGGTAAGCGGCCGGTTGGGCAACGATCAGTATGACTTCAGTGTCATGGCAGACAACACATATCCCGAAGGCTCTTTGCAGACCGCATGGCAAACAGCAGCTTCCATGTTCGATGAAACCTGGAGCTACCGTTCCTGGCAAAAAAGGGGGGACGTTCACACCAAAGCGATGGAAAAACTGCGCAGCCTGATCAATGTAGTTTCCCATGGTGGAAACTTCCTGCTGAACATCGGTCCCAAAGGCGACGGTTCCGTAGTACCCTTTGAAAGAGAAGTGCTGAAAGAAATCGGTATCTGGTTGAAGAAAAACGGTGAAGCCATTTATGGTACAGAAGCCTCTCCTTTCCGCGAGCAATTCGAATGGGGAACCATTACCCGCAAAGGCAATAACCTCTACCTCATCTTATCGGGCAACCGTCCTGCCGATGATAAAATCACTTTGAACATACCGGGATGCAAACTGCAAAAAGCAGACATTAAAGCGATTCAGAAAGGACAGGAGATGATCTTCACACTGCCCGCCGACGCATATGGAAAAGATATCCAAGTGATTTGCGCCACGTTCGACCAACCGGTGAAACCACAACCTATAGCTGCACAGCGCACTCCTAATTATAGTTATTCCTGTTTCGATTATTACAGCAACTACCGCAGTACGGTGAGCTATCAATGGAGCATCAACAAATCCAACCTCAACGCATTGGAATTTACCTATACTCCGCAGGAGAACGGTAAGGAATTACTGGTTGAAGTAGATGGAACACCTTACACAGTAACCCTTGACGCAAGCAAGGCACAGGCACTAAACCTATCTTCCAAGGCCGTATGGGGTCAGCGTTACTTCTGCGGGCCGGGCAGCGGATTGTTCGATGCTCCTGCCACCATCCATACTGATCCGGAAAAAGCACCGGTAAGAAAAGGACAATGGAAAGAAGTGAATGAGGAAAAAGCCATGTTCCCCAGCAATATTCTGGAAAGTTACTTCCTAATGCAGCAGGTAGAATCGCCCAAAGCACAAGATATTCTAGTAGATGTAGGTGCTGGAAACGGTATCGAAATCTATCTGAACGGCAAGTCTGTAATGAAACACCTCAACCCTTACCGCTGCAAGTTCCGTGAGGAAAAGGTGCTGCTACCACTTCAAAAAGGCAGTAACCAAATTGTGGTAAGAATATACAACCGCTTTGAAAAAGAAACAGGCTATCTGCTGCGCCCATCAGCGGAACAGGTTATCTACAAACAGAAATTCACTTTGCCGCAAGTGGCAAAAGGGAAAGTTCATACTGTTGTTGTAAAACAGAATAATCTGCCATCCATCCATAAGGACACAGAATTATCCAATCTGAATGTAAAGGCAAAATAAAACTCTGCAATAAATAAAAAGCGAAATGCCTCTCCCCGGATGTTTCTGTCATGAAATGTCCGGGGAAAGTTTTATATAAAGAAAACATCATTCTAGAATTTACTAATAACATTGACAGGTCACATGCATGAAAATCATAATATTCATAAAGTACCCTTCATACAGTCTGTTCCGATATTATGCTTTCTTTCTGTCTGCTTGATAATTCAAAATTACCCCCAGTACCATCAGTACAGAAAGTACAATCCATGCAACATTCAGAAAGATTCCTTTCCATTCCTGCCGGGTAATGAACTGTGAATACAAAGGTCGTATAATCGGAGCTTGAGGATGGTGGAGTTTACAGCGGGACCGATCAATGGCCCTTTGATAATCATCTAAATCAAAAATACAACGCTCATAACATACAACGGCTTGTCCTTTCTCATGCCTCACCGGAATAACCCATGCCTTAACTTCCCGCTCCTCATACTTATGACGGGGCAATGAATCGGTAAATGCAGGAGCTACAGAGAAATGATATTGCTTCTGTTCCTTACGATAGCGGTGTCTGCCCATACTTCGTGTCACCTCACGAGTGACAGTCACACTGCTCCTTCGGGCATAATCCACCTCCAGAGTATCGAAAGTAAAATACAGAGCATTATTCCCCCCATTATATAAATCGGTAACAGCATGATAACGCACCACTTCATCTGCCGAATGAAAAAGCCAGTTCTGTAAAGGAATATTAAAGGCCATACTGGCAGCCGCCATCAATATAAGAAAAGGAATTTTCCATCTTGAAGCAATGATAAAAGCCCCTCCGGCGAGAGTGAGTAACGGAGGGAAAGCATACGTCGTAATTTGTAACCAGCCCCCCGGATTAAAACCAAGAGCAACAGTGAACAAGATTCCTGCTAAAGAAGGAATGAAAAGTAATACCAATAACTTAACGACCCAGTTTTTCATTATTCAATATTAGTTTTGTCTTGCCAAAGATAGTAATATAAATCCAAAAAAAGAATCTGTAAATGCTTACAGCAGCTTACAGATCCTTTTCCACTTTATTCTTGCAAGACGAACACGTTCTTTATTTCTCTAATGCTTTTATTAATTCTTTTTTTACGGTATCCACTCCTGGGAAACCGGTGTATTTTTGAATAATACCCCCTTCTTTATCGACAATAATATAAGTCGGAACCCCCTGTATGCTGAACTGCTTGCTCAGGTAATTCCACTGAGCCGCCGTTACTCGGTAATGCTCTCCATGAATATCCGGAATCATGTTATCCCACGTTTCTTTGGGCGAGTTCTCTCCGGCAATAAAAACATATACAATATCTTTACCTTCAAGATCTTTCTTCATCGGTTTCATCTGTTTCATAGCCATTTTGCAAGGACCGCACCAAGTCGCCCAAAAATCGACCAAAATCACCTTACCCTTAAATTTAGAAGTGATAGAATAAAATAAATCTTCATCTTTTACTTCTCCGGATTCATTAACAGTATAACCTTTCTTTTTCTTATTAGCTTCAATCGTTTCCAAAAGACGGTTGTTCATCCTTGTCAGTCTGCTGAGATAATAAGGATCACTCATCTTCCGTATCTCCTCAAAATCATGTATAGTCAATGGAGTGAAGTCACTGATTTTCTGAGCATATTTCATCATTTTCTGCAGATCGAAAAAAAGTCCTTGCTCTGTACCCAAATATCCGGCTATAATCTTTTTCAAGATATAGTCTTGCTGCATAGAACTGAATTCTTTAAACAAATCATCGTATTTTATTCGCAATTCTCCCATTTTTTCCCGATAGACAGATGTTTTTCCGGCATCTGTATTAGCCTTGAACTCACGTATTATCTCAGCATCTTCAACAGAAACTTTATCGGAAGAGAGAATAAACGCAAATATATCACTCAACTTATCATCCATCTTCACCCTCATATAGCCCATTCCTCTCACCAAATCAGCATAACCATTGGTATAAAGCATGACAGGCGAGTTCAGTATATTCAGCTGCCGGATATAGTCATAGAAATCATCACTCAATTCCGGTTGTTTAAACTTTTGATAAGCTTCACGAGCCGGTAATCCACTGCACTGCACATAAGCATAGGCTAAATTAGAGCTTACACGGGTCAATGTCAAAGTACAAAGCAAATCATTCTGAGCCAATAAAAGATTCCGGTATGCCTGACTTCTTTTCTTATCGGAACAGATAGCAGATTTGGTTTCTTCATATTTTTTCAACCAATAAGCTTTATACTGACCGGCAGTCATATTATATAAATCATTCATATTCCAATGAACCATTCCCCATACATCCATCAAATGTTCATCATCGGTTATCATTTCATCATTCAAAGCCGCCATAGTACCTGAAAAATAGACTTTCTTTCCACCAGCACGCTTCCCTTTCAACAATTTGCTTTCAGAACGACTCAACTCACGCAAGTTGACAGCCATATCCAATTCACCACCGGGAACTAAAAATACATCAAAATAAATATCACGTCCCACAGAAAAACTGACCGTAGTCGGAGTACAAAGTTCAATCTCTGTCCGAAATGTTCCGTCTTCATTCACCTTAATTTCAGTATCCTCAAATTTAGCCGTCAACAAATCACAAGTCCTACAAGAAAACGGAAGTGCATAGTGCTTCTCATAGCCTAACAAACGACCGGTTATCACTGATTTGCCATCTTTCAATTCAGCCTTAGGCAACGGTTCATCGTAATTCAATTTCTGTTTCTTCACATCATCCGATAAATCTAATTCCGGTAATTTTCCATCCAAATGGATTCCCCATACCTTGAAACAATCTTCACAATCGCTTTCAATGAAATCAATCACTTTCACTGTGGGGGGCAATAACGGAAAAATAAGACTAAAAGAAGCTTCGCCGCTATCGGGCATCCAAAATTTTTCACCCAAAGTGATTCCATTACCGGAACGAATCGGATACTTCTCTCCATTATCAGCCAACAAATAACTTTCATTACTTATCTGAATCCAATTATGAGGACGGAAAAAGGCTTTTATATCCAATACGGTTGCCGTATCCGAAACCACCACTCTGTCTATCTCAATAGTAGAAGAACTACGAGCGATGAAAGGCGGCTGTTTAACCACCCGGTTTTTTGCCTGCAAAAGGCAGCAACTCACCATAGCAAGCAATAGAATACCAAAGTTTTTCATTGTATTTTTTTTAACATACTTACTTAATTCCCAAGTTCCTATCCAAAATATTCTTTACTTCTTCGTATGCCTTTGTATATCCACGGACCAAAGTAATACCATCCGGAGAGATTAACATAAGAATGGGAACTCCTGAAAAATAAAGGTCTTTCACTATAAAGCCGTTACCCTCCTCCTCTGTGTAAACTGTAGTCCACGGATGGCTTAGCAATCCCTGTACCCGTTCATCTTTCTTAAACTCTTCAGAACTTCCCTGCAACGATTTCAATAAATCATCACGGGTAAATCCCAATACCTCCAAACCTTTTTCATGATATTTTTGATAGAGATCCATTATTTTAGGATTTACCCAAAAAGTACCAGGACATAATCCCCAATGATAAATCAACACATATTTGCCTTTATAATCAGACAAAGACACCTTCCGGTCATCTTTATCTGTCACTGTAAACTCCGCTGGCGCAAAGCCTACTTCAATATTCTTCAATACAAGCAATTGCTTGTCAAGTATTTGTCCAAAATATGAATTTTGAACCTCTGGAGTAAATTGTGCCAAACGCTCTTTCACATCCTTATAAGTAGCATCAAAAACAAAAGCGGATGCATACATAAAAGCGGCATATTCCATATCGTTCACTTTCAATGCCAGACTATCACGAACAGTCTTCAGTATTAGCGGACGATGATATTCATTATACATTTGCCCGTATTTTGCCACACTATCATTTTGCTTTGTATCCTGATATTTCAGTATCTGACTGAAGATATCAATCATTTCAGTATTGGAAGACGCAGTCAGGCTATCGTACCTAGCCACCAACGAATTGTCATAAAAACCACCCGAATGACGAACCGCACCCAAGTAATCCAAAGACCCTTTCAGTTTTATATCATCACCTACACGAGCTATAATCTCAGCTCCGCGAATACAACTCCGTAACGGTTCACCCATTTTAGGCTGATGCATCAATAAATAAAAAGTAGTATGTTCCATAGGAATAAAAGCCGAGAAAGTTCCCTCCTTTTCCACCAATATGGTATCTGTCCCGTCTTCTTTCCAATCGGGCAATAAAAAAGTTTTAAGAAAAAGAGTATCTCCGACCTGAAGCCCTTCCAAATGACCGGATAGTTTAAAGCCATCGGTCTGCATAGTTTGCCGGCATGATACTAGAGCCACTGCAAAGAGTGCCAAAGCCAAAATTTTCTTCATATATTCTTACTTTTATATAAATGACTTCCGTTATTTTGCATGACGAAGTGCCAACGTATCTTTTTTCTCTACAGGAAATGACTTTGTCGGAATATCACCTCTAAAGAAACCTTCCTCCTTTATTTTTTTGATACGTTTCCATGCCTGCTGGTAAAGTGTTATGCGGTCTTCCACCGGATTCCCGTCTTCGTCCAAAGCATAACGCTGATCTTCGGGAACAGTAGCCATGTATTTCTTATAATAGCGAATGGCATTCTTCTCATCTTCTTTCCAATCATAGAGACAGGCTATTTTATAAAGAATGGAGTTTTTCTTTGTATAAATATATAACTTCTCCAAGGCTTCCACCTCTTTCTTTGTATCCCCCGCATAATCGTAACATTCTACCAACCCGTCATAAAGACGTACCATCATACTATCAGAAGGAACCGCTATGCGGAAGGCTTCTTCCATATATTCCACACCCTCCTTTTTCCAGGAAGTGCGTGCCGAAGCTTTTGCCAGATAATAGAGCACATTCACATCCATCGGATTTTTTTGATAGGCTTCTTTCAGATTATCGTATGCACCATAAAACCAGTTATCCCCATAATGGGATACACCTAAATAGTAAAGAGTGAGAAAACTACGATCACCCAGTTCTTTTAATGACTCATAGCGTTTTACCGCTGTTCCGTACTCTTTCAGCATACAATAAGCTTTCGCATTCTGGCGGTTCACATCTATATTGGTGGTATCGGACAAACGATAAACTTCCGTCACATCAACAGCATCTTTAAACTGCTGATTGTTATTAAAAATACCGGCAATGCGTGCCACTGTCTGGGCATCCAACGAATCACGCCGATAGGCTATGTTATAACTAAGAAAGGCACTGGCGGCATCCTGCAATCCCTCGTATGCCTGTCCCAGATATTTGTATCCGGTGGCCGACAAGGAATCGCGCTCCAACCAGCCATGACAAGCCGTACGTGCTTCTTCATAATCTTCGGAGGCTAATAAAGAGCGTATGAACTGCAACCGGAAAAATTTATTTTCCGGTTGCAAATTCATTGCCTTCTGATAACAGTTGGCCGCCCGACGGGAGTTACCCGTCAATTTGTAACACTCGGCAAGGTCGATCAAAACTTTTGTGTTTGTGCTGTCTTTCAAGATAAGAGAGTTCAATACCCCTATGGCTTCCGGATAACGGTTCATCGCTTTCAGCGCCTGAGCTTTGGTAATAAGCAATAAAGAATCCTGACAATCGGATTCAATCAGCGTAACTACTGTCTCATAATCATAATTATCCATTGCCTGACGAATCCCATCATTCACCTGGGCAAACAACGAAATGGGGAGCATACATAGTAGCAGTGTTACAAATTTCTTCATATCTTTATTCTTATTGTTTCTTTGTAGTAATCAATATCACGCCATTCTTGGCCTTGGCTCCATAAATGGCAGTACCTGCCGCATCCTTCAACACCGAAATAGATTCAATATCCGAAGCATTCATTTTTTCCATTTGACTATAAGGCTTTTCTATCCCATCAACTATAAGCAATGGTTTTTCCTTCCAATCTTTCAACGAAAAAGTTTCCTTACCTATCCGCAATGGATTTTCTTGAAAAACAGAGTCTGTCCTCAACTCCAAATGACGTGTTTCATTTGATTTTGTATCTTTACCGTCTAGTCTGAAAGTGACGGGAACCGTATATTTCACACGCACAGGCTGGCCTTTCTGCATACCCGGTTTCCATTTCGGCATAATGGAAATGACTCGGATGGCCTCACCGTCCAAATCCGGATCAATGCTCCTGACAACTTTGGGATTGGCTATATTACCATCTTTCTCAACTACAAATTGTACAATAACCTTTCCCTGTACTCCAGCTTTCTGAGCCTCCACTGGATATTTGATATTCTTTCCCAAGAATTTCAAACATTCTCCCATACCACCCGGAAACTCAGGCATCTCTTCAACAACCTGAAAAACCGGAACTTCATCAGAAGCTTCTTCACCACCTCCATAACCTACTACAACCACTTCCTGTGTCTTAGTTGTGATTTCTCCCTCCAAATACACTTTTAAAGATTTAATTTTTCCAATAAGTTTCTCTGTAATAGTCAATTCCTTTGTTTTCATATTTATATATGAAACACTCAAAGTAGCCCCAACAGGCATTGAAATAACAAAATTTCCATCTAAATCAGTGATCGTACCTGAAGTGGTACCTTTGATAATCACATTAGCACCTACAACCGGAGTGTTTGTACTTTTTTCTAATACCTGCCCTTGCACTTTTATTTCCTTTGCAGGATGTTTTTCGGGACTTTTAACCTCTTCGGTTTTCATAATTGCCGTTAAATCATTAACTTTGACGGCTGAAATCTCATCTAACTCACTAGAGATTTCGGGGCGGGCAAAGGCTGCCACGGCAATGACTGCCAATGGAAGCACATACAGGTACTTGAGTCGTGCCCACGGATTGGATTTCTTTTTTAACATCATAGTAATACGTTTTTTAAGTGAACTGTGATTGAAGCTGTTGGCCATAGAGTAGAGCCTTGTGCCAACAGCTTTTTTTATTAATAACAACTGATATTTCTTTGCATCAATACCTTGTGCAATCACGCTTTCGTCCGCTTCGAACTCGTGTATGTTCTGTAGTTCCTGTTTCAATAACCAGGAAGCAGGATTGAACCATTGGAAAAAGATGCAGATATCCGCTATAAGTAAATCTATGGAATGTCTCTTCCGTATATGAGCGTATTCATGCGTCAGTATTTCCTCACCGTTTTCCTTCAGGTCTTTCTCAGAGATCACTACAAACTTCATCCAACTGAACGGAGCGATTTCTTTTTGGTGGGTTATCAGCGTAATACCATTTTCCTGACGGACAAGGGTGCTACCCTTTATCAGCCTCAGCATACGGGTCAGCGACCATACATTACGTAAAAAGAAGAATACAATACCCAACAAATAAACCATCAGCAGCGCTTCACGCCACATAATAGCAGATTCGGGAGCAGTTTCTATAGTAGCAGTCCGATTAAGATTAGCCATAAGCAGCAGTTCTTCCCAAGTCAGCAATTGTTGGCTGACTTCCATCGGTTCTTTCATGGTCACTTCCACAAAGGGAATGGCACAGGACAATATCAGTATTCCCAACAAAGCAATACGGTTAAAACGATGGAATGTTTCACGGCTCAGCAACAGGCGGTAAAATAAATAGAATACCGCCAGACAGACTGCCGACTTTACAATATATACAAAAAATGCTCCCATAGTATGTATCTTTAATTATTCTCTTTATCCGGATTATTCATGCGCCTTTTCCACATCCCGGATAAGCTGCTTCAATTCATCCAGAGAAATCTCCTCCTCCTTCACCAGTGAAGAAACCGCTCCTAAATAAGAGTTATTGAAATATTTACTGATAACCCCTTTCAACGTCTTCTTCTTAAAATCATCACAGCTTACCACCGCATAATACTGATAGGTATTTCCAAATACCTCATGACTGAGAAACCCCTTTTCCTCCAATCCTCTCACAATGGTAGACAGAGTATTGAAATGTGGACGCGGTTCATCATAAAAATCAAGTAACTGTTTTACAAACAACGGGCCTTTTTCCCAAAAATAACCCATAATCTCTTCTTCCTTTGCTGTCAACATTTTCATAATCTTTCTTTTGATTATCACAAAGAACTAAAACTTTTAGTTATAAAACTAATTTTCATAGTTAAAGTAAACTAAAAGCTTTAGTTACCTGCTGTAAAACAGTATATCCCGTTTTCATCAGTAGGTGAAAACGGGATATACTTATCATAAATAATCCACCTATAAGGAAACTACAGATCTCTATATACTTTATACTTCCCTGAACAATCTATTATTCGTCAATGACCGGTTTATTCTCCGTCAGCCTTTTCAGGCGGAGAAGTGCCTCCATATAATAATAATCAGCATAAATGATGGATGCATCAATCTCTGATTCGGCAGGCAAGTGTCCTGTGGAATGAAGCAGGAAAGCAGGTTTACTTTCACCACACTGGTATTTGTCAGAACTCAGACTGGTTAGCATTTTTACAGCCGCCTGTTTATATTCCAATGCTTTTTCAGCCGGCAGATAACCGGACAATTCTAATAAAGCAGAAGCTACCACACAAGCGGCAGAAGCATCCCGGGGAGCATCGGGAATGGACGGATCATTAAAATCCCAATAAGGAATATAGTCTTCGGGCAGATTTTTCAGATATACATCCGTTACTTTTTGTACAAAATCGAGGTAACGGACATCTTTTGTTTCCCGATAAACGACTGTATAACCATAGATAGCCCATGCCTGACCACGAGCCCACATACTGTCATCCGAATAACCTTGATGGGTCACTCCCTTGATAAATTCACCTGTCAGAGTATCATACACTGCTACATGATAAGAGGTATAATCCGGACGAAAATGATATTTCATCGTCTTATCCGCATGAGCCACGGCAATGTCAAACAAATAAGGATTACCTCCATTCTTGGCTGCCCAGAAAAGCATTTCCAGATTGATCATATTGTCCATGATGGTATTATGACCGCCAAACATTTTCACATTGCGAGGCCATGAAAGCATAGTACCTACACGGGGATTGAACAATGCTGATAACGAATCAGCCGTATTGATTATAACTTGCTTATATTCCGGATTACCGGTCAGACGATAACCGTTACCATAGCTACAAAAAACCAAAAAACCCAAATCATGATCGTATGCAGGAATCTCCGAGAGAAATTTCAAAGAAGCAGTAAACTTTTCGGCCTCTTCCTTTATTTTCGGATCTTGTGTATATTCATAATCATACCACAAGATGCCCGGCCAGAAACCTCCGCACCATTCTTCCTTACTCACTTTACGATAGTTCCAGTCAGACTGGCCATCCATTATGTTACGAGGCATCATAGTGTAATCTACCTCTCGCCCTTTTCCATGCATAACCTCCAAAGTACGATGTACCTGGCGATCACAATATTCCAAAGCTCTGTCCACCTCCAGTTTGTTGTCTACTTCAGTACAGGCTGAAAGCAGACATAACCCTATACCTACTAATAGATTTTTTGTATTCATAATTATCCTTTCTTTTTTACTTATTGATACGGAACCAATCGGCATCTACCCAACCTCTTTCCTTACCATAAGGAGCTGTACTGAATAATCCTACTTTCGCTCCTATCCACTTACCCTGACGAGCGGTAAAAGGCACTCCGGCCGATGTATATTTCCTGCCGTCCAGACTGTAGCTGAAATAACAGATACCTCCCCCAGTTACTTTCACCTGCAAATAAATATCACGCTCATAATTGGGATAGAGCCCGGCTCCGAACCGGCGGCTTACAGGTAATTCCGCAAGACGGGTCACTGTTTCAGGAGACCGTTGCTCCGCATCCTTGCAGACCACTTGATTCAATATAAATTTATCACCTTCTTTTACTACACCCAGATAGCCATAATCCCACCCCATCACTATCAGTCCGGACTGCTGTCCGTCTGCTTTCGCCGAAACTTTCAGTTTGGCAGTCACTGTAAATTCTTCGGCAGGGAATTTTTGTAACAAGAGATTCGGCACCTCCCAAAAATTCACAAAATCCTTGGACAAAATATGTCCATATATACGAATGTAACCCAAATCAGAGGTAAAGCCAAACGTATCCTGGTAATTGGCATGCCATTCCCATTGCAAGCCCAATTGCCTTGTGTTGAATTCATCACTCTCAATCGGTGTCTCTATAGGATAAGTCCTGCCTACATCCGGCTTTTTATATCGTTTTACAGGTTCACCACACCCATCTCCATCCTTGTCCTCCCCAATCACGGGCCAATCATTTTCCCACTTCATAGGATTCAAGTGCAAAACTCTACCATACATAGCTTTATCTTGAAAATTGATAAACCAAGACTCGCCTGTACAAGTTTCCACCCATCCTCCCTGATGAGGACCATTTATATCTGTATCTCCCTGAGCCATAACAATTTTCGATTCGTATGGGCCATACACATTACGAGAACGAAGTGCCAACTGCCAACCTGTCACCACCCCTCCTGCAGGAGCCAAAATGTAGTAATATCCATTACGTTTGTAAAACTTAGGCCCCTCGATGGTGTGATTCACCCCATCATTACCATCAAAAACCAATACAGGTTCACTAATGACTTTTGTACCTCCCGCATTCATCTCACAAACCGTAATCACACTATTGAATGCGGCACGACTGCCCGCCCACGCATGTACCAAATACACTTTTCCATCCTCATCCCACAACGGAGTAGGATCTATCATTCCTTTCCCGGCCTTTACCAAGACCGGCTTTTCCCATTCACCCAACGGATCTTTAGTCTTTACCATGAAAATACCCCAATCGGGATCTCCCCAATAGATAAAAAACTCACCGTTGTGGTAACGGATAGAAGGAGCCCATACCCCTTTTCCATGTTGAGGAGCGTTAAAGAAGCCGGTCGGCTCTATCTCCTTCAAGGCATAGTTTGCCAAACGCCAGTTGACCAAATCCTTTGAATGAAGAATGGGCAATCCCGGAGCGCAGCCAAAACTGGAAGCGGTCATGTAAAAATCATCACCTGCGGCACAAACATCCGGATCAGAGTAATCCGCATGAATAATCGGATTAATATACGTACCGTCTTTCTGATCGGGCACCCATACCTTGGATACATACTGAGCATCTGCCTGTTGCCATGCACCACATACTAAAGCCGCTATAATCACTATCTTTTTCATTCTTACCTATTATAAAAATGCCCTGAAACAATCATTCTTACCTTAAAAAACGTACCCTATTAAACTAAAAAATCACCTAACCTTCATTTTTGTTAACCTAATCTATCTATAATACGGACAAGAAAACCAATACACTCAACGAAAGTGGTTATTTTTATAATACTTGTCCTCTATACTTTTTATATTCTTCTATTTCCTGATCCGTCACTGGCACGAGTTGCATGGCCACACCACCTCCAGGCTTTAATGCGAACTGCATGATTTGAGAAGAATCCACCAACAAACGGGTACATTTCACCTGAGTACGAGTCTTCATTTTATCTCCCCCATCTGTATAAATACGGGCCAGATAGGTCTTTCCCTTATCTAAAAATGAAAGATTCACCGATTGAGCAGAACCTTCATTATTAGTCAAAGCTCCTACAAACCAGTCATTACCTTTGCGACGCGCCATAGTTATACACTTACCCGGAGCACCTTCTAATACTTTTGTATCATCAAATACGGTTTGCAGATTCTCGAACCATTCTATTTCGGGCTCCCCTTGATAGAATGAAGGGCGGTCATACCAGAAGATAGTTTGTAAAGGACTATAAAAAATCAATGAAGCCGCCAACTGATGAGCATGGGTGTTCTTCAGGCGTTTGTCGAAATAACAGATGGTATAATCTGCCGCCCCATTAATCATACGAGTGAAAGGAAGAATGGTATTATGCGTTGCGTCTGGAAATTCCTCGTTTCCACGTATCCCCTCCTGAGTAAGTAAATTGGGATAAGTACGACTAAAGCCTGAAGGACGGAACTCATCATGAATATTAATCAGCAATTTATTCTCGGCAGCCAGACGAACCATATCATGTAACCAAGTAGCCCATCGATGACTGGCATACTGTACGAAACCGGATTTCACACCTACGACTCCCCACTTATGCAGCAATGGAAAAAGCTCATGCATCTGTTTCATCAGGGCATGCTGATTGACATACACCCATACACCTACTCCTTTTTCTTTCCCGTATGCTATGACACGAGGCATGTCCAGTTTGGAAACGACCTTCGTGGCATCTCCGTCATGAGAGGTACAGGGCATATACCATTGCCAATCAAACAGCATATAGGGGATATGATGGGCGGCACAGAAATCAATCGTGGCTATGGCTCCTTCAGTAGTAATGGTGGTCTCACGCATAATCTTACCCGGCTTTATCCAATCCGTATCGGTTATCTCACAAGGAGGATTCAGGTTCTGGATGATGTCGTTGTGTTCCAGCAATTCCCCCGGCTTATCAGCCGCCATGATAATTTTCCATGGAGTAGCATAATAAGTAACAATATCCACAGGGCTATACATGACCGAAGTCAGTGTATTCTGTTTAGTTGGAGAAGCTACAAACTTAGTCAGACACCAGTCATCTACATCGGCATCAGTCAAAGCTACCCACAGCCCATTGGGAAGTTCTACGGTCAAGGCACGTTCTACCGGCAATTTGATGTCATTAATGGCAAGGCGCTCAAAAGGAGCTTGCTCCCATTGCTCCGTCCACGCCACCGCACCGGGGGAAAACGTATATTCAGTCAGATCCCCCACCACTTTATGAAAAATGGCCTGTGGATGTTCAGGAAAAAAATAACGGAAAGCGATGCCTTCATCATACGCACGTACTTCAATATTCAAACGATAATTGGAACCGTCTTTTTTGGAAAGATACATGATTGCCTCATTATACGCCTCGCGAACCGTACTACGTTCTCCATACAGAGGATGCCAAGACTTGTTGACAGCAGGCTGATAGATCACACTATCCACCTCCAAATTATCCATCCAACATTTTACCTGATTTATTTTACGGGCAAGCGCCAGTTCCCAAGTACGGTTATCCAGCTGAAGACCGGCACGGGAGTTTCCGATAACCTCTCTGCCTCTATACTTTACCTGATATACTATTTCATTTACCGAAGAAGAAATTTTCTCCTGCCTGAACATGACTTCATGAACTCCCTCCGGGGACGTCAATTTCAATTCTTTAGAATGACCTGCATAAAGCGAAGCCGTACAGGTCAACGCACATGCTATGAGTATTATTTTTTTCATAATGATTACTTTTTAATTAGTAGTACGGATGAATCGGAAAACTCACTCAACGAAAAGAAAAATAAAATCTATAGGATAAAACAATTAACCGCAGAGACCTTCAGCATTAGTCCCTGCGGTGAATAAGGATGCACAAAAAAATTATAATTTTTGATTGTAACCTTCATTCAGTTCTTTGGTTTCTTTTCCTATTTTCACCCGTACAGGACCGGTTGCTGAATAGTACCAAACACCATGCTGCATATAGATTGCAGCATATACGTCATGATCCGATTCTAAAACAAAGTTACTTTTCTTTAGTGAACGGCCACAGCCAAGATACATCAGTTGAATCTGACCTTCTTTTTCTCTTATCAATCCTAACCTGCCACAGAATGAAACACGTTTGGAAGGATGATGAGCCTGCATGTCCGTCGCAGTGAACAGATAATCCGCATATCCGTCCGCCGTATTCACCTTCACCCCGGTACAGCCATCATCTCCCTGCAAGGCTTCTACACCGAGCACATTCGGACCACTCTTTTTATACGCTTCATAAACAGAAACAAAAGGATGAGTATGAGCATTATTACCTTCCTGACGAACAATCAAAGCAGGAGTCGGCATAGGAGGCATACAAATATCGCCGGGAGTCAACCCTTTATTCATTGTAGTCGGGGGAGCATCCACCTGATAAATTTCACGTCCCTCACCTCCTGCCATCCATAAACGCGCCGTTATATCTTCGGGCATACTCCATGAAGCGATGAAATTCTGGTTATAATCGGATTTATGCAGATTGGAAAACCAATGATATCCTTCATGCCACGTCTTGTCAAACTTCTCCAAAGCCTCACCGGGAAGCTTGTTCCCTTCCGAATCAGTGATTTCCATCGAAGTACCTACATGATGGAACAAATAATCATTATCCGCCCTGTCCGACCGGAAAATATCCACATAATAACCACTATTCCCCGAAGTACGGACCATAGCGACCATTCTTCTTTTCTCACCGGCAGACACATCGGCAAAGTTGAGGTAAGGAGTTAATTCCCTATCATTTACGAATTCTCCCTCCTTCACCATAGGTTCCATAGCATGAATAGTGATATCTCCTTCCGTATATCCGGGTAAAACCGTATTAGAACCTGTAGGAGACTGATGGTATCCATGATCTTTACTCCAATAGGACTCATAAGCCGCTGCATCCGGAGCCAACGCATAACCATACGCATAGAATTGTAAAGCCAACCCGTTCGGAGTGAGATGGTATCCTTTTTTACCACCATACAGAGTGAACATCATTTTATAATCTCCCTCCCAGTTCTTCATTGTAATAAAACGATGATGGGGAGAATAAGACGCACGTTCATTACTTTCTACACGCACAGACGGGATGGTAGCTGTATAGGTACAAAGCCCTGTCCAACCGGCATTATTTCTGGAGTATTTCTTTTGAGAAATCCCTTTGTTCAAGGCACTTGCCACTTTTTCCACCCCCTCCTTATTATCTGTTCCGGTATAATAAGTCAGCAGATTTTCAAACGCCTGAAAATTAGCACTTCCCCCACGTGAATCACCGAACACCACCATATTGGCTGCATCGTCCATCCAAGGAAATACAGCCATTGCAGCTTTCTGCAAAATGGGGTTACCGGCTATGATATCTATCCCGGCACGTTTCAAGGGAGCCGCCCAATCAAGCAATGACTGCACTGTACCGAATGAATAACCGGGAGATTCCGGCCACAGCCCTGTCACCCGATCGTAAGTTTTCAATATATCGGGAATGGCATCATGATAGGGAGTAGATTCGTTCACCAGCAGATTCAAATAATACTCTTTTCCTTTCCCGTCAGCATAAGCCTCATTATGATCGAGCACCAACATAGGACGCAGCATTATATTCCACCCGTTCACATTCCAGTTACCCGATTTGCCACCGCGTACCAGCCCTATATTGATAAAACGCTTAAAGACTTCGGCAGCTACCGTTTTTGTATCTTTCCCAATTGCTTTCAGATGAGCATGAGGATGCCGTATCAAATAATCGAAAGCAAAATCATACGCCATTGCCGCATGCATTACCAAATCATCATGTATCTGTTCGTAATCATAATAGCCGCAAATACCTCCCGGTTCCCAACCACCGACACTGCCACACGACTTTTCAGGGTCCAAAATAGGATTCATATAATACGTCCCTACCAACCACACATTAAATATATCTGTGGCAAAACGGGCAAACTTCTCTTCTCCTGTCACCCAATAAACAAAAGCGGCATTTTCTGCTAATGTCAAGATCTCGACATTATTCCCCCGTATCATGTGCCCGCTTTCCTTATAAGGCACTTTGACCGAAGGCTCCGAAGGATTTAATTTATTAATTCCCCACATATCACCTGTTTCATTATAAGGAGTGCGGTCCTCCAGCGGAACATTGACATACTTATTCCAAGTACGCATTCCCGGCATTCTTACAGTGGGAACAGGAGCATTCCCCTCTCCATAGTCCCAATTCTGTTTTTTCAAATAACATTGAGTATAGCGCTCTCCATCTTTTCCAATACATGGCCAGCCGGGAAATTATCCATTCGGGATCAGTCTGATGACGATCCACATATTTTTCCACTTTGGAGCGAATAGCTGCAAAGGATTCCTCAGCCCAAGGCTCATTTTTCACTTTTTGCAGAACAGACGCCCTATCCGCCGGAGCAACATAGACACAAGGGTGTTGCTGCGCCTGAACAGCCAACATACATCCCATCCCCAAAATAAAGGCGGCTAGAATCTTTTTCATTCTGGTTCCATGAACTGCCAACCTGAAAATAAAAACAAATCCTCTATTCATATTCCTATATCATTTGATTAGTCAAACCATATATAAATACGAATCAAAGGATTCATTTACTCATCTAATAATGAAATTTATTCTTTCTCCAAATCCCAATATACCACATAACGCTGCCGATGAATATTGTACAACGGTTCTATCACATCTCCTTGAGAAGTCGTAAACTTTAACTCCGTACCGACACGCCGTACACTGCGTTCAGGATGCTTGACATCAAGTTTTAACGTGGTACGAAGTCCTGCAGGGATATGATAATCATACGTATAATAATCATTGTACAAAGCAGGATTGGAATCGGGCGCAGGTGCCTGCATTCCTTCTGTTCCCCGTTCACCGGCCAACACTACCGGACCATAAACCAACGCTCCCTTTTGAGGATTATCCGGAGTCGTTTCCACACGGAGACGCATGGGATAATCAGCCGTAATACGGTCACCGTCTTTCCATAGACGAGTGATAGCAATATATGAACCGGGCTTCTGCTTCACCGCCACCTTTTTACCATTTACAGCGACTTTCACTTCCTTGCTCCACGAAGGATAACGAAGATAAACCGTAGTCTCTACAGGACTTTGAGTGCCTATGGTCAGAACTGTGGTTTCCTCTGCCGGAAAATCCGTTTCCTGGCGGAGAGTCAATCCTTTCTCCTGCCAATTGACTACCGAAGGAATAAAAAGATTCACATAAATGCCTTTATCATTGTGATAATAGATGGCTTCTCCATATTTAGCATGGTTTTCAAAGCCGCTGCCCACACAACACCAAAAAGAGTTTTCTTTCGTACTATACACCTTATGCGAACCCGAAAGCAAGGGCAGGAAATATGTCACCATACCGGTTTGAGGATCTTGCTGTCCCAAAATATGGTTATAAAGAGCACGTTCATAATAATCCGCAATAGCAGCATCGGCTGTCCAGCAGAACAGATGACGGGACAGCTTCAACATATTATAGGTACAACACGTTTCCCCGGTATAACCTGACACATGCTTGGAGAACCGGGCCGGATCAAAATAATGTTCCTTGTCACTACTGCATCCGGGAGCAAATGTGTGACGGTCTATCATAGTATGCCAAAAGAAACCGGACAACTTTCTGCTGTCCTCATCTTCCGTCAGTTCATAATTACGAGCTTCAGCCAACACTTTCGGGATGAACGTGTTGGTATGTTTAGTCCCTAAATCATCACGCAGCTCCTTTAACGGATCAATCACCTCATTATGATAAAAAAATCGTGCCAGCCACCGATAACGCTCATCTCCGGTTATCGCATACAAATTATAGAAAGACTCATTAATTCCTCCGAATTCATTCCGTATCATTTTTCGGCGTGTAACCTCATCCAGCGGTTTGAGTTTATGATAGGCCCAATCGGCCATGCGGGTAACAATCTCTAAAGCTTTCTGATTGTCACTGTAAAGATACTGATCTATCAATCCAGAAAAAAGCTTATGAAGAGTGTACCACGGCGCCCATACACTGGTGCCACGGATGTTACGATTAATCAATTCTTCAGGATAAGCACTCAAATAACCATTACCCAACGCGTTTTGTACTTCAGCCAGACCACTTACCAAACTGTCTCCTTTGTGTTTGAACAGTTCACTGCCTGTCGCCGCATACATCAGGCCGTAGGCAGAAAGCAAGTGCCCTGTGGTGTGTCCACGCAATTCACAGTCCAAGGATTCCCATCCACCTAATTTCTTTACTGTCATGTAACCACCTTCCCGACCGGCAAACACACCCGCATTAGTACGGAAACTATGTAACAACCTGTCCACCTCTATAGAAGCCATCCACATAGAATCACGCATCATATTTTCACGAAAACGACTCGGCAGCAAACGGACATCCTTCAAATCAAAGCTCTTGACTTGCATCGGAGCTATGGTTTCTTTTTTCAATTTTCCGGAATGCTGGCCGGGATAAACTGATTGGCCAGACAAACCACCTGAAACAACTAGCGACATAACCGCTATAAATACTTTCCTCTTCATATCATTGTATTTTTTCATTTACTATCCGATTATTGGAATCTCTATTTTATAATACGAAAAAAAGGAAGAGAGCACTCAAAATACCTCTTCCTTTTTCAGCAGTCCAACCACTTTTATTCCAAGTCATTTAAAAATTCTTCCAATGCTTCATTAAATGCTTCCGGTTGCTCCATATTCATCATGTGACCACAATCATCCAGCACTTTCAATTTTCCATTCGGAAGATAATCCAAAATCTCAGGATGATCGGAATATCTGTTTCCGGGTGACCTGCCTTCAACAATCAAAGTAGGTACCTGAGGATGATTTTCTTTCAGTTTTGCATAAGCATCCAGTCCGATTATCACCCTCACCTCCTTATGTAAAGGCTGCCATGCATCCCAGTCATCGATCATCTCCCACAGAGGCACACGCATTCTTTCTTTTCTTGTTCCGCCCGACTGCATCAGTCCTTCGAACCATTCCTTCTTCATCACATCCACTCCTTTCTTTTCCAGTGCTGCGATTTCTTCATCCCGTTTTGCCGCTTCCTCTTTTGTCATCGGCTCACTGGGTCCTTTTGATTTGCGGATATTTCCGCTGGCCAAGAAAGCGGACAACATACGGTCCGGAAAACATCCCAGCATATCCGCACCAACGAATCCCCCCAAAGACAAACCTACAATATGCGCTTTCCGTATATGCAAAGCATCCATCAAAGCAACCAGATCTTCTGCATGGGTAAATTGGAAATCTTCCGTTTGTTTGGATGAAATGCCATATCCGCGCAAATCATATCGTATAGCTCGATAATGCTTTGCAAACTTAAAGAACTGTTCATTCCACATTCTACGGTCCAAAGAGTGTCCGTGAATAAAAATAAGCGGCTCTCCCGTACCTGCTTCTTCATAATACAAAGAACCTTCCGGAACCTTCACATAACCACTTTTCACCTGTACATCGCCGGTATCTTGTGAATATAATCCGGTCAAACCGGATAATACTAATAAACAAATAAATGCCAGAATCCTCATATTCCTAGATTTACATAAAAGATACTATTTGACTTCAATTCTTTCAATATATTCATTGGTTATAAAACCACTTAAATCTTTCATTTTCTTACCATTAACCACAACGTTCTCAAAAGTCACATCCCGTACCATCCGGTCTTTGTCCAATCCTTTTATCAGTGACGGGTTCTCTCCCACCCCGTTATAAGTAATATTACGGAAAGTCACTCCATCAATGCTTTGTCCGGGTTGTTTGTCATACTTCCCGTTAAAACGGACATTGATATGAAACAGCCTCCCCTCTTGAATACTTTCCACACGAATATCCTCAAACAATATATTTTTCACCCTGTTCCTGTCGCCTGCATCTATAGCCATACATCCCTGATAAGGCACATCATCTTCATCATGTTCCAAAATATCAATATTGCGGAAAACCAGATTCTCAATAATCTCTCCTGTCGGAGAATTCGGATCACCATGACCACCTACATTGATAGGATGAGCAATATCCGCCCAAAGAATGGAATTCTGTACAGTGATATTGTCCGAACCGCCCCACCAGTTCCAACGATGATTATATAAAGCAATGCAGTCATCACTATTACGCATAAACACATTGTCTATCAATACATCGTGGCAGCACATCATGTCGATGCCATCGCTCCAACCTTTACAACTGAATGATTTCAGGTTCTTGATTGTCACCCCCTCAGCACCTCCGCCAAATACGGTATAATGATCAGGATTGACCACTGTTATGCCATCTATCACTATATTTTTAGAATCAGTGATTTCAATACCACGAACAGGATGGTCCAAAATGCCACGCCCAATGATCCGTACATTCTCCACTTTATCCAGCAGCAACTTCGCTTTCACAACAGCTCCCGGTGCCAGATAGACCGTCGTATTGCCTGGTATTCTTATCTGATTGTTCGGCAGATCTTTGGGACGATGCACTCCCGGCCCGAAATACATCACTCCTTTCTCTTCTTTCGAGTAAGTCTCCGTTTCCATCGGATTGGCAAAAAGATGGAGATTATGCAGGCGGTCGCCATTAAACTCCACAGACAGATACTGAGGTTTGTCCAGCGTAAACGTAATTACATTCTTATTCTGCACATACTGCACTTTCCTGGCCTGCGGACGGATATCGACCTCATGAATCATCCCATTATTTTTTTTCACCATCACTTCTACAGGACTGCCCATATCAAACTGTACCATCGAAGCATCCTGTACCCTATCCATATCTACCTGCACATTATACTCAAACAGATCTTTCCAGTCGCCCCCCGGCACACGGACACGAACCGTATAGTCATCATTATGAGACATACCGGTCTGCAGTCCTTCGGGATAAGTCACTAATTGAGCCTGTACGGCCACACAGCATACCATAAGACAAAAGGTCAATAAATTCTTCATATTTTGCATTTTTCTTATTAGATACGTTTGGCAAACGTTTTTCACTCAAAAATAAGATGTTATCAACCGTCAACTTACAAATTAAATCAGTCTTTCCCGAATCTGTTCCGTTCCACCTCTTTTCCTTCATAAAAAAATACGACTTCATAAGATGATTTGTCATCCGCCAAGGCTGCATCCGGAGAGAAGGCCAGATACTCTACTTCATAAGGCTGCAATGTCTTTAGAGTCATCCGCCCCAAGCTATGGCCGCCACATATCACCTCCACTTCCGCCGGTTCCGATGCAGACAATCCAAAGTTTTGTATCTCCACTTTCAATTCCCCTTTTTCCTTATCAAACACAGGACGACGGGCAGAAAGCAAAGCCGGCCGGTAATTCACATAAGGCAGGCGGGCATAACCGTAAAGCATGTTCCCATTCCTGTGTTTTCCTATCATTTTGGGAGCAAACTCATCAGAGGTAATTCCACTTCCTTCGGCATTAAAGACCACAATCAAGTCTTCCCCCGAAACCTTGGTCTTCACCGGTTTGCAACCACGCCCGAAGTTCACTTCTGTAAACGAACCGAACCGCAACGACTTTACATCCACATCCGTTTGCGGATGGAACCCCTCTTCGGCGGCAATCTTCACTTCAATGGTACGGGTAGACGGAGTGATCTCCTTTTCATTCAAAACGGACAATAGCATCCCTTTATTCAAGGGAACGCTTATGTTCTTGGAACTATGTTTGTCATTAGGAAGGTCGTTCCATTTTATCGTATCAATCACGGCAAAATTCATTTGGACGGCACGCCCCTTCTCATCCTGGAAAACCTTAGGACGCTCATATTTAAACCAACGCTCCACCGTTCCGTCTTTATGGAATGATACGCCCGGCATGTATGCTTCTCCCTGTTCCGTCACCCAATGTACTCCGTCCTTGGAACGCTGGTAGAAAGCAATCCTGCCCAACCAGTCATTTACGATCAAGTGATATTGCAAATCATCCCTCCATACCACCGGATCTTCAAACCGGCCCTCCACGTCCGGGTAAACCCGTTTGTCCGTCAACTGCTTATAGGGTGAAAGTCCGTCTTTGCTGATCCAGACACCTCCACCGCGGCATACCATCAGATAAGAGCCATCCTGACGACGGGCAAAAGTCAGATTAGAGAGGCCTTCTATGATTTTACGGTCACGCGGGTCAAAACTGAACTTTCCATACGTCCAAACCTTGTCATCCACCCTGTCCGCTATATAATAACCATCAATAACATAGACCACGATACGGCCGTCCGACAGACGGAACGCTTCCGGATTATGTCCTTTTCCAATGGAATTCCGTATTTTAAAAGGTCCCGTGAGCCGGTCACTTACCGCATGAAAAACGGTAGAGTTTGACCAGAACATGTGACCTTTCGGAGAGTTCTCGGGCCAGCCACACACAAACAGATGATATTTGCCTTCCGTATCCTGCAATATATTTCCTCCCCAGAAAGAAACTCCGGGAAGCTCAATGCCATTATCCACATAACGGTTCAGCACACTGTCAGTTCCCCATATCCCCTTGGCCTGGATACCGTCGGGCATCGGAAGGAAACGGTCCATAAAACGTGCACCCTTTACCAGATGTTGCCATTCGGCAGGACGTTCACGCTCGGTTATCTGTGCATGTACAGGAGCAAACAAAAAACTCGCAGCCATTAAAAAGAAGAGCTTTTTCATCGTATCATTATTTTACACGTTAACAAATCGTTTATTTATATGCTCAAAAATAAAAAGATTAAGCTGACATAAGTACCAGCCAGCTTAACAAAAAGCACGCAAACCTTTGCGTAAAATAAACTTCCACCAAATTCTTCGCCTTACCCGCTCATTCAATAACCACGCCTGATACTTTTACCGTGCCCTTCTCATAAACAACAGGAGTTACCTTTCCATTCACGACAACCGCTTTCGGACGTTTCTCGCTTCTGAATCTAGCATTCATCTTCGGTTGACCATCCATCCACAATTTCATCCGCCCGTTTTCCTCCTTTTGAATCACAAAAAGCTTAGCCAAAGAAGAAAAGAAAGAAACATCTCCTCGTCTTAAAGCGCTTCCATAACAAATAAAGCGCTCTTTTGAATCGGCTGGTTCCATACCAGCCTCATAAGTGACTGCAAACATATAAGCGTCCGTAAACCATCCGTCCGCTTCAATCCATGAATTGCTATGCATCAATCGCCCGTCGGCCAATTGATTGATATAGAGATCTGTTATTTTTCCCTTATAATGAATACGAAGTCCTATCCAATCTTTGCCTTCCCGTCTTTCCATATAAGGAAGATCTTTCTGGTCCGGCGTTTCTTTCAAGATGATGGCGGTCAGCCCTTTCACCCTATCCACTTTTGCCGGCAAATGAAATGAATAATACGTTTCTGTTCCTTTTAAATCCTCCGTTGGAGCTTCTACTTCTTCCCAATATAAATCTTCGGGGTAATCATGTACAAAATCGGATTTCGCCAACAAACGGGGATATAGCGGACGGACAACAACTGAAGAATTCCCATTTGTTATATTCAGATCAATTCCACGTTTTTCCGCCTCTCCTCCCGGATGCCAAAGCCATTCAAAATGTCCCACATCATGAGTTTTCAAATCATCAATCATATAAATCACATCATCTATCCACAGGAAATGACGGAAATTACGACTAAACTGGTCTGAATACGGGCCGGTTCCATTGGCCAATACATATTTTACATTATCCGCATCGAGCAAATAATGTAAATACCCTCTCAGCATTGAACCATGATATTGTTGTTCACGTGACTGTCCTTTGCCATTGAAAAGCACGACATTGTGTGCCTCGCTTTGAAAAAAATAATTACGGTAACTGGGATTAGGATACCAGCAGTTTCCCGCATCTTTTATAATATCCACTCCTTTATGAAAGATGATGAACGAGTTGGCGTCCGCATGAGAATGATTCCATGTATGCCCCGATTTAACGGCCAGCATGGTAGCATCCTTCTCCCAGGAAGTACGCATCGTAGCCCACCCAAAATCTGCAAAAAGTTGTGATTTCTTTATTTCAGGCAACTGCGGCGCTTTGCTTAGATCGGGCGTATAGAGAAATCCCATCGGACGGTCGATAAAATAACCGTCACGGTGTTGCCCCTGTTCCACCTGATTCATATACCAAAGCATATTATCATTCCTGATTCCCATCGCATAGAGCAGCATCAAGGTACTTTCGGCAGTCACATTCTTATGGCTGTCACCAAAATTCATATTATATAGTATACCTGTACGCGGATAGCAGACATGCACAAAGAAATCGGACAATTTATTCAGTTGCGGAATTTGAACCGGCTTTTGTCCGGGATGGGTGTTCATCCATGCCAAACGAAACTGTAATGCTTCCTGAATCCCGAAATTGGCATAATTGAGGCTTTCATACATCCCTCCGTCGGCATCAAAGCTTTTCGGCTTCTGCTGCAAGACATCTCCGGCAAAGTCAAACCATTGGGGAAGAGCCTCATATACCGCCTCCGCTCCTTGCTTTGCCTCCGGCAATTCGTTTTGTAAACTCAAGGCCAGTATGCCGCCCATGCAGGCACAAGAAGTCCACCAGTTATGTCCCATCGAATTCAACGAATGAATACGTGCCGGCTCCAGCACCCAGTCCCCCAGACACGGGTCAAGGGCCAACCGTTTCAATCCTTCCGCTATTTCTTTCCTCTCGGAACTTGAAAGGTCATTATAAACAGCATCATAGGCTATGGCAGAAAGGTAAGCCTTATGTGCCAGTCCCAAATCCGCTCTCCAGACAGGGATACGCGCCAGCATTTCTTCACTGCCCCACGTATCCTCCTTAATGACATCCAATAAAATCTCTTTCAATTTGTCAGCGTATTTTTTTTCATCTGTCATCAAATAGGCCAAAGCCAGGTAATCCGCCTTGCTTAGATTCTTTTTCTGCAACTGTTCATCTGCCGTCTTCTTTATAGAAGCCCATGCCTCAGCCATCTTTAAATCATTTACAATCCGTTGTTTCACCTGCTGAATGCGCTCCGGAGTATAAAGCAAAGCAGGGTGTTTTATCTTTTGCGCCTGTACAAAGGCAAAGCATAAAAAAATCAATAGACATACATATATCCGTTTCATATTTCTGTTGGTTTAATTATTGTTTAACGACATAGAAAATCACTTTCCGCTTTTCCTCAACCGTCTGTCTACATCCGCCGTCCTGACATTATCCAAAAGTACACCGGCGGAAGAAATGTCATTGACTTGTATCCGGTCAAGCGACAAGTTCCCTACATTAACGGCAATTACCGGTATCCTGGGATCAGGCTTTTCCGATTGAAAGGTGGCATTGTCCACAGCTATACTTCTCACATTTCTGATAAACAGTCCATAACTCGGCAGATTCCCCCATACAGTAGGTTGTGGATAACCTTTCTCATCCTCTTTCACTTCCCGATGGGAAGACCAATATTGGTCCCGAAATACATTTCCGGCAGTATCATGACGTTTCCCTTGCATATCATTCGCCGTCCGGCAATTTCCTGCTACAAGCCCGCCTTTATTTAGAAAGCGAACATTGCTTAAATAAATATTCTCTATCTCACCACCGGGAATCCCCGTTATGGAAGAACAAAAATTACCGGTATCATAAGCGGTTACATTACTAATCTGTATATTTCTCATTTTTCCTATTGGAGGAACCGGAGCCTCATCTATATATTTCCGGCCTCTATTCGCCAAACGGACATACAAAGGACATTCCGTACCCTCAATTACGATATTGTCAATAGACACGCCATCCATTATTCCACCATCCACCACCTCCAAAGAAATAGCCGTAATACCGCTTGGAGTAGATTTTATAATGCGGTCCCCTTTATTGCAACTCGGTTTAACAATACAATTAGAAATGACAATATTCTTATATCCTCCGGTCGATTCGGTGCCACATTTTATAGCATTGGCAAAGCTGCTGACAATACAATTATTAATAACGACATCTTCACAAGGAGCCAGCCCCGTACTTTTCAACACGATTCCGTCATCGTCCGAATCGATGACACTATCAGACAAGATAAACCTGCGACAACCGTCAATATCTATACCGTCATTATTACCATTACAATGGTTGAAAACATGGATATGCTCTACAATAACATCTTCACAATCCAGATAATGTTGATTCCACAAGGCTGAATTCCTCATACTGATACCTGAGATACGTACCCCTTTACATGAAATAAAAAGGATATTGCGCGGCCTGCCGTCGGCATCACCCGGTACTCCGCCCACACGCCCTTTTCTGCCCTTTCCTCTCCCATCAATTACACCTTTGCCCGTAACGGCTATATTCCTAGCCCCCACCGCATAAATCAACGCCGACCATCCGCCTGCATCTTTCAAAGAGCGGTAAGCTGCTCTCGGCTGAATAGGAAAATCAGCATAATCCTCACTGGCATAAAGGCAGGCACCGTTATCCAAATGAAGTTCTACATTATCTTTCAGAAAAATAGTACCTGTCTTAAATTTACCCGGAGGAATAACCACTCTTCCGCCCCCCTGCCTGTAACAGCTTTCAATCGCTTCATTGATAGCTTTCGTATGCACCATCATAGTATCACGGGTGGCTCCGAAATCCAGAATATTAAATTCTCCCGTCCTCCCGTGCTCCTTCGTTTGAGCAAAAACATGGATGACAGAAAGACATAGATAAAGACAAGTCATCAGCTTCTTTTTCATGGTATTTACTGAATTATGATAATAACAAATCGCAACTTCTCCCTTTATATCATTCAATACGAAAGAGAAGAAATAAAGACTCAACGCGGAGCTGACTATTTCGTTATAAAAAAACTGCGTTCCACCGGTTCAGCCGTCTGTACCTGTCCGGCAATCCCGTACTGCCAGGCTACAACGGTGACTTTCACCGGAAATTTACTGCGGGGAGGAATTTTCGTAAAGACCAGCCTGTTATCTTGTAATTCCGCAGGGCCTTCCTTTACATAATAATATACGGGCAATCCACAATCAGAAACAGCTTCAAGAGAAACTGATTCCACTCCTTCCCTCACATCTTCTATCCCCGGAAAAAGTATATATTGGCGTTTTCCCTCTGTATTCCGATAAGGAATACGAATATTGAATTGTTGTACCGCACTCTTATATCTACTGTCACCCTCATTAGCGGCCAACAGCCAGATATCTCCGGTACGCTTCGGATTATCCATTCCCATTCTATAAAAACGCACGGTAAAAGTAGTATCATTCACCTTTGCCACCGGACCGCAAATACGAGTAACTTCAATTCCGCCATGAGCATGTTCCTTTACCAGTGAGGAGCGTAAAGAGTCCATATACACCCCTTTTACGTGAAAAGTCAGACCATCGGCTTCCGGCCGGAAAGCGGCAATCACTCCGGCATGTTGTCCGGCATCATATTTAACCAACCGGCCTCTCTGCATAAATCCAAGATATTGCATCTGCTTACCTTTATATTTTGCATAGCGGGCTTCGGTCAGTCCGGCCATTTCTTTATCAAAATACCAAAATGCATCGTGCTTATCTCCTTTATAGTCCCGATAAGGAGCCACCTTAGCCCTGTCCTTCTGCTCCGGACGCCAACGCTCGGCCAACCACCCTTCTTCCGGATTCAGTTTTTTCAAACGGACAGGCTCATTCAAAGAAGGATGTCCGGACAAACGGTATTCCAACGCTTTTCGCAGAAACAAAGCAATATAATCAGCAGTCTGCCCGGCCACATCAAAATGTCCACGTCCCGTATCACACAAAAATGAAATACAACTTTCGGGATACATCATCCGAAACGCCAAAGCAGGGTTCACCCGCGCCTCCCACCATTCATATTCTCCTTCAATCATCAATCCCGGAATACCATCTATATTACGTGTCCTACCCCACTCCAGATTCTCCCCGCCATAGCCACACAGGTTGGTACGGGGAGCATCTCCATGCAAAGAAATGACAGCCAATGTCCGTTTAGGATTCCAAGCGGCAAAATTCCACGGATAAGTGGCCATTGCCGAATGACCGACAGGAACTACAGGTATATGTTCCAACTCAGAATAGCCGCTGACTTCCGCCAGGTCATTCATCATCCGATTGAAAATCTCTTGCGTTCCTTTTGTCACATCCCATTGCTGGTCGATTCCGGGAGTGATCCATACCAGTCCGATCCCCATCCGAGACAATACTTCCCGGAAACGCGGCATCTCGAACAGGGTTTCCTCACTCATATTGTGCTTTCCTACCATTACGGCACGCAACTGATGGCAATCGGAAGGTATCCACAGGAAGGCAGTCGGTTCTTTGCCGGTTTCGGAAGAGATGAATCCTTTCAACTGTACGGACCATTGCCATTCTTGGGCAGTAGCAAACAAAGCACTGCACAATAACAATAAAGCAAATACTAATTTCCTCATCAAGCTATATGTTTAAATGAATATTTTCTTTTTAATACGCTCCACTCACGATATTCACTCAACACCTCATTCATTAAAATAAAAATCCACAGATACCTCATGAGGATACCTGTGGATTTATTTAACCAAACATGGGATTACAACTGACTAACCTCTTCGAATGTCAATCCTGTAATTTCCATAATATCCTCTATAGAGAGCCCTTTTTCTTTCATCCTCCGGGCATTGCGAACGACACCTTCCTTAATGCCTTCTTCGCGACCTTCCGCACGACCTTCTTCGCGGCCCTCCATGCGCCCTTCTTCGCGACCTTCCATACGCCCTTCTATCTTTCCTTCCAACTTGGCAGAATCAAGAACATCATTCTGAATCATTAAAGCGCTGAGATGTTCATCGTAAGCATGACGTTCCTGAGGGGTCATTGAATAATATTTCAATTTTTCACGTGCCTCCCCCAATCCGGGAGCTGTCGTGTCAGGACGGATAATACCCGTCTTCAAATATTCTATCCATTCCTCAAGGGGAGTCATGGCCACCTTATTAAACTCATTCACACGGATAAGGAAATACTCAGGATAAATTTCGGAAGGCATACGAGGCACAATAGCATCCTTCTCCCGGGTACTGACCTGCAGGAAATCTCCCGTATGCACCCCTTTAAATATATTCTGCCCATGATAAAGATAATCAGTTCCATAACCGATATCGAAATAAAGGATACTGATGGAATATATCTTTTTAACTTTATAATAAGTTTCACCCAATGAGATATGCTCCGTAATGGCCTTGGCTACTCCATACAGGATACGCTCCAAATAATACAGTTCACGGGTATTTTGGATCTCGATGATAACAATCTCATTTTTACTATTAAGAGCCTTGATATCAACCCGGTTGAACTTATCCTCTTCCGTTTGCTGATTACCCTCGCTTTCCAGAATCTCCACTATATGGATATCATCACCTATCAGCACCGTAAGGAACCCTTCGAGCACACCAAAATTGGCTTTATGACGCAACAGGCGTTTGACTGCCCAATCAAAACGGATATATCTATCTTGTAATTCCATAAGAATATAATTTATTCATTTTCAATGGACAAAGATACGAAAAAGGATTGCTCTTAAAGAATTATTCCACTTAAATAATTACCCTTATTTTTTATTTCACAAATACTGCATTCTCCATATGCTCTTCCACAAAGATACCTGCCCAATCCGGAATCTTATACCATTGGGGCCCTTTGGGCATATCATGCCGACATCACCTTACCGTTTATCATCATGTTCTCGAAACGAATACTCTTTATCTTCCTCATTCTTGAGAGGAACAAAGGAGCCTGTCTGATGGAACTCCTTATTTCCCCATGTGAAACAAGGAGTTCCAATAGTATAAAACAAGTTGTTTCAATGCTCGAAACCAAGTATTTTTGAAAGATGTGCAAAGATAACGCAACTATGCTAAAAATCAAATAGTTATAAAACATATTTTTAGCAGGTAGGCAAAAGGGAAGCAAAAAAAAGCAGATTTGGAAAGGAGTTAGGTTACCAAATCGTAACTCCGCCAAATATGCTATAAAAAGAGGTGTAATGTATTATATTTCAATCTATTGCTTGTTTTTGCATAGTATCAGATAACTCAACAGAAAGTAAATTTGTAACTAAAAAAAGTTGAGTTATGCGAAGCACATTCAAAGTATTGTTCTACACCAAGAACCAGTCAGTAAAAAATGGTAAGGCTCCGATTATGGGCCGTATTACAGTCAATGGAACCCAAGCGGGTTTCAGCAGTAAAAGAACGGTGTCCCTTTCCTTATGGGACGTAAAAGCCAACCGTGCGAAAGGCAAGTCCGAGGAAGCACGCACGCTGAATCAAGAACTTGACAACATCAAGGCGCAGATAACGAAGCACTATCAGTACATTTGCGACCATGACAGTTTTGTTACGGCCAAGAAAGTATATAACCGCTATGTAGGTTTCGCAGAGGAATGCCATACTCTTATGGTGCTCTTCAGAGAACAGATTGAATCGTATAAAGAAAAGATAGGCAAAGGAAAGGCGGAAAGCACTTACCGTGGACTGGTTGCCGACTACAAAAGTCTTTTGCTTTTCATGAAAACCAAAAAGAACATTGAGGATATAGCTATTGACGAGCTTGAGAAATCGTTCATTGAGGATTATTACACATGGATGCTCGGCACGGCAGGCAATGCGAATGCCACCGCTTTCAACCGTGTCAACACCCTGAAATGGTTGATGTACATAGCGCAGGAAAAGGGTTGGTTGAAAGTCCATCCTTTCACATCCTTCGAGTGCAAGCCGGAATACAAGAAAAGGTCTTTTCTTACTGAAGAGGAATTACAGAGAATCATCCACGTGGATCTGAAATACAAACGCCAGCGTGCCATGCGGGATATGTTTCTCTTCATGTGCTTCACCGGTCTTGCATATGCCGACCTCAAAGCCATTACTTACGACAACATCCATACCGATTCCGAGGGAGGCACATGGTTGATGGGCAACCGTATAAAAACCGGAGTGGCCTATGTCGTGAAGTTATTGCCCATAGCCATTGAGCTTATTGAGAAATACAGGGGTGTGGACGAGAAGAAGGATTCCCCCGATTGTGTTTTCCCCGTAGGCGAATACAACACGATGTTCCTCAGCCTCAGAATCATCGGTAAGAAGTGCGATTGCCATACCGAAGTCACCCCGCATATCGGACGTCATACATTCGCAGTTCTGGCCATTCTCAAAGGGATGCCGTTGGAAACCCTGCAAAAGGTATTAGGACATAACTCCATCCTTTCCACGCAGGTGTATGCCGAGCTTATCAATCCAAAAGTGGGCGAAGATACCGACAAACTTTGCGAGAAGATAGGCCATGTTTACAAACTGGCCGTCTAATACCGACCAAAAGGAATGCCCCTTCAGCCGGCAGGCCGGAGGGACATTCCTTTTGTCTTTTTCTTTATTTCCTGAACCTTCGGAAATCCCGATAGTTCTTTTTTAACACCTCATACAGTCCGCTTTCGGGATAAAGAATCTTTCCACCGATGGTAGTATAGGACACCATGTTCTCATCACGCAAGGTTTGCAGTGTCCGCCGTGAGATGTGCAGTCTCTCGCATACGTCATCTCCAGTCAGGTAATGCTCATCCGCAATTGTGGGACGTATCCTTGCCGTGGCTTCTTCAGCCGCCTTACCCGCTCTCCTTATCCATCCGGTCAATTCCTTGAACTCTTCCGAATCCTTTGTGATAATGTCTGCCATAGCCTATTTCCTTTTTACAAGTCCTTCACTCAATATCTCCTGAATATCCGTTTCCCGATAGAAGAATTTCCCGCCTATGTTTGAATAAGGAATAAGGCCGTTGTCCCTGTAATTTTGCAAGCATCTCTTCGATATTTTCAGAGCCAGACATACCTCTTGTGCGTCCAATCATTTATCCGGTGCGGGTGGGGCAACCTTTTTACGGAAATCTTCCAATTGTACAGCCAGCAGACTGAACTGTTTCCTCATTTCCAGATACGCGCTCGTTTCGATAATAGTCAGTTCCATACATGATGTTTTTAGTTTATACATTTTAATGTTTTCTCCGGCAAAATAAGGCATACTCTCCGCTAAAAACAAGTGTGCGGAATCAAAGTCGGATTTTGTCGTGCATTGTCACAACAGTAAAGTAAACGGTATGAAGAAAGGCTTGTATCCCTATGTTTCCACTATGGACAAGCCTTTCCTCTACCATCTGCCACCTTATATTCTCAGGCCTTTATTCTTCCGCTCTACTATGACATTTTCTATTTTTCCCTCTTTCATTTCCGTATTTTGACGCAAATTTGGAAAATGCTCATTCAGCAAATCGCCTGCCAATTTTTTAGCTTTCTCCTGCATCTCGTCGTGTACATTCAATCTGTCCGGTCCTAACAGTTTTTTTTCAATCTCTTCAAATTTGTCGTAAAAGCTGAACTCATCCGGATATTCATCAACCAGCCCGTCCTCCGGGTATCCTTGTTCCCGGATGAAAAGCAAGGTCATCCGGTCGTAATTATCCGGACTTCGTGGCAATCCCAATCCTTCCCCTATTTCAGTCAGATTGAAGTAATTTTCCCATGTAGGCGCAAGGTCAAAAGTCTTGCTTTCCACTACATTCTTCAAAACAGACCTGTCCTGATATGCGCACTGTCTCATTGTTTCCTCATCTACCCAGTCTCCCCGCTCATTTTTACAGAGGTTTACCTTTCCTTCCATTAAGGAAGGCCATCCGCTCAACTCATGAACGGCCAGAGATTTTAAAGGAAAATCAGGTTCAAAGAAACTCTTCTCCACATATTCATACATATAACTGTTGAATTGCCATTCTCCATTTGTATTGTCATCAAAGAGAAGCACGCCCTTATCCGTTTCAACGGCAGAGTAATAATGGTTCCCGCGTTTCAGGTCATCCAGCATTTTCTCCACCATTTTAGGTGAGGATTGTATTTCCTCCCACATGCCGGGTGTCAGTATCCGTTTAAAATGCTCATCTTTTGACAACGGGTCTATATCTTTTCACAGGCAATACACCACTTCCGATACACGCAGGTAACTTTGCAATCCGATTCCCTGCCCATCCATTGCCTTTTCCAATGTTTTCAAATAGTTACTGTTATTTCTCTTCCGCAAAGGAGGGACCATTGCCAGATCAGGCACATCATAGTATAAAACGCCTGTTGTCGGTATCTCTTTTCCTCTCAGAGCCTTTTCCACATCTTCCTGCATGAAATCCCAAAAGCCTTCTTTACCCTTGCCTTTCATACTGATGTGTATCGGATTGAAGTGTCCGTCCACTGTGACATACACACTGCCACTCTTGTTCTCTTCTTTTTCCATATTTCAAAACTAAATTTTCATTCCACGCCTTTCCCTTTTCATGGGAACTTTCACCGACATGTTCGGACCGGAGAAACGGGTATTGTCAGGCCGCGCCACCAGTTGCGACATGATCCGTTCCTGTTCCTTTGTCAGCGGAACCTTAACCAAAGGCAGATTTCTCAAACGGTTGAAGTTTCTTAATGTGGGTGCCATATCCAGCCGTTTTGTACAAATCCCATAATTTAATATCTCTGGCGAGGTCACCTGCCAGTCACACATTGTGCCCCGGTATCTCGCATCCAACGGTGCTACTTCATAAAATCCCAGTTCCTTCGGTTTCCCTTTTCCTTCAAAGAACTTTTCAGTTATTCCGTCCAATAATTTGGCCAGTTCCTTGTCTCCTGCTTCTGTCTTATCAAACAGCAATACCTTTTGTCCGTATTCCACTGCCGTACAAGTAGGAAATACAGCCAATCCGTTTCTTATCACATGGCCGTCCGTTCCGAAACGGTGTGCCAGCCGTTGGTAGTCCTCATTCTCCGCCAGTGCCGTATGCGCTGCCGAGGCGGACAATTGCCTGATTCCCCTTTCCTCACAGAATGCCGCGTCCCGCAGCCTCACCACCCCTGAAGGATGAATCCTTTTCCGTTCCAATACCGGCATGAGCCGTTCCAGATAATCCGCATTATCTGTTCCGAGTATGGGAGGAATCAGACTTTTGTCTTTGAAGTCGAAACGGAACATTCAGTGGTCGGGTACAAATTCCCTGCTTGTTGCATGAAACCGCACGTTATTACTGACATATCGGGAGAATCCTTCTTCTCCCTGTCCCCGCATACTTAAATAAACGGGGTGGTAAAAAGCATCCAGCGTCATGTACAGGCTGCCGTTTTCCATACACTCTGTATTCATTCTCTTTTCCATAAGCATATTATATAATCAGTTGTTTTTTTTCTTTCTTCTGCGGAACAACGGAAGAGACATGCTTCGCAGCCTGACACCCCGATTTTTCCGGTTCCGGTTCTTTGGATTGCTGAAACAAACACTTTTCCGGTGTTTTTGTCCTTTGCGATGTCCGGTTCGCTTTTCCGCTCAGCCTGAACTCCCCGTCCGTAATATGGAACTCCGATTGCAGAATATCCCTTGCCATAACTTTTGCTTCCATCTGCAAGGCTGCATAGCCGAAATCATGTAATGACATCGGCGCCGATTGCCGTGCCTTGATGCTGTCGTCCAGTTTTTCAGCCAAGTCCCTGAACTCATATTCGTAACTGAACGGATGAAAATAATCCGCTACCACATGACCTGCATATCCGTTTTCCGAAATATAGAGTAACGAGGCAACATCATAATTACGGGGAGAGATGCCCAGATTAAACTCTTTCGTTAATCGGTCAAAGTTGTTATAATCCGGTCGAAGATCGTATTTGTCTGTACAAACAGCACCTTCCAGCATTTCTTTTCCTGCCATTTTCTCTTTGGTAAAGCTGAACTCCGACTTTCGAAGTTGCGTACCGGCATTACGCAGGTCGCTTTTGGCCAGCTTATCAATGCTATTGTCCGCCAGTTCCATCACTTGCCGGGAAGGTATCTCCATTTCGTACAGTTTCAGCGTTTCCACTCCTTTTGAGAAGTTGAAAAAGCTATCCGCCAGATGTTGCAGGTAGCTGTTACGCGTTTTCATCCCTTTCCCACTGTCCGAAAAGAACAGTACGCCTTCATCCGTTGCCACGGCATATACCCGTTTCCCCTCGTCCGATACGTTATTCCGGCCTGCTGCCTCGTTATGGCGTATAAACTCCCGGTATTGCTTATCCTTTTGAAGGGTTTCAAGCGATGTCCGGCGGCTGAACAGTTTCCATCCCGCTTTTAGTATATAAGCCGCATCTTGTAGCTGAATCTGTTTTCCCATTACCGCCTTATGCCTATAGACAGCCGGGACCAATTTGTGAGAGTACCAGTTCGACAGGTTTCCCCGTCGGGAGGGAATTTTGCCTTTGTCCGCAAAATCAACTTTCAGAATCGTTCAGCCGGGCAGATAGAGCCGTTTATCAAAATCCTTCACTATCTTTCCGATATAATCCTCATATGCTTTCGGTGTCGTATCACCCGTCCGCACATCTACCGGCATATTCTTTTCGTCCATCGTGATGAACACGCTGCCCGGTTCAGCCGCCGGATGTTCCGGCAGACGGAATCCCAAGCGGGCCATCCAATCTTTCAGTAATCCCATAACTTGATTTATTTACAGAAGTTTATAGCCGCAAAGAAAACACTTTGGCAGTCAATCAGCAACATGGAGGACATACAAGTCATCCGTTGGCGACTGTTGACGTGCAATCCCTACGCCAACCGCTTGTCCAACATCCTGATATAGCTTTTACGCAGGGAGTCAATGAAAGGTGTGGAATCCCTACAACGGTCAAACACTTTACCACGTTTGGTATATAAAGCGTTAATCTTGATATTGAAAGCATCCTCGAATACTCTGATGACATCCACGATGGTAAGTTTCCTTCCCTCCGCACAGCCCACCGCCCCGGTTGCCATCAATGCCGCCACGAGTTCTATCAGATCACTGTCCGTACCGTTCCAGTGTAATGCGGATTTCCGCTTACAGCCTTGCGGGCGGATTTCCATTCCTGTGCTGGTACCATCCGCACAGTGGCGTAAATACTCTTTTACCATTTCTATCTCCGCATCCAGCAGGAACAGAACCTTGCCGATGAATACGTCATAGAGTACATGCCGCCCTTCCTTCATGGTGTCGCAGGTTTGTTTTATGAAGAGAAGCTCTATCCTCGTGTAATTCAGCCGCCTCATTTGGCTTATTCTGTTCCCGTCTTGTGACAAATCGGCAATCAGGTCTGCAAAATCATCATAAACGGCAGACAATTTTCCCGGCACAAGTTCCAAACCGGCTATGTAAGAGGTAAACATACCGAACAACGGTGTATTTGTCAATGTTCTCATGGTATTGATATTTTAAATTAAAAACTCTTTCTGTTTTATTGTTCCTTATCATAACCATAAGAAGGCAAAAGATATGCCATGAGAGAAAAAAGTAATTAATACATTAATAATGTGTATATTATAACTTTACAAATTTATTTCATGTCCGTGTCCGTTATCTTCCATCGGACACGGTGTGTCCAACAATATGGACAAATTCAAATCAAGCCGTACTTTTTCAGTTTCAGATACAGAGTGCTCCGGGATATACCCAACAGTCGTGCGGCTGCCTTCCGGTCATTGCCCATGGTTTCCAACGCTTTCTGTATCGCTTCCAGTTCTGTCCGCGCCATATCCTGTTTGTAATCTTCCGATGGCTTAATGTCCACCGGAAGAGTAATATCCTTGAGAGTAATCCAGTCCTCCTGTGCCAGCACACATGCACGTTTCACCACATTTTTCAGTTCACGGATATTGCCGGGCCACGAATAAGCCCTGAAAGCCTTTCTTACATCCTGGTCAAACCCCTTTATCTTCTTTCCAAGTTCCCTATTTGCATTAGGAAGGAAGAATCCGGCCAGCGGGATAATATCCTCCCGGCAATCTTTCAACAGTGGGACATAAAGCGGGAACTCGTTCAGCCGGTGAAACAAATCCTCCCTGAACCGCCCCTCACTTATTGCTCTCTCCAGGTTCTCGTTGGTAGCTGCCAGCAAGCGTATGTCCGTGTGAATTTCTTCTTTTCCACCGAGAAGTCTGTAACATTTCTCTTGCAGGGCCCGCAATAGCTGCATCTGCGTCTCCAGGTTCAGGTTGCCGACCTCATCCAAAAACAATGTCCCGTGATTAGCGGCGGCAAACACGCCACTCTTGTCCTCAACCGCTCCGGTAAAAGCCCCTTTCTTGTGTCCGAATAATTCCGATGCGGCCAGTTCCCGTGGCAGAGCGCCGCAATCCACCGCCACGAAAGGGGCATCCGAACGTTTGCTGAAAGCGTGTATCTGCCGTGCTACCCATTCCTTTCCCGTACCTGATGCGCCACGTATCAGCACGGACAGACTATCCGCAGGGGCTACCAGACGTACCATCTCCTGAAGTTTTGCCGCTGACGGACTTTTACATACATAGAAAGTCTGTTCCGATTCCACGCTTTTCTTCCTGCGCCCCAACAGTTCTCGGATAATGCCAAGTACCTTTTCCGTCTGCACGGGTTTGGGCAGATAATTGTCGGCTCCTCTCTTCAAGGCTTCCACGGCACCGGGTATATCCCCGTACCCGGTCATGATAAGAAAAGGCATACGGTAGCCATGCGACTTCATCCATTCGAGCAGTTCCACGCCGTTACAATCACCGAGACGGAAATCCGAAAGGACCAGATCCACTTCGTTATTACGCAGAAACTCTTTTGCGGCATTTGCCGAAAGTACGTAGCGGGTATTCACACCGTTTCTCGTCAGCCAGTTGGCGGTAGTACGTGCGTATGTACGGTTATCCTCCACAATGAGTATTGTCTCCATTCATTTTCTCCTTTAATGTTACAGCCTTTCTTACGGCATCCTCCACAGCTCTGGCCAGTCTCTCAATCCGCCCTTCAGATATATCTGCCCATTTTTCGGGTGACAGCGAACCCATATAGGCCAGTTCCTGCAAAGGGATGTCTATCCGTATTGTCTCCCATATGGGGACAGCCTTGTGTATTATATTTCCAAGCCTTGCATAATCACCCGAACTGACGGCATCACGTATGCCGACAAGTCCGGCCTCCGTATCCTCAATGAAAATATCCAGCAGTTCGTCCACGTGTTCCTCGCCTTCCATGATGTATGTGAAATCAGGACGCTCCACACTCCGTGTGACCGCCAGTAATTCTTCTTCAGAGAAAGGCTTGTGCAGACATCCGGCAAAACCGGAATTTATAAAATGGACGGCACCGTTATCAACACGGGCGGTCACTGCTAGTACAGGAACCGTTCCGGACTGGCCTATATTGCTATTGCGGAGCAGAGCCAGCACGCTATAACCGTCCGTATCTGGCATCCTCATATCGGTAAGGACAAGGTCGTACCGGTTTTTCCTGAATGCCGTGACCATCTCATCAATGTCCGTGCAACAGTCACACTCGATACCGTGACGAAGATACATCCTTCTGACGGCATCCAGTTGAATACGGTCGTCATCAATATACAACACCCTGATATCGGGCAGGATGCTACCAACGGAAGCTGAATCCTGTATATCCTGCATGTCAGCCTCATCAAGAGGAAGCCGGATCTCAAAAGTGCTTCCACGTCCCGGCATGCTCTCCACCCGGATGTCTCCCCCAAGCAGTGAGACCAACCTTGAAGTGACAGCCAGCCCCAGACCGAAACCGTCCCCCATAGGGGAACCTATCTGTTCAAAGTCGGAGAATATCAGTTGTTGCCGCCCTTTGTCTATCCCCGTCCCCGTATCTCTCACGAATAGTGACAGCCTGCCGGTTTGATACAAGGCTCCCACATGGATATATCCCACGCGTGTGAACTTGATTGCGTTTGACAGCAAATTACCGAGAATCTGGACAATCCGTCCGGAATCGGACCTGACAAGTACATCACATGATTTTATTTCAGTAGTCAGTCCAAGTCCCTTCTTTTGCGCAGAAGGAAGATAGGTACGCACGGTATTCCCAATAATCTCTCCTAAATGAAACACAACATTCTCCGGTTGTTCCTTTCCCTCTTCCAGCCTGTAATAATGCAGCAGGTTGTTGGCCAGTCCGATGACATGGCGGGAGGCGTGTAGGATATTCGCTGCGAACTCCCTTACCAATCCGGTATCCTTCTCATGCTGCATCAGCTCCGCAAATTCACAGACCGTACCAAGGGGCGCCCTCAGGTCATGGCTCACCGACAACATCAGGTTTCGGCGTGACATCAGTAATTCCTCGTTACGGGAGCAGGCTGTTTCAAGTGCCATCCGATGTTTCTGTCGCTTTCTAATGTCAGTATGGATAAGAAGATAAAGTAAAATTATCAGAAGAATGGAAATGACGGCTATGAAAAGAATGATACGGAACGACTGTTTCCTTAATGCAGTCGTTTCTTTCATATCCGCCGCATATTGTGTGTCGGCCATCCGTTCTAATTCATGCATCAGACCGCTGATACGCATGTTCAGTTCCCGATTCCGGCACTGCAAACTGTCCGAGTATGATGCCAGCCTTTTCCGATAATCCGCATACTGGTTATACACATCCTTTTGCAGCCGGATGAATTGTCCGCTCATGGAAGACTTGCTTTTCAAACCTTGCATCTCTTTTTCCTTCCGGCTGGCATAAGCGGACTTCTTGTTTTTGTCTTTAGAAAAGAAACGAAATAGGTTCCCGGCTTTCTTTGTTTGTTGTGCGGTCGGTTGCTCGAAACCCTGTGTCTGCCGCATAATTCCGGAAACCTTTTTATGAAGAAGGCTGTCCGCGCGGGGAAAACGGGAAAGGGTATTTGTCACTTCATGATGTAACCGCTCTTTTTCCAGCAGGAGCTTGGATATAGTATCTATGGCAAAGTATAACTCTGTTGTATAATAGAGCCTCAGTCCGTTCAAAGCGTCTAAAGCAACCATGCAACTATTTCTGTATTCATGAATACCCACACTATCCTGTGTCAGCAAAAAATGCTCATGGAAGGAGAACTCCAGCAGTTTTTCAAAGGTTCGGTTGACAGCCCTTCTTCTCATATTGGACTGATACTCTTTGGAATCCAGTTCTTCCATCTTTCCATGCTCCAGCCGAACAAGAAAAACCACAGTACAGAGTAGGAACAGCAGCAGGATGTATCCAACGGCTATTTTCAACTGAAGTATAGGGAAAAAAGATTTCATTCAGGAATAAGTAAATATCAATTAAAAACAAATACTCACCGCACAAGATATTAAATATTGCACGGCAATATATAATAATATAGTTGATTAGAAGTCGGACAACAAGTAACAAGTCATCATACACAACCAGGCAATAAATGAGTGTCCCCAATTATTGCCCGGTCCATCTTTTTAATCATATAATTCCTTACACTCCGCTGAAAGCACTGAATCCTCCGTCAATCGGCAGCAATACGCCGGTAATGAAACTTGCCGCGTCACTGCATAGGAACTGCACCGCACCATTGAGTTCAGTTATATCTCCAAAGCGTCCCATCGGGGTCTTGGCAAGCACTTTTCGGCTCCGTTCTGTCAACGATCCGTCCGGATTAATCAAAACCCTCCGGTTCTGGTCACCGATAAAAAATCCGGGAGCAATGGCATTGACACGAATGCCGTCACCATATTTCAAGGCCATTTCGCTGGCAAGCCATTGGGTAAAGTTCGCTACCGCAGATTTTGCTGCTGAATAGCCAGGTACACGAGTAATGGCACTATAAGCGGCCATGGAAGACACATTAACGATACAACCATTCTTCTGTTGGGCCATCACTTTACCAAATACCATTGACGGATATACAGTACCGTTCATATTCAGACCGGTCACTTTCTCCCAGCAGACTATATCCATATCATAAAAATTCTGTTCCGGCTCAAGTGTAGCTCCCAGCATGTTTCCACCCGCAATATTCAGAAGAATGTCAATCCTTCCCCATCGGGAAAGTATCTGTCCGGCCAGTTTTTCCAGACTTACCACATCAAGCACGTCACCGACAATGCCAACAATCTCGCTGCCATATTGTTCCAGTTCAGAAACCCGCTTGTCCAATTGTTCCCGACGGACATCTACAGCAACGACTTTTGCACCCTGCCGCATAAAATGCTTTGCAATATTTCCACCTAATACTCCACCTGCTCCGGTAATAATGGCTACTTTGCCTGCGATTCCAAATAATTCATTCATATTAATCTGTATATAATCTAATCTGTATAATCTACTTGCTATTTAAATTCTTACTCTTTATTCTCGTAATTCATCTTGTACAACAGCCATCATTCCTTCCACCTGTGCCAATGCCAGCATACGCCCATGGAATGAATACCCCGGATTGTATCCGAGTTCCTCATCTCCGAGCATCGTGCGGCCATGATCCACCCGCATGGGTAAACAGGGACTCACAGATTCGAAGATACGTATCAACTCTATCAAGTGCCCCCTACCGGACAAATGTGAACTCTCGATAAAATTCCCATCAGATAGGGTTTCCGTGCTGCGCAGGTGAACGAAACGGGTACGACTGGCAAAACGGCGTGCAAGCTTACGGGTGTCATTGTGTACACCAGCACTGAGCGAACCGGCGCAGAAAGTCAACCCGTTGTGTGGATTGTCCACCGCATCCAATAACCAGGCAATGTCTTCCTCATCGGTCACGATACGGGGAAGGCCAAGCATCTGGAAGGGAGGGTCATCAGGATGTACGCACATATCTATGCCATATTCCTCACACACCGGCATGATGGAAGAAAGAAAATAGCGCATATTCTCACGTAGCGCAACTCTGTCCACGCCGTCATAGAGAGACAAGAGCTTCCTGAAAACCGATACTGGAAGAGTTTCCCCTTCCCTGATATTCCCGTTCACAAAACCCTGGGTTTTTACGATAATTGAGTCTATCAGTTCCAATTCTTCCGTTTCGGTGATATGACTACATAATTTCTCTACTGCCTCCAATTCCTCCTTAGTATAATCCTTTTCCGCATGCTCCCTTTTCAGGATTTTCAAGTCAAAATAGGCAAAGCGTGTTTTATCGAAATAAAGTGACGAAGTACCATCAGGCCAAGGATGATTCAAATCTGTACGAATCCAATCTATGACCGGCATAAAATTATAGCATACAGTTTTGATACCTGCTTTGCCAAGATTGGCAAGACTCTGTATATAGTTTGCTATCAACTGTTCCCGCTCAGTTCCTCCATATTTAATCGCCTCACATACGGGCAAACTCTCTACTACTGCCCAACGAAGTCCGGCAGCCTCTATATACTCTTTCATTTCTTTGATAGACTCCAAAGGCCACACTTCACCGTTGGGCACATCGTGTAAAGCGGTAACAATACCTTCCACACCTATCTGTCGTAACATGGCAAGCGTTATCTTATCTTTCTTGCCAAACCATCTCCATGTCTTTTCCATTGATCTATATAACATTAAAGCGGATAAACCGACACTTGATCCAATACAATACCTTCATCAAGAGCCTTTATTACAAGTTTGTTTGTTCTCTTTTTACGAATCGGCAAAGTCACTCTTCTTATAGCCTGATTCCTAAGCACATTCTCCTTCCATTCCTCACTGCGTCCTTTGGTCTCGTAGTGAATCGGTGAAGTTTCCTTACCACTCAATTCTATCGTAAAGCGCAATTGTTTTCCTTCCACGGGATGGGAAGGGAGGAGGCAGACTTCCACATCTACGGAGCCTGACGAGCAGTCGGAGAATTCAAAAGTAATGCTCTTTCCTTTGGCTATGGCAACCGCTCTACCTTCATAGCCTAACCCTTTGCAAAGTTCATAATCACCTTCAATACAATCCGAACCATTCCATTTATGAAGCGGTATGCGTTCTGTTATCATAGGCGATGAAACATTCCGGTGGGACACCGGTTCGAATACAGGCAACCGGCGCGGCTGATGATCCATCATGCGATGCCACTTTCCGTTATTCCCTATACCTATATTATAGATACGGGTCAATGAGACAATACTGTCGTAGGCCGCATCACTCCGGTTCCAGTCTGCTTCACCGTGTCGGGCAAGCTGGGCATAAAGCATCTTCTTGTTCATTTCAGCGGCAGCCTGCACCGGATATTTCACAAGTTGGAAATAAGAATCCCCACGTGCGTCCTGGATTTGTCTCGCCAACTGTTCCGCCTTATCAGAAATACTCTGATAATCGGACAACCTTTGCAGAACATATTGTTTGCTCCAAGACATGTCTTTTACAACACGATAATCGGGTGTCCCATATTCCTCCTCACGGGTATTACCCATGAACTCAGGTTTACGAATATAAGCAAGCCGATAGTGCTCTTCCATGACCGGAAGCAGTTCTTCACCAACCTTCTCACCGAACTCACGCTGCAAAAAATCTTCTAAATGAGCGGAAACACCCTCTTCGGCTACCTTGTCAATATTCCAAGCCATATCCATGAAAAGTTCAGTCTGGTATTCGATAGGCTTGATATCACCCACGTTCAGAATCCATATTTTCCGTACATCATGGTCGTATGCCTGCTTCATCTGTTGATAGAGCAGATGGGGACTGAATGTACCCAACCACAAGTAGTCATGCGGACGTCCCCAATAAGAAACATGATAGTAGATACCATTTCCACCTTTGCGGGCACGCTCCTCTGCGGTAGGAAAATGCTTGATATATCCGTAGTTGTCATCGCACCACATCAGGGTAATATCATCGGGCACTTTCAGTCCTGCGTGATATACATCGAGTACCTCCTTATAAGGAATAAACACTTGCGGCACTTTTGTCACATCCTTATTCACATATTGCTGTAACAGGCGGCGTTGGTCTGCAAATACGCGTTCAAGTACGGTTTTCTGTTCGTCCAACGTCTTGGCACCGTTCATCGCGCCGTCATGTACGCCACGCATACCCACAGTATAAAAGATCTCTTGTCCTGCCACCTCTTTCACACGACTTTCCCAGAACTTATAGACAGATGCGCTGTTCTTCACATAATCGTATTCACCCTTGCCACGCTGGGACCACTCACCGGCTGTGCTCGATGCCATTGGCTCACAATGTGAACCGCCTATATAGATGCCGAATTTTTTTGCCATTTCCCGGTTTCCCTTGGTCAGAAAGAATGGCTTTGTACACTCGTGCATGGCAGGCCAATAGGTGTTGGCCCGCAGGCGAAGCATCAGTTCAAAAATCCGTTCGTTGGTACGTGGCCCTATACGTCCCGGCCCATAATACAGCCAAGGTTCGTAGGTCCAGCTACTCCAAGGTGTCAGTCCCCAGTCCTCATCGTTAATGAATATGCCCCGGTATTCCACCGAAGGTGATTGCATATTCGTGTAGCCGACAGGAAGCTCGAACAACTCCCTCTTCTCCGGAGTGGCATCCGCCCACCATTCCCAAGGAGATACGCCTATCAAACGCGAAAGTTCCATAATACCGTATGCCGTACCATGACTATCGCTTCCGGCTATCAGCAACCGCCCGTCCAGCAATACCGTCAACAGAAAAGCTTCTTTCTTATTATTCAAGGTAGAAAGATCTACACCGGATTGCTCCACCGCATTATTCAGTCCCAAGGTACCGACAAGAATATCACCTTGTTTTTCGCTGTATTGCAGAGAATTAGAAAAAACGGCTCGATAATCCCGCTGAAGCAATTCCAAAGCGGTATGCACCACCGGAGCTTCCGATTTATTATAATTCACTGTAGCTGCCATACCCGAATGCAGGCAGAACTGCCCCCATGCTGTCTGCACGGCAAGGAAGAGCAGAATAGCTATCAACCCTGTTTTCATATCGTTCATTTTTTAGTCTTGATTATTATGGCATCCGAAGAAAGCCCCTTTGAAACAACCTTCAGTGTAACCTTACCTTTTTGTTTCGTACTTCTGATTACAGCTATGGCACGGCCTTTCCATGCCTTACGCACAGATGCCATATATGACTTTTCATCTTTCAAATCCGCACTGCCTGTAGCTTCCAGCGTACCGGCTCCATGCACGGAAAATTCTATTTCATTGGTAGCATCAGATACTATATTCCCATTCTTGTCCAACACCTCGACGACAACAAAAGCCAAGTCTTGCCCGTCAGCCTTTATGCTTTGCTCTTGGGTGGTAAGGCGGATAGAGGAGGGAGTGCCGGACGTTCTCAACACTACGCTTTCCTGTTCTATGCCGTTTCCGTCCACACCAACCGCACGCAGTGTACCTGCCTGATAAGGCAATGTATAAACAGCCTTGAACTGCTGTTCATAGCCAGCCGGACGTTCACCCACCAAGGTATCGTTTAAGAAAAGGCGTACTTTGGGATAATGAGAATAAACCTCTACCTCAATCGGTTTTCCTTCGTTCCCTTTCCAATTCCAGCTTTCCCACGTAGGCCATACCGACCACATTGTTTCCTTGATTTCACCGTGGTAACCGTTCGGTTCACGCACTGCCATATAGAGCTTTTTCTTTGAATCATAAAGCATCTCACGGTAATGTGAAATGGGTTTTCTCCAACCGGTCAGATCAATGTCGCCACAATATGCGCCATGCCAAGGATATTGGTTACGGTCATAATGTTCGCCTTCGCTGTCACCTTTGTAATAGAAACGCCCAATACCCGATTCGCCCAAATAATCCAATGCAGTCCACACAAAGTCACCGATAATATAAGCATGCTTGTTCACCAGATCCCAATTACGGAAAGCATCGCGCGGGTAAGATTCCGTTTGCATGATAATGCGTGAGGGAACACGCTCGTGGTCTGACTCTGCGCGATGCAACTGGTAATTATAGCCCACAATGTCATGTACGGCTGCCAACGGGTCGAATATCTCCCAACTCTTGTCCCAAGTGGTCAGTGCGGAAGTGACGGGGCGTGAGGAATCCAAGGCATGGACATGTTCGGCAAGTTTTTTCGCTGTAGTGACCACCTCCAGCTTTTTACGTTCTATCACTTCATTGCCTATACTCCAGCAGAATATGGAGGGATGATTGCGATCGCGAAGTACCATTGCTTCGATGTCACGTTTCCACCACTTATCAAAAAGGACAGAGTAATCATGTTTATGTTTGGCATCGCGCCATCCGTCGAAAGCTTCATCGATAACAAGCAACCCTTGACGGTCGCATTCATGCAGAAAGGCTTCCGAAGGGACATTGTGCGAAGTACGCACGGCGTTGAAACCGGCTTCTTTCAGCAAGCGTACTTTACGTGCTTCGGCAGCATCAAGAGAACGTGCACCCAGCACGCCATTATCATGATGCACGCATCCGCCGTTCAAAAGCGTAGGTTTACCATTCACAGACAATCCATTCTCACTGTCGAAAACGATACTCCGAAATCCGGTAGTGTTCTTAACCTCATCTATGACCTTGCCTCCGACAATAAGTTGCGTACACACAGTATAGAGACAAGGAGTATCCGGCGACCACAATTTGGGATGGTTTACAGAGAGCGATTGCTCCAAGTGTCCGCTTGCAGAAGTTGCCACTTCCCTGCCAGACTCGTCATAAACAGTATGTTTTATTTCCGGCTTTGCTCCTGTTTGGACAGCATCTACATAGCGCATGGCGATATCCAAATTCCAGACATCGCTATCATTTTGTTTAACCGGACGGATATACACGCTCCAGTCATCAATATGCATCGCTCCCGTAGTCAGCAGCCACACATGACGATAGATACCCGAACCGGTGTACCAACGGCAGTTCTTTTGCCCCGAATTGTCCACACGGACAGCCACCACATTCTCTTGTCCGAAGTGCAGGTAAGGAGTAATATCACAAAAAAACGAGGAATAGCCGTATGGATGCCCGCCTGCACGTTCTTCATTAATAAAGACCTCCGAGTTCATATAAACGCCCTCGAAATAGAGACGCAGTTTCTTACCTTCCATCCCCTTATCTACATGAAATGCCTTCCGATACCATCCGATACCCGCAGGCAGGTAACCGCCATCGTTTCCGGCAGGAGCTTTCACATCGAAATCGGCTTCAATGCTCCAATCGTGAGGCAAATCCACTTTTCTCCATGAAGTATCGTCGCATGCGGATGACGAAGCGGCGGGTGTATCACCCAGTTTAAAAGACCAGTCGTCGTCAAACAATTGTTTACGTTCCACCGTATCGGCATTGGCAAATACCGGTAAACAAAGCAATGATAATAGCCAACTGTAGAATAAATTCTGTTTCATTCGTTTCATCTTGATTGTATGATTTATGTATTAGTAAAATATTGATTGCTATATTATAGACATTCGATATTTAGTACCTGTTCCGGCAGTCCTTCTACCTGCACGATGACTTTCAGCGTTCCTTTTATTCGTCCGGCCTGCACCACAATCTGGCATTTTCCAAAGTAGGTGGGCAGTGAATGGCTGTCAAACCGAAGTTCTCTTCTCATCTCACCGCTGTCTATTCCCATCAGCCGTCCATCACCTTCCACGCGGACAGTTACCATGCGGTCGTTTATCCTGACAGGAACCCCGTTTTCATCAAACAGTTGCAGGGAGATAAAAGACAAGTCTTGTCCGTCCGCTTTCAATGTCGAGCGGTCGGGGGTAAGCGTATAATGTGTAGCCACAGGCTTGCTTGTCCGAATGCTGTCACGGCATACCTCTTTACCGCCTTTATATCCGATTACGACCACTTTACCCGGACGGTAAGGCTGATTCCAAACAATGGTATTGTTCAGATAGTCTTTCGGCTTGCGCGGCCCGTATTTCTTTCCGCGTGGGTCTATCAATACCACCTCATCACAATTGGAGGGCGTATGTATAGGCAACACGCGTGAGTCCGTATAAGGGAAAGTCCAGTCGTGTACCATCGGCGGAGTCTGCCAGTGGTCCTTTCCGGGATCTTCGTCTATGCTGTAGTCCACAACAGCCATCTTCACCACCGGTTTGTCCGTCCATGCGGCACGGAAGTAGGCGGCACGCGGCTTCTCGTCCATACACATGTCGAATGGAGAAGCAGCCCATCCTTTACTGGGCCACCCCATGCTCTCACCTATGTAGTCGATGCCCGCCCACATGAACGAACCGCAAATATAATCATATTCCATTACATAATTCCAAGGATTCTTGTCCGAATAGTCGCGTGCTTCATACGGACGCAAGCCGCTATAATATGGATAACTCTCGCTGATAAGCCCGATGCGTTCGGGATGCTTCTTCCTATCCTCGATATAAGAAAGCTCACTGTAGTTGTAACCCACGACATCGGTCACTGCTGCAAACTTATCCTGATATGCAGGAGCCAGTGCCAACATGGTAGGACGTGTCGGTTCCAGTTTACGGACAAAGTCGCGCAACATCGTGGCTCGTTCCACCCCCACATTATCCTTGCGTGTAGCCTCTGCCAGTTCATTGCCGATACTCCAAAGAATGATGGAGGGATGGTTACGGTCGCGTACAATCATATCACTGATATCCTGCTGCCAGCAATCATCGAAAAATTGCTCATAGTATCCGGATTTCCATTTGTCGAAAGCCTCGTCAATGACCAAAAAGCCGATAGAGTCGCAATAGTCCAGGAATTCCGGCGAAGGCGGATTGTGCGAACAACGGATGGCATTGACACCGAACTCTTTCAGAATAGTCAAGCGGCGTTCGTAGGAACGGTCAGGAACTGCCACGCCCAAGCAACCGGCATCTTGGTGCAGACACATACCTTTCATCTTAATATTCTTCCCATTCAAGAAAAAGCCCTTATCCTTATCAAAATGGATGGTACGTACCCCAAAGCGGGTCGTATAACGGTCTATTACCTTACCTCTTTGTTTCAATACAATCTCCAGATGGTACAAGTGGGGATTTTCAAGACTCCACAGCTGCGGATTGGAAATAGAAAAAGACTGCTCTATGTCTTTGGTCCCGTTCTCAGGTATCACGACATCCGTCCGGACTGCATACCGTTTCCCATTTATCTTCAACGAATTGCCATGCGCATCGACCAACTGTTGTTCCACTTCAATTTTCCCTGCTGATGTCGAAACATTGGCAACAGTCGTTACACACGAAATAGTGGCCGATGACGTGGACACTTGGGGAGTAGTAACGTATGTCCCCCACATTTTCACATGTATCGGGTCAGTCACTTGCAACCATGCATGGCGGTAGATACCCGAACCGGTGTACCAACGCGATTTCTCCGAATGGTCCACCCTCACGCTGAGCGTATTATTTTCCCCATACTTCAAGTAAGGTGTCAAATCCGTTTCAAACGAAGTGTATCCATAGCGGTGATAATCAATTTCCCGTCCATTCAGATAGATGGTTGCCTTATGATATATTCCATCGAACACGATGCTGACCCGTTTGCCTTTATAAGACAAAGGTACTGTGAAATCCTTTTTATAATAACCTATACCACCCGGCAGATACCCGCTTTCCGGACCGGCTTCTTCGCTAAAGTCCAATCCTATGCTCCAATCGTGCGGAAGCTGCACTGTTTTATATGTGCCTTGTTCCCCAAGGCGGAACTGCCAGTCGAAATCAAAATTCTGTCGGATACGTTCGGCTGACATTCCACACACTCCTATAAACAAGAAAACAATCGTTACCAATAAATTACGTTTCTGCATAAATAATATTTTTAGTTTACCATCCAAATTCCAAATATCAATAAGTGAAAGCTTTACTACATAATCTGTTCCATCATGATAAAGCAAATATATAGGGAGTTCTACCAATAGGATGCCAACAAATCTTTCTTTAAGCGATGTTTTTCTCTCTAAATTAGGTAATACAGAAAAAGAATGGAGATTTTCCACCATTATGAAAAATCTCCATTCCACACTCCTTCATAATCCGGGTCCCGTTTCCATTATCTTTTCAATAGATGAATAAGGTATCACGGCATTGATGAACAACACTCAATACTTTATTCATAAAGTTCAGATATAGCTGAAAGGGGAACACCTTACAAAGTAGGTTCAACAATCTTTATTCTCCCATCTGTCTCAAATTCCATTTTGTCCATGCAGACTTCCCGATGATAACCGGCAGCCCATCCCATCTTTATGGCATTCGGACGGCGGAAACGGTGGTAGACAATATACCATTCGTCTTTCCCATTCATTTTCAAGACTGCATTGTGTCCGGTTCCATAGATACCTTTCTCAGGCCTTTTCCATAAAATCAGGTTTTTGTCGGGGACTTCCAATGGACCGACCGGTGACTTGGCTATGGCATACCGCACCCGGTAATCCTCGCTGCGCGTATCATTTTCCGACCATAGGAAATAATACAGCCCGTTGCGGTAGAACACTTCCGCACCTTCAGTGAACGGGCTCTTGGGAGTAATCAGCTTCATGGTCTCCTTCCTAACGGAAACCATGTCATCGTTCAGCTCCGCCACAGCCAGATAACCGCATCCCCAATAGATATAATACTTCCCGCTCTGCGGGTCGTGGAACACATCGGGATCTATCTGCTGTCCGCCACGCACGCCTTCCGGTTTATAATCTATCAGCGGTTTGCCGATAGGGTCTTTAAACGGCCCGGTCGGAGAATCGCTGACGGCAACACCTATTTTCTTTTCAGCGGAGTAATAATAGAAATAACGATATTTCCCGTTTATCTTCCGTTCGATAATGGTCGGCGCCCATGCGTTCTTATCCGCCCAACTCAGGTCATTCTTGAAATCGAAGATAACACCTTCGTCTTTCCAATGTTTTAAGTCCGATGAGGAAAAGGCTTTAAAGTAATGTCCGCTCCATTCATGGAATCCATCACTGGTAGGATAGATATAGTATTTGCCTGTATTATGCGAGTACATTACTTCCGGATCGGCGTTATATCCCGGAATGACGGGATTGTTCTTGTTATCGAACGGGACAAACCCTCTGTCCGCACCTTCCGTAGAAGCTTCCACCTTTTGTATGGTTCCGTCCGCATTATAGCGCAGGAACTCCGAGCATACCGAACGGCTGTAACTTCCCCCGTCCGGCAATCCACCGTTATGGGTAAAGAAATAAGCCTGTCCTTTAAACTCCACGATTCCCGGATGGGTAGTGTTGCTATTACCCGATATTTCAGCGAGGATGCCTTTGCAAGTATATGGTCCCTCTATCCGGTCAGCCATCGCATACGATATTTTTTCAGGCCATTCGCTGGCGTATGTCAGATAATATTTTCCTTTGTGCTTATGAACCCACGGTGCTTCCGTGAAATCCATATCCTTTCCGGTATTCTGGATATTCACCACACGAACCGGACCGTCTATTTCAATCATATTCTCCTTCAGCTTGGCATAATAGCAAATCTTGTTGCCCCAGAATATCCAGGCCTGCCCGTCATCGTCAATAAACACGGCCGGGTCTATGCACACCCACCAATGTGTGGCCCCCGGACAATCCTTGTTGGTGAGCAATGGTTTGCCGAGCGCATCCTTGAAGGGGCCACGCGGATTGTCCGCCACCGCCACACCTATTCCAGAACCGTTCGTACTGGCATAGAAATAGTATTTTCCATTGCGTTCCGCCACGTGTGAAGCGTATGCTGCCCCCGATTTATCCCAAGTAAATTCCGACAGCTTCAACGGTGTGGGGTGTTCCGTCCAGTGTATCATATCGGTAGTCGAGAACAAGCACCAATCCTTCAACTTGTACCCGCCCTGCCTTCCGGCATAGTCGTGACCGGTATAGAGCCAAAGCGTATCGCCCACCACGAGCGGTGCAGGGTCGGATGTATATTTGTGTGTGACAATGGGATTGCCGTCGGCTACAAAATCGTACGGGTCATTGAGTGTTTCCTGCGGGATGCCGCCCCATTTCATATTCAGCCGGTAAGCTTCTTCCCGCGTGATGCTCATGACGGTGCCATGACGTGGATAGAAGTTTTTCGTAAACGATTCCGGCTTCGAGGTGAACGTGTACAAATCTTTACTGCGCTGAAACTCGTAGCGTCCCGAAGTGTACAGATCGTACATCAATATATACTCATCAGAATCGTTTAGCTTGAAGATACCCGAACCTTCCACTACCGTAGAGGTGCCGGCGTATGCGTCCACATACTTGAAGTTCTCTTTCCACGGTCCTTTCAGACTTTTCGAGGTTGCCTGCCGGATGCCGTTCTTCAGTTCCTTGCCGTTCTTGTCCTTCGTATTTCCCTTATAGAAAAGGTGGTAAACGCCATCTTTATAAATAATATCCCCGTCAATGGCTCCATATTTGGCACGGAACATCAACGTGGGCTCCGCCTCAAAACCTGTAAAATCCTTGTTGGCGTATGCACTGTAAAAATCCAAATGCCCATCGCCATTGAAGCGGACGGTGAAATAGACCAAGTATTTTCTCTCTGCCGGGTCGTAAATGGTCTGAGGTGCCCATACCCATTTCACATTGCCAAACTTCTCCGGATAGAGAGAGGCGAGGTCTATCACACTGTGGTTCCAATCGGTAAGATTGTCCGACTTCAGCATCACGATGCCGGGATTGTGTTCCCATCCGTCCTTCATGACAAACATGTCTGTCGCCACCACGTAAAAACCATTTCCATCAGTACGGCGAAGGATGTGCGGGTCGCGGATACCTCCCGTCTGGGAAATGTCCTTGGAACGAAGAACCGGCCGGTTGTTGTTCAGCGCATACCAGTTCCTTGCATCAGAGCTATAGGCAAACCGTAACTGTTCCTGCTTTTCTTTAGGTCCTGTACCCTCAAAATAAGCGAATAGGTAACCCTGATAAATATTAGTTTTTTTCGTGGCAAAGCCGGATACGACTATGCCGAGCATAAAAGCAAACAAGCATAATGCCCTCTTTCTTTTAAACATAAGATTGTACATAAAATAAAAAAATCTAATCAATAATCACTACCGAGTTATTTCAATCTGATTCGTATAATTCCTCCATAAGGATTGAACTCAAATAAACATTTCCCATCCCGCTTCTGTACCGGAATCTGCTTCCCATCCTGCCAAACGTTCCTGATTCTGTTTTCGGATTTCAAATTCAAGACTATAGTCAGGGGTTGGTTGAAAAGTGTACTATCCAACGGAAGGCAAGGAGTCACGACCCATTCCGTCTTACCTTTACAAATTTCAAGACGTATGTTCTTCCACTCCTTTACATAAGCTGACACTTCCTCGAATGTAGCCACCCAGACACTATCCTTCTTCGATTTCACCTTTTCAAGATGATTCCATAAAACAGAAGAATCGGCAAAGAAATCATAACCATACGTAATGCCATGTGTCATACTTACTCCCCAGCCTCCGGAAGTCAGAAGCTCATCCAGCCATTTGTCCAGTTCCTCAGGAGTGGACTGTGACTTTTCACCTCCGATGGCATATTGATATTGCCGTGTCCCCGCCCTGCCAATTGAAGCTATCGCAACAGATTGCTCATCCATATAATTTCCCGGATAGCAAAATGTCACCGGACGTTTTCCTATTTCTGCAAGGATAATACTATCATTCCTATCGATTTCTTCACGAATTTGTATTTCAGTCTTACCTGGAAGGATCAGATGCGACCATCCATGATTGGAAATTTCATGCCCTTTTTCCGACATCTCCTTCATTTGTTTCCAAGTCATACGTGGTTTTCCCAATGCAGCCTTCTTATCTTCAATGATTTTCCCACAGACCCAGAATGTGCCTTTAAAACCGTATTCTTCCAACTTTGGATATACCAATGTATAATGTTCCAGCAATCCGTCATCAAACGTATAGCTTATAGCACATTGCCTATTTCCTTTGTAGGGAGCCACATAAACTTCCGAATCGTACTGCCGAAAATAGCTTTTCAATTTCGGTACGACTTCTACCGTAGCTTTCATCAGCAATGAAGCCACCGTCCGGGCACCGTTGATGTTCAAGTGCGTATTATCAACCTTGCCTTTCGGACAGAAGGCGTATTTTCCCGCAGGTACCCACATGAACAGTTTTTTTGATTCTTCAACCCCTAAACCTACCACTAAGTCGTGTGTCAGTCGGTTGGCATCGACGAAAGGAACATTCATTTCCATAGCCACCTTACGAGGAACTTCCCGATACTCCCCATGTGTATCAACCAGAATATCGCCTTCTTTCTCATACACATAACGATGTTCTTTCATTCCTTCAGGTGGAAAATTACGCCTTACAATCGAATTGAATAAAACCGGAAATGCTCCTTTAGCTCTCGTTTCCCTGACAAAACGCCGTAGATTCTCATCAAAACTGCCGCCTACAACCGTGTGCAAAGCTGAATCCGTTTTTTCATCGTTGTGACCGAATTGGATAAATACATAATCCCCTTTCTTCAATCTCGCCATCACGGTTTCCCACCGTCCTTCGGCTATAAAGCTTTTAGTACTACGCCCATCTTTGGCATAATTTTCCACTTTTATTTCACCCGATAACACATCAGTAAGCATCTGTCCCCAGCCACGTTCTAAATTTCCATTTTTCAAGCTTTTGTCTGCCATCGTTGAATCGCCTATCATAAATATGGTGACAGGTTGTACTTTATCGTTGAACGAAGAAAGAAAGACTAATAATGTCAATACTATAATGTACTTTAGCTGTTTCATAATATTTGCAATTCATCAATATTTCCAGCCGGAGCCGGCACGACAACTCTGTCGGGACGGAAGTAATTGCCTTCCGTTTCCAACCGGACAACATTTTCTTTTCCTTTCCGCAGAGGGACCGATATACTGAAATAATCGTACCGATTGCCTTCCCCAGTAGGTTGCAGCTTTATCTTATAAGATTTTCCGTTTACCGTCAACACATGGGATGCCGGTCGTTTGTCCTCAAGAGAATAGCGGATGCGTAACGTATGTTCCCCATCCTCTTTGGCTTCCAATTGCTTCCAGATGATATAAGCACCTTCGTGAGAAGGCAGCTTCGCATATCCGTTTCCGGCAAAACCGATGTTCTTGATATCATATTCCGCGGTAACATCAGAACTAAACGATGCAAATTCAGCCTGAACAGTCTGATAGGGTCTTAGCATCGGGGCAGAATTACATATCAGAAGTACTGTACTGCCAGCTTCCATAGAAATTGAAGAATTCTTGTCTGGAGCACTGTCAAACAACTGTTGTCTTCCCAGACTAATATCTCCTTGTTTAACCCATTGGTTCTTCTTGTCAAAATAACCGTATGACGCGTTTTTCACTTGTATGGATTTAGGTAAAGTGAAACGTCCTCCACCGGTACTCATCAATACCACTTCTGTGTCACTCCTCTGTATGCTGATGCCCTGCGAAGTGGGATAAGCCGGCACATACGTAATACCACTGTTGGAAGTACTTGCGGCAGAATTGACACCTTCCCAATTATGCACGAACAGTCCATAGCCGTGTGCTTTGGTTGCGAGGTCTGCAGGATCGCTTAACAGTACTTTGTTCATTCGACGTATGTCATCCAAGTGCTTTACTAAGGGAACAATCTTATCTCCGTCTTTCCCATACAGAGCCTCTACACTGTAATAATCAAAAGCAGCATTGCCCGACAAAGCAGCCAAATGCATCTGTGCCGACACCGGTATGCCCGAATTGGTCTCCATAATCATGCGGAAATTCTTTTCGACATACGGCAGGTTGTTGCGCATGCTGGCTATGAAGGAGGCATCGGATGGGAAATGATGCCGATACGTGTCGATGCCCACGAAATCAAGGTTCGTCTGTTCCGGAGAACGACGATGAGCCTCGTTTTCGTAAATACGTCCGTTTACGTTCCAAAACACACAATTGGCACGTGTCCATACCACATAGTCCGATTGCTTCACTGCACCGGCTACACTGTTCAAGTAAGAAATGGCTAAAGAATTAGGGAATGCCATCCTTTGTCCTACAAACTCATTGTTGATTTGTACACCGATTATCGGATGCTGTTTGCCATTGGCCATATCCCAAACAGCAATGTGTTCCATTACTTTTCCCAGCACATAAGTTTCCCGTTCGCGCAATCGGTCATCAGCAATGTCGAGCGTATAGTCGGACATATCACGCCGAATGGTAAATTCACTGGTTGTCTCTTTGGAAGATGGAGAGGAAGAATAGAGTACATAATCGGGTGTACGAAGATGGACTGCATTCTTGCCGGGACGTCCCAGCCACTGCACATGCCCTCCGCTGTTGGCGCCAAACCAAAGCATCTCCATCTTCAAGCCATGTTTTTTGACTAACTCCAGATAACTGTCCAATACCGTCCAGTCGAATTTTCCCTTTTCCGGCTCTACCTCATACCAATGAACCGGAACAGAAACCGTATTAAAACCATCTGCCGCAATCTGTGCCATGAGTTTATCACATAGCTCCATATCCCATCCTTCCGAATATCTTAAAAGATCCAACCTTACCTGGATATTAGTCATGTAAAAAGGCATTCCCTTTACACGGAGCACATACTTCTGCGCCCCTTCAAGACTTGTGTCTACGTTCGAAACCAATTGTTGCCTTTTCTCTGCCGGAGTACTTTCTTTAGCACTCGCTGTTGCCAACCAGGCCAGACAACAACTCAATAACAGAGATATACATTTATTTTTCTTCATGTGTCTTTTATTATAAATTTCAGTTATCACTATTTTCTTACGGTTATTACAGTATAGGAATATTTTGGCAGTTGAGCCTTTATCTTATGCCCGGATACCTTTACCTTGATAGGTCTGAATACTACATTGTTCTGATTATCGTATGTATTGTAGTCTGTCAGTTCGCACCCGCCTATCACTTGCGCATCCGCTACCGACTTCAATTTGAAATTTTCCAGATTAATAAGAACAGGTTGTGCCCGGCTGCTCATATTGGCAACATACACCGTCATTTCCGTTTTCTTTTCATTCACTTTGGCAGTAATATCAAGCAGACTGTCGCAAGAACTTGCAGTTTCCACCACTATCGGTTTCCAAGTCTGCATCATCATCTTGTCGATACATGCCGAAGGCTGATACCACATAGCATCCGGAGTATAATGAATACGCCCCTGATTCCACATGTAATGAAGCCCGAACGGCTGGAATGTATTGGCAGTGCCCAGCATACGGAAGCAGTTGCCATATCGCTGCAATGTATTCCAGTTATGCGCATGAGCCAAACCGCGATCCCAGTCACAACGCCAGCCATTCTCTTCCATCGGATGCAGATTCAGGTGAAAACCGGGAAAGTCTTCCGCAAGATTACGCTGAATGGCAATCCCCATCTCATTCTCAAATCCTCTTTTATCATCGGCAAATTCACGCGAGCCGCTATAATGGGGATCCCAGCAAAGCTTGTCACCTTGTCCCTTTTTTATGAACCAGTCAGCTAAATCGGATACGAGCCGATACTCTTTGCTTCCTTTGGGATAACCGCTTCTCGGAATGTTAACCGAAAGCATAATAGACATATCGGGATCTACGCTCCACGCCGCTTCTGCAAATTTCTCAACATCCTTTACATAACCCAATGTCATGTTCCGTTCATTATCCACCTGTATATATTTCAGATTATAAGGTTTTGCGTGCCCATCACTTACGCGCCGGGCTCCCCAAACAGTAGAGGCAGCACCGTTCACATACTCTACAAAGTCACGGACATCTTCTGCCGTTTCATCCTTACTCATACCGATAATGCATTCCGCACCGATAACTTCGGCCAATTGCAACATTTCCATGAAACCGAAACTATGTGTGGCATACATATTAAAGCCCGTACGCAATGAGACACGTCTTTCATCCACCGGCCCCAGCATCTTTTTCCAACGGTACAAGTAAGTGTCGGCACCTGTAGAAACCATGGAACCATTGTAACGAATGGCTTTTATCTCCAAATCTTTCAGCGCATCGACAAACTCCTTGCGCAACGGATATCCGTTTACCCGGCCCCATTCTCCCGGTTGTAAGAAAGCAAATCCCAATTCCACCTTTCCCTTGTTTTTCAATGTGATGCCAAAGGCACCGTCATTAACCGAAGCCGTAGGAACCAGCTCAAATTCAACCTTCTCGTATTCACCGCTCCCCTTCAATGTGCAGCTCCTTTCCGCAAGAATGTTGCCGCTACTATCTCTCAGAGACAGATATATCTCAGCAGGCGCATCCGACTTTACTCTTAAAACTCCCTCATAGTTTTTTCCCTTGACAAACCGTATACCCGACTTATACAAGCCACGGTTCAAAAGTCCGACCTCACCCGTTCCCGATTCAAAGTCAATGGTCTGCGTCTGTCTGCCGATATAAGCATTGCCGTCACGAAGTAGCTCATACCTATAAGCAGGATTGCCCTGCACCCATTTCTCCCAAAATTTGGAAATCTGCTCTTTTCCGTTAATCCGCTCCAGCATCGTTTTCTGAATATGTCCGGACAAGGAGTCGAATATAAGAAAACGCCCTTTGAACTCCCAACCCGACAGGATTTCGGGTTTCTTGAACGGAGTAGAGTTATAAATGTCATGAGTCGTAAAATCATATTTATCATTGGCATTATTCCAACTGATTTTGTGATAGATGTCCGACTGGGTAATCAAATGCGGAATTCTCCTATCATCCAATACCAGATATACCTTGGAGTAATCCTTACTTTCCAAATTCAAAAAATCCACATCCACATTCTCTTCAAAAGCTTCTCCATGCAGCAACTGACTGAATACGCCACCATTCGTCTGATTATTCAAATCTTCTATATTGGTACCATTAAATAAGCGGGTCACAGTTGCAATTTGAGTATCTGCATCAACTGATAATTCTATTGGAGAACTTTGAGCAATAAGATTCAATGAACTTATGAAAGAAGCGATACAACATAATGTTATTTTAAAATGTATAGGAGACATATATTTTCAATTTTAAAAGAGGTAATGAGAGCATCGATTTTCACATGACTGGCCTCATTACCTATAGATAATTATTTTCAACTAATAGTTTACATCATTTGCCTTCATTGTATTGCCGGCTCTTCCACGCTTGTCGGCCAATACGGATTTTGGTATATCGGTGAAGTTTCTATGTCAACTCCATTACTCGATGTCAGCTGCATTTGTTTTATAGGTACCGGATATAGATAATGCGCACTGTGCCATGTAAAACCATTATAGCATCGTTGATTGGTGGTTCGTTGATAAGGACGGATATACTCATTATCCGGAGCTGATACATTTGCATCAGTACCTCCATACTTCAGTAGAGTCCCACCGTCTTCGGTATCATACCAGCTTTGCATGGGAGTTCCCCACAGATGTATTCCCTCGGGAATATAGTTGGCAGCCTTCAACTGATCCATGGCACGCCAACGACATAAATCCATATAACGTAATCCTTCAGAAATAAATTCACAACGCCGTTCACGTCTTATATTATATATAATAGGGTCAACCAGTGTTCCTCCACTATATGCACCCCAGTCGTTTTCTGCTTCTTTAGCCATGGTTGTCGCAGAAATTGTAGACTGAATGCTTCCTGTTATGCCAGCCCTTGTGCGCAATGCATTCCAATACCTCATTGCGTCTTGGTCCCAGTCAAGACTACCATTACCGGACTTTTCATAGCTTGCCTCCATATAATTCAAGAGTGCTTCAGCCGCACGATAAATGGGAATTCCTATACTTCCCTGATTTTGAACCAGATATTTCGTATCAAAAGCACCTGCTTTGCGAAGCGCATAGCCCGTAGTATAAGCACGCTGCACATCTCCCGAAGTGATGCTTGGATAAGGTTCTTCCATATACACACTGAGTCCTTTAATACTTTCAATCAAGACATTTTTCTGTTGTGGCTCTTTCAGGAAAAGCACCAAGCGCTCATCTCGATTCATACGTACATCCATTATGGTCTTATCTCCCATGTAATAGCCATCACCATCAGTGTAACTGCCATGATGATAGGTCGGTGTACCATCTTTCATCAGATAATTCTGCACAAAACTGCGAGTAACACCAACTCCCCAATTCCCTTGGTTGGCTGCAAGTGCCATGTCATTCGAGGCAACCCCTTGCACATATTGACGCCACAATAAAACTTCAGGATAGGTTGACAAATCCTCAGAGGCAAACATGTCATAATAAGGATTATTAGGCTCAGAAACATCTTGCTGCAATATACCGGTGTTTTGGGTCAATTGATCCACATATTTATCTGCAACCTCTTTTGATGCTTCCATCGCTTCGGTCAGGAAGAAATCAACTTCATTATCAATGCTTCCACTTGGATATTGATAATCAGAGCCTCCTTTATTACCCGGCCATTCCGAAGAACCGGGGACAAATGCTGTTCCTTTGAAATATTTCAACCAAGTACCCTCATAAAGTGCCACACGTGATTTAAGAAGTAAGGCAGCATCACGATTTATACGTGTAGACGCTAAATCTTTAGACCCCAGTAACTGGATTGCAGTCTCAAGATCATCTAATATGAAACGAGCAACCTCATTACGAGGAAAACGTTTACTTGCTTCAGTAAGCTCCTCCTGATTATCATTTAAGGGTTCAGTAATAATAGGGAAATCACCAAATTTCTGATAACGGCTGAAGTATTCCGCCGCACGTAGAAAGTACATCTCACCGATATAGTGTTTCACATTATCGAGATTTCCTTTAATAGTGTTTTCCGATCCGTTTAAATCATTACCAAATCGCGGCATCACTTGTGAAAAGAAATAGTTTATTCGATAGATAGTCTCGAACCCCCAATTGTCATCATTAAGCGGGACTTTCCATTGCCCTTCATCAAAACGGCTTGGAGCATTTCTGTCAATTTGGTTATCGGTTCCATTGTCACCGGCATAAAAGCCATAGGAGTTTCCGCTGCTACCGGGAAGTATTTTGGGATAAATATCATCGACGTATGACAAGAGCTGGGTTTCCTCGTAAAAATATGATTCCGGAGAAAGACTGTTTCTGGGTGTTTCATCAAGAAAATCATTGCAGGATGTCATTCCCAATAACACTCCTGTCAACAATAATGTTATAGATAGATATTTCATATTTATATTGAATATTTATGTTTATATATTAGAATGAAAGACTCAAGCCGAACGACCATGTTCTTGACAAAGGATAGGTATTTCCACCATATCCACCCGTACATGTTTCAGGATCAAACATCTCAAACAACGGAGTAAATGTAAGAAGATTTTCTCCCGAAATATATAAGCGGCAGTTGTTTATGCCTATTTTATTCGTCAGCGAGGCTGGCAGAGTGTAACCAATCTGCAAATTCTTCAAACGCACATAACGGGCATCCTGAAGATAGCGAGTCTGGGTTTTCTGATTCTTATATCCTTGACCGCCACTCTTAAATAATGGTCGGGGAAAATAAGAATCAAGATTTGCTTCCAATTTACGATCTTCCAAGCCAATGGCTTCTGCACGGAAATAATCATTATGCGGTTTAAAGGCTTCCATACCCCATTCCGAACTATCGCCATTCACGCCCCAAAAATAGGCATTGGAACCGGGCCAAAAATCATGCTTCAACGCACCTTGGAAGAATGCTCTAAAGTCAAACCCTTTATATCCGGCAGTAAGGTCAAGTCCGAAAAAATAATGAGTATAGCTATCACCCAAGATTTTTAAATCACCATGATCATCAAGAGTTTCCGCACCACTGCTTATTTTACCGTCACCATTAAGATCCTTGTACATGATATCACCGGCAGCCCAGTTGGCTCCAAGAGCGTCCTGCCCACCTTTAGGCAACGTTGCAAGATGCGCATTCATCTCTTCATCAGTTTTGGCAATGCCAATCGTTTCATATCCCCAAATCAACCCGTCACGATAGCCCGGAAGATAACTCCGGATAGAATTAGTACGGTTATCCGGGAATTTATCTATGATAGTAACCTGGTCGGAGATATTGAATGCAATGCCATAATTCAAACCGCAACTAAGACGGTCTTTCCATCCAATCGTGACTTCCCAACCACGCGTATGAAGGTCGCAATTATTGGTTTGGGGTACACCGATACCCAGAGTCGCAGGAAGTTCTCCTGCCTTTCCTACCATATCTTTCGTATATCGGATGAACCAGTCAAACGTTCCGGTCAGTCTGTTATCAAAAAGTCCCCAATCAGCACCAAAGTTCCACGTACGGATTGATTCCCATGTCAAAGAAGAACTGACAAGGTCTCCAATATAAGAAGTATTCGGCTTTAAACCACCTTGCAACCAACTTCCGTTCATTGTATTAACACCGATTGTACGATAAGTGGGATAGTACGATGTCGTATTCTGATTGCTCAACTCTCCATAGGAAGCACGTAATTTAAACAGATTAACAACATGGCTAATCGGTTGCCAAAAATTCTCTTGTGCAATATTCCAACCCAATGATACAGATGGGGACAATTTCCAACGACTATCCTTACGGAAACGAGATGTACCATCGTAACGCATATTAAGTTCTGCCAAATACCGACCTTTGTAATCGTAATTCAAACGACCGAAAAAACCGGCAAGCGACCATCTGTCACTTGTTCCTTTTACCTGGGCAGGTTTATCCTTGCCGTTGCCATCCAACCCTGTTGTCAGATTAAACTCCGGAAAGTTAGGGTCAAGAAGTCCGGCCACATTGCTTGAAAAGAATTCTTGTCCCCAATGCTCTGCTTGAAAACCGGCCATCACTTTAAAATTATGACTATCGGCTATTGTTTTTGAATATTCCGAAAAGACATTGAAATTCCAATAAGCATCTTTTGTGTCATCTTTGTAAAGATAAGAAGTTTCTTTATTGTTATTCTCATCCCCGAGAGCATTATGGGCATAAGCGGGAATTGTGGACTGCTTAATATTTTGATTCATCATGCGATAATTGAATTCCGCTTTAGTTATCCAGTTCTTGATTGGTTCAAAAGTAAACGCGACTTGTTCATATATAAAATCTGTTTGTTTATCACGCTGGCCGCCATCGGCAAATTTAAGAACATTGGGGTGGAACCAATAACCGTTGGGATCTTTTAAAGGTACGTTGGGCCAATTTCTTGTCAAGTCCCGATAAACATCTCCGTCGAAATCCGTAGGTCTCCAATTATCAGTTCTTGTAAGTCGCGTGCCATAGTAGAATTTGAGCCATGGAGTAATATCGGCATTGATTTTGGCTGCTACATTATAGCGTTTCAATCCATCATCACCTATTTCCAACAAACCATTCTGCTGAAGATAATTGAATGATACATAATAGTTCATCTTTTTTGAACCGCCACTGATATTCATATTATGTTCTTGCGACATAACGTTGTCTTTATAAAGTTCATCTAACAAATCGACATTGGCATATCCATAAGTAAACATATCTTGCCACGCAGAAGGATTATCCTCGTCGGGACGCAAACCGTCAGTAAGCTTGCCTGCTTGATAATCCAACATATTCTGTAGTGTGGCATCCGAGAAGCGGACATTACTTCCACTCTGACGAAGTCCTTCATTCATCATCAAAGCAAATGTATAAGAATCCATTGATTCGGGCATATTAATTGGGGATGAGATACGTACATTGCCACTATAATTTACAGAGAATTTACCTTCTTTACCACCTTTGGTTGTCACCAATATCACGCCAAAAGGAGCCCGTGAACCATATATAGACGATGCAGCCGCATCTTTCAAAACAGAGATAGATTCTATATCTTGCGGATTAATGGAATTTAAATCCCCTTCCATTCCATCAATGAGGATAAGTGGGTCTCCCTTTGAAAACCCTCCGACCGTTCCCGTACCACGTACCGATATACCCATGTTTTGGTCAAGTGCACCGGTATTAGTAGTTATCTTCAATCCGGGCACCAATCCTTGCAACGCTTGTGTTGCCGACGAAACCGGGCGTGATTCCAATTCCTTTGCAGTAGCAATTCCCACAGATCCCGTCAAATTTACTTTTTTTTGCGTTCCAAAACCTACTACTACCACTTCATCCAGCATTTCACTATCCTCCTTTAAGGTTATATGAAGTGGTTTATTAGCTATGGCTTGTACTTCTATGGTTTTATATCCGATATAGGAAACTATAAGTACAGCCCCAGGCTTTACATTAAGAGAAAAGTTTCCATCCATATCTGTAATGGTACCATTCCCCTTGTTCTCTTTCTCCATGACACTGGCACCTATTACGGGTCCCATGGCATCACTCACTACACCCTTTACAGTAATACTTTGCTGTACGGCTTGTACAGCGCTTTTGGCGCTATCCTCTGCCCACATTGTCGATGGGTAGCTTGCCACAACACTTGTGCAAAGCAATAAGGCGACCGTCGCCTTACGAGGAAATCTTAATGAATCTGATTTCATGGTCTTTCTTTGTTTGGATTAGACATTTAGGTAAATACTATTTAATTTTTAAATTCAAATGATTTTTCTGTCTTCAGACTAAAAACACAGCCAATCCGGATTAACAGTTAGTCTGACTCCGGACTAACGATTAGTCTAACCGAGACTAATATCTCGTCTGATAAAAATCATCGAGAAAAGGTTCAGAGCACGGATTATGCAAATAATGTAAATGAATTGACCTTGAAATCCCTAACCTTGTTGTTTTAAGGAAACACTTGTCTACATGATTCGCTTAATCCTTATCCTTTCCTTTTCATCGATGAAGAAACATAAAGTTATCCTGAAATATTCTTACCCTAAAGGATTTTCTGTTTGATCACCGTCATCACTACCTTCTCCGTCCGGTTCTTCGGTAGAACCACCATCATCCGGCAGGCCGCCTACATATATATTGTGCGATGTGCTGCGTGGCGTTTTTAACAAATCTGTGCTGCTGCCTTTGTATTGGGTAGTGACTGTGATAGTGTATTCACCGTCTTCCAACGAAGCAGGTAGCAAAATAATGAGACGAGAAGGCTCATTAAGCACAATCATGTCTTTATCTATCTTAGTGACGCTTCCTGTTGCCACAAAAGTCAGCGTAACACCTACCGACGGGTCGGTACCCACCACGGTAAGGTTCTTGCCGAAAAGGGTGAAGTTGCGTCCCGCAGTGGCACTGAAATCTACGGCACGGGTAGCAGCGTCTTGCCCGCTTCCGATGTAGAACTTAACCGGACGTTCTCCCAATACATCTACACGTGTATCTTTAATTGCTTCACGCAGCACTTTTCCCTGTGTCAGTGATACGTAAATGCTGTTGACCGTGGAATCCCACGCATTTTGTTTTGCCACTCCGCGAAACTGTGCCACTCCGCGAAACAATCCGGTATTTACACTCTCACCATTCATCAGTGCCTCGGATATCACTTCTTCCATCAATTCTATGCCCAATGCCATGGTTTCCCGGCGTACACCGGGGTTCTTTGCCACCATGCGGTCAAGAATTATATCCTTACCGATGCTACGGGTGGTCTCCAAAGAAAAAATCTTATCTGTTTTGTCATCGGTGGTAACCGTATTGTCAACCAACCATGCTTTTAATACATTTTTTGCCATACGTTTTCATAATATTTACGAGGTTATGTGTCTTATTGACGTGACAAAGGTATTGAAGAAGTCGTAGAGGGTACATAGGTGAATATTCTTTTAAAAGATACTTTTCTTCCTAAATGTAATAATGTAAGAGAAAGGATGGAAATCTGTCACTATAGTGAGAGATTTACATCCTTTTCTTCAGTTACTTCAGATAATAACCTGTTTATCCAAAAGTTATATATTCCAATACAATTCTTTTTTACCCTATCCTGACTATTGTCGGCGATAATACAGCAACATTTCACTGTTTCAAGTTCCTTTTATAAAGGGCTGTTTACACTTAACACCTAACGCAACTACATATGCGAAACTTTTTTCACCTACTCCTTTTACACGTACTTACTTTAAGCTATCTACGGAAATCGACCAATCCCAACGTTTATCAAATAAAGAAATCTTCCATTTTGCGATGGTTTCTTTTCTTTTTAGTTTGCAGCATGGCATATTTAGTGATAAAAGACCTATTTTTGTACAAAGAAAAAAAAATAGATAAGCCATGAAAAAGTTCTTTATGTTCCTTATTTTATATGTGTGTATGCTTCTACAAGCAGCAGGACAGAACACATATTCTTTCAAACATATCAACGCACAGGAGGGTATGTCCAACGACTTCATTCTGGACATGGCAATAGATGGGCAAAGCTTCGTATGGAGCGCCACAGAATCGGGTTTGAACAAATGGACCGGAAATGAAAACATCGTTTACAAAGAAAATAACTCCCCAATAGTGAGCAACGAGCTGACTTCGCTCTATTATGATACTCCGACCAATATGCTATGGATTGGCTCCAGAGCATCCGGAATCAGCCTGTTTGATTGTCACACGCAACAATTCAGGAATTTAACGACCAAGAACGGGTTATCTGCCAATGATGTTTCAGACATCATGCCTGCCGACGAAGAAGGAATATGGATAGTTTATTTAGGAGGGAAGATAGATAGGTATGACAAATCTGCGGACAGCATCACGGCAAGATACAATAAAGAAAATATCCCGGACTTGAAAGGTAGGAATCGCTGCTGCTGTGACGACTATAACGGCTCTTTATACGTAGGCCATGTCGGCAATGGGATGAGTGTCGTCAACTTAAAAGATAAAACAGTAAAAAACTACCGCCACGATGCCCGCAATCCTAAGAGCCTGCCCGGCGACAATGTACGTTCCATCTATATAGACCACTTGAAGAACGTATGGGTAGGTACCAATGGCGGATTGGCTTTGTTCAATTCTATAACTGAGGAATTTATCAATTTCCGGCATGACAATACAGATATACACTCATTGGTGGGTGATAATATACACTGGGTCACCGAGATGCAGGATGAAACCTTATGGATAGCATCGGATTTGGGAGGTATCAGTATCCTGGATTTACATAACTTTGAAAAGGCAGACATAAAGGATTTGTCATTCAACAATATAACTCCCGCCAACAGTAATCTTTCATCACCTAATACACGTATCATACTGGAAGATAAATTCCACAATGTATGGATTGGAAACTACAGCACAGGAATCGACTTTCTCAGCCACGCCCAATCCAACTTTCAAGTCATCCCCTATTTCAGCGAGGTGAACGATAAAAAAGCAATGAATCATATCTATGGAATAAAAGCGAATGAAGACGGCAGCTTATGGCTGGGAGGAGAGAACCGGTTGTCTCTGTACAAAGACCATAAAATAATAAAGGATTGGGATATATCCAAGTATATGTCACGCGCTTACTCAGTTATCTATATCATAGAAAAAGATAGCGAAGGTAATATTTGGCTGGGAATAAATGACGAAGGTGTGATATGTTATAATCCCCGAACCGACTCTTTCAAACATCTTGATTTGGGAGCAGACAATCTGGATATACATGCTTTCTATGAAGACAAACAAGGCCAAATGTGGATAGGAAGTGAAGAAGGCATATACATTCATCGTCAAGGCACCATAAAAAAAGCCGATATTCCGGAATGGAAGAATTGGAATCCCATAATATATGCCATAACTAAAGATGACCAGCAAAAAACATGGGTAGGTACATTGGGAGCAGGGCTTTATATCCTTGACGAAAAAGACAATAAAGAACTGAAACACTTCTACGAAGGCTGGAAATTGGATTCAAGCCACATTAACCAAATATATAAAGACAGAAAAGGAGGGTTATGGATTGCAACCTATAATGGATTGGGATATGTGGAAGATACAAATCATCCTGAACAAATAAAAATCTACAATGAACAGCAAGGATTGGCAGACTGCCATATCCGAGCCATTCAGCAAGATAAGCAAGGAAACATTTGGGTGAGTACCTATACCAGTATTGCCTGCTGGAATGCTTATCAGCAGACATTCTATAATTATGATTACAACGACGGAGTACCATTGGGAGGATTTGTCGAAAGTTCATCAGCCATGACTCCTGATGGGACTTTGTTCTTCAGCTCGCCCCATGGTGTGTGTTACTTCCATCCGCAGCTAATGAAAAATGATAAAACAGTTTCACCCATAGAGATTATCTCTTGCGAGAGCTTCAGCAAACAAGCAACAGGAAGGAACTTTGAAATAGCAGTGCCTGACGATAAAGGCATCGTCCGCCTCCCTTACAATCAAAACACATTCCGTATCACCTTTACCGTAGCAGATTATTCGCAGAACGGGCAAGTGGATTACGCCTATATAATGGATGGACAAGACAAGTCATGGTATTACACAAAGAAAGACAATACCATAACCTTCCACAATATAGCACCGGGCAACTATACTTTTAAAGTCAAAGCACGGCTGAAAAACAATGATTGGGACGAAAAAAACATTGCATCCATGCATATCATTGTCAGTCCACCCCTATGGGCTACATGGTATGCAAAAACGATTTATATCCTACTGGTATTGTTCATTATGTATTTCATCTTCCGCTCATATAAGAAAAGACTCCTGCTGAAGAGTTCACTGGAAATAGAAAAAAACTCGCGGGAGACAGAAAGAAGAAGCCGACAAAAAGAGCAGGAACTAAACAACGAACGCTTCCGCTTTTATACCAACATTGCGCACGAACTGCGTACTCCACTCACACTGATTATCGGCCCGTTAGAGGATTTGAAAGACGACAAGAACCTGACGCGGTATCGCACGAAAGTACAGACGATACATCGCAGCGCGGTACAGTTGCTCAATCTCATTAACCAATTAATGGAATTTCGTAAAACGGAAACACAAAACCGTCAGTTGGCAGTGAGCAAAGGCAATTTGGGCAATTTGGTAACGGAAATCGGCTTGAGATACAAAGAATTGAACCGGAACAGTCGTGTGGAGTTCCACATTGAAGTAGAGCCTTTGAAGAAGGTAATTTACTTTGATGCGGAAGTGATTACAATCATACTCAACAACCTGCTTTCCAATGCAATAAAATACACTCCGAACGGACAAATCTCGCTTTCCATGCATCCGGTAAAAGTGAACGGAACAGATTATACGGAAATAGTGGTAGCGGATACCGGATACGGGATTGATGCAGAAGCATTACCGCACATTTACGACCGTTACTACCAAGCAAAAGGCAAACATCAGGCTTCAGGTACCGGTATCGGACTGGCTTTGGTGAAATCATTGGTGACTTTGCATCACGGCACATTGGACGTAGAGAGTGCAACAGAGAAAGGAACTACATTCTTCTTCCGTATACCGACGGATGACACTTATCCTGAAGCATTGCATAAGGAAAATAAAGAGATTGAGTTACCAAATATGGAAGAAAAAATGGAGGAAGACGAAGAAACCGATACACGTCCCATTCTGTTGGTTGTGGAAGACAATGCAGACATTAGAGAATACATTGCTCAAGAATTACAAGATAATTACAAGATATTACAAGGTCGCAACGGCAAGGAAGGACTATCATTGGCGTTGAAATACACCCCGAATATTATAGTAAGCGACATAATGATGCCTGAAATGAACGGCATAGAATTATGTAAAAACGTGAAAGGAAACATGAATACCAGCCATATCCCCATAATATTGCTAACAGCCAAAGATTCTATACAAGATAAGGAAGAAGGATATGACAATGGAGCAGATTCTTATTTAACCAAACCTTTTAGTGCAAAATTACTTAAAAGCCGTATCAGAAATCTGCTGGAAACCAGAAAACAACTTGCCAAACAGATAGTAGCGAATGTGCCTATACCCGCGATTGATGCAGAAAATCAAGTGAATGTTGCCAGCCATCCGCAATTAAGCAAACTTGATGAAACGTTCCTCTCCAAGTTGACTTCACTTGTGGAGGACAACTTGGACGAAGAGAAGATAGATGTTACTTTTATGACAGATCGCATGAATATGAGTTATTCGAGTTTTTATCGCAAGGTAAAAGCCTTGACCGAACTTTCCCCCAATGAATTTGTCAGAAAAATAAAGCTGAAGAATAGCGTACGACTGATATTAACCGGTGAATACAACATATCAGAAGCTGCCTCAATGACCGGTTTCAATAATATGGCACATTTTCGTGACTGCTTCAAAGAAGAATTTGGTATGTCTCCTTCCGAATACCTTAAACAGCATAGAAGTGGAAGTCAATCGATATAAGTTCCTCTTACATAGGGGTGTGTAGAAACTTTTACAAATGCAAATCACCCTCGCTACAGATGTTTGTAGCGAGGGTGATTTCAATAAAGGAGAATTTGGAGCACATATCCCCAACCCCATATAAATTTATAAAACAGAAATCAGAATCTTCTCTACATTTACATAATAATCATCGCTACCGAAACGGTTCTTCCTCTTATCATACCACACTGGTTGCTCGCCGGTCACCTCGATTTCTATTGTATAAGTATCAAATGGCATTTTTTTACTAATGAAACGAATTGCATTGTCCGGCACTTTACTATAGAAATCCACCGATGAGCGATGCATCAGTTTTCCTTTGTCATTCAATATACGTACCTCTGCATATCCTCCATGCCTATCTGTTTTCCCCACAACAGCTACACAACTTCCGGTAAACGACATCTTCAAACAGTCTCCCTTCCGGTTTGACGACCAATTCTGCATTTTTACCATTCCTTCCAACTCTACTTTTTCTATCCGGTCAATGTCCCATGATGGCCAATACTCAGGAATGGATATTTTTTTGCCTTTCACTTGCAATGGCAACCACACATACGTAGCGGCTGATGCCTGATGCGGATATGACCAACGATCTCCCATATACATAGGAATAGTATCATTGCCTTGTTTCAACGGGAACACAAAAGTGGATTGAGAATTATGTGTCAAGGTTCCTTCAGGGCAAAACAATCCATGCCGTTCCCACGGACCTTCGATAGAAGAAGCTGTAAAATAATAGTTGTCATTTCGCTCCCAACTGGTCAAATTCGAAGTCAACAAATAGTATATTCCATTTTTTTTGAACATTGCCGGTGATTCGCCCATACCCTCTACATGAGCCACTTCCGCTTCAACTGACCGATAATCATTGCTCAATCTATAAATCGGTCCATGATGAATCAGCAGGTATCCTTTACCGTCCGTATCTTGAAATGTACCCATATCCCATCGCTTAATCGGTTTACCGTTAAAAAGTATCGGGCCTTGCAATTCATAGTCCCCATTAATAGTCTTGCAGGTGGCAACTCCAATGTATGGGTCATTGTATTTCATATCATCGGCATGCATCAACATTACAAATTCTCCCGTTTTAGGGCATTTCATCACCTTTACCCGCTCACCTACGCGATTGGGACCTAATATGCCATCCTTTTGCACAGGAAGTACCACCCGTTCGAATTTCCAATTTACAAGGTCTGTAGAAGAGTAACATCCAAAACCTGGAAAGGCATTACTTGTATCTGACTTATATTCACCGAAGAGCCAGTAACGTCCTCCATCTTCCACAATACACGCTCCGTGCGCATTAATTATATTTCCCTGCTCGTCAAACCAAGGTATACCATTATGTATAATTTTATCCGAATGGTCATAAGCCATCAACATTTGTGCAATAGTACACATCAAAAAAAATAAAATTCCTTTTCTCATGATTAATAGATTAATATTTGTTTTAAGATTAATAATAACGTTATTCAATTCACCAACCTTTAAAAGGTATCCAAATGTAAGACGATACTTTTCAAAGCATAGGAGGTAAAATCGCCTTAATAGACATGCTGAACAATCATGATTATTTTACCACACAATTTGATTGAATACCATCGTTAATAAACAGAATACAATAAGCTAAAACCTATCTCTCATAAACCTCATTAAAAAACTTATTTTCTACCCACATTTTAAATATTACGATTTATAGCTAAACATAGTCCTCTAAATCTTACTGTATTTCTGTTCTCTTTTTCCAAGTATAACGATTTCCTCATTTTTATTACCCCGTCATGACTTCCCCTTGCTCGTTTCAGGGTGCGAAGCTACGGCCGGGACCCCTAAAAATCTGCAAGGCCGCTTCGCGCCCTCCGGGTTTTGGCGAAAATTTTTCAATCCGTCCAGCGGGGCGGTTGAAAATTTTTCACCAAAAGCCTTGCATATTTTCTCCCCGTCCGTATCTGCCCCCTGAAACGAGCAAGGTGAAGCCACCGACAAGGCATAAAAAAAAAGTCAATGTTATGAAAAAGAGAACAGAAATACAGCAAGATTTGAAACGAGGCTTCGGCTCCGCTCCAACCGGCATAAAAATTTTGGTGAAGTGGTCGCTGGTCAGTTTTATGGTGTATGTGCCGGTGCGTTTCGTGTGTGCCTTCGTCGGTGGTGTGGTAACGGGATTAGGCGGTATTCTGCCCACGTTGGTGGTTTTGGCGTTGGTGGTTTTCCTCATCCGTGCCGTGTGGCGCATTCTTTTCGCTATCCTTTTCCTTTCCGTTCTTCTCCTTTTCATCATCCTTTTTTGCGTGATACTCTGAAACGAAATATTAATCATTAAAGCAATTCATTATGAACAAAGTACATTTATTAGGTGCAAACAGAAGCTATGACAGAGACGAACAGACCGTTTCAGTCAATCAAGTGGTAATGCTGGAAGGTTACAGCTACGACAGCTATGTAGTGTATGAAGTAAGCCGCAGCCAGTGGGGAATAACCTATCATCTTATCAATTTGCGGACACACGAGTTTCATACTTCCGACCTTATCCGACCCTTGTCGGAAAAATTCGGGATAGGCATGTATTATGACGATGCGAACCCCAAGTTTTTGGATCCGTTGGAAACAGCCGCCCTGCTTACCAAAGCGAGGGAGAAGAAAACGGAGGATGACAGAAAAGCGGAGGAAGAACGGCAGAAGAACGAACACACCGCAAAAATCGGAGCGGAACGCTTGCGCCCCCTTATCCCATCGGATGCGAAAGCCGTCATTATCGGTGAACTACGGGTGAGCGAGTGTGACAGCTATACGGACTACTACGAATACCGTATAGAAAGAACCGTGATTTTAGGCTTTTCCACCCATACACGAAACCTCTTTTCCGAAATGCGCAAACATGCCGCCAATTTTGAGGGAACGGCTTATCTGGCAGAGAACGACAAGGAATACGAACACCGTGAAAATTACAGCATGGGGGACGGCATGTATTTGGGACATAACAAGTACAGCGGTTGGACGATTTCAAAAGAGCGGATTTACGACCTTGAAAAGTTCATTGAACGATACGCCCACACCGCAGGGGATGAAGCTAACATTTGTCTGAAAGCACCGCAAGGGGAAACCGAAGCACAGCCGACAACATCCGCAGACCTCTCAACGCTCAATCTTGAAATTGTGGAATACAGCGAAAAGGCGATAGCCGTATTCGGGGACACCAAGCCGATAAAGGACGTTTTGAAAGACTTGAACGGTCTGTTCCGTGCAAACCTCACCCACAACGGTGAAAGGCGTGCAGGGTGGATTTACAGCAGGAAGCAGGAACAGAAAGTACGTGAGACACTCGCAGCGTATGCCAACGTATAGAGACGTAAAAGGCAGGGCGGAACAAACCGCCCTACCTATCGAAAGCAATTCAATCAATATCAACCCATTAAAATTTATAGTTATGAAAACGAACAAGAATGCACGGAAGAACAACAAAGTTCAGAAATCAGAGAAAGAAACGGCAGTAAAGGTAACCGCTTTGGCAATCATCCCCAAGCCAATGACGTTAATCTGTGGGCAGGACATACCCACAACTGCCGGAGTGACGGAAGCACCCGAAACGGCAACCGTTCCCACCATTGTGGAAGAAACACCGCAGCAAGCCACGCCCAAGACACCGCTTGCAACGGCAACGGCTGAAACAGACCTTGACATCACAGCCGTACACCCAAGTGCGGACAACCACCGCAAGACGTTCAATGACATATCCTTGCAGGAACTTGCGGACAGCATTCGGGAAGTGGGAGTCTTGCAGGCCATTGCCGTACGTCCACGCACGGCAGGCGGTTACGAAATCATCTACGGCGAACGCCGCTACCGTGCCTCACTGCTTGCAGGAGCAAAGACGATAAAGGCAACCATATACGACCATATAACGGACGATGAAGCGGAGGACATGTCACTAAGCGAGAACTTACAGCGTGAACAGGTATGCCCCACCGAGGAAGCGAGAGCCTTCAAACGCCTGCTTGAAAAGGGCAGGTACGATATGTATTCACTCGTCAGCCGCTTCGGACGGAGCGAGAAGTATATCTATACACGTTTGAAACTGAACGAATTGTATGCGCCTATCGGTGAACTGCTGGATAACGGGACAATCACCGTCAGTGTGGCCGAGGAAATAAGCACCTATGAAGCCAACATCCAAAAGGACGTGTACGAGAACCACCTGAAGCAGGGCAATAGGGACGATTGGAGCGGTTACACGCTCAATCTGTTCAAGAAACATTTTGAGAAATATTACACAACCGACCTTGAACAATACAAGTTCGACAAGACAGAATGCAAGGCGTGTGCACACAACGCAGCCAACTACAACCTTTTTGCCGAACATAACGGGTGCGGACATTGCACCAACCGCAAATGTCTGGAAGCCAAGAACGCAGCGCATGTGGCAAAGGAAACGGAGAAACTGTTGAAATCCGATCCGAAGCTGGTGATCGCCCGACCTTATTACGGAAGCCGTAACGACACGGCACTCCAAAAATTAGACAAGAAAGGGCATGAAATCAAAGAACTCGATTACAACGTGTCGGCAAGGGAATTTCCCAAAGCACCCGAAGCACCGCAAAAGGAGCAGTTCTCCGAACCGACAGAGTATGAACAAGCGGTACAGACCTTTGAACAGAAAAACGAGGAATACGCCCAAAAGGTGAAAGAACTCAACCGTAAAAAGGAGGAGGGCAGGATAAAGACCTACGTCAAAGTGGGACAGACAGAGCCCGAACTTTGCTATGTGGAGATAAACAGGAAGGAAACCGCCCCCGTCACCATTGAGACATTGCAGGAGCGGGACAAGCGTTTCAAACAAATCTCCACCGAGAAGATTGTTGCCGATACGAAAAAGATAGTCCGTGAGAATGACTATCCCGAAAGTCCGTTTACGCAATACGAGGACGGAATGCTTTATTTCATCATGCTGACCAAACTGCAAAGGAAGCATTATCCGCTTTGCGGCATCAAGGACCAGCCGATACCATTGGACGAGAAACAGCGGATGAAGATTGTAGCCAAACTGACGGACGCACAGAGGACGGTCATCAAACGCGATTTCATCATCCACTCTCTCTGCGAGGAAGGCTACGGAGACAATAACGCATCCAAGCTCTTGAGGGACTTCGCAAACATGCACTTCCCCGACCAGTACGGACTTGCCAAAGCCACCCACGAGGAAGAATATCAGAAAAGGCACGAACGTTTGGGAGAGAGGATAAAGGAGATGAAGAAAGCGGAAAAGGCGGCAGCGAAAAAGGATGAAAAGCAAAAAGTTTCCCCTGCATTGCCCCATGACGATAAGGCTGCTTGAATGTATAGTATTGAAAGGTGAAATTTTTCACCTTTCAATACCCGATCCGATTTTTATGTAACCCTATAAGATTGTAACATTATGGAGAAAGAAGAAATGATTGATACCATCAAACAAATTGCGTGTTCTTTGGCAGAAAAGGAACTGATAGACAAGTACGGGAAATTGCCCGAACAGCTGATGACTGAAAGAGGGACATATCGTTCAAAGTATCAGGATGAATTTAACAAGCTATACGATAAATACGAATACAGGCTTATCCGTTTATCGGGAAAGAATGCGGATGAACTATTTGTATGCGAGTAACTATTTTATGTGCCGGGACTATTATCCGGCACATATTTTTTCCGTATTGAAAGAACAAAGGGCGGACGACCCCACCCACACCGCCACCGTAATTATCATCCCAACCGTGAATATATGAAATACATAAGAATCTCCCCGAATGTGGAATACTCCACAGACATGGATTTTTTCCTTGAGAACCAGATACTCTGTATTGTGGACAAGGAAGGCACGAAGTTTTGCAGTCTGATAGAAAACAGACTGTTCATGCGTTCCAAGAACCGCCAGATCAGCAAACGGATGCAGGAACACATCATGCGTGAAATCCATAGTGACATCTGCCGTCTGTGCTATGGCGGAGAACCGGTGGACTGACCTGCCACACCCCACACCTGACAAGTGACCGTATTAAAAAGTCGGGCCGTCCTTATAGGATTGCCCGACTTTTTTTCTACTTTTCCTCTAAAGAAAAAACAGATTCTTTATCTTGTCGGTGTAAAACTCGCGATTTTTATCTACATTTGTGTAGTTGAATATAAAAACAAGAAAATTATAAGATTAGAAGATTTTGAAACATAACATATAAGAATAGCTTTTAGCTGTTTGTTCTTACTCTCAAAACGACCAAATTAAAGCAGGAGAATAAACGGGCGAAGTCCTTGTCATACACTTATGGCACGGTCTTAACTCGTTTCCTGCGAGGCGCTTGGTCGTGCCGGAGAGTAGAACTTGTTAGGTACCGTGCCTTTACTTTACGGATACATAACAAGAGATTATCGACAAGGAACCAATTAAAAACCATATAAGAATGTACAACAAGAATGTAGCCGTCACAGGACGCACCATCCGGGAGACAACATCGTATGACTATTTCCGTGAGGATAAAATCCGCATGGAACTTTACCGGTACATATATGCCATTTACAATGAAGGGTACCGGACACTCCTCTGTGATATGAACACCTATATCGGGCTGCTTGCGGCTGATACGGCAATCATGCTTCGGGAATCGGACAAATGCCCGGATATCCGTCTGGTCACTGTCACTCCCCCGGACAGCTATCCGGCAGGAGCGGACAATCTGCACCGTGCCCTGTATGACGACCTGCTGGTGAAGGCAGATGCCAAAGAAGTGTGTACCTCGAAAGACTTTCTGAGAAGGCTGCCCGGTTACGGGCATGTCATCTGCTGTTTTGACGAACAGTCAAAGGAGATGGAGGCAATCCGAAATTCCGGCAAGCCTTACGTCTCAATCCTCACAAGGATATAATCCGTTACACTACAACAGCTTTTCCAGCCGTACAATCCGTTTCTCCGTGGCTGGATGTGTACTCATGACATATTCGGTGAATGTAGGACGTTCACCGCGCATCTCCTCTGCCCTTTTCAAGCGATACAAGAAAGAAAGCAGGCCGCTGCCGCATCCGTATCTGACCGCATAAGCGTCACAACGGTATTCGCTATACTTGTTGATATTCACATCAACTATCCGGCTGATGCCATAAATGACAAAGTGGAGCAACTTGTAAAGTCCCCACCAGAATTTACCGGCCGGCTCCCCTAAAAAACCGAGGGCCGGAACCAGTGCGGACACCATGCTGCCGATTATCCCGAATACCAGGGCAGGAATCAGGAATATGCCATAAAGACAACGGCTCCCGAAAGACTCCATCGAAAACAGAAGCACCTGATATACGAAATCATAATGTGAGATATGTCCCACTTCGTGGCAGATGACACCTTTCAGTTCCTCGTCCGAGGCCTGCTTCATCATTCCGTCCGTAATGCCCACTGTATTGAAACCGAAAGTCACCGCATTGGCACGGGCGTCCCCGTTCCGGTAAAGGTTCAGTTTTCTGTCCATACCCATTTCTGAAAGCAGGCGTTCCAGCCTTACACGTTCAACACCGCCCAATGGCCTGTAACCTTCCCTCCTGCGCATCATCCAAACCTTCAGTGGGGAAAGAGTATAGAGGATATAGAGCAGAACGACATAGAAAGGCATCGAATAGACCAGATGATGCGCGAAAGAATATTCAGAAAACAGTCCCGGCAGGAACGAAGGGGCCACCCAACCGACAATTGCCAGCAATAGGACGTAAAAAAACGATATAAGAAGGATGTTCACCACTGTCACGTATGCCATCAAGAGCAGCTTGAATAAAATACGGAATATACGGAGTATTGTTTTCATGTGCTTTTATTTAAAACTGTTTGTAAATATAGAGAATTATTTTCTTTCAAAGGGTAGGCAAATCATTCAAATTGCTGCCATCCGGTCAATTTAAGGGAATAAAAAACGACGGGATACCCCACCGTTCTTCCTGATAAGTGCTGGTAACAGCTATTTTTCTGCCGTATCGCTTTCCACTTCAAACGTCACCGTCATTTCCCTTTCCCGTCCGAAATTATCACGGACAAAGAATCTCAGTTCCGAGCGTCTGGTACTTGTGGAGCGGTAAAAGAGAGTAAACACCTGTCTCACCGGATTTTCCGTGTCCAGCCCCGGCATTTCCGCCAACGGCCTCACTTCCCGGTTGACGAGTTTCACGCCTTCGCAGTCCGTCACCTCTCCCTTGCCTTCCATTTGAATGTAGCCTATATCATACTCTGCCTTCCCATAATTCCCCTCACGGTCCAGATAAAAACGGATTTCCACCGTCTCATCCGCTGAAATCTGCCTTTGCAGGTACCATGAAGAGAGGCTGAAGTCATAATCCTGCCGAATGTCTATCTTATCGTCGCATGAACTGAATGCCAGCGCCGATACCAGTACACCTATACATATATATAATGCGTTTCTCATTTTTAAGTCTCCTTTCTTTTTTTCGTTAGTTGATAATGACGCGAAGCCCCAATCCGATCTGTGTATGGAAATTCCCCGCATCCGTCCCGAACAATGCCCTCTCCTTGACTTGCAGCAGGAAGACGATCCGGTCTGTCAGATAGACATCGAAAGCCGCCGTCAGGCTACCCCCATAAATAAAGCTGTCCCCGTTGGTGGCTGTCGCCCCGTCATGAAGCAGGGAAGTTCCCCAGTTGACCGTCTCGAATCCGCCCAGAGCGGAAAGTCCGACACGGAGACAGACGTTCCGTCCCTTGTCCGCCAATACGGGGATAAAATAGCCGAGTTCCCCGGTGAACTGCGCTTTCGGTATCGCCTTGCCCTCATAGGTGTACTCCTTTATCTGATAGTCCAGACCGTACAGCCAATGGGTACGGTTGCGGTTGGTACGGGTAAGGGCCAGCGAGGTGAAGTAATGGCGCCCGCCGCCGCTCTTCCATGAAAGGAAATGGTTCACTCCACCGGTGGTGAACTGTATGCCGGTCTGCCCCGGCAGGTCACGCTGCGCGTATGCCTTGTCCGTCCCGAATAGCAACGTTACGGCAACTGCCAATATGAATAGTATTCTTTGCATATACGTTATATTATATAGGGGTTACTATTTCAGATGCAGTTCACTGACGGGCTTTGCCGCCACAAGGTCGGTGTTTTCTATACGGAACGACTGGTGACGGGCACCGCCCTTCTCATAGATTTCCACCACCAGCAGCTTGTCGTCCGGCAGTGTCAGCTTGGGCAGTACGAACACATTGCGCACCGTGGATTTTCCGTCCACCGTCGTCAGGCGGTTATACGTCCTTACCGGCTCGATGAAGTTCTCCTGCATGGCGGTACGTCTGGCCACTTTCTTGTCGATGATTTTGAAACGGATATAGTCGATGTCAAACGATATGTCCGACCTGTTGCGTACGGATGTATGCAGGTACAGCAAGTCGTTGTTGATATAAATCCCCTTGAGCAGTGTCTGTATGCCGTACTTCTTACAGCCGATATGCCTGATGTCCCTTTTATTCTTCTTATACAGCGTGTACATGATGCGGTTCACCACCAGCGGTGTCTCCCCGCCCAGTTCCTTCAGCTTCACGAACATGCGGTCACCGGCAATGCCGCCTTCGGGATTGTCCCGGAGCCAGTCTTCCATCTCGATGGAAAGCTGTGCCGGTTCGTCCTTGTAAACCACATTGAATGAATAGAAACAGCCGTCGGCAGTGATGACCGAAAAGTTGGTTTCCCCCTCAAAGCCTTTTACCGCCGCCTTGATACGTACCACGTTTTCCGCTCCCATCGCCTTGTCGGCGATGATGTCAAACGAACCCAAATCCACATATCTCACTTCGGAAGGGAAAAGGATATGCACGGTTTTCTGGAAAGTCACCTCAATCTGATGCGGTGCGATAATCTGGTTGGCGGGAAATATCTTTGTTTCCACCGCCTCCTGCGCTTTTGCCCCCAGCAGGGAGAAAAGCATGACTATTGATAAAATAATTCTTGTCTTCATTTGATTACTGTTTTTTGGATATGAATAAAAGTTGATAATTCGCTTTCACGGCCACCTTCACCTCACGCATCTTTGTGGCAAGATATTGTGATCCGCCGCTAAGCACGCCCCTTGTCACGTCCATGACAAGCTGTTGCGAAGCGCTGCGTGCAAACGAGATGCTTGTCCCGAAACTGCCCCCGATATTGGCGGCGGCTTCCTTCATGGCGGTACGCTCTGCGGTATTGGGGACGAAAAGCCCGGCCTGCCCGTCCATGTCGTATGCCGCCAGTTCCACCGGCAGGATATTGCCGCCGCTTTCAATGGATTTCACCGTGACCGCCATCCGCTGCCCCTCAATACGCACCGTACCGTATAACGGAGTGTTGGCCGGTACAAGCACGCCGCCCACTTGCAGCGGTTCCAGCAGCCGGAATTTTAGTCATGCCCCGGTAGTCACCGTCTGGTCTTCGGCCACGCAGGCCCGTATCGTATTGGCTCCGGCAAGCTGTCCGCCGCCCACGGCAGTGGCAAAACCGTAATTGCGTGGGATTGAATCCGGCAGCGGAGGCGAGGCCAGCGACGAGACCACATTCTCCGTGGCACGTCCTGCGACTATCGCCGCAGGATAACCCGATGAACTGCCCGTGCCGTCTGCAGGCTGTATGCTCTTCACCTGACCGCCCGCCTGACCGGGGAAATAGCGTGCCGCCATCTCATACGACTTCTCCATCAGTTCCAGCGGGTCCTGTGATTTCCGTTCACGTTCCAGCCTCTCGTTAAGCTCTTTCACCCGCCGTTCCAGTTCGGCCACTTTCGGACTCTCCTCCGGCTCCTGATAGAACGAGGTGATCTGCCTTGAAATCTGCCGCTGCCGTTCCCTGGACTCCCGTATGGCATCCGCTTTCGGCGCTTCCGGTCTAACTTCCGAAGTATCCGGTGTCAGACAGTCACCCGCCACGTCCTGCAAGGTCCTCACTTTCTCCCGCCTGCGCTTCTTCATCTCTTCCAGTTCGTAGGCTTTCTGCTTGTCGGCCATCGTTTCGGGTGCGATGGCATCGGGTATGGTGGTGTTGATGCCCGCCGCCCCTTCCACCGTTTCCGCCGTATCCGGTTTGAAAAGAAACCAGATGAATCCGGCACACAGCAGGGAGAGGAATGCCACCACTCCATAAAATTTCAGCTTTCCGGCGGCCTTGCCGCTTAACTTTTTCTCCTTTGGGGATACCGGCTCCGCTTTCAGCGTCTCCTTCTCCCTTACTTTTTCTTCTTTCTTATCGGATTGTGTCATTGGATACATTGTTTTTTAATGGTTGGATACTGTCCGGAAGGGGAAGCATCACCCTTTGGAGATGCCGCACCTCAATCGGAAACTTGTCTGTACCGCAGAAACCGCCCACGATGTAGGCAAGGTCGATGGCGGCGAAGAGTCCGAGCAGGTAAAGAATGATGACCCTTTGCTGCCGGTAACTCAACCGCTGCCAGCGTCTGCGGAGTTTTGCTATATGGCGGTCTTTCCCCGTTCTGAACGACTGGAAGACCTTTTTCAGCCCGTTATCTTTCATACTGCCCGATGTCCCTATTTTCGATGATTGTAAAGCCTTCTATCAGGAAGCCCTGCGGATTGTTGTCGCTCCGGGTCACATTTCTCAGGCGGCAGGTGGTGACAAGCGACCTTTCGGTAACGCTGCTCGAACGGATGATGTGCTGCCGACAATAGGCCCTCATCTCGTACGGATAGCTGTCAAAGTTCCCCCCGATGCTGTCCACCGTCAGGGTCTGCGAGATATTCCCCGCTATCATCCGGTTGAAGTAGCCTTTCTCCTGCAAGTTCCGGTAATAGCCAATGGCGCTTTCATCCGAGAGGTAAAGGGCACGCTGCACATTGCTTTCAATGGCGCTTTTGTCGGGGGACAAGGTAAAGAACAGTTCGTGAAAACGCCTGATATGCTCCCTCGCCTCTACCGGGCGGTTCTGCTGCGCATCCTGCGAGAGGGCCAGCATCAGCGATTTCCCACTGTCCAGTACATAGATTTTCTGTCGCTGCGCTTCCGCAAAGTCGTATGCCTTTCAGGTGGCGAAAACCGTTACCAGTGCGCAAACTCCCAGGAATACCATTCCGAACAGCCGCAGCTGCCGGAACGATGTCTCGATGTTTTTTAATGATTTGAATTCCATGTCTTTTTCTGTTTTTTTAATGTGATACGTTTAAAACATTTTCTTGATGCGTCCGGCTACCGATCCACCAACCGCACCGCCGACTGCCGCCGCACCGTTCCCGGCCATCTTCCCGGCACCGTTGGCCTTCTGCCCGTAAGCTCCCGCACCGCCGGCCTGTATAATCCACGAGGACACTGTGGGCACGCAGAAGTAACCGATGATACCTATAATCATGAAGATACAATATACGCTGTTCGATGCGTCCGGTATGAATGTCGGGTCCTGCATCTGCTGGATGTCCTGCTGCAACATCAGGATCTGTATGCGCGAGAGGATAGCCCCGAACAGGTCACCCACCGGTAGGCACGCCGGGTAGCGGTAAGTCGTATGCGGTGGTCAATAATTACATAAAGCAGGCAATCGAGAAGTCTTATGCACTTTATATATATGATTTTAAATTTGACGACCTGTCGGTTATTGCTTATAACCACCTTATTAAATACAGACACCGTTATAAGATACCCCCCAAGTTTTATGTAATCAACTTCGATGATCCGAGAAAGAGCCACCGTTGCAATCCGTTGGCCCCGAAACTGATGACGGATATTTCGGATGCCTACGAATCCAGTTATACCATCATGTTAAACCTGAATAAAAGTTGGGTGCAAAAGCAGGGGGACTTCTTTGTGGAATCTCCGATTGTTTTGTTTACGGCGATAATCTGGTTTTTGAAATTGTATGAAAACGGCAAATACTGTACGTTCCCACATGCCATCGAATTGCTTAATAAAAGGTACGAGGATGTATTTACAATCTTGACAAGCTATCCTGAGCTTGAGAATTATCTGAGTCCTTTTATTGACGCATGGAAAGGCGGTGCCAGCGAACAGTTGATGGGGCAGATTGCATCAGCCAAGATTCCGCTGTCCAGACTGATAAGCCCACAGCTTTATTGGGTGATGTCCGGTAGTGACTTCACGTTGGACATTAATAATCCGAAGGAGCCTAAAGTTCTGTGTGTCGGCAACAATCCCGATAGAATTTCCATTTATGGTGCTGCTTTAGGTTTGTATAACTCCCGTATCGTGAAGCTGATAAACAAGAAGAAGCAACTCAAAAGTTGTGTAATCATTGACGAATTACCCACGATTTTCTTTAAAGGTCTGGATAATCTGATAGCCACGGCGCGAAGCAACAAGGTAGCGGTTGTGTTGGGTTTTCAGGACTTCAGCCAGTTGAAACGTGACTATGGTGACAAGGAAGCCGCTGTAATCATGTCAACTGTCGGTAATGTTTTCAGCGGTCAAGTGGTGGGTGAAACGGCCAAAACGCTATCAGAAAGGTTTGGAAAAATCCTGCAAAAGCGGGAGTCTGTTAGCATCAACCGCAGTGACACTTCCACTTCCATCAGCACACAACTGGACAGTCTGATACCTGCCAGCAAAATCAGTACACTTTCGCAAGGTATGTTTGTCGGTGCTGTAACGGACAATTTCGGAGAGACGATAGACCAGAAGATTTTCCATGCGCAGATAGTGGTGGATAATGATGCGGTACAGAAAGAGACGGCGGCTTATCAGCCCATTCCTGAAATCAGCAGCTTTCTGGATGCGGAGGGCAATGATACAATGGAGCAACAGATACAAGCCAACTACCGGCAAATTAAGCAGGATATTGTGGAATTGGTGGAGAATGAACTGATACGCATTGAGAACGACCCAGAACTCAAATATTTGTTGGATAATAATGAGTAATTTTCTTGTTAAAAGAGACCAATCTGTCATTCAAAATATAGTTGAATTCTTTAAATAAATATTTAAGGTGGTTCTTCAATACAAATTGAATGACAGACACTTAAAATATATCTTTTGTGACATAGCGACCATTTGTTATAACAAAAATTATTTAATCAGAGTACATTCTTTTGTTCCTGATTTTCCAAAAGTTTCCTTACGAGTTAATCGTTCCTGTTTAAAACAGGCTAAGCCTGGATAAGGTGATATTGATATCTCTTTTTCTTGGTATTGAATAACTTCATCATTATTAGTATATGCAATATATAAATTACCTATATTTACTAAAAAGTTAGGATACTTATCTCTAACCTTATTTAATATTAGATTAGATAAACGTGTTAACTCTAAAATTAAGTCTCCAATTAAAAAGCAATAGTTATAATTAGCTTCTAATTTTTCATTATAATTATGGTCATACATTTCTGTTTTATAAAAACTTTCTATAGTATAATAATCATCACCAAAACTTTTGATATGTTCATCCCACACTTTTATCAAATCTGCTATTAATAATCCTAAATTAGCTATCAATTTATCCCATTTCTCAAATTCTTGATATTGATTACGCGATTTTATAAAACGTACCAACTTGTCAAGATTTTCATATTGTGTCACTTTAAGTTTAAATTGCCCCGAATTACTAACATAATAACTCCATATTGAGTATTCCTCTATGTTTAACAAAGAGAAAATATATTCTAAATTAGGTAAGTATACAGTTGCAAAAATATCAGTACCTTTATTAATCCGTAGCTGTCGTGTTTGACGAAGATAAAGAGATATCGGATAAGTTATTATTATCAATGCTAAGATATTTAAAAAAGACATAGAACCACATACTATTTTTATTCTTTGAGGTTCAATCGTTATGGAAACAACTGTGAATGTTATGAATGAAAAAACTAAGGACAAATACAATACTACAACTTTTGTACATCCCCAACGAGATATAAATTGAATCAAAAAATTAACAATATTGTTATGCATAATTTTTCTATATAAATAAACTCATTAATCAAATTCGGAATAATATCATTAAATATGTCTAATCAACAAATCTATATCAATAGTCCAATACGCCAATTGAAGTAGAAATTACAGATTATTGATACGAATAAAATGCTTCATAAACGAGGATGATATTTCAAATATAAATTCAATCTCTTCTTCAATTACGTTATCATCATGTTTTATATATGTATTTTGGTATTTTGAAAAATATTCTACTAATTTTTGAAACATATTTCCTAATTCTTTAGAACCATTTCTATCTTGTATAAATTTTCCAAGTCCTGACAATTGATTCTCTAAAGACTTATCATTATCTAATATATTTTTCAAAAGAATCTCTAATGACAACCGTAAATCATCTAATAGATTTCTTTCAAATATGTTTCCTTTAAATTTATCAAGAGCAGATTGATACAACTTAAGAGAATCTGGATAATCATTAAGCCAATGCTTCGTTTCATCAATGAGTATCTCATTGATGACATCAGAATCAACGTTTAAGTGTCCATAACGAGTTATTAATTTCAATTTCAAGTCTTTAACTTTAGCATTTCCTGCAAATTGTTCAAGTTCACATAATTCCTTTATAATTTTAAATTGCTGTTCTGGAGTAAATCGTTCTAAATTTTTTCTCAATGCTGTTCTTTTATTAGGTACTGAACCATCTTGTGGCAAAGGCAAAGAAGTATAAGGGATATCTATATTAAAATCAATTGCATATGCAGAGCACAATGTTACAATTTGAGACGTTGTTAAACCATCACTTGTATTTCCTAAAACTTCTGAAACATTCTGAATAAAGATATTGGGAATCATATATATTGTTTTTTATTGATTTTAAATCATTAAAATAATAGAATTGCAAATTTATCTTTTCCATTCCATATCACAAACTAATTTCTTATTTATTGAAAGAGAAAATCATTAAATCAGCCAACTTACGCCAAATACAGCCATTCATTCCCCATACCTTCAATATTATAACATGTTATTAACTAATGTTCTACATTCGCACCGACGGGCTAAAGTTTACCCGGTAATAATCATTATTGTATCATTTTAATTTTAGAATTTATGGCAAAGAAAAAGCAAGAACAAGAGCAGCAAGGTCAGGAAGAGCACGTAATGGCAGTCCTTGACAAAAGAACGAACAAGACCGCAGTCGTTTCCAAAATGAACGAGCAGGACGGCAGTCTCGAAATCGTACCACCCGACAAGAAGAACAACAACAGCTTTCTGAAGCTGGACCGCACATCACCGTTGGAACTGTTCTTCACGAATTTCAAGAACCAATACAACAATCCCACAAGTTTCAGTTTCTTCCTTATCCCTCTCGCTGTATTGGAAAAGACCCTGAACGCCGTCATCCAGATCCGAAAGGGGGAAGACCCCGGACCGGAAGGCAAAAAACTGGTAGAGAACAGTGAACTGAACGATGAAGGGCGTATCGCCAAACTTGCCAGACGCTACAAGTTCGACGAGCACCAGCTTCCCTGGAAGGAACTCAGTGCGCTGGGAGTGGACAAGCAACTGTTGTTTGAAAACCATTGCATGGGTGAAATGCTCAAGGGCAGAATCACTTCCACCGCCTTCCCCATCAGCAAGGAAGTCAACGGTATCAAGCAGGACATGGGTGAGGCCTGTTTCCTCTGTGTCAAGGGTGAGGACGGCAAGGTACAGCTGAAAACACTGGGCAGGCTCGACAAGCCGCAATATGACCTACCCGCCTATAAAGGCGTATTCACGGACGAGGAAAAGCAGAAACTCCAGGATACCGGAACACTGGGAGGAATAAAGGAGATGAAGGATACCTACACAGGAAAAGTATGCAACTGTTACGTGGCTTTCCATGAACCGAGCAACCGTATCATCACGATGCCCGTGGACGCCATCAAGATACCGGACTACATCTACGGGAAAAGACTGGACGACAAGCAGAAGCAGGTTCTCGCATCAGGCGGGCAACTTTCCATCAATGACATACAGCGCAAGAACGACACGCTTCTTTCCGGCGTGGCCTTTGTCGATCCGAGAATCATGGACATCGCATTCAAGCAGGCCGGAGAACAGCTGAAAGTGAACGACACCATCATGGGAGCCAGAATCACCCCCGAACAGAAAAAGATGCTGGAAAACCATGAAATGGTATATATTGAGAATATGCGCTACAAGGGCAGGACATTCTCCGATGACGTGCGCTTCAGCAACAAGAGCAACAACCTTCTCATAGGAAAGAACGCGAGGGAGTACAAGCCGAATCTTGAAAACCGGAAACAGGACCAGAAAAAGGAAAGCAAGCAGACGGTACGTCACGCCGCATCCTTCACGCCCAAACCCAAGAAAAACAGCTTTTCCGTGGCATAGTCTTACGGAAACGGCCACACTTCACATATATACCCGATTACCACACCGATGGCCGTCGGGTATATGTTTAATGAATATATGGAATCATCCAACGTAAAAACAAACCGATTATGCAACATAACAATACACCAGAGGGAGAACTGTCATACTTTGAAACGGCTCTCCTTCTTCATTTACGAGAAAGTCATCCCCACATGGCCGGGAATCCGGATTTTATCAGGTCAAGAGCCGATGAGGCAGCCAATGTCTATGAACATTCCATACGTGACGGTCTGACCGTCACGCAGGCATTGGAACAGTCGGACGCCGTGCTTTACCGGGACTTGCAGTTTTCCAAGTTCGACACCCTTTTTGAAGTGGTGTCGGAATGGTTCCTGGAAGTGCCCCCTGAAAAGCGGAAGGGTCTCTGCCTGGGACTACTGCCGTCCGCAGAAGCCGTATTCAACAAATATCCCATAGACGACAGGTTTGAGGCTTCCCCTTCTTACCGTATCCTCACCATCGAACTGACAGGTTTCATCCAATCAAATATAGAACAATATGGCATATAACAAGCGACAACATCTGGCGGACAACATGGCCGCACTTGAATACCTGTTCATGCGCCCGGAGTTTTGTCTCACCGAAGAAGGGCGCAAAGTATTGAACGGCTACACCGGTTTCGGAGGACTGAAATGTATCCTCAATCCGGCAGAAAAAGACACGGACATCGGAAAGTGAACGGCTGACAAGGAACTGTTCCCTCAGGTGAGGCTGCTGCATGAACTGCTTCGGGAGTATTCCACGGACGAGAAGCAGTACAAGGAGTATATACAAAGCCTTAAAAATTCCGTACTTACCGCATTCTATACCCCCGAAGCGGTGGCATCCGTCATACAGAGGACGTTGCAGGCGTCGGGTGTCGTCCCCGGACGTTTTCTTGACCCTTCCGCAGGTACCGGAGTTTTCATCAGCTCTCTGAAGGACGTGCCTGAAATAACCTGCTTTGAGAAGGACAAGCTCACCGGAAGGATTCTCTCCGCGCTCTATCCGGACAGCAAGGTCATTATAGACGGCTTCCAGACCATACAACCTTATTATAATGGTTATTTCGATGTGGCGTCCTCCAATATCCCGTTCGGAGATACCAGAGTATATGACCGTGACTTTGACCGCAGTGGCGATCCGGTACGCAAAGGGGTACTCAACGCCGTACACAACTATTTCTTTTTGAAAGGCATGGATACGCTGCGGGAAGGCGGCATAATGGCCTTCATCACGACTTCGGGAGTCATGGACTCGCCCGGCAACCGTCCCATACGGGAATGGCTGGTGAACCACGCCGGACTGGTTTCGGCTGTCCGCCTGCCCGGCAACCTTTTCACCGATGCCGGAACCAAAGTGAGCAGCGACTTGATCGTATTGCAGAAGAATAGCCGGAAAAACGGACTGACCGAAGCGGAACGGAACTTCATCGAGACCCGCACACTGCCCGGAAACATCACCATCAACAACAGCTACAAGGAACTGGACCACATTATCCATACCGCTGTCAAGACCGGTAAGAACATGTACGGGCAGCCCGCCATGAACTTCATCCATGACGGTAGCGTGGAGACCATTTCCGAAGAACTCGGTGGGTTGCTCTTGCGGGACATCGAGAACCGTCTGAACCGGGAACTCTACACGGAGAACCTATCCCGGAAGTCCGTTCCGTCCACAACCATCCTACCGACAATCACCATAACGGAAGAGGGCGAACGGCCACAAAAAAGCGAGCGGGTGGAACATCTCCCTTCCACCAGACCGTATGAACCCATGCTCAACCTTTTCGACACTTATGCCGAAGAAGAGACGGAAGTACCGGAAAGCAGAATGCCGGAAAGAAAAGTTGTGACGGCATCCCGTAAGAAGAAGGATAACACGCCCGAAATGTTCAATCTCTTCTCGCAGGAGAACGCTTATGACGAAGCGGTCCAGGAAGAGGACCTTTCCCTGGCGCAGGCCGAGGCGGAGGCGGCATGGCAGGAACGCAGGAGGAAGATGGAGGAGGAACGCAAAAAAGAAATGGAACCAAGAGCGTTTGACGGGGAATTGAAACCGGAATACAAGAACGGCTCCATTGTAAAATCAGGCGAACAATACGGCCACCTTCGGGGCATGAGCACCCCCGAAGTACAGTTCCACCCGCTCAGACTGACAGTAACCCAGCAATACCGGGCCTCTTATTATATCCCCCTTCGTGAGGCATACCATGAGCTTTACAGGACTGAAGCCGAGACGGAAACCGAACAGCCCGGCCTGCGTGAGGAACTCAACAGGCAGTATGACCGTTTCAGACGCATGTTCCTGGAACTCAACCACAAGGACAACGCCAAGTTCCTGCTGATGGATGCGGGAGGCAGGGAAATGCTCTCACTGGAAAGAAGCATCCGGGGCAAGATACAGAAAGCGGACATATTCACCGTCCCCGTATCATTCAATGCCAACGAGGTCAAACATGCGGACACCGCCCAGGAAGCGCTCGCGGCCTCACTGAACAAGTTCGGGGAGGTGAATCTGGAGTATATGGAGAGCCTGAGCGACATCGGCAGGCGGGAACTGCTTGAGCAGCTTGAAAGCCGTATCTTCTACAACCCCATGATGAAAAGATACGAGATAAGGGACCGTTTCATTGCGGGGAACGTCATCGCCAAAGCGGAATGGATAGAGAAACATCTCAAGGAATACCCCGATGACAAGGAAAGCGGGAGGTCGCTGGAAGCGCTGAAGGACGCCGCACCGGAACCCATCGGCTTCGAGCTGCTTGATTTCAACCTGGGTGAACGGTGGATACCCACATCCGTATATGAAGAGTTTGCGGAATACCTTTTCGGGGTAAAGACTCGCATCAGCTATACGGAAAGCATCGACGAGTTCGGCATAACCCTTGAAGGAAGCAACGCGAACATCACCGACAAATACTTCGTGAAAGGAGAAAAAAGGGGATATTACGGGAATGACCTGCTGAAACATGCCCTGCACAACACCGTGCCCGACATCACAAAAACCGTACAGGACAAGGACGGAAAAGACATAAAGGTGCGCGATGCCGACGCCATCCAGCTTGCCGACGCCAAGATCAACGAGATACGCAAGGAGTTCGTGAACTGGCTGAACGAGCAGCTCCCGCAATTCAAGCAGAACCTTGCCGGCATGTACAACCGCAAGTTCAACTGTTATGTACGGCCGGATTACGACGGCTCCTGCCAAAACTTTCCTTTCCTTGATTTGAAAGGTCTTGACATCCCCGGCTTGTATGACAGCCAGAAAAATGCGGTATGGATGCTGAAACTCAACGGCGGGGGGATAATCGACCACGAGGTGGGCACCGGAAAGACGCTCATCATGTGTGTGGCCGCCTTCGAGATGAAGCGTCTCGGACTGGCGGACAAGCCCATGATTATAGGGTTGAAGAGCAACGTGCACGACATCGCCGACACATTCAAAAGGGCATATCCGAACGCGAAGGTACTGTATCCGGGAAAGGAGGATTTCACCCCCGAAAAACGTGTCGGGATATTCCATGACATCAAGAACAACAACTGGGACTGCATCATACTCACGCACGACCAGTTCGGAAAAATACCCCAGTCACCGGAGATACAGCAGGAGATATACAATAAGGAGATAGAAAGCATAGAGGAGAGCCTTGCCGTATTCGAGCAACAGGGAAACGAGGTCAGCGGCTGGATTATACGCGGGCTGGAAAAGAGGAAGGAGAATCTTCAGGCGAAACTTGAAAAACTGGAGGATACCATCAAAGGGCGGACGGATGACGTGGTTGATTTCAAACAGATGGGCATCGACCACCTGTTCGTGGACGAATCGCATAATTTCAAGAACCTGATGTTCAACACCCGTCACGCAAGGGTTTCGGGACTTGGAAACCCGGAAGGAAGCATAAAGGCGATGAACCTGCTTTTTGCCATCCGTACCATTCAGGAACGTTCCGGTAGGGACCTGGGGGCCACCTTCCTGTCGGGTACGACCATCTCCAACAGTCTGACCGAGCTTTACCTGCTTTTCAAATACCTTCGCCCCAGAGAAATGGAAAGGCAGGGAATCACCTGCTTTGACGGTTGGGCCGCCGTATATGCCAAGAAAAGCACGGATTTTGAGTTCTCCGTGACCAACCAGATCGTGCAGAAGGAACGGTTCAGGTACTTTATCAAAGTACCCGAACTTGCCAACTTCTACGCGGAGATAACCGACTACAAGACTGCGGAAGACGTGGGTGTGGACAGGCCGAAGCTTAATCAGCAGCTGTACCATATACCGCCCACACCCGACCAGGAGATGTCCATAGAGAAGCTGATAAAGTTTGCGGAGAGCGGGGACGCCACCCATATAGACCGCCTTCCGCTGTCCGATGCGGAGGAGAAGGCGAAAATGCTGATAGCCACCAACTACTCGAACAAGATGTCGCTTGACATGCGCCTCATCGACATGAAATACGGGGACAATCCGGGAAACAAGGCATCCCACTGCGCGGCCAGGATTGCGGAATACTACTACAAGTATCTCGACCAGAAGGGCACGCAATTCGTGTTTTCCGATCTGAGCACGTACAAGCCGGACGAATGGAACATTTACAGCGAAATCAGGCGCAAGCTGGTGGAAGACCACGACATTCCGGAAAAGCAGATCCGTTTCATTCAGGAAGTGAACAGCGACAACGCGCGTAAGGAACTGTTTGACGACATGAACTCTGGACGCATCCGTTTCCTTTTCGGCTCCACCCAGAAACTGGGAACGGGAGTCAACGCCCAACAGAGGGCCGTGGCCATCCATCACCTGGACATACCCTGAAGGCCTTCCGACCTGGAACAACGTAACGGAAGAGCGGTAAGAAAAGGGAATATCGTGGCCAAGGAACATGCCGGCAATACGGTGGACTGCTATATCTATACGGTGGAAAAATCATTGGACAGTTACAAGTTCAACCTGCTTCATAACAAGCAGGTGTTCATCAACCAGTTAAAAAGCCATAATCTCGCTACACGGACCATTGATGAGGGAGCGATGGATGAAAACGGCGGGGTGAGCTTCAGTGAGTACGTGGCCATTCTTTCAGACAACAACGACCTGCTGGAAAAGGCCAAGCTGGAAAAGAAACTGGCGGTCCTTGAGAGCGAAAGGCTGGCATACCACAGGAACAAGGGGAACGCCAAAGGGAAGCTGCACGAGAAGGTTTCAGAAATTGAAAAGAACGAAACTTTCATAGAGCGTTTCACGCGGGATTGGGAATACCTGAACCGGGTTGCCCCTACGGATACGGCCACCGGATTGAGGCCCAATCCGCTCAAACTGGACGGGGTGGAGTCCGGCAATATCGAGATTCTGGCCGACAGATTGTCCGCAATCAACCGGAATGCCCGGACTGAGGATGACTATATGAAAATAGGAACGCTGTTCGACTTCCGTATTCTGGTACGTTCCGAAAAGGTCTGGGACGGAAGCACGGAATCCTTGCAGAACAAGTTCATGGTCGAGGGACTGGACGGCATCAAATACACCTATAATAACGGGTATATCGCCAAAGACCCGAAGCTGGCCGTAATGAACTTCATCAATGCGCTGGAGCGTATTCCCGGCATGATAGAGAAACGGAAAAAGGACAATACGGAGTTGGAGAAAGACCTGCCGGTCCTGCGTGAGATAGTCTCCACGCTCTGGCCCAAAGAGGGGGAGATAAAGGAACTGACAGAGGAACTCGCCACGTTGAACCGGAGGATACAACTCACATTGAAACAGCCCGAACAGTACGGGAACGATGATATGGCCGGGCAGGAAAAGGTCAGACCGGTCAGCGGCAGCGATATTGCACCCGACCAGTCACAACAGGCAAGGCATGTACCGTCCATGAAAATTATAATGCCGGCAAAGGAAACCCGAAAAATATCGTAATGTTTCCCACGGCACATTGCGGCAAACCCCGGAAGCTGCGCAGGCTCCACTTCCGCAGTTTGCCGCAAAGAGCCGTTTTCAGGAAAGGACAAAGGCACGGACGGCACCCGGATAAATCCGACCTGCCGTCCGTGCCCTTGTCTGAAACGGGGATGTGTCACATCAGTCCGTTTCCTCGAATGAAAGTTCCTCTACCTGCCTGTTTATTCTCCTGCTGTCAATCGAATCCTTCAGGTTGATTATATCCACGATTGAGTAATGCCTTGTGCCGTTTTCCTCTTCCGCAAAGCGCAGACGTCCGTTCAGACGCTGTTTCTCTATTTCAGCCGGTTCAAGCCCTATCAGTTCACATACCTCATCCGGCAGCATGGACAATTCGACACTGTTGTCCTCACAGATATGTTGCAGTACGGCCAGCATGTTGAGGGACTTCTTGTAACTTCTCACGAGCGCAGCGAATGAACTGCTTTCAATCTTGATCATCTTTCTCATAACCTTTTATTTTTAGAGTGTTCTTCCTTTTCCAGTAACATGGCACGCAGCACGTCCGAACGGCGGTAGTAAATCTTTCCCTTGTCGCGGTGAAAGGGCAGCGTGCCGTCATTGCGACGTCTCAAAAGTGTCCTGTCGGACATCTTGGTCAGCAGGCGGACTCCTTTTGAATCCAGAATCTCGCTGTCCGGCAGGTTTTCAATATTAGGTGAAAGCAGCTGTTCAATCCTGTTCACTTTGGCAAGGATGGTACTTAACATATGGGTAACTCCGGCACCCGGTACGACTTTTCTGTTATTCATATTGACCTTGTTTTTATCGTTTATGGTGCAATATTACAGAGTTATTATGAGGCCATTGGTTACTCAACCGTTGAGCAACCGACAAAAAAAGACAGAAACCGACAAAGAGGTACAAAAATAGCCGGAGGGTAATTCCGGCTATTTCAATGGGAAGAATTTTATGCACCGATATAAGTTAAAATTCTAATAGTCAGTATTGTACGCAAAATATATCTGAATAAATTTGGCTATATTGCAACTATTACCTATATTTGTACATAGTTATTTGAAATTATGCAAAGCAGTGTAACTGAAAGCAAGACTTTTGCAACCAAATCGTTACCTATATCTTTGAATATCTCTATAAATAAATATAAATCAAGAAGTTACATTAAAACACTTTGTTTCTGATGGTGAAATCAACTGTTCCACACGTTGGAACACCCTGTTAACCATATAGGTTATCTGCATGAAATAGTTCGTCGAGAGAACTACTTCATCCGTTTCTATGTGACAGAGAAGGGTGACACTTTTTTTATCTGTCACAGTATTCATCACAGATTTAACACGCTGTATAACAAAGCATTGAAAAGTCATATGACAGTGTGACAGATATTTTTCAAAAAACATACAGTAAGAAAACAGTCGCTATACTACCGAACTCACTGCTACCTCATGCCATTTATAATAATTTTCTTTAGACAATGTTGTAGGTCTTTTTAGCTGAGTTGTTTAAATCTTCTTGAAACTCTTGCTTGAGACTGACCTTTTTTATTTTGTAAATACAATACTGCCCACGTGTTCCCCAACAAAGAAACGCGCCATGTCTGATGTTTTATACCATGCAGGCTTGCCGGCCATATCATCCGATATAACTTTACCGTTTATCTTCAGATTCTCAAAACGAATATTCTTCACCATCCGTTCCTTGTCATAGCCAACAATATGTGAGAGTTCGGCATGATCGCCATTATAGGTAATATCTTTAAAAAGCACATTCTCAATGCCCCTGCCCGGAGCCTTGCAATACTTCTTGTTATAAAATATACGCAGATTCACCAATTGTCCTTGCCTGAAATTCTCGATACGGATATTCTCAAACCGCACATTCCGGACCAGATTATTATCACCTGCATTGATAGCCAGGCAGCCTTGATAATCCACCTGCATTTCCCGATGATCCAAAATATCAATGTTCCGGTAAGTCAGATTCTCCATCACTTCATTTCTTTCCACATCTCCATGCAACCCGATAAAAATAGGATGCGCCACATCTGCCCACAGGGTAGAATTCTGCATTGTTACATTACGGCATCCGCCATGAAACCCCATACGTGTAGCATACACGGTAGTGCAATCATCGGAGTTACGGCAAAATACTCCGTCAAACAAGACGTTGTTGCTGGCAAACACATTCATACCGTCCCCCCACCCGTATGAACTGATGGCCTTTACATTGCGGATTGTCACACTGTCCGAACCTCCAGTGGGACATTGGGTTGTGATGAGACCTTCCACATATATATTTCGTGAATTAATAATGCTGATACCTGCCCCACGACCTTCGGGATGCACCTCACCCCGTCCCAGAATTTTCACATCACGGGCATTGACCGCACGGATACATCCACGCACAATGGCCCCACCTGCCACATAGACAGTCTTTCCCGAAGGAACATTGAGTGTATCGCCGGGTAACTGATGTATTCCCGGAGCGAAATAAATCAGATTCTTGTCTTTCAATTTCTTCGGGCGGTTTTCATCTATCGGATTCGCAAAAAGATGAAGATTATGGAAGATGTCTCCATTTACTTCAATGGACAAGTTACGCGGACGGTCTAGTGTAAAAGTTATCGTACTGCCGCTGGTCCTCGGAGTGATACCATACGACAACGGACGCACCCTGCCACTCTTTACTTCTCCTTTATTATAGGTGACGGAAACTTCCACCTGCCCGGAAAAGTCAAAATATCCCATTGAGGCCAGTTCAACATGATGCTTCGTCTGGCGTACTTCATCTACTTTCACCGGATAAGTGACTACTTCTTTCCATCCACCGCCCGATTGCCTCACCCGAACTGTAAAATCGTCTTTCAACTCCACCCCGTCACCGGGAACCGTGTAAGTTATCAACTGGTTTTGCGCATAAAGGATACAGGTCATCATCCATAAAAGACCTATCAAGCATAATGTTCTCATTCTTTCCATTTGTAAAGTTTATTATTGGTTTTATAGAATATACGTTCGATAACTATCAATCACTCAAATCGCCTACCGGCAATTCTAATATACTGCAATTTCATTATAAATTAGGGCGTGAAATAATCTTTTACCTAAAGAATATTCTTATTTCACACCCTATCTGCTATAAATCAGTCTATTGATTTTCGATTTATCCTTCAGTTTTTATTACCAACCGGGATTCTGCGTTAATTGCGGATTCAAACGTATCTGCTGACGAGGAATAGGATCTAAATAATCTCTTTGTGTATAAAGCAAATTACCAGCCAAAGTTGCTATAGAACGTCCATAGTCAGGGTCGTTAGGATCAGAGCCCTCATAAAGCCCATAAAGCAAAGGATACTTTTCCGGATAATAACAAGGTTCACCGAAGTAAGTGGCATCATTGGCTTTCTCTGTTTCGTATGCTGTCCTCAAAACATGTCGGCCCAGTTTACGGCCAGTCAGGTTGATATGCGCAATACCCCAACGTTTCAAATCGTCCATACGAAAGCCTTCACCAAAAAGTTCACATGCACGCTCTCTACGTATTTCATCCAACATATTCATTTTTTTACAAATAGTTTTTCCTGTAGCATGATCCCAATAACCAGCATCCCAAACATTGGCAATCAACGCATTGGTCAAAGGAGCCACTCCGGCACGGGCACGATTTTTATTAATAGAAAAATTAAGATCTTCATCTGAAATGTTTCCATTATTCAATTCACAAGTAGCTTCGGCATAAATGCAATGTACTTCTGCCAAACGGATCAACGGGAAATCTGCAGATTCTGTATTATCCGGACGATTCGCTCCTTCAATCAGATATTTACGGCTGCTATATCCCCCCATTGTACTATTATTTCTGATTGTGGGATGGAACACTGCACAAGAACTGCTATATACGGGATCAGTAGGATCATAATGATCATTGTCCTTCGGAAACACAGGAGTAGGATACGGTTGATTAGCATCCGTACGCTGACGTCCATCTTCAGTACGGCTACTATAAGATACACGGTCAGGCAAGAAAGTACAGCCGACAAAACGATAATCACGATTACGATATTCACCTATAAATGTAGCATATCCCTCGAATTCTGGATTATTCTGCGCATCAGACATACTACCTGTATAACTGATACGAATAGGAAGTCCGTTGCGACAAAGGAAAGATTCACCAAACTGGGCACTCATACCCGTTGCTGCGCCTACCATGACTGAATGCGATAAATTAATACCACCGCGGTTCAGATCGTAGTCATATTTTTTGTAAAAAATAAATTCTTTATTTGTACTTTTTCCCGCACTTTTGAAATTAGGAATATTCCCACCTTTATCATCAATATTAAACAAATAGTAATAACTCAAAGAGTCACATTCTGTCCACAACTTATAAGTTCCACTTTCAGCTTCTTCTATCACCTCTTTTGACATCTGCTTTGCTTCTGTCAGCATATCGGTTATAGAAGGATATCCTTCTGGCTTAGCAGTGCCTGCCCCTTGTGAAGTACCATCACCATCTAAATCATAATTGATAGCAGGAACATACTTTTCCCACGTAGCCTCATAAAGCAATACTCTGGCCAAAAAAGACTTGGCAGCTTCCTTGCTTACTTTTCCTTTGCTTCCTTCCGGGATTTCTGTCTCTTTAGGTAAGTGCTTTACAGCCTCTCTTAAATCGGACATAATAAAGGCTGCCACTTCATACCGACTGTTTCGAGGGGCCTGTAACACTCCGTCACTGACAGTCAACACATGGTCTGAAATAGGCACACCACCAAAATGTTGCAACAAATAAAAATGCTGCCATGCACGAAAAAAATAAGCAGTACCCACTGACTGGGCAATATCGCTTTGGCTTCCATCATAGGCTTCTGCCTTTTCCAACAAGATATTGCAAGTACGGATATGGGAATAAGGCTTGTCCCAACTCCAATTTTCTTCCGGTGCAGAACCACCTCCATTGCTTCCTAGTCCACTGATATCCGTCCCCCGGTCCATTATATCATCGTAAGACGGCTTATCATCCAGATTTTTCCATCCAATTACATTATATAAAGCATTGGCAGCCTGTTCAAAATGTTCAGGAGTCTTAAACACAATAGCCTCTGTTCCCTGAGACAACGGTTCTTTATCAAGAAAATCACTGCATGCTGTCAATGCCATCACTACAGCCGATACAAGAAAAAATTTATTTATTATGGTTTTCATACGTTTATATTTTAACAGATTATTAGAATGTAACATCTACTCCGAATGTCAGCAGTCTGCTGAACGGGAATGTATTATTTGAATTTTCACCATATTCCGGATCATATCCATCCTTTACTTTTGTCCATTCCCAAAGGTCATCACCGGAGAAGTAAACTCTCAGTTTGCTGAGTCCGGCTTTTGAAATCCACTTTTGAGGCAATGAATACCCTACTACCAAAGATTTCAAACGGACGTACCGATTATTCTGAACACTGACATCTTTGTTATTATAGTTCCACTTATTAAAATCCTGATCACGTGAAGCGATAGTATATTCTGCATCCCGATTATTCTCACTCCACATTTTCCCTGCGAAGTTTTTATTTTGCAGAACATAATTTGTTGTCCATGGAGCAGCCAAATATCCATTTCTTAACAATACTTGTTTACCTACTCCCTGGAAGAAAGCCGAGAAGTCGATTCCTTTCCATTCCAACCCCAATTTAAAGCCAAATGTCAAACGAGGGGCCATATCTCCTGCATAGTAAAGGTCATCCTTCGTGATAGCACCGTCGCCATTCAAATCGACTACTTTGCGAGCACCCGGACGAAGTGTATTGGTAGCCGCCTCCTGAGGTGCAGGAAGAATATTATTAGCTTTCGGTCCTGAATGATCCGCATTCCAATAGTACTTTTCATAATATGCAGCCACTTCATCCGCATTTTGGAAAATTCCATCAGTCTGGTATACATACAATGCTTGTCTTGGCATTCCTATCAAGCGATTTTCATTCTTACCCTCATTGGGTACATTTTCATTATTAGCTAATTCAAGCACTTTTGACCATGCATCCGAAAGAGATCCTCCAATACTATATTTCACCTGACCTATTTGATCATCCCAATTCAAAGCCAATTCCCAACCACGGGCACGAAACTTACCATTGTTGCTTTTAGGAGCAGCCGCACCTAAAATAGAAGGATATTGTACATCAATAAACATTCCGTTATTGGTCTTGATAAAATAATCAAATGAACCTCTCAAACGGTTACTGAGAAAGGCAAAATCCACTCCCACATCGTGACTGTCGATAGTTTCCCATGTACGGTCCGCAGATCTCATACCGTCTACCCACAATGAAGTATGCGTACCGGGATTTATACCAAAAATAGTCGTACCAGTTTTGATAGTAGCAAACCTTTCGTAATTATCAATACCTTCCACACTACCCGTTCTACCATAATTATAACGCAGCTTCAGATCACTCAACCATGAAACATCTTTTAAAAAGTCTTCATTTGAAAGTCTCCAAAAACCAGAAATAGAGTAAAAATTCTTCCAACGTTGTTCTTTCGCTAACTTAGAAGACCCATCCCGACGTCCCAATATCTCTATTGAGTATTTATCAGCATAAGTATAATTTAAACGTCCTAAATAAGAAACCAATCCCCAAGAATTCTGTCCACCGTATGCCTCATTATTATTTCCATTTACCCATACATCCAAATCTGTTAATCCGGACCCCGGATAAACAGCACCGGATTTACGAACCGCACCTACCTTTTTATATGTTTCTTGTTCGGCAGTCATACCCAACATGGCAGAAACGCTATGTACATCAGCGAAAGTACGGTTATAATTAGCAAAAGCACCTAAAGTAATGTTTTCCCATTTTTCTATTTCTTCTTTCAATTGTCCGGGACCTTGCTTATTACCAGTCTGTGTACCTACCCAATCATAATATTGTACTTTATTCTTCACTTCCTGCATATTTCTCTGTACAGTTTTATAAGCTCCCGAAGCTGAAATAGAAAGTCCTTTTACCCATTTAGAAAAATCATAAGTCGCTTTGGCACTTCCTCTGAAGGTTGTCAATGAATTTTTCTTTCCCCCCCCTTGAGTCAACCCGCCAATAGGATTCCGGTTACCACTGAATGTATCATAAGCCTGACCATTTTGATTATACACAGTCCAAAACCAAGGGTCAAAATATCCAGCTCCCACATCAGTAGTTGGAGTTATAATATCACGTTTGTCATACGACATGTTTGTTTCAAATTTCAAAGCATCTGTCGCTTGATAATCAGCATTTAAACGACCACTATATTTTTTTTCTCCATCATTAGCAACTTTCAATTGTGAATTATTATCCGCATATCCCAAAGATGCCCGATAACTGAATTTTTCATCTGCTCCCGAAATACTAATCGAATGCTTTTGGGAAGTTGCCTGACCATAAAGATAATCCATCATATACACATTTGGATCCCAACGTTCTACCTTATCGCCATTTTGTAATGTCAAGACTTTACCTGCACGAAGGGCATTAAAAAGTGTTTCTCCCTTATATACTGTTGGTGCACCAGTAGCCGGATCAATATCTGATTGATCCAGAGTTGGACCTCCAAAAGAATTAAATATCCACCAATTCACAGCTTTATGAATTTCATCAGCAGTAGTCAAATTAGGATTTAAAGCGGCAGCATCGTTATATTGAGCTTCATAAAACATATCCAACCATTCCTGATTATTTGTGATAGGGGGCTGAATACCATTAATTGTACGACTAACTGAACCACTATATGATATTTGAGCCTTTCCTTTCTTACCACGCTTTGTTGTCACCAGTACAACTCCTGAGGCTGAACGGGCACCATAAATCGCTGCTGAAGCATCCTTCAGAACTGAAATATTCTCAATATCACTTGCATCCATGGCATTTAACTCATCCAATGAACCAGTTATACCATCAATGATAACTAATGGAGAAGATTTTCCGTTGACAGAAATATCACCACGTATTTTCATCTCTGCTCCCTCACTACCCGGACGAGTAGAAGTGCGTGTAATTGTCAATCCCGGAACTTCACCTTGCAAAGCGACTGTAGCATTAGCAATACCCTTATTTTTAAAAGCCTCATCCCCCTTGATCTGACTAATAGAACTAGTTAAAGAAGCTTTCTTTTGGGCACCGTAACCAACCACTACTACTTCATCCAGCACCTCGGTATCCTCTTTCACAACAACCTTAATGCTCGTTTTCCCTGATATATTTACTTCCTGAGCCTTGTATCCGATATAAGAAATAACCAATATGCCTTTTTCCGGGACATTATTCAATATAAAGTTACCATCAAAATCGGTAATTGTACCATTAGTCGTACCTTTTACTTGTACCGTGGCACCAATAACAGGTTCTCCGGCAGCATCCACTACTTGACCTTTCACTGTACCAGCCTGCATAACAGACTGTAACTCATTCACCTCTGCAAATACAGCCTGCGGACTACCTGCCAACAAGGCAGAAGCCATCACCGTAGAAAACAAGATTCTTCTCGATGAAAATTTAAAGAATTCGTTTTTCATAAACTTGAAATTTAATATTAACAGTTTTATTGTTGTTTTCTTATTATATACACTGTTTGATAAACTCGCGCACCTCATGCCGCCCTATCCTTAAATGGTTTTCAACGGTACGATGCGAAAGATTTAATTCCTCTGAAATATCTGAAATAGATTTGTCTTCAAAACGACTCATTGCATAAATAGTACGACGCTGTGGAGGAAGCAAAGACAATCTATATTTCTCACATGCTTCCAAGTCATCAGCCACCACACGAGCCTCAGTCTCATTTGTATAAGTTACCGCATGCTCATATAAATAAGAAGTCACTTCCTGCCTCTTATAATAACGACGTAAATAGTCAGTCACCAAATTACGGGCAATGGTAAAAATGAAATACTTAATAGTTTCTGCACAGAGCATCCGATCGTAATCCATCAGCCGTACATACACATCTTGTGCCAAGTCTTCTGCCTCTTCTTTATGACCTATCTTATAATAAAGATACAGATAGACCGAATGATGATAATTCGCATAAGAGTCTTTTATTAATTGAATAGATTTCATGGATATGTTTTTCATGTCTTCAGCTTTTTGGGTTACATTTACGAATGCAAATATAGAAGGTAGAAGAACAAGAAAAGCACTTTTCCGGTTCCAATAAATCTCATATCATTACCCTAGACAAAAAACAGTTTAAGCTGCTAATTTATAGCAGCTTAAGGATTTGAGACTATCAGTATCATATAATAATTTGATACTCTCAACAAGAAATAGCGAGGTTATTCATTGTTTTTCCCAATACTTCGGATGTACTCATTGGGAGTGATATTTGTCGCTTTTTTGAAATATCGGAAGAAAGAAGCCCGTGAACTGAATCCGCACAACTCTGCCAAAGCACTCAAAGTGTATTTAGCATATTCATCTTTCTCCACCAAGCGCTTGAATTCAGCTATACGATAATCATTAATATAATCATAATAATTACGGTTTAAATACTGATTAAACAAATAGGACAAAGTATGAGATGAGGTTCCGATAGAGGCGGCCAAATCGGCAATCTTCAAATTAGGATTGGTATAAGGCTTTTCTTTATGCATAACAATCTCCAATTTATCCGCCAACCGTTTACATTCTTCCACACTTATCTTATTTGTCTTATACTTTTCTTCCGCTACAACATTGGTTTCCTCAACCGGTTGTATTTCCTTTTCTATAACCTTAGCAGGACCAGGCATTGGTTCTTCCCTTTCGTCCTCTCCCTCTTTCTTCTTTGACAAAAGAATAGCAATACCTCCGGTCACCACTGCTATCACGATAAACACTATGCTCCATATACTGATAGAAGAAGCGATTTTAACCGTCATCTGAGTTTCCGACTCTGGATTCCCCGTCCGCCTTACTTTAAAAGTATAGGTACCGGACGGCAAATCATAATAAGTCATATCCGAACGACCTGTCACAGCTATCCATCCGGCATCCTCACCCTCCAACTGATATTCATATGACATAAAGGCAGGTGCCGTATAACTGAAATCGGAAAAGTAAAAGGTAACATTCTTTTGAGAAGACTCCAATGAAATTTCACTCTTGCCGCCATCTCTCACAACAGATTGCACTACAGATTTTCCATTTACACATACATCTGTTATGGCAACCGGATAGGGAATGGATTTCTTCTGATTCATCCGCACTGCATCCAAATACAGAAGCCCTTTGGAGTTTCCAAACCAAATGCCATTCTCATCACGCACCGGCGGACAAAGAGTAAATATGGAACTGGGAATGCCATCGACAAAATTATAAGGAATAAAACAGTCTTTCTTATCATACCGGAACAAACCATTGTTAGTTCCCAGCCATAACCACTTTTCACGATCCTCCACAACAAACATACCATCATTCCCATCCAGAGGAGTCCCCGGCTGCAAACGTCTGAAAGTAGTCATTGATAAATCAGAGATAAAAAGCGAGCCTTTGTCCGGAAAAAAATAAAGATCATGGTCGGAATCTTCGTAGATCACTCTTACTTTTTCCTTATGAATAAATCCTTCAGGAAACACATCGGTTTTTAATGTCCGGACGGAAGGGTCCCAAATACACATTCCATTCTCCGTACATATCCATCCTTTATGGGTGGAATCAAAATAAATTTCATATACATTCCCTTCCGGCAACTTAGAGTTGGCACTGGTATAATGAGCTATCTGTCTGCCATTTTTATAGCAGAATATTCCTAAAGATGTTCCTATCCACAAATTACTTTCATTATCCTGCTTGATACAGAAAATATGTCCTTTACTGAAAGGCATTCCTTCATCGGGGGCAAAATCTCTGAGTGTCAAAGTTACAGGATTGAAAACATACATTCCCCCACCGTATGTACCTATATAATACTCATTCTGATAATACAGACAACTGAAAATCATATTTGAGCGTAACTGTGGAACCTTGAAACTTTTATAACGATGATTTTCTTCGTCAATATAAAAAAGTCCGTCACGAGATCCGATCAGCTTTTCCTTCCCCTCGATGGCAAGTGCACGTACCGGCATATCTCCGGAATCAAAAAAAGGAGCATACGTATAAGTGGAGAACAACCCGCTCTGATATAATGTGTAATCCAATCCCAGCTGATAGAATCCTACCCATATCAATCCTTCCTTATCAACCAAAACAGAATAAACGGAATTAGAACGCAAAGTCTCATCCTTCCCTGTTTCATGACGCATGGAACGAACAACTTTCTTTTTATCCGTTGATACAAAATGAACTCCGTTACCATCCGTCCCTACATACAAAAGGCTTTTGCCATCACCGGACAAAGAAGAAATGACATTACAACCTACATCAACAAAACGGGCAAATTCTTTAGTTTGTGTATCAAAACTGATGATTCCCTGTCCCATCGTTCCCAAATAAAGCATACTCCCTATCCGGGCTATATTCTTAAAGGAACAAACATGTTTCTCTTCCACCACATTATGATAAGCCACTATTTTTCCATCTGAGAGTTGTAAGGAATAAAGACCATTCTCCGTAGCCATCCAAAGTATTCCATCTTCCCCCAAATTCAAACCACCAATCGAATTCGCCGCCGACAACATATTAGGATCTATCATAATTTGGTTCAGGCTCCCTTCTTTATAAATGAAAAGTCCTCTTTCTGTTCCGATATAAAGTATTCCTTTCCCATCATGTAAAAGAGAGCGCACAGCATATCCTATCGTTTCACGAGCAATGGGTTCCAAACTGTTTTTCGCTCTACTGACACGCCATAGTCCACTGCCATTCCCCATCCACAATTCATTGCCAGGCATTTCGGCAATGGCATTCACCCGTTTCAATTTTTCATCTGAGCCCGGAATAAGATAATGCTTGAAATGAATCCCGTCAAAACATTCCAGTGAATTACCGGTTCCCAACCATACATAACCCAAAGAGTCTTTATAAATGGCATTTACTACCAAATCTGATAATCCCTCAGTTACAGACAAGCCACGAAAAGCATAGGAACGAGAAAAAACGGGTAAAGACAAGAATATAAGAAACAATATAAATATAAATCTTAAAATGTTTTTCATTACATTGTGCATATTTGGAACCTCGTGTTTATCAAATAATGCAAATATAGTGAAAAGGGAATATATTTTCCCTATCAAAAAAAGAAAAAATCATCATCCACTTCTTATTTGCTGTATGAAAAAGAAAGGATGATGATTTAAAAAGATTACTTTATAAAAGAAAGTTTATATCAAAGTTTGCGTAAATCATGTCCGGGCAACAAATTATATTCTTTTCCATTCATCCTGACTTTACAAGGTGTAGAAGCTGCATATTTCCAAACGCCCTCTTTATACACCAACATCACATCTGTTACTGTCAATGAACTTATTTCAACATGTGGAGTTTTCAATAGTGTACCTCCTCCCAAAAAGAAAATACAATCATCGCCTTGTTTATTTCCCCACAATGCATAAGCTGCTTGTACAGTCATTTCTCCACTTTTACACAAATGGCCTGCATCATCCGAAGAAATAATCCGGTCCACACGTCCCTCTTTTTGTTGGATACAAATTCCGACATGACTTCCAGCCACACCACTTTCCACTTCTGGAAAAGTAACGGAGGAAATACATCCCGGCTCCTTTACCGAAGAAGGTTCATAAACAGCTACAAACGGACGATTCCAAGCTTCACCTTGTTGGCGGGCTACAAAAGTCAACGTAGGTTGCTCTTTGATAGCATAAGGCATATCCGGAATCCGGCTCAATCCTTCAGTCATCGGGCTCAAAGCCGAGAAGACTTTACGTTCAGGAGCACCTTTCATCCACATATTCATACTGATATTATCCTCATCCGGCATCTGTATAGTAAACGTTGTTTTAATATCTTTGGACGTCTCGGCACTTTTCTTATCAAACAAATACGAATAGGCATATATATGTGCCCCAGCAAAAGCCAGTTCCTCCGTTGGTTGAAGAGACAAGCTGCTCCCGTCAGCAGCAGTCAAATTCATGGTTTGTCCCATATTATGATAAAAATAATCATGCATTTTATCTCCTCCCTCCACTTTCCTGCTACGGAAAATATCGACATAATATCCGTTCTTTTCTCCTGTAGTCACAATACTCATCATACGGTTTTGATCAGCTTGTGATTCAGGTTCACGGAAAAAGACTTCACTATAACTCACAGGCTGATAATCTACTTTCATCCCTGCTTCGGGGTAGCAGTTCAATAATTTGAAAGCATGATTGCTTTTCATAACCGGATAAGAAGAGATTCCATCTACACAAACCGTATTGTGTGCAGGGAACTGACTATAATACTCCAAATAATCCAAACCGGAATAAAGGGTCAAGCCAATACCTCCATCCGGTGCCAGACGATATCCTTTTCCATAAAGTTCCATGCTGATGCCATTGGCATGCATGTGATTCCCTTCACTGGCATTTTGGGCAATCATCAAACTATGACGTTTGTCCATGCCATTGCGTTGCACCAACCAACTGGCATTGGGAGCATAAAAAGTAGGAGTTACATAATCATTGATATCACCGGCAGGTATCTTATCATCAATTACCAAAGGCTTGTCACTGAAAAAAGAAGTTACCGCCACCCTCACATTTTTCTTTTCAGTCGCCGGTTTGGAGGCATCGGGATCAAATAACTTCAACATAGCAGTAAATTGTCTTTCCTGATCTTTTTTACCATGTTTCTGGGCATTAGCTACCATACGGGCAAAGATAGCAGGATTCAATTTACCGGGATGTGTATCGCCAAAACCCATTGTCATACAATCCGGAAACAAATATTGCGGGTCGGCGGCCACCGCTTTTTTTATGACAGGAATCTCCTCGGTCAGGTCCATACCCAAATTACGGTCAAAGATAGTGACCATATCCGTATAATCCCCGACAACTACCTGACTATAACCCGGACATTCAGCCCAAATACCGGTTTCAGCATCATAACCATAATCAGCAAGCTGTTTCAGTGACCATTGACGGATGGAAGAACGATTCAACACATAATCAATATAATACTCGCCTCCCTTTTTATCCGGATAAGAAGCATCAGATTCCAAAATCATGCCGATGCTCATGATATAACGTGCCTGCATCAGATTCCAGTTATTATGCGGCACTCCATTATCAATGATATTATCCGCCCATTTCTTGAATGCTCCGGCATAGATGTCCATCTTATCAGCCTTATCGGTTTTCAAATAATCATATAAAAAATCATACAATGGAACCAAAGCATTCACAGCATCCTCGTGAATGACTTCAAAACTGCTCATACCCACCAAAGTCTGCTGATGTCCATGATTCAAATCCTTGGGAACATTCCGGTAATAAATCCCCGTCATATAAGTGTCAAATACCGAAGCTGCCAAATCAGCATATTTCTTCTCCCCGGTCATCCACCAAAGAAAAGCGGCATCACGGGCGATACCCAGTATCTCTACATTAATACTTTGGATGATATTTCCGGTTTTACTGATATTCACCCATTCGTACGGTCTGCCTTCCAACGTCCCATTTGCCAGATACATTCCCCGAGCATCTTCCTGATAAGGCTTCAAATCTTCCAGCTTGGGACGTACATAGTTAGCTGCATGACTGCGTGCACCGGTATACATCACCGTAGGAGCCGGCGCCTTCTCTCCTCCTGCATGATCATAATATTCTCCTTTAATATATACCTCCGTTGCATGAGTTTTCCAATACATTTGCAAACGGGAAGTAAGCCATTCAGGCCCTCGGTCAGCATACCGGTCAGTCCGTTGCTTTAACTTTTCAAACACTTCCTGTGCCCACGGTTCTTCCTTTATCAACTTCTGCGTTTCAACTTTGCCATTACTATCCGTCAGATAACGGGGATGACCTTGTGACAGTTTCACCGATAAGGAAGTTTCCTGTGCATATAATACACTTGTTACAAGCAAGCATATCCATAAAACGATCTTTCTCATAATTCTATTCATTCTCTTTCACAAAAATACGTATCATAAAGCTATTCCACTCAATCCAAATGAATTATTTTATCATCCGCCTCTTCCATTCAAATTTAAAGTTACCGAATATAAAATGTTTGCTTTACCGGCTCTGCAGTCTTTATCTTAGGATCAGAGTTTTTTCCGTATTGCCATGCTATTACAGTTACTTTTACCGGATAGGTGGTTTTAGGAGGAATAGCAGTTAATATCAATCGATTACCATCCACATAAGCCGGTCCCGATTCCACATAAAAATCGACCGGCAAGCCACAACTGGAAACAGCAGATAAAGAAACGTACTTAGTACCACGCTTTATGTCCGGTAACGTTGCAAACTTAATATGTTGCTGCTGTCCTTCCGTATTTTTAACCGGAATTGTCACCTGAGCTTGCTGAACAGCCGGTTTATATTCTTCGTCTCCCGGATGAGTTATAGAAAAAACAATATCCGATTTCTTGTCCGTCCATAAAGTTCCCCGATTCCATTGTATTCGAAATGTCACAGAATCAACTAAAACAGCTGGGCCGGTAATCATCTGCAGGACCGGAGTTTTTCCAGCATGACCAACAGATGCCCCAACAGGCAAATCAGTCCAATTGGAAAGTCGGGGACTTTCTCCTGGAACAGTATCCCAAAAAACAGGGGTCAATTGAAATGTGATACCATCTTCCTGTGGCATAAAAGCCGGGTGAACTTGTAAATGAGTATTCTGTTGGGATACTGTTTTTCCGTTTTGAGACACACTTACCAATTGTGGCTTCATATCGTAATATCGGGATTGATACGCCAAAGTAGCCTCTATCATCTCACGATCAAAAAACCAAAAAGCTTGTGCAGGATCACCTTTAAATTGATTTACCGGTGCCGGAATACAAGAAGGTTTTTCATTTTTTTTCCATCGCTCCATCAACCATCCTTCCTTTGTCGGATCCACATGTCCATAGTGCATTGCCTTTTTAATATAAAGAGCTATATATTGTGCTTTTTCCGGGGTATAGGCAAAATGGCCTTCAGCAGGACAGGCCAACATACTTAAAGGTAGCAATGGATGTTCCTTACGTTCTTTCAAACCCTCATTGCTCCATGTATGTGCTGATTCATATTCTCCCATGGTTTCCAGACAAGGGATTTTATTGATGTTACGCTCACCCCAAATATCTGGACATAACCACTTATCACGATGATATGGCCATTGACCACTGACAGAAATACATGCCAATGTACGTTCCGGTTTATAGGCTGCAAGATAATAAGGCCAACTAGCAGCTGCCGAATGTCCTATAGCTATTAAAGGAGCTGTAGACAACTCTTTATATCCAGATTCTTCAGCAAGATCTGCCAAAAGACCATCCAAAGTTTCCCATGCCCCATCCGTAAAATCAAATCCGTGATTGAAAGAAGGACATACCCATATTTGAGCAACATCAAGTTCAGCCATACGCTGCCGGAAAACCTCATCTTCAAGGATAGAAATTTCCTCCATATTGTGTTGGGCAACCAAGATTGCTTTTACTTGTTCACACTGACTGGGAATCCACAAGTAAGCCCTTGACTCAGGATTCTTGGGATGAGTGCTAAAATTACGAACGGGTACGGATCATTGCCAGATTCCTGTTTGTGCGACAAGCGTAAATGATAAGAACCAACCGAATATTCCAAATAAAAATACATGTTTCATAGTTATCTTCACTTTTATTACAAAGACGAATCACAATCAAGAAACACTCAACTTTAGTTATGAATATCTTCCGGAGAGATGAGTAAAATTCTATCTTTGTACGTATTAAGCATATATACAAAACCTAGATAACATGAATAAACACACTTTATTTACAGTAGCCTCTTTCCTGTTTTGTACACAAGTATCAGGAGATACGCCGGATGGAATTTATCACAAAGGATGGATAGATTTCAACAAGAATGGAAAAATGGATCTATATGAAAATCCTAAAGCCCCACTGGAAGAGAGGGTACAAGACTTGCTCTCACAAATGACATTGGAAGAAAAAAGTTGCCAGATGGCTACCCTCTATGGTTCAGGACGTGTACTGAAAGATGCCCTGCCCCAAGACAATTGGAAAACAGAGGTATGGAAAGACGGAATAGGGAACATAGATGAAGAACATAACGGACTGGGAACTTTCAAGTCCGAATATTCTTTTCCCTACACCAAACATGTGGATGCCAAGCATGCCATTCAACGCTGGTTTGTAGAAGAAACACGTTTAGGCATCCCCGTAGATTTCACCAATGAAGGTATTCGCGGATTATGTCATGACCGGGCAACTTATTTCCCCGCCCAATGCGGACAGGGCGCTACTTGGAATAAAGAGCTGATAGCCCGTATCGGTGAAGTGGAAGCCAAAGAAGCTGTAGCGCTGGGGTATACCAATATCTATTCTCCTATCCTTGATATCGCCCAAGATCCTCGCTGGGGAAGATGCGTGGAAACATACGGAGAAGATCCTTATTTAGTAGGAGAACTGGGAAAACAAATGATTACCAGTCTGCAAAAACATAACCTGGTGGCTACTCCAAAGCATTTTGCAGTTTATAGCATTCCGGTAGGTGGGCGTGACGGAAAGACGCGGACTGATCCACACGTAGCTCCACGAGAAATGCGTACCTTATATATAGAACCTTTCCGGATGGCATTTCAAGAAGCCGGAGCATTGGGAGTGATGAGTTCTTATAATGACTATGACGGAGAGCCCATTACGGGAAGTTATCATTTCCTGACTGAAATATTACGTCAGGAATGGGGATTTAAAGGATATGTCGTATCGGACAGTGAAGCTGTGGAATTTATCTCCAGTAAACATAAAGTGGCGAATACATACGAAGACGGAATAGCGCAGGCTGTCAATGCAGGACTGAATATCCGTACCCATTTCACTCCGCCTGCTGATTTTATCTTGCCTCTTCGTAAAGCTGTTGCCGACGGTAAAATCTCTCAGGAAACTCTTGACAAACGGGTAGCCGAGATACTTCGTGTCAAATTCTGGCTGGGATTATTTGACAATCCCTATCGGGGTAATGGTAAACAAGCGGAACAAATCGTCCATAGCAAGGAACATCAGGCTGTATCATTGGAAGCAGCCCGTCAGTCACTTGTATTATTAAAGATACTTTTTCCGACAAGAAGAATCGCACATTAATTTTATCATCAGGTGAGAACACTTCTTGCGCCTTCACACCAATAACCCAACATATTGCTAAAATTCCTAAAAATAGTCTTTTCATATTATCATCAATTTAAGAGCATAAATAAGAGTCAATATATTTTCGTAATACATTACGGGCAATATAAACCTGGTTTTCAACCGTACGAAGAGACAGACCTAAAAGATTACTTATTTCTGAATTCGAAAGTGATTTTCTACTTTTCATTACAAATATCTGTTTACATTTAGGTGGTAAAGTATCTATTCCATTTTCAACTATTATAAAAAATTCTTTAGTAAGCAACTCATTATATTCACCAATACTGACTTCTTCCCTTTTTTTATCACTATGTGCAGTTTCATAATGCTGCACAATCTGTTTATGACGCAACATATCAATACTACGATTATAGATAGCAATATAAATACATTTTAATGCAGCCATTTCAGACACAAAATAATTTGTTTGCTGAAACAATCCTGTAAATACATCCTGCACTACATCTTCCGCATAAAATTCATCAGATAGCACTTTTCCGGCATATCTAATAAAACTATTCCTATATTTTCCATAAATTCTCTCCAAGGAGATATCCCCTTTTTGATAAAGACTGGTATTAACAGATTGTGTATTCATAATATAGATGGATTAACAATGGTTTTATAAATTAGCCAAAACAGATTGTTTCTCTTTCAAACGTTTCAATCGTACCAATGCTTCCAAATAATAGTAATCTGCATAACTAATAGAAGCATCAACTTCCCATCCCTTGTTCATGTGCCCAACCGAATGCAATAAAAAAGCATCTTTTTTATTTCGAGCCTGGTATGCCGGAGAGGATAGTATCTGAAGCATTTCCACAGCCTTATTCCGATAGAAAAATGCAGAATCACTATCATTTATATAGGTAGAAAGTTCCAATAAAGCAGAGGCTGTTATGGCAGAAGCCGATGCATCTTTCGGTTCACCTGAGGATAATTCCGGAGCATTAAAATCCCAATAAGGAATCATGTCCTCAGGAAGACGGGACAAATAGACATCCGATACCTTCCGAGCAAAATCCAAAAAACGCACATCATGTGTTTCACGATATACCATGGTATATCCATAAATAGCCCATGCCTGTCCACGGGCCCACATAGAATCATCACTCAATCCTTGATGGGTAACTCCTTTTATAAAATGACCATCCAGCGTATCATACACCGCTACATGATAACATGAATAATCTTTACGGAATTGATGTTTCATAGTCGTTTCCGCATGTTTACAGGCAATGTCATACAAATACTGCCCCCCTCCATTCCGCGCAGCCCAAAACAAAAGTTCCAAATTCATCATATTATCAATAATAGTATTGTGCGGCCAGTTTTCCTTTTTCACCATTCCAGGCCAAGATAAAATAGTACCCACAACAGGATTATAAAGCATAGCCAAAGAATCTGCGGCATGCAGCAATCCTTCCTTATATTCCGGTTTTCCTGTCAAACGATAACCGTTGCCCAAACTACACATCATAATAAAACCGGAATCATGACTCTTTGCTTTCCTGTAAGCCAAGGGAGCAATCATATCGGTTACTTTTCCTGCTGCTTCCCTCCACATATTATCCTTAGTATCCTCATATAAATACCAAAGGATACCAGGCCAAAATCCACAAGTCCAAGAGCCTGCCTGTGTATAACGCCATTTAATACTATCTAAATCCATAGAATTAGGAATTTTATCTAACGAAGGAATAGAAACCAGCGTCCGCATAGCCTGAGACCGGCAATACGCAATTTCCGAATCAACAGGAAAATCATCAGTAGCAGTCGTTTTACACGAAAAACATCCTATGCTAACTAAAAAGATAAAAACAAGAGTAAAAAAAGTTCTGCTTTTCATAATCGTATCAGTTTCTTTAATGGATAAAAATATTTTTCTATCAGCAAAATTAGAAACTGAAATGTCTTTTCAACCATCTTGTAAAGTAGGATTAATCCCAACCTACTAGATGAAACAAAAAGACCATACAGCACTATGAATCAACAAATTACACAACAAGAAAGAGAGTTTCAAAAAAATATGAAACTCTCTTCTTCTATCCAATCACTAGAGTAACACCCCTATTCCAAACGCTACTTTATAAATATCCCATGTTCCTTTATATATTCGGCAGGTGACATTCCCTTAAACTTCTTAAACGAACGAAAAAAAGAAGTACGGGAACTGAAACCACATTGTTCCGACAAAGAAACCAAGGTATATCTGGAGGCAGACTTATCCTGTATTCTTTTTATGAATTCGTCTATCCTATATTTATTAACATAATCCGTGAAACCAATATTCATAAACATATTCAGCACTTGGGACAACTCTCCAGTATTACATTTCACCACTTTTGCCACATCCTGCAACTTTAAATCAGGATTCAAATATAACCGATCTTTTTCCATACACTCATTCAGTTTCCCAATAATGAGCATGGCCGTTTTCTCTTCCATCCTTGATTTTTGATATTTTTCTTTCCGGTTTTCTTCGGATGGTTCCGTCTTTTTATTTATATATTCCTTCATTGTGCGATACTTCCCCAATAACCCGGAGTAAAAATAAATAAGAATACAACAAACGACTACACTTAACACCACAATCCATCTTATAAAAGGCGTATTTCCGGCAACAACCACCCTTACCGCTTTTATTGCTGCAGGATTGGAAGCCGCCCTGACCCTAAACATATAATCGCCAACAGGAAGTTCTGTATAAGAAACCTGATTTCCTTTCATCAAAGTTTTCCATTCCTTATCATATTCTTCCAAACAATACTCGTATAAATCCGTATTCTCCACTGCATAATTCAAGGCTGAGAAAGTGAATGAAATATTATTATCATTTACAGACAGAAACACCTCATCTATAAATGGAGCAGAAACGGGCATTAATGTCTCTCCCGGGCACAAAGGTCTGCCTGCGACTGAAATGGAAGTAATCACGGGAGGCTGGACCTTTTTGTTCCTATCTCACTCCAGCTCTTTACTGCATCATAACAGACCAATCCTCGTTCATTTCCCCACCAAACCGTATTATCATCCGTTATCTGTACCGGAGAATTAAAAATATATCCGGGAATGCCATCGTATAACGAAAAAATCTTATGATAATTTTCCTCTTCCTTTATATATAGTAACCCCCTCTGAGTAGCAAACCATAATCCGCCATTCTTAGGATCTTCCACTATGCTCATCACAGAATTATTCGGTAAGAAATCATCGATCGTGATGTGTTCAAATGTCGTAAAAGACTCATCTACCTTAACCACCCCCTCCTTATCATCACAAAACCACAAATTCTTCTTTTTATCCTCATAAATGAACCGTACACTTTTAGTATATGGCAAAACATGTTCCGGAAAAACATCCGATTTAAATACTCCATCAACCCTATCATACATAAAAACGGCTCCTCCCGTGCCCAGCCACATCCTGCCCTTCGAATCTGCCTTCAATGAAAAAACAGAATTAACCGACAAAGAAGAATTACGACTGTTATAAACCTCATATTCCCCTGTCAAATGATCATATACATACACACCTTTGGAACTGCCGATCCATAATTTATTATTTACATCCCTTTCATATCCATTAAATGACCCTTGCATAAAACATTGATCTGATTGAAGAAAGGAAAGTTCACCCGTATTCCTGTGAAGCAAGTACAAGCCCCCTCCATAAGTTCCAATTAAAAAATCCCGATTGAAAGGTTTTACAGACAAAATTATATCCGAACGCAAAATGGAATTCCGGTGTGTATAATGCCTTATCCTTCGTTCCATTTCAGAAATATAATAAAGTCCGTCACGCGTGCCTATTACTTTTTTCCCATCTGCATCCACCCAAAAAGCACGTACATTCATATTATAAGAATTAAAAAGCTCTGGATAAGAATAAACAGAAAAGAAACTTCCATGAGCCGGAGTATAACTTAATCCGCCCATGTAAGTACCTACAAAAAGCATATCATCCTCTTTCAACAAAGAATAAACTGCATTAGAACAAATAGCATCCGCATTCGAAGTATGCTCTATAGCCGACAACTCTTTTCCTGTAGACGCACTGATTATTCTAATACCGCTTCCATTTGTTCCCACCCATATCTCATCATTAACAGCAATGATACTTTTTATATATCCATTTTCCACTTCAGGACAAATAGAAAAAGCCGTCTTACCGATATCAAAAACAAGCATACCATTGCCGGCTGTTCCTAAATATAGCTTTTCTTTTAAAAGAGTCAGACAAGAAAAATAATTAACAAACCTCTCATCACCCTGATATGTATAGACTTCCGATTGACCAGTTACAATATTATATTCTATCAAACCACCTTGTGAAGTCAGCCAAAAAGTATCTTTATGTCCTTCAACAATGCCAGTGAGAAAATTAGTAGAAGACAAAGCATTTGATCCGAAAAGCACCTTCCTGAAAGTATTCTCCTGATAGATAAAAAGTCCGTGAGTTGTTCCAACCAGTAATCGCCCTGTCTGGCTTACAAATACTGATCTAACTTCCAACGACTTTGTATCCAAAGTGACCAATTTCACTTGGTCTGTTTTCCTATCAAGTCTCCATAATCCTTTATCTGTACCCACCCACAAATAAACAGAATCTGTTTCGGCTATGGAAAAAATGGTACGTCCTGAAAACTGAAGAAAACTTTTCACATTGATACCGTCAAAACGATCTAATCCGGTCTGGGTGCCCAACCAAGTAAAGCCTCTTTTATCTTTATAAATAGTATTAATAATATTGTTAGACAGGCCGTCTGAAATAGTAATAGTACGAAAAGTTAAATTCGGAAGGTCAACGGCCGGTAAGGATACAGGTAGCCATAATAAAATTGCCACCCAAAGATATAATCTATATAGCCATAAATTCCCTTCCATATAGAATGCGTTTTTCATAATTCAGCAAAAGTTACAACTTTGATTGATATGAGTAGCAAATCTACATAAAATTATTCAAATGTGATTCTTTATGAGAAGAAAAATAAGTCCACATAAAATAAAAGAAAAACAAGACATCCATGAAACAAACTCATAAATACCTTGTTTTGTGTAGCGGGACCCGGGATTGAACCGGGGACCTCATGATTATGAATCATGCGCTCTAACCAGCTGAGCTATCCCGCCATCGTTTTTAAAAAGACCGCCAAGAGTGGAAGCCTCTCAACAGTCTAATATTGCTCATTGTAGCGGGACCCAGGATTGAACTGGGGACCTCATGATTATGAATCATGCGCTCTAACCAGCTGAGCTATCCCGCCATCGTTTCTCAATTGCGGGTGCAAAGATAGAAGGTTATTTTGAATATTGCAACATTTCAGAGAACTTTTTCTTGTAAAATTCGTTTTTAAAGAGAAAAACAGCTTAGTATGTGGCTAATAAATATTTCAAAAAACATAGCATTTATTATGGCAAATAAGAAAATTTGGCTTAATTTGCCACCGAAACTTTAAAAAGCTAACCTATGGGAAAAGAAAAAATTCGTTTGGAGTACATGTTGAAAGCCGGATCCGGTAATATTGTATGGTCTATTATTAGTACCCCATCCGGCCTGGAAACATGGTTTGCAGACAAGGTGACATTCAAAGACAAAGTATTCACCTTTTATTGGGGAAAAACAGAAACACGGCAAGCTGAAGTAACAAACTTCCGGGTTAACAGTTTTATACGCTTTCGATGGCTGGATGATGAAGATCCTAAAGCCTATTTTGAATTGAAAATGGTCTATAACGAACTGACCTCTGACTATATGCTGGAAGTGATTGATTGGGCAGAACCCGATGAAGTAGAAGATATGAAAGAACTTTGGGATTCCGAAATAGAAAAGCTAAAAAGGGTAAGCGGACTGTAATTCTATAAAAATATGCAAAACTTGTCTTTGCTCTCCGTTTTTTATGCTAATTTTGTGCCTTGATAGTTGCACAAAATGAAATAATGCTACGCATAAAAAAATTAGATATATTTATCCTAAAGAGCTTTTTGATGCTCTTTATAGGTACTTTTTTCATCTGTCTCTTCATCTTCATGATGCAATTTTTATGGAGATATGTAGACGAGTTGGTCGGAAAAGGATTGGAGATGAGTGTTTTAGCACAGTTTTTCTTTTATTCTGCTCTGACCTTAATACCTTTGTCCCTACCTTTGGCAATTTTATTAGCCGCCTTAATGACATTTGGTAACTTTGGTGAAAGATATGAATTGCTGTCTATGAAAGCAGCGGGTATTCCCTTATTGAGGATCATACGTCCACTGATTATTTTTTGTACTTTCCTGTGTTGTACCTCGTTTTATTTTCAAAATGTCATAGCCCCCAAAGCGCAGATCAAATTGCTTACTTTACTTGTATCCATGAAGCAAACTTCACCAGAACTGGATATTCCGGAAGGTGTATTTTACGACGAAATTGAGGGGTATAATATATATGTAAAACAGAAAGACCGTGAAACAGGAATGCTAAAAGATGTACTGATCTACAACTTTTCAGATGGGTTTGAAAACGCTCACATTATATGGGCTTCCGAAGGAAAAATGGAGATGACAGCAGACAAACAACATCTTTACCTACATCTGTATAACGGAGAACAGTTCGAAAATCTGAAATCGCAGACCATTTCATCCAATAATGTCCCCTATCGACGTGAAACCTTCAGAGAGAAACATACCATTATTGAATTTGACGGCGGATTCAACATGGTAGATGGGAGTTTTTTAAGTGACCGTTCGGACAGCAAGAATATGATTGAAATCAGCCAGTCCATCGACTCGCTGAGCCACCGCGCCGACAGTTTGGGAAGAAGCATGTACAATGAAATAAAAGCCTCGACTTATCGCAATATCATATTATCGAAAACAGACTCCGCAAAAATAGTTGAAACAAACAGCAAAATCAATGTAGACAGTCTATTCAATTCCTATACTTTAGCTGAAAAAGATAAGACACTGGGTAGTGCGGCGGATCGCACCGAGTCACTGGCCAGTGAATGGAACATGAAAAGTTATCAAACTACAGATGCGGACAACAATATCCGAAAACACGAAGCCGACTGGCACAAAAAAATCACCCTCTCTATAAGTTGTTTGATTTTCTTTTTCATCGGTGCGCCTTTGGGAGCCATCATCCGCAAAGGAGGTTTAGGAATGCCCGTAGTGGTATCCGTCTTGATTTTCGTAATCTATTATATCATTGATTCCGGGGCTACCCGAGTAGCAAAAAGCGGTGAAATGAATATGGTATTAGGTGTTTGGATGAGTACCATTGTATTGGCACCTATCGGAGCCTTCTTTACTTATAAGTCGAATAATGACTCAGTGGTATTCAATGCCGAAGTATATATCAATTTCTTCCGTATGCTGTTAGGTCTGCGCCCCTCGCGCCATGTATTCAAAAAAGAAGTTATTATAGAAGATCCGGACTATCCACGCATACAAACAGAACTGGAGAAACTATGCAACATCTGTAACGAGTATGCCATCAAGCATAGACTGGCCGACGCACCTAATTATATCCGCATCTTCACCAACAAAGGACATGATGACATCATAGCCGATATCAGCGCCAAAATGGAACTACTCATAGAAGAATTATCCAACAGCAAAGATGGAGTATTACTGGAATACTTAAATAGATATCCCATTTTGTCCACCAAAGCTCACAAAAGTCCGTTTGACAACCAATGGCTGAATTTACTCGCAGGAATCATTGTACCAATAGGCCTGTTCTTCTATTTCCGCATTTGGCGGTTCAGTATCCGGCTGGATAAAGATTTAAAAAACATAATCAAGACCAACCGTGAAATTCAAGAAAGAATAAACAATAAATCATTTATAATTTGACTATGGAAGAATTAAAACTAAATACCATCGAAGAAGCGATAGCTGACTTCCGTGAAGGTAAGTTTGTCATTGTAGTGGACGACGAAGACCGTGAAAATGAAGGCGATTTAATTGTTGCTGCGGAAAAAATTACTCCCGAACAAGTCAATTTCATGCTGAAACATGCGCGTGGCGTACTTTGTGTACCTATCACTATTTCTCGTTGCAAGGAATTGGAATTACCTCATCAAGTAGATACAAACACGTCAGTTCTAGGTACTCCTTTCACTGTAACTGTGGATAAGCTGGAAGGTTGCAGTACCGGAGTTTCTATCTACGACCGGGCCGCCACTATCCGTGCTCTTGCCGACCCCACCTCCACTCCCGAAACATTCGGACGTCCGGGGCATGTCAATCCATTATATGCACAAGACAAAGGCGTACTGAGACGTGCCGGTCATACAGAAGCCTGTATAGACATGGCACGGCTAGCAGGACTCTACCCTGCTGCCGCATTAATGGAAATCATGAGTGAGGATGGAACCATGGCTCGTCTGCCCGAACTAAGAAAAATGGCCGATGAATGGGGGCTGAAACTAATTTCAATCCGTGACTTGATCGCCTATCGTCTAAAGCAAGAGTCATTAGTAGAAAAAGGGGTGGAAGTGGACATGCCGACTGAATACGGCCATTTCCGTCTGATACCTTTCCGCCAGAAAAGTAATGGTTTAGAACATATCGCTATTATAAAAGGTGACATAAAAGAAGGAGAACCCGTTTTGGTACGCGTGCATTCTTCTTGCGCCACCGGTGATATTTTCGGATCCATGCGTTGTGACTGTGGAGAACAACTGCACAAAGCATTGCAAATGATCGAAAAAGAAGGAAAAGGCGCTGTTGTTTATTTAAACCAAGAAGGAAGAGGCATAGGACTAATGGAAAAAATGAAAGCCTACAAATTGCAAGAAAATGGTGTGGATACTGTAGAAGCTAATATCCTTTTAGGACATCAGGCAGATGAACGTGATTATGGAGTCGGAGCACAGATACTACGCAGTATAGGCGTCACCCAAATGCGTTTGCTGACAAATAACCCTGTCAAACGTGTAGGATTGGAATCATACGGTTTGTCCATAGTTGAAAACGTTCCTATTGAAATCACGCCTAACAAATATAACGAGCGTTATTTAAAAACCAAAAAAGACAGAATGGGACATACATTGCACTTTAACAAATAAAAAAGCTATAACTCAGACGAAATCACATCATTTTTCATGCGATTTCGTCTGTTTTACTTTCATAATTGAGATATTATCCTTTATTTTGCAGCAAGTAAACTTAAACACATTAAAAATAATAGCAATGAATCAATTATCAGATCGTTTGAATCGTTTGTCTCCTTCAGCAACATTGGCCATGTCCCAAAAAAGTAATGAGCTAAAAGCCCAAGGAGTTGATGTCATTAATTTAAGCGTGGGTGAACCGGACTTCAATACCCCGGACCACATCAAAGAAGCAGCAAAAAAAGCAGTAGATGATAACTTTTCCAGATATTCTCCAGTTCCAGGATATCCTGCACTTCGCAATGCAATCGTAGCCAAACTGAAGAATGAAAACGGATTAAACTATACAGCTGCACAAATCTCCTGTGCAAACGGTGCCAAACAATCTGTTTGTAATACGATTATGGCTCTAGTTAACAACGGTGACGAAGTAATAGTCCCGGCTCCCTATTGGGTAAGCTATCCTGAAATGGTAAAATTAGCTGACGGTACTCCTGTTATTATTACTGCCGGTATTGATCAGGATTTCAAGATTACCCCTGCACAACTAGAAGTAGCGATTACTCCCAAGACCAAAGCATTGATTCTTTGCTCACCGTCAAATCCCACCGGTTCTGTTTATACCAAGGAAGAGTTGGCTGGCTTGGCCGCTGTTTTGACAAAGCACCCGCAAGTATATGTTATAGCCGATGAGATTTACGAACATATCACATACAGTGGCAAACATGAAAGCATTGCCCAATTCCCCGAGATTCATGACAATGTAATTATTGTAAACGGAGTTTCAAAAGCATATGCTATGACAGGATGGAGAATCGGGTTCATTGCCGGTCCGGAATGGATTGTAAAAGCTGTAAATAAGCTACAAGGACAATATACCTCAGGTCCGTGCTCTGTTTCTCAGAAAGCTGCCGAAGCTGCCTATACAGGCACTCAAACTCCCGTAGAAGAAATGCGTCAGGCATTCCAGCGCCGCCGTGACCTTATTGTAAAATTAGCAAAAGAAATTCCAGGATTTGAAGTAAACAATCCTCAAGGAGCATTCTATTTATTTCCGAAATGTGATTCTTTTTTTGGCAAATCAGCAGGTGACCGCAATATCAATAACGCTGACGATTTGGCAATGTATCTACTTGAAGTAGGTCATGTGGCATGTGTAGGTGGTACTTCATTCGGTTCCCCCGAATGCATCCGTATGAGTTATGCAACTTCCGATGAGAATATTATAGAAGCTATGCGCCGCATCAAAGAAGCATTAGCCCTATTAAAATAAAATATTCTTTCTTTAAAAAGAACAGGCATCCGTTTTTTTCTGTGGTGCCTGTTTTTTTATTCATAAAGTAGACATACGAGCTTGTAATCAACACAAAGCTTTAAGAAAAACAAAAAAACGACCGTTTCCATCAACGGAAACGATCGTTATTAACTTTAAAGAACAAAATTGTATTGCTTAGCCAAGATGAATAGCTTCAGAAGGACAAGCATCAGCACAAGTTCCGCACTCTGTACACAGATCCGGATTGATAGAATACTTATCACCTTCAGAAATTGCTTCTACCGGGCATTCATCGATACAAGTACCGCAAGCGATACAATCGTCACTAATTACGTAAGCCATTTTCGTTAATTATTAAATTATTAGTACTAATTGATGGAGCAAATATACAGCTTTTCTCTATTAGTTGTCACATAGAGATTACAAAAATGCGCTAATTTGTATTTAATCTAAATACGGTTATTTCATCAAAGCCTGATACATAACCTGTTGCATACGAGGACGGATATTTAACCGCATCAACTGTTTATGGTCAAAAGGACGCGGATAAATCCGATTACTCAGAAAAACAAAAACCAAATGATTTTTCGGATCTGCCCAAGCGCAAGTTCCGGTAAAACCAGTATGTCCTACCACCTCTTCAGGCGCTTCTTCCGTACACGGACTTTTCACACTATTATTCACATCCGGTTTGTCGAATCCCAATCCTCTCCTACTGATCTTCGAAGTATGGGTTAGAAATAAATCACAAGTTTCCCTACTCAGATAACGCTTTCCATTATAAACTCCTCCATCAATCAATAACTGATACACTTTTGCCACATCACGAGCCGTAGAAAATAAACCGGCATTTCCTGACACCCCTCCCATGAAAGCAGCTGATTCATCGTGTACATAACCTTGCAACACTTTTCCTTTACGCAAATAATCCGCTTTCACTGTAGGAACAATTTCCTCCTTTTTAAACTGTCGAAGCGGCAAATAAGCCGTACGGTTCATCTCCATCGGTTTATAGAATTCTTTATCTAAAAAAAGATTCATAGGCATTTTACTGATATTCTCTACCATTTCCTTCAATAACATAAAGTTCAGGCAACTGTAACGATATCTCCTGTCTTTTAATGGAATACGTCCTATTTGTGCTATAATGGAATCACGAAAAGAACGATGAAGAAACATACTGTCAGCTACCTGTAAAGGATAATCGGCAGAGAAAGATTTTGCCATCAACTCTTTTCTATAATCGAACTTATCAGTGACATACAGCCGTACATCTATTTGCGTATGATGACTAGCGTCCGGTCTTGCTTTGTAAAAAGTCCCCTTATAACTGTCTTTATCTATAGCCTCCTTATAAAAAGGCCAAAAAGCGGGAATGCCCGACTGGTGTAAAAGCAACTCCTCTATAGTGACCCGCTCCTTATCCGTGCCTTTTAAAGCTGGAATGTATTGGGATATGCGATCGGTCAAACCAAATTTACCTTCATCGTAAAGTTTCATAACAGCCAACAGCGTCGCCGTGGTCTTGGTCAACGAAGCCAAGTCATACAAATCATCCTTTTCCACCTTTTGGTCACTTTCATAAGTGAAAGTACCGAAAGACTTATCATATACTGGTTTCCCATCTTTTAAAATTAGAATCTGACAACCAGGATAAGCTTTCGCTTTGATTCCTTCCATAGCTATCCCGTCTATCTTTTCCAGTATTTTGGAGTCCATACCATAATCCTCAGGTCTATAAATACGAGGCACTTTAGGAGTTATAGTCACTCCATCACCCGGTTTGAACAAATCGGCGACAGCCACGGACAAACGCCCGTCTGCCACCGCCTTTCCTACCAAGACATCAGCCACATACTCCTGAATAACAGATTCATCACTATGCCCCAATACTACAGCCGCCGCTTTCTTCCAGTAGCCCTCCATATCCAACATAGACTTTAATGGCATCAGAAACACATAAACAACAGGCAAATCAGCCGGAAGCGAATCAAGCATTGTTTTATACTTTTTGTAATCATCCGAAGTAACCACCACAATTACACGCTGACTACCCAACAATCGTTTTCTAATAGCTTCCATCGAATCCGGACGAGCAACAACGCGTGTGAGAGAGAGTGTATTTTGCAAACGATTATAAAAATCAAGCCCTGCACCGGGAGTTTTCCCAATATTCAGAACCACCGTACCCTTCAATTTTGAATCCAAAGGCAAGATTCCACTTACATTAGCAGGAACCGTTATAGCAGCTTTCTGCAAGCGGAGAATCAACTCCTTCGTTTCCGGGCGATTCAATCGTTTCTCCAGCCCGGAAAGTTGGACGTGAGGTTTATTCTTCAACCCTAAAACATATTTATAAGTCAATACTTTACGACATTTTTCCGTAATCAATTCTTCTGATAGTTTTCCACTTTTTACAGCATTTAAAACACCATCCAATTCTCTCTTCAAATTACGGGGAGCCAATAATAAATCATTGCCTGCTATCAAGGCTTGAGCGCATATATTCTCATTTTGCGAAATACCTTTCATCTCCAAAGCATCTGTAAAAACCAAACCTTGAAAGCCCAATTCCCGACAAAGTAAATTATAAATAATATGTGAAGAAATCGAAGCCGGATTTTTACCCAATTCAGGTACCTCCAAATGCCCTACCATCATACCTCCCAGTCCTGCTTTAACAGCCTCTTTAAACGGAAAAAGTTCAATGCTGTCCAAACGCGCACGATCAAAATTCAAAACCGGTAACGCCTTATGAGAATCCACTTCCGTATCTCCATGCCCCGGAAAATGTTTACAGACAGACAATACCCCTCCATCCTCCAAACCACGAGCATAAGCCACCACTTTTTGAGCCACATTCCGAGGATCACCACCAAAAGAACGGGTATTAATAACCGGATTCCGAGGATTAACATCCACATCAGCCACCGGAGCAAAATTGATCTGCACACCTATCTCCTTACATTGGCGAGCTACTTCCTTACCATATTCATAAAGCAGTTCATTATCCTGTATACATCCCAAAACTCTGTTTCTTGGAAAACGAGGAGTTCCTTTCAAACGCATAGCCAGCCCCCATTCACCATCAAAAGTAATGAACAAAGGTACTTCTGCCAGACTCTGCGCATAATTAGTTAATAAAACTTGATTAGACAACTGGCCACTCGAAAAAAGTAATCCTCCTACTTTATATTCTTTTATAGCTGCATATATATTGTTTTTATTTCGTTGTGTCTGAAGAGGAGCCACTGTGTGTATAAACAGTTGTCCTATCTTTTCCTTCAAACTCATTTCAGAAAGCTGTTCATCCACCCACGCCTTACAATCCTGAGTGTCCGCCTTCCCCTTTTGTAACAGCCCAGGCATCTGCTGTGCATACATCATCGCACATCCGACAACACATAAACTTATAAATAACAATATGTTTCTCCTCATCTAACTTACTCAATTATATCAGATTTCCCTATACAACAGCAACTATCAGTTCTTTTCCATCCTTACTTTCATTTCTCCTACATAAACAGCATTTTTTCCCATTTGTTGCAATGGAATCTCTTTGCCATCCAAATTCTTATAAAACAAAGTCTTATCAAAATAAGAATGCGAATGACCTCCCAAGACAATATCAATATTACGAGTATTAGGAATCAAAGTTTCATCAGAATAAGGTTTTCCTTGCCATCCTAAATGAGACAAACAAACCACCAAATCACATTTTTCCCGATTCTTCAATATATCTGCCACACGCTGGGCGGCCTCTATTGGATTTTCAAAAACCACTCCTTCACAGTTTTTTGCCTGTACTAATCCCTCCAACGCAGGACTCAGTCCGAACACGCCTACCTTTACCCCCTTACGTTCCAAAATAACATACGGTTTGACAAGACCCTCCAAAACAGTTCCCTGTACACCATAATTAGCACAAACAATAGGAAAATCCGCCATTTTAAAAAGACGTGCCATATTATCCAAACCAAAATCAAATTCATGATTTCCAATAGTCCCGGCATCATATCCCATTTCATTCATCAGCTTCACTTCAACCTCACCACCAAACATATTATAAAAAGGAGAACCTTGTGAAAAGTCACCACAATCGAACAATAACAAATCCTTGTTCTGTTTCCGCATTTCTTTGATTAAGGTAACACGACGTACAAAGCCCGCTTTTCCTGCAAACTCCGGATTCGGGTCAGTAATGGAAATAGGTTCCACACGGCTATGGGTATCATTAGTATGAAGTATCAAAAGTTCTTTGATATCCTGTGCTGCCAGCACACAACATACACACAGAGCAGTAAATAATACATATATTCGTTTCATGACGGTTCTGTTTATTCTTTAACGGTAATTCTTCCTTCTATCTTTGAGTCTATTTTCTTCCCTGCTTTAGTCTGCTCATTCACATAGTTCAGAAACAACTGACGCACTGTGGCCTTTTCAGGCAGCAATTTATCCGCATCGCCTACTTTAGCAAAAGCAGTCATATGGTCATTTCCCTCAGCCAAATAATCCAAGGTAGCCACTTTATACTCTTTGGAGTCTTCAATTTCTTTTCCGGCTACTGTAGCATCCAATAATTTTCCATCTCCAGAAATTTCAAGGCAAGCACCACTTAATCCCTCACCATGCACAGCTGCTATATTTTCAAAAAGTTCGCGCAGCAAAGAACCATTCATAGTAACAATGCACAATGTATTTTCAAAGGGAGTTATTTCATAAATATTACCGTAAGTTATATCCCCCTCGGGCAAAGCCGTACGTAGTCCGCCCATATTCGTCACCCCCACGTCGGCTATGCGGCCTATATATGCAGAAGCAGAACAACGTAAAATATCCGCTACCAAGTTGGATAACTCACTTTCAGGACGAAAGCGATCCATAAAACGAGCGCTTTGTCCTATGACTGGTGACATAATACTATCAACCGTTTTTTGATACGGAGTCAAAATAGCGATTGCAGTGGAATCCGGGTTAGCATCCAAAGCTGCTGTCACTTCTATCCTGTTTCCCTCAACTGATGCCAGTGAATACCCTGAGTGACAGCTTGAAAACATAAAAATCCCGGCTGCTATTCCTGCCGGAATCATACACATAATTCGGTTTGGTTTCATGTTTATTAGTTGTTTATTGCCCAAATGTAGTTAAAAAAGAAGTTGCAACCAACGATATCAGATGAAAAAATAGTTGAATTTAATTTGGCTGTATGACAAAAATCTAGTAATTTTGCACCGCTTTCGCGCAATCGCTGTCAAAGAAGAGTTACTTGATATGTTGCGTTGGTAACGATAAACAATTTAAAATCAAAAAAAATGGATTTAATTAAAATTGCTGAAGAAGCATTTGCTACTGGCAAACAGCATCCTTCATTCAAAGCTGGTGATACTATTACAGTGGCATACCGTATCGTTGAAGGTAGCAAGGAACGTGTACAGTTGTACCGTGGTGTTGTTATCAAAATCGCTGGACATGGTGACAAAAAACGTTTCACCGTTCGTAAAATGTCTGGTACTGTAGGTGTTGAACGTATTTTCCCTATCGAATCTCCGGCTATCGACAGTATCACTGTTAACAAAGTTGGTAAAGTTCGTCGTGCTAAATTGTACTATTTACGTGCTCTTACTGGCAAGAAAGCTAGAATTCAGGAAAAAAGAGTTAATCAGTAAGATTTATCATTCCTACATAAAAAAGGAGTATCCTCTGGAAGAGGATACTCCTTTTTTAATTTACATCCCTTTTACTCACGATTTTTTATATAATCATGAACAAACTGACTTGAAATAGCATTTATTTAATATTGAATCAAACTTAAACCATTTATGAAAAGAATAATGTTCATTTTAGGAGTAAGCATCATTATGGCCTTACTTACTGTTACCGCAGCCTTGGCAGGTTGGTGGCTTGGAGCGTCTCTGCCTCTAGATATATCTGACACCACTCGACAAATAGCAGCATTACTTACCGCTTCTGCTTGTACATGGATACTATATATTGTAAGTCGCAAAGTACTGACTAAAATCAGTCTCAAGCCATACTAAATAATATAGTCCATTAAAGCAAAAAGGTCAACCGATTCTATTCTATATTATTCTCGATTGACCTTCTTATTTAAGAAAAGTTTTTCATCAGTCCTTATTTTCTGTATCCTGTATCCCGGACTCTTCCTTTCCACGCAAATAAACAGAAGGTGCCACACCAAATTGTTGCTTAAAACATTTACTAAAATAGAACGGATCATTAATACCTACTTTATAAGAAACTTCAGCTACCGTATAACGATTTTCCAACAACAGTTCTGCCGCCTTCTTCATACGAATAATCCGAATATATTCATTGGGTGAATATCCCGTCACCCCACGTATCTTACGATAAAAAACGGTTCGTCCCAATCCCATCATCGAAGCAAACTCATCAATCGTAAACTGAGCATTACCAATCTGTTGTTCCATAACCACCTGTAATCTGTCAGCAAATTCTTTATCCTTATCAGAGGTACAAATAGCCGGTCGTACCATATTCGGATCATTCGAAAACTTCTCACGTAATTTCTCACGTTGCTCTATTAGTTTGAAAGCGCGTGCCAACAGTAGTTTCGGGCTAAAAGGCTTAGTAATATATGCATCCGCACCACTTTCCACACCTTCCAAATGACTTTCGGCAGAACTCATAGCTGTCAATAAAATAATAGGTATATGACTTGTATCAAAATCATTTTTCAATTTTCGGGTTACCTCAAACCCTGTCATCCCCGGCATCAACACATCACAGATTATCAAATCAGCATCATACGTACGTGCACGTTCCAATCCAGACGGACCATCCGCCTCGGCCACAACTTCAAAATATTGTCCCACTTCTTCTTTCAAAAACTCACGTACATCGTTATCATCTTCTATAATAAGTACTTTCCGCTTATTAAGTGGTGCAGATGGAAGTTCCACTTCCCCTTCTTGCGCCGATATTTCTCCTGCAAGAACAGCCGCATGATGTACTTCCTCCTCTTCCAGCAACACATTATGGGGAATCAGGAAATCTTTTTCCTCATAAACAGAAATATCAGTAGGCAAACTGACTGTAAATATAGACCCACCACCTTCATTTTCAGTATACACTATCGTACCTTTATGCACACACACCAGTTCATGTGTCAAATGCAGGCCGACTCCGACACTACTACCCGAAAAACTACTTTGCATAAAACGCTTAAATAACTCATTACGCTTCTCTTTAGGAATGCCTACACCGGAATCGGCTACCGATATGACCAACAGTTTCCTTGCTTCATCTACCGTCACAGAAAAAGTCACTTTTCCACCACTGGGCGTATATTTGAAAGCATTAGACAATAAATTATAAGTCACTTTATCCAAATAACCCTTATCGATAAACATCTTATAAGAGGCTACAGATGGCAAAAACTTGAAATCCATATTCTTAGACTCAGCAGCATCATTGAAACTCAGAAAAATTTCATACAAGAAAGCCATGACATCCGTTTCCTCTAAAGAAAGGGCCAGTTTATTATTCTGCATCTTACGGAATTCCAGCAACTGATTGATAAGACGCAACATACGCTGGGTACTTTTATCCATGACCTTCAATGAATAAGCCATTTCTTTAGGGATTTTACCACCACGCTGTATCTTCTCCAATGCTCCTTGTATCAAAGTCAAGGGAGTACGGAACTCATGAGAGATATTCGTGAAAAAAACTAATTTATACTCTGTCAGCTGTTTCTCCACCTGTATACGATTACGCAAAGTATTAAAGTCACGCATTAGTCTGAAAGTGATGTATAACGCCCCCCCTATCAAAATAGCATAAATAAAGAAAGCCCAAGTAGTTTTCCAAAAAGGAGGAACAACGATAATCTTCAAAATCGTTTCTTTATCTCCCCACACACCTACCCCATTGCAAGCTTTCACCCGCAATTTATAAGTACCGGGTACCAGGTTCTTATAAGCTGCAAAATTCAACGAAGACGGTATACTCCACTCCTTATCATAATTATCTAACCGATACGTATATTTAGTACTATTCGTTCCGGAATAATCAAATGTAGAGAAATCTATGACAAAAGAATTTTGGAAATATTTCAACTCAATTTCATCTGTATAAATCAACGAACGGTCTAACGGAGAATCCACATCGCCTGGGCGCATAGCAATACCATTAATTCGAAGATTGGTAAAAGCTGCCATAGGAGTTACAGTAGAATTATTCACAATTTTGCCGGGAGTGATAACAACTAATCCATAATTAGAACCAAACATCAGTTTACCATCCTTACTCACACAACCACTGTTCTCACTATAAACATTCCCCAACGCATATGCTGAAAAAAAGAAATTTTCAAAAGCATGCGTATCCGGATCAAAACGAGAAATACCATATTCCGTCGCAACCCAAAGTTTGCCCTCCCTGTCTTCAACAATAGATTGCACCATACTATTTACCAACCCATCACTTCCATCATAATGCTCAAAAGTCAAGTTTCTGTAATCACCTTCTGGCATGCACATACTGAATCCTTTTCCTGAAGTACCAACCCATATCCGACCCTTACTATCTTGATGGATACACTTTATTTCATTACTACGTAACTTACCGTTATTATAATTATAAGTAATATAGTTATCCGGATCATTCATTAACGAATCAGGATTAAATATGTAAACCCCAGCACTAGTACCCACCCATATCCATCCATTATTGTCTTCCTGTATCACACGAATCTGACGCTGGCTATAAAAATTGTTCAAAAACCGCTTGAATACATACCTATCCTTTTCCTTAACCGCCAAATTCAATCCACCGCCAAAAGTGCCTATCCACATTCTATTCTTTCGGTCCCGGTAAAGAGTAAAGATATTATTATTTCCAATAGACAGAGGATCATCCGAGTGATAAGTGTACCATCTTCCGTCAATACTCAATCCGTTTCCACGGCTCCCCAACCAAATACTACCATCAGCCCCTTCCTCAACAGCATAAATATTAGAATCAAAATAACGACTGCTCTCTATAGTTTTCAAATGAGGGTCATAAATATACAATCCTCCACGACGGGTACCCAACCAAATCTTATCATCAGGCATACGGTTGATCATACGCACGGTATTTGAACGGTCTGATAAAGTTTCATCTTCAGGAAAAATACGCTCAGCTCCTTCATTCAAGACCGAAAGACGAGAAATACCCGTATATTCCGAACTAACCCAAATACCACCGGCACGATCCTCCATAATATATTGCAAAAAATTTGAAGTGATATGACTGAATCCATTAATATTGGATTCGAAATGCTGCAATTCATCAGTTGCCAAATCATAAGCAAACAAACCGTTACCATAAGTGGAAATCCAAACTATATCACGAGAATCATGAACTATGTGGTAACGTTCCTCATCTATATAATTTACTTTATCAGCCGGAATCAGTTGGAAAGACTTGACAAATCTGGTCTTGGCATTGACATACCATACCTTACCCGTATGATTATAAATCCAAAAATTCCCCCGGTTGTCAATCTGAACTTGTCCTTTTTTTATATTCAGTTCCGTATCCAAACTTACCTGATGAGTTTTCAAATTGAAGACATAACTGCCATCTTCCGTAAAAACAATCCAATCGTTTTGCAAGCGCATGGTACTATATACTTTACTACCTTCACCTAAACGAGTAACAATACGGCTATCCTCTCCTTCTCTCTTCAACGAAATTGTTCCTGTTCCCGAAAGAAAAAAAACATCTTTACCAAAAGACATCATCTTGGAAGCATCATGATTTTCTTCCACCAATACTGCCTTGTCCTCTACCACTTGAGCTATACCGTCATGGCTACCAATCCATATTCTTCCTTGTTCATCCTCAGATATATAAGTAACATTATTAGAAGGGAGATTATTATTTTCTTTCTTGAAAACTATAGATGTAAACCCACCATTCATATAAGTCACTTTACGACACCCGTTTCCATCCTGCCATAACCAGACATTACCTTCACGGTCAGTCATCTTATAGCTATACAGTTGTTTATATTCCCCACAACCGGTAAAATCAACAAAGCAATCTTTCTTCAGATCATAACAACTAAACAACTCGGCAGAAGTCGCAATCCACAAGAAACCATTTTTATCTTCTTCCAAATCGCGAATCCGATGGTCTATCAACGAAATTTTATTTCCACCCTCAGGACGAAAAGTCACAAACGAATTCCCGTCATAACGACTAAGCCCATTCAACGTTCCCATCCAGATAAAGCCTTTGCTATCCTGATATATATATCGAATTGAGTTATTGGCGACTCCATCTCCCGTAGTCATATGAGTAGAACGCACCTCGACTGATGCGGCAATACTCTGACTGAAAAGAATAAAGAATGCCCATAAAGTATAGATGTGTTTTTTCATATCATTCATCATAGTGTTGTTGTGCCTGCAAAGGTATAAAAAAAGAGTGTATCAAAATGAATCGATACACTCTTTTTTATCTTAGTCCATGTGGAAGACTTCAGGCAGCGGGATGGTTACCGGAGAATTATCCGGATTTACTTCCATGATATCCGCCATATAATCCCACCATTTCTGTACAATGGGATTGGCCCCCATATCTTGCGAAGACTCATCTCCTTTTGTCTTCTGACAGGCAAACAGAATATTAGTATCCTTATCCCAATAAATGGAGTAATCATATACTCCTCCATCAGATAACATTTTCTTCAATTCCGGCCAAATAGCCGCATGTCTTTTTTCGTACTCTTTCTCAAAGCCCGGCTTCAAGAACATCTTAAAAGCTTCACGTTTCATGGTATTTTCCTCCTTTTTTTAAGTTCTGTTTTTTTCTTATTTAGCTCCACCATCCATTACATGGAAAATAGGTTCTGAAGTCTTTTGTTCCGTACGGTAATATTGCACGGCGCTGTCATTCATTTTAGGATGTTGTTTGTTCAGCATATTAATCATCTCAGCACCCGCCCAAAGTACCGGGCCATAACCGTGGGCAGCATATACATTGACCGGACGATAATAATAAAAAGCCGGATCAAAAGCCATACCTGTTCCTACACAAGTTCCGTCTACTTGACCTTCCGCATTGATTTGAGTCGTTACGGCATGCCATCCCAACTGTGCCACCGGTCCGTATGCCATAGCGTCAATCCATCCTTTATTGATAGCATGGGCAAAGCAATATACATAAATAGCCGTGGCTGAAGTTTCCAGATAAGAATCATTACGATCCAGCAACTGATGCCAGAAACCTTCACCACTTTGACATGCAGCAAGACCACGTACATGAGTACGGAACAGATCTAGAATTTTATCGCGCTGAGGATAATCCTCCGGCAACACATCCAATACCTCACACATAGTCAACAACGCCCAACCATTGGCACGTCCCCAATGGAAAGCAGGATGATCCTGCATACCTTCCACCCATCCATGACGGAAAAGTTTCTTCTCGGGAACCCACATACGGTCTGCAAATTGAAATATCTGACGTACAGCTTCGCTCAAATAGGCCTGTTGTTTATCACCTGCGATACACGAATACCAAGCTATCGGTGGAATACCCATAAACATATCGTCCAACCATAACGTATTATGTTGTGGACGGGTACGGGCAAATGTTCCATCAGCAAGACGATACTCCTTATTCACAATAAAATCCATATAATTATCAATCAACGGCTTAAGTTCCGGTGAATTTTTCTTCATCTGCACCTTGACCATAGCCGCGCACACCGCCCCGGCATCATCCAATGCATGAGGAGTCAAAATTTGTTTCATCTGCGGATCTACAGTTCCATACTTTTCCAATACTTTACGGAAGTGTGGAGCAACCTCGGCCAGAAACTGAAAACGATCTGTTACATATTTATAATAAGCCTGATCCCCTGTAGCCTCAGCAGCAGCCAACATAGCTGAATAAGTCACCCCCCATTCATAACTTGCCAGACGGAAAGCACCTCGTTCCAGCTGTGCATCAGCCGTCATATTGGCATAATCCGTAATAACCTTACCTGTATTCTTATCAACGACACGAGTCGGAGTATTCTTTTCCAAATAACGAAGGACACGATCCATATCGGCCTTTATCTCCTCTGTAGTGAGCATACCGTAAGGCACTTTGTATGCAGGTTGCAACAAGTGTAACGGCGTATTCGAATCATTCAGTACTTCTTTCTTCTTTTGCGCATTCGCACCCGTTCCTGCCAGCAGCAACAGAGCGCCCATCATACTTAATGTTTTCAGATTCATGGTATATAGTCTTTATTTATTTTTAAATTCATAACCTCTAAATATCCCCTCTTTCAAATCCGGTCCGAAATAAAAACCAGGCTGGGTAGGCTGGTTGTATGCCACATTTTGAGTAGCGATACTGATACGATACACCGGATCTTCCAAGAAAGTATGAAAACGGTATTCAGTCGGTATCCGCGACACATACAGACGAAGTGCCGAATTATCTTCCGTACGGAGCAGCACCTCCTCACGCCAATCACCTATTATATCTCCCTGCAAACAAGGATTGGACTTCGTACCATTATTTGAATCCGTTCCATCAAATATCATTAACGGACGACATACATCGTCTTCCCAATCATACTTGGTTATCCTGTTTTTATCCAGCAACTCACGAAGCAAATCTCCATCCCACCATACAGCCATATTGACTGAAAAGCTCTTGAGGTCAGAACGAATCACTTCACCTTTTATATTACGTACTCCTTTTGAATCGGATGACCACATCTCCACTCCCGGATTGCGCGGATCAACATCAGCAGCCATACACCGACCTACATCTATACTACTTTTCACCTGAAACAACACTTCACCCGTAGCCGCATTACGGAAAGTGGAACCATCTTTCTTATTTTCATGACAATCCCAAACCTGCAAACCTTTTAATCCGGGAGCAAATTGTGTTAGATGCATAGCGTCTCCATGCCCCATACGGGTAGAATACAATCCTTTTCCATCATGATCAATAGCACAAGAACCATAAATTATTTCATCACATCCGTCACCATCCACATCGCCTACGCGAAGATTATGGTTACCCTGCCCGGCATAGTCTCCACACCCCGGATTATTGCTGTCGAACACCCAATGTTGTTTCAAGTTCTTGCCATCCCAGTCGAATGCCGCCAGCACAGCGCGGGTATAATATCCACGACACATCACCACACTGGGATGTACTCCATCCAGATAAGCTACACAAGCAAGGAAACGGTCACTGCGGTTGGCACGGTTGTCTCCCCAGTCGGTCAATTTACCACGAGCCGGAACATAATCAATTGTTTTCATCGCTTCTCCTGTCAGTCCGTTGAATACAGTCAAGTATTCGTTACCAGTCAGGATACGTCCTTGGTTACGAGGTGTATTTCCATGGGAATTTCCGTCTGTGATACCCGGTTCACGGTAATCAGCCTTGGCATCACCTATTATCTTTCCTTTTCCATCCTTTGTTCCATCAGAAGTCTTCATGACTACTTCCGCCTTACCATCTCCATCCAAATCAAACACCATAAACTGAGTATAGTGTGCTCCGGCACGGACATTATGCCCTAAGTCAATGCGCCACAATTTTTCTCCTGTAAGACGATAGCAATCAAAATAAACATTTCCGGTATAACCGTCATGAGCATTGTCATGTGCATTGGAAGGATCCCACTTTAAAATAATCTCATATTCACCGTCGCCGTCCACATCACCTATAGATGCGTCATTAGGACTATAGGTATATTTTTGTCCTGAAGGAGTCACACCTTCTGCCGGCCTGTCCAGAGGAATATCGATATAACCAGACGGAGCATTAGCCGGCAAAGTATAATTTCCATTCAACTTACCTGTTTCAACCCCATTTATCATCGGTTTTACAGTATATACCGCTTTTTCATTACCCGAGTAAGTATCTCGATAAAAAGTACCTGTAGAATTGGGGACTTCCGCTATTTTCTCTCCATTTCTATATACATTGAAAGAAGTATTGATCGGATCGGAAGACAGGTAACGCCACGACACCACTACCTCCGATGGATTTTCACGAATGGCCACAACGCCACGCCCCAACTGTTCTTTTTGCAGTTTAGAATAATTGTAGGCCGGTTGGGCAACCGTTACAGTTGCCACACACAGAGCAGCTAAAGCACTCCATAGTTTTTTTTGTGTTTTCATTGTTTATCTTGTTTCTCCTTGTAAATTATATTTTCCTCCACCACATTCTCCGCATTTACCACATTCTTCACAAACTTTGTAACTTCACCCACAGTCACATTCCTTATTTCCACATTCTTGATAGGAAGACGGGCATCGCCTTTCAAATCATAAACAGCCTCGGTACGGTCGCAAGTCACACTATCCATATAAAGTCCGTTGATGAATGTAATGCTATCCTGATAGGTAGGTACCAAATCACGCCACTGGTAAAGCACATCCGTATCCACTTCGAGTACACGTTGCATCTTTCCCGCTTTCACATTTTTCATCCAGATATTTTCAATAAATCCGCCACGGCGATGATTGGTTTTAGCAAAGAAAAGACGGAATACAGAATCGGGAGCCGTACAATTGTGCATGTACACATTCCGTACACCACCAGACATTTCACTACCGATTCCCAGTAAAGTATGTCCTTTCAAAATATCACAATGGCGTATCACAATATTCTCACAAGGAGTATTCAGACGCCATGCATCCTGATTACGCCCTGCCTTTATAACCACAGCATCATCCCCTTGATCGAACACACAGTTCTCTATCAAGAAGTTGCGGCTCATTTCCAAATCAATTCCATCATTGTTATGACCATGAGCCTTTACATCCAGATTACGTACGATACCACCATCACACATATAAAGATGTATAGTCCAAAAAGGACTCTGGCGAATCTTGAATTCATCCAGCAGCACATTTTTACACCGGTTGAAATGTATCAAATGAGGACGAAGATGATTTTCTCCTTTTGCCATCTGACGCTGTTCTACAGGTACATCAGTAGAAGCCATCGTATATAACTCTTTCAAAGCATCCATGTGAGGTTTAGGACGCTTGAACCAGATTTTCCAAGTATCCATAATAGGAGCCAATGTTCCTTTTCCGGTAATAGCAATATTCTCACAATCCATAGCATACAGCAACGGAGAATAGTTGTAACATTCCATACCCTCCCATGAAGTCATCACAGCAGGCAGATAATCAGAAGGATTATCTGTAAAGCGTAATATGGCATTTTCTTCCAAATGAAGATTTACATTACTTTGAAAATGAATAGGTCCCGTCAACCATTCCCCTTCAGGAATAACCACACGGCCTCCTCCGGCCTTATTACAAGCTACTATGGCTTTGGCGATGGCCTCCGTATTCACTATTTCCCCACCTTTCACCGCACCATAATCCACAATGGAAAAATCTTGTTCGGGAAAAACACATTCTTTGATGGGTTCCATAGCAAAAGGAGCATCAACTATTACCATTTTATACTTTGGAGCCGGTGCTGTACATGATACGGCAAAAGCTACGGCCGCAATACTAGCCAAAGATTTAAAAAAAGTCTTCTTCATTTTATCTGTTGTTTTTCATTGTAATTTCTGTATGCACAAATATCCTGAATATCTTCGTTCACCCTATTTTATCCGAGGTGTATAAAGGTATATCTGATCCAATACCACACCTTCATCCAATGCAGTAAAAATTAAACGATGAGAGGTTTTCCGTGTAACAGGAAGAATCATCCGGCGAACAGCCTGATTACACAAAACATTTTCCTTCCATTCCTCACTGCGTCCTTTGGTTTCATACGAAACAGACTCCGTGGCACTTCCATCCAAAGAAATGGTAAAACGCAACCGTTCTCCTTCCACCGGATGATTAGGCAATAATCGTACCTCCACCTCTACAGAATCCGTTTCCCACGCAGCAAACTCAAAAGTAAGTTCTTTATTTTTTGCCACCGCTACCGCCTTTCCTTCATAACCTAGCCCCTCGCATACTACCGGTGAACTATTAACGCAATCAGCACCATTCCATGTATAGACAGCCTGACGTTTTTCAGGTAAAACGGATAAAACTGTTTTTCTTTCCACCCGGTTAAAAACCGGAAGTTTGCGTGGTTGGAAATCCATCATACGATTCCATTTGGTCGTGTTATAGCGTTTTGTCAATGAAACAATACTATCATACGCCCTGTCGCTATCCGCCCAATCAACCTTTCCACGACGTGCCAACTGCGCGGTCAACAGTTTGCTATTCATTTGAGCTGCTGCCTGAACAGGATACTTCGCCAACTGGAAATAGGTTTCTTTTTTTTGTGCAGAAAGCGTATGCCATTCCTGCTCCACTTTATCTGATAATTGTTTGTATGCAGTCAGACGTTCTTTTATTTCTTGCTCACTCCAAGGCAAATCACTGATAATTTTAAACTTAGGATCTTTTTCTTCCGTACGAGTATTCCCCATAAATTCCGGTTTACGGATATAAGCCAAACGATAAGCTTCCTGCATGACAGGTTGTAATTGTGCAGCCACTTCCAGTCCAAACTCACGCTCTAGAAACTGACGTTGATGAGCTACAACCCCTTGCTGCTTCACCGCTTCCAAGTTCCATGCCATATCAAGGAAAAGTTCTATCTGATATTCAGACGGTTTAATATCCCCTACATTCAATATCCACATTTTCTGTATCCCTCGCTCATATGCCAAAGTCATTTGTTGATATATCAGCGAAGGATGAGCAGTTCCTAACCAAAGATAATCATGCGGACGTCCCCAATAAGATATATGATAATATACCCCGTTTCCTCCCTTACGGGCACGTTCTTCTGCTGTAGGGAAATGACGGATATAACCATAATTGTCATCGCACCACATCAGCGTCACTTCATCGGGTACTTGCAGCCCAGCATGGTACACATCCAAAACTTCCTTATAAGGAATAAAGACTTGAGGCACTTGAGTCACATCCTTATTTACATATTTAGTCAACAAATCGCGCTGATCCTTTAGCACTTTAGTCAGAACGGCTTTTTGTTCTTCTATAGTCTTAGCACCATTCATCGCACCGTCGTGTACTCCACGCATACCTAAAGTATACAGATTATCCAACTCTGCAACCTCCTTTACGCGTTGTTCCCAAAAGGACAAAACATGAGCACTGTTATGAACATAGTCATACTCTCCCACTCCATCCCGTTTCCACTCACCATTGGTATTCCGCATCATCGGTTCACAATGAGAAGTTCCAATGAAAATACCAAACTTATCAGCCACTTCTTTATTGCCCGGTGTAAAATAAAAAGGTACAGAACAGCCATGCATAGCCGGCCAGAAGGTATTGGCACGCAGACGAAGCATCAATTCAAAGATACGTTCATGCGTTTTCGGGCCTATTTGTCCTTTCATATTGCTCGGCTCGTATGTCTGCCAGCTCCAAGGAGTCAGCCCCCAGTCCTCATCGTTGATAAAAATCCCCCGATATTCTACAGAAGGAAACTGCATATTCCGATAAGAAGCCGGTAGTTGAAAAATCTCTTTCTTTGCAGGGATCGCATCTGCCCACCACTCCCATGGAGAAACGCCTATCAACCGTGAAAGTTCCATGACGCCGTATGCAGTACCACGCTTGTCACTGCCGGCTATAACTAATTTACCAGTGGAAGAAACGGTCAACAGAAAAGCTTCTTTTTTATTTTTTATAGGAGATAAATCAACACCTGCCTTAGCGATCAAATCACTTTGTCCGATGGTTCCGACTATAATCATTCCTTTTTTACTTTCTGGAGTAACGATTATGCGGGTAGAAAAAACAGACTCTACATCACGATTGAGCAAATTCAAAGCTGTATGTACAACTTCTTCCTCTGAATTACCACAAGCAATAGTCACCGGTTCACCTGATTTCAAGACAAAAGGGTTCTGTCCATATACTGACAAAACTGCTAAAAAGAAAGCTAGAAAAGAAATGAGTTTTTTGTATTTCATAGTTTTTATTTTCAATATTGCAAAAATAAGACGAAATGGAATTAGATTCCATAGAATAAGATACAATAATATGGAAATTCGTCCATAAAGCCTGTATTATTTATCGTATTTATGGTGTTTTTTATGTTGCAGAATACAAAAAGCCTCAATAAACAATTACCACATTTACAACAATAAACCAATGTGCCAATATACCAATAGCTATGCGAAACATTACACAGCCTATTGATACATCAGCACATAAACAATAGTACGCCACTTTATCAAATCAATTTAAGGCATGGGCGACAATCCCTCCCACATTACATTCCATTTTCCATTTTTCGGGAAACCAGGATTTTCTATTTCACAACCATCCCAACCAGCGCACATTAATGCAATGGCAGTTAATAAACCACCATTACCAGGTAAATAAACACGTAAACGGGGATCTTGATAATTATGTCCATTCGGCAAATATGTATTGGTACGTTTATTCATAAGCAATGCCTCCACCGCTTTTTCCGGCTCACCCAATCGAGTAGCATTCATTGCTGTCATAGGATAATCCCAGCCCCAAGTCTTTCCCCAATTCCAATTATCCCATATCCATTGAAGTGTATTCTTCATGTAATCTTCACGGATTAATTTATTCATAGGCAAGATACCTACGGCACCCAACACTGCCATGTGGTCACTGGTAAAACGAATATCCTTATAAGTGTCTATTGCATTTTCCGCAGCCAGATACAACCCATCCTCATTATAAGCCAGCGGAGAAAGTTTGTCTATTAACTCATCCCATTCCAAGTTACGTTTTTCACCTGCACGCTCACGCCATATCTGCGCTATCTGCATGGCAAAATACCAATAAGAAAGTTCAAAAGGAGGATTTATAGTAGTACTCGCATTCAATGTTTCTTGAGCTGGAATCGCTCCCTTTAAAATAAACCGCACTCCCAATTCATCATATGTGGCAAAAGCATACATAAACTTAGCTGTTTCTTGAACCAGATAGTTATATTTCTCTATCACTTTCTTATCAGGGTTAGAGCGATAAAGAAGTTCTGCCAGATAAATAAAATGCGGTTGTTGCCAAATCAAAAAACTGCCTACACTGGAAGGTGCCTCCACACCACTAGGATCAGTCATTTTCATCCATCGGATTCCATCAAAACCTTGCCGACGAGCCACTTCCCTTGCTATAGGCTCTACCGTTTTATACCATTCTAAAGTATGGCTGAGTAATTCAGAATGTCCCCAAAGCGGTTGCCATGCCTGATGCCACCAAATCATTTCAAGATGATATTTCCCAAACCACGAATTGTAAGTTAGCCCTGTTTCCTGCGGAGGGGTACTACCCGCGCATTGAATAGCAAGCAAATATTGACTAAGCACTACCCGACGTTCCAATTCTTTAGCACGCGGATCCGTGCAATGAGAGAAATCTACCGCAGCACCTTCTTCCCAAAAGTTCACCCAATGATTCTTAGCCAAACTTTCAACTTCAAAAAAATCAGGGAGTACAGTAAGCTGATCTGGCTCATTAGCGGTAAAAGCACATGAAAACGAAAAAGCATCTTCTTGTGGAAGCAGTACGAAATAATTTTTCTCTTTTTCTTTCAATAATGCCTTGCCTTCCCATTTTAATTCTACATAATATACCGTGGAATCCAACGTACGCTTTAACACAGCGCTTTGTGTGTCCTGTTTAAGAACCTCGGTAGAGTGTTTATCATTGGCATCCCAATCACATGCATTATCAGTATGAATACCTGTAGGATAAGGAAAATGAAATTTTATCCCTGTATGCAAGTGACTGTCTATATGGGCTGAAATCATATCTTGTGCCGGATGGCAAACCGTCCGTACATTAAATTCATTCCCTTTCCAAGTAAACCGACTGAGTATCTCACCTTCCCATAAATTCAAAGTCTGACTGATTCTGGTAATATCGGAAATAGCAGCCTCATCCCCCCATTCAAATCCGATCACTCCTAAATGTAACCGATGTGGGTTGACACGAAACCAATCAGATGCATTCTTTTGTCTTTTATCTTCTTGAGATTGAACTGCATACAATTCCTTATGTCCTCGTCCAAAATCATATTCACTCAATGTTTCTTCGTGTCTATAACCGTCCATATTAGCAAAACTATGCCATCCCCATTGACTTTGCGTACCTAGAGGGACACCTTTTTTATAAGCGTCAGGAAAAGTTTGCAATCCTGTAATATCTACTGTAAATGCAAATTCGCCATTCCCTACTGAAAGCGAAGCCAACGAATCGAAAGCTGAAAATTGAGGATTATTCCGATTCACTAACGCCTTACGGTCTATTGAAATCTGCTGTACGGGATGAGTACAGGCACCGAACATCACTAATAAAGAGCAAAATAACAATATTTTCATTACCTAAATTTTTATACACTGTAAATAGATATTCATTTTTACGACTTCCTTATATCCTATGGCATAGGATGTAATCCCTCCCAACGCACATTCCATTTACCATCTTTGGGAAATCCCGGATTACTGACCGAGCAACCGTCCCACCCGGCACACATCATAGAAACAGCTAATAACAGCCCTCCATTACCAGGCAAATAAGAACGAAGACGAGTCGAACGATAATTATTACCACTAGGTAAAAGCAAGTCCTCCCGGTTGTCCATAGTTATGGCACGCAAAGCAATCTCAGGCTGCAACAGGCGAGTAGCATTCATTGCCAATGTGGGATAATTCCAACTCCAAGATCCTCCGGACCAATTCCAATTTTGAGCTGCACGCACCAAAGTCTTTTGCATTTTTTCTTGATCAATGAGCCGCGACTCAGGCAACATGCCGTAAGCCAGCAAATTTTCAGAAGAAGTTCCTGTAACATAAAAAGGATCATGCTTACGTTTGCTTTTCTCGCCTTCCGATAGAGAAACAGAACCGTCTGCTTCTTTAGGACGCTGGCCATTAATGTATCCACCGGCCGGCATTTCCGGTAATTTTTCAGCAGGAATACCATTCACGAAATCAGGTATTCCTCTACCCTTTTCCGCCGGTAAGTAAATGCCATCAGGACTAGTAGCAAGAGGAGCTAATTTAGCAAGAATTTCATCCCACTCCGCATGACGTTGCAGCCCAAGTCTCTCCCGCCATTTCTGAGCTATGGACAAGCCAAAATGCCAATAAGCCATTTCAAAAGCAGGATTAAGGGTCGTCTCTTCATTATAGGATTCATTAGCCGCACAAGCTCCCTGAATAATGTAACGATCATTATCAGAATCATAATTAACAAACGAAGCCATAAAAGCAGCCGTCTGCTCTACCATATCAGCATACTCACGAAGAAATTCTTGAGAAGGACGTGCACGATAGATAAGTTCTGACATATAAATGACATGGGGTTGTTGCCAGATAATAAAAGAGCCGACATCCGATGGTGCCTCTTTAGAAGATGGATCAGTCATTTTCATCCAACGTATGCCATTAAATCCCTGTCTGGCTGCAATATCACATGCCATCGGTACGGCAGTCTTATACCATTTCAATTGTTTCTCCAAAAGATCTGCTTTATTCCAAAGCGCATAATGAAAACTGTGCCACATTACCATTTCTAAATGAAATTTACCATACCATGTATTATAAGTCAGGCCGGTTTCAGCAGGAGGGTAATTTTGCGCTTCCTGCGAACGGAGCAAATATTGAGACAGCACAACCCGACGCTCCAAAAGCGAAGCACGGGGATCCGTACAGGAAGAAAAATCAATAACACCGGATGTCTGCCAATAATCCCTCCAACAACGGTTGGCCGAAAGCAGATTAGCCTTGTAATCAGGCTGAGGCACTACAGGTTGGTGCTTATAGAACCCAACATTGAAATTCCACTGCTTATCGGAAGGTGTCAATTTTAACCTGTTCTTCCCTGTTTGAGAAAGAACAGCTTTACCACTCCAACTGATTTCCACATAATAGACAGTAGAATCTACAGTACGACGAATAAGAGCCCGTTGAGGTTCGGAAAGAATAATGTCGGTAGAGTGGCAGTCATCGGCTGTCCAGCAAGTAGCATCGTCAGCTGCCTCACCTGTAGGATAAGGGAAACGGATGCCAACTGCCAGCTTTGCCGATGAAGACACAGAAGCAGAGACAATGTCACTATCGCCATTACAAGAAGTAGTTACCGTAACCGGAAGTTTTCTCCATAGGAAATGGGAATGAAGTTCTCCTTTCCACATGTCGAGAGTCTGGTCTATTTTAGTAATATCGCTCACCAACAAGCTGTCAAATCCTATATTTCCCAAATGCAGGCGGTGCGGATTGGCACGAAACCACTCTGCCGCTTTGGCATTACGTTCAGGACCTTCCGGAAATTGTACGGCATAAATCCCATGAGGATGACCGGGAAGCGGATGATCCTGTAGAGTTTCAACTATCTTATAGTCCTCCTTGTTAGGAAAACTGTGCCATCCCCATTCGCTATAGGTACCTAAAGACAAGCCTTCTTTATAATATTCGGGAAAAGTCTGCAATCCTGTAGCATCGGCAGTAAAAGCGAACCGCCCATTTCCGACTGTCAAAGAATGAAGAGAATCAATTTTTGTAACATGAGGGTTATTACGCATCACCAATGCATGACGGTCAATAGCAGTATCGGCACAAGCTGTAACCAGCAGCATTGCTGCCAATACAACAATAAAAAATGTTTTATTTCTCATCATAGACACTATTTAGTAAGATACTGAATAAATGTAGACATACCATTCATATATTCCTTGATGGAAATGACTTCAGAAGGAAGAGGAGCATTAGAGAAGCCCGGATTCTCTTTCGAAACACTAGGCAAACGACCGGGTAAATAATCTTTTTTCTTCAAAATAGTGAGCAGACTATCTACTTTTTGTGTATCCGCTTGCTGCATTTTACCACGCATTAAATGACTTAGTAAAGTTCCAGAAATATCCGTTTGACCTATAAACGGAGAATCTTTTGTCACTTCCTCTTTGGAGAGAGAGAGCAAATGCTGATACTCATCTTTTAAAGATTGCAAATCAATAGCCCGCGTAGAGCTATAATGAGTTATGAGTCCATGATAATCATAATCCACCCAATAATGATCTGGATCATTATGAAGGTAAAGAGGTCTGTTAGTGCCTACTTCTACAAAAGTAGGACACAATATCTGTCCCGGTTTTACAGACTTACCCAATTGTTTCATTTGCGCGTCGTTATATCGGATAGATTCTAGAAATTCAAATGCATCCGGAATACGGGCTAAATATTTAGTATCCCCAGTCCAACGATAAAAACGCATCAAGTTGCGACACATCTCGGCAGTAGCTGTAGCCGCATAACCTACCGGTTCAAAATCACGGGCATGACCTGGAGAGTAATTGAGATCCAACTTATGCTGCATAGCCCAACCTGCCTGAGGCTTTCCTCCCTGCAAAGCCAAGACACAAGTCATAGCCCGCTGAAGAGGCTCCAATGCCCGAGTTTCACCTAATAAAGTGTAACAAGCCAATAAAAAATTAATATTGTTAGTATGAACTCCATCATTAATGGTAATAAACGAAGTATAGTCTTCCTTATCACCTTTCACATATTCATAATGGAGAGGATAGCGCTGCGGCCACCCACCAATAGGATACTGACTCTCCAAAACAAAATCAAGACACCTTTCTACCGGATATTTATACTTCGGATCCAGAGTCAGTAAATACATACGCAAAAGGAACATTCCACTATCGTAGGTAGCCGCATCATCATAAGTACAATTTCCATAATAATGAGCATGTTCCTGAGCACAATGAATATATCCTTTCTGTACTTTGGAATACCATTGCTTAAGCGAAGTTTCTCCGGAAAAGTCCAACATATAAGGCCATCCCCCACTTGAATGCTGTCCCCAGATAAGAGCATCTGCCGCTGCTTGTGCCGCTTTCAGGTAATAAGATTCTCCAGTCAATTGATAAGCATTCAAAAATACATTTCCCATAGCAGGTGTACCAGCTTCTATCCATATCATACTTGGTTTAGCTTCCAGTTCCCCCCAACAACGGGAGAAATCAGGACTGTAATTCCATAAATAGCCACCACGGTTGCTGACCTTCTCTACCATGAAACGTGTAGCTTTCATCATAGCCACTTTTATATCAGAGGCCGGAATGTTTTTCTGTGCTCCAGCAGACAACAAAGTAATGAAAAGCATTACCGCCATACATATCATTTTCATACTGTTTTTTTTATAAGATAGGAAGAGAAAAGAAACAAAAAATCATCACTATTCTTCCCCCTTCCTATATAGAAATGTTTATAATTTATTGATTAATAAGCAGGATGTTGTTGACCGGTTAACCCAGGATTAACATCAATAATGGCTGTGGTGCTCAAAGTATAAAGTTCAGCCTGATTCTTGATAAACCCACGATATAACTCGGTAATCCAGGCGGGCAACGTGTTATTGTTTTCTTTATAACCCAATATCTTGGATTGTCCGGCTATACCGGAATTAGTTTCTCCTGCAATATTGGGAGTAATAAACATATTTACCCAATTCCAAGTGCCTCCATACCGGGCAACCAGTTCACTCATTTCCGTTTCTGTGGGCTGATGATCGAAATCTATATAAGTAAGACCTACCAAAGGATCCTTCCAAGATGTAGAAGTTGCTTCTTTATATGCCCGATAAGTCTTCACCTCATTATAAGGAACCTCACGCATAGCCAGTTTCTCGGTATTTGCTTTTGTTTCAGCCAAAGTTTCAGCCAACAAGTTCCACCGGATAAGATCAGTACGCCGCCATCCTTCTGTAGCTAATTCAAAGGCACGTTCCTTCACAATCGCTTTAAAAAAAGTATCATAAGTAGAGGGTGTGGTACCTATACGAGAGGCATCTCCTGCAAAAGCACGCAGACGAACTTGTTCATAAGCTGCCTTAGCTGCTTCCGTGGGCCCATTGTTCAAGTAATTTTCAGCTTCTGCGTACATTAACAATACATCCGAATAACGAAGTATAGGCCAATTGACATCCGTTTTCAAAGTGGCCGTACGGGGACCGGCTTTCCAATTGCAGCGCCATTTTCCCAAATTCAAAGCGCCATAAGGCACAGCAATATCGTTACCAGCCGCATCAATACTGTAATTGCCCACTGTAACATCCCGACGGGTATCATCATCGGCAAAAGAAAGATAAAAGGTAGGATGAATCAGTTGCAAAGGCAATGTTTTACCATAAAGGGCATTGGAAGCATGAATGCAAAGTCCATTTGTATATCCCACACGACCATTGGTTGTATTGCCAAACTCAGCATATTCAAACATTACCTCTTCAGGGTTATAAACGCCACCCTCGTTCAAGGCTCTAAACACATCCTCATATTTAGAAAGCAAACTGTTTTCACCTTTACTAATCACTGCTTTACAAGCTTCATCAGCAATGGTATATAATTTTCTTACACGCGATTCATCCAAAGGACGGCGCATCTGAAGAGTAGATTTATCATAAGTATTCAGATCCCAATGCAAAGCATAACCTGCTGCATAAAGAGCTGTACGGGCCAATAATCCATAAGCAGCATTCTTGGAAATCCGCTCAGGAGTAGAGAAAAATCCTTCACTATACCAAGGAAGTACTTCGACAGCTTCTTGCAAATCGGCAATAATGCCATCATAAATCTCATCCCGATCAACACGGGAAGAAGAAAAAGTCGTCATATCCAATACAGGAACAGTAGAATAAGGTACATCCCCAAAATAACGAATCAAATTCAGAAAACAAGTAGCCCGAACAGCCAGACATTCAGCTATATAAATGTGACACTTTCTCTCGTCCTCTCCCGAAAGGCTCATTGCACGTAATCCTTTCAAGCATGAATTACAACGCTCAATGCTGGAATAAGAGGTAGTATAAATGCCTGTGGGACAACTTTGATCATTGAGCACATAATTGGCCGCATAATTATTAGCATTCGAATTACTCTCAGTAGACCACATTTCATCTGTTCCATTCTGAGCCTTATACCAAGCATCCTGCATCCAGACACCTGTGTAACAAGCAAGAACAGCCATCTCAGCTTTATCAATGGAAGAGAAAACACTTTCACTGTCTGTCTTCGATTTAGAAGGAAGATCCAGAAAGTCAGAACAAGAACTGAAATTGATCGCCAAAAAGGCAACAGCTATATAATATACTATTTTCTTCATAATACAACTCTCCTATTATTATAATGAAAGATTAATGCCAAATACAAATCCTTTGGAACGTGGATAAGAAGAATCATCAATACCCGGAGTTAAAATAGAACTTTCCTTAGAAACTTCGGGATCATAACCTGAATAATTCGTAATAGTGAATGGATTATTCAATGTACAATATAGACGCAAATTACTGATAAAAGCTTTACTTAACCACTTTTTCGGGAAAGTATAACCTAAAGTAATAGTGCTTATGCGAAGATAAGAACCATCTTCCACAAAACGATCAAGCGGAGTAGTAATAGCTGCGCGGTTGTCATTATGAATACTCCACAGAATGTTCGGATCATGCTGATTAGGATTAAGCTCAGCTATACGGTTGAGGTCCATAGCTTCTTTTCCAGTACGGGGATCCAGCAGAGTGAAACGATTGGCAGCATCCGCAAGCATATTTTGGTACGGTTGGTATGGACCGACAAAACGCTGGGTAGACATATTAAAAATATCATTACCATAAGAGAATACCATAAATACAGAAAGATCAAAGCCCTTATAAGAAAAAGTATTTTTAAAACCTCCGGTAAAATCCGGATTAGCATTCCCGATGACTGTCATATCATCAGAATTATAAACAGGTGTCCCCTTGTCATCCGTCTGCCCCGTAGTATTTACATACTTGATATCACCCGGTTTATATTGAGTTTTTACAGATCCTTTCTGATAAATAACACCATCTTTCAAAACATATTTATCACCATTCTGCACAAAATCGTCGGTAGTATAAACTCCATTGGTCTTATACCCATACATCTCACCTAAAGAATGACCTACGATGGCACGGTATAGAACAGAAGAATTGGTACCACCACTGACGCTAGTCTGATAATATTCATTCTCACCGTCTATTCTCAAGACCTTGGAACGATTGAAGGAGATATTGAAATCGGTAGTCCAAGTAAAATGTTTGTTGCGGATGTTCGTACTGCTTATAGCTATCTCAAGACCGCGATTACGGATAGAACCGATATTCTGATATTGGTGCGTATAACCGGTTGATGTCGGGATAGCCACTTTCATAAGCAAATCATCGCTCTTATTGTTATACCAGTCCAATGTCAGGTTAACTCTGTTTCCCCACAAACCCAAGTCCAGTCCGATATTCGTAGAAACGGTTTTCTCCCATTTTAAGTTATTATTACCTACTGTGCTGCCAGGTGCCAAAGCCGCCGTTTCCTGATTGCCCACAGGATATACCGTAGCATTATAGGCAGTAGCATACATATAATTATCAATATTACAATTACCGGTAGTTCCATAACCTACTCTCAATTTGAAATTATTGACAACATTTCCGATAGCATTATCTTTCCAGAATCCTTCTTCAGAAACGCGCCAAGCTGCCGCTGCTGAAGGAAAATAGCCCCAACGATTACCCTCGGCAAATTTAGAAGAACCGTCTGCACGTAAGGTTGCTGTAAAAAGATAGCGGTCATTAAAAGTATAATTGAGACGACCGAAAAAAGACAACAAAGCATTTTCTTCTAAAGAAGACTTCCATGTATCGGGAGTGGCCATACTAATATCATTAAGACCGAAATTAGTATCGGGAAATGCCTTATAGGCAGTTTCTGTACCAGATGTATTTGTATAATATAATTCGTGTCCTAACAAAACGCCCAAATCATGCTTCTCAAACGTATGTTTCCAATTCAATGTATTAGTCCATTGATAAGCATATCGTTCCTTATTATCAATACTGCCATAAGGTCCGCCTTTGAGTTGAGCATTGGCCGTACGACCATCATCGAAATTAGTTGTTTTGATTTGGGCCCAATTATAACTACCAGCTGTACGGAATGTAAAATCCTTCAAGAAATCAATGTCCACACCGGCATTAACACTAAAAATACGACTAAGTTTTCTATTTATTATAGCATCGTTGGTTATCAATGGGTTATACACATCATATTCGTTACTGAAAGTACGGAATTCGGTATTTAACTCTTCATTAATAAGCTGATCATCAGTAAACAGGATTCCGCCAGTTTCAGGACGCAAAATAGCTTGTTTTAATCCGGAATAAGAACCTCCACCTAATGTTTTGGCGTAATTAAAAGAAGAATTCATATCAAAACGTACATTTTTCCATAGCTGGGAATTTACTTTAGTACGAATCGTATTACGGTAATATCCGTGATTTTTTACGATACCGTCTTGCGACATATTATTGTAGCTTACCAATACTTGAGTTTTTTCCGTTCCGGTAGAAAGAGATAGATTATGGCTTTGAGTAAGAGCACTTCCACCAAAAATCTTATCTTGCCAGTCTATTCCGGAACGTCCGCCATAAGTTTGCTCTATATCAGACCATGCTCCCGTATAAAATCCATCATCCGTATAATCCCCTCCAAACATACGTGCATACTGGTTCATTTCTCCGGCAAGAGTCCACCATTCATACTGATATTTGGCATACTGTTCAAGATTGAGCAAATCCAGTTTCTTGCCCAACCAATCCACAGATACATAGCCATTGTAATTCACAGTTGTCTTGCCACTACTTCCACTTTTGGTCGTAATAAGAACCACACCATTTGATCCACGCGCTCCATAAATAGCTGTTGTCGAAGCATCTTTTAAAATATCAATAGTCTTAATGTCATTTACATCAATATTCTTCAAACCATCTTCCGACTGGAAGCCATCAATAATATAGATAGGTGTAGTAGACTGAGTAATGGAAGTACCTCCACGAACGGTAATATTCACTTCAGCCCCAGGAGCTCCGTTCTGTGAAACAATATTCACTCCGGCAGCTTTTCCTGCTAGCGCTTGAGCCGCATTAGTAACAGGAACTTCCGCTAAATCTGCACCGGTAACTGAAACAGAAGAACCGGTCAAATCACGTTTTTTCACTACTCCATATCCTATAACAACCACTTCTTCAAGGGTTTTAGCATCCTCTTTCATCACAATTTTGAAAGAAGATTTTCCATTTACACTTATTGTTTCAGTTACATACCCCACATAACTGACAATCAAAGAAGCATTACTTGAGACATCATTCAATATAAAATTTCCATCAAAATCCGTAATAGTTCCATTAGTAGAACCTTTGACCATCACCGTAGCACCTATTACAGGCTCTCCTTTATCATCAACCACCACGCCCTTTACGCTACGACCTACCTGTTGTACGATGGCTACCTCTTTCGTTGCGGAAGAAATGGCAGACTTTTCAGAAAGAATAATATTCTTATCCAAGACTTTATAGGTCGTATTTGTTCCGGAGAAAAGCTTCTTTAAGACTGAAAAAACATTCTCATTCTTGACATTCAAGGTTACTTTACGTTTCAAATCGACCTGCTTATTATTATAGAAAAAGGTGAAATCCGTCTGTTTTTCAATTTCGGTCAGGACTTCAGAGACCGTCCGAGTCTGAGAACTGATGTTCAACATGGTTCTCTGTGCATAATTATTGCTAGCATATAACAAGCTGGCAAAACTGAAAAGAACAAAAATAGTTATTTTCAGCGACAAAGGCAGTTTACATACTGGTTTCTTCATTTTCGTAAATAGATTTAATTTTAACTTCATAATTTGATTACAGATAAAAAGTAGTGTGTTTTTTCTGTAGATTGTTTTACGTAGGATGTTTCAACATAGCTTGTTATTTTTAAAAGATTAATAAACTTCTATTTTCTGTTTTTCTTGATGAATATTATTACTTTCTGCATACTTAAATTTTATATTTGAAGATACGCTGATATATTCCAGAATTCGTCCCAAGCGTTGTTTCTCAAGTACACCGGTAAAAGAGGCTTCAAAACATTTGGGATTCTTTACTACGAAATCCACATCAAAACGTTTAGATAGCATTTTAAGAACTTCCTTAAATGGAGTATCACGAAAAATAAGTTTTCCGTCTTTCCAAGAAGTGATAACCTCTACATCTGCCTGATCAATTTTTATTTGTTGCTGTGCAGCAGTATAAACAATTTCCTGTCCCGGCTGAATTTCCTGTTCCGTCCAATTACTTTTCTTATTTTCATACGCCATGGCAATGCTTCCTTCCACCAAAGTTGCAGTTATTGTTTTATCATCAGCATAGGCTTCCACATTAAATTGGGTACCATAAACTTTTACAACAGCTTTCTGCGGCGTTCGGACCATAAAAGGCTGACGGGAATTCTTTGTTACCTCAAAGTAGGCTTCGCCATTCAATTGGACATTACGACTTTTTTCGTCAAAGTGAGAAGGGTAAACAATAGTTGAATTGGAATTAAGAATTACATGAGTTCCATCCGGCAAAATAGTAGAAGTTATCATTCCCGGATTAGTACGAATCTCTATAAAATTCACTTTATTCTGCTCATTACCATTCATCCATAAATACAAAGTAGACAGTAGCAAAGGTATGGCAAGAATAGCAGCGGCACGCTGTGCCCATCGCCCCCATTGTAGCTGTCGTTCCCTTCTTATCCTGCCTCTGACTTCCTTCAAAGCAGCCCGTGCATCAGTCCGTTTTAAGGTATCCATTGTTTTTGTGGCAAAAGAAAGATAATAAATCTGCTTGGCCAGCTTTTTATTTGCTTCGGAAGAGATAATCCATTTTTCAATCTCTTCTTTCTCACTTAGAGTCACTTCTCCTTCAAAATAACGGAGTAAAAGCGCTTCATCTATTTGGGTATCTGAATTTATCATAATGTCCTTTTATAATAAGTCTAACCAAGATCCAAAGTTCCTAAACCAAAAACTGTTTTTTTTGAATTATTTTTCGATTAAGCGCTTTCATATTTAAATTTATGTATTTTTGCAGTAACATTTTCTTCTATAATCTATGGAAACCACAAATGATAATTTGATAGACAAGCAACTGTATATATCCATGCAACAGGGCAATAAGAAAGCGTTTGATACTTTATTCATCAAATATTATGCTATGCTTTGTGCTTTTGCCCGCAGTTTTGTTTCATTAGAAGATGCAGAAGAAGTGGTTCAAGATACCATGTTACAGATATGGGAGAATAGAAAAACAAATCATATAGATTCTTCTGTTCATCATTATTTGTTCAAAGCAGTAAAAAACAAATGTTATACCTTAATGACCAGAAATTCTCTTCGATTCCAAATAGAAAATATACTCACTCCAGACATACAGGAACTATTCGAAGATCCTGATTTTTATATTATAGATGAATTAACACAAAAAATAGAAAAAGCAATTCTTAATCTTCCAGAATCCTATCGGATAGCTTTTGAAATGCACCGTTTCCAAAATAAGACCTATCAGGAAATTGCAGAAGAATTAAACATATCTTCCAAAACAGTAGATTACAGAATTCAACAGGCACTAAAACAATTACGGAAAGAATTAAAAGACTACTTACCCTTACTTCTATTCTTTTTTGCCCCTAAATAGGAACCCGTACATCCTATTATATCCTTGTACTCTATCACTTCATAACTGATATGATGATAAGAAGTGTTTCTGCCGGGAATATATGCCTCTCCAAAAGTTGTGTCAATGTTCCCAACGCTTCACCCCGAAACAGGATAGTAAGTTCTTATCTTTCTGATTATGTTCTTCATACAAAATGCTCCTTTTTACAAAAACAAAAAATAGGTGCGATAAAATATCACCCTATCCATCTAAAGACATCTATAACCTAAGAATACGGCAATTTTTCTAACTATATAGATTTCAAAGAAACATATTTCTTATTCCTTCAGCAAGTTTACAAAAAAAGTTGGAAGACAATATGCTCTCATGCCCTCATTAACGATGATAATCATCTCATTAACAATGCACTATATATGAGTGCATCATCTTTATGCTCTCATAAATGCCCTCATGCCCTCACTGTGTTTACTTTCTCACACAGACGTATATTACTTATTATCAGATGATTTATACCGATAGCAAAAACATATCTTCCGATTATACGATACAAATATAGAGATGTAGTTACGTAAAAATAGGAACAGGATTACATCAAAGTTCCTTCATGATTGCTCAACTAAACTAGCAAAATTACTTAACCACTATTGTGATTAACTTTAATCACCTATATGATTAGACTTAGTCACTATCGTGATTAGACTTAACCACCTATGTGATTAAGTAAATACAAACGGTTGAATATTGATAAACGTCTGTATGTAAACGATATATTGCAAGGATAATGCAGAAAGAAGATATGTGGAAAGCAGCAAATGAAAAGAGTCTTTATTATGCACCATTAGCCCCCAAAAAGGACCAAAAGCGTATTGCAGAAATAAGTTACCGATACAACTATAAATAATTTATCTTTCTGACAAACAATAAGATATAACTAAGAACACATGAATATGATGTGAGAGCATGAGGGCATATTATGAGAGCATAAAGATGATGCACTCATATATAGCGTATTGTTAATGAGATAATTACCATCACATGAGGGCATGATAGCATAATGTGTTCCAACTTTCCATTGTTTTTTTGCCATGTTCCAATAAATTTCTTCAAGTGAACCCATTTTTATCTGTTATTGATTTTTTACACGAATTCCACAAAAAGAATAAAACACCTTGTGGAATCCATGTAATCCATACCTACCAAACGATAATCCTCACATCATTTATTCACCATCCACCGGAATAACTTCCTGCATATAAATGGCATCCAGACTCCAAAGGGCGGCATCATTGGTACTGATACTTGTACATTCATCCAAAGGAGCGGGAACTTCCGGCGGAAGAATAGTTTCTATACGGAAAGGTGGAGCCGGAGTATGTTCCAAGCGGGAAAACAAATCTGTCCAAGCCTCTTCCGCCATTTTTGCATTACGGGTATGATAGGCTGCATATCCCAACAAACGGGATATACGGAAACGATTCTTCCTTAACTCCCATGCTTTCTGCTTATAACGGGCGGCAAGATCAAGCCATGCCTCATTCCATTCGGGATAATCAACCATACGGATCATTTCATTCATGACTTCAAAACCTCCCATGATAGTCATCAAATGATTTGTACTTTCTAACTTGGGATCACATTCGCTGGTAATAATCCCTGTAGCCGGATCATAACCTAAAGCCAACGGACCTGTAAAGATACGGTTGGGCAGTGCCACAATACTTTTCATCCCGGCTATAATTTTGTCACGATAAGCCGTATTGCCGGTACGCTCCCATTCAGTCATCCAGTTTCCGGCGTATGCCAACCAGTCGGGACCGATACGGAGACGTGCAGGTGCCGTACAAGGATACTGACTGCGAGGTTGCGCCAGACGCATGGGGTCCAGCGTGTACAATTTCTGATCGGCATCTTTTACCTCGGTCATTAAATCACCGCATCGGTCGTCCGTAGTAAGATAATAGTAGAAACGATTCCAGGCAGCCTGACTGATCCGTGCTTCTTTAGCTCCACATCCCCAATGACTGACGTTGTGCCGGCTACCCAATCCTGCATTCGGACCGATATGATATACATCCACTTCCGCCGTATGACGGGTCATGGCTTCCGCCATGCGCCAGATATCAGCACGTCCGGTACGCAGGAAATTATACCATAGCCACATATTAGAAGCCAGTTCCGTGTTATCCCATGCAAAACCTCCGATGTCATAACGCCAGGTATGGCGGACAGGATCGTATGCATGCATCACATCCCCATAATTCCAAAAGCCATACCATTTGTTTTGTTCTATCGCTTTTTGATAGAAGCTGATATAAGCATCCAGCCTGTCTTCCACCCGGGCACGGAAAGGAGTACTACGATCGGGAAGGCTCCAAACACCAAATGCCTGCTTGGCATGCAAATAGTCAGGTACAGGCATCAGCACTCCCGGTCCGGCAAGTTGTTTAGCTTGTTCTGCAAAAGCTTTCTTCCCGCTATAACCACCCTGAGGTATCAAGGTAAAAGTCGTTGTACGGGCAATCCCGTAAGGGGTGCTCATTCCTTCTTGCACATCTTCGTAACTGGCATTCAAGTCATGAGCAACATTATCATAATGGCGCAAGTCCATCGGCTCAGCATCCGGACTCCATATCCATGCGGTAAGAGCAGCCACCGGAGTTTTTGCATCCGAGATTTCAATAGAAGACGGATAAGACTGCCAGAAATCATGCAACTCAAGCCCCATGCCTCCGGTTATATCTCCGGCAAAAGCATAACCCTCACTACGTGTACCGGAAAAAGTACCTATCCAAGGATTATTGTCATTGGCACGTTTACGGATTGAAAATGCATCTGCTGTCAGTTGGGACAGACGATAGCTGTCCCAAGAAGCCCAATGATCAAGCAAAGCACGGTTCTTTTCGTCAAAAGCTTCATAAGAAGGAATGCGTTTTCCTTCCATCTGCTGTTGCTGTAACGAAGATTCTCCATTTCCGGTTTTATCCAATGTAAGTATGCGTCGTCCCACCAAAGGCTGAACGGGCTCGCTCCAGACTCCACCATCGGCACAAGAGAAAGCTACATGGCGATTGTATAAAGCCTCACGCATAGGAACATCAAAACGAACTCCCAAGGCGCGAATAAAATCTTTGTTCTGATCTCCGTCATATACAAAGCTATGCACCATTTTCACTTGCTCACTGCCACCATAAAAATAAAGCCGTACCACAAAGGGCAACCACTCACGACCATTCGGACTTTTGTGTACCCCTTCCAATTTAACAAGCGCACGCACAGAACCGGCACGCTCTACAGTCACAGATTTCAGTTCTCCTATATAATTAGTGAAAGAAACTTGAGAAGTACTTTCAAGTACCGGTTCGCTTTGCGTATGGCATATAAGCCTAGCCTTTTCTCCTACTTTCACACCTTTATATAACAGACTATCTATCAAAAATTCGCCTTGACGAGGTATATATGCTGAAATGACTCCGGTAGAGATATGAATACCCTGTGATGTTTCTGCCACAGAAACGGACTTTTTTTTATCTGTATCCGGCAGTTTGGATTTCGCCTTAGATTTCTTTACCGCCTTTTCCAGAGTCAGTTTTTCTGTTCCGGCAGGAATAACTCCTGCTATTCCTCCCCACTTTACAGAACCATCCGGCCAATAAGCCAAAGTCCAAGTATCAATAGGAATATCCTCACCACTTTCTGCAGATAGCCGTAACTTGTTTTCCGGAAAAACTTCTCCTTTATCAAAAGGCACTCCGAAACTTACGGCCTTATCCTGCCGGGGAGTTTCACCAATCCATTGCAAAGGAACAGTAGCCACTTCTTGCGATGAGCATTCATAACTGAAATTTGTAATACGAGTACGCGACAAAGTGGTACGAAAACCAAACCAGCCTTCCCGTAACGGTTCAGCATCCCTGAAGTCCACCAAACGCTCACCGTCTATGTAATAACTAACCCTATTATTCTCGTTGGTAATCTTGATATGATACCAATGATTCGGCTTCAGCAAATGTCCGGCATCCGTATATTCCTTTAGAATAGCAGGACGGGCTTTAGGATTTGTAATACCCGACTCATCCCCATCATAACGACGGAAACGTGTAGTAGAGTTATGATTACCACCATATCCCAAATAGTAAAGCTGTAAAGAATAACAATTCAGGAATATACCGCTACGCCATTTTTCTCGCTTCCATAAATTATCGGGATATTGAGGGTCTGATGCCATCCAGAAGCAGTTCAAATCACTCAGACGATCTCCATCCGACTCCACCACCACACATGCATCATATTCAATGGTCACTTTTCCACTCATTTTCTCTTTTCTCCAAAGAGTCAACCCTTTGGGAGATACTATCTCAGCGGTATCTCCCTGAAACGTCACTTTATAATCAGGCGATTCCGATTCAACCTTCCAGTATTTAGAAAACTGGCGGGAATTCAAACCGGATACTCTATTATCCTGTGCCTTTGACGTAAAGACAACTAATAGAAATAAAAACAGAAACAAATTTTTCATACGATGTTGCTTTGTTTTCATTTACTTTAAAAAGTCTTTTAACGGACAGTCCGTAGCTTTCAGCCCGTCAGCAATACTCCGGGCATTCATACGGGCACCTTTCAAAGAGGTATGGGTATGGTCATGATTGAAATACGTTCCTACTACACGCAAACCTTGATTGTATCCCATATCTTGGAGCTTGTCTCCTGATATTTTATTCAAATCTATAAAATAAGCCCCGGCCGCTTCTGCCGCTTCACGCGTCCATTTACCAAAAGAATTTGTATTGCGCTCTATCTCACCATTATCAAACTTATTGCGAGGTGTATGACTCAGGACAATAGGAACAGCTCCCTTTTCTTTTACATCCATAATAAACTTACGCAAATACCAGCCGAAAGAATAAACCACTTGATAGCTGCCGGTTTTCTCCATTTTGAAGACCTTGCTTTCATTTCCTGAACCGGGTAATTCCGCACGCGCTTTCCCTGTGTTTATGTCACCTGCATCATTATGTCCGAATTGTATCAAAACAAAATCTCCCGGCTGAAGTGCATGATAGATTTTATCCCAACGCCCTTCATCTAAATAAGTACGCGCACTGCGGCCCGCTTTCGCATGATTCTCTACAGAAATTCTTTCTGTGTCAAACAGTTCGTGAATAACACTTCCCCATCCCCACATGCCATTTTCATCTTTATCAGTATTCTTCACTGTACTGTCTCCCACCGTAAACAATACAGGATTCCCCTTTTTACGGGTAGCCCCCGTAACCGTATCTTTTTCTACCGGTTTCAAATAACGCGCCAGTTCCAACCCCTTATAATTACGGATTCCTTCGGCTGCAGATTCTGCATTGACACGCGCGCCAAAAGCACTTGTGTGAATACGGTCCAGATAGAACATATACTTTACTTTTTCTTTGCCGAATTTCTCAAATTTGCGTGCCGAGATATCATTCAGATCAATAAAAGGAATTCTCGCTTTTTTAGCTACCTGCTTCGCCCATAATCCAAATGTCTGATTCACCCGGGTAATAATAGTGCTGTCTGCATCTTCCCAAGCGTTACGAGGAGTCAGAGACATCAAAACAGGATAAGCACCTTTTTTCTTCACATCATGAATAAAACGACGCATATATTCTCCATACGTATATACGGTTTCTTTTGCTCCTGTCTCTTTAATAGTCACATTCAGACTGTCTTTGCCAATTCCCGGAATAGAGGCACGGGCACGGCCACTATCGTACGGACCATTGTCATTATGCCCCAATTCTATGATAACCCAGTCACCTTTACGAACTCCTTTCAAGACATCAGGCCATAACCGGTTATAAAAAGTACGGCTACTGGTTCCTCCCAATGCGTGATTTTCAACGGTTATCTTATTTTCATCAAAATACTCATGTTCAAAATATCCCCATCCCCATTGACCGTTATTTCCATTGCCCAAAGTACCGGTACGCATCGTTGAATTTCCAACAAGGAACAACACCGGATTATCCCCTTTCCGGCTGGAACCTGAAACAGGACGGGCAGAACGCGCCACATTTAAACTATCAAGCGTATTATCAACGACTTGGTTCACATCCTTCATCGGAGCAGCTATTTTATTTTGAGCATGTGCTCCCAATCCTACTCCGGCAGCTAACAAAAAGCATAAACAAAGTTTATTTCCTTTCATGACATTTATAGTGTTTTTCTTTTATTGCATTTCAAATCTTTCACAAAAATAAGATGAACGAACAAACCGGAGAATAGAAATTCATTCATTTTCCTGTTTATTCGTTCAACCAATAGTACATATATCCTAATCGGAGTAGCGACAAGGCTAGAAACTAGAGTGCGGCGGTTGGTTATACGCTACATTCTGCCAAGCTATCGCCAATCTGTACTGACGGTCATTCATCCATGTGGCACGTCTGTCCACAGCCGGTATGGTAGTAGAATAAATACGTAATTCTGTCTGGTCTTCGGAGGCCCAAATAACCTCTTCCCGCCAATCTCCTAAAATATCACCCGACAAACACGGATTACCTTTTGTTCCATTATTGGAAACAACTCCCTCGGCTTTCAATAATAAATCTGTACTTTCCGCATTCCAATTCCATTTACTGATGGAAACATGATCCAGTAGTTCCGCTAAGGGATCGGCGTCCCAATAAATGGTAAAATTGCAGGAGTCAGGCTTTCTATTACTGATTATTTCTCCGGTATCCCCTCTTCTCAAACCTCCTATATTGCACCAACACTCTGCTCCATCATAACGCGGATCAATATCGGCAGCTACTCCACGACCGGCATCTTGTCCCAAACCATCCTGCCAGATAATTTCTCCGGTCGCTCCATCAAACATAGCTACGGCAGGAGTACGCTTTACAATTTCATTATCGCCTTCATTTTCATGCACGCCAAAAACCTGCATACCTTGACGGGAAGGAATAAAACGTCCGGCATGTAAAGCATCCCCGTGACGCAAGCCCGTAGTAAACAGTCCTTTACCATCATGGTCTACAGTCATAGCCCCCACGCAGATTTCATCACAACCATCACCATCAAAATCCGCTACGGTCACACTATGATTTCCCATGCCCGAATAGGCCTCCCAACCCGGTGCCGCACTATCAAAAGTCCATGTATGTTTCAATGCCCCGTTTGTAAAAGTCCATGCAGCCACCACCGTCCGTCCGTACCATCCTCTTACCATGACAGGTGAAGGCGTTTTTCCATCCAGAAAAGCTACTCCAGCTGTAAAACGGTCTGAACGACCACCAGTATTGTCATTACCACAATTACCACCGACACCTCCCCAACCATCCAAGGGATAACGGGTTGGAATATATTCTTTCGAATCCAGTTCTTTTCCAGTACGTCCCTCAAAAACCGTGAGGTATTCCGGGCCATTTACTATCTTACCATACGTAGGACTTTTTTTATCCCATGTCCTCCAGTCGGCTTGGGCATCTCCTATCCGATGTCCCAGTCCGTCGACAGTACCATCTCCTGTCTTACAACAGATTTCCGCACATCCATCTCCATCAAAATCAAAGACCAGGAAATTAGTAGTGGCTGCTCCGGAACGTACATTCGGTCCCAAATCAATACGCCACAATCTTGTTCCATCCATTTTATATGCATCCAAATAGGTATTACCGGTAAAGCCACGTTGTGGCGGTCGCTTTGAATTAGAAGGAGACCATTTTAAAATAATCTCATACTCTCCATCACCATCCAGATCACCTACACTACAATCATTAGCTGTATAAGTGAATGATTCACCTGCTATTTCTCCGTCTTCCGGTTTACAAACAGGAACACTTAAATAAGGATTCCGTTCCTCTCCTTTCAGACGGGTCCAGGTAGCGACTTCCCCGGTAGTTGCTTTTAAAGTCCAACGATTATCCACCGTATAATCAACCGTACGGTCTAAAAAATCGGAAGTCCGATCTATCGGTTCTTTATTTAATTTCACCTCCGCACCTCCACCGGAACTACGGTATAAATCAAATTGTAATCCGGCTGCATCCTCCAAGGTCATGCGCCAGCTTAAATACATTCCATCCTCTGTAGGAATTCCAATCAATCCTCTTGAAAGCTTTTCTCCACTGTAAGGTTGGGAAAAAGCGAATATGCTTCCGACAAGCAGAAGCATATTCATCATAATCCAATGTTTCATCTAACAATTTATAAAACCTTAATACAAGCGGGGAGTTTCCCCGCCTATCTACTAAAAAAAGAAACTCCTGTCTATCAATCTTTACCTCTAAAAAATATCCACATCTCTATTGCCACAAATTCTCTTTAAACTCGATTTCAACAATGCGTAACTCGTGATTAGTTTTATCGCCATTTTTTGCCTTAAACAAGTCTAATTCACCTGCGGCAGGAGCAGCAACTTCTACAATTTGTCCGAAACCGTCACCTTCCTTGCTGGCACCTTTCAAACGAATGGTTATCTCATTTGTCAATACAGGTTTTACATTCAGGTGGATATACCCCAAACTTTTTTCAGTCTCACCACTCCAAATCAGTTCATCACCTGCATATATTTCCAAAGGATAGCTGCGCAAACGCCAACCGGTAAGTTTCATACAAATTTCATCCACACGGGCCGCACGTTCCAAACTATAAGTTATCCATGCACTGTTCAGTCTGCCATCATTCTTCCATTCACTCAATTCATTATCATCGAAACTTTTTATCACTTCATCCTGATTGGCTCCGGCAACCGCCGATAAGATATTCACATCGACTTTCGTATCCTTGTAAGAAGGAGTCAACGGAGTTTCTCCACGGGTCAGCCTGCCCTCCAGTTCATCTCCCGGAATATAGTTACTCAAGCCATTCTTCACTTCAACAGGTGCAGAAGAAAGACTGATTTCGGCAGATTGCAATCCATCAGCCTTGGCTGTTATACGAACTGTCCCCGGAGTCGTAAGAGAGCGTATCAAAGCCCGGTTGATTCCACATTCTACAGGCAAATCTTTTGAAAGAATATAATTATCTTTGCCCTGTGCTATTCCACCACGCCATTCAGCCGGTCCTTCTACATCAAAATGTATCAAATCATTAGCCAGCGGACAACGTCTGCCATCTTTATCCATCACTTCCACTTGAAGCAATACCATATCAGCTCCATCCGCTTTCCAGCCTTTAGGACTTTGAATCACACTGAGTTTAATCTGTTCCGGCTTGCCGGCAGTCTGCAATTCAGCGCGACAACATTCTTTTCCATTCTTATCATACCCTACAGCTTCCAACTTGCCCGGAACAAATGCCACATCTTTGAAAGTATACAAGAAATGATAATCTCTTTGACCGTTTCCTAAAGATTTACCATTCAGGAACAATTCCACTTTTTCAGCACTGGATACCACATAAACAGGTTTCACCACATCTTCTTTATAGTTCCAATGACCAACGATATGAATACGGGGATTCTCTATATCCACCCATCCGTCCCACATCACCTGATGTGCATAGAAAGGATCTTTAGGGATACGCATGGCATCTGTCACACCACTACGACGATAATTCTCCACACCACGATAATGTGTATTCGTATCCGAGAAGATGATTTTCACACCTCCCGAGCTGACACGGTCACCTGTACCCGGGCGTTCACGCCAATAATCAAACCAACGAATTACATTTTCAATAGTAAAGGAATCCTGATTGTGATTATAAGCACGGGCATCCACCTTTTTCTGGACCTTATTAGTCATTGCAGAACGAAATGAATTATTTCCTTCCCCATTTTTATGATATGGATAAGAATATTCATCCCAATATTTGCGCAGACCTTCATCACGGCAGTATTCCATGGCCCACATCGGATGATGTTTGCTTTTATTGATATAAAGCATCTCGCCACCATATTCGGCTTCACGAATATCAAGCATTTCACGAGAACCGATGGCACGGCCTCCATGAGGGTCATACTTATCACGAATCGCTTTCATTTCTATCATGTGTTCACGACTGATTGATTCGTTTCCACATTCATAAAATAAAATACTCGGATTATTACGGTTGTAAATAATGGCATCACGCATCAATTCTGTACGTTGTTCCCATTGACGGCCTTCACGGTCCTTTTCTGCATCACCGGCCTGCATCGCCTGAATCAATCCGACACGGTCACACGATTCAATATCCTGCTTCCAAGGGGTGATATGCATCCAACGAACCAAGTTGGCATTATCTTCCACCATCAAACCGTTGCTATAATCACTCAGCCATGCAGGAACACTCATACCGACTCCCGGCCATTCATTACTGGTACGCTGTGCAAAACCTTTCATCTGAATCACCCGGTCATTCAACCAAATCATTCCTTTGCCGAAACGAGTTTTACGGAAACCGGTACGGGTAGCCACTTCATCTACTTTTCTGCCATCCACCCATAAACTGGTTTTTACTGTGTACAAATATCCGTATCCCCAACTCCAGAAATGAAGTCCGTCTATTTCTGCTGAAGCTTCCAAAGTCGCAGTTTCACCCGGTTTTACTACCGTCTGAGTACCCTCAAAACTTTTTATGCTTTTCCCGTCACGATCACACACTTCAACCTTATAAGCGACTTTCTTATCCCGATTATATTCATTTTTTATTTCGGATTCGGCGTGAACTACGGCTTTACGAGATTTTACACGAATATCCTCCGCATAGATATAGACACCGGTCGTTTTTAAATTACTATACAAGGGAAGTGTCTGATAAAGTTTATCAGTAACATGAAGCCACACATTCTTAGGAATCCCTCCATAATTGGCATTAAAATTACGGTCACTCCATTGATACTTAGTATCAGTGGCACGTTCCTTATAATTCCAGTTATTATCAATGCGGACTGCCATTACATTCTCTTGTCCATATTTAATATAAGGAGTCAAATCGAAACCTACAGCCATCGCACCATTTTCATGCAAGCCGATATATTCACCATTGATATAAAAATCAGCTCCTTGACGGACGCCTTCAAATTCAACAAAAACTTTTTTGTTTTTGCTATTGGCAGGCAGACGGAAATGCTTACGATACCACATGATTGTATCCGTCAGTTGTTCTATACTTAAACGAAAAGCTTCATCTTCATTAAAAGGACGGGGTAATGTTACTTTCTTCCAATCCGTATCCTGAAAACGTACTTCTTTGGCTTCCGGTATATCGCCAACATAAAGTAACCATTCAGAATTAAAATTGTATTTATCACGAACAGCTGATGCTGCCGCAATCTGACTTATTCCTATAAAAGCCAATAAAAATAAAAGAATTTTGTTTCTCATAGTTATCTCAAATTGTTTGTTACAAAACTAGCATAAAGTTCCCTCTCATACCATAGAATAAGATACATTTATATAGAAATTCGTTCAAAACGAAATTTCAGGGTATTCATGTTGCACATATTTACATATCACATTAATACTCAATATATTACACAAATACCCTGAAACATTTATTCTATAGGTTGCAACATCAGGACTATATAATTCATTGCTTCACCATAGCCGGAGTCAACGTTACAGGTCCCAATAGCCCTGAAGATTTTGGTTCCCAATCAGAAGCATCAAAGATACCATTTTTCACATTTTCCTTTTTTCTTGCAGACATATTTACATTATAGAAAATCTTCCAGTCCACTCCCTTCTTATCCATATAAGCAATTCGATTCGCCATAGAGTTGGCTACTCTGACAACTAACTCATCCTGTCCTTTGAATTTTTCAGCAGGGATATACAATTGATAAGGAGAGTCAATCACTGTACCTATATATTCTCCATTCAAATAGACAGATGCATTTTCTGCCACAGTTCCAAGGTTCAATTTGATCACATCTGCTACAGGCACCTTATTTATAGTAGTCGTATAAACGGCTGTTCCAGAAAAAGCTTTATATTCATCCCCTACAAAATCAGTCCATGAGCCCAAACTGTCAACCGTTATAGAAGCAGGAAGTTGAGGACCTCCTTGAACAAAAGAAACAGTCCAACTGCCGGAAACAGGATTTGGCTCACCTGCATTTTGATAATAAGCATAGGCATCCCCTGTAAAATGCTGACCGGAAGTTGATACAATAACAGTTTCACCCGGATTCAATTCCAGGTAAACATCTGTTTGCCCGTCATTGCGTTTCATAGCAGCCAAACCACTAGCACCAGTCATTGGATTGAAAATCGCCGCACTCCGAGCTTCTGTACGAAGTGGAATCCAATCCTCTATTTTACGGTCGCTACTATTTTCTATAAAGTAATATTTTCCCGTCGCACTATTTCTTCGGATACATTGCAGACCTGCCTGATACATTTTCTCAGCACCCACATTCGCCTCATCCATCAGAGCATTAATATCATCTGACAAACAAATCTTCCCCTTACCTACCCGTGCACATTTAACAGCACCTTCAGCATGAAAGTCCAAAGCATCCAGCATTTCTTTAAAATGAGCCTGTTTCTCTTCCGAAAGAATCATTCCGGCCATATCTTGAGGAATTCCCTTATAAAACACAACGGTAGCACCTTCATCAGCCAAAGCCATCAGTTTTTCCATTGTTTCATAAGGAATATATTGCGCCGCCGAAACAAGAACGGTTTTATATGCGGCACCAGGCGTTACAATCATTTCTTTCTCAATATTAGTTTTAAGAAGTTGCTTGTCAGAAATCATATCCCATGCATAACCATTCTCTGTTAAAGTTACCGCACTTTCTCTGACCGAAGATTCCAACATATTACGATCCAATCCGCTAAAGTGTTGAAGGCTTCTGTTCCCTTGCTCAGACATCACATCGGCTATGTTATAGTATAAAAGAACATCATTGTCAGGAGTGCCATCCTGTAAAAATGACTGCACGCGAGTAACATACTGATTCAAATATTTAAAATCCTCCCAAAACGGATTATTCGGATGAAAATGGACTGCCGCATAAAATAACCATCCCGGCCAAGGAGTATCCTGTGGACTAAAACAAGTACCATGATAAAAAATATGATTCACACCCCCCAAAAAGAAAAGATCAAGTGCTTTCTTTACATCTCCCAGATTCGATTGAAAATGTTCATTCAACCAAGTCGCACTTTCTGAAGATGAGAGTTTCTTTCCTTCTGTATGAGCTACAGACGGAGCTGCTTTTATACTGACTAAATCACGCCCCTCTATTTCGGGTACATCACTCACTGCATACAAATCCAGAATATTGGCAGGAGAGCCATGAGCCTGATTCCTTATACCCTTTCCTTGTTTCGCCGCCCAATGTTGCCAACGAATAGAATAATGATTTATCAATAAATCGTTTATGGTTTGTCTATAATCATATAACACTCTTGCATTTTTATCTGGTGTGTCAATACCTAACAATGCAGGTAAGTGCTGACGCAAGTCATATCCTCTATACTTTTGAAATTCTTCAAAAAAAGCAGGAGTCCAATTCGACTCGCCTCTTGCATCGTCCACTTCATAAGAGTCATTAAAATAATACCTCAGATAACTGATATCCTTTCCTTTAAAAGCCTCATCGAATTTACTGAGATAATGATCAATGGCCGAAGCTGAAAAATGATCTATCACATCACCTTCACCACCAGGCCCTGCACGTTCTACCATTTTTCCATGATGACCTTGGAACAGAGCACAAATAGTCCAGTCACCTTGAGGAGCCGTCCAATCCAATGTACCATCCGGCTTTATTTTTGAAGTCAAGTCGAGACATTCACCTTTATCACTATTAGCGGTCACTATAATCAAAGGCAGTTCCTTTTTATATCGTACCTGATCCAATGCCAATGTCTGTAAATCAGCATTCGCACTGACTGGTTCTTTCAAATCCGCCAGTTTTACCGGAGTATGCCCTGCCAATCTGACAAAGCCTTCTTCTTTATACCGGACAGGTTCACCCAATTGCTCACCTTCTTTCAATTGATAAGTTTTATAAGCCACCGTCTTGCACGCATCTTCGGGAGTGACCCAAGGTCCTCCAAACGGCCATCCCGAAGCATTAGCCAGATCAATACCTAACCCCAACTGCTTTGCTTCCTGCAAAGTATACAGAAACAAATCAACCCATTCCGGAGAAAGAAAATCTTTAAAGCGGTCCTCATAACCATGTATTCCATAAATAGGAGTGATCTCCAATCCCCCCAGATTTGCCTCCTGGTACTTACGCATAACCGTATCCAAATCAATAGTCCTGACCGCATTGCCTTCCCACCACCATCGCGTCCAAGGCTTGGTCTCGTTAGTCACTTGCGGCCATTCAATCTTCTGATTCTGTGTACAAGCCAAACAGCCACAAACTGCAAAAAGTACATAACAGAACTTACTGCATTTCTTTAAAAATAAGGATTGCTTCATAAATCTTACTTGTTTAAAAATGGAAACGGGCATTTTCAACACGTTGACCACCTATCATATTCTTTAATTTCCTTGCCACATCAGGATATTGCTTTATCACATTAGTAGTTTCTGCCGGATCTGTATAAATGTTATACAATTCTTCATAAGTTTTAGACGGGTCACTAACTTCCAGTCTCACCAACTTCCAACCATCAGGTGTCATAATAGATTGCTTTCCTCCAAATTCAAAGAACTCATAATAAATACAATCATGCTCCTTCTGAATACCTTTTCCCGTAAGAGTAGGCAAATAAGATATACCATCAATATTTTGAGGTATATCCGCCTGCACCAATTCACCTATAGTAGGCAAAAAATCCCAAAATGCAGAAATATGATTAGTAACTACCCCTTGTGGAATAACTCCCGGCCATTGAATGACGAACGGAGTACGGATACCTCCTTCATATAAATCTCTTTTCTGACCCCTGAACGGACCATTACTGTCAAAATAAGATGGATCGTGCCCTCCCTCCGAATGGACTCCATTATCGGAAGTAAAAACAATTATCGTATGATCATACAAACCTTTCTCTTTTAATTCTTTAATAATCAAACCCACACTTTTATCCAAATAAGTAACCATCGCCGCATATGCCGCACGCGGAGTTTGCTGCGATTTATAACCGTCTTTGCTTCCTCCAAAAGGAGTTTCACAAAATTCCCCCTCATATTCCGTCATTACCTCTCCCATTATATCAAGATCTGCATGAGGTATGGTTGGTGAAAAATAAAGAAAGAAAGGTTTCTGCGCATTTTCATCAATAAAATTCAAAGCCTTTTCCAACATCAAGTCATGCGAATAATATTTCCCATCCAGCATAATCTTCTGCTCATTCTCATGCAAGAACTCAGGGTAATAACTATGAGCAAAACGTTGCCCCAGATAACCGTAGAAATAATCAAAACCATGTTTGCCGGGCATACCTTCCGTACCCGGTCCTCCCATTCCCCATTTGCCTACACATCCGGTAACATAATTCTTTGTTTTAAAAATATCGGCTACAGTAACTTCACCGACAGGAAGCGGAGTTTCATATAACAATCCATCCGAACCTGCTACTTTTGCATTTCCTCTGATTGCAGCATGTCCCATGTGCTTTCCTGTAATCAGAGCACAACGAGACGGAGCACTGACTGTAGAACCGGAATAATGCTGCATAAACTTCATCCCATTCTGAGCTATCCCATCAATATTCGGTGTCTTAATCTGACGCTGACCATAGCATCCCAAATCACCTATTCCCAAATCATCCGCCATAATATAAATAACATTGGGCGATTTCTCTGCCGTTGTAGTCTGGGCCATCGTAAGCCCTGAAGACAACAAAGCTGCGGAAAATAATATCTTACGTGTTTTTTTCATATCCAACCTTGCTTTATTTAAAAGATGAAATATCCACCATCATTAAATTTAATCTTTTTCCATTTGTAAAATGTCCGGATTGGAAAAGAACTTTCGTACCATCCGGACTAAAGCTGGGATGTGCATGATCCGGTTTCATCTTGGTATCCGAAACCAACCAATGACGTTCTCCGGTTTGCACATTAATCAGCCATACATTACCTCCAAAAGTATCTCCGGCAGCCCATTTATTATCACGGCTGGCATTACAATGCCAGAAACCTCTTCCTACCAATTGGCCGTCAATCGCTTGGCGGTCTTTTTCTAATTCTACCTGCCCTATCAACTCTACATCATCTGTACGCAAATTGATACGCACAATACCACTTGCCTGTTTGCGAAGGCGCGGCTGAAATCCTAAGATATTGAAATATACAAAATCTTTGGTTGCAAAAGTTTCATGAGTCACCCAATCTAGCGGAGTTTCTTTATATAAAGGTTTAAAGACTGTTCCATCTGCCGTGCAAAACCACATACGCTGATGGGCATCGCCACCGGTTTCGTTACAAAAAACAATTTCACCCGGAGTAAAACGGCTGGCTTGTATGTGGCCTGTTTTAAATTCCGTATCAATAACCTTAGTTACTTCTCCTGTACTGAGATTCATTTTACGAATTCCGCAAAGAGTTGGCTTTATCTTTACCGGCTGGTTACTTTCAGGCAAGAAAGCGTTTTTCATCATACGTTCCTTTTCCTCTTCCGTACCCTCACGCTCAACAGTTATGTAGGCATAATCATCATTGCAATCCACAGCATATCCTCCCGGACGTCCCATCTCAGTGGGAAAAGTGCCTATGAAAGTTTCATAAGCGGATGGTTTACCTACTTTTCCTTGTTTTACATCGGCAAAGAATTTATCCAAGTCCATCACATACATGTTCCAGTTTTCTTTTTCTTTCCGGCTGACAAACATACGATTCGTTTTATTAGCCAAAAAAGCACTGCCCAAGTTCGGTCCTTCCGTAGCTTGAATAATCTTACCGGTGGCCATTTCAATAAAATAAATTTGTGTAGGAGTCCATTTACGTTTTTCTCCGTTAGGAAGCGTACTTTCTACCTCTTTGTCATTTCCACGGCTGGAAGACCTGAACAATAAATATTTGCCATCAGCTGTCCACATGGGATCAGTCTGATAAAGAAAACGGTCATTCTTCATCGTATCGGTCAACATAGTGATAGTATTGCCGGTCGCACTATCTACATAAGTCCGCATTTCCGATGCAGTGCAGTTTCCAAACTGAGCCAATGCGGCTTTACTAAAAGCTAAAAATAATGTAATAGCTAAAAATGTCTTTCTCATAGCATGTCATTTTTTATCTGATACGACAAATTTATGCACGAGAGAAGTTATATCAAATAGAATTTTATCCATTTATATGGTTAATTGTTCACTTTTTAGTTAACTCATAAAAAAAAGTAAGGTAACACCGACAATGCCACCTTACTTTTTTAACGAGTTAATCAAATTTCCTAATTAACCTCATTTCCAAGAACATATTGATATTATCAATTTAATTAATATCCATAATTCTGATAAGCTTTTTTTGCAGCTTCATCCAACAACACACCATTTTCATCTGTCAGCAACTCTATGAAAGTTCTAGAGAATGGTTTCAATGTCATATAATTCTGGAAATTGCCTTTAGCATTTCCTGTTTGACCATTACCACCATTCACATTATCAGAAACATCCCATGAACCTACCGGATAAGTGTTATTAGCCGAATTTGCTCCCATTTGGTTATGCCACTGAATACGCTGAGCTTGAACACCTGCATGGTGAATCACTCCATAGTAGATAAATTCTTCATTGAACTCTCTCGCATATTCATTATATATAAATTCCAGAAAACGTTTTTCCGGAGTATCAGCAACAGGAGTATAATTTTCTAATTTTGATTTTTCGGAAGTTCCATCCCAATATGAAGCATCGACCTTTATTGCATCATAACTATTATTATCTACTTCATACGGCCATTGTTGTGACTCGTTACTTAAATTTTCATGTCCAGGATATAAACGTGCAAGTACTTCATTACGAGTTTCACCAGGTTTAAAGGCTGCACGTCTGCGTAATACATTAATATCTTCAATTGCTTTACCGTATTCTCCCTTACGTCCATAAGCCTCAGCACGCACCAAGTACATTTCAGCAGAACGCATAACCGGAATATCCCGACCTCCACTTTCACTATCCAAAGCACCACGATTAGGATCATCATACTTCATATTTGTAACCTTACCTGTTTTAGAAGTATTCTCCAATCCATAGAAAATTTTACTATCGGCAAACGAATAATCATCATTACCAACAATTTGTGGGCGATAATAATACTTATTGCCATCTTTCACCCATCTGGCAAATACAGGATATGGCTGAGCATTGATAACCTCCACATCAATAGCGGTTTCTTTTGTATTCTCAATCATAGCACGTGAGATATCTCCTGTTCCCATTTTATGTTCTCCCGCCACAGCTTTACGACCTCCCCAAGAAGGACGATTATAAGTAGGCAAAATATGTTCATTGAAATAAGCAGCTTGTTCCTCATTCCAAACATACGTTTTATTTCTTTCATCATTGTAAGCATAATAATCTCCATTTGCACTGGGAGTAGAAGCTCCCGAAGTGTTTATGCCTGTCACATATTCCAAACGGAAAGTTTTTTGATAACGAGAGTCATTTAGTTTGTCTGTAAATACATCTATACCAAAATCATCATTACAAAAACCTTGATTTGACTTACCGCCATATTCCCACAAACGACTAGGAATACCATACTTGTCACCTGCATAATCACCGACAAAGAAAGTCAAAGCACGTACACCGTAACGATAGTTATCACCACTTTCTGAAAATACTGCGTTCAAAACATTCTCTGTTGTCTTTTCATTCGAGAAATCACCTAGGTCATGGCGGAACAATTCATGATAATCATCTACCAACGGATGAGCATTAATCACCATATTAGCATAATAAATACAAGAATCCAAATCCGCAGCCCCCTCACCTTTATAAAGCATACCCAAATATGACTTTTCATTGCTATTATCTATCGTTCCATCAGCTCTACGACCATATTCAGGAGTACCATACTCTTTACCTTGATAACGATTCAAATAAATCTTAGCCAATAAATGAGCCGCTGCATATTTTGTTGCACGTCCATATTCAGCCTCACTATATTGCTCTGGCAAATGCTCCACCGCATAACGCAAATCACCAATCAGTTCCTTGAACATGACAGATGCAGGAGTACGCGTATATTGATAATTTGAAGGCAAAGAAGTACTACTTTCCGTTGAAAAATAGACATCACCAAAAACTGTATTCAGCAAATAATACACGTAAGCACGATTAAATAACACCTCAGACAAACGTGCTGCTGCAAAAGAAGGGTCAGAAGCATATTTTCCTAAAGCATCCCCTGAACGAATAGCAGTAATAGCCTTATTACAATTATCGATAATCGGATAGCCATTGATCAAAAATCCAGCCTGCTGCTTTGACTGAAATCCCATAAACTGATTAGCCTGATTTCCTATGAGCCCCGAAGGAGACCACTCAGATATTGCAAACTTATTCAATGACGTCGCACCACTTTTCATAGCACAATCATGACCTGTTTCCAACATATGCAGACCTTCAGTGTACAACAAAGGAAAACGAACCGAATTATATGAACTCACAATCAATTGATCCAAACCTATTTCAGTATTCAAATAGTCCTGTGTTATGGAAGATACCATTTTTTCTTCCAAGAAACTATCAGAACAACTTGCCAATGCAAGTGCAAATGTACCAGCTAATATATATTTTTTCATTTTCTTCATATTATAAAATCAATACTATCAATTAGAAGCCCAATCTTACTCCCAAAACAAGACTGCGAGTAATACAAGTATTATTAGTTTGTCCACCAATATGATTACCTGCATCCCAACCAGTCAAATCATCCGGATTAATACCAGCTTTAACCAATTCTCCACCAAAAAGGAACGGATTCAATACCTGAGCATATACCTGTGCACTGCTTGCACCACACTTCTTCAACCAACTTTGAGGAACTGTATAAGACAAAGCTATATTCTTTATAAGAACCATATTTCCTTTTGTATAATTTCTTACATAGTCATATTTAGTTTCACGAGTTGCAGTAGTAGGCTGAGCAAACTTTGCATCTGTATTAGTTGGTGACCATGTATCTTTTTCAATTCGACGACCAATAGTCTGGGTCAGACCATAATAAGTATTACCAAATCGAAAATAAGTAAAGAAACTCAAATTCCAGTTCTTATAGGTAAATGAATTATTGATACCGCCTGTCCATTTAGGAGATTTATTATAAATTTTCTTATCATTATCATCAAATTTACCAAATCCATTATCCATATAGGAAACAACTTCACCTGTTTTATTACCTGCAGCATCTTTTATTTCTACAGTCTTTGATCCTTCTGTACCTTGTGGAACTTCAACTAATGGTTGATCCACAATCTTATATTGTCCAGGAAGGAAAGTCAATCCCAAAGAACGATAAACATCCATCAAATGATTATCCTCCTGAGTATTTTGCCAAATGCGGTCATACTGGAAATCATAAAAACTATTCAAAGGCTCACCCACCATCCAAGGACCTGTTGAATCATACGTAGCACCACCGGCCAATTCTTTAATTTTTTCATTATTCAAAGAGAAAGTCCAATCCGTTTGCCATGTGAAGTCTTTTGTTTTAACATTTACAGTTGACAACGAAACTTCAAAACCTCTATTTTCTGTCTTACCTACATTATTCAAGATTTGTGCATAACCGGTAATTACCGGAATAGACTGATTCATCAGCAAATCAGAAGTCTTAGCAATATAATATTCAACACTACCACTAATACGATTCTCCAAGACTCCAAAATCAACACCAACATTTAAAGATGAAGTTTTTTCCCAACCTAAAGAATAGTTAGGCATAATATTAGTCTTTGTACCAATAGTATTCGACGAAACATTGCCCACACCAAATGGGATGCTAGCATAGGTAGAAGTAACAGAACCTGCTGTTTGATAAGGATTAACAGCAGAGTTACCTGTAACACCATATCCTACACGAAGTTTTAATTGGTTAATCCAATTAATTTGCTGTATCCATTTCTCTTGTTCCATACGCCATGCCAATGCAGCAGAAGGAAAGAAATCCCATTTGTTTCCAGCAGCCAACATAGAAGCGCCATCAAATCGTCCGGTAACAGTCAACAAATATTTATCCATCAATCCATAATTCACACGTGCCATATAAGAAGCTCTTGACCAAGTAGAAAAATTGGAGCCTGGAGCATATTTTGCATTATTCGATGCACCAATATTATACCACAAAGAAGAAGGAAATGTGATTTCATATCCACGCATGTTCAACCCTTCAGTACGATAACGTTCAGCTGATTGCAACAAAGTAATATTTACCGAATGAATATCTTTTATTGTTTTATTGATATACAGCAAGTTTTCCAATGTCCATGACAACTTCTGACTGTGCTCATTATTGGCTACATTAGGAGCCATTGCAGGATTTTTAAAAGGATTAGTATATCCCTCACCATAATAACTACCCACACGGGAGTTACGATATTGAGCGCCTAAATTCGTACGCCATTTTACACCTTTCAAAGGTTCCCAAAATTGTCCAAAATCCAATTCTGCATAAGAAGAGAAGTTCACGCCATAATAACGTGTTTCATTCCAAGCATCATCTATATTTCTCAAAGGATTATGATAAGCCTGATCATCGGCACTTGCAACCTCCAGTATAGAACCATCTTCATTATAAGCCGGTACCCATGGCATCATATCCATAGCCAAACCATAAGAGTCTTTTGCTCCTGTATTACTTGTATTACTTACAATACCATAATTTTTAATAGAATGAGTAGCATTCAATCCCATTCCCACTTTCAACCATTTAGTCGGAATAATTTCACCGTTTATATTGGCTGTATAACGTTTGAAATCTTGGTCTTTCATAGGTACTTTCTGATCCAAATATCCCAATGATACATACAATTTGGAAGTTTCCGTTCCTGCTGAAAGAGAAATCTGATGATTATGAGTAAATGCTGTACGTGTCACCAATTCGCCCCAATCAGTTGTTTCTAATTGTGAAGGATCATAAGAATAAGTTCCATCAGCATTTTGCTGATATACTTTTTCCAATCGTTTATCCATATATGACATATTATTGGGATTCAACCATAAAGCTTTATCACGCTCAGGATCAGGGTTGTCACCATATCTACCATTATAAGTACCCCCCGTAATAGCTGACTGACGATTATAATCCAACAATTGACCAGAATTCATATAATCAGTTGTTGAATCCAAGAAACCAAAACTAAATGAGCCATCATAATTAATAGTAGTTCTACCCGTTTTACCTTTTTTGGTTGTCACCAAGATAACACCATTAGCACCACGAGAGCCATAAATAGCGGTAGCAGAAGCATCTTTCAAAATTTCCATAGATTCAATATCACTCGGATTAACATCAGCAATCGAACCTGCTGACATAGGTATTCCGTCAATAACATATAAAGGATTATTATCCGCAGTTAAAGAACGATTACCACGAATACGAATATCGCCCAACTCACCAGGACGATTATTAGACGTAATATCCACACCTGTCACACGTCCTTGCATAGCCTGCAAAGCATTTTGAACAGGACGATCCTCTATAACCTTACTCGTAACACGTGCCATAGCACCAGTCACATCACTTTTTTTCTGAACGCCATAGCCAACCACTACCACTTCATCCAGTGTTTCGGTATCCTCCTCCAAGATTATCTTAACGGTAGATTGTCCTTTCACTTGGATATCTACGGTCTTGTACCCCACGAAACTTACTTGGATCGTTCCATTATCAGGAACATTCTGAAGTGTGAACTTACCATCAAAGTCGGTAATTGTACCATTGGTAGTACCTTTCACCACCACACTGGCACCGATTACAGACTCACCTGTTTTGTCAAGGACAGTACCCGAAACGGTTTTGCTCTGTGCAAAGGCCCCTACAGCCAATACGGATAACAAAGCAACGAAGAACAGCCGCTGGAACTTCTCCAAACGACGTAACAGACTTGAATTCTTTCTGTCTTTCATACTTTAATTATTAAGTTAAACAAAAGTTAACTTGATATATAAAGTTGAAAGTATCAAAAAAAGCCCATTTCATCGAATTTTATAATATAGATGATACAATAATAGAGAATATAAAGTGCTCTTATTGCTGTTGGAAAAAAAACTCTTTTAGTTAGTATTTATGAAATATTTCACTTTGCTCTCAAATTTATATGGAGTAGTTTATATCCTGACTTAAACTTAAAAAATATCCCCAAAAAGCAAGTGTACTTTATTAGCTGTCTAAGTGCATTTGCTTGATTTATGAACCACACTTACTTTTTAAGGTAATACGATAATAACATTTACATGATATGAAAGACATTTATGCATATATAATAACATTGACTATTTAAGCAATTGATCGAAGATTTCTCTAAAAACTTTATCGGCGTGCTCTTGCATTATTCGTATATAATTAAATATAGGACGATTGTATTTCATGCTATGACCAATACAATATTCTATTTTTTCTATTTCGATACCTATATCATAACCATGTTGTGCAAATGTTTTTCTTGCAGAATAATATGAAACCTTTCTATTTATGCCTGCCAGATCAGTCACCTTCCCTATATGTCTAAAGACCAAACTATATACTTTTTCATAAGATTCATATTTGCCAAAAACTAATTTCCCATTTTCAGAAATATATCGTTCAATAATTGTCTGTGCTTCTGGCTGGATAGTGAAAGCTATTTCATTTTCATTTTTTTTGCTATTACGGGTTTTATGTCTTATATATCTCATACAGTTCCCTTTAGTGAAATCATACTCCATTAGGTCTCTTAGATTAATACCACCTAAATAATAAGTTAACATAAATATATCTCGAGCCATGATATGCACAGACTTGAATAATTTCACATCACGTATTTTTTTTAATTCATCAACGGACAGATCTAGTTCTCTGATATTACTAACTGGCATTTTAAATAAAACAAAAGGATGAACTAAATAAGTTACATAATTCATTTTCCTGGCATAGTTCAATATTACTTTTATTAAAGTGAGGTAAATTCTGATAGAAGTTTCTTTTAATCCTTCAGCCTTCATTACATCAGCGAAACTTTGTATATGTGTCGGACTGAGTTGTACCAAAGGAAAATCACCTTTCATATGTTTAAGGAACTTTGCACAAGCTATATTATATAATTTATGTGATTTTTTACGATCGTCTGCTTCCATCATTGAAAGATATTCTTTCACTACCGTATTAAAGGTTATTCCTTTTTTTTGTTGTTCCCGAGTTATAACATGTATCAATTCAGTGCATGAAATATTCGACTGATAATGAATAGACGAAAGAATCTCTTCGTATTCATTAATCAACTTGCGCAAACAAGCATTTATATTAGCTGCATTTTCATGTTTTACTACTCGTCCATTTTTCATTTGATTTGCAGAATCCAAAATGAATTGGGTTGAAATATATCTCGTTTGTGAACGATGAGCCACTGCGATCCTGACTCTATGTCTACCGTTAGATAATTTTTTAGCAGGTACAATTACTATTGAAAGATTAGCCATATTCAAATTTTAGTTTATACGTTTTACAATACAATATTAAAGTAACAATCAGAAATAAAAGCACTCTTGTATAACAAAAATGCTCTTGAAACTATCCATTTTGAGATTGTTCACAGAAGTTTGTACTATTTTTCAGTTGAAAAGACGGAAAATTCCATGCTTTTGTACAATCCTACATTGGCTTTTTTAATATTCGCGCATATATTTGCAACACTTTTTCACAGGTAGGAGACCTATTTCTCCTGAGAGAATAGAAAACTAACTTTTGTTTAACTTAATAATTAAAGTATGAAAGACAGAAAGAATTCAAGTCTGTTGGGTCGCCTGGACAAGTTCCAGCGGCTGTTCTTCGTTGCTTTGTTATCCGTATTGGCTGTAGGGGCCTTTGCACAGAGCAAAACCGTTTCGGGTACTGTCCTTGACAAGACAGGTGAGTCTGTAATCGGTGCCAGTGTGGTGGTGAAAGGTACTACCAATGGTACAATTACTGACTTTGATGGTAAGTTCACACTTCAGAATGTTCCTGATAATGGAACTATCCAAGTAAGTTTCGTGGGATACAAGACCGTAGATATCCAGGTGAAAGGACAATCTACCGTTAAGGTAATCTTGGAGGAGGATACTGAAACACTGGATGAGGTTGTGGTAGTAGGTTATGGTGTTCAGAAAAAAAGTGATGTGACTGGTGCTATGGCACGTGTTGGTTCTGAAGAATTGAATACAAGACCTGTGAACAATGCTTTTGAAGCCTTACAAGGCAAAGCTGCCGGTGTAGATATCACCTCAAGTGAACGTCCGGGTACTGTAGGATCAATCCGTATTCGTGGTAACCGATCTATCAGCGCATCATCAGACCCTCTGTATGTAGTAGATGGAGTTCCTTTGAGTGCTGGAGGAATTGAAACGATCAATCCGCGTGACATAGAATCCATTGATATCTTAAAGGATGCCTCTTCTACAGCTATTTACGGTTCTCGTGGTGCCAATGGTGTCATATTGATAACTACCAAACGCGGTAAAGCGGGTAGACTCGCTTTAAACTACTCAGGTTCTGTCACATTAGAAAACCTAAAAGACAAATCACCTGCCATGAGTGCAAGCGATTATATTACCTGGCGCCGTTGGGCTTATTATAACTCAGATCCGGTAAACAATCCTCGCGGTGACCAACCTAACTACGATAAAGACCAAATTTATTTCGCAGCATCAGGTGATCCCGCAGCTTTGGCAAATGTAAATAAAGGTTGGAGTAACGGTACTTGGGATGGAAGTAAAGTAACAGATACCGACTGGGCAGACATAGTGACCCAAACAGGTATCACTCATGAACACACCATCAGTGGTAGTGGCGGTAACGAAACTGCGCAAGCTTTCTTCTCTGTTGGTTACCTGAATAATCAAGGAACTCAGAAAGGACAGGAATATGAACGTTATAATTTTTCAATGTCTGTCGATTTACAAGTAAAACCTTGGTTTAAAATGGGCGGATCTATCAACGGTTCATGGGCGGTTCAAGACTATGGTTATTCCCGTACCGGACAATCTTCAGGCTCGGGCCCTGTTGATATATATAGCGCGGCAAAAGCTATTCCACGCTTTGGTGTTCCTTATGATGAAGAAGGAAATATCATTACCAACCCCTGTGGCTCCACCACCAATGTTTATACTGTAATTGACGAATGGAATAAGTCAACCGATAACCGCCAAACTTTCCGTGTACTAGGCAGCTTTTACGGACAATTTGATTTTGGGAAAATATGGGCACCTCTAGAGGGACTAAGCTATAAAATCTCTTTCGGTCCTGATTTCCGCCACTATCGTCAAGGTATTTTTATCAGCAAAGACTCTGCCGTGAAAATGGGCTCAAAAAACTATGCTAAATATGCAACAGATCGTTACTTGTCATGGACACTGGATAATCAGATCAACTATAACAAGACATTCGGCAAACATAACTTAGGCGTAACCTTATTGCAATCAGCTTCCAAATATAATAAAGAAAGTGGTTCCGAAAGTGCTAACGCCATCCCTAATGAAAATTTTGAATGGTACAACATGGGCAGTGTAGATATTACTGATGCAGCAACTTATGGTGCTGGTATGAGTACTGGTATGTCTGAGAATCAGCTGGCATCGTACATGGCACGTGTAAACTACGCATACAACGACCGTTATTTATTGACTGTATCCGGACGTTATGACGGTTCTTCCGTATTAGCAGACGGGCACAAATGGAGTTTCTTCCCTTCTGCCGCCTTGGGCTGGCGCATTGACCAAGAAGACTTCATGAAAGATATTTCTTGGATAAACCAGTTAAAACTTCGTTTCGGTTTGGGAACAACTGGTAACTCAGCTGTAAGTGCATATTCTACATTAGGTAACATCCAGTCATTCTATGTACCTTTTGGCTCTACTCTGACCCCTGCTTATGCTACTAATGAACCTTATTACACTTCTTCTCAAGTAAAAATGGCAAATAAAAATTTAGGTTGGGAAAAGACAACACAATATAACTATGGTATAGATTTCAGTTTCTTGAATGGACGTATCAGCGGTTCAATGGATATTTATCACTCTAACACCAATGACTTATTATTAAGCATGACTATTCCAACCTTAACTGGCTTTAATTCTACTTATGCCAATGTAGGTAAAACAAAAAACTTCGGTGTTGACTTATCTTTGAACCTGGTTCCCATACAAACTAAAGACTTTGAATGGAGTTCCACTATCAATGCAGCCTATCAAAAAGATGAAATCTTAGAACTTGCTAACGGTAAGCAGGATGACATTTCCAATGCCTGGTTCATTGGTGAGTCAATCAATGTTTTCTATGGTACTGCCAGCGATGGTCTGTGGCAGGAAAGTGATGCGGCAGAAATGGCTAAATTCAATGCCAACGGACATAAATTTGAAGCAGGTATGGTTAAACCAGTTGATCAAGATGGTAACTATATTATAGACAGTAATGACCGTATTATTCTTGGCAACAAAAATCCTAAATGGGTACTGGGATGGAGCAATACATTCAACTATAAAGGTCTTGAACTAGGTATCGAGCTGAACGGACGATTTGGTTATATGGTTGATACGGGTGGTGAAGGCCAATACGGTATGTACAACCAACGTGAAATAAGCTATTGGACTCCGGACAACACTGGTGCTGATTATCAAAAACCGATTTACAGTACAGCAGGTGGTGATGCTTATTCAAGTCTGCTAGGCTTTAAAGATGCCTCATTCATCAAGATCCGTAACATTTCTTTAGGTTATAACTTCAATTCCAAAGCATTAAAGAACATCGGAATCAGTTCTCTTAAATTATATGCACAAGCTAAGAATATAGGCAACCTCTATTCTTCAGTAGATTTTATGGATCTGGACTTAGGCACTACTTATTACAATAGAGGCTTTACTTTCGGTTTACAAGTTGGTTTCTAATTTGATAATAACACATTAAACTGTTTTTAAAATGAAAAATTTAAAATATACATTATTCACGGCTGCCCTGTCTGTCGCAATGACTGCCAGTTTCAGTTCTTGTAGCGATAGTTTCCTAGATGAAAAAAACAAGTCATCCTATACCACTGATTATTTCAAAACGTCACAGGGCATTCAAGATCTGGCTACCGCACTGTACGGTAACATCCGTTGGCATTTCGGTTATGAATGGGCGTATGGTATTACCCTTTACGGCACTGATGAATTCACAAACGGCTCTGACCTGACAGCAGAACCATGGAACACTTATGACAGCCGTCTGAACCCATTGGACTGTACAAAAGCAAACGGAGCGGCCAACAATAACTGTCCGGGTATATCAGCTCTTTGGGATCAGATGTATTACGGCATCGCTTCTGCCAATCAAGTTATCGCATCAGCTGACTATGTTACTGATGCGGAAGTCCGTGAAAAATGCTTGGGTGAAGCTTATTTCCTACGTGGATATAACTACTATCGTCTTTTCGCACAATATGGTGGTGTGGTTCTGCAAACCCAAGTTACTGAAGGTGTGGTCAGAACCTTTACTCGCGCTTCTGCAGAAGAAACATTAAACCAAGTGATTGATGACTTGCAGAACGCTTACGACAAACTGCCTACAGACAGATGGCGTGGTACAGGTACATGGACTAAATACACAGCAGCACACTTCCTGGCAAAAGCTTTGCTGTACCGTCAGTCTGAACGTTGCAGCGACTGGAACTCAAGTTATCCTGCTGATGCTGATTTGAAAAAAGCGATTACGTTATGCGATGAAGTCATCTCAAAATGTCCGTTAGAAAGTGATTATAATAACCTTTACGCCAAATGGACCGGTATAGACTGCAAAGCCGAGGAGTCTAATGAAATATTAATGTCATGCCAACACACTTCTTCGGCAACCGGACGTTTCGGAAACCGTACTTATAGTTACTTCAACCCACAATTCTCCAACTTCTCCGGTGGTTGGACACAACGTGGTCAATATATTGGTGGTATGGACTTCCAACGTTGCCGCCCTACAGAATACGCTTATGCTATCTTCGACAATGTGAATGACTCACGTATGTGGAAAACATTCAAAACTGTCTACGGATTGAATAATATTGCATCGAAAGCAGATGATGTAGTGGCTACAAACGGTATTACAGCCGATCAGGTTCCAACACTAGGCGACCAAGGCATCATCTTTATTCTTAATAAAAAAAGTGACAACCGTTTTAAAGACGCCACAAACTCCGATTATGGAACAGTAGGTCGCGGTGGTATAGCCCACTCCTTTGTAAACCCCGAAACAAATAAATGGGTGCCGAATGTGTTCCCTGTATATGCCGGTGGTCAATATGTATTGAATACCTATGGTGTTAGCGGAAATCCAGCACAGTCCAATGTATTCTGTGGTATCAATAAAACTGATGACGGATCGCGTACAGCAGAGAAAGGTGACGCACATCGTGATGTCATTATGGCCCGTACAGGCGAAACTTATCTGATAAAAGCGGAAGCTCAAGTACGTTCCGGTAACTTCCAGGATGCTATCTCTACCATCAACCAGCTCCGTGCACGTGCCGAATGGAAAAATGGTGAAGACCGCGAATACTACACCGACGGTTCTATGGCTTTCTTGAAAAGCGCAGGTGGTGACGAAGATAATTCAACTGCACTAAGCACTTTAGGTAAATGCAAAGATGCTAATGGTACCAAAATCAATAACACAGAGGCATTCAAGGCTTCTTTCCTTCAAAAGAACACTTACTATCTTTCAACTGGTATAGAACGCACTACAGATGCTTCCAGTCTGCAAATTTCAAGTTATTCATCATTACCGGCCGAGGATGAAGCTATTCTATCAGCTATGGGCGTAAATGGGGACAAAGACCGTTTGATCAATTTCATTTTAAACGAACGTACCCGCGAATGCCTAGGTGAATGGAACCGCTGGGAAGAATTAAGCCGTACCAAGACTTTGGTTCAACGTGCTAAATTATTCAATCCGGAAGCAGCTGCCAATATAGCAGACAAACATTTGCTTCGTCCTATTCCACAAACATTCTTAGACCAACTTCAACATGAAGACGGTACAAATTTAAGTGATGAAGAAAAAGCCGCAATGCAGAATCCGGGCTATTAACAGACTAGATTTTTGCAGTCAATAATTAATAAGGGGAGTGCCGGATTCAGTACTCCCCTATTTTCCACACCATAAATACTTATTTTATAATGAAAAAATCGGTCTTTATATGCTTCACTACACTATTCTTGTTAATAGCGGGATGCAAACAACAAAAAACTATACGCTATGAACTTGTAGATGGCAATCCACAAATAGATTACATAGATTTCCTGAACGACACGCTATGCCGATTTGTCGCACCAGGACCATTGATTCTGACAAGCCACTACACAAAAGAAGGAGATATTTATATAATACAAATCAACGATATAGTGAGCGCACGGCTATATAAAACAGAAGAAGGAAAGCTACGAGGTGAGGCTCCTTTTTTTGAAGGAATATGGATTATAAAAGAAAGGTGATATCAACAAGTTCTGTACAGTTCATTCACTCATTTCTTTTCATATAAAGAAGCTATCTGTCAGCCCCCCCAAAAAAATCAATAACTAAAATCCAATACAAATCCAACAAGATGAATAAAGATTGTTATCCGTATATGGAAAAAGAACAGAAAGAAGATGAACAATATTCCATGTAAATGAATAAAATTCCATAGGTAAGATACCTTCTTCGTCTATATTTGCATAAATCAAAAATCAAAGATACTATGGAACTATTACCAGCAATCAGAAAAAGCATAATTGCATTCGTTCTGCTACCCGCACTTCTATATGCAGGTATCCCTCCCACCCTACAAAGCGATGCCTCACAAAGAATGACCAAAGATATCATGAACCGTGCTTACATCACCCCCAAACGTATTGTTACCAAATACGCAGGATGTAAGAATAATCTAATAAAAGACGAACACTATTTATTAGAGCGTGGAAACGGCCAATCGGAAATGAACAGAAAAAAATGTTGCATAATGACTTCTACTGAAACAGAGAAGGCATCCTTATTACTGGATTTCGGCAGTGAACTGCATGGAGGATTAAAGCTCGTCATGGGCAGTTCCAGCCGTAGGGAGCCTTCTTTGGTAAGGATACGTTTCGGAGAATCTGTTGGAGAAGCCAACAGTAGCACTTCAAATTCCGAATGGAAAGTGGGATTTTCAACAGACGATCATGCCAAACGTGATATCATCATGGAAATTCCCCGTGACGGCATGATTGAAATAGGTAATACCGGTTTCCGCTTTGTCCGCCTCGACTTGCTGCAAAACAACGCCACTATCTCTTTAAAAGAAATTTCAGCTATCCTGCGCTACCGTGATATTCCTTATCTGGGATCTTTTGAATGCAACGACCAACGTTTAAACAAAATATGGATTACCGGAGCCTATACTGTCCACTTGAATATGCAGGAGTTTTTATGGGATGGCATCAAACGTGACCGGGTAGTCTGGCTGGGCGATATGCATCCTGAATTAATGGCTGTCAGCCGTGTTTTCGGATACAATGAGGTAATTCCCAACAGTCTGGACCTGGCCTGCAAACAATTTCCGTTACCCAATTGGATGAATGGCATGAGTGCATACAGCCTATGGTATCTGATCAACCAATATGAATGGTATCACCAGACTGGTGATATTGATTTTTTAAAGAAACATTCCGACTATATCAGCGGATTAATCCATCTGATAAATGAGAAAGTGGATGATGCGGGAAATGAAACGTTAGCACCTGCCCGCTTTTTGGACTGGCCATCCAGCGGAAATAAAGCCGGAGTTGAGGCAGGCTATCGCGCACTGATCGTATGGGCTATGCAAGATGCACATCAATTGTCTTTAAAACTTGGTAACACTTCTGATGCTCAATTATGTCTGGACATTATCAACCGGATGAAAAAAAAGATATTACCTCACAACAATCTGAAACAGGCAGCTTCATTAATGGCCATCGCTGGATTGATGGATCCCCAACAGGCTTGCGATGAAGTTGTCTCTGTCGGTGGTGGAAAAGGTTTTTCCACTTTTTACGGGTATTATATGCTGGAAACATTAGCCAAAGCAGGTGAGTATGAGAAAGCAATAGATATCATTAACACTTTCTGGGGGGCCATGCTGGATTTGGGAGCAACCACGTTTTGGGAAGATTTCAATCTGGACTGGATTCCTAATGCCGCTCCTATAGACGAACCTGTTCCAGCCGGAAAAAAAGACATACATGGCGATTTCGGCGCCTATTGCTATCCCGGATTCCGTCACAGCCTTTGCCACGGGTGGTCCTCAGGACCTACCACATGGCTGTCAGATCATGTATTAGGTATAAAAATCGTGAACGTGGAACGCAAGCAGATCAGTATTGAGCCACACCTAGGTAAATTAGAATGGGCTAAAGGCACTTATCCCACCCCTTGGGGCGTGATAGAAGTCAGCCACGAGAAGAAAGCCGATGGTAAAATCGCAACCAAAGTGAAACTTCCGAAAGGTGTAAAACAAATTTAATTATAAGAAATCGTTATCAAACTTCTATAAAAACTGGATCTTATGAAAAACATAATGATATGGATTATGCTCCTCTTGAGTATAACTTATACTGACGCCCAAAATGGGAAGTCTCCTAGAAAAGACTATGCCAAATTAGCTAATTATGATGAAAGTAAGGTTCCGCAATATACCTTACCTTCCGTATTAATGTGTCACGACGGAGAAATGGTTCAGACCAAGGAACAATGGGAGCAAAAACGCCGCCCCGAAATTTTAAACCTGTTCACGACTTACATGTTTGGCAAAGCACCTGTATTAAAACACAAACTGCCTTGTACAGTCAGTCGGATCAATGAAAAAGCTCTGAACGGATGTGCCACCCGGAAAGAAATAACCATCCAATTAACAGACGATCCACAGGGTCCCCACATTGACTTGCAACTGTATCTTCCTAATCATGTATCAGGAAAAATTCCGGTTTTTCTAGGTATCAGCTTCATGCCCAATTACACGATATATGATGATCCCGATTTATCTGTCCCCGAAATAACAGATGAAAAAATGAAGAAAAGATCTTTCAGGGGATCAATGGACAAATCCTGGCAGCTTGATAAAATTTTGGAACACGGATATGGTCTGGCCACTTTCTGTTATAATGATGTGGATCCCGATTTTGACGATGACTTCCAAAATGGTGTGCATCCTTATTATTATGAGAAAGGGCAGAATTTCCCAGATCCGGATCAATGGGGTTCCATTGCAGCTTGGGCATGGGGCATGAGCCGTGCCATGGATTATCTGGAAACAGACAAAAAAGTGGATGCCAAAAAAATCGCCGTGATAGGTCATTCTCGTCTTGGCAAAACCGCTGTCTGGGCCGGAGCCTCCGATCCGCGTTTTGCTTTAGTCATATCCGGGAATTCAGGATGTTGTGGAGTTGCCATCTCACGTCGTTGTTTTGGTGAGACTGTAGAAGCCATGAATGTACGTTTTCCTCATTGGTTCTGCGGTAATTATAAACAATTTAACGACCGGGAAAAATACTTGCCTTTCGACCAGCACGAACTCGTTGCCCTGATTGCTCCAAGACCTATATATATCGCCAGTGCAGAAGAAGACAACTGGTCCGACCAAAAAGGTGAATTTCTAGGAGGTAAAGGAGCTGAACCTGTATATGCCCTCTATGGCTTAAACGGAATAGGTTGTGAAGAAATGCCTCCTGTGGATACACCTTACATGAATGGCTCTATCGCATACCACAATCGCAAAGGGCCTCACGCTATTCTTCCATACGATTGGGAACAATTTCTTCGTTTTGCTGACAAATATTTTAAAAACAAATAATTAATATATAAATCAATGATGAAAAACAAGAACCTACTTATAGGATTATGCTCGGTACTGCTGTTGCTTAGCATATCAATAAACATGACAGCTCAGGACTCGCGTGAACGTACATATTATTATGAAATACTAGAACCACGCCATGAGCCCAAACCGAAAATCAAAGGTTTTGCAACAGAAAGAGTAAAAGAGAACTTAGACAGAGGGTTAACGGCCACCCCATCTGTAGACGGGAAAGGTATCTACCTCAGTTGGAGGCTATTGGAACAAGATAAAACAGACACTCCCTTCCACCTCTACCGTTCTGCAAACGGCAAGACACAGCGCCTATCAAAAAATCCAATTAAAAACACCTGTGACTTTGTTGACCAAACTCCCGTTGCCGGAAAAGCAACCTATTGGATCTGTGCATTAGATAAAAAGAAAAAAGTGATTAACACATCTTCCAAATTGGATGTGGACTGTTCTTTATTGAAAAACTATCAATCCATTAAATTGAACCGTAATATAAAAGCAGGCAAAATAGCCGTTGCTGATTTGAACGGGGATGGTATTTACGATTATATCATTCGTACCCCAGAAAAAAATGTGGATCCCGGAATGCCCGGTACTCTGGATGGTTCAACTTACCAAATTGAGGCTTATTTAAGTGACGGCACTTTTTTATGGTCTAAAGATTTAGGACAAGGTATTGAGCCCGGTGTTTGGTACTCCCCTTTCATCGCATACGACTTCAATGGAGATGGCAAAGCAGAAATTGCCTTAAAAACAGCTCCGGAAACGACCAAACGAAATGAAAAAGGAAGGGTAGACTCCGGTGAAGAATATCTAAGTGTATGGGATGGAATGACCGGAAAAGAAATTGCCCGCGTGGACTGGCCTGAACGGAATGACAGGTATGGAAATCTGGTCCGGCAAAACCGTAACCAAATAGGAATGGCCTATCTGGACGGCAAGACTCCTTATATATTGGCATGTCGTGGCACTTACAAACTGATGACTGTAGATGCATGGCAACTGAAAGATAACAAACTGGAACGTGCATGGCGATGGGACGGTGATGAAGAAAATCCCGTAGTAAGAAGCATGGGTTCCCATAATATGGTATGTGGTGATGTGGATGGAGATGGAAAAGATGAAATTCTATTAGGCTCATGCATGCTTGATGATAACGGGACTTTACTATGGTCTACCGGATTAGGACACCCTGATAAAATCTATCTGACTGATATCGACCCGGATCGTCCGGGTATGGAAGTGTTCCTTTGTCTGGAACCTTGGCACGAGAACGGACGTGGCGTTTGTGTTGTGGATGCCAGAACAGGACAACCGGTATGGAATATCGGTCATAAGACATTCCATGTAGGCGATGGGATGGTTGCTGATTTTGATCCGGTCCATAAAGGTCTGGAATGTTTTGCCAGCGAAGACCGTAAAGGAGGCAGCACAGACAAATATCTACTTTCGGCTGACGATAAACCCTTAGGTAAAAATGAGGAAGTGCCCTCCTGCCGTAATTGGGCCTGGTGGGACGGTGACTTATTGCGTGAAACATTTAAAGGAGATGATAACCGATGGGGGGCAAGTTCCTCTTCAAACGGTCGTTCACTAAGTATTGTAAAATGGAAAGGAGAAACACTAACACAAGATATTGAAGGTGATATCTTAATGATTGCAGATTTATATGGAGACTGGCGTGAAGAAATAATAACCGCATTACCCGGTGAAATACGTATCTACACAACCAATCTTCCGGCAAAAGACCGTCGTACCACATTGATGCAGGACGGAATATATAGAAGCTATGTAGCTCATCGTTCCATGGGATACCCACAAGCTCCTGTCCCCTCCTATTATTTAGGAGAATAATATTAAGATTAGCATGAAGGATTCCTCTAAAAACTGTAACGGATATCCTTTTGTTGTAGGGGCGCTTTGATGCGCCCTTATGCATATAAAACTCAACTCTAATCATAAACATCATGCAAAAGATACTATTATTTATTGCTTCCCTTTTTTATTTCAACTTCTTATTTTCAAAAAATGAAATAAAATCCTGGCAAGGCATTCATGAAACACCCCTTTCCCGTCTAGAACAACAATTTGCAGAACCTCCTGTGGAATTTGCCAACCATGTAATATGGGGTTGGGAAGGGAAAATGGATAAAAAGACTATTTGCAATGACTTGGATTCTATCAAAAAGAAAGGATTCCGTGCCGTAATATTTGAAGCAGGTTACAAACTACCTTTCAAATATCTTTCCGAAGAATGGTTTAAAGCAATTCGCACCGGAGTAGTTGAAGCCAAAAAACGAGACATGAAAGTCTGGATTATTGATGAAGGAAAATATCCCAGCGGATTTGCAGGAGGAAAATTCTCACAGGAACGTCCCGATTTGAGAATGCAAGCTCTTGTGATAGGTGATACCATACAGATAAAACGGGGAGAAGTAATGACAAACCATAAAATAGCACCGGAAATCATCAGTGCGGTAGCCGTCAGTACATCCGGCGCTCCTAACAGAACTGTAGAAATTAATAATGGAAAAATAAGTTTCAACGCCGGGCTGGATGACTGGAAGATCCTATTAGTCAAAAGCGACTTTCGGACGGCTGTAACCCGAGCCGTTAATAATCCTAATGGCGGTAAAGATGCCACTAATTCTCTGTGTGATTATCTGAACCCTGTTGCCGTACAACAATTCATTGATTGGACACACAAACAGTATAAAAAATATCTTGGTAAAGAGCTGGGTACCACCGTACTTGGTTTCCGGGGAGATGAACCCGATTATGCACATTTACCTTGGACTCCTTCCATTGTCCAAACATTCAAAGATACAAAAGGGTACGATCCGACTCCCTATCTAGCCTCCTTTTTTACCGCTTCGCCTACCATACAGGAACAAAGAGTAAAAGCCGATTATTGGGATGTCTGGTCCAGCTTGTTTGCCACCCACTTTTTCAAATTACAAGCCGATTGGTGTGCAGCCAATGGAGTAGCCCATATTACCCATCTTAACAAAGAACATGAAATGCCCGCATGTGTAAAAGCTGAAGGAGACTATTTTCGAGCCTTAAGTAAAGTTCAAATACCCGGAGTAGATGCAATCTGGAACCAAATATGGCCCAGTACCCTTAATGATTTCCCCAAACTAGCCTCATCTGTAGCTCATGTTTATGGAAAACCTAGAGCATTCAGCGAAAGTTTTGCAGCTTACCACATCTCTCCTACCATTCCCCAAGCCAAATTTGTTGTAGATCATCAGATTGCCCGAGGGATTAACTTCTTTGAATTCATGTTCTGGCTGGCAGGATCCAAACATCGCAATTGGATGAGTGATCCTGGTATGAAAGGCCTGAATGAATATACAAATCGCACTACTTACCTGATGAGCCAAGGGAAGCCGGGAGCACGGATTGCCATGTATTACCCCACATCTACTATGTGGCTGGGTAACAATGAAGTTTATAAGGATATCGTCACTCTTACCCAACAGCTGTTAACTCATCAACGAGATTTTGACTACATAAACGATGATGCTTTTACGGAAGCACTGACCATAGGTCCCGGCTATCTGGAAAATAAAAGCAGCCAAAGATATGAAACATTGATTATCCCATCATCAGATGTTATTTCCGTATCTGCCTGGAAAGTAATAGAAACATTTTCCTCACGTGGAGGAAAAGTCCTGTTTTGGGGAAAGAAGCCCGCTTCTTTCATTGACAAAAATTTCACTGCTCCTGGTTCCCTATCAGATTTAACCAACAGCAGGATTGAGCCATCCACCAGATGGACAGCACATGTAAGCTCTTCCCTTCCGGAACCAGAAATGAAAATCATTTCACCTGACAATGATTCTATCCGCTACACACGCAGAGTAATGCCCGATGGCGACCTCTACTTCATATTCAATGAAGGGAATAAAGCTACAGAATTTACAGCAGACTTTGATAAAGTAGGAGTTGTAAAAGAATGGAATGCAACAGATGGCACACTCCAACCGATAAATGCAACAATTGTCAATAATCGCACCCGTCTGACCATTAAACTGGAAGCATGGGAAAGCAAGCTCATATCTATCGGAAAAAATAACAGAGAATATAACATTAAAGAATATGGCGTAAAAGGAAATGGCTATTCGGAAACAGCCACTTTACAACGTATCATTAATGAAGCAGCTCACAATGGAGGCGGAACGATAGTTATTCCTGCCGGGGAGTATCTAAGCGGCGCTCTATTCTTCCCACGTGGTGTAGATTTACGTATAGAAAAAAACGCCAAACTAATCAGCACTGTCGACCCCAATGAATTTCCTGTCATCCCTACCCGTTTTGAAGGCATAGAAAAAAGGTGGCGATGTGCTTTCTTGAATTTCGACCATTCAGACGGAGTTAAAGTTTATGGTGAAGGAGTTATTGATGGTAAAGGAGTAGAATGGAAAAAAATTCCATTCGGAAACTCCGGACGCCCCAGACTGGTATGTTTCACAGATTGCCCGGGAGGTAAGATTTCCGGTTTAAAAATGATAAATCAGGCCTCATGGTGTCTTCATGTACTTTACACAAACGGATTCACTATAGATGGAATCGATATCCGTGCATTGGAATATATACCCAGTTCCGATGGCATAGATATCGATTCGTCCAATGATATACTGATTACTTCCACCCGCATTGAGGCACATGATGATTGTATCTCCATCAAATCCGGACGAGACGAGGACGGACGCAGAGTAGGACGTCCCAGTGAAAACATTCTGATAGAGAACTGTCATTTCGCATACGGTCATGGTGGAGTGGCTATGGGCAGTGAAATATCAGGCGACATACGCAATGTGACCATACGTTCCTGCCTGATGGATAACGAAAACTGGAGTCCCTTACGTTTTAAAAGCCAGCCCAGCCGTGGCGGAACTGTGGAAAATATCACTTTTGAAGATATTATCATCAAAGGAGCACGCAGTATCTTTGATATCAATATGGAATGGCGTATGGTTCCTCCGCTTCTACCTGCACATTATCCACTGACCTGTTTGCGCAATATCCATTTCAAGAATATAAATGGAGAAGCACAATCAGCAGGAACCATGTATGGTTTTAAAGAGGCTCCATTCGGAAATGATACATTCTTTTTTGAGAATTGCCATATCAAAGCTCAAAAAGGATTAAGTATCTCAAATGTGGCCAATGTTAATTTTAAAGGTTTGGAACTAGAGATAAAAGAAGGGGAAAAGATTTATGAACGATCTGCAAATAAAGACAAATAGCCCAATAAGAACACTGATAAATAAAAAACACACTCGAAATGCGTACACATGCATAATATTCAAGGAAGATGTACACATTTCCATTGTAGAAAATCCCAGACCATCCTATTTTTGCGCTACCATTAAAACACTAAAACAACATGATGAAGAAAAAATTAATACTATCATTCTTTTTTGTCGCATTAGGTTTTGGAGTTGTAAAAGCACAAGACTTGCCGGACAAAAAAGAAACGTTGAAGACTGTTATAAAAGTCAATAATTACTTCATGAAGAAGTATGCCGATTATCGTACTCCTTCTTTTGTAAAAAATGTAACGCGTCCTAGTAATATCTGGACACGCGGAGTATATTATGAAGGATTAATGGCTCTTTACTCCGTTTATCCACGCGATGAATATTATAAATATGCTGTCGATTGGTCAAATTACCACGAATGGGGATTTCGCAACGGTACCACCACTCGCAATGCTGATGATTACTGTGCCAGCCAGACTTACATTGATTTATATAACATTTGTCCCGATCCGGAAAGAATCCGTAAGGTCAAAGCTAATATAGATATGCTGGTTAACACTCCTCAAGTAAATGATTGGTGGTGGATTGACGCCATCCAGATGGGAATGCCTGTATTTGCCAAACTTGGAAAATTGACCGGAGAACAAAAATATTTCGACAAGATGTGGGATATGTATGAATATACCCGTAACAAACATGGCGAGAATGGCATGTACAACCAAAAAGAAGGTCTGTGGTGGAGGGACCAAGACTTTGATCCCCCCTACAAAGAACCTAACGGTAAGAATTGCTATTGGAGTCGTGGCAATGGATGGGTATATGCAGCACTGGTACGTGTACTGGATGAAATTCCTACTAATGAAAAACATCGTGCCGACTATATCAATGATTTCCTGACCATGAGTAAAGCTATCAAAAATTGCCAACGCACAGATGGTTTTTGGAATGTAAGTATGCATGACGAATCAAACTTCGGAGGTAAAGAAACCAGTGGCACCGCTTTATTTGTATATGGCATGGCATGGGGGGTACGTAACGGACTGTTGGACAGAAAAGAATACCTGCCAGTCTTGTTGGAAGCATGGAATGCTATGGTGAAAGATGCCGTTCACCCTAACGGCTTCCTAGGACTTGTACAAGGAACCGGAAAAGAACCGAAAGACAGTCAACCTGTCACATACGACAAAGTACCCGATTTTGAAGATTTTGGAGTAGGATGTTTCCTGCTTGCCGGAAGTGAAGTTTACAAATTAAATTAATAATATGATTGGTTAGTGAATCGATTTTTCATAGACTATGATTTAAAGGTTAGATTTAGGTTAAGTAAAAAGGAGCGACTGTGAAGCCGCTCCTTTTTGTTCTATCAATCATACGTTTTCAATCAGTAATAGAAAATACCAATACTCCTGCTGTAGGAATTACCGGCTCTCCTATCAACACTTTGGCTCCCGAGGGAAGTACGAATTTATAAGGTTTATCTGTATAATTCAATACAATCCCCATACCATTGCGGTACTCTAAAGTAACACCATATGGTAAATCCATCACAGGAATATTCAATTGCGCATATAGTTTCTTCAAAATATCTTTCTCCAATAATCCGTCCGTACTATCCACTCCCACGTAAGTAACAGTACCTTTTCCCAACTTATGAGTAGTGACTGCCGGTTTTCCTTCATAAAATTCCTGTGTATAAGTAGCCCATACTTGTGAATCCTTACCCGGTTTCAATATCTCCCCCCAAGTATTCCATGTATATTCTTTTCCATCCATCCGTAATTTGCCAGGTTCTTCAGGAAGTAATAAATCATAAAACTCCATTTCATTACCGGTCAGTTCATTAATCATGGAACCAAAAGGAGCTTCGGGTAAACGTCCATGGCGATCTTTTTGGGCTGTACGGCAAGTTAAGACCAAATTACCACCCTTCTTTACATAATCAGTCCATCTATCTACCAATGCCTTGTCAGCCAATTGATAAGCCGGAGCTATGACCACAGGATAAGAGGAAAACTCCTTGCTTTCATTGATAAAATCTACAGGCGCACCAAAAGATTTCAACGTGCGATAATATTTCTCAATATGCCCCAATGTATTCCATGTACGATTTTGCTTCTGGCGCTCAATGCTCCATGAATTTTCATGATTAAAAAGAATGGCAGTACGACGCGCCAAATAATCGGCCGGTTTCACCTCACGAGCAGCAACCTGTCCCCGCAGCTGTCTGATTTCTTTCATGAACTGCTCATATTCACGTCCACCGGGAGTTACCGTTGTTCCGTCTGTACCTACAATGCCATAGTGATATTGTTCCGTGCCATACAGAGGCTGGCGATAACGATAAGTACAGATAAAGTCGCCTCCACCGGCAAATACGCTCCACATCCATAAACGGACAGCTCCGGGCAGCGGTTGAGGATTGATACTCCCCCAATTCACCTGTCCTGGCTGAAGTTCCATTACTCCATAAGTACCTTGTATGGGTCTGAAAAAGTCATTGGCAAAAGCAATACGCAACGGATTTCCTACTCGATATCCGCGGCGACCAATACCTTCATTGTCTCCATACACCATATAGCGAGTATAACTTTGAAAATCAAGTGCAGGGCTGCCACCTATATGTCCTTCCTCATAATTAGGAATATAGTTAGTAGTCACCCATTGGTTCTTTGCATATTTTTTTATCAACAAACATTGTTCATTCAAAAAGTCGTTTGTCTGACTGGCAGCGAAACGGCGGTAATCCAAAATCTGATGATGATTCATAAACATCTGGGCAGTTTTAGGAAGAGTTATTTCATCAAAAGAAGAATAAACCTCACTCCAAAAAGCCGTTCCCCAGGCATCATTCAATGCTTTAATGTCATGATGATATTTTTCACGCAAAAAATCCCGGAAAGCCAGTTCGGCTTTCGGATTATAATCAAATTGTACGGCCGGCTCATTATCGAGCTGCCAGCCGATTATTCTGGAATCATTTCCATAATGCTGAGCTAACTTCTCTATCATTTTATAAGCCAATTCTCTATAAACGGGAGAAGCAAAAGAAGCATGTTGACGTGCTCCGTGATCAAGCACGGTACCATTTTCATTTTTAATCAAAATTTCAGGGTATTTACGGCTCATCCATACCGGTGGAGTTGCCGTAGAAGTACACATAATGACTTTCAAATCATATTTGGCAGCCAAAGCCACCGCTTTATCCAACCAGGAAAAATCATATTTTCCCTCTTCCGGTTCCAATTGCGCCCAAGCAAATTCCGCGAAATGGGTGAATTCAAAACCCAAATCGTGCATCTGTTTAAAATCTCTCTCCCATTGACTCTCATCCCAATGCTCAGGATAATAATAAGCACCGGTCAAGGTCAAATCCTTGTCTTTAAACCAAGGCTGTTGTGCAAAAAGTCCTCCGGCCAAAGAACAAGCCAAAAGAACGGTCACAAATCGTTTTTTCATGATAAAATAGTAATTTAATAGATTTTCCATTCCCATAATCCGGCTGCACCTTTATCTATGTGCAAACGCAAATAACGTACTTTATCTCCCACCGTTGCCACATGAGGTGAACATGCCTTCACCTCTTTTACTTCGGCACAAGGTTGCCAATTAGTGCCATCATTGGATTTTTCGAGATGCCAGGCATGACCTTCAGCAGGGTGTACAAAGGCAAATTGACACTCCGTTACTTGCATGGCTTCACCCAAATCCACCATCAGCCAAGGATGATCATCATTTGTTTCTGCCATCCAGCGTGTTCCATTAGACTGGTCGCCTGCATTTCCAGGGTGATATATATGTGTGCGTTCCACCTTGACAAGCGAAGTTTTATCAGCCAAAGGACAATTAGGCTGAGTTTCTATTTCAACCTTAGAAGTACGGGGAGAACGTACGCTGGATGCACTGAAAGAAGCTTTCAGCGCCTTATTTTCGCGCTGTTCCTGGCTGACAGCCAAGTAACCAACTCCCTTTTCATCAGGAACAAGTGTCTTTATAGTGCCATCCTCATTAAATTCCATCCGATTAGCATATACTTGGCGGGTAGTTCCTCCGTCACCGTACTCCAAATATACGAAAATATAATCGTCTGTTTCTTCATTATAAAATACATTTCCATGTCCCGGCCCCCAAACATTATTGGCAATGGATGAAAAAAGAAAAATATCATTGCCTTCGGGCTTTTCAAAGCCCGACAAAGGGGACTGCCGGCTCATCATGTAAGCATTTACATAATTCTGATTCCCTCTCAAAGTATAAATGTAATAATAAATACCTTTACGTTTAAACATAACCGGCCCTTCCGAATACCCTTGACGAGCTGTACTCATCACAATAGTATCACCGGTTAAATGCTGCCAATCGTCAGTCATACGGGCAGCCATCCGGCGGCGCCAGAATAAATAAGCAGTTCCATCATCATCCACAAAAGGTTCCCCATCTATATCCGGAGCAATACAAGATTGATCAAACCCATCCAAAGAATGAGAAGATATAGAATTACGTCCAGCAAAAAGGAAAGGACCTTCGGGACGGTCGGACTTCAGCACATAGGTACGTGCATTCTCATCCGGTTTTACAAAAGTGGTATAAAGATAATATTCACCATTCTTCTCCACTACTCTACCGGGTGCCCAATAACGAAAATATCCCGTCTTTTTCTCTCCTTTAGCATTGACATATTCATGTCCTTTATGCCAATCGAATCCCACAATATGTGACCCGTCAAAACTCCAGTTTACAAAATCTTTAGATTTCCATACCACAGGAGTACCTGCTTGTGACAACCCTTTATCAATATCAGTAGTACCATAAAGATAATAAGTATCACCAAATTTGGATAAAGAAGGATCAGCAATATTATCCGGAACAAGAGGATTAAAGTTATGGATACGAAGCAATTTATCAAGTACAGCCTTCTCTACGGTAAAAGCGGTTCCGTGACGGATTCCTTTTGGAAAAGATACACGATCAGACACATCTTCCCACGTCTTTCCATGATCACGACTGCAAACTGCTCCATATTGATGATTACGGTATTTATCAAAATAGACATAAAGAACATCATCTACAAAAAGTGGCGCAGGTCCCTCGCACCAATAATCTCCTGTAATAGAAGGAGAAACAGTAGTAGGAAATCCATCCTCTATTCGTGTTGTCCGTGTTATTCTCAAATTCTTCTCTGCCGGCAACGAGTTTTCATTCTTCACCACCATAATCAAGTCTTTCATCACCGGATCGCGTACAATAGCTGCATCAATCACACTAAAATCAGGATTAAAGAACAGTTTGGTTTCAGAAAATGTATTAAAATCCTTCGTCGTAACATAGTAAATACGATGGTTCAACCCTTTCTCACTCTCAATGACCGGCACTTCCTTGTGACGTCTGGGAATGGTCGTTGCCCAAAAAATATAATAAGTTTGCGAAGGTTCATCATAAAACAATTCAGGTGCCCAGCAATTATGTGCAGCAGGCTCATGCATCATTACCGGAATAGAACGCTGCTCACTCCAATGGATTAAATCGGGAGAAGAAGCGTAACCTATAATCCGGTCTGTCCAACTGGAAGTCCACACCATGTGAAAGGTTCCGTCCGGCGCCTGACAAATACTAGGGTCACGCATCAGACGGTTCTTCCCGACCGTGGGTATCAAGAATGATTTTCCATGATTCAGGGGAGTCCATGTCAGCCCATCCAAACTATAAGCCAAATGAAGACCGTCCCGACTGTCATTAATGAAATAAGAGAACAAATAAGCCGTATCACCGGCAAATAATCCGGAAACTGCCCCTAACAAGCAGAGCAAACTGAATAATCGTTTTTTCATGTATACAATGATTTAATTGTGAGCATACAAAGATAAAAAGAGATTTGGACTTTTTTCTGCACATACAAGGCATATCCATGTAAAATCGTACAAATATATCGCACATTACCCTTATTTTATACGAATTTCCATCTATATGTACTTCTTTCTATTTACATGCAAATGAAAAGACCTTAATTTAGCAACATCAAATTCAAAGTAAAAAGATACTATGAAAAAAACGTTATTGACAATCTGCCTAACATGGATGTGCTTCTCGTTAAGTGCACAAAAAATTATTGACTTATCCGGAAAATGGTCATTCAGTATAGACCGTCAGGATAATGGAGAAAAAGAAAAATGGTTCAGCCACACATTGAATGACTGCATCAACCTGCCCGGCTCCATGCCCGAGAAACTGAAAGGTGATGAGGTCACCGCAAAGACCCAATGGACAGGCAGTCTCTATGACAGTTCTTACTATTATAATCCATACATGGAAAAATACCGTAAAGAAGGTAATATTAAATTTCCATTCTTTCTGACTCCTGACAAACATTATGTAGGAGCTGCTTGGTATCAGAAAGAGGTGAATATACCTGCCGACTGGAAAGGTGAACGTATTTTGTTGTTTCTGGAACGTCCCCATATAGAAACAACTGTATGGGTAAACGGACAAAAGACAGGAATGCAGAATAGTCTTTGCGTTCCCCATCAATATGATATAACCCGTTATGTCCGTCCCGGAAAATGTACTATCACCATCCGAGTGGATAATCGTATCAAAGAAATCAATGTTGGACCGGATTCACACAGCATAACCGACCAAACTCAAGGAAACTGGAACGGTATTGTAGGACGCATCTGTCTGCAAACGACTCCGAAAACATATTTCGATGATATTCAAATATATCCGGAACCGGAACAAAAACTGGCACGTGTCAAAGTCGTCATCAAAGGTGCAGGCATTACAAAAATAAAATTATCAGCGGAGAGTTTCAATACGGATAAAAAGCATATAGTTCCCGCCATACAACAAGAAATCAAACTTAACAAAGGAGTAACGGAAACAGAAATGGTATTACCTATGGGGAATGATATGCTGCTATGGGATGAATTTCATCCGGCCCTGTACAAACTGAAAGCAGAAGTCACCAATGGGAAAAAAACTGAGATAAAAGAAATACAATTCGGTATGCGCCGATTTGAAATCAAAGGTAAATGGTTTTATGTAAACGGGCGTAAAACTCAGCTTCGCGGAACAGTTGAGAACTGTGACTTCCCGTTGACCGGTTACGCCCCGATGGATGTAGAAAGTTGGGAACGAGTATTCCGTATCTGTCGCAGTTATGGACTGAATCACATGCGTTTCCATTCATTCTGTCCTCCCGAAGCCGCTTTTATAGCTGCCGACCGGGTAGGATTCTATCTGCAACCCGAAGGTCCGAGCTGGCCCAATCATGGTCCTAAATTAGGTTTGGGACAACCTATTGACACCTATTTGATGAACGAAACCATCGCATTAACCAAAGAATATGGCAACTATGCCTCTTATTGCATGTTGGCATGCGGAAACGAACCTAGCGGACGCTGGGTAGAATGGGTGACCAAGTTCGTAGAATATTGGGAAAAGAAGGATCCCAGACATGTATATACCGGAGCATCGGTAGGCAACGGATGGCAATGGCAACCCCGCAACCAATATCATGTAAAGGCAGGGGCACGTGGCCTGACCTGGTCTAGAAGACAGCCATCCACCCAAGACGATTATCGTTTCCAGAATCATCTTGACACAGTGAAACAACCTTATGTATCCCATGAAACAGGTCAATGGTGTGCTTTCCCTAATTTCAATGAAATACGTAAATATACAGGTGTTAATAAAGCTAAGAACTTCGAAATTTTCAAAGACATTCTGGCTGATAACCACATGAGCGACCAAGCCCATCTATTTATGATGGCCAGCGGAAAGTTGCAAGCCCTTTGTTATAAATATGAAATAGAAAAGACACTCCGCACGCCTGATTATGCCGGTTTCCAATTATTGGCACTGAACGATTATTCGGGTCAGGGAACTGCACTAGTAGGTGTTCTTGATGTTTTCTTTGAAGAAAAAGGATATATCAACTCTGCAGAATGGAGACGTTTTTGCTCACCTACTGTTCCACTGATGCGTACAGATAAATTTGTATATAATAACAATGAGATTTTAAAGGCGGATATTGAAGTTGCTCATTTTGGTGCCAAGACATTAAAACAAGCAGAAATTGTATATACGTTAAAAGACGAATATGGCAAAGTATATGCGCAAGGCACATTGGCAACACAAGACATCCCTATCGGAAATTTAAATCACACTGGTAGCCTTGAGTTTCCGCTTACTGATATCCAAGAGGCTAAAAAGCTGAATCTGGAAATACGCATTACAGGAACAGAAGCTGTAAATGACTGGAATTTCTGGGTTTATCCCGCTCAAGTGACAATAGCCGAAGGAAAAGTATACACTACCGATACCTTGGATTCGAAAGCCTTGGAAATTCTTCAGCATGGTGGAAATGTGCTTATTACAGCTGCGGGCAAAGTGAGTTATGGTAAAGAAGTGGTTCAGCAATTCACTCCTGTATTCTGGAACACCTCCTGGTTCAAAATGCGTCCTCCTCATACCACAGGTATCTTAGTGAACCCCAAACACCCGTTATTCCGTCAGTTTCCGACAGAATATCACAGCAATCTGCAATGGTGGGAACTGCTGAATCATGCTCAAGTGATGCAATTCACCCACTTTCCACCCGCTTTCCAACCTACGGTTCAAAGCATTGACACTTGGTTCATAAGCCGCAAGATAGGTATGTTATTCGAAGCCAATGTATTAAATGGGAAAGTGCTCATGACAAGCATGGACATTACCTCCCAGCCAGAGAAACGCATTGTAGCTCGTCAGATGCATAAAGCCATTTTGGATTATATGAATTCGGACCAGTTCCGTCCGCAATTTACTGTAACACCTCAACAAATCAGTGAGTTGTTCACAAAAACAGCCGGTGACATAAAATCTTATACCAATGACTCTCCGGATGAACTAAAACCGAAAATCAATTAATAACAATCTATATCAATCATGAAACAGATAGCCCTATTAGCTCTTGGACTTTTAGCGACATTAGGAGTCGAAGCACAAACTTACAAATTCGATTTTACCACAGGTAAAAAAACTAAAGACGGTTATACCAAAATAACTCCCGCCGACAGATACTCGGAGGAAAAGGGATACGGATATGACAGACAGCCCTCTCCGGAAGGTAAAAGTACAGCCCCATTCTTTTTCTCTATTACGGTACCCGATGGCAACTACCACGTCACAGTCGTGATAGGAAACAAACGCGCTGCCGGAGAAACAACAGTGCGAGGAGAATCACGCCGCCTTTTCTTCGAAAATGTGAAGACAAAAAAAGGGGAGTTAAAACCTTGTACATTTGTGATCAACAAGCGCAACACACATATTTCGGAAAAAGAAAATGTACGCATCAAACCGCGTGAACGCCAAAAATTGAACTGGGATGACAAACTAACTTTGGAATTCAACGGGGATGCCCCCCAATTGTCCGAACTGATTATTGAGAAAGTAAATAATGTACCCACAGTATTCCTATGCGGTAACTCTACCGTAGTAGACCAGGACAATGAACCTTGGGCAAGCTGGGGACAAATGATTCCCCGCTTCTTCAATGACAGCATTTGTTTTGCCAATTATGCAGAATCCGGCGAAAGCGCCAATACTTTTATCGGTGCAGGACGACTGAAAAAGGCATTGACACAAATGAAACCCGGAGATTATATTTTTATGGAATTCGGTCATAACGACCAAAAGCAAAAAGGTCCCGGTAAAGGAGCTTATTATTCATTTATGACCAGCTTGAAAACATTCATTGATGAGGCAAGGGCACGAGGAGCTTATCCTGTACTGGTAACCCCGACACAACGCCGCAGTTTCGATGAAAACGGGAAAATCAGAGATACTCACGAAGATTATCCCGAAGCAATGCGTTGGCTAGCTGCCAAAGAAAACGTTCCTTTGATCGATCTCAACGAAATGACCCGTACCCTCTATGAAGCAATGGGAGTGGAACCTTCCAAAAAGGCATTCGTACATTATCCTGCCGGAACCTATCCGGGACAAAACAGGGTATTGGCAGATAATACTCATTTCAATCCTTACGGAGCTTATCAAATCTCCAAATGTATCATTGAAGGGATAAAGAAAGCGGGATTACCTATCTCTAACTATTTGCGCAGCGACTATTCCGGTTACAATCCTGCACATCCGGATGCTTTGGACAGTTTCAAATGGAATGACAGCCCGTTTACAGAAATTGAAAAGCCGGACGGCAATTAATTTAAAAGTAAGAACAAATGAATAACAAAACATTATTATTAACCCTATCATTTACCTTAGGTACCCTCTTTACCAATGCCCAATCCCTCTCCGGATTCCAATGGGGAGAAGGGATGGGAACTCCTGACCTTTCGTGGACTGCCCAAGTAGGAGCCAAAACCTATCCTGAGGGAAAAATATTCCAAGCAGCCGATTACGGATTGAAAAATGACAGTACCCAGTTAAGCACTGCCGCCCTGCAGAAAGCTATTGACGAATGCCACCGTTCCGGAGGAGGAACAGTGGAAGTAGCCCCAGGATACTACCGGATTGGTGCCATCTACCTGAAAAGTAATGTAAACCTCCACCTCAACCAAGGTACGACGCTGATAGCCAGCGAGGATATAGATTTATACCCCGAAATGCGCTCCCGCGTGGCAGGTATCGAAATGGTATGGCCCTCGGCAGTCATCAATATTCTGGATGCAGAAAACGCAGCTATCAGCGGAGCAGGTACGTTGGATTGTCGTGGAAAAATATTTTGGGATAAATATTGGACCATGCGGAAGGATTACGAGAAACGCAAACTGCGGTGGATCGTGGACTACGACTGCAAACGAGTAAGAGGAATGCTCATCTCGAACAGCCGCCATATAACACTAAAAGACTTTACCTTGATGCGTACCGGATTTTGGGGTTGCCAAGTGCTGTATTCCGACCAATGTACCTTGAACGGACTGAAAATCAATAATAACGTAGGGGGGCATGGTCCCAGTACGGATGGTATTGACATTGATTCCAGCACCAATATCCTGATTGAAAACTGTGAAGTAGATTGCAACGATGACAATATCTGCCTGAAAGCCGGACGGGATGCCGACGGCCTGCGTGTAAACCGTCCCACCGAAAATATCATTGTTCGTGGATGCATTGCACGTAAAGGTGCGGGACTTATTACCTGCGGCAGCGAAACTTCAGGCTGCATCCGAAATGTCTTGGGATATAACCTTCAAGCATACGGAACCTCTTCCACCCTCCGTCTGAAATCTGCCATGAACCGCGGTGGAACCGTAGAAAATATCTACATGACCCAAGTGACAGCAGACAATGTCCGCCATGTACTGGCAGCGGACCTTAACTGGAACCCCAGCTATAGTTATTCTACCTTACCGGCTGAATATGAAGGAAAAGAGATTCCCGAACATTGGAAGGTTATGCTGACTCCTGTCACACCTAAAGAAAAAGGGTATCCGCATTTCCGTAATGTATGGCTCAGCGATGTAAAAGCTACTAATGTGCAAACCTTTATCACCGCTGCAGGCTGGAATGAGGAACTGCCTTTGCAGAATTTCCATATTTCCGGCATAAAAGCCAAGGTAAATAAAGCAGGAAGCATTATCTTTACCGAAGACTTCCACTTGGAAGATGTCCGGTTACAAGTAGAAGACGGCAGCCGTGTGGAAGAAAAAAACAATAAGAACGCACAAATCAATATCAGCTATGAAAACAACATGGAATTATAGCCGGTGGCTACTTCCGTTCTTTCTCTGTATGCTGTTGTCTGTCTTTAGCAACAACGCCCAGACCCTTCCCTTCCGCTTATCCAAAGGTGCGGGAACTTTCCGTCTGGGAGTGGTTTGCGGCAATGAAAGTTGCTGGCTGGACCAATGCAGTGTCAAGAAAAAGGGACAGGCTTATACCATTAAAGATAAATTATGGAAAGAAGGTGAAATAAAGCTGATTGTATGTCCATTGACGGATAGTAATGGTTTTATCATGGAGATTTCCGGTGAGCGATTACCCGAAGAGCTCAAACTTTGCTGGGCTTTCGGTGCATGCGACGGTGCAGACGACCCTGCCGTAACAGACAACAGTATTCCGGCAGCCTCCTGCTTCCATAATGTATTCAGTATAGAAGGAAACGCTTTTACTACCTATTATGGTGAAAGCATGAAACTGAGAACGGTTCATGGGGTATCTCCCATCGGTTCCGATATTCGTCTGTCCGACGGACATAAACAAGCATCCCCGCTTGCTTTATTCAACTCCGGTAAAAAGACAGATGCCCCTGTCATCTCTGCCCTATACCCGTGGAAACCGCAAGAAAAGCTCTACTTTTGTTTCTACCAACGAGCAGATTATAATTATTTCATGCTACCCGGATTATTCGAGAAAGAACATAAAACCCGATCAAAATGAAACGATTGTATCTATACCTGTTCTTCCTTTTCCTATGCCTGTCTGCCCAGGCACAGGAATTCAAGGTGTACCAATTTCCGGCAGATAAGGTTCCTGCCATAGATGGCAATACCCACGACTGGGATTGCGTTCCGGCTGATTATAAGATAACGGAAACAGCTTTAAAGGAAGACGAGGGAAAACATGCACAGCCAGATACCACCACCTTGAAAGTCAGTGTCAAAGTAGGTTGGTGTGCAGAAACTCAGAAGTTGTATTTTCTATATGAAGCATACGATAATTATTGGCGGTTCAGTGAGAACTCCTTGAACACGGATATTTTTGAAGTAGTGGTGGATGGCGATTGTTCAGGGGGACCGTTCATCGACCGTTTTCATCCCACAGCTCCCAAAGACGTATGGCAGGCTTGGTTCAAATTTCACGGATGCCATGCCCAGAACTATCACATCTTCACCCCGGCTCACGGCAATGACTGGTGTATGTTATGGGGTCCTCAAGTATGGCTGAAACAAAAGCCATACGCTGATTATGCCTATCAGTACTCTTTCAAGGAGGGTGAACCGGGTAAGCTGACATTGGAATTTTATATCACTCCCTTTGACCATGCGGATGCCGATGGTCCCGAACTATCTTGCCCTACTTTATTAAAAGAAGGAAATGAAATCGGATTATGCTGGGCAGTGATTGACTGGGATGCCCACCCTACCTCCAAAGACGGATTCTGGAATTTATCCGATGAACATACCATGTATGGCAATGCATCTTATTTACACAAATTCAAACTAATGCCCATTCAGTAAAAGCAAAGACAGACCATGAAACAACTCATACTCTTCCTTTTATGCCTCAGCACATGGACAGCACAGGCAAAGATATACAATGTAAAAGATTACGGAGCGAAAGCCGATGGTACTACCATTGACACCCCTGCCATAAATCGAGCTATTGAGGAAGCTGCCTCTCAGGGTGGAGGAACCATTTACTTCCCCGCCGGAGAATACGCGTGCTATTCCATACGTCTGGCCAGTCATATACATTTGTACATAGAACAAGGAGCACAAATTGTAGGCGCCTTCCCATCAGCAACGGAAGGTTATGACCTGGCAGAACCGAATGAACACACCCAATTCCAGGATTTCGGGCACAGTCATTGGAAGAACTCACTTATTTGGGGAATCGGTCTGGAAGACATCACCATCAGCGGACCGGGACTGATTTATGGCAAAGGACTCACCCGTGAGGAAAGCCGCCTGCCCGGTGTAGGCAACAAAGCCATCAGCTTGAAACTCTGCAAGAACGTGACACTGAAAGACTTCTCTTTGTTGCATTGCGGTCATTTTGGTCTGCTGGCTACAGGAGTAGATAATCTCAGCATTCTGAACGTGAAAGTAGATACCAACCGGGACGGTTTTGACATAGACTGCTGCAAAAATGTCCGCATCAGTCATTGTACAGTCAACGCTCCCTGGGATGATGCTATCGTGCTTAAAGCGTCCTACGGATTAGGCTATTTCAAGGATACGGAAAATGTAACCATCTCCGATTGTTTTGTCAGCGGATACGACCGTGGCAGTGTATTGGATTGTACCTGGCAACGAGACGAACCCCAAGCACCGGATCACGGGTTTGTAACCGGACGTATCAAACTAGGAACAGAATCCAGTGGCGATTTTAAAAACATAGCCATTACCAATTGCATATTCGAACGTTGCCGAGGTCTTGCCCTGGAAACGGTAGACGGGGGAAAACTGGAAGATATCGTCATCAGCAACATCACGATGCGCGATATTGTCAACGCCCCTATCTTCCTGCGGTTAGGAGCCCGGATGCGCAGCCCGCAAGGAACGCCCGTGGGCACAATGAAACGCATCCTCATCAGCCACGTCAATGTATTTAATGCCGACTCGCGCTACTCTTCCATTATCAGCGGAATACCGGGAGCCCTTATTGAAAATGTGACACTGAGCGATATTCATATCTATCACCAAGGAGGATATACAGAAGCCGACGGACTTCTGACTCCTCCCGAACAAGAGAAAGTATATCCTGAACCGTGGATGTTCGGAACGATTCCCGCCAAAGGTTTCTACATCCGCCATGCACGCAACATCACCTTGGACAATGTAAATTTCCATTACGAGAAAGCGGACGGACGTCCCTTGTTTGTCACAGAGGATGCCAATGATATCAGATACAGGAACATCACAGTGGATGGAAAAGAATTCAATGCAGCAAACTTATAAAAAACAAATAGAATGAAGAGAAAATATTTATTGTTCAGCCTATTACTGACCGGAAGCAGCCTTTATGCACAAGAATGGCCGGCAGTACACCCCGAAACCCGTCCGGCTACCCGCTGGTGGTGGCTGGGAAGTGCTGTCGATGCAACCAATCTGACCTACAATCTGGAGGAATATGCCAAAGCCGGACTGGGAGGTGTTGAAATCACTCCTATTTATGGTGTTCAAGGCAACGATAAGAATAACCTCCCTTTCCTCAGCCCGCAATGGATGAATATGTTGCAACATACTGAAACTGAAGGAAAACGCATCGGTATTGAAGTAGATATGAACACCGGTACCGGATGGCCCTTCGGCGGTCCTCACGTGAGTATGACAGATGCTGCTACCAAAGCTATTTTTCAATCTTATCAAGTAGAGGGTGGAAAAGAAATTACGCTAGATTTGAAAGTAGAAGAAGAAAAACAACGCCCTGTAGCCACTTTAAGCCGGGTTATGGCCTATAATGCGGACAATAAGCAATGTCTTAATCTCACTTCCAAAGCGAAGAACGGACAATTACAATGGAAAGCTCCGGCAGGTCATTGGCATATTATTACCTTATATATAGGTAAAACATTCCAAAAAGTGAAACGTGCCGCTCCCGGTGGAGAAGGCTATGTGATGAACCACTTGGATAAAGGAGCCGTAAAACGTTATTTTACCAACTTTGACAAAGCTTTTAAAGAAAACGAGACCAATTTTCCACATACTTTTTTCAATGACTCTTACGAAGTATATGGTGCTGACTGGACTCCTGATTTCCTGGAACAATTCGCCCGTCGTCGTGGCTATAAACTGGAAGAACACTTCCCTGAATTTATAGCTCAGGATCGTAATGAAACCACCGCCCGCATAGTCAGTGACTATCGCGAAACAATCTCCGATTTATTGATTGAGAATTTCAGTACCCAATGGACTAACTGGGCACACGGTCATGGCAGCATCACCCGTAACCAAGCACATGGTTCCCCTGCCAATCTGATAGATACCTATGCCTCTGTGGATATTCCCGAATGCGAAGGATTCGGCCTGTCGCAATTCCATATTAAAGGATTGCGCCAAGATTCCCTGACCCGTAAGAATGACTCCGACCTTTCCATGCTGAAGTATGCTTCTTCCGCTGCCCATATCGCCGGAAAGCCCTACACGTCTTCAGAAACATTCACCTGGCTGACAGAACATTTCCGTACCTCACTTTCCCAGTGCAAACCGGATATGGATTTGATGTTCGTATCAGGTGTAAACCACATGTTTTTCCATGGAACCCCCTACAGTCCTAAAGAAGCCAAATGGCCGGGATGGAAGTTTTATGCCTCTATTGATATGTCTCCTACCAATAACATTTGGCAGGATGCTCCTGCTTTCTTTGAATATATCACCCGTTGCCAGTCTTTCCTGCAAATGGGGAAACCGGACAATGATTTTCTTGTTTATCTGCCTGTATATGATATGTGGCAGGAACAGCCGGGCCGTCTTTTGCTGTTCAGCATCCATGATATGGCAAAACGTGCTCCCAAGTTTATAGAGACCGTTCATACCATCAGCAATTGCGGCTATGACATGGATTATATCTCTGACAACTTTGTGAAAAGTACCCGTTGCGTAAATGGCAAATTACTGACCAAAGGAGGAACTTCCTATAAAGCCATCATCATTCCTGCTGTAAAATTAATGCCGTCCGAGGTACTCGACCATTTACTAAAGCTGGCACAAGCCGGAGCTACTATCATCTTTACCGAAAACTATCCGCAGGATGTACCCGGTTATGGAAAACTGGAAGCACGCCGGAAAAGCTTTGCACAATTACAAAAGCAACTTCCGGAAGTTTCTTCTTTCGATAAAACGGTGGCAACTCCTTATCAGAAAGGAATCATCATTACAGGAAACAACTATCAATCTGCCTTGGAAAAAAGCGGTGTTATTCCCGAAGAGATGAAAACGCGATATGGCTTACAATGTATCCGCCGCTCCCATGCCGATGGACATCATTATTTCATCTCCTCATTGCAGGAAAAAGGAGTGAACGACTGGATAACCTTAGCCGTTCCCGCAGAAAGTGTCATGCTGTTCAATCCGATGACGGGAGAAAAAGGGAAAGCACAAACCCGCAAGCAAGAAGGCAAAACCCAAGTACGCCTCCAGCTACATTCCGGCGAAAGTGTCATCCTGCAAACTTTCAACCATGCCCTGACAGACGTTGCCGAATGGAAATACGTTCAAGAACAACCTGTCAGCCTCAGCCTTGATCACGGCTGGAAACTTCATTTTGCCAAAAGTACTCCCCAGATAGAAGGTACATTTGATATCGATACTCCGTCTTCGTGGACTGAAATTGCTCACCCCAACGCTCCGATTACCATGGCGACGGGAGTATATACTAATATCATCACTGTTCCCCATATTCCCGCCGATGACTGGATACTGGATTTGGGTGATGTGCGGGAAAGTGCCCGTGTGCGCATCAACGGACAAGATGCCGGAACAGCATGGGCCGTACCTTTTCAGTTGAAAGTAGGCAAATGGCTGAAACCGGGAGATAACAAGATAGAAATAGAAGTGACCAATCTGCCTGCCAACCGCATTGCGGATATGGATCGTCGGGGTGAGAAATGGCGTATCTTCAATGAAATCAATGTGGTAAATCTGCAATACAAACCGGTACCTTATACTGATTGGCAGCCATTGCCATCGGGATTGAATGGTAGTGTAAGGTTGATACCGGTTACTTATAAATAAGATATCCGATAGTGGTAGCCTATTGGCGGAGTTAATCCAGACTGTATTTGAAAGACTGAATTAATTCCGCCAATGTTTTTTACCTCATGCTCAGTGAGTGCACCTGCAACCGATCAAGCCGCAGCGAGACAGCATTTTATAGCAAAGCGGCCTATTTACGGATAGTATCCAAACGTTCCTAAGCGTCTGATCATTACCAGCCTGCTGCATATTATATTCCGGTTACAGCCGCATCAGCGAACCGGCAGGATATCCAGCATCGCTTCAAACATCATGGCTGTAGGAGTAGTCAAGCCTCAATTGAATGTATATCACTCCCTACCCTATAGCATAAGCCTTTTCTTTCTTCAGGTTAAGCCTTTTTATACGGATATGTTCTATCTCCATAGCCTTTGGAGTTATCTCCATAAGCTTTGGAGTTATCTCCCAAGGTTATGGAGTTAACTCCAAAGGCTTGCGGAGATAAGACAAACAGGTAGAAAAGCCTTAACCATACGTCAGGAAAGGGTTAGGGATACGGATGAGATCCTTTAAGGACGAATCTGATGCCAAAGTCTTTTGCGGATGCCTTTTTCTTACGGATGAAAGCCCCGCTAAAATTCTACTGCTCCAAAACTTCTCCGTCAGTGAATAGTCAAGATATCATCCGTACCGGTTCCCGATAAGCATACCAACTGTCCGTATCGTTACATACAACCTATAGCTTTCAAACGGTTTTGTCTATTCCAAGGGGTAACGAAGCTAAGACAAAATGTGACAGGAATTCTCAAACTATCAGAGGAAAGGGAAGTGATAACAGATAAAAAGTGGTGGTAGCAGATGTTTTTTCATGCTACTACCACCACCTTTGAAACGCCCTGTTCATGGGTGTTTACGAAAGAGGGTGGTAGTAGTGGGTAGCAGTTTTGCAAAACTCTGTTGCAGGTGGGAGGAAAATTCAAACAGGAACTAAAATTATAAAGTTTTCATCTTCTTCCCTATGCCCACTGCTTTAGAAATTTTGCCTGTTCCTTTTTCCTTATACAAGTAGCCACGGAACATGCCTCCACTATTAAACGGCATGGCAAAATTACCTTTCTTGTCCACTGCAATCAATCCACCATTCCCCTCCTTGGTATTCAGTTCCTGATGGATAATATAATCGGCAGCCTCCCCAACAGGCTGGTGCAGCAACTTCACACGAGTAGAAAGATTATAAGCTACAACATGACGGATAAAATACTCCCCATGCCCGGTGCATGACACAGCGCAACCTTCATTATCCGCATAAGTACCTGCGCCAATCACCGGAGAATCTCCCACACGGCCCCATTGCTTCTTGAACATACCACCGGTACTTGTTCCCGCTGTCAGGTTACCTTGCTTGTCCAGTACCACACAGCCCACAGTTCCATTCTTCTTGCTCTCCTTTTTCAAATCCTCTATCCACTTCAATGTCTTAGGAGTAGCAAAATACATATTATCTACAATTTCCAGCCCTTGTGACTTTGCAAACCGGTCGGCCCCCTCACCTGCCAGCATCACATGAGGTGTTTTATTTTTTACCGCATAGGCTGCATTAATCGGATTCTTCACCGTTTTCAACCCGGCGACAGCTCCTGCTGTCAAATCCTTACCTTCCATAATAGAAGCATCCAGTTCAAAAGTACCGGTACTGGTACAAGTAGCCCCTTTACCAGCATTAAACAAGGGGTTATTCTCAAAATAGTTAACAACTGCCATTACCGCTTCAGGTCCTTCACCACCAGCATCCAATATAGCATTTCCGATACTCAAAGCTGAATCTAAAGCCGCATAATACAAGGTTGATTTCTCCTTATCGTCCTCAAGGTTTTCCATAGCACCGGCACCTCCATGAACAACAATTACGTATTCTCTCTCCTGTGCCAGCATGCGGCACAATGGTAATAAGAGTAGAATTGTGATAAATAAGTGTTTCATAATAGTAGTTTAATATCAATAGTATGGTGCGAATGTAACAAAACAATTTGTAAAAAGGAAACTTTTATGCAGAGATATAGACATAAAAAAAGGAGCAACGCCTTGCTCCAACCTTTGTTAACCTTAAATCTAATACTATGAAAAACACAATGCAAAGGTACGAACATTATTGAAATTTGCAAATTCAACAAAAAGAAAATTATGTTCTCTAACATGATTTAAGGAGATCCACCACTTGTGTTAATGAACATTTCCCTGTCAGATTATAAGTGACATTTTTACAGCTATATTTCTTAACGTATACTAAACAATAAGATAAAATACACATTAAAAGTTAAATAAAGCAGGTTAACACTATGTTTTAAAACATAAATAGGAATTTTGGTGTTATCTTTGCAGTAGTAAAAGAGAAAACAAAAGGTTTTTAGGAATAACCAGTTCTCCAAACGGGAGAACATAAAAAAGATGTAATTATGAAAAGAACAAATGACACAATCGAGATGTTGCAGTATCAGTTAAGAAGATACAAAGCAATGAGAAAAGGAGCTGCTTGCCAATCTTTGCAATACAAGCTTCAGAAATTAATGAGCCAACAGGCGAATGCCTGATGAGCTTTACCATAAAGAACACAAGTTTATAATTTTATAATATAAGAAAAGGATATGATAAAAATCATATCCTTTTCTTATTATTATCTAGAATGAAAGTTATTCATATAGATAAAACATTCTATCCATCAACTGCCATTTTTCAGCCGAAGACGCTCCCGGCTCTGCCTGTTGAAAGACAGACATATACTCTTCCCATTCTGCCTGGCGAGGCAACGTAGCCATTCTGGCCATGGCCGTATCCCAATCAAAATCGAGAGGAGTTTCCACTATCATAAACAAATTAGTCCCCAGGATATAAATTTCCATTTCCAAAATACCGACTTCACGAATAGCTGCCAATGTTTCCGGCCAAACCTTGCCTTCCGAATGGCGCTTTCTATACTCGGCTATCAAGGCCGCATCGTTTTTCAGATTCAACATCTGGCAATAACGTTTTACCGGTCCCTGATATTTCCGAACTTTATATCCTTGCTTTTTGTTTTCCATTATTCTCTTACTTCCCAACCTAATGCACTAGCTCCCAACACGGCGGCATCAGCATCCTTCAATTCAGAAATCAACAATTTAGTCTTACCTTCGTAAATTTTCAAGATATTATCATCTATAGCTTTACGAATCGGCTTCATGATATAATCACCGGATTTTGCTAATCCACCAAACAGAATAATCGCTTCCGGACTGGAGAAAGCAATGAAATCCGCCAAAGCCTCACCCAAAATACGTCCTGTATATTCAAAGATATCTTGTGCTAATTTATCCCCTCTTACAGCCGCGTCAAAAACATCTTTAGATACAATATCTTCAGCCGGGATGTCTCTTAACAAACTAGGTTCGGGACGGGCAACTAGAAATTCACGTGCCGTGCGTGCCACACCTGTAGCCGAACAATAAGTTTCCAAACAGCCCTTACGACCACAACCACACTGACGTCCGTCACGACGAACTATCACATGTCCCAATTCTCCGGCAAAACCATCGTGTCCGTAAACCAGTTGTCCATTTATTACAATACCACTACCAACACCGGTTCCAAGAGTAATCATAATAAAGTCTTTCATGCCACGAGCCGCACCATAAGTCATTTCGCCGATGGCGGCAGCATTAGCATCATTTGTCAAAGCAGTAGGAACACCTATTGCTTCTTCAAACAAAGCAGCCAAGGGAATCACCCCTTTCCAAGGAAGATTTGGAGCAAATTCAATGGTACCGTTATAGTAGTTTCCATTAGGAGCACCTACCCCCATACCTTTAATTTTTTCTACGCCACCGAACGATTCAATCAACGGACGCAACTTTGAACTGACCGCCTCTACATAATCCTCTATTTTAGAAAATGATTGTGTCTTAACTGAATCGGTAGCCAATACGTTACCACGCGAATCTACAATGCCAAAAACTGTATTAGTTCCGCCAATGTCCATACCTACTACGTAGGGTTTTTCCATGCCTGTTACCATGATATATTATTATTTAGGGTTAGTTATTTTGAGCAAATGTACACAATGCGAAAAAAGAGAGCAAATTTTTTTTCAATTATTTCATATAGCATTGCAACTTTTTGTATCTTCGGCACGTCTAACCAGACAAACACAAGTTAAATTCATCGGTAATGATACATTTAGAGAATATCAACAAAACCTATCATAACGGAGCTCCGCTACATGTTTTGAAAGGTATCAACCTCGACATAGAACGAGGTGAGTTTGTTTCTATTATGGGAGCTTCGGGTTCCGGAAAGTCCACTTTATTGAATATTTTAGGCATCTTGGACAATTACGATTCGGGAGAATATTATTTGAACGATGTATTAATCAAGAATCTGAGTGAAACCCGCTCTGCCGAATACAGAAACCGGATGATAGGATTTATCTTTCAGTCTTTCAACCTGATTTCTTTTAAAAATGCGGTAGAAAATGTAGCTCTTCCCCTCTTCTATCAAGGAGTGAGCCGAAAAAAAAGGAATCAAATGGCATTAGAATACCTTGACAAACTAGGTCTTAAAGAATGGGCGCATCATATGCCCAATGAATTGTCCGGCGGACAAAAACAACGTGTAGCCATAGCACGTGCCTTGATATCCAAACCGCAAATCATCCTCGCCGATGAACCTACCGGAGCCCTGGACAGCAAAACATCCGTGGAAGTGATGAATATTCTGAAAGAACTGCATAAAAACGAGGGACTGACAATCGTTGTCGTCACTCATGAAAGTGGAGTAGCAAACCAAACGGACAAAATCATCCATATTAAGGACGGACTGATTGAACGAATTGAAGAAAACATAGACCATAATGCCTCTCCTTTCGGCAAGAACGGATTCATGAAATAACTGACACACATGATTGATCTTATTCAAGAAATATTCGGAACAATAAAGCGCAATAAATTACGCACGTTCCTCACCGGCTTTGCCGTAGCTTGGGGTATCTTCATGTTGATCGTACTGCTGGGGGCAGGCAACGGACTAATCCATGCTTTCGAAAGCTCATCTGCAGATATGGCTATGAATTCCATCAAAGTATTTCCAGGCTGGACTTCCAAAGCATACGATGGATTAAAAGAAGGACGCCGCATTGAACTGGACAATAAAGACTATCGGATAACCGAAACCGATTTCCTCCAAAATGTCATCAGTGTAGGAGCTACCGTACGTCAGAGTAATGTGACTTTAACATACGGGCAAGACTATGTATCCACCACACTGGAAGGAGTATACCCTAATCATAAAGATGTAGAAAGAGTAAAACCTGCAGGGGGGCGATTTATCAATGACATTGATATCCGTCAACGGCGAAAAGTAATCATTCTTCATACAAAAACCGCAGAAATGCTCTTTAAAAAAGACGCAGACAAAGCTATCGGAAAATTTGTCAACGCCAATGGAGTAGTATATCAAGTAGTAGGCCTATTTACCGACAAGGGAAGTTTCCAACCTAATGCCTTCATCCCATTCACCACCTTACAACTCATATATAATAAAGGTGACAAGCTGAACAATTTGATATTTATGACACGAGGACTCGATACAGAAGAAAAAAATGAAATCTTTGAAAAGGAGTACCGCAAAGCTATCGGCATACACCACCGGTTTACAGCTGATGACAAAGGCGCTATCTGGATGTGGAACCGTTTCACTCAATTCCTGCAACAAGAAAAAGGTATGCGCATTCTGACTATAGCCATTTGGGTAATAGGCATATTCACTTTGCTGAGTGGCATCGTAGGTGTAAGTAATATCATGCTGATCACAGTAAAAGAACGGACCCGTGAATTTGGTATCCGCAAAGCGTTAGGTGCCAAACCTATATCTATCTTATGGCTAATTATAGCCGAAAGCGTAACAATTACCACCTTTTTCGGGTATATAGGAATGGTGGCAGGTATCGCTGCCACAGAATACATGAATACAGTGGCAGGAAACCAAACTGTAGACGCAGGCGTTTTCACCGAAACAGTTTTCCTCAATCCCACAGTAGATATCAGTATAGCCATACAAGCAACCATGACATTGGTGATAGCCGGTACACTGGCAGGCTTCTTTCCTGCTCGTAAGGCCGTCATGATCCGACCAATCGAAGCACTTAGAGCAGATTAAAATTATGAGAATAGATTTAGACAGGTGGGAAGAAATATTCATCACCATTACCAGAAACAAGACACGTAGCCTATTGACCGCTTTTGGTGTTTTTTGGGGCATATTCATGCTGGTGGCCCTTATGGGGGGTGGCCAAGGACTACAAGATATGATGTCGGCCAACTTTAAAGGATTCGCCACCAATTCCGTTTTTTTCGGAAGTAATAAAACCAGTGAAGCCTATAAAGGATTTAGAAAAGGACGTTATTGGGATATGGAATTTAACGATGTGGAACGTATCCGCCAAGCCGTACCGGAAGTAGAAGTTATCACTCCCAATATCAGCCGATGGGGCTCTACTGCTATTTTCGGAGACAAGAAAAGCTCCTGTGCCGTCAGAGGATTGCAGCCTGATTATGAAAAGATAGAAGCTCAAAATATTACAATGGGGCGCTTTATCAATGACGTAGACATACTGGAAAACCGGAAAGTCTGTACCATAGGAAAACGTGTATACGACGAACTGTTTCCCCAAGGAGGAAACCCATGCGGACAATATTTGCGTGTGGATGGTATTTATTATCAGATTGTAGGTGTTAGCTTATCAACCAGTAACATGAATATCAATGCCGGAACAGAGGATAGTGTAACTCTTCCATTTACTACCATGCAAAAAGCATACAACTTTGGAAAGCGCATTGATTTAGTCTGTATTACCGTAAAACCGGGAGTAACTGTTACCAGTATAGCCGACAAAATAGAACAAGTAATCAAGAAAGCGCACTATATCCACCCGGACGACAAACAAGCGGTGATCATGGTCAATGCAGAAGCAATGTTCAGCATGATTGACAATCTGTTCACAGGCATCAAAATTTTGGCATGGATGGTAGGTTTGGGAACATTACTGGCAGGAGCTATCGGAGTAAGCAATATTATGATGGTTACCGTGAAAGAACGTACAACCGAAATCGGCATCCGCCGAGCCATTGGCGCACGCCCTAAAGATATTCTAAACCAAATTCTTTCTGAAAGCATGGTATTGACAACTTTGGCAGGGTTAATGGGGATTAGTTTCGGAGTCTTGATCTTACAAGGATTAGAAGTAGGAACGGCAGCTTCGGGTACAGAGGCTCATTTTCAAATCAGCTTCTGGATGGCCGTCGGGGCTTGCATTTTATTGATGGTCTTAGGTATGCTGGCCGGATTAGCACCGGCCTATCGCGCTATGGCCATCAAACCAATTGAGGCTATAAGAGACGAATAAAACCATCCGACGTAACGGATAAAGTTTCCATGCAAGAACCAACAAGAATAAAAAAATAATAAAACAAACAGATATGAAAAAGTATGTAAAAATTGCACTATTAGTCATCGTTGCACTGATATTCATCGGAACATTTGTATTTCTCTATCAAAAATCACAACCCAAAGCCAGCGTGTATACTATATTAAACGCAGAAATCACCGATCTGAAAAAGACCACTGTAGCTACTGGAAAAATAGAACCACGTGACGAGATTCTGATTAAGCCACAGATTTCAGGTATCATTGACGAGGTATATAAGGAAGCCGGACAAAAAATAAAGAAAGGAGAAGTGATTGCCAAAGTAAAGGTGATCCCCGAACTGGGACAACTAAACTCAGCAGAAAGCCGTGTAAGGCTGGCAGAAATCAATGCCAGACAAGGGGAAACGGACTTTGCCCGCATGAAAAAACTGTTCGAAAGCAAACTTATCAGCAGTGAAGAATACGAAAAGAGTGAAGTAGCTGTAAAACAAGCACGTGAAGAATTACAAACAGCCAAAGACAATCTGGAAATAGTCAAAGAAGGTATCACTAAAAACAAAGCTTCATTCAGTAGTACCCTTATCCGATCTACTATTGACGGATTGATTTTAGATGTGCCCGTAAAAGCCGGTAACTCCGTCATAATGAGCAACACATTCAATGACGGAACCACTATCGCCACCGTAGCTAACATGAATGATCTGATTTTCCGCGGCAATATTGATGAAACGGAAGTAGGACGCATACACGAAGGCATGCCGGTAAAAATAACTTTAGGAGCCTTACAAAACATGGAATTTGATGCACAACTAGAATATATATCCCCCAAAGGTGTAGAAGAAAATGGTGCTAACCAATTTGAGATCAAAGCAGCCATCACAGTCCCCGACAGTATTACCATCCGTTCCGGATATAGCGCAAATGCGGAAATCGTTCTGGCACGTGCCAGCAAGGTACTGGCAGTACCCGAAAGTACTGTTGAGTTTAAAAACGACTCTACTTTTGTATATGTATTGACTGATAGTGTACCTTCACAAAAATTCAGCCGTCGTGCCGTTATTACAGGTATGAGTGACGGTATCCAGATTGAAATAAAGAACGGTCTGAATGTCAATGAAAAAGTACGCGGAGCAGAAAAGAAATAACAGAATATCATTATGAAGAAACAAATCATTATAGCCTTGGCCACCCTGACTGCATTACCGGCCGTTTCCCAAGAAAAATGGGATTTACGTAAATGCATTGATTATGCTATAGAACACAACCTGAGCATCAAGCAACAGGAAGCAGCAAGAGATCAAAATGCAGTGGATTTGAATACTGCTAAATACAGCCGTCTGCCTAATCTGAACGGTAATGTGGGACAGTCATTTAACTTCGGCCGTGCCTTACAGGCAGACAATACGTATGGCGACCGTAATACCAAAAATACCAACTTCTCACTCAGTACCAGCATCCCTTTATTTACAGGATTGCGAATACCGAACAACATCGCTCTCAGCAAACTAAACCTGAAAGCAGCTATAGAGGACTTGAACAAGGCCAAAGAAGATATCAGCATTTCTGTCACCTCTGCCTATCTACAAATTCTTTTTAATGAAGAATTAGCAAAAGTAGCTCACAACCAAGTAGAGTTAAGCCGGGAACAGCTGGAATTGAAAGAAGCTTATTTCAAAAATGGGAAAGCATCTGAAGCCGAAGTCTACGAAGCCCGCACACGTGTCGCCCAAGACGAAATGTCAGCAGTACAGGCTGACAATAACTATCAGTTAGCTTTGTTAGAACTGAGCCAACTGTTGGAACTTCCGACTCCTGACGGATTTGGAGTAGTATCTCCCCGTGTAGAGGATAATTTCACTCTGCTTTCACTTCCCGAAGATATCTATGCACAAGCTGTTCTGAACAAACCAAGTATTAAAGCAGCCCAATTTCGTCTGGAAGGTGCAGCCAAAAGTATCCGTATTGCCCAAAGTTCCTGGTATCCGCAATTAAACTTCGGTGCAGGTATAGGAACAAACTACTATAATATTTCAGGAGTAGAAAATGCTTCATTCAGCAGTCAGTGGCATCAAAATTTTAATAAATACCTGCAATTCTCACTCAGCATTCCGTTATTCAACCGTTTTGACACACGAAATAAAGTAAAGAACGCACGCATCCAGCGCACTGCTTTATCATGGAAGTTGGAAGAAAGCAAAAAGGCTCTTTTCAAAGAAATACAGCAAGCATACTATAATGCAGTAGCTGCCGAAAGCAAATATAAAAGCAGTAATACAGCTACGGATGCTTCTGAGGCTTCCTTCCGTCTGATGAGCGAAAAATATGCCAATGGTAAAGCCAACGCTACTGAATACAATGAGGCTCGTACCAATTGGATGAAAGCCGTTTCGGATATGCTTCAAGCAAAATATGATTATCTGTTCCGTACCAAAATTCTGGATTTCTACAAAGGAGTTCCTCTTACTTTAGAATAATTTCTTAAGATTCACCACAGATTTTCACAGTCCATTCATAATCAAATTCTGCGTTGACCTGTGGTGAATCATCATAAAAATGATCTTTACAATCCGGACAATTCATTGTATCTCCAACTCTTATTTACGTCAATTTTCGTCGTTTTTCAAATCATACTATACCGTACGCATACGCACTACAGTTCTCTCCTTAGAATTACTTTTATTGCTTCCTCCTGAACGTTCCGAATCTTTCTCTTTCTTACCATTTCCTCTTCTCACATCCCTGCCGGATGGAGTAATACGCCTATTTTCATGACGGTCCTTATCAACCTGTGAGTTCTGTCCACGTCGTGAAGGGCGCCCATCATGCTTGTTATTATGATCCTTCTTCGGTCTGTCCGGCCTTGCCTGTGGAACAGACGGACGATGATGATCACCCGACGGCCTGTCAGGACGGATTTGAGGTCTTTTTGGACTAACCTGAGGAGGAGTGGCTGGGCGATGATGATCCTTTTGAGGAGGACGAACAACTATATTAAAATCACGACGACGGTGCATATCATACGTCATTCTATCATGGCGGATACGATAATGTCCGTCGTACACATCATGGCGATAATGGTCACGATAATGGATCTTATAATAACTGACATTATTGAAATGAGTACGATAATGCCCTCCGCAATAACTAGCATAGTGATGCGGTTTGCCATAGTAGAAAAAATTCACATTATTATATACCAGATAGATACGGAACTGCCATTTGTTCTCATGCGCATAAATGGGACGGTAGAAATGCTCAGCCCTCATAAAACGACGATATTGCGCACTGGAAAGTATCCAACGAAGATCATCATTACGCACATCCAAAAAATCATAATAACGTTCCAACGCATAATCATAGCCTCTTACCACATCATCCATCAGATAACGGACATTATTGATAAAATCATAATTCACCTCATATACATCATTGTATTGCTGCGGAGTGAGTTTCAGTTCGTATGCCATACGGTCGGTAAGAAAACGAGTGTTCTGTCTCATTTTGCTGATACTCATGGCCCCCATTGCGGGAATAGTTATACCTAGCATACAAATCACTATCAGTAATGTAGTCCATCTTTTCATAGCTGTTACGTTTTTAGTTTGTTAGTTCTATGGCACAAAAATAGGGGAAATCACTTTCCCCCACAATTGATTTTCCCCATAAATTCATAGGGCTTTTCCTATATCTGGTAGGGAAAAGCTCCACTAAGTAAGGCGTATCCCCTCAGCTTCTAAAACAACCAGACGTTTTTTATATAAATCCCCCACCGCTTTTTTGAAAGTTTTTTTACTGACACCAAAAGCATCATAGATATCCTCTGCAGCACTTTTATCATTCAATGGAGTGAAACCTTCATGATCTTTAATATATTGTAATAACACTTCTGAAAAATCATCCACCTTCTTTGCGCCTAACTTTTGCAGAACCAAATCTATCTTGCCATCCTCACGCACCTGCTTTACATAAGCCTTCAGCCGCATACCGGCTTCTAAAAGTTGGAAAATCTCATTATCGTAAAGCAAACCACTGAACTTATTTTCCACAATAGCTTTAAATCCCAAATCTGTTTTCTGCCATATCAGGATATCCACTTCCTGCCCCAGCCGATAATCGGGATGTTCTTTAGAAAGATAATGCTCCACTTTAGCAGATGCCATAATGCGGTAACTATCTTCGTCTATATGTGCGTGTATTATATACTTTCTCCCTTTCTGCATTTTCATCTTTTGTTCACGGAAAGGTACAAAAAGGTCTTTCATTAATCCCCAATTCAAAAACGCACCAAACTCATTAACCCATGCCACTTCCAAACAGGCAAACTCGTCCACCTGCACCAATGGCTGTAAAGTGGTAGCTATCAACCTTTCCTCATTGTCGAGGTAAAGAAAGACATTCAGCACATCGCCAGGCTTACAGCCTTCGGGCACATAACGCGTAGGCAATAAAATCTCTCCGTCATCGCCTCCATCTAAATAGACACCAAAGTCTACTTCTTTTACAACCTCCAGCTGGTTGTATTTTCCCAGTTTTACGTTCATTAGCTAAATTTTTTCTCAAAGATAAATAAAAAGCACTATCTTTACTCGCTATTAACAAAGAAAACCCCAATTAGTTATGGATAATTTTATCTTTTACAATCCTACACGCCTCATCTTTGGCAAAGGCATGATTGCCCAATTGTCCCAACAGATACCGGCCAACAAGAGAATCATGATCACTTTCGGAGGTGGCAGTGTAAAAACAAATGGAGTCTATGAACAAGTAATCCAAGCCCTTGAAGGACGTGATTACACGGAGTTTTGGGGAATAGAATCAAATCCTGATATATCTACCCTGAAAAAAGCTATAGAATCAGGCAAAGAAAAAAACATCGACTTCCTGCTGGCAGTAGGTGGCGGCTCAGTTATAGACGGTACCAAGTTGATTTCCGCTGGTATTCCCTACGACGGAGATGCCTGGGAACTAGTTAAAAAAGGCAGTGCACAAAATACTATTCCTTTAGGAACTGTGCTAACTATTCCCGCCACAGGTTCAGAAATGAATAACGGAGCTGTAATTTCATGCCGTGAAACTCATGAAAAATATCCATTTTTCTCCTCTCATCCTGTATTTTCTATCCTAGATCCGACAGTAACTTTCTCATTGCCCGACTATCAGATAGCTTGCGGACTGGCAGACACTTTTGTACACGTCATGGAACAATACATGACCAAAACAAACGAATCTTATCTAATGGACCGCTGGAGCGAAAGCATCCTTCGTACATTGGTACAAATCGCTCCGCAAATCAAAGAAAACAAACAGGATTATCACTTGATGAGTGAATTTATGATGTCCGCCACTATGGCTTTGAACGGTTTCATTGCTATGGGAGTATCCGAAGACTGGGCCACCCACATGATAGGGCATGAGCTGACTGCATTACATGGCATGACACACGGCCAGACACTGGCTATCGTATTTCCCGGAACTCTACGGACACTCGCCGACAAAAAGCGTGACAAAATACTACAATATGGCGAACGTATCTGGGGGGTTACTTCAGGAGTTCCCAGTGTACGAGTATCGCTAACCATAGAAAAGACTGAAGAATTCTTTAGAAATTTAGGACTTAAGACCCGTTTGGATGAAGCAGGAATAGGCGATGATACCATCGAAGAAATAGTACGCCGGTTCAATGAGAGAGGCGCAGCATACGGAGAGGACGGTGATGTAACTGGAGAAGTGGCACGCCGGATTCTGCAAAACTGTAAATCGAAAAAAGAAACAACTGATACAGGAGGAACGAGTATGAAAACAGTTATTCTTACTTCTTTCAAAAGTGATGTCCGAGCACACATGTTACAGGATCTTCTAAAAAATGAAGGTATAGAATCCATGTTGCAGGGAGAGTATACAGCCCAAGTTTTGGCTTATATTCCGGGAATGGAAATAAAGGTTCTAGTCTTCGAAAAAGATTATGCCCAGGCATTTGAAATCCTGAAAGCCAGTTTTCCCGAGAAAGTATAAGCATAACTTTCTTCTACACCATTCAAACTTTCTCATCCATATCTTGTTATAGGGAGTATTCAAACCTAAACTAAAGATGTACATGAGAAAGTTTTTATTTTTACCTTTACTGGCACTGCTAGCTTCGTGCGGTAAAGATGAGGATTATGACAGAAGCAATCCCAAACCTGAAGAGATGGTGACTCCCGCCTTATATGCCACCATTCAACAAAATACGACCGATCTTTATAACGGTCCTTTGGAAGTATTACCTTGCCGGCCTGATGGCAGTATTTATGTAGGAAATTACACATCAACCGGAAATCAGACCCCTGTCCCCGCATATTATTCCATAGAAAACGGAATAGGAAAATCTAAAAATTCCCCTCTAAGACTGCCCGCAGGCACCTATAATATCATTTATTGGGGATATCCCACCTTTTTCAATACTACAGACGCCGCACTGAGCGACCCTACCCTAATTTTAGGAGAAAAATTACTCGACACTTCATTAGGATTACGAAAAGTCCCCGTAGATACTGTTTACTATCCTGTACACGATTTAGTATTCGGCACACAAGAGATCAATATCGGTCAAGATGACCTTCAAGCGCATCTCATTCGTGCTACCGCCGCATTAGGAGTAATCACTACCGAAACAAACGGTAACGCTTTCAGCGAAAGCATAGACTCTATGTGGATTTATATCAGCAATATCTATAGTAATCTGAATTATTTCTCCGCCCAACCGGAAGGAACTGTCAAAACCATACGTTTCGGGTTGATCCCTAACGCAGATCGAAAAGAATTCAGCAATAAATTTGTATCTGTATTCCCATCCCAGCCAAATCCAATGATCCAAGTCTTCGTGCAAATGAAAAACGGAGATTTAAAGCATTACCAACAAAAGCTAACCACACAACTTAGTGCCGGAACAAAAACAACAGTCAACCTGAGTATGGACGGTGTACTACTGGAAGAAGGAGGGACCGGAGGATTCCAAGTAGACCAATGGAAAGAGCAGAATGACAGCATCCATATACCATTAAACTGATCTCTGCTCTATTAAATTTTCAAAGAAATCCTGCCATCTACCATGTGAATAGTACGGTCCGTCAAACGAGCCAAATTTTCATCATGAGTAACAATAACAAAAGTTTGGCCTAATTTATCACGCAAATCAAAGAACAACTGATGAAGTTCCTCTTTATTGCGGGTATCCAGACTGCCCGACGGCTCATCCGCAAGGATAACCGCCGGGTTGTTTATTAATGCACGCGCTACCGCCACCCGTTGCTTCTCCCCTCCCGACAATTCAGCCGGTTTGTGCGAAGCACGTTCGGACAACCCCAAAAAAGCTAGCGTTTCTTTGGCTTTCCGCATAGCTTCGGAAGAAGATGTACCTGCTATCAACGCAGGAATCATCACATTCTCTAAAGCCGTGAACTCGGGAAGTAACTGGTGGAACTGAAACACAAAGCCAATCTGCCGGTTACGAAAAGCCGACAACTCTTTTTCCTTCAAACAACTCACTTCTGTACCATTCAGTAAAATAGTACCCGTATCCGCCTTATCTAACGTTCCTATGATCTGCAATAATGTAGTTTTCCCCGCACCACTGGGACCTACAATACTTACCACCTCTCCTTTTTCTATCATCAAGTCAATACCTTTCAGTACCTGCAATGTCCCGAAACTCTTCGTTATTCCCTGTAATTCTATCATAATCAAATTCTTCTTATCACATACTCCGCCAGATAACAGCCAAAGACTGCCGGCATATAACTCACGGTTCCGGCAGTAGATTTCTTATTTTTCTCATCATCTACCAATATCACCGCATCCTGATCGGCCTGCTCTGTACTAAATACAACCGGAAGTTTTCGCTTCATCCCCATTTTCTGCAAACGCTTCCGCACGGCTTTGCTTAATCCGCAATGGTAAGTATCCCATAAATCGGCAAAACGAACCTGAGTAATATCCCATTTAGCACCGGCCCCCATACTACTCACAATGGGCAGACGACGTTGAAGCACATTATATATAAGGTAACATTTAGGAGCTACCGTATCAATGGCATCCACCACAAAATCAAATTTTGCACTGTCCAGCAATTCCGGAATACGCTCATCTTTCAGATACTCCACCAATACAGTCAATTCCAAATCAGGATTAATATCACGGAAACGTTCCGCCAAAATTTCCGCTTTGGGACGTCCCATAGTAGAGTAAAGGGCCGAAAGCTGACGATTAATATTACTGGGCTGCACAATGTCTGCATCCACAATTGTCATACGGCCTACTCCTGCACGACAAATCATCTCGGCAGCATACGCTCCAACTCCACCCAAACCTACCACCAGCACATGAGCGTGACGCAGGCGTTTCATCTTATCTTTTCCTAGCAACAACTCCGTACGTTGCTGCCACTCTATATTAATTTCGTTCATCACCTTTCTTAAACCATTTGTAGAACCATTTTCCTACATTATCATATACTCGTGTTTCCGATTGTCCGCGAGGGTCAGAAAAAGAAACAATCTCTTGCGGATCGTCCCCTAACTGATCCGGATACACAATCAACAAACTGTTATTGGCAAAGTACTTGCTGATTTGTGACGGCAGACGTTCAAAAGAAGTCTGATAAGAGATGGAACCTTTACGCGAAGATACAACCACAAACAGATGGTCATAATTCACCTGTCCGGTCAATAAAAGCAGATCATCCCACTCTTCCAATAAAGAAAACTCCGTAAAAGTATTCGCCTCCTGTTTTTCTGTCAGGGCACGCAAATGCTTCAATGTATCTTCTGTAGCAAAGAAATGCACGCGGCATCCCAATTGTTTACCCATACGGCAGAGCTGTGTCATCCATTTCAAGAAACCTTTTTCATATTCCGCCTTATCGGGAACCGCCACCACAATCCGGCGCAACGTATTGACAGGCATCAATAATTTAGCGATCATAATCTGGCGGTTCGTACCCTTCAACAAGTTTTCCGTCATTGTACCAAAGAAAGAATCCATCAAATTCGTCTTACGATGCAAACCTATTACAATATCCGTTACCGCATATTCTTTCTGCGTATGAATAATACCTTGCGCAATATTCAAATCATAACGCAACACAGTCTTTACAGACGCATCGGCAGCAGCAGCAATCATCGCCGTACGCTCCAAGTTGCGCTTGCCTATCAGTTCCTTGGTTTCTGAAGTATTATTATCATTGATCACACTCAGTGCCACCAATGACTCTTTTTGTTTAGGATGCCTCATCATCAAAGCCATGCCTACCAACCCTTCTATGGTTTCAGGATTAGCTACCGGAATCAAGATGCGTTCCTGTTCCTTACCTTCGCTGCCCTCCATCAGATTTTCCTGAGTCACCATTTTGCGTGCGGCACGTTCTGTCACAACAGAACTTATAATACAAGTGAACAAAATCATGACCACCGTACCATTCAAAACATCATCATTCAACAACCGCTCTCCATTTTCCATAATAATACCATGACCTATCAACACAGCGGCCAAGGTCGCAGCAGCCTGTGCATTACTTAATCCGAATATCAAGCTGCCCTCCACCTTCTTCATTCCATATATCTTCTGGGTTATCCATGCAGCCAGCCACTTACTGAATGTCGCCACTACGGTCATTACAACCGCCACTTTCAGCGCTTCACCTTCCGTAAAAAGGCAACGTACATCAATAATCATCCCCACCCCAATCAAGAAATAGGGAATAAACAGCGCATTACCCACAAACTCCAGCCGGTTCATCAAAGGAGAGACATGAGGAACAAAACGATTTAATACCAACCCGGCAAGGAAAGCTCCCAAAATACCTTCCATCCCCACCAATTCCATCAAGCCTCCGCCCAAGAACACCATAGCCAGCACGAATATAAATTGCATCACCGCATCCTCATACGTACGGAAAAACCATCGGCTGATGCGAGGCATTAAAAATATGATAAGTCCGAACAGCAAAACTACCTTGGCAACCAACAGCACCCAAAACAGTCCGCCTACGTCCTCACCTTTATACATACCACCAATAACAGCCAGCACCATCAAAGCTAGCACCACAGTCACCGCCGTACCACCAATAGTGATACTGACCGTCCGTTGCCGCGACAAGCCATACCGGCTGATAATAGGATAAGCAATCAAGGTGTGACTGGCATACATACTGGCCAGCAACACAGAAGTCAAAAATCCATAGTCCAGCATACTCATGCTGCTCCATATGCCCAGCCCCATCGGGATGAGGAAAGTAAACATACCAAAGATCAATCCTTTTGTCCTGTTTTTCTTGAAATCGTCCATATCCATCTCAAGACCGGCCAAAAACATAATGTAGTAAAGTCCGACCTTTCCAAACAATTCAAAACTGCTGTCACGTTCCAGAATGTTAAAGCCATACTTGCCTACCACTACCCCGGCAAGTATCATACCGATGATATGCGGAATGCGTAAACGCCCCAAAATCATAGGGGCAAACAGGATGATAATAAGTACCAGGAAGAATATCCAGGTAGGATCTGTGACCGGAAAATGTATGTTAAGGTCGAATAATTCCATCTTTTTTTGAGTTTTATACCATTATATCGACAAAATTACGAAAAAACTTTCTTTTTTACTGATTTATATTCTAAAATGTTCTAATTTTGCACGCAGAACATACTTACATGCTGAGAGATAGTTCTAAAGTATTACTAAATTTTATCTTATAAAACAAAAAACAAAATGAAAGTAGCAATTGTTGGTGCGAGCGGAGCTGTAGGACAAGAGTTCCTGCGTGTGCTCGATGAAAGGAACTTCCCGTTGGATGAGTTAGTGTTATTCGGTTCTTCACGCAGTGCAGGACGAAAATACACATTCCGCGGTAAACAGATTGAAGTGAAACTCCTTCAGCACAACGATGACTTTAAAGGTGTAGATATCGCTTTCACATCAGCCGGCGCAGGTACCACAAAAGAGTTTTGTGAAACCATTACCAAACATGGTGCCGTACTGATTGACAACTCCAGCGCTTACCGTATGGACGCCGATGTGCCTTTGGTAGTACCCGAAGTGAATCCGGAAGATGCTTTGAATCGTCCCCGTAACGTGATAGCTAATCCCAACTGTACAACTATTCAGATGGTAGTTGCACTGAAAGCCATCGAAAATCTTTCACACATAAAACGTGTGCATGTGGCTACTTATCAAGCTGCCAGCGGTGCAGGTGCAGCGGCTATGGATGAATTGTATGAACAATATCGTCAGGTATTGGCTAATGAACCCGTGACTGTAGAGAAATTCGCTTATCAGTTGGCATTCAACTTGATTCCCCAAATTGATGTATTTACCGACAATGGATATACCAAAGAAGAAATGAAGATGTTCAACGAAACACGCAAAATTATGCACTCCGACATTCAGGTTAGCGCCATGTGTGTACGTGTTCCCGCCCTCCGTTCTCACTCGGAAAGTATCTGGGTAGAAACTGAACGCCCCATTTCTCCCGAAGAAGCCCGTGAAGCCTTTGCCAAAGGTGAAGGCCTGGTATTGATGGATAATCCCGAAAAGAAAGAATATCCGATGCCTTTGTTCCTGGCAGGTAAAGATCCGGTTTACGTGGGCCGCATCCGCAAAGATCTGGCAAACGAAAACGGACTGACTTTCTGGATCGTAGGCGATCAGATTAAGAAAGGTGCGGCATTGAACGCTGTTCAGATTGCCGAATACTTGATCAAAGTAGGAAACGTGAAATAATTTGTGAAATAATTTTTTTTATAATCTTTATCTTTGCGCCAATCATTGATTTAATGAATTGACCAAGATAAAGATTATATCGTTTATTACAGTTATTCGTCCGTCAAACTATCCCCACAACATTATGCTGAAAGAAAAAACACCTCGGATACCCAAAGGACGAAGTTTTTTTATTCTGTCCCCGATAAAATAAAACAATCTCCTTGTTCCCGTCAAGACTTCTTTTTGATATAATAAGCCTTTTATCCCCCGACCTTTAAACCATTCCTTACAGATAATGGAACGTAGCAAGCGGGCATATAAAGCACTTAACCATATGAAGAAAAACAGTTAGTCATACCCCAAAAAACATTTCAGCAAACAAAAAAATGGTTTGTCCCACAAATAAGAAAACAAGATCGTCAAATAAAACCCGATTCATTCAACTGCCATAGCTCAAATCATCCATAAAAAAAGAGTATCACAATAACTGCAATACTCCTTTTAATCTTTTATGATAGCTGTTTATTCAGCAACTAATACATCATCAACACTTCTTTTCGTACCTTTCAACGGGGATATGCCAACCAAATTTACATTAAATATCAATGTGGAATATCCGGGAATATCACTATATCCATCCTTTCCATATCCCAATTGATAAGGAATATAAAGTTCCCATTGATCTCCTACTTTCATACCTCCATATCCTTTCATCAAGGCAGTGCTCCATCCGGCAATCACCCCACCTGCAACAAATGTCTTTGGAGTAGCTGTTTCCGGATCAAGTTCTCCTTGATAACTTTGGTCAAAGACTGTTCCATTAATAAACTGACCACGATAATTCACCGCTACCGTATCCGTGGCAATCGGACTTGTAGTACCATCACCAATCTTAACAATCTTGCAGTAAACATTATCATTCACCTTTCCTGTCTCATTCAATCCCAAAGGAGGAAGTTTATACGATCTGATAATTTTCCATTGTCCTACCTCATTGCCTTGATTAGCTTCCGCCACTGTAGCGATGGAGTCAATATATCTCTGATTACGTTCCTCCCAGTTTGCATACGGGTCTTCTGTTCCATCTGATTCACTACATGAAACAATGGACAGAGAAGCAACAAACAGCAGACTAATCAGCCAAAGAATACTTTTATTCATAAATTCCTGTTTATTATTGCAAAGTCTTCAGCAGACTTGTTATACTTACTTTATCGGCAATGATATTGTTCAGTTCCGAAATAGCCACACGCTCCTGCTGCATGGTATCACGATTACGCAATGTTACGCAATTGTCCTCCAAAGTCTGGTGGTCTACAGTGATACAATATGGAGTACCGATGGCATCCTGACGACGGTAACGCTTGCCGATGCTGTCTTTCTCATCATACTGGCAGTGGAAATGGAACTTCAAGTCATTCATAATCTCACGCGCCTTCTCGGGCAGGCCGTCTTTCTTCACCAACGGCATCACGGCCAGTTTCACCGGAGCCAGAGCAGCAGGCAATTTCAGCACGACACGAGTTTCACCACTTTCCAATGTTTCTTCTGTATAAGCAGCACTCATAATGCTAAGGAACATACGGTCCACACCGATAGATGTTTCAATAACATACGGAGTATAGCTTTCGTTCAATTCCGGATCGAAATACTTGATACTCTTGCCACTGAACTTCTCGTGCTGGCTCAAGTCAAAGTTCGTACGGCTGTGAATACCTTCCACTTCCTTGAATCCAAACGGCATCAGGAATTCGATGTCTGTAGCTGCGTTGGCATAATGTGCCAGTTTGTCGTGGTCATGGAAACGGTAATGATCATCACCGAAACCTAATGCTTTATGCCATTTCAAACGAATTTCTTTCCATTTGGGGAACCACTCCAGCTCAGTACCAGGTTTTACGAAGAATTGCATCTCCATCTGTTCAAACTCACGCATACGGAAAATGAATTGGCGGGCTACAATCTCGTTACGGAAAGCTTTACCAATCTGAGCGATACCGAAAGGAATCTTCATACGGCCGGTTTTCTGTACATTCAGGTAATTGACAAAAATACCCTGCGCTGTTTCCGGACGAAGATAAATCTTCATGGCACCATCGGCAGTAGAACCCATTTCGGTGGAGAACATCAAATTGAACTGACGTACTTCAGTCCAGTTCTTGGTTCCCGAAATAGGACAAACAATCTCTTCATCAATGATAATCTGACGAAGCTCATCCAAATCATTGTCGTTCAAAGCTTTTGAGAATCGTTCATGTAAAGCGTCACGCTTGGCCTGATGCTCCAGAACACGACCGTTGGTGCTACGAAACTGAGCCTCATCAAAAGCATCCCCGAATCTCTTGGCAGCCTTGGCCACTTCTTTGTTTATCTTCTCGTCATATTTGGCAAGCTGGTCTTCAATCAGCACATCGGCACGATAACGTTTTTTAGAATCGCGGTTGTCAATCAGAGGATCATTGAACGCGTCCACATGTCCGGAAGCCTTCCAAATAGTAGGATGCATAAAAATAGCAGAATCAATTCCTACGATGTTCTCGTGCAGCAGCACCATACTCTGCCACCAATATTGCTTGATATTATTCTTCAACTCCACTCCCATCTGACCGTAATCGTATACAGCGCCTAGTCCGTCATATATATCACTGGACGGAAATACAAAACCATACTCTTTACAGTGCGATACTAATTTCTTAAAAACATCTTCTTGTGCCATTTTCTTATCTGTTTATTCTTACACTTTTGTTGTTTTTTCCTGTTTTCAACCTTTAATAAGGGCGAAATAATATGCAAAGTAAATGATTTTTTTCAATAAAAGTCGTATTTTTGCGTGCATATCATCAGAACATTAAGGAATTTAAATATATATGAGCGACGATTTTATTGATAAAGAGGAACAAAACGAAGAAAATATCCCCACACCGGAGAACGGACACTCGGACTATAAACCTACCGATACCAAAAACACAGGGGTGAAGCACCAGCTGAGTGGAATGTATCAGAACTGGTTTTTGGACTATGCCTCTTACGTAATATTGGAACGTGCCGTACCGCACATCAATGACGGTTTGAAACCTGTCCAAAGACGTATCCTCCACTCTATGAAAAGATTGGATGACGGCCGATATAACAAAGTAGCAAATATTGTAGGACATACCATGCAGTTTCATCCGCACGGCGATGCTTCCATAGGCGACGCGTTGGTACAGCTAGGCCAAAAGGATCTGTTGATAGACTGTCAGGGAAACTGGGGTAACATACTGACAGGAGATGGTGCCGCTGCCCCCCGTTATATCGAAGCACGTCTATCCAAATTTGCATTGGACGTGGTTTTCAATCCCAAAACCACCGAATGGCAAGCGTCATACGACGGACGAAACAAAGAGCCGATCACCCTACCTGTCAAATTCCCGCTCTTGCTCGCTCAGGGAGTAGAAGGTATTGCTGTGGGCCTTTCTTCCAAAATCCTACCACACAATTTTAACGAACTGTGTGATGCCTCCATTGCCTATTTGCGTGGTGAGGAATTCAAACTCTATCCCGATTTCCAGACAGGAGGCTCTATTGATGTATCCCGCTACAACGATGGAGAACGCGGCGGAATGGTGAAGGTACGTGCTAAAATCAATAAAATAGACAACAAAACATTGTCCATAGCCGAAGTGCCTTTCGGAAAGACTGTCCCGGGGGTATGCGACTCTATTGTCAAAGCCAGTGAAAAGGGAAAAATCAAGATTCGGAAAGTAGAAGATCTTACTTCTGAAAAAGTGGAAATCCTAGTGCACCTTGCTCCGGGAGTATCCTCGGACAAAACCTTGGATGCGCTCTATGCATTTACTGATTGTGAAGTAAGCATATCCCCCAATTGTTGCGTTATTGATGAAAAGAAGCCCCACTTCCTTACTGTCAGTGCCGTCCTTAAAAAAGCCACAGACAACACGTTGTCCCTGCTTCGTCAAGAGTTGGAAATACACAAAGGAGAATTGCTTGAAAACCTTCATTTCGCATCATTGGAAAAAATCTTTATCGAAGAACGGATTTATAAGGAAGTAAAGTTCGAGCAATCCGAAAATACAGACGCCGCCTGCGAGTTCATTGATGAACGGCTGACTCCTTTCTATTCGCAATTTATCCGTGAAGTGACCAAAGAGGATATTCTGAAGTTATTGGATATCAAGATGGCCCGAATTCTGAAGTTCAACAAGGATAAAGCAGATGAAAACATAGCCCGTATCAAGGAACAGATTGAAGAAATAAACAATCATCTGGCACATATCGTAGAATATACCATTGACTGGTATCAGATGTTGAAAGATAAATATGGCAAACAATACCCCCGCCGTACAGAGTTGCGTAACTTCGATACCATTGAGGCGGCGAAGGTAGTGGAAGCTAACGAAAAACTCTATATCAACCGCGAAGAAGGCTTTATCGGCACCACCTTGAAAAAAGATGAATTTATAGCCAACTGTTCAGACATAGACGATGTGATTATCTTCTATAAAGACGGCAAATATAAAGTAGTTCGCGTAACAGACAAAATGTTTGTCGGCAAGAATGTTCTCTATGTCAATATCTTCAAGAAAAACGACAAACGTACCATATACAATGTGGTTTATCGTGATGGAAAAGAAGGGTTTCACTATATCAAACGGTTCAACATTACCTCCATCACCCGTGACCGTGAATATGATGTAACGCAAGGTACACCCGGCTCACGTATTGTTTACTTTACAGCCAATCCTAATGGAGAAGCAGAGGTTATCAAGATTACCTTAAAACCGAATCCACGTATCAAAAAAATCATATATGAAAAAGATTTCAGTGACATCAATATCAAGGGACGCCAGTCCATGGGCAATATCCTGTCTAAATACGAAGTACATAAAATAGCCTTAAAACAACGTGGCGGCTCTACTTTGGGTGGAAGAAAAGTATGGTTTGACCGGGATGTGCTCCGCTTGAACTATGACGGACGCGGTGAATATCTGGGAGAATTCCAAAGTGACGAATTGATTTTAATAGTCCATGAAAATGGAGAATTCTATACTAGTAACTTCGATTTGAATAATCATTATGATCCGGGAATCCGCATCATTGAGAAGTTCGACGCCAACAAGGTATGGTCTGCCGCTTTATTTGATGCCGATCAGGGATATCCTTATCTGAAACGATTCACTTTTGAATCCACTTCACGCCGTCTCAATTATTTGGGCGAGAACAAGGAAAGCCGTTCTATATTGCTTACTTGTGTGGTTTATCCACGCATACAAGTCATATTCGGAGGACATGATAGTTTCCGTGATCCATTGGAAATAGATGTGGACGAATTCATCGGAATTAAGAGCTTCAAAGCGAAAGGAAAACGAATCAGTACTTACAACATTGAACAAATAAACGAGCTGGAGCCTTTACGTTTTCCCGAACCTCCCAAAGAAGAGGACGGTGCGGAAGAGGGGACTGATAAAAATGAAGAAGCTGCTGAAATTGAAGATCCGGATCATGGTAAGAGTGAAACAGATATCATTGATGAAATTACCGGCCAGATGAAACTGTTTTAAGAAATGAAAAAAATTCTCCTATTATTACTGTCCCTGTTTCTTGGTCTGCCTTCACAGGCTCAGGAAGACAGCTTACGAGCAAACCGCTACGTTATGAGGGCTACTCTTTACGGTGTCGGTTTTACAAATATATTGGACACCTATCTTTCACCGATGGAATATACCGGACCCGAAATTCGTATCCTGCGTGAAAGTATGCGCATGACCAAACTGATGAATGGCAACGTATCTGTTCAAAGTCTGTTCCAAGCCAATCTGTCCCTGACTGAGAATAAAGCAGAAACAAGTAACGAAATGTCAGGTATGGTCAATTGGAATTATGCACTGCATTACCAGTTCCGGCTGACAGAAAACTTGAAGATACTGGCGGGTCCCATGCTGGACTTGAACGGCGGATTCATCTATAACATGCGAAATTCTAATAATCCTGCCCAAGCCAAAGCATATGTCAATCTGGCGGCATCGGGTATGGTCATCTATCGGTTCCATATCGGTAACTATCCGCTGATAGCCCGTTATCAAGCCAATTTGCCTGTCATGGGGGTTATGTTTTCCCCGGAATACGGACAATCTTATTATGAGATATTCAGTTTAAAGAATGGCGGCAAGAATGTGCTGTTCACTTCCCTGCATAACCAACCTTCCTTGCGGCAATTGGTTACATTGGATTTTCCTATCCGGTCAGTCAATATGCGTTTCGGATACCTATGTGATATCCAGCAGGCGAAAGTCAATAATCTGAAAAGTCATATATGGTCACACGCCTTTATGATAGGTTTCGTGAAAAACTTCTATTTATTAAAAGGTAAGAACAAAGTGGCGATGCCCAGCCGGGTCAGCCCTTATTAATATAGAGAATGAAAAGAAATAGTTATTTTTTTATCAGTCTGTTATTGTCTGTTGTATTATTTACTTCGTGCATCACGGAGGACGAATACGACAACTCCCCCGAAGGCAACTTCGAAGCGTTATGGCAGACTATCGACCGCCAGTATTGTTTCCTTGACTATAAAAAGCAGGAATACGGATTGGACTGGAATGAAATATATAGCCAGTACAAACAGAGAATATCAAAAGGCATGAATAATGAACAGTTATTCGAAGTTCTGGCAGATATGCTGAACGAGTTGCGTGACGGACACGTAAATCTGTCTTCCAAACTGGAGTACTCCCAATATCGTGAATGGTTTGACAGCTATCCGGCCAATTTCAGCGACAGCATCCAACGTGTCTATCTAGGTAAGGACTATGCCCAATCCTCAGGCATGAAGTATCAGGTATTCGAGGATAACATAGCCTATATTTATTGTGGCAGTTTCCAATCAGGTATCGGCGAAGGAAATCTGGACGAGATTCTAAACAAGCTGGCTATTTGCGATGGATTGATTATTGATGTGCGAAACAATTCCGGTGGTAACCTTACCACAGCCGAGAAATTAGCCGCACGTTTCACGAATGAAAAAGTGTTGGTAGGCTATATGTCCCATAAAACCGGACCGGGACACAATGATTTCTCAACTCCTAAAGCTGTTTGGCTGGAACCGTCACTAGATCGCGTACGCTGGCAAAAACAAGCGGTAGTGCTGACTAACCGCCGCTCTTTCAGCGCCACCAATGATTTTGTGAACAGAATGAAAATACTACCCAAAGTAACCATCATCGGTGACAAAACAGGTGGCGGTTCTGGTCTGCCCTTCTCTTCTGAACTGCCCAATGGCTGGTCTGTCCGCTTCTCGGCCAGTCCAATGTACGATGCGAATATGCAACATCTGGAATTTGGTATAGATCCGGACATCAAAGTCAATATGACCTCAGAGGATATGCAACGCAATGTGGATACAATTATTGAGACTGCACGTGAATATTTACATAACCACAAAGAATAATTTCCTAAAAATCTTTGGTACTTAAGAAATATTCCTTATCTTTGCACCCGCTTACCGAAAGCAATGTCGCGCGTGTGGCGTAATTGGTAGCCGCGCCAGACTTAGGATCTGGTGTCGTGAGACGTGTAGGTTCGAGTCCTATCACGCGCACAACATTCCATATAGAAACAGACAAAAACCCTCGAAATTATCTAATTTCGAGGGTTTTTGTCTATACCTGAAGAAACGAAGGCTCAAAAATTTCAGTATTGATAACACTACCAATCACCCACTTTTATCAACTTATTGGCTTTCCGATGATAAGCAATGGGTATTGATAAAACAAGCATTTCTTTTTCTATCCCACGCCGTTGTACAATCTTTTAATCACTAAATTATTCAATATGCCTTCTATTATATTTTGAGGAAAAAGAGAATACTTCATCAGTTCCCTCTCTTTTCAAATTATTCATATAGATAGAACATACGCTCCATCATACTCCATTTTTCTTTAGCAAGTTCCCCTTTCCTACACTGTTGGAATATCGATACAAAGTCTTCCCATTCTTGCTGTCGAGGTAAAGTCGCGAGTTTAGCCATAGCAGATTCCCAATCAAAATCAATAGGAGTTTCGACAATCATGAACAATCGATTACCGCATATATATATTTCCATTTCTAAAATACCAACTGAACGGATCCCCTCTCTGATCTCCTGCCATGACTTCGCCTTACTATGACACTCCCGATACTTCGCTATCATCTCCGGATCATCCTTCAAATCCATTGTCTGGCAATATCTTTTTACCGGGTAGTCATATCTTTTCATTTCATATCCATTTTCTTTCATCTTATCTTAAACTTATGCCTGCTTAATTATACCCTTCATTCTGTTTCAGATTTTTATTCACATTCAAATCATTTTGAGGAATAGGAAAATATCGGTTATGTGCAGACCATGTACGTTTTTCAAACTGATAATACATATCTTCATCTACAGGAGAAGCCGTAACACCACTTCCTCTATAATTACGAGCTTGCGGATCATCCGACAATTTTACTCCGGTAAAAGTATGATTAAGTTCTTTCTCGGCAATGCCCCAACGTAACACGTCATAATATCGAAGCCCCTCGAATGCCAGTTCCACACGTCTTTCTTTACGAACCGCTTCACGAACAAGTTCCTGTGTTGCTACGTCTGTCTTTTTTATTCCAACTAATTTCACACGATCACGTATATCATTAATAGTCAGATCTAATAAGTTCTGGTCTACTGCATTCGGCTGCGATTCATTTACCGCTTCCAAATAGCTTAATAAGACCTCAGCATAACGCATTATAGGAGTATAAGTGGGAGTAGAACCTAAATTATTAGTTATAGACGGATCACAACCTTTCTTCGGACAATATCCATTAAATAAGGCAAACTTATTATAGCTATCTGCAGTATTAGCCCCCTTAAAGCAATCATAAATTATATCATTATACTTAGTTCCCTCATAACTTCCCAAAGGAGGTAAAAAAATAGAAGCATACAAACGCAAATCCCGATTAACATAAGGATCATTCTCATCATAAACCTCAGAAGTCTTAATATCCTTGCCGTCTGCACAAAAATATTCTTTCACTAATTCGTTATATGGTGAGAACTGATGCCACCCTCCATAAGCAGCTTCAGGATATAAATATTGATAACGTGAATTAGTATATAGATCCTTTATCCCCATAATACAAAATATTATCTCAGGGCTATATTCACCTCCTATTTGAAAAAGTTTCTCATAGCTGTCCTCTCCATTACGACGATCCAATTCATATATTCCCGAATCAATCACACTACGTAAAACAGTAGCAGCATCTACCCATCTCTCTTGCGCTAAGTAAAGACGACTTAAAAGTACCTTAGCTGCCCCCCTAGTAAACCGGCCATATTCCTCTGAGGAATATTGGACAGGCAACAAGTCTATAGCAGTCTTCAAGTCCTTCTCCACTTGCGAATAGACTTCAGCCTGAGGTGTTTGAGAAATAGAATTCGCTTCGTCCACCGACAGAGTTTTCAAAGGCATAGGAACATCCTTATAATAAAATGCCAAATTTAAAAAGAAATAAGCTCGTAAACACTTCACTTCGGCAGACCACTGTTCTTTTTTAGATTCTTCCATCGGACAATCCGTAATATTCTCTAGAAAAGTGTTGTACTTAGCTATTTGCGTATATGCATTTCCCCAATACCAACGTAAATTGCCATTAGTAGCCACCGTATTGGAACTAGCCATTAAAGTTGAAAAATTTTCCTTTTCTGTTCCATTTCCACCTGCAAAATCCAAATAAAGCAACCCTTGTGGCGTAGCAAAATCATCATGCGACCAACCAGTCTGGAAACGATAACATCCTGTCAATGCCAACATGGCATCCCCTTCACCAGTCCAAAAACTACCATCAGAAATTGCTGAAGGTGGCTCCTTATCTAATAAATCCGAGCAACCAGTTGTTACTAGTGATATAGCCAAAGCACATAAACAAGCCTTTGTCATTCCTAATGTATTATATATATTTTTCATAATGATTCTTAATTGAATGATTTACTTAGAACTTGAAATTAAATCCGAATGAATAAATACTATTGACCGGATAATAAGAGGGAGAATCCCCTGTTCCTATCTCATTTTCCGGATCCCAACCTTTATAGAAACTATTGAAAGAAAACAGATTTTGTCCGCTTACATAAACACGCACATTTTCCAAACCTATTTTTTTAGTCCATGCTTTGGGGAATGTATATCCTATTTGTATATTCTTTACTCGTAAGAAACTAGCATTACGGACCCAATAATCAGAAGTTTGAAGATTAGTGTCGTTCATATTCAAAGTTTCCAATCGAGGGTATTCAGCCCATTTATCAGGATTTTCTTCCTTCCAACAAGATTCAGCCTGCCATCTCTGTATCTGTCCACCGTTGTAGAATGCATAAGCCATATAAGATCCTATCAAACGCTTATGACCTCCTAACCCTTGTAACAAAGCTGAAAAATCAAAACCTTTATAAGAAGTGGAAAGATTCAAACCATAATAAAACTTCGGGGTAGTACTTCCCAATACGGTACGATCATATTGCGCATCTACCTTACCATCGGGAACCCCGTCGGGACCACTAATATCTTTGTATTTCACATAACCAGGTTTCAGTCCTGACTTACTTACCAATTGTTCGGTAGCCGCATCTACTTCCGCCTGGTCTACAAACAGTCCATCAGTTTCATACCCATATATAATACCTATCGGTTGCCCTACAATTCTGTTATTATTAATTTCTTCGGTAGCTCCGTTCGCCAATTTCTCAACTGCATTTCTTACCCATGTAAAATTAGGAGAAATACTGAACCGGAAATCACGTCCTATTTGTCCGTTATAAGTCAGATTTACTTCAATTCCTTCGTTCGAAACAGCTCCAACATTAGATTGTCCGACTTCACGTCCCATAATACTAGACACCTCAACAGGTGCTAAAATGTCCGAAGTATATTTATAAAAATAATCCAATGTTCCACTAAAACGTCCATTCAATAAACTAAAATCTAAACCAATATCCGTTATAGCCGTCTTTTCCCAAGTAATTTCCGGATTATTATAGGTTTTCATGTAAGCCCCAGACTGAAGAGTTGCCGGATTTCCAAAAGGATAATCATGTCCAAGTTCATAAATCTGTTGGTAAGGATAAACACCTATATTTTGATTACCAAGTACACCATAGGAAGCACGCAATTTCAAATTATCAACTACAGCTGAAACTGCCGCATTCTTCCAAAAGTCCTCCTCAGAGATTCTCCACCCTGCAGAAACTGACGGGAAAAGTCCCCAACGATGACCGTCCGCAAAACGTGACGATCCATCATAGCGCAAATTAACCTCTAATAAATAACGATCTTTCCATGCATAATTTATACGCCCGAAAAAAGAAAGCAACGCATATTCTTCCAATGAACTATCATTAGTAGCTGTTGATTTATCTCCAGAACCTAATTCATACAAATAATTATTAGGAAACGTATTTCTATAACCTTCCAAACCTTTATTATTAGATTGTTCCACAGAAGTACCCGCCAATAACTTAAAGGTATGATTTTTAATTTGTTTTTCATAAGTAGCTAATGCTTCAAAAGTAGTATACGTATTATTTGCAGTCCATACATTTAAAGTAGCGGGTCCCACTGTCTTACTCTCATCAAAATAAGTATCAGCCCGGTAGGCTTTATCATATTTAGTCCAGTAATTCATCCCTACTTTGCCTATAAAAGAAAGTCCGTCTACAGGAGTATTCCATGTCAATTGTCCGGAAGCACTTATATTTCTACTCACATTCTGCACAAAAGATTCACTCGCCAACCACGCTTCCGGACTATAATTATCCTGATATCCAAAACTTCCATCCGACTTTTGCCCGGCATAAATAGGTCCCTGACGAACAGCATATCCTATCATTCCATCAATACTTTGTGGTTCGCCATTAGGAGCATTATATTTATTATTATAAGCATTAATATTCAAATTAAGCATCAGCCCTTTGGCGATTTCACTTTTCATAGTAAACAGTGCAGTCATTCTTTCATTAGACGTTTTTGCCGTCATTCCTTCCTGATTTCTATAACCTACTGATAAATTATAACTCGTCGTAGCATTTCCTCCTTGTATGCTAAGATTATGTTGGTGTTGAAAACCAGAACCGGATTCCAACAGCCATTTTAAGTGATTTACATTCGGATAATTATCCGGATCAGATCCATCTCTATACTTTTGAATCTGTTCAGGTAAATAAGCTTCCTGCTTACCCATATTCCGCATAGCCATATTATAATATTCCGCATATTCCCATGATGGTAAAAAATCAGGCAATTCCGTAGGCTGTTGCCAACCAAAAGAATTACTATATGTAATAGTCGTTTTACCTTGTGCACCCTTCTTTGTTTCAATCAAGATAACCCCATTAGCAGCACGATTACCATAAATAGAAGCAGAAGCTGCATCTTTCAAAAAAGAAATGCTCTGAATATCATTAGGATCTACATCATCAATGTTACCTGATAAACCATCAATCAAGACCAATGGATCTGTTCCAGCTTTTGAAAATGTACCAGTTCCACGAATTTTAACAGTTGCTCCTTGTCCGGGACGACCTGAAGTTTGCAATACACTTAAACCTGGAGCCAAACCTGCCAGTGCTTGAGCAGTACTCATAACAGGTTTACTAGCCAAGTCTTCAGCTGAAACAGCAGCTACGGCTCCCGTTAAATTCACCTTTTTCTGTGTTCCATATCCAATCACAACTACTTCTTCCAACTTTTTTGTATCTTCTTCCATTATAATACGAAGTAACTTGTCACTTTCCACCTTTACTTCTTGCGAAATATAACCTACATAACTTATCTGGAGCATGTTTCCCATTTCAGCAGACAGAGAAAATTTGCCATCCAAATCAGTAACAGTTCCATTGGAAGTACCTTTAACCAAGATACTGACCCCAATTAACGGCTCACCGGAAAAATCAGTAACCAAACCATTGACATTACTCTGTGTCTGTGCCCAAGTAGTATAGCTCAGGCAACACATCAACAAGACCGCCAAGAATCTTATTGACTGCATACATTCTAATCTGTTTTTCATTATTCTATTGATTATTGGGTTAATTTTCAAGACATAACAAGGGCTTACCGACCTAAAAAAGCCGATAAATAAACCTACTTTATGCTATATTCACTTCTTTATCTTAAATACGGGAGCAATCTTATTCAACTGTACATCAGGCATATCAATAACAACTCCTTGCGCTGTACGAGTAAAAAATACCTTTCCATAACCTAACAACTCAATTTTAGTAATTTTATCAGGGTACAACTCACTTCCCGTTGCCAGCGATTGAATGACAACTTGCTTTTCTTCCGGCCATGCAAGGACTGTAGCATAGAGATATTTCTTGGTTTGAGTAAAACGGATTTCAGATGCAGTGGCTTTAGTGTAAGCACCTTCATTGAAACCTTGAGCATTAATCTTGATATCAGCATTGGCTATCGGACCTTCTCCGAAGACTTTCCACGGACGTGTATCATAAATAGCCTCTTTATTCATACTCATCCAGTCACCAAATTCATTTAAAATGGCTTCTTCCTTTTCATCAAAAGTTCCGTCAGCCCGAAGAGGAACACTAAGCAACAAATTCCCGTTCTTACTGATCACATCCACTAATAGTTTCACTACATCGGAAGCACTCTTATACCAACCGTTCTCCGCCAATCTGGTATCATAATGCCAACCGCCTAAACAAGAACAAGTCTGCCATGGCTCTTCATAAATACTATTGGGAGATCCCCTTTCCACATCCCATACCAAAGCTTTACGTTGCTCATCGGTAAGAATTTTACCAAACATAACAGCACTGAAATCCCCCTTACGAGCAACCATGTTGTGATTATAAAAATGTGCGGCAATCTTCAAACCCGCATCACTGATAGGATAAAACGGTACACCAGTCACATCAAAATAAATCAAATCAGGATTATAACGGTTTATTGCATCAATTGTACGATCATAAAAGTTTGTCACATATTCTTGAGTAGGAATACAAACACCATTTCCCCATGCCCATTGACGGTGAATCATACCGTCAGCCCAACTTCCAGCGCTTAACGGGTGATTCTGTGCATAAAGTTTTTGAGGATCGTAGCCTTCCCACCACTTACCCTTACCATCTTCTTTAGTCAAACATCCATCATAGGGTACACCTGCCTTCTCGCCATGACGGTCGTATCGTTGAGCCGGTTCATACCAGCTCCACGCATGATCCGCATGAAAACTGATACCAAATGGAAGACCGTTTTTCTTTGCAGCTTCAGCCCAGCCCGCCAATATATCCTTCTTAGGACCTATATTCACGGAATTCCATTCCTGATATTGGCTATCCCATAAATCATAATTATCATGGTGATTACCTAAAGCGAAGAAATACTGGGCACCAATCTTCTTATAAAAGGAAACCAATTTGTCCGGATCCCATTTCTCGGCTTTAAACAAAGGCAATATATCCTTGAAGCCCACTTCAGAGGGATGGCCATAATGTTCCACATGGTGCTTATACTCGTGCGAACCTTCCAAATAGAGAGAACGCGCCATCCAGTCGCCGGACCCTTCCACACATTGCGGTCCCCAATGTGCCCAAATACCAAATTTGGCATTTCTAAACCATTCAGGAACTTTATAGTTCTGCAATGATTCCCAAGTAGGTTCGAACTCTCCTTCCTGCATTTTTTCATTTTTCTCTGAAACAGGTACCTGGTAAGTCTGAGCCTCCAAAACTCCCGCCCAAAGCAACAAAGCCGAAGCCAAAAGAAAATGTTTTGCTTTCATAGTATAATTGCTTTATATATTTTTCAATTATCAATAGTGCAAATATACAGAGTTGAAACCAATTTATATTATCCAAATGCGCCATTATGTAGGACAATATCGACTTTTACCTGAGATAATTCAAAAACGAATACCAAAACAGGTGATTTGATATGAAAATATCGATTTCCCATTGGATTATATATATACTTTTGCTTACTTTGTACGAAACTGAATCTTTCATTCTAATACCTTAAGGAATATGACACAATCAATCGACCAATTACATTTACTTATATTAAATGTAGGACTAGCCATTCACAATGCAGACTGGAACTGGAAAAACGTAAGCAGCCCTTTTACCAGACTCTATTATATAATGGAAGGAACTGCCCAAATAATATTTCCCGACGGAATACAGGAACTAAAACCACATCATCTATATCTGGTGCCATCATTCACTACCCATAGTTATCAGTGCAATTCTCATTTCACTCATTATTATCTCCATATATATGAAGACCATCAATCAGAATCCGGCATTCTGGAAGATTGGAATTTCCCGATAGAAATACCTGCGGACAACCTGGAATTACCACTTATTAAAAGGTTATGTGAAATAAATCCTACCATGCAGCTTCCTCAATCCGACCCGACAAGCTATGACAACAACCCCACATTAATCAGAAACATCATTAAAAATAAACAGCGTACCTTCTGTGACAAAGTCGAATCCAGAGGTATAGTATATCAACTTATTGCCCGCTTTTTAAAAGACGCCAAACCTAAAGTGGAAGTCAACGATAACCGTATCCAAAAAGTCTTGTCCCACATCCGAAAAAATATCTATAAAACAGTAGATATAGACTCATTGGCAGCAATCTCATGCCTCTCAAAAGATCATTTTATCCGTCTTTTCAAAAAAGAAGTCGGTAACACACCGCTGCAATATATTAATCAGAAAAAAATAGAGAAAGCCCAATTAATTCTGATTACAGAGGATATTCCTGTAAAAAACATAGCTTATCTCCTTGCTTATGAAGACCATTCTTATTTCAACCGCTTATTCAAAAAAATCACAGGCGTTACTCCTCAGCAATATAGAGAACTATATAAAAAGTAACCGTCTTATTATTTTTACGCAAAGGTTTACGTACTTTTTTCAACCTCTTCCACCACATACCTAAAGGTTATTCCTCTATTTTTGATGCCGGAAATAAATCTAAAAATAAATAGAACTATGAATTACAATGAAATCGGGAAAACCGGTATGCGGGTTTCCAATCTTAGTTTCGGCGCATCTTCATTAGGAGGAGTTTTTCATGATATCCGCGAAGCAGAGGGTATCAAAGCTGTTTACACAGCAGTAGAGAATGGAATGAATTTTATTGATGTATCTCCCTACTACGGGCACTACAAGGCCGAAACCGTATTAGGCAAAGCATTGAAAGAAATCCCACGTGACAAATATTATCTCTCTACCAAAGTGGGACGCTATGGAAAAGATGGAATCAACACATGGGATTATTCCGGAAAACGTGCAACGGAAAGCGTTTATGAAAGCTTGGAAAGACTCCACATTGAATATATCGATCTGATTAATGTACACGATGTAGAGTTTTCAGACATGAATCAGGTAGTCAACGAAACATTACCTGCACTGGTAGAACTTAAAAAGAAAGGTATTGTGGGACATGTAGGTATCACAGATTTGCAATTAGAAAACTTAAAATGGGTCATTGATCACTCGGAACCAGGAACAGTAGAAAGCGTACTTAACTTCTGCCATTATTGTCTGAATGACGAGAAACTGACTGATTATCTGGATTATTTTGAATCAAAGAATATCGGCATCATCAATGCCTCCCCCCTTTCAATGGGCTTGCTCTCCCAACGTGGGGTTCCTGCATGGCATCCGGCCCCCCAATCACTGGTAGAAGCCTGTCGGAAAGCTGTTCAACATTGCCTGTCCAAAAATTATCCTATAGAGAAACTGGCTATTCAATATTCTGTCAGCAATCCACGTATCGCCACCACTTTGTTCAGTTCGGCCAATCCAGATAATGTATTGAAAAATATAACATACGCTGAAGAACCCATCGATTGGAACCTTGTAAAGGAAGTACAAGAAATTATCGGAAAACAAATGCGTGTCAGTTGGGCTAATTCATAATACAAAGGAGAATAATGATGGATTTTAACATAATAGATGCACATTCCCATCTTTGGTTACGGCAAAATACGGAAGTCAACGGATTGCCTATCCGTACTTTAACCAACGGACGTTCGTTATTTATGGGAGAAGAACGTCAGATGGTTCCGCCCTTTATGATTGACGGGCGGAATAGTGCCGAGGTTTTTCTCTCGAACATGGACTATGCACAAGTATCGGCTGCCGTAGTCACTCAGGAATTTATTGATGGCATCCAAAATGAATACCTCGCAAAAGTGGCCCATAAATACCCGGACCGTTTCTTTGTATGCGGTATGTGCGAATTTCGTAAACCCGGTTATCTGCAACAGGCCAAGGAATTAATAAGTTCTGGTTTCAAAGCAATAAAAATCCCAGCACACCGCCTTTTTCTAAAAGAAGGAAGAGTCATGCTGAACTGTGACGAAATGATGGAAATGTTCCATTACATGGAAGATAAAAACATTATCCTTTCCATTGATCTGGCTGATGGAAACACGCAAGTGCAGGAGATGAAAGAAATTATCCAGGAATGTCCGCAACTAAAAATCGCTATCGGACATTTCGGTATGGTTACAACTCCTCATTGGCAGGAACAAATAAAACTGGCCCGGCATACCCATGTCATGATAGAGTCAGGAGGCATTACCTGGTTGTTCAACAGTGAATTCTACCCGTTTGCAGGAGCGGTGAAGGCTATCAAAGAAGCAACAGATTTGGTCGGTATGGACAAACTGATGTGGGGATCGGATTACCCGCGGACCATTACGGCCATTACTTACAAGATGTCTTACGATTTCATCCTTAAAACGACTGAAATGACACAAGAAGAGAAAGCACTTTTTTTAGGTAAAAACGCCGAAAGATTTTATGGCTTCAAAAATCTCATATCTCTTCCTTACATTAAAAACATGTCAGAATAATCAACTGACACTTATTAATCCATACCATGAAAAATAAGACCTATTATGTACCATTGATGCTCATATTCTGCCTGTTTTTCCTATGGGCTATCAGCAGCAATCTACTACCTACTATGATAAGACAGCTGATGAAAACCTGTGAGTTAAACGCTTTCGAAGCATCATTCACAGAAACAGCCTACTGGCTTGCCTATTTCATCTGTCCCATTCCCATCGCTATGTTCATGAAAAAATACAGTTACAAATCGGGAATTATTTTCGGGTTATTACTGGCAGCATGTGGTGGGTTACTGTTCTTCCCCGCTGCTATGCTGAAAGAATATTGGGCATATCTATGTATATTCTTCATCATTGCCACTGGAATGTGTTTTTTAGAAACAGCAGCCAATCCTTATGTAACCGCTTTGGGAGATCCAGAAAGTGCGCCCCGTCGATTGAATCTAGCACAATCATTCAATGGGCTGGGAGCTTTTATAGCCGCCATGTTTCTCAGCAAACTGATTCTGAGTGGCAACCACTATACCCGCAACACCCTGCCCGCTTCTTTTCCCGGTGGCTGGGAAGGTTACATTCAAACAGAAACAGACGCCATGAAACTTCCTTATCTGCTGCTAGCTATGTTACTCATTGTTATTGCCATCATCTTTATCTTCTCCAAATTACCTAAAATCAAAGAAGGAAATACGATGGAAGGAGTAGAATATAAAGGAGAAAAATTAATTGATTTCGGAGTCTTAAAACGTTCTCACCTTCGTTGGGGAGTCATTGCACAATTCTTCTACAATGGTGGTCAGACAGCCATTAACAGTTTATTTCTAGTCTACTGTTGTACCTATGCAGAACTACCTGAAAATACAGCCACCACCTTTTTCGGTCTTTATATGCTGGCTTTTTTGGCAGGAAGATGGACAGGCACACTACTCATGGTAAAATTCCGTCCACAAGACATGCTCTTGGTATATGCGCTGATTAATGTCTTGCTATGTATTGTTGTGGTTTGTTTTGGTGGTTGGACAGGTCTTTATGCCATGCTGGGCATTTCTTTTTTCATGTCTATCATGTATCCCACTCAGTTCTCGCTTGCTTTGACTGATTTAGGCAGCAACACAAAAAGCGGCTCGGCATTTCTAGTTATGGCCATCGTTGGAAATGCTTGCTTGCCCCAACTCACTGCTTATGTGATGCATCTGAACGAACACATTTATTATATAGCTTATGCTATTCCTATGATTTGTTTCCTATTTTGTGCCTACTATGGTTGGAAAGGATACAAAGTAATTGATTAAAAACTTATAAAAATAAACAGAAGATGAAAGCAATTCAAATTACTGCTCCTTCCGAGATGAAGGTAGTAGACATTGAGAAACCCGCTCTTAAACCGGGAGAAGTTCTTGTAAAAATTAAATATGTAGGCTTTTGCGGCTCGGACCTGAATACATTTTTAGGACGTAATCCAATGGTAAAACTACCTGTCATTCCGGGACACGAAGTAGGAGCTATTATTGAAGCCATAGGCAAGGATGTACCAGAATCATTAAAACCGGGTATGAGCGTCACAGTCAATCCTTATACCAATTGCGGAAAATGTGCTTCATGCCGTAACGGCAGAGTAAATGCCTGCGAACATAACGAAACCCTGGGAGTACAGCGTAATGGTGCCATGTGTGAATATATCGCACTGCCTTGGAACAAAATAATCCCGGCAAGCCATATTTCTCCTCGTGATTGTGCACTAATCGAACCAATGAGTGTAGGTTTCCATGCAGTTTCACGAGCGCAAGTTACAGACATCGATACAGTTATGATTATTGGCTGCGGAATGATCGGTATGGGTGCTATTGTACGTTCAACTCTTCGTGGAGCTACCGTTATTGCCGTAGATTTGGACGATGAAAAATTGGAACTAGCCAAACGGGTAGGCGCTCACCACACCATCAACTCCATGACAGAGAATGTACACGAACGCTTGACAAAGATTACAGAAGGATTTGGTCCTGATGTGGTCATCGAAGCTGTCGGCAGCCCTGCAACCTATGTCATGGCAGTCAATGAAGTTGGATTTACCGGAAGGGTCGTATGCATAGGTTATGCAAAATCAGAGGTGTCTTTTCAGACTAAATATTTTGTACAGAAAGAGCTTGATATCCGAGGTTCTCGTAATGCACTACCCGCAGATTTCAGGGCAGTTATCCGCTATATGGAGCAAGGTACTTGTCCAAAGGATGAATTAATCAGCAAAGTAGCCAAACCCGAAACCGCACTACAAGCTATGGAAGAGTGGGCGAAAGCCCCCGGAAAAGTATTCCGTATATTAGTTGAATTTGACTAATAACCAGCACCCAGATACAAAGAATGTGCTCAAAGTGAATTAAATAATCATATTCTACTTTCAGCACATTCTTTCGTTGGTTAAACCCTACTTGATTGGATAATATCAATTAATATCGGACGAAGTCCGCTAACGAAACATTCCACAGCTATTACCATCAAAATAAGTCCCATCAAACGCATCATTACATTATTTCCAGTTTCGCCAAGAATAGAAACCAACCGAGTAGACGCCCGCAATATAAGATAAGTGATAAAATAAATCAAACCAATCATCCCAATCAATACCCCCTTCATAGTCCAAGTATTGGCATCATCCATTAACATTATTCCGTTAGCTATAGCACCGGGACCGCAAAGCATAGGAATAGATAATGGGGTAATTGAAATATCATTGGCATACGTTTTAATTTCTTCGTCTTTCAACTTAGTATTAGTAAAACGTGCCTGTAACATATCATATCCAATCTTCAAAATAATAAAACCGGCAGCAATACGAAAGCCATTGGTCGATATTCCAAAAAATTTGAATAAAAATTGCCCGGAGAAAGTAAAAGCCAGAAGTGTAATAAAGGAAATGATAGTAGCGCGTTTCACAATATGACGCCGTTCTTCATCATCCATTCCTTTAGTCATAGTCAAAAATACAGGCATGGTTCCCAACGGGTTGGTTAATGTGAAAAAAGAGGTAAAGCATAGTAATGCAAATGGTAATAATGTATCCATTGACGTATTATTTTTAGGTTATGGGCAAAAGTAATCCATAATTGGGAGATGAGCAATAGTAGAGGTCATATTTCACACGTGGATACAAAAAAAAAGCCTCCGGAACTTCTTCAAGTCCGGAGGCTTCAATCAAAAACGGCAGCTACCTACTCTCCCACTGTGACGCAGTACCATCGGCGTGACAAGGCTTAACTTCTC